>Ga0228625_1000007_pt1 | contig 437899 bp, 485 predicted proteins | sample 30DmetaG_FD_190482 | JGI IMG/M metagenome (GOLD analysis project Ga0228625, IMG submission 190482) | Seawater microbial communities from Monterey Bay, California, United States - 30D | ecosystem: Environmental > Aquatic > Marine > Coastal | place: USA: California | collected 2016-10-05
ATGCCTGGCGGCCATAGCGAGTTGGTCCCACCTGAATCCATCCCGAACTCAGAAGTGAAACGACTTAGCGCCGATGATAGTGTGGGAGTTCCCATGTGAAAGTAGGTCACTGCCAGGCTTTTATTTAAAAATACCCGGACCACTTATGTGGCTCGGGTATTTTTTTGTTTGTATTTAGTGGAAATAGCCTAATTTGACAAAAGCAGTCAAAAGAAAAGGCTAAGTTTCATATCAACGTTAATAGTTTCTATATCTATACTGGTTGATAATTGAGGGCAAGATCTAATTCGAAGCCCCTAGGTAATAAAAAAGGCCTAACTTGTTCAGTTAGGCCTTTCGTTTGTTTATGATAGGCTGTTCTTATTCAACTGGGCAAATGTGTGCCTCATTAGCTGAATCGCAAAGACTTGTTTGACGTAATAAAGTTTGCCATTCTGCGATCTTCTCATCAGGAACAGGGAATTTCCATAGCTTACGCAAGTGGTAGAAGTTTTGGTTGCCCATAATAGCCATTTCTATTGATGTAATGGTTAATTTATCTAGCTCACATGTACTAGTCCAGCTAATAGCTTCGTAGCCGTTGACGAGAGTCTTTTCAGTAGGGGTACTGCTATGTGTTTTACAGGTACGTTGTGCCGGGGCATCTTGTGATTCTTTAAATGCATCTAGCGATTTTGTTTTTTTAGCAATTTCACCAATATTAATTGCATAGTGATCAGAAAAACCACGCGTTTTACTTTTCCAAACCGTAAAATGTGTTTTGTGCTCTTTCATCGCGAAAGGCTGGTATTGGTCGTAATCTGAGAACTTAGGACCAAACTCAGTAATAAGGCTTTCTTCTGCGCTATTTATGCCATCAGCAGTAGCAATAGAAGGGAGAAGCAATGCTAGAGCTAAAAATTTTGATTTCACGTAAGTCTCCATTATGTTTATTGTACTTCATAGTATAACCTAATCGCCGATGGAGCAACGGCCAGATATCTCATTACAGATAAACACCTTAATAATAATCATTTTCATTTAAAGTGGTTTAGCTTTATAATGTCATCACATATCGTCTGATCGAAACGTGGCTAAAAGTCATGTAAACAAAAGAGCCATGACTAATAAGAGAGTTTTCTTAGATCAAATATAAGTTTCTTAACACTGTACCAAGGAATATTTAGGAAAGTAAGATGAAGAAGTCTGGATTAACGGCGGTTGTACTGTCAATACTTGTTTCCCCAGTTTATGCTGCCGATAAAGAGGTTAATATATACTCTTACCGCCAACCATTTCTGATTGAGCCAATTACTGAGGAATTTACCAAAGAAACCGGCATTAAAGTTAATATTCTCTATTCGAAAAAAGGGATTGCGGAGAAACTCAGCAGAGAAGGAAAATATAGCCCAGCTGATGTTGTATTGACGTCCGATTTTAACCGTTTATTAGAGATTACTAAAAAGGGTTTAACGCAAGCTAATCAGGACGTAGTCTTAACTGAAACGATTCCAACACAGTACCGAGATGATAATCGCCATTGGTTTGCACTGACAACACGTGCCCGAGCCATGTATGTGTCTAGAGATCGTGTAAGTGATCAACAATCGTTGACCTATGAACAACTCGGCTCTCCAGATTTTAAAGGTCGTGTCTGTATCCGAAGTGGCAAGCATCCATACAATATTTCTTTAATAGCTTCGATGGTGGCTCATCATGGTGAAGCAGAAACGAAAGCATGGTTAACAAAACTGAAAGGTAATTTAGCACGTAAGCCGCAGGGTAATGATCGCGGGCAAGTTAAGGCGATTCAAGAAGGGGTATGTGACATTTCTTTAGGCAATAGTTATTACTTTGGAAAAATGCTGAATAACGAAGAACAAAAACCATGGGCAGCTGCAGTAAATTTGGTATTCCCTAATCAAATTGATAGAGGTACACATGTCAATATTTCTGGTATGGCTATGGCAATGCATGCACCTAATAGAGCTGAAGCAGAACAGTTAATGGCGTATTTAAGTAGCGACAAAGCGCAGGTGTTGTACGCTCAAATGAATATGGAATATCCAGTCAACCCTGCCGTAGAACCATCAGAGATGGTAAAATCATGGGGTGAATTTGAGGCTGACGCGTTACCATTAACGGAAACGGCAAAGCACCGCCAAACAGCTTATAGATTATTAGATGAAGTCAAGTTCGATCTCTAAAAATAATGAACGCTAACGAACAGGGGTAATGTGAATAACAAGAAGTGGCTCATTCTGGCTTGGGCCACTTCTTTTTGTCTGATTCTGCCAGCATTATTTCTACTCGCCCAGAGTTTTGCACCAGATACTGAACTCTTCGACCACCTATGGGAGACAGTACTACCAGATTACATTGTAAATACACTGCAATTAGTCAGTTTGGTACTTATTTTTTCCGCCTTATTTGCTATTCCCGTAGCTTGGCTAGTTGCGATGTGCGACTTCCCTGGTAAACGCTATTTCCAATGGTTGTTGATGTTGCCGCTAGCAATGCCGGCCTACGTGGTCGCTTATGTTTATACCGATCTTTTTGATTTTGCCGGGCCGATTCAACGGGTTTTAAGGGCATTATTCCAGTGGGATGTTGCCGTCGGCCAACATTGGTTTTTTGAAATTCGCAATGTACCAGGTGCTGCAGTGATGCTGGCCTTGGTCCTCTATCCTTATCTATACTTAATTGCTCGTACTGCTTTTCTTGAGCAAGGAGCACATCTGTTACAAGTTAGTAGGAGTTTGGGGCAAAGCCCTTGGCAAAGTTTTAAACGAGTTGCTGTGCCACTTTGTCGACCAGCGATTGTCGTTGGACTGGTTTTTATAGGGGCTGAGGCATTAGGTGATTTCGCGACAGTACATTATTTTGCCGTCAATACCTTAACAACTGCTGTCTACGATAGCTGGTTGGGACATGGGTCATTATCTGCTGCAGCAAAAATATCAATTCTGATGCTGATTGGCGTGATGGCCATCTTAGCGGTTGAGCGATGGCAGCGGGGGCGACAGCGCTATTACCATAAGTATACGGGCCAAACTGCTTTATTCCATTTATCAGGATGGCAAGCAAAAGGGGCAAGTGCTTATTGCGCGTTATTAGTGTTTGCGGGCTTTATTTTACCTGCACTGATCCTATTGAGTTACACCCTGAAGTCAATGTCTTTTAATACGGATAGTCAGCTGGGTGTCGTGTTGTTACAAACAGCGTGGCTTGCGATCTTGGCCGCAGTGATTACAACAGCATTGGCGATTATATTTAGTTTCACGAATCGTATTTCGAGACAGGCCAGTGCAGCTTTACCTTCCAAGCTAAGTTCAATGAGCTATATGATGCCCAGTACTGTATTAGCGATAGCTGTTTTAATTCCGATGACCTTGTTCGAGATTACGTTAAATGATCTGTGGGTCTGGTTGGGGTTTGATGCACCAGGACTGTTTCTATCTGGGACAGTCTTCGCTTTGGTATTTGCTTTTGTGGTCCGTTTTCAAGCGGTAGCCAATGGCACGATAGAGTCCAGTTTTTTGGCAGTCAGTCCATCATTAGATATGGCGGCGAAAAGTATGGGTAAAAGTAATCAGCAATTATTATTTTCCATTCATATTCCTTTGATTAGAAAGAGTATATCTACAGCCGTTCTACTTGTCTTCATTGAATGTATGAAGGAATTACCGGCGGCCTTATTGTTAAGGCCTTTCAACTTTGATACTTTGGCGACTTACGTATATCAATATGTTTCAGATGAGCAACTGGAACAAGCTGCTTTTGCAGCGATTCTCATTGTACTTGCTGGTTTGTATCCAGTGATCAGATTGACCCAAACTGGCGAAAGAACGACATGACTACCGACAGTAACATCGCACTACAGCTAGATCATATATCGGTGTCATATCAACAGAAGCCTGTATTGGATATGCTGTCATTGAGGATCGCTGACAACGAAATAATGTGTCTGCTTGGACAAAGTGGTTCGGGTAAAACGACAGCACTGAAAGCGATAGCAGGGTTGCTGCCGTTGCTGCATGGCGAGATTAGGCTAAATGGGGAAGTACTGTCTTCAGCTAAACACTGTGTCATGCCTGAACAACGGGGTATCAGTATTATCTTTCAAGACTTTGCTTTATTCCCGCACATGACAGTATTAGAAAATGTCTGCTTTGGGATTAAGGCGTCAGCACAAGTTGCTAATGAAAAAGCCAAGGCCTTATTAGCGTTGGTCAAAATGTCTGACTATGGACCTGTCTACCCGAGTGAATTATCAGGAGGCCAACAGCAGCGTGTGGCAATAGCCAGAGCGTTAGCGACTGATCCAAAAGTACTGTTACTCGATGAGCCCTTTTCAAACGTTGATCATCACTTGAAAGAGCAATTGATGTTGGATATTAGAAAGGTATTAAAACAGCACCACACACCTGCTATTTTTGTGACTCATAGTAAAGAAGAAGCGTTTACCTTTGCCGATAAATTGGCTTTTATGGAATCAGGTAAAGTGATACAAGAAGGTATTGCTGAATCACTCTATTTTCAACCGAGTAGTGCTTCGCTCGCAGAATCTATGGGTGAGGGGAATTGGCTAAAAGTGGAGGTGACCGAGGATGGACTTACGAAATGCCCTTATTTAGGCACTTTGCCAACTTCCGTGCCAAACGACCAACAGTATTCAAGTACATTACGTCAATTTATCAGACCGAACCAATTAGTACTTGAAGCTAATCCGACTGGCAATGCTGAGGTTATTGAGCAGACGTTTAATGGCGAGTCCCGTTACTACTTTGTTCGTTTGGGTAAGATTGAGTTGCGAGTATCCACAGTTTCAAATAATGTGAGTCTGCCAAACGGCTCATTGGTCGACGTTACTGTTTTATCACATCGAGCCATTTTATTTGAGCGTACTTAGTAACAGGATCATTAGACTTATAAACGTGAAGCGATCAAAGTGATATAAAAAAGCCCGCTGTTTAGCGGGCTTTTAAATTGAATATCAAAACAGGGTATTGCTATTCAACATAGACTTTTTCTTCTGGCAGTTTGTAAGTCCAAGGCAAATTAGCATTTTTCCAGCCATTCACAAGACGTTGATCCTTATACTCACCTTCTTTGACTTTATCACCTTCATAACCGTCAACAACCGTATAAGCCTTACTGTAACCCAACTTATTAAGTAGACTTGCGGCTTTCGAACTGCGTGTACCTGAGCGGCACATTAAAAGAATAGTTGATTCTTTATTAAACCCGGATTGTTCTAGTTTTTCAGCCAATGTGAGTGAGAAATTACTATTTGGTACCTTCTTATAGCGGTACTTTTCTGAATCCCATTCTTCGATGTCGTTAAACATGTATGGAATATTGACGTCGGCAGCGACAGGCATACCTAGAAACTCGACTTCGCCCTGTGTACGGACATCAACCAAATAGACGTTGTCCGGATCTTGTGTCTTCATATCATGTGCTTGAATAGCGGTGACATAAAGTGCTTGTGGGGTTTGTTTCTTTTCAGGCAGTTGAGAAAAATCAACTGGTGCGGGTGCCTTTGCACAACCAACTGAAAATAACATCAATAGAACTAGACTAAGTTTACGCACATCAAAACCTTTAATTAAAAAATGGATAGATTGCTACCACACTATTTTCTTACAAATAGGAGAGTACAGCAATTATTATATTGGTGTGATGGTAATTGCATCGTTAATTTTAGCAAAACGATGCAACTGCCACTTGCAGGAAATATTGTAAATCGATGGGACGAGAGCGCAACAGCTTAGGCCAAGCAACGTTACTTTAGATAAACGAGGTCGAGAATATAAATTGGCATCATCTTGTTGAGCTAATTTTAGTAAGGTGGTCAAACCAGCAAGGGTGATAAGTCGAATTTCCCACCCGGGTCGTCCATAGTAGCGGGTGCCTAATGGAACACCTTTTTTGAGTAAAGCTGCAGTGCCGCGATATTTCTCTCTTAATGTAAAGGCGAGTTCACGACTGTCTGGAGAATAAAGGCTGGCCTCAGTTAATCCGAATTCATGAATATTTTCTAAGGGCAGATAGATGCGATCATTCACTTTTAGATCTTGCTGGATATCTTGATAAAAATTAATACGTTGCAACGCAGTGCAAATCATATCTGATGCATCCAGGTCGGAGGATGGTGGTACACCGATGAGGTGTAAAAATAATCGACCGATTGGGTTCGCTGAGCGTCTGCAATAATCTTCGAGTTCTTTATCATCAGAGTACCGGTTTTTTGTCAGATCTTGTCTAAAGGCCGAAAGAAGGTCTTGTAATAAAATGATGGGAAGAGTGTGGTGTTTGATAACATCATTTAAAGCGATAAAAATGGCTGAACTTCCCTGATAACATTGTTGTTCAATTAACGTCAATTGTTGCTCGTATTCAGCTAAAGAATCGAGTCTTTCTTGTAGGGGAGCATCACCCTCATCAGCAATATCATCAGCCGTTCTAGCAAAGGCATAAATAACACTGATGGGCTCGCGCAAATGCGTTGGTAATGAAAAAGAAGCAACAGGAAAGTTTTCATAATGGCTGTGGGCAAGCTTAAGACAATAATCATAAGCTTCAGCAAGCTTAGTTGGACGGGTCATTTTCTCCATTATCACTGACTTGGCGTACTTGAGTATCTATTGGCGAGATAGGATCTAATGGTTCTTTGGCACGAATACCCATATCTAAAAAGCGACGACCACTAGGCAATACCTGACGTTCTAAAGAGCCAACGGTTTTATTAAAATGTTCAACACTACTATTTAGACTGTTACCCAGCTTCCCTAAGTGGCCACTAAAGACACTGAGACGATTATATAAAGTTTCACCAAGGTCGCGAATGATCATGGCATTTTCGGTAAGTGCTTGTTGTTTCCATCCATAGGAGACAGCGCGTAGAATGGCTATGAAATTACTCGGTGTGGCTAAAATAATATTCGATTGCATTGTTTCTTCAAGCAGTTCAGGTTCTAACTCTAATGCAGCGGATAAGAAATGTTCGCCAGGAATAAATAGCACGACAAATTCAGGCGATTGACTATATTCTGCCCAATAATTTTTAGCCGCTAATGCTTTAGCATGCTGGCGTATAGCATTGACATGACGTCTTAATTCTTTTGACTTAATGACGTCATCTGTTGTCTGAATTGCAGACAAATAGGCATCTAAAGGTGTTTTAGCATCGACAATAATTTCACGGTTCTCGGGAAGCCGAACGATCATGTCGGGCCGAATACGGCCAGTTTCTGTGGCCTGACTGGGTTGTTCGTAAAAATCACAATGGGCAATCATGCCACTGAGTTCAGCTAACCGGCGCAAAGTCATTTCACCCCATTGGCCACGGACTTCAGGCCGACGTAACGCTTGAACTAAGTTTTGTGTCTCTTGCTTAAGGCTTTGTTGACCTTCATGCATATGTCGAATTGTACTGTTAATTTGGCCAAATGCTTGTTGGCGCTCTTTTTCAATATCGGTGATTTGTTGACTTGTTTTAGTTAGAGCATCGTTGATGGGTTTGACGAGTTGCTCTATCGCTTGTTCACGAGTTTGTAAGTCTGCTTTCGCTTCACTCTGATAACGTTTTAAGTTTTCTTCAGCCAGTTTTAGAAATTGTTCGTTGTTCTGATTCAATGCTGCATTTGAGAGCTGACTAAAGGTATCGGCTAATTGAAAGCGTGCTTGATCCAATAATTCATCCAGTTGTTCATTGGATTGTCGTTCAAGCCGCAATGTCATCGCGAGTTCTTGATTTTCCGCATCAAGGCGCTTGATTTGAAGACCTCTAAATAACCAAATAACTAAGGCCCCAACAACAAAACCAAGCAGCAGGATAAACAACAAGCCGTTATCTTGTTTGGCAATATCGTTGAGGATGGAGAGTTCTAAAACCATGCTAATAAATCATGGGGGTGACTAATATAGGCATCTGCTTGCCAAGTTTCAGGATCATCCCCCTCCGTTATATAACCATAACGGGCTGCAATTGTTGTCATGTTGGCATTTTTACCTGCTTCAATATCACGAGCAGCATCGCCGATATAAAGACAATGTTCTGGCGCTATAGAAATGAGATCGCAGGCATGCAGCATCGGAGCTGGGTGAGGTTTAGCATGTGAGGTCGTGTCACCACTGACTACACAAGAAGCACGTTCGTCCAAGCCCAATAGTTTAACTAGGGGATCGGTTAAAAAAGCCGGTTTATTAGTCACAATACCCCAAGTAATATTGGAGTCCTCTATGAAATGAAGGACATCTAACATGCCGGGGAAAACAGCCGTTTCTCGTGCAATATTGTCTTGATATAAACGGATAAACCGCTGTTGTAGGGGTTTGAAGTTTGCATCATCGGCTGTGATGCCAAAACCAAGACCTAATAAACCGGCACTGCCATTGCTAGCAACAGGCCGTATCTGTTCATCAGGCAAGGGGGCATAACCCTCTTCTTGCAACAGCGTGTTTAATGCAAAGCCAAGATCTGGCGCGGTGTCGACCAAAGTACCATCAAGATCAAAAAGAACAGCTTGATACTGACTCATTTAAATGGCTCGTTATACAGAACGTGTGCAATGCATTAAGTAATTCACCTTAATATCATCGCTAAGGTGAAAATCCTTATTGAGCGGGTTGTAACTCAGCCCTTTTAAGTGATTGACTGTTAGGCCAGCTTGTCGACACCATTTGGCCATTTCAGAAGGCCTGATAAAGCGCTGATAATCATGCGTGCCTTTTGGCAACATATTCATCACATATTCAGCGCCGAGTACAGCTAATAAATAAGCTTTAGGGTGACGATTGAGTGTTGAGAAAAAAAGGTGGCCGCCAGGCTTAACCAAATTAGCACAAGCTCGGATAACGGAAACGGGATCGGGTACATGCTCTAACATTTCCATACAGGTCACAACATCATATTGTTCAGGTGACTGTATAGCTTTATCTTCAACCGTAATGTGCTGATAATCAATAGAGAGCGCATTGTCTAAGGCATGTAGTTTAGCCACATTGAGAGCCATTTCACCCATATCAATACCCGTTGTATCCACGCCCGCTTTAACCAATGCTTCAGTCAAAATCCCACCACCACAACCGACATCAATTGCCAGTTGGTTGTCCAAGCTGCAATGGCTTTGAATAAAAGCTAAGCGATGTGGGTTTAAGTCATGTAAAGGCTTTGATTCACCTTCTAAATCCCACCAACTGGATGCTAGCGCATTAAACTTTGCGACTTCAGCTGGATCGACGTTTGTATCCGTACTCATGTGCTTTGCCTTATTCTGTCAGCTAAATTGTGTGCTGTCTCGATGATTTTATGTTGATTTAGCGTGGTTAATTGACGATCTTTGAGTAAGGTCTTGCCTTCAACCCAAACGTCCGTGACTTTGTCTCTGCCTGTGGCATAAACCAGTTGTGAGATAACGTCATAACAAGGTTGGCTTTCAATATCAGACAGGTCAATGGCGATCAGATCGGCCGACTTACCGGTTTCTAGAGAACCAATATATTCTTCTAGCCCCAGTGATTTAGCAGCATTGATAGTGGCCATTTCTAGCGCCTCATGAGCTGGAATAGCACTGGCATCATTGGAAACCGCTTTAGCTAATAAGGCCGCTTTATTCACTTCTGCAAACATATCTAAACTGTTATTGGAAGCAGCGCCATCAGTTCCAAGCGTGACATTGACACCACTTTGGCTCAGTTTAGCAATGGGTGAATAGCCACTGGCCAATTTCAAATTTGAGCTAGGGCAGTGGGCAATATGTACCCCCATATCCGAACACCAGCTGATTTCATCATCGGTTAACTGTGTCATATGAACCGCCGTTAGCCTCGGTGACAACAACGCTAAATCTTTCAGTCGCTCAAGCGGTCGCACGCCATACTGTTCAACACTTTGTGTAATTTCGCCAGCTGTTTCATGAATATGCATATGAATGGGAACATCTAGTTCTTCAGCATTGGTCATGATTGCCGTTAAGCTTTCATCAGAAACGGTATAGGGTGCGTGTGGGGCATAAGCTGTTGTAAGTCGAGTATGGCGACTATACTTATCATGTAATTGTTCACCCTTACGTAAGTATTCCGCGGCATTTTCAGCCCAAGCACTTGGGAATTCTATAACCACCATGCCTAAGTTAGCGCGAAGTCCACTTTGGTCGACAATACGCGCCGTTGCATCAGGGAAGAAATACATATCATTGAAACAAGTCGTACCACCACGAATCATTTCAGCAATAGCCAGTTCTGAACCAGCCTCAACAAAACTATCGCTGACCCATTTAGCTTCTGCAGGCCAAATATGGTCATTAAGCCAGGTCATTAATGGCAGATCATCAGCTAGGCCCCGTAATAGAGACATAGCTGCATGAGTATGATTATTGATTAACCCGGGTGTAAGGCAATGCTTTTCAAAGTGTTGTTCATTGAGCGGTTGATAACGCTGCTTAGCAAGCGCATATGGTATGACATCGACAATTTGTCCTTGATGAATCACAACACAATGCGCTGTTAATACCGTATTACTCGGTATAACAGGCACAATCCAAGGTGCAGAAATAATAAGATCAACCGTTTCCATAGAGAGGATTATACCCAAGATCTTCCAGACTGCTTGTTTTTAGTGCTGCTCATCGTTTCATTGGTAAGGCATCATTTTCATGTAATAGCCATTCTATTGCTGAAAATCATAACGCAGCCAAGGGAACTAGGCGCTGTGATACAAATGACCAGTCTGGAAGATCTTGGGAATATACCGGCATCGACAACAGAACACAGGGGGCAAAAAAGTCGACATCACTTTTAAAGCCATAAAAATATTGATTGAACAATGTTATCCTAAGTGTGTCTACGAGTTCAGTTAAATATCTAGAAATAGGTGGAATGAAGAAGGAGCAGTAATGAGTCAAACAGTATTAGTAACAGGTAGTAATCGCGGTATCGGTTTAGAACTATGCCGGCAATTAAAACAACGCGGCGAACACGTTATTGCAACCTGCCGCCAAACATCAGATGCATTGAGAGCACTTGATGTAGAAATAATAGAAAACGTAGAAGTCAGTCAACCGGCAAGTTTAGCGATCTTAGCTGACAAATTAAATGGCCAACAACTTGATTGGTTGATTAATAATGCAGGTATTGCTGGCGGTTTAGGCCTTAGTGATATTGATGTCGGTGCAATTGAAAGCTTTAAACGAATGTATGAAGTCAATAGCCTGGGGCCTTTATTAACTACACAAAGCTTGTTATATAACTTGGGTGAGGGTTCGAAGGTCGGTATTATCACGAGCAGAATGGGCTCTATTGATGACAACGACTCTGGCGGTAGTTATGCCTATCGTATGTCTAAATCTGCTGTGAATGCAGCTGGTAAATCATTATCAATTGATTTAAAACCAAAGGGCATTGCAGTCGGTATCTTACATCCGGGATATGTACGAACAGATATGACGGGCCATAATGGTTTAATGGATGCCGATGAATCAGCTTCAGGTTTGATAGCCCGTATGGATGAATTGAACTTGAATAATAGTGGTTCTTTTTGGCACAGCAATGGTGATTTATTACCTTGGTAAGTTATCCAGAGCTAGCAGAGCAAGAGCAACACACATTACCCAAACTAAAACAGGCAGCGATTCCGTTGCCTGTTTTATATGATGATAGTACACACCATCTTTGGCAATGCTACACGGAAGATGGCGTAATCGTACTCAAAATATGTAACAAACAGCACATCGAAAGCGCCCTATTTTGGAAAGGCATCAACAAGTTATTTAATACGAATTTTCCTAAGAATTTGCCAGAAATAGCATCAACCTATCAACAAATAGCGACAATAAGTCCATTAGCCATTCCCCAATATATTACTGCAAAAGCCGATCGCTTTATTTTAGCGACATGGCTTAATGGGAAACAGGTCGACCGCAAAAAGGTTAATGATCTGATGGTTCAGCAATTAGCAGAACACGTGGCAAAGTGCCATCAGCAAACCAACCCTGCGTGGGGTGCTTTCCATCAGCCACAGTTAGCAGCAACACAATGGCCTATTGCGCTGGGTCGGACGTTAACAAGTCTAGCTGAGTTATGTCCCAGCGAGGTAGCTGAAGGTGTACTGAAAGATGCTTTGGAACAGGCTGAAACCATTCAAAGTCAACAGTTCGTGCCCATCATGCTGGATCTAAGATGGGATCAGTTCTTACAAGAGGAGGGTGAGTTGTCAGCATTAGTTGACTTAGATGCTTTTGTATATGGGCCAAGGGAATTAGAGCTCGTGCTATTAGAGCATCTACTCAATAAAGAACAATTGGTGATATTCAAACGACAATATCAACGGTATCGGACAGTACCCAACTTGGGCTCAGTTAGACTGCCATATCAGTTATTACTTTTCTTAATGAACGTACTTGGAGAACAAGACTTAGCAGTGTGGTTAGCATCGACCAAGGGAAAAAAAATGGACTTAATTTAAGTCTCGTTTTGGTAGTACAGTTTCATCCAATTCACGTAACCGATAAAAGCCAAAACGAGATACACAGAAAACATCACAATCGTTGCGTAATAACCCGTTTGGTAATACAACTGAATAGCAGCTGCATCAATGACAATCCAGTAAAGCCAATTTTGTAAAACTTTACGGGCCATCAAAACTGTATTGAGTACGGAAAAGACGGTTACACCAGCATCTAAAAAAGGACTTTTAGAAGCATCAATACTAATTAAGTATTGTGCTGTAGCAAAGGTGAGTAAGCTACCTGTGATCAGAAAGGCAAACTGTTGAACCCATGTGAATTTACTGATGGCAACAGCGTTGTCAGTATTACCTTGTTTTTGCCACAAAAGGTAACCATAGATGGCCATCCCCATATAATAAAAATTGAGTAAGGCTTGCATGGGCAATTGATCGCCCCAAAATAAAACGGTGTAAATTGAAGTGCTAATAAAGGCTAGCGGCCAACACCATTGAGATTCGCGTGCAGCATAGATGACATAGCCAATACCCAATAAGGAAGCCAATACTTCCCAGCCAGATAGAGCCATCAGGCCATCTAGGATAGCTTTTAAAAGCGTGCTATCCATTAGACATCAAAGATATCAGCTCGATCTGTCCCGATGAATTTGACGGAAAAGACACTATGAGGCAATTGCTTAAAAACCACTTCCATTTCTTTATCCATCGCATCCATCACATCACGGTATTCACCGAAGATTTGTGTGCTTAAGCTATTACGCTTAACGATCAACTTAGCGTTACTTTCTAATTGTACAATAAACGCCAAAATGGGTTCAACATAGTCTTCAGTTAGTGGATACAAACTGATATCGACAGAAATTCTCATCAAGTTTCTCTTTTTGTTAGGTGAAATGAAGGGTGCCAAGACTGACACCCTTGTATTTTAATTAGTAATCCCAAGCAACACTTAGGCCAATGACACGTGGGTCACCGTATTGAATATAACGGTCAGTTGCATAATTGGTTCGAGGATCATTACCAAATGAGAAACCGCGGGTAGCAAAATCTTTATCAAACAGGTTCCGTCCCCACAAAGTGACTTTCCAATCGCCAGTACGATATTCTAAACTTGCATTAGTTAGTGCATAAGAACCAGATTTTTCATTATGGCTATTGGAAAAATAAAATTCATCTTTCCCTTCAATATTAGCCTTAAATGTTAGAGAAGGTGATAGGTAAATCTCAGAGCCAATATTAAATGTATAGTTAGGGGCATGGGCCATACGGCGATCATCTAAATCTATAGCACTAGGGTCTGGATTATCGAACTCATCAAATGAGGCATGAAGCAAACCTAAAGCAGCAAATAAACGCATCTTATCTGTAGCAGCCCAGTCTAGTTCAGCTTCTAAACCGTAATTAGTACCTTTAGCAGCATTAGTTATTGAGTCTTCGAATTCTCCAATACCGACGACAATAGAACTTTTTACTTGTGCGTTGCGACGAGATGAGTAGAAGAGATTAACGCTAGAAATTAAATCGCCATCAAGCCAAAGCGACTTAAGGCCTGTTTCGAGCGTCCACATATATTCAGTGTCAAATTCAAGGGCAGATACTGGAAGGTTATCATTATTATTGATACCACCAGATTTAAAACCACGAGAGAGTGATGTGTATAGGAGGTGATCAGTATTAACCTGATAATTCAAACCAAGTTTACCACCAAAGAGAACTTCACTAGTTTTGATGTCAATACCGTTAGAGTCTTTGTAATCTGCCCTAAAGTTCTCAACACGTAAACCTATGATAAGTGTAAGTTTTTGGGTTATTTGTGTATCTAACTGACCAAAAAGAGAAACATTTTCTGTCTCATACTTATTGTCTAGGTTTCCGAAATCAGAATTTAAATTTAGATCTTCATCTTGGATGAAAAAGTTTGTACCGACGACCCAAGCTGTTCGACCATCAAATAATTTACCGTCTTCATTCGAAAGTGCTTTTATTTCAAAAGAATAGTTTTCGCGTTCACGTTTAAATTCTTCTGTGGCGTTATAAGGACAGAAAGCATCATTGTCGTAGTCACTATCGAGGCAGTTTGCTTGTTGTAATGCACTTAGAGTTTGAAAAAAAGCGTTATTAGCAAACTCGCTATTCCAATCCGCATCATAGCTATAAACAATATCTGACTTCATATAACTACTGGCTGTTTGAATTTGAATGGCATTATTAGCTCGCCAATCTGTTTTAAGCGCGACAGCATTAGTATGCTGTTTATCTTGGCCAGGATTGTCTGAAAGACTGTTTCGACTATTATCGAGCGTAAAAGCATCATAGCCATTGTCAATATTGTGGTGAAATAAGTTCAAGTCAACGGTAAGGTTGTTATTCACTAACCATTTTAATTGGCTCCTTGCTGTCAATTCATCTCTATCTTGAGTATTACTTCGATTTAAAAAATCATTATCCATATAGCCATCAGAGCGATGGCTGTGAATTGACACGCGTCCAAGCAAACTGTTTTCGACTAGCGTACCACCAACAGCAAGGCCTAGACTGCGAGTATCATATTCAGCGATACCCATTTCAGCATGGATATCTAGTTCTTCGGTGGGTTGTTTACTTTGTAAATTAATTACACCAGCGAGCGCGTTCGTCCCGAAACGTGTTCCTTGAGGGCCGCGTAGCACTTCTACTTGTTCGATATCAAACAAGGTTGCTGCCCCACCAGTCCGACTAAAATCGATGCCATCGATAATCAGGCCGACTGAAGGATTAAGTGGCGATGAAAATTGGCTTCGTTCACCAATACCACGAATTTGAAAAAACTGGCCACGTGAAGCACCAGCTGAAAGGTTGACGTTAGGGGCTAAGTTTAAAACATCTTCAATATGTTGCGCACCACGGGAGTCAATAGTGTCGCTATCAATTGTGGTTAAACTAATAGGTGTTTCAAGGGCAATAGCAGGGCGAAAATCAGCACTAACGACCATTGCTGGCAGGTCATGGTTATCAACCTTAGCAACGGCATTAGCAGACAATAGTACTGCGATAGAGAGGGGTAAAATCTTAAACTTCATGGTTATCCTTTTTATATAAAAAGGACAGGGAGATATCGTAAAATCGGAAAGGAGTTGCGTTATCTCAGCCTGTCCCTACGCCAGTATTAACTGGATCAGGTTCATAGGGTTTATTCTGAAAATCAGAAAGTCTCAGGCCTTTTTGCCACCCCTAGGCTAGGTTTTTGAAATCAATTAAGCTACAAAAACCAACTTAAGAGTATACGGGTGATTTTAATTGAAGACAATCGACAAGCCCTGCCAGCATGATGTATTTCTGAGATAGAGTTAGCTAAGGGTTTTAATGGCATCAATAGTATGGAAAAACACTTTTCCCTTCGAAAGTTTATCTTCAATTTTCATTTGCGAAAGCTTATCCATAACAGGCCCTTTGACCTGCGCGAGGTTGATTGTTAACCCTCTATTTTCGATAGCCATAACAAAGTTCTTTAATGCCTCGAAGGCTGTTGTATCGATATAACTGATTGATGAGCAATTAATCACAATGTGTTCGAGCTGTGGCTGCTTTTCTGCTTGTTCGCTAATAAATTCTGTAATGTAAGTGATATTGGCAAAAGTGATATTTTCATCAATGCGGATAAGTAATAAGTTGGGCCATGTTTTGACCTGATGACGCTTAATATTTCTAAATTGTTCTGTCCCTTCGACCTGACCAATTACAGCGATATGTGGCAAACTCGTTCTGCGTAAGAAAATAATAACGGTAACAAGAATACCAAGCGCAACACCTTCCTCGATACCCAAAGCCAGGACTGCAATGAGGGTAATAAGCTGTGTTGAGGCATCAGCGCGGTCATGTTGAAAGGTATCAATAATCTCACGAAGTTTAATCAATGGAATAATAGCAACCATGATAATCGCAGCTAAAGCGGCTTTAGGAATATTTGCAAACTGTTCGGTGAACGAGAGCAAAGCAATCGCCAGTAAAATGATAGCAATGATCATGGCAAATTGTGTGCGTGCACCTGCTGAAAAATTAACCATAGTTCGGCTAAAGCCACCTGCTACAGACATGCCTCCAGAAAAGGCCGTCGCAATATTGGCTGAACCTAAAGCAATGAGCTCTTGATTAGTATTGATCTTTTCGTGTCGTAGATTAGCCGTTACAAGGGAAATGGCAACACTTTCTATATACGCAATTAAACTAATAAAGAGTGCACTAGGCAAAAGCGCTATCCAATGCTCTTTACCACTAAATAAAAATTGGATGCTTAAATCTGGTAAACCCTTAGGTATCTCACCAACAGTAGCAACATGCTGAACGGTATTGAGTTGGAATTGGCTTACAAGCACAGTGGTGATAATAACAGCCAGCAAAGGTGCAGTTTTACTAATTCCCGTAGCCCAGTTTTCACGGACAGACATGGACTTAAGCAAACGGCTTAAAGGTTTTGCCATGACCAGTAAAAGTGCGATGCTAAATACGCCTAAAGCAGCACTATATGGGTTAAGGAATTTGATTTGGCAAACAATATCGAGGCCACATGCATTAGCAGTGATACCGAATAGATGAGGTAATTGGCTAAAGATAATAAGAATGGCGGCACCGCTTGTAAAGCCAGCCAAGACAGGATGGCTTATAAATTTAATCAAACCGCCCATACGAAACAATGACATGAATAATAAGATAATACCGCCTTCTGCGGCAAGTATAATGGCATGTTCTACTGGAGAACCATATTGGGCTAATTCTGGTGCAGCTAATGCACTGGCAATCATAATGGCAGCAATAGAAACCGGGCCAACAGATAAAGTACGGCTTGTACCCAAAAGGGCATAAATAAAGGGGGGGAGTATGCTTGCGTAAAGTCCCACTTGAGCAGGCAAGCCAGCTAACACAGCATAGGCAATACCTTGAGGGACAAACAGAATAGCGGTAATGATGCCAGCAAAAACATCACTATTAAATTTTTCTTTGTTGTAACGCGTCAACCAATCAGCAATGGGTAAAAATTGGCTAATCCCATTTTGAGATGCTTTTTCTTGCACGCTATTTCTCGAGTGTCATTGATAAAGAGTTTAGTGTCGCACTGTTTTTAGTATTTTAAAAGCAGCTGACAGGGCATTTGTGATGCCCAATTAAGGCAGAAATGGACTAAGCAGACTGAATGATAACGCCACAATCACGGTTAGCAGGCACGGCAATATCAATCAGTTTAGGGTAAGGCAGGTTAAGGTTATCCATAATCTCAATAAATTCTGCTTTTGTTTTATTGGCTAATCTAGGGTTACCAAGCCGTTCCTGAGCGATATTACTCACAAACTGACCTTTGTAATCATGGCCAGGATAGACCAAGGTATCATCTGACAAGGTAAATAAACGCTGTGTGATACCGTCGTATAACTGACTAGCATCGCCACCCTGGAAATCAGTACGACCGCATCCACCGATAAGTAAGGTATCACCAGTAAATAGGTGATCTCGCCATAAAAAACAAACACTACCGGCGGTGTGCCCGGGCGTACTAATTGTCGTTATTGATTCAAACTCTGAAATCTCGAAGACATCGCCATCTTTGATATGGATATCAGGGTTATTAGCACCACATAAAGCACTCACACCAGTTTGACAGTCGAGTGTTTTTTTTAGCAAACCGCTGGCGGTGATATGATCCGCATGGACATGGGTATCCAAGGCATATTTCAATGTCAGGTCATGCTCTCCCAACAAAGCAATATAATCATCAATTTCCGTATTGACAGGATCAATCAACGCCGCATCGTTGGTCTTACTACAAGCAATCAGATAGGTGTATGTACAGCTTTCTTCATGAAAAAGTTGTTTAAATAACATAATGAATACCCTAATAAACAATATCTGATTTTAGTCGTCACGATTAATGATCGTAATTAGTATCACCAACAGGCGTAGCAAAGGCATCAGAAATAATTTCTTCAACATTATCACCCGTCAAGGTCTTTAAGAATGCAATCAAATCGACAGATTCTTGGTCTGATAAACCAAGTGGTTTAATGGTTGGAGATTGTGTTTCATTTGGGAAATTACTTTCATTCTTAGGGAAACCGCCTTGGTTGTAGTAAGCGATAACACTTTCCAAATCAAGCATTGACCCGTTGTGCATATAAGGTGCAGTCAGGGCAATATTACGCAATGATGATGTACGGTATTTCCAACGATCATCAGGGTCTTGTGTTACTTCGTAATAACCGATGTCACCTTGTTTTGTCGTATATTGCTTTCTGAACTTAGTTTTAACGTCAAGGTAAACGCCAGGGGCAATTAACATACGTTCTGTTTCTGGATCTCTACCCATTGCAATTTGAAAGCCTAGGCCAGTGTTATGTAGTTTGTTATCGGTAAACAAGGCTGTTTTTTCACCAACAGAGTGACAAGCGATACAGTTAGCTTTACCGGAAAATAACTCGAATCCGCGTTTAGCTTGCTCGGAAATGGCATCTTCTTCTTTGGCAAAATACCAGCGATCAAAAGCAGAGTTACCCGAGACTAGGACACGCTCGTAGCTGGCAATAGCCTGTGCGATTGTCATGATATCGGCATCTTGGCCATCAAAAGCATCTTCAAATAAGCCATTGTAGTCAGGCAAGCCTCTCAACTTCTCAATAACCTGCCCAATTGAGGTCATCCCCATTTTTCTATGATTAACAAGCGGTTCCCAGACTTGGTTCTCAAGTGAGGTTTCACGACCATCTAGGAATAACTTAGAGAGGTAAGCGGTGTTGTACAAAGTCGGCGCATTACGTCGGTTGACACGACCTTCTATGCCAACGGCCCTTTCTAACTCGTTACTCGTATAACCTTGCTCAGCAATATGACACATAGCACAAGAAAACGTGTCATTAAGAGATAATCGGCGATCAAAGAACAGTTTTTTACCCAACTCAATTTTTTCAGCCGTCACTGGGTTGTCTGCAGGGACTGGTACTTTTGGTAAACCTAATGGAGGCGTGTCAATAACACGAATTAAGTCAGATTTTTCACCTTTACGCGCTGTGATAGCACGTGAATTGGTTTCATAGTCTTTTGAATCATAACCATCTTTGCTATCACTGGCACCAGTGCGAATGCCAGTTTCATCTGGTGTACGGTTAGCTAAAACAACCCCAGCTGCAGGTTCTAACAAGCCATCCTCAATCATTAATGTTTTGACGTCATTCAAAAGAATGTCAGGGTGTAAGAAAGACACACTGTAGATATTACGGATCTTGAATTCTGGATCAATTAGATAAACGCGTAATATGTGCGAAAAGTTTTCTGACTGTGTGCCATCGTCGTTAATTTGATTCTGAATAGTTTGATCATAGTCTTTAAGGATAGGCATCATGTTTTCGACAGAATCAGCTGTAAGATAAGTTAAAGGAATCTGATCCTTTTTCATAGCTGACATATCGTGGCCTTCATGGCCAGCCATATCATGCATACTGTGGTCTTCGCCGATGATAGCTCTCAGCACTTCTGGCGTATCATTATCGGGGTCAAAGCTCATACTAATTAGTTGAATATTATCGGCGACCTCAGGAATCTTAGCGCCGTCATGTTGAATGCGGTTAAATACCAAATGAGAAAGAGGACAACCATTGACGTCAGGACAGCTTAAATAAATAAAACTTAGGAAGGTATATTTTCCTTTGAATAAATCATGATAGCTGACGTACTCACCATCAGCATTTAAGACCTTAGCGTCTTTAGCATCGTCAAAAGCGGGGAGTTTGTAACTGCCTGGCGGAGGCGGCGTATAATCGAGTTGGCCATAACCCGGTGCAAGTAGTTCGACTTGCTGAGGTCTTTCTGAGGCAGGAATTTCTTTATCAATTTCAGCAAAGCTATAACTAGTAAAGAGGCCAAAGGATAAAAGTAGAACTACCTTTAAACCTGAATATCTCATTTTCCGAACTCCTAAACGACAAGTTGAATTTTTTGAAGCGCTATTCTAGCACTTTTTTATTGTACCGTTTAGTCTTGTTTAGCTTTATTAAAGTTCCACAACAAGATTAATAAATTTCAAAAAAAGTGGGTGTAGCCATCGCTATGGTAGCTACACCGGCTCAAGCCGATATTTAATCGACAAACTTTTTAAACTAAGAACAAACTATGCTAGATATAAGAGAGGTCTTAGTGTTTTTACCATGGGCTGTAAACTTAAGTTGACCAGCAATAATGTTTCTTCGCTGGGGCAGTGATATGGCGTTTTATAGAAATAGTTATTATGTACACATGATCATACTGCTATGGCTATGCAACAAGAATAATGAAAGCTTGAGGACAAATTTGAATAGGGCCATACCTGAAATAACATATAAGAAAAGGGAACTAGCTGCCATGCCAAGTAATGACTGAAGTTAGGACATGCAAGGGAAAAGCATTTAGAATTGAGCGTCCAAGATAGGCTACAAAACTATCAAGGTGCCTGTGTAATGATTACGCGGCCCACAGTCGAAAAGTAATTAGTTGGCTCTAGCAAAAGTATGAACAAGTATTAACGTGTTGCTTTGTTTGGCGCCTTGTAATGTGGCTGTCTGCTGTCAATCACTTTACGTGTTAAATGAGGTGCGAAGCATTCGATAAAAGCATAGCTGTAGGCACGTAAATAACTATCAGCTCTGTAACCCAGTAAAGTGGTACTAGGGTGAAATAGGTGACTAGCATCGATAGCCTGCAACGGTAAATCTTTGATGGGGTTAAATGCCATAGAAGCAATGATACCGATACCTAAGCCCATTTCAACATAGGTTTTAATAACATCCGCATCTGTTGCTGTGAAGACAATGTTAGGCGTTAAATTGTGTTCTTGAAAAGCCCTGTCTTGCATTGCTCGCCCAGTGATGTTTTGCATATAGGACACAATGGGGTATTCGGCGATTTGTTCTATCGTGATACTTTTTTCTGACAAAAGAGGGTGGTTGGCTGGAACAATAACAGAGCGATTCCAGTTATAACAGGGCAATACAGATAAATGTTTAGATTTAGCAATAGCCTCTGTTGCGATAACAATATCTAACTCACCTGTTTCGGCCATTTTTGTAATCTCTGAAGGCGTTCCTTGGACCATCTTCAGGTGAATATCAGGGTAAAGTTGGGTGAATTCTTTGATAGCAGGCGCTAATGCATAACGTGCTTGGGTATGTGTCGTACCAATCGAAAGGATACCAGACTGATCATCGCGGCTGTCTTCAGCGAGTTTATGTATATTGTCTACATCTAATAGAACTCGGTTTGCCAAGGCCAAGACAGATTGACCAAAAGGGGTGAGGTTGAGCAAACGCTTACCATGGCGCTCAAATATTTTGAGTCCCAGTTCTTCTTCAAGCAGTTGGACTTGGTTACTTACACCAGGTTGAGACGTATTAATCGCACTGGCAGCAGCTGACACACTGAAATTGTGACGGGCGATCTCTTGGACATAAAGGAGTTGTCTTAACTGCATGGTTTGTCTGTGATTCCAAAAAGCAAAAGAGATGCCATCTATATACGTCTAAAATTATAGATTATTCGTTACTCATAGGGAGTTAGTACAAATACTAGCTTTCACTCATCAAGCTAGACTGTGCAAAGTCGTAGTACGTTTTAAATTAGGCGGAGAAAGCGGCTCTCCAAGCGGCTAACTTTTGTTCAAAGCTGAGTGAGGCATGGGCAGGGCTGGTGCTAGGTAATCGCTCCATCGAAATGGCCGAACGTTGGGTTTCGTCTAAAGAAGGCAATATTTGTTGGAAAACAGCTTCAGCTTTGGCACCGTTAAAAAGCACTGTCGAGATAGAGGCATATTGATGAAAAAAAGAACGGAAATTATTTGTTTCCATAGAAGTACTGTCGATATTGGCATCTAAACTGCCAGGACGGCGACAAGTGTATAAAACATCCCATACAGCCATGCCTGATTGCATGAGAAAAGTGCAACGTTCTTCATAATCTAAAGTGGGGTCGAAACCAAATAATTTGGCCATAATGGGCCAAAAAGCATTACGAGGGTGAGCGTAATACTGTTGCTCGCTTAGTGATTTAACTCCGGGCATTGAACCTAAAACCAGAAAACGGGGTGAAGCGCCTACGAGAGGGGGAAAACCTATTTCAGTTTCTGTTAGCGAATCGGTCATGGTTATTGGTATCTTTTACCTTGATAATCTATCCAGCCACCAATGTGTCGACCTCCTGGATCGTGATGGGTCCGATGTAAAATACCGCCTTTTACATTCCATTTATATTCACCAAATAGCGTTATTTTATTACCTTTCTGTAGAGATTTGATACGGGGTGCAAGGTCGATATTATGCGCGACTAAAAGAGTAGGCCCACTATTAGAACGAACAATAAACTTTTGGTGGCGCGTACCGGTGTCATCATCAGGTAGCAATTTGACAATAGTGCCATTCACTTCAAGTTGTACATCGCTTAAGTGTTGTGCAAAAGCAGCTTGAACGGAATCAGGAAGCGGTGCTCGAGTTACTTGTTCCGGATTATAATAACCAGCAGCAAAACCCACTACAATAAAAGCGATAAGCAGTAAAAAGCGCTGTTTTTGCCGAGCTGTTTTAAACATAGTCCACCCTGTAACTTTTTGATAACCAGCGCTCGGTTTAGATAAATAATGCACAGTAATAGTGCATTATTGCTAAGTACGTCACTAAATTTGTTTTTCAATGATACGGACAAGAGTAATATAATCAAACAACATGTTTTTTTGTCTCGGTAACAGGGCGAAGGAGCGGTGTTTTTATTGTGGAGGAACTAGATGGCGGTTTATGCCATAGGCGATATTCAAGGCTGTTTTGATGAGCTACAAGCAATGTTGGAGCTAGTAAAGTTTGATCAACAAAATGATCAAATTTGGCTGGCTGGCGACTTAGTGAACCGTGGGCCAAAATCAGCGGAAGTATTGAGGTTTACCAAAGATCTAGGGCCAACAGTTGCCAAAGTTGTCCTGGGAAACCATGATCTACATTTATTGGCAAATGCATGTGGTGTCACTAAGCATCATCATCGTTTGGATACGATGGATTCAGTATTGAATGCGCCAGATAGAGATGAATTGATAGACTGGTTACGCCGTCAACCCTTGTTGCATCATGATGCTAAATTAGGTTTTACAATGGTTCATGCGGGTTTACCTCCAATATGGACATTGAGCAAAGCAAAAAAGCGTGCTCAGGAAGTTGAGGAAGTATTACAAAGTGATGATTGGCCAACATTTTTCCAACACATGTACGGTAACGATCCTCAACGCTGGTCAAAAATGCTGAAGGGATGGGATCGCCTACGCTATATCACTAATTGCTTTACACGCTTACGCTATTGTCACGAGGATGAGCGATTAGCACTTAAACACAAAGGTAAGCCAAGTGAAAGTCCAGATGGGCAGACACCATGGTTTGATATGCCGAATAGAAAAACAAAAACAGAACGTATTGTTTTCGGTCATTGGTCAACACTGGGCACAGGTCAATATGGCCAAGTGTTTTCTTTAGATAGCGGTGCTGTTTGGGGAGAAAAGTTGACTGCATTGAGAATTGATAAGCAACCCTATGAGTGGTTTTTCATTGACGCGCAACAGGGTGAAGATAAATCAAACCTCTAAGTGAGTTGAATCACTTCAGGCTATCACTGAGTCCATCAGGCAGAAAATGCTGAAAAACAGTACAATAGAGTTTTTTAATACTGCGGATAGTTAAACCATGAGCAAGATCACGACCTTTTCCGGTGATTTTTCAGCCAAAGATATGCGTATTGGCATCGTCGCTGGCCGTTTTAATGACTTTATTGTTGATAACCTCATTTCTGGTGCAATTGACACACTTGTTCGTCATGGTGCAAGTGAAAGTGATATCGAATTAGCACGTGTACCAGGCGCAGTCGAAATTCCGCTTGCAGTTCAGCGTATGGGGAAAACCGGGAAATACGATGCAATTATTGCGTTGGGTGCCGTTATACGTGGCGGAACGCCACACTTTGATTTTGTAGCAGGCGAATGTTCGAAAGGCCTTGGTCAATTGACATTACAGCTTGATATTCCTGTTTCGTTTGGTGTCTTGACTGTCGACACGATTGAACAGGCTATTGAACGAGCCGGCACAAAAGCAGGGAATAAAGGTGCTGAAGCAGCGATGGGCACAATAGAAATGGTGAATGTGCTTAGACAAATTGAGAGTGCATAATCGATGTCAGCAGCCTTACCCCGTTCGCATGCCCGCCGTGCGGCAGTCCAAGCGTTATATCATGCCTTAGTCAATGAACAAACAGCGGTTTCTATAGATGCTTTAGAATTTGTTTCAGCTGAAAACTCCGAGAAGATGGACCAAAAATATTTTATGTCTTTGGTGGAAGGTGTTTCAAAAGAAATAGAGCAGCTCGATTCAGAGTTAACCTATGCTGTTGATCGTTCTTTAGCAGCTGTTGATCCTGTAGAAAGCTCTGTTTTACGGTTAGCCGTTTATGAGTTTATTCATCGTCCAGAAATTCCTTACCGTGTGGTGTTGAACGAAGCCGTCGAATTAGCGAAAGCTTTTGGTGGTGAAAAAGGGCATAAATACGTCAACGGCGTATTAGATAAAATGGGTTCGAAACTAAGAACGGTTGAATATGAGACTGCCAAAGCTCAAAAAAAGAATAAATAGCTCTCGCTAACAGACATGCCGGGTTTATCCGAATTTTCCCTAATTAAGTATTATTTCGAAAAGATCAGTACGCCACGAAGTGATGTTCTACTGGGAATCGGTGATGATTGTGCCATTGTACAAGCCGAGATCAATCAGCAAATTGCCATTTCAGTTGATACCTTAGTAGAAGGCATTCATTTCCTACCTAATGCTGATCCCGAAAGTTTAGGCCATAAGAGTCTTGCTGTCAGCCTAAGTGATTTAGCCGCAATGGGCGCAAAACCAGCTTGGTTTACATTAGCCCTAACCTTACCCGAGGTAAAAGAGCCATGGCTGGCGGCGTTTGCCGAAGGCTTAGCAACGTTAGCCAAGCAACATCAAATCGCCTTAATAGGGGGTGATACGACAAGAGGCCCTCTGAGTATCACCATCCAAGTAAATGGCTTTGTGGAGCCAGAGCAGGCATTACGAAGAGATGGTGCCTGCCTAGGTGATAACATTTATGTATCAGATACTGTGGGTGACGCCGGGGCAGGGTTAAAATTAAAACAAAACCAGTTAAAGGTTCAACAAGGTAAGCAGCAACAAGAAGCCTTTTTACAGCAGCGATTAGACAAGCCAACACCTAAAATAGAACTGGGACGAGCACTGCACGGTATCGCGAATTCTGCCATTGATATATCAGATGGGTTAGCGGCTGATTTGAGCCACATACTAGAAAAGAGTCATGTAGGTGCCAATATTGAATTAGAAGCGCTTCCGATATCATCAGCATTAACGGATATTGTCAGTAAAGAACAAGCTGAGCAGTTAGCTTTATACGCGGGTGATGACTACGAGCTGTGTTTTACCGTACCGTTAGAAAAACAAGACGAATTAAAGAAGGTAAAAGGTATCTATACAAAAATTGGCACCATCACAAACGAACCAAGAAAAGTGGTTTTCTACAGAGATGGGCAAAAAGTTGAATTAACAGGAAAAGGTTATGAGCACTTCTCAGTCGAAGATTAATTTCCGAGAGCTTATAAAAAGACCTGTTTGCTTTTTTGGCCTGGGCTTTGGTTCTGGTTTGGCGCCCAAAGCACCTGGCACATTTGGAACAATTACAGCCATTCCCGTTTATTTATTAATTGAGCCACTCGGGTTAGCGTTATATATACTTTTAACAGTACTGGCATTTTTGGTTGGCATCAGTATATGCCAGCAATCAGCAGATTGGATTGGAAAAGAAGATCCATCAGCCGTTGTTTGGGATGAGATTGTGGGTTATCTAGTGACCATGATTGCCGCACCTCAAGGTTGGCAATGGCTTTTCATTGGCTTTATCTTATTTCGGTTTTTCGATATATTAAAGCCATGGCCGATCAGATGGTTTGATAAAAATTTGCATGGTGGCTTTGGCATTATGGTCGATGATGTTTTTGCAGGGCTGATGGCATTACTTAGTATGCGATTGATTTATTATATGATGTGACAATGATTATGTGATGCAGGATTTTACCTTTAAATCATTTTGTCTGGCTTTTCTCTAGCACAACCTATCCTAGAAATTACTATACCTTGCAACTGATTGTTAACACATACTGTTATCGTACAGTTTGAACCTCCGACGCCCATTCCACTGGGCCTATGTGCAATTCTCGTTCTAGCACCAAACGAAATGTTTTTTGTTAGGAATATTTGATTGAATTGTGATGATAAGTTCATCAGAGTCAATTTTGTCATCTTCGTCACTATGCACAAAAATGGCTCAGCCTTGATGCCATTTATCACTGTTTCTAGTACAACTTGCTTGGGTCGAACTTTGGCAGAGAGTCACACGCTGATTACGTTTGATAGCTTCGCTTCTTGCGAGACCAAGAGAAGATCGCAATTCATTTACCTGAGTGGCGAGGCGGTTATCTTGGGTAAGAGCAATAAAACTAGTGGCAGCAATGGCAGCTAGAATCACAGCCACAGCAAGCGTGATCATCAATTCGACAATCGTAAATCTTCTGGCACAGATATCAAGTTTGTATACATACTCAGTTCTATATTAATAATGTGATATTAACAATGGGCGCTCTGCAAAGACACTGTAAGAGTTTTCAAGACAAAGTATGATAGGTGTCAAGCTTATTTTAGATAAATCTATGGTCTGCTTTTACACAGAAGTTAACTCCATCTAAAACGATCTAAGTAATTGATATGCCGTAATCTTTTGCATATGCTTGAGCAAACTCAGCCGGGGTAAAGTTGTGGTTTTGTGTGCCGTGCTGTGCAATTTTGATTGCTCCTAGAAGTGATGCAATTCTGCCGGTGGTTTCCCAGTCTTTATCGTGCAAAATACCATGAATAAGACCTGCACGGTATGCGTCACCACAGCCAGTCGGGTCGACTACTTGTTCTGCTTGAGCACAGGGAATATCGATGCGCTGGCCATCGGCATAGATATACGAACCTTCACTACCTCTTGTAATAATAAGAGCTTCGACGTGATTAGCAATCTCTTGAGCAGTTAAGCCCGTTCTATCTTGGAATAGCTGTGCTTCATAGTCATTCAGTGTGATATAAGTGGCTTGTTGGGCAAATTTTATTAAATCAGCACCATCAAACATAGGTAAACCTTGGCCAGGATCGAAGATAAATGGAATACCTGCATCGGTGAGTTGTTGTGCATGTTGGATCATGCCATCACGGCCATCGGGCGCTATGATAGCAAGTTTGATATCACTAGCTTCAGAAATAGTGGTTTCATGAGCGAGGTTCATGGCCCCTGGGTGAAAGGCCGTAATTTGATTATCATCCATATCAGTGGTGATGAACGCTTGGGCGGTGTACTGTCCTGATTTAGCGTGAACATGTTGGCGTGAAATACCTTGCTTATCCATCCAGTCAGCATAAGGACTGAAGTCATCACCAACAGTACCCATAGCAAAGGGTTCATCACCAAGCAATTTCAAGTTGTAGGCAATATTGCCTGCACAACCACCAAACTCGCGTCGAAGTTCTGGGACGAGGAAAGCGACATTCAGCATATGCACTTTGTCTGGCAAGATATGATTTTTAAATTGGTCTGGAAAGACCATAATCGTATCGTAGGCAAATGAGCCACAAATAAGTGCTGACATGTTTTTATCCTTGTTTTTCAGTGTTGAGTAGAGTTTGATTAGCCGTAATGGAAAGCTTACCTGCTAAGAAGTCTTGTAAATGGTGCCCCACTATTTCATTACGCCAGCCATGTAATAAACTGACTGAGGGATCGCCAGAAACCACCCGTTCAATATCTTTTCTAGAGGCGACAGCAGCCGGTGCAATCGCTTGTTCATCACAAAACTTACGTAGCAGGGCCACCATGGCATCGACCGTTGCATCCTGTTGGGTCGTCAAAAAGACAGGTTTTTTAACAGTAGGCCACTGTGTTTTGGGAATAGCTTTCGCTCGAGCCACAATATCAATAAGAGTTTTGCCATGTCTTTGTATTGTGCCAGATTCTAAGCCACGAATGACACTGAGCTTTTGCGTTGTTTCTGGCGTAAGCTTTGCTAAATCCAGCATAACTTCATCTTTTAAAATCCAACGACGTGGGCGATTACTTTCGATCGCACGGGCTTCTCGCCATTCAGCTAATTTTTGCAAAATAGCTAGTTGAACACCTTTAAGTCGACCAGCGCCTTTTATCTTCTTCCACATCATTGCAGGATCAGGTTCGTAAGTATCACTATTGGTTAAGCTTGCAAAATCATCATCTAACCAATGTAAACGGTTCTTTTCGTGCAACTCTTTTAATAGAATGTGGTAAACATCCCTCAGATAACGAACATCGTCGGCTGCATAATCAATTTGACCTGCGTCAAGCGGACGTTTTGACCAATCAGTACGAGAATGCGCTTTATCAAGCTCAATATTGATACATTGCTTGACCAAATTACCGTAGCCAATTTGATCGCCATAGCCTAAGACAGTGGCGGCTATTTGTGTATCAAACACATTAGGAGGAAGGCTGCCTCGGAGGGCATAAAATAGTTCTAGGTCTTGGCGAGCGGCATGAAAAACAATGGCGATATCAGGCTGATAGATAAGCTCCAAAAGTGGACTCAGATCATCAATAGCCAGGGGATCGATACAGGCAATAGAATCAGCAGTCGCAACTTGAATTAAACAGAGTTGGGCATAATAAGTTCGCTCTCGAAGAAATTCAGTGTCGACTGTCATCCATGTAGTATCTGAAATGTGCTGACAGAATTTAGCGAGTTCAGCTTCGGTATCAATAAATTGGACAGTCATAATGTTTGGTAATGGCCGAAAATCGTCCAGTATAGCTGCTTTAGGCTGATAACTGGGATTGTATGGCTACGGCATCAAATGGCCAATTCAATGATGTGCCATTCTCAAACAGGGCAACGGGGATAAATAAGCCGTATCGATCCATCAGTTCTTCCTGTGACTCAATATCAGTAATAGTAAGTGATAGGTCAAATTGTTTGAGTAGTTCAATCGCTACGTCACACAAGCGACAATCCGCTTTAGCATAGAGCGTAACCTGGCTCAAGATTCTAATAACCGCGGCATTAAATCGACAAAATTACAAGGTTTATGGCGTGCGTCTAATTGATCTTTAAGTATTTCATCCCAGCTCGTTTTACAGGCGCCAGATGATCCAGGTAAACAAAAAATAAACGTACCATTGGCAACACCGGCTATGGCGCGTGATTGGACGGTTGATGTCTTAATCACATCGTAAGACAGCTGACGGAATAGTTCGCCAAAACCTTCGATGGTTTTATCAAACAAAACACTAGCCGCTTCTGGCGTTCCATCACGGCCTGTTAAACCTGTACCGCCAGTTGTAATAATAGCCTGTATATTAGGGTCAGTAATCCAATTCGATAATTGTGCACGGATGGCATACTTATCATCGCGAACAATGGCTTGATCAGTAAGAAGATGATTTTCGGCTAAGACTCGCTCCCGAAGAACTTTTCCAGAGGTATCATCCTCTGTAGTTCGGGTGTCGGAAATAGTCAGTAATGCAATATTAACGGGAATAAATTGACGATCCATGGTGATGTAGTCTCTACTATTCAGTGTGTTCAGTTAAGACGGCAGTATAATGACCCACTGACCAATGGTCTATTTTTAATAAGGAAGAGACTATGAAAAAAGCCTTAATCGCAAGTTTAATCACGGTGGGCTTGGTATCTTGTGCGACGGATGACGCTAATCAACGCGCTAAGATGGGTGCTGTGATTGGTGCTGTTGCGGGTGCTGCACTAGGCCATTCTGTTAAAAACAACAAAAAAGGTGTGCTAATCGGTGCAGCATTGGGCGTACTAGCCGGCGCCGGTAATTACATGGATGAGCAGCAGCAAGAAATGGAAGCGGCTCTAGCAGCTGAGCGTGCTAACCACGCAATTGAAATTTAACGTCTGTAAAATGAAACATTGAAAATTGATATTGCCAGCGAAGCCTCACTCGATTTCGGTAGTGCAGCACTAAATCCAACATTTACACCTACTTTGCAAAAAATTTCTAATATCTCACAACGTTACCCCCTAATATCATTATTCATGCCGTAGGTCATACGGACAGCGTGGGCTGATAAAGTTATAATATGACTTTATCTCAAAACCGTGCTGATTCAGTAGTCTGGTATTTCGCCTCGAAAGGTGTTGCAAACGCTCGTTTAGTGGCTTCTGGGCGGGGTGAAGCTGAACCAAGAGCAACTAATGAAACTGAAGCGGGTCGTCAACTTAATCGTCGAGTAGAAATTTATGCCAAACCCATCATCGAAGGGCAAGAATCAGACGCATACCAAACGCCGTAAAACGCAAAAACTAGATAAACGAAATGACGCTCAAAGTCATTTCATATTTGGATTACATGCAATACAGGCAGCCCTCGAGCTGCCTGTATCACGCGTAACAGAAATTTGGTTAGCAGATGAACGACATGACGACAGAATAGCAGCGATACAAGCTGCTGCTAAATCCCACAAATTACTTGTCAATAAAGTCACAAAAGCAGACCTAGATGAGATGATGCCCGATGTGAGTCATCAAGGTTGCATCGCAAAATGCAGTCCACTCAAAGAATTATCTGAACCTGATTTATTAAGATTAGTCGATAATCTTATCGACAACGGCACAGCACCATTACTTCTTATTTTGGATGGAGTTCAGGATCCACATAACTTAGGTGCTTGTATGAGAACGGCTGAAGCTGCGGGCGCGCATGCTATTATTGCACCTAAAGATCGTGCATCGGGTCTGACGGCAACAGCAATGAAAGTGTCCAGCGGTTCTGCAGAAAGATTACCTTTTGTTCAAGTAACGAACCTTGCGCGACTTCTTCGAGAATTACAGCAAACAGGGGTTTGGCTAGTGGGCACATCTGGCGATAGTTCGTCAGCTTTGTACGAAATTGAATTAAAAGGCCCTTTAGCCATTGTTCTAGGGGCTGAAGGCCGCGGCATCAGACGTTTGACAAGGGAACATTGTGATCAAGTGGTTTATATACCGATGCAAGGCAGTGCTGAAAGTCTCAATGTTTCAGTGGCGGCAGGTGTCTGTCTCTTCGAAGCCGCACGCCAAAGAGGCTTGTGATCTCCTACAAAAATAACGTAATATATACGGCTACCTAAACACTAGGTATACTCCTTGCTCTGCGTTTAAAGACGTTGGGGCTGTTTAAACCGTAAGGAGCTCTAATGAGACATTACGAAATAGTGTTTCTGGTCCACCCTGATCAGAGCGAACAAGTACCTGCCATGATTGAAAAATATCAACAGGTTTTTACAAGCAAAGGTGGGCAAGTTCACCGTCTAGAAGACTGGGGTCGCCGTCAATTGGCTTACCCAATTAGCAAAGTGCATAAAGCACATTATGTCTTGATGAATGTCGAATGTGACGTTCCACAACTAGAAGAAGTCACAACAGCTTTCCGTTTCAACGATGCAGTGATTCGTCACCTCGTTGTAAATATGGATAGTGCTGAGACTGAACAATCACCTATGATGCGTAAAGACGAAGACGACAACAAGTCTCGTAACCGCGACAACGCAGGAGCATAATCATGGCACGCTTTTTTAGACGTAGAAGATTTTGTCGTTTCACTGCTGAAGGCGTGAAGCAAATCGATTACAAAGATGTTAATTTATTAAAAAATTACATCACAGAAACAGGCAAAATTGTGCCTAGCCGTATCACAGGAACGAAAGCACGTTACCAACGTCAGCTTTCAACTTGTGTCAAACGTGCACGTTTCTTGGCTTTAATTCCTTACTGTGATATGCACAAGTAAGGCTTTTACTAAAACATCGAACAACAGGTTTAACGGATTATGCTTGATGGACTTGCAAGATTTTCGATGCAAGGCCGTTGGCAAGCTGCAATGGTTATTGCAGCCATGTCGTTAATGGCATTGGCGATACCACCGGTGAGTTATATAGCCAGTGGCATCATTGCTCTCAGCACATTACGTGCTGGACCAAAAGAAGGAATAACAGTTGTCGCTATAGCGACTGTCGTGTTTGCCATTGCAGCCACGTTTTTGCTAAAGCAGCCGTATATAACAGGATTATTTCTAGTTTCAAGTTGGTTACCAGTATTTGGTGTAACTTTGGTAATTGGTTACACCCGGTCATTGGTGATGAGTTTGCTAGTGACAGCAGGAATGGGACTCTTGTTGGTGGGCGGAGCATACATAGTATTATCTGATCCAGCAGCATGGTGGTCACAGATGATGGGACCTTTCGTGGAAATGCTACAAGCACAACCCGATTGGCAGTTAGATCAAGCTGAAACAGCATCATTTGTTGCCACTTTGTCGAGTATGATGACAGGGTTAATTGTTGCAGGATTGTTTATTAATGTAGTGTTGGGCCTATTGTTAGGTCGTGCATGGCAAGCGGGTTTATTTAATCCGGGTAGTTTTGCTGACGAGTTTCAGCAATTGCAATTAGGTAAATTGTCAGCAACAGTGACGGTAATCGTGGCCTTTATGGCTTTATTACCAAGTGTCGATCTGGCAATTATGCAGGATTGTTTGCTCGTATTATTAGTGTTATTTTCCGTGCAAGGTGTGGCGGTAGTGCATGCGATTGTGAGATTGCAACAAAAGCACAAATCTTGGTTGATAGTGATGTATTCATTACTGCTAATTATGATGCCTCAAATGGTATTTTTATTGGCGTTGGTAGGTGTTTTAGAACAATGGTTTAATTTTCGCCGTAGCTCAGTTGAGCAAGGTGAGTAATTTTATAAAGCAGTAATAGTGCTGCGAACGAGGATAGAAAAATGCAAGTCATTTTACTAGAAAAAATGCAGAAACTAGGTAACCTAGGTGATGAAGTCAATGTTAAAGCAGGCTTTGGTCGTAACTTCTTAGTACCTAAAGGTAAAGCCTTACCTGCAAATAAAAGAAATAGAGAAGTTTTTGAAACGCGCCGTGCCGATTTAGAAGCAGCAGCAGCTAAATTGTTAAGCGAAGCTGAGCAACGCCAACAAAAATTAGTTGCAGCTGGTGGTGTTAATATCATGGCCAATGCCGGTATCGAAGGTAAGTTATTTGGTTCAGTAGGTGCAACAGATATTGCTGAAGCGTTAAATGCACAAGGCGCTGATATAGAACGTAACGAAGTACGTTTACCAACGGGCGCATTACGCCACACAGGTGAATACAATATCGATGTTCAATTGCATTCGGATGTTGTTGTTACTGTTAAAGTGAATATCTCGTCAGAAGCGCAACTTCAAGCACAAGCAGAAGCGGCAGAAGCTGAAAAAGCAAGAGTCGCTGCGTTAGAAGAAGCAGAAGCGATTGCCAAAGCACAAGAAGAAGCGTAAAAAAGAAGTACTGATAGTACCGTAGAGTTCTACGGTGCTATCAAATTAATGCCATTGAATTGGGTGAGCATATCGCGATAAAGTGGCAACGTGATTAATCTGTGTACTGCTTAGGGTGGTGAAGTGTTGTGGAAGATTTAAGTTATCTTGATTCATATAAAGATACCGCCACAGAGGCACTGAAAGTCCCGCCACATTCAATTGAAGCCGAGCAATCAGTGCTTGGTGGACTCCTCTTGGACAACGAAAGCTGGGAAAAAACGGCTGATTTTCTTGTCGAACATGATTTCTATCGCAGGGATCATCAACTTATCTTTCGCGGCATAGCGGCTTTATTTGAACAATCTCAGCCTGTTGACGTTATTACCTTAGCGGAATATCACGATACACGCGGTGAACTTGAACAAGTCGGTGAGCTTGCTTATTTAGGTATGTTATCCCGGAACACCCCGAGCTCTGCCAATATTGTAGCTTATGCTTCGATTGTGAGAGAGCGCTCTATTCTGCGTCAATTGATTACCGTCGGCACCACGATTTCGAATACCGCCTTTAACCCAGAGGGTAGAACCAGCGAAGAAATGTTGGATTTGGTTGAAGGCCAAGTTTTCGAAATAGCCGAAAAAGGGGCAAAAAGAGCAGGTGGTTTTGTTCAAGTCAAAGAAGTCTTGAGTAAAGTCGTTGATAGAATCGATACTTTATTTGAGCAAGATAGTGCCATCACAGGTCTATCGACGGGTTTTACAGATTTTGATGAGCAAACCTCGGGTTTACAGGCAGCAGATTTAGTTGTCGTGGCAGGTCGCCCATCAATGGGTAAAACAACCTTTGCAATGAACTTGGCTGAAAATGCAGCGATAAAAAGCAAAGAGCCTGTTGCGGTTTTTAGTATGGAGATGCCATCTGACGCTTTGGCAATGCGGATGCTTTCTTCCTTAGGTCAGATTGACCAACACCGTTTGCGGACAGGTAAGCTGAATGATGATGATTGGCCAAGACTGACATCGGCAATTGCTTTATTAAATGAAGCACCGTTGTTCATTGATGATACGCCAGCATTAACGGTAACAGAACTACGTGCCAGAGCACGCCGTCTAAAGCGTGAACATGGTTTGAGTATGATCGTGATTGACTATATTCAATTAATGCAAGGGAGTGGTGGAGGCAGTAATGAAAATAGGGCAACAGAGGTTTCCGAGATTTCACGTTCTTTAAAAGCTTTAGCCAAAGAATTAGAAGTACCTGTGATCGCATTATCACAGTTAAATAGAAGCCTTGAGCAAAGACCCAATAAACGTCCAATCATGTCTGACTTACGTGAGTCCGGGGCGATTGAGCAAGATGCCGATTTGATTGTCTTTATTTACCGTGATGAGGTTTATAACGAGGATTCTCCTGAAAAGGGCAAAGCCGAGATTATTATCGGTAAACAACGTAATGGTCCAATTGGCACAGTAGCATTAACGTTCCAAGGTAAATATACACGTTTCGTAAATTTTGCTTTCAATGACTATGATGATTATGGTGTACCTTAATTGTGCCGACTTATCCCATTGCAGAGATTAATCTCGCTGCATTAAAGCATAATTTTTTAAGAGTGAAAGACTGCGCACCCAATAGCAAGGTGATGTCAGTAATAAAAGCCGACGCCTATGGCCATGGTGATGTCGAAGTGGCAAAAGCTTTACACAAGAGCGATGCCTTTGCTGTTGCTCGTTTATCAGAAGGCATTCAGTTGCGTGAAGCAGGTATTGATAAACCTATTGTGTTGCTAGAAGGTATTCATTCTAAGTCACAATGTGAGCAAGCCGCTAGATTTGAATTATCTCCCGTTTTTCATCATCAGCAACAAATTCAGTGGCTCTCTGAATCAACATCATTATCAGCCCCCTTATCTTTTTGTTGGTTAATGGTAGAAACGGGCATGCATCGACTGGGATTTTCTCCAGAGAAAATCAATGAGGCCATCATAGAGTTGAAAAAGTCCGAGAATATTGACGGTGATATTGGGTTAATGAGTCATTTTGCCAATGCCGATAGCGAAGGTGATGAACGTAACCAGCAACAACAAGCTGTCATGTCGGAATTATTAGCTGATCACATAGGCCCAATTAGCATGGCCAATTCAGCCGCTATTATGACATTACCTGATAGTCATCAAGACTGGGTGCGTCCTGGTTTGATGCTATACGGTGCTTCTCCTTTTGAACATAAAACAGCACAATCACTGGATTTAAAGCCAGTGATGCAAACAAAAGCACAGCTTATTTCGGTAGACCAACTTCAAGAGGGTGATCAGGTAGGATATGGCGGCGACTGGCAAGCCAATAAAGCGATGCGAGTAGGCACTGTGAATATTGGTTATGGTGATGGTTATAACCGTCTATTATCCAATAGAGCCTACGTCAGTATTCATCATCAAGTTGTGAAAGTGTTAGGGCGTGTGTCAATGGATATGATCTGCATCGATTTATCAGCGATAGAGCAGGCAAAAATAGGTGATGAAGTTGTGTTATGGGGAAATGGTAATGTGTCAGTTGATCAGGTTGCTAAACAAGCACAAACCATTGCTTATGAATTACTCTGTGGTTTGAATCAGAGGGTAGAAAGACAGTATCATGGCTAAAATAAAACGGATTTATAGCTGTAAAGAGTGTGGTGCTCAAACGCCGCAATGGGCTGGCCAGTGTGGCGAATGTGGTGCGTGGAATAGCCTAAGCGAAGAAATTCAAGCGCCGAGTTCCCCGACAAGCCAAGCTACAATCAGTCGCCATTCGGGTTATGCGGGTGAACAAAAGGGTCAGGTTCAAACATTAAGTCAAATAACGTCCGAAGAAGCAGTGCGTTGGACAACAGGATTACCAGAACTTGATCGGGTATTAGGTGGCGGCTTAGTGACAGGATCAGTCGTCTTGATTGGGGGTGACCCAGGTATAGGTAAATCAACATTATTACTACAGGCAATGGCCATGATGGCTAAAACCAGTGGTGTGAGTCCGTTGTATATCAGTGGTGAAGAATCATTACAGCAAATTCGCCTTCGTGCAGAACGGTTACAACTTGAAAATATTCCGCTCGATCTTTTGGCCGAAACACATGCCGAGCAAATGGTAGCAATTGCTAAAACACTTAAACCTCAAGTGATGGTGATAGACTCAATCCAAACCGTCTTTACTGAATTATTGCAATCCGCACCCGGTACCGTTGCACAAGTAAGAGAAAGCGCGGCCCAATTAGTACGTTTTGCTAAATCCAGCGGTACAACGATGGTCTTAGTTGGGCATGTAACCAAACAAGGTGCTTTGGCAGGGCCTCGCGTATTAGAACATATGGTAGATACGGTGCTTTACTTTGAGGGTGATTCTTCAACGCGTTTTCGTATTTTACGTGCAGTGAAAAACCGCTTCGGTGCCGTCAATGAACTAGGCGTCTTTGGCATGACAGAACTCGGCTTAAAAGAAGTCAGTAATCCCTCTGCTATTTTCTTATCACGCGGTGATGAAGCTTTAGCAGGTAGTGTGGTGACGGTTATTAGAGAAGGCAGCAGACCCATGTTGGTCGAAGTACAAGCTTTAGTCGACGACAGCCCCCTAGGCAACCCAAGGCGTGTATCAGTGGGCTTAGAACAAAATAGATTAGCTATGCTATTGGCTATTTTACATCGTCATGGTGGCATTACTTGCAGTGACCAAGATGTGTTCATTAATGTCGTAGGTGGCGTAAAATTGAGCGAAACAGGGGCCGATTTGGCCGTATTGGCTGCCGTGCTATCCAGCTTGAGGAATAAACCAATACCGCGTGACTTAATTATCTTTGGAGAAGTGGGGCTAACCGGTGAAATTCGGCCGGTGCAAGCCGGAGAAGAGCGGATCAGTGATGCTGCAAAACATGGTTTCAAACATGTGATTGTGCCAACTGCTAATGCACCACGTAAACCGATTAAAGGGATTAAAGTCGTCGCTATTCAGCACCTATCAGAAGCAATTGACACTTTAAAATAAAAAGGTTCAAAAACCAGAAGTCGTAATGCTACGAGCTCAAGTATTGGTTTCGTAGCGAATACGGTAGTTAGTATTATGACGATAAGTGTATTGACATATACCACCACCTAAATAGCTTTGCTCGAATTCATCATCGGGCTGATTACCACAGTTGGTATTAGCATTTTCACAACGATCCATAATCAATAAAAAGACCGTCAAGCAGTCAGTCAAATTATCAGCGCTTGGGCTTGTTTCGGTATTGATTCGCCAATGTTGCACTGGACAACCAAACTGGCTACAGTCAACGATGTTAGTAAAGCTGGAGCCAAATAGGGCGAGATTATTACGTTGTTCACCACTAGTTCGTCATTTCATTTTGGCAATTTTGTAAGTTTGTAAGTTTGTAAGTTTAGGTAAGGCAATGGTAGCAAGGATACCTAAAATGACAATGACTAATTCAATGAGTATGAAGCCTCTATAGCGTATAAAAGTTTATTTTTTGATTCATGAGGTTGTGTAATTAAGACTGATAACTCACGGTGCAGCAATGAGTCATTTCCTAAATTAAGCGAAGTATAACGCTTTAAATGACTCATACTGTCGAGATCAAGTTGCTGACATTCAGAGCCAATCTGTTGATTATCGATATGGGCGACAGTACTGCTCATTTTAATAACCAGATCTGTGTCGCCTAAAATGACATCAATAGTGTAAGGGGTATCAATTTCTCCAATCTACGGATCGAGTTTTTCAACCAATAGTCTTTTTGGTGTGGTATCTAGACGGAACAGTTGAGGTGCAAGTGACCTTGCATATCATTGAGATGAGCATGTGCTTCAAATGGAATACGGCTAAATTGCCGTCTTTCATCATGATTATTTTCTGTCATGGCATACTCCGTGATAAATTAGGATGATACTATAATTAATTTGAAAGGAATTGGGAATGTTGTGGGTGAAGGCCTTTCATATTATGACCGTGATCACTTGGTTTGCGGCGTTATTCTATTTGCCACGTTTATTTGTTTATCACGCAATGAGCGAAGATGAGGTGAGTAATGCAAGATTCAAAACAATGGAACGTAAGCTATACAGAGGGATTATGACGCCGAGTGCAATAGTGGCTTTAGTACTGGGTGTTTGGCTAATGAGTTATTACCCAATAGCAATCCTAGCAACGATGGGTTGGCTTCATGTTAAGTTGGCTTTGATAATCATACTTTTTGCTTACCATGGACTATGTGGTCGTATCTTAAGAGACTTCGCTAATGATGCTAACCAGCGTTCGCATGTCTATTACCGCTATTTTAACGAGTTTCCTGTACTAATATTGGTAGCTGTGGTGATATTAGCGGTGGTTAAACCATTTTAGTCAGCATACTCAAAGATATTAACGACACGTTGTACACCAGCTGAGGTTGAAGCAATATGGACAGCGCGTTGTGCTTCTGTCCGAGTGACGATCCCCATTAAATAAACAATACCGTGTTCAGTGACGACTTTAACGAAGAAGGGGTCTAGGTTTTCATCGGCCGTGATTTTCGCTTTAACTTTAGAGGTAATCCAAGCATCACTGCTTCGAGAAGGTAAAGCACTGGGTGCTGCAATAGTTAACTCATTATGAATAGTCATAACCTTAGGAATGACGCGAACCAGATCATGAATCTGTTGTTTTAACTGTTCCGTTAAGGATTCGCCTGTGATTAACACTGTACCGTTATAACTAGTAACATTGACATGACTTTGGTCATAGATAGCTTTGTTTCTATAGATAGCACTTACTGCTTTGAACTCAATGCCTTGATCGTCAATAACCGATCCAGTTGTTCGTCTATCATGTGCAATGGAAGCACCTGTTGCAGCACCGGTAATAACAGCTGTAGCACACCCTTGTAATACAATAAGAGGAAGGAGAAGAAGTAGCACATATTTCGACTTTAGCATGACAATATCCTAATCAATAATATTTTTATTATCGCTGTATGAAACACATTTAGCCAGCATTAGTTTAGTTGAAATGCATCTTTCACCCAGTTGAGATTAAAGTCATTATTAATCGGTGAAATTCCCATGACATCAAAGCGATAACTAGAGTAACGTCGGTTGTTTTGTTGGAGATGAATTTATGCAGTTTGGATAAGCCGCTGTTGTTTTTGATAGGTCACACTTTCTAGAGCACTGCCAAATTGTTCAGATTGTCTACGCCTGATTTCGATGAAGACCAAAACCTTGGCATCTTGCATGATCAGATCAATTTCCCCACTTCGCTGACGAAGATTACGGGTGATCAGTTTCAAACCATTATTTTGAGGGTAGCTAAGGGCCAATTGTTCACCATCATCACCTATGGCCTTAGGTGTGGGCATTATTCTATAACTGGCGAAGCCAATAACCTAATTTTGCCATCTGAAAAAGTGCCCCAGTTCAGATGACGGTTAACGAAGCCATTATCGTCTATTGATAAGGCTCCAGTAGCTCCTTGAAAACTAAGCGTAGGCGAATGGCTTAGACGGTTGAGCTCTTTACTGAGTCGATAAGCATCGGCTCCTAGCGCGTATAGACGTAATAGACGTCCAAAAGAAGGAGATTGCTGTTGCTTTAAAGCTTGATAGGTATAATCATCCTCGGCAAGTTCTGGGAAAGCCCACGGAATATCATTGATAAATAAACCATTCAAATCAATGTCCTGTTGTGCATCTTCATGACCTGAATAAGCATGTGAAGTCGCGATGATAGGTAATTCACCAGAACGATGATATCTAAATTGTGGCACTAATTGTTTGGCTTTATTAGGACGAGCAGCTATAAAGATTAAATCGATATCTTGACGACGGCGAGGCTCAAACTCTGCGGGAACACCAAGGGTCTGACGCACCATTCTATAACGCTGTTCACTTGCTGGTAAGCCTAATAAAGGAGTGATGACATCCGCATAATCATGTTCAGATTCGTTATAACTTGCTTGCCCCAACAAAACACCACCTTGGCTAAGCCATTGTGCTTCGAAAGCAGCAGCGATTCGTTGGCCCCATGCCGCGTCAGGTGCAACGATGACAGCACGGCGATAGCCTTTTGCCATCGCATTTTTTGCAGCAGCAATCGCATCATCTTCGGGCGCTAATCCAAATTGGTATAAATTGGGTTTCTGTTGGAAGCCAGATAAGCGATTAAGGGCCAAAACAGGAATAGGTAGTTGAGGAGCATGGGACAAAACCCGAATGGATTCTTTATCTAAAGGCCCGATCACCAAGCTGGCATTTAAATCAATCGCTTGTTGATATGCATATTCAACATTGGTCAGGCCTGAAATGCTATCTGTTTGTGTTTCAATGAAATGCAATTTTGTTTCCGAGTTTTCCACATAATGTGCTGCTGAGATACCTTCTCTAATGGTGCGAGCGACTTCAGCATAAGGGCCTGAAGCAGGTAATAAGATCGCAATATGACCTATTTCTTTTGGCAGTAGGGTGCCAGTGGTTTCAATTTCTTGTTTATAAATGGAAGGTAAAGTAGTGTGGTTAGGGTAACTGCGTTGCCAGTCTTCTAATGCAACTATTAATACATCGGGATTATTTTGGTAGGTTTTAATAATGTGAGCTAGAGCAAACCAACCACTATCAGTAGCTGGAGGGAAGCCTGGGTTAAATAAATCTAGTGCCTCAGGTGTCAGCATCATCAATGCTTGCCATAATTGTTGCTGATTGGCTTCACGCTCTCTATCAGCTAATAAATTATCCAAGCGAATATGACTGTTTGCCATTTCTAACCAATTTTCGCTATTCTGGTAAGCTTGAATGCGAGTTCGGTACAGAGTGCGTTGTTGTCTGGCGGTCAATTGGTCAGCATGATAAGGTTCTAACAGAGACAAGGCTTGTGATGCATTGAGTGCCTGAATGGCGAAGTTGGCTTCCAAAACTGAGATATCGAAAGCCAGATTGGGCGTTAATTGCTCGCGATCAATTTTCGCTAACATGACACGTGCTTGTTTAACCTGTCCTAATTGCCAATGAGCCGACGCGGCCTGAATGTATAGCCGCGAACGGTGTGTACCGCCACTGGTTTTAGCCAATACTTCATACTGTTGTGCAGCACTTGAAAAGTCGCCAGATTGAATGGCAATGCGTGCCTGTGATTCTGCTTTTACATCGTGCACTGTCAGCGGGCTCAGGGATTGGCACGCAGTCAGAGTCAGAGAGAGTGCCAAAATGGCGGCTAAAGAAAATCGCGATAGTATCATTGTAATAACAAGTGTATTTTTATAATAATGAAAACAGTTTACCTGTTAGCGTATATTACGACCAGAACTGAGTACGCAAAAATGAAGGTTAGTTTTCTGTGATGGAAATAGAATCAACATCAGCAAATTTATATATCGTGGCGACCCCAATAGGAAATCTAGCCGATTTGTCACCACGCGCTATTGAGGTATTACAAACTGTCGATGTCATTGCAGCGGAAGACACGCGACATAGCGGTCATTTATTACAACACTATGCGATTAAAACCTCGACGGTCTCCTTACACGAGCACAATGAACAACAACGCAGCAAAGTGCTATTGTCGCGGTTACAGCAAGGAGAATCTGTTGCTCTGATAAGCGATGCGGGTACACCATTGATCAGCGATCCAGGTTATCGCTTGGTATCATTAGTAAGAGAACATAATATAAAGGTCGTACCTGTCCCAGGCAGTTGCGCACTTATCGCAGCATTATCTGCTTCCGGATTACCTTCCGATAAATTTAGTTTTGAAGGTTTTTTGCCAAGCAAAGCAGGAGCAAAACGGCAGGTGTTAGAAAGCCTGAAAAACACATCTCAGACCATTATCTTTTATGAGAGCCCAAGGCGCTTAAGAGCAACATTAAATGAAATGCTGGAGGTAGTTGGGCCAGATCGCTTAATCTGTTTAGCGAGAGAGCTGACCAAGGTACATGAAACTATTGTGACGAAACCGTTGAGTGAATTAGTCGCTTGGGTAGAAAGTGATAGCAATCAACAACGCGGTGAATGCGTGTTACTGGTGGCAGGTAAAACCGAACAAACCGACCCGGGTGTGATTGAGGTAGAAAGGGTATTGTCATTATTATTAGACGATTTACCCATGAAAAAAGCAGCAGCAATAACGGCACAATTATTAGGAACAAGTAAAAATAAAGCCTATGACTTAGCGTTAAAACTCAAGCAAACATAAGCTTTTTCACGTATTATCAGAGTCTTGAGATGGCCAGACAATCGCGCTTTAGCATTGGCTAATGGTGAGGAAAGTCCGGGCTCCAATGGGCAGGGTGCCAGATAACGTCTGGGAGGCGCGAGCCTACGGCCAGTGCAGCAGAAAATAGACCGCCGCTTATTTTCGAATTATCGGTAAGGGTGAAAAGGTGCGGTAAGAGCGCACCGCATAACTGGTAACAGCTTATGGCAAGGTAAACCCCACCTGGAGCAAGACCAAATAGAAGAGCAGTGTGCTTGCACACAGATATGGCCCGTATCGTTCTTGGGTAGGTTGCTTGAGGCAGACGGTGACGTTTGTCCCAGATGAATGATTGTTCTCGACAGAACCCGGCTTATCGGCCATCTCAAATTTTATTTATTATCAAATCTAATCAGTAGGTTAGCTATTTCTTTCGAAAGGAGTAACTGACTTATGGTACAAAACTACCTCTTTTTGGGAATTTAAAACGAGGTTCGATGCAGGCTCCGAGATATACATCGTATAGTAAATTATTTTCAGCAAAGACCCTTTCTGATTTGTTTGACTAATCATTAGATTTGTTATTGATTATGAAAGCACTCAAATGTTCGATTGTACTCTTTTTTCTACTTGTTAATGTCCTAGTCCAAGCAGAAACATTAGAAGGTAAGATAGTTAAGATAGCTGATGGCGATACGCTTACTTTACCCACTTCAACAAAAGACCAAGTAAAGATCCGGTTAGCAGGTATCGATACACCTGAAAGAAAGCAACCTTTTGGTAATAGAGCTAAACAAGCTCTGGCCAAATTAGCTTTTCAGAAACAAGCCTTAATTGAAGCAGAAACCAAAGACAGGTACGGAAGAACTGTGGTGTTGTTTTTGTTGATGGTTTAAATGTGAACCATGAATTAGTTAAACAGGGTATGGCTTGGGTTTACAGGAAATATACGAACGATAAGGCTTTGTATGAGCTTGAATCAAGGCTAAGAAAGAGAAGTTAGGGCTTTGGTTACAAGAGACCCCATACCACCTTGGGAGTGGCGTAGAGCTAGGTGTTAACCAAGCCAAACTTTCAGTCTGGACTGGCAGTTGTTTTTATTAATTTCACATAGTGTTATCTTTACGAAATTACAATGCCAACTTATAAAAGGTTTTTTCTTGAATCTCCATTCCTCACAATCACTCCGCATGGTTTACTCGCTAAAAACAGCATTTATTGCTGATGCGCTAGCCATGCCAGTTCACTGGTTTTATCGTCCTATGGACATAGAGTTGGCTTTCCCAGGTTGGATTCAGCAGTTTGAAGCAGCGCCTGATTTTCACCCCTCCTCTATCATGTCTTTGCATTCAAAACGTAAAGGCGGCCGCCAGGCTGTAGACACTTCAAACAAAACAGCCATAGAAGTCGTCGGCAATGTCATCTTAAAGGATAAGGCACAATTCTGGGACAAGCCCAGCATACATTATCACCAAGGTATGACAGCCGGTGAAAATACATTAAACGCCCACTGTGCTCGTCTAATGATGCGTGTTATCGCTAACTCTTCTCAACGCTACGACAAAAAAAAGTTTGCAAACGCCTATATCGAATTTATGACTGCAGAATCACCTCAACATCCAGACACGTATGCTGAGTCATATCATCGTGGTTTTTTTGCTAATTTCGCTCAAGGCAAAAAACCAGAAAAATGTGCCATGAAAACACATGATACGGCTTCAGTCGGGGGCTTAGTCACGATTGCACCACTGGTCTTTTCAGAGTATTTAAAAGGTGCTAACGTATCTGCAATTCAAATTTCTTGCCGCGAACATTTAGCACTGACACATCCCGATGAATCACTCATGCGAGCTTGCGATCATTATGTAACACTGCTCTTCGGCTTGATTGAAGCTCCTAATCAAGAAGCTGCTAAAGCCTTGTTAGTAAAAACTGGCAAAGACTCTCTAGGTTTGGATATTACCGCACTAATCAAACGTAACCTGGCCGACAATCAAGTTATAGGACCTTTGTTTTCGCCTGCCTGCTATATTTCAGGCGCTTGGCCAATTGTTTTATATTTAGCCTACAAATATCTAAACGATCCATGGGATGGACTTAAAGCGAATACCAACCTCGGAGGTGATAATGTACACAGGGGCAATGTCCTTGGCGCCATATTGGGACTACAAAGTGGTACTGTTGCCGACCAATGGTTTGAAAAACTATTAGACCACAAGGTGATTGAGCAAGAGATTGATGCACTGATTCATAATGCAAATCCAAACTTAAATAGCCATTGAACGGCGATTGCAATTTTGCTTACTTCATCAAAAGAAAAAGTAAAAAGTTAGTTTAGCTGCTATCGATACACCTGAAAGAAAGCAGCCTTTCGGTAATAAATCTATGCAAGCACATATGGAAGCCAATTAAAAACCTGCCGTAAAAAGCTCGACGTCTCACGTTCTATATGGCCATTTTTAATTACTTCCTGTAAGTTTAGGCTTTTACCAGAAACGTTAATAAACGACTATGGAAGGGTAAGCCCACCTGTGATAAACGTTAATATTAGGTGGGAAAATCACCCCTTTTTAGGCATGATATAAAAGTTATAGGGCGAGCTGTCTTAACGTCTTAGAGGGGCTTGAAGAGTGTCTGATACCTTTTTTTTTCATTATACCCTCTCAGTCTCTAGCACTCTTTCAAATCCACTCTTTTTTGTATCTGGGGTGGTACTACTAATTGCACATTACACAAATAGCCCCCCGCCGCCCCTGTGATAGATTAGTAGTGTCGCTAAAAAGTGGTACAAAATTTGGTGCAAAATGATATATTTCGAACATCTAGCCTATAGATTAGATGATAGTTGATAGATTGAAAAAAGATACAGATATGGCCCGTATCGTTCTTGGGTAGGTTGTTTGAGGCAGACGGTGACGTTTGTCCCAGATGAATGATTGTTCTCGACAGGACCCGGCTTATCGGCCATCTCATTATTAGCTTAGTGTTTTACGGGGCTATCATAAATATGCCGTTTAGTACTTAATACCTCGAATCAAGCCACCTTTTTAGGTGGCTTTTTTGAATCTAAAAACAATAAAAATAAATTCCCGCAGAGATGACTAAATTTAGTCTAAATGTGTGAACAGCTTCACATAAACACGCTTCCTATTTAAGCTTGATTATCTTATCTTAATGCTAAGAAGTTACTTTAACTTCGAATCGCAGCACAATGATAAGAAAGTAGTCATGGGCCCTCACTAGAAATAACACTTCACAGCTATAACTTCAGTTCGCTAAGTCATTGTCCACAAAAGAGGATTTTGTGCATTTTGATGCTTGACACACCTTACCCTCACTCCTATAGTGTCAAAAAGTGGGTAAAAGTGGAACAAAGTGGATCAGCTTAATTTTTCTGACTAAGGCAAGCACTGAATGTTTCGAGGCGTAGCAAAATTTAATTTAGATGCAAAGGGACGGATGGCTGTACCAGCCAAGTTCCGTAAGCTTCTGGACGTCTGTTGCGACGGTCGAATCGTTATCACAATCGATCATGCTGAGCATTGTTTACAGATGTATCCCCTAGGCGAGTGGGAAATTGTCGAAGATAAATTAGTCAGTCTACCAAGTTTAGATCCGAAAGTCCGCCAACTAAAAAGAATGTTATTGGGTAATGCTACGGAGTGTGAACTTGACAGTCATGGCCGAGTATTACTCCCACCAAAGTTACGTGAGTTTGCAGATTTAGAAAAAGAATCTGTGATGTCGGGTCAAGGCAACAAATTTGAAATCTGGAATGAGGGTGCGTGGAATAGCTTAATGGATGAATCAGTAGAACTGGGTTTTGAGGGTGACTTGCCTTCCACCTTAGAAAATTTATCTATTTAGCGTAGCGATGACTGAAAAGGGTTTAGAACATATCCCTGTCTTACTCAATGAGACAGTGGAAGGATTGGCGATCAAATCAAACGGCTGTTATATCGACGGCACGTTTGGTCGCGGCGGCCATGCAAAAGCAATATTGGCAAGCTTATCGCAAAAGGGAAAGTTATTGGGGTTGGATAAAGATCCCGAGGCGATAAAAGCAGGGCAATCGTTAGCGAGACAAGATGGACGGTTTGATATCGAAGAATGCTCATTTGCAACATTGAGTCAGGTAGTTAATGCAAGATTGTGGCAGGGGAAGGTCGATGGGATTTTATTGGATATTGGTGTGTCATCACCACAACTCGATATGGCCGAGCGCGGCTTTAGCTTTCAAAAAGATGGCCCACTAGATATGCGTATGAACCCCAATGTCGGCATCAGTGCAGCGGAATGGATTGCAACAGCTGAGATGACTGAGATTGAGCGGATATTAAAAACATTGGGTGAAGAACGGTTTGGTAAACGTATTGCGCGCGCTATTGTCGAAACACGTGATGAATCGCCATTGATGACCACAAAACAATTGGCGGCTTTAGTTGATAAAGCTAGTCCAGTTCGTGAAAAAAACAAGCACCCAGCGACCAGGACGTTTCAAGCCATTCGTATTCATATTAATAATGAGTTGGATGACTTAACTGAAGTATTACAACAAGCAGTAGATGCATTAGCATCAGGTGGGCGCTTAGCCGTCATCAGTTTTCATTCACTAGAAGATCGTATTGTAAAACGGTTTTTTCGTGATCAAGCTAAGGGAGATGATTTACCTTCATATTTTCCTGTGACTGCCGATCAGTTAAACCCAACAATTAAATTAGTAAGTAAAGCGATTAAGGCAGGCGAACAAGAATTATCTGTTAACCCAAGAGCACGCAGTGCAGTACTTCGTATTGTGGAGAAAGTCACATGAGCTTTGGACGGTTGATTGCCCTCATAAGTGAAAACTTAGCCTTGGTGTTAATGGTACTAGCAGTCGTCACATCAGCAATTTCTGTCGTGTACAGCAAACATCAAAGTCGTGTCGAATTTGTTGCGCTACAAAAACTAGAACAACATCGCGACCATCTGAACGAAGAGTGGGGAAGGTTACTACTCGAACAAAGCACTTATGCTGGGCCAGGACGAATCGAAAGCCAAGCTAAATTAAAACTCAAAATGACGGTACCAGTGGCACAACAAACATTGGTGATAAAGCCATGAGCGGTCGCAATACGATTCATCACGTTGCAGCTTGGCGGATCAACTTATTGAGGTTGGTCTTTGTCACATTGGTGATTGGTCTAGGATGGCGGTTAGCCGATATTCAAGTATTGAACCCGGATTTCTTGCGAAATCAAGGCGATGCAAGACATGTCCGACAAGTTCCTGTTGCAGCGCATCGAGGCATGATTCTCGATCGTCATGGTGAACCTTTAGCGATTAGCACACCTGTCCATTCTATATGGATAAACCCACAAGAATTTGATGCCGACAAAAAACAACTAGCATCATTAGCGAAAATAGTGGGGTTAAAAGCCACTAAAGTGAAGAAAAAGGTCAAACAAAATAGTCATCGAGAGTTTGTTTACCTTAAGCGCCGTGTCACACCAGAAATTGCGGGCAAAGTGACCGACCTAAAATTGGCCGGTGTGGCATTACAACGGGAATACAAACGTTATTATCCAACTGCAGAAGTGACATCCCATCTCGTTGGTTTTACCAATGTAGATGATAATGGCCAAGAAGGCCTTGAGTTAATGCACGATGATGTTCTGACAGGCGTACCAGGTTTGAAGCGCATGGTACGAGATAGTCGTGGTAATTATGTTGAAGGTGGCGAACAACTGAAAGCCACTAAAGATGGTCAAAATATTCAGTTAAGTATTGATTTGCGCTTACAATATTTAACCTATCAGGCATTAAAAGAAACAGTGTCTCAACATAGGGCGCGATCGGGATCAGCTGTTGTATTAGACATTCATACTGGCGAAGTCTTAGCGATGGTTAACCAACCTTCATTTAATCCGAATAACCGCCGTGGTTTAAAAAGCAGTGACTACCGTAATCGTGCTGTGACAGATGTATTCGAACCAGGCTCAACCGTTAAACCCTTTACCATGGCAAGCGGTTTAAAATCAGGAATAATCAAACCGACATCGGTCATTGATACGAGACCAGGTACATTGAGAGTATCAGGTCATACCATTAAAGATTTTCGTGATTATGGCCAAATTAATTTGGCGAAATTGATCCAGAAATCGAGCAATGTCGGTGTAAGTAAAATAGCCCTAGCAATGAAACCAACCCAATTGTGGCAGGACTTTTCTGCGTTCGGGCTGTCTGAAGCAACAGGGGCTTATTTCCCTGGCGAAGCGATGGGAAGCATGCCAGACCCACAAAAATGGCGTGAACTTGATAGGGCGACTTTGTCATACGGCTATGGTTTAGCATCGACTGCATTACAACTTGCACGTGGTTACATGGTACTAGCCAACGGTGGCATTTTACAGCCAGTGAGTTTTATCAAGACAATAGAAAAGCCGCGTGGACGTAGGGTTTATTCAACAGATGTGATGAAGCAAGTAGTGAGCATGATGGAAGGGGTCGTTACAGCACAAGGAACAGCAAAGCTGGCGGCTGTAGATAACTACCGCGTTGCAGGAAAAACAGGGACAGTAAAAAAAGCTAACAGAGGCGGCTATACCGAAGACCGCTATTTATCGTTATTTGCTGGCATTGTACCTGCCAGCAAACCCCGTCTCGCCATGGTGGTGATGGTCGATGACCCAAAAGGTGAAGATTATTATGGTGGTTTGATTGCGGCACCAGTTTTTTCTGAAGTGATGACTGGTGCAATGCGTTTACTCAATATTGCTCCAGATGATTTGCCAAGTCCGCAACTTATTGTAGCTGGTAAGCAGTCATGACCAGTCACCAAGATAAAATGTTATCAAGCTTATTAGTGGGCATGGTTGGAGATCCCAGTTTAATAGCAGACATGGCGATTAGTAGTGTCTCAATGGATAGTCGTGAAATAGAATCAGGTGCGTTATTTATTGCTACAGCAAAAGAGGCAGAGCAGCGTCAAAGTCATATACGACAGGCGATAGAGGCTGGAGCAAAGGCAGTATTAATTGATGACATCAGTAGTACAGCGCTAACACAGCAAGCAGTACAAGTAATTACTGTGAATGCATTAGAATCCAAAATCAGTGACATCGCCGCTCGTTTTTATGGTCACCCATCGCTGGCTCAAACAGTGATTGCTGTCACAGGCACTAATGGTAAAACATCGGTTACGCAATTTATTGCCCAATGTCTTGAAGCTTCAGGCCAAGCTTGTGGTGTTATAGGGACTTTAGGTTGTGGTCGTATTGAGACTTTGATTGAGACAGGGATGACAACACCTAATCCAGTAGCGATGCAAGCCATGCTAGCTGATTTCTTTGAACAGTCCATTAACATAGTGGTAATAGAAGCCTCATCCCACGCTTTAGAGCAAGGTCGTTTGAATAGTGTGGCAATCGATGTGGCTGTTTTGACGAATTTAAGCAGAGATCATCTCGATTATCATCATGATATGGCGAGTTATGCCAATGCAAAAAAACGCCTGTTCCAATTTGATAGCGTGAAAACAGCTGTAATCAACGCACAAGATAATTTTGGCCAGAGTTTAATTGAAGAATTTGAATTCGAAGACACTATCCATGTGATGACTTATGGCCAAGACAGTAAGACAGATATTGCAGCTAATGATGCCAACATGACAAAGCAAGGTGTCAGCTTTAATTTAGTTAAAGAGGCGCTATCCGCCCAAATTAACAGCAGCCTATTAGGGTTATTTAATATTGATAATTTATTAGCGGCAGCCTGTAGTTTAGTTGCGATTGGCCTTTCATTTGAGCAGGTGGCAAAAAGCTTAGCACAATGCCAAGCAGCAAAAGGTCGAATGGAAATTGTTGGTGGTGATAAGCAAGCGACGGTTGTTGTCGATTTTGCACATACCCCTGATGCCTTATCAAAAGCATTACTCACCTTACAAGATCATAAATCAGCACAAGCTCAATTGTGGTGTGTATTTGGTTGTGGTGGCGATCGTGATGCAGGCAAGCGAGCAGAAATGGGCGCTACTGCAGAGAAATATGCCAATAAGATGATTATCACAGCCGATAATCCGCGAAGTGAAAGTAATGAAGCCATAGTGGAAGCCATTTTAAGTGGTCTAGAAAACCCACAAACTGTTTATATAGAGCATGACCGTCAACAGGCTATTTATCACGCAATCGAGCATGCAAAAAAAGACGACTTGATACTGGTAGCAGGTAAAGGCCATGAGCAATATCAAGAAATTGCCGGTGTTAAAAAGCCCTACAGTGATATTGAAACTGTGACTACTGCATTGAAAGCAGCGAATGATGCCAAGACTGCCATAGAGAGAGTAAGTTAATGACATTTACATTAGCGACAGCTGCTGAATGTCTCAATTGCAGGGAACCAGATGGTTCGGCATTGATTACAGGTGCCGCGATCGATAGTCGTCAAATCAAACCCGGTGATGTTTTTGTTGCTATTGCTGGGGAACAGGTCGATGGCCATGATTATATTGCAGCGGCACGAGAAGCGGGTGCGGTTGCTGCACTGGTGTCACGACAACAAGATGATGTTTTACCTCAATTAGTCGTTGAGGATGTGATCTCAGCATTTGGCACATTAGCCGCTCATTGGCGTGACCAAAGTACATGTAAAGTGGTTGCAGTGACAGGGAGTAACGGTAAAACAACCGTGAAAGAAATGCTCGCAGCAATTTTGTCACAAAGCCATCGAGTGATCGCAACAGCAGGTAACTTAAACAATAACCTAGGTGTGCCGCTGACCTTATTCCGCTTACAAGTCGATACAGAATATGCCGTGATAGAAATGGGGGCTAATCATCTTGGTGAAATTGCCGAATTAGTGACGTTAGCTAAACCAATTGTCTCTTTGGTCAATAATGTCAGTGCGGCACATATTGAAGGGTTTGGCAGTTTAGAAGGTGTTGCTATTGCCAAAGGAGAAATCTTCTCATATTTACCTGAAAAGGGTATTGGCATCGTGAATGCTGATATGCCCTATGTGGCTCAATGGCAGCAGTCTCTCAGCGATCACAAAATGATGACTTTTGCGTTAGAAGCAGAAGCAGATATAAAAGCGACAGATTGCCAATCATATGTGATTGGCAGCCATTTTATGGTCAAATGCGAAGAGACTTTCCACTATGTCGATTTACCATTACCGGGCAAACACAATATTGCGAATGCTCTAGCCGCGTTCACAGCTTGTAAAGCCTTATCAATTTCAATTGAAGACATGATTAATGGTTTAGCACAAATGAAAGGTGTGCCACACCGTTTACAATTACGCAAAGGGTTTGGAAATGCGACTTTAATTGACGATACCTACAATGCGAATCCAGGTTCATACCAACAAGCAATTGCAACATTGCGAACATTCCCAGGACAGCATTGGTTAGTCCTAGGAGACTTTGGCGAATTAGGCGAAGCCAGCGCAAAAATTCATAACGATTTAGGTCAACAGGCTAAAGCAGCCGGAGTGACGCGTTTGTTGACTGTAGGCCAGCACAGCGAATTAGCCAGCCAAGCTTTTGGTGAAGGTGCACAGCATTTTAGCGATATTGTTGATTTGCAAAAACAGTTAGAAACGACATTAGCAGAAGATGTGACCTGTTTAATCAAAGGCTCACGTTTTATGCAACTCGATAAATTAGCAGATGGACTTGCTGTGGAAGGGAAGAAATAATGCTGCTTTATCTAGCAGAGTATTTAAGCCAATTCGATACTGGTTTTTCGGTATTCCAGTACCTAACATTACGTTCAATACTTGGAGTAATAACGGCTTTAGGCATTGCCTTAATTGTCGGGCCAAGCATGATTCGCAAATTGAGCTTTAAACAAATTGGTCAAGTGGTTAGAGATGATGGTCCGCAATCGCATTTAAGTAAATCAGGCACACCGACAATGGGTGGAGCACTGATTTTAGTAGCGATCGCTATCAGCACTTTTTTATGGGCCGATTTATCAAGCCGTTATGTGTGGGTGGTTTTAGTGGTGACGTTGGCTTTTGGCATCATTGGCTTTGTTGATGATTACATCAAACTAGTACGCCAAGATCCAAAAGGCCTGCTGAGCCGTTACAAATATTTTTGGCAATCGATTGTCGGTGCCGGTGCGGCTATTTTCCTTTATTACACAGCAGTGGTACCCGCAGAAACAGAATTGATTATTCCTTTCTTTAAGGATGTCATCATCCCATTAGGTGCTTGGTATATGTTACTGGCTTACTTAGTCATCGTGGGCAGTAGCAACGCCGTTAATTTGACTGATGGTTTAGATGGTCTAGCCATTTTACCTACCGTCATGGTCGCTGGTGCATTGGGTTTATTTAGTTATTTAACAGGACATTCAGAGTTTGCACGTTATTTAGCGATACCTTATATCCCGGGTGTTGGCGAACTCACGGTTTTTTGTGCTGCAATGGTCGGAGCAGGCTTAGGGTTTCTCTGGTTCAACACCTATCCAGCACAAGTCTTCATGGGTGATATCGGTGCATTGGCATTGGGTGCAGCGTTGGGCTGTGTCGCGGTATTAGTCAGGCAAGAATTGGTACTACTCATTATGGGTGGCGTATTTGTTATCGAAACCTTATCTGTAGTTGTACAAGTTGCTTCATATAAATTACGTGGAAAACGTGTGTTTCTAATGGCACCTATTCACCATCACTATGAGCTTAAAGGCTGGCCTGAACCGCGTATCATCGTGCGGTTTTGGATAATAACTGTGTTCCTAGTGTTAGTTGGCATAGCGACGTTAAAAATCAGATGACGATGATGGCAAATAAACAAGCGCAAGCAAATACATTCTTGATCATTGGTTTAGGCCAAACAGGATTGTCTTGTGCTCGTTTTCTTGTTGAGCATGGCCATATTGTTGCGGTAATGGATACCCGTGATAACCCACCTGCTTTAGCAACATTACAAACAGAATTACCAGAAGTATTGGTCCAAACGGGTGGTTTAACGAATGATTGGATGCTACGAAGCGATACCATTGTGTTGAGTCCAGGCATTGATCCACGTTTGCCTGAAATCAAAAAAGCACGAGAACAGGGTATTGAAATCATCGGTGATATCGAATTATTCATCCGTTATGTCAATGAGCCAGTCATTGCGATCACTGGGTCAAATGGTAAAAGTACAGTCACAACAATGGTTGCAGAAATGGCCGTTGTTGCAGGTAAAAAAGTACAAGTAGGTGGCAACTTAGGTGTGCCAGCACTTGAGTTAATTACAGAACCAGCACCTGACTTTTATATTTTAGAATTATCGAGCTTTCAATTAGAAACAGTGTCGTCATTAGATGCACAGGCAGCTGTTGTATTGAATATTAGTCCAGATCATCTCGATCGCTACGACAGCGAACAGGAATATCAAAAAACCAAGGCCAAAATTTATGTAGGCTCTGGCACGATGGTGATTAACCGTGATGATCCATTGGTCAACAGCTGGTCAAAAGAAAACCGTCGCCAAATTGGTTTCACGTTAAATACCCCTGCGGATAATGAATTCGGATTAGTAATAGGAGACGACAAAACCTATTTAGCACAAGGTCAGCAAAAACTGATTGATATCGAACAGTTACAAATTACTGGTCAACACAATATGGCTAATGCACTAGCTGCTTTAGCTTTGGGGCAAGCAATGGCTTTACCCATCACAGCGATGTTGGAATCAATGAGTGAATATCGTGGCTTACCTCACCGTTGCCAATTAGTGGCAAAACAACAAGGCGTACGTTGGGTTAATGATTCAAAAGCGACGAATGTGGGTGCATGTATTGCGGCAATTGAAGGGTTAGCAAAAAATAAAAACATTATCCTTATCGCGGGTGGTGTTGCCAAAGAGCAGGCATTTTCAGATTTAACACCGGTACTCGAACAATACGTCAAAGCGATTGCCTTACTAGGACAAGATGCAGCCGTAATCGCTGAGAACGTACCAAAAACAACTCAGAAAAATCATGTAACGGATATGGCTGATGCAATACACTATGCCAAATCGAAAGCCGATGACGGAGATATTGTCTTACTATCTCCAGCTTGTGCAAGTTTTGATATGTATAGTAGTTATGTTGAGCGTGGTGAATCCTTTATCCAAGCAGTTGAGGATGCGCTGACATGAGTAAGAAAAATGTCCAGTACGATTTTGATAATGCTTTGATATTTGTGACAGGTGCACTGCTGATTATTGGTTTAGTGATGGTGGGTTCGGCCTCAATCTCTATTGCTGATGGCAAGCTTGGTCAACCGTTATTTTATTTCAACCGTCAGCTTATCTTTGCAGTTACTGGCCTTGTGTTAGGGACATTAGTAGTCTCAGTTCGATTAGAAGTGTGGCGACAGCTAGCGCCATTACTATTAATTATCGGCGTTGGCTTATTAGTGTTAGTGCTGATACCTGGCATTGGCCGAGAGGTGAACGGAAGTCGACGCTGGTTACCGCTGGGCCCAGTCAATATTCAAGTGGCTGAAATCATCAAGTTATTCTCTATTATTTATGTGGCCGATTATTTACATCGTCATCATGGTCAATTACACGGTTCGTTCTTCAAAGTGTTTGGGCCATTAGTGTTACTCGGGGTTGCTGCTTTATTACTGCTTGTGCAACCCGATATGGGTTCAGTAGTGGTTATTTTATCGACCGTACTAGCGATGATGTTCCTCGGCGGTGCGAGGCTTGATGTGTTTGCTGCACTGATGACTATTTTTGCTGGTTTGTTTGCGGTACTGATTTGGTTAGCACCATATCGTTTGCAACGTTTACAAACGTTTATGGACCCTTGGCAAGACCCTTTTGGTAGTGGTTTCCAATTGACCCAAGCTTTAATTGCATTCGGACGAGGTGACTGGTTAGGCGTTGGCTTAGGTAGCAGCATGCAGAAACTATTTTATTTGCCTGAAGCACATACTGATTTCCTCTATTCAATTTTGGCAGAAGAATTAGGTTTGATAGGAGCATTGAGCATACTTGTCTTGTTTTCTGTTTTTATTTGGCGTGCATTAGCTATTGGCAGAGCGGCAGAATTGGCTGGCCAAGTTTTTGGGGCTCAAATCGCATACGGTATCGGTATTTGGATAGGGCTTCAAGCCTGTGTGAACATGGGCGTGAATATGGGCGTTCTGCCAACCAAAGGACTGACTCTGCCATTGATGAGTTATGGCGGCAGTAGCTTGTTATTAACGTGTTTGGCGATTGCCTTACTCTTCCGCGTTGATTTGGAAACGCGTTTCCCAGAGCAAGCCTCTGCAAGGGTGAAACGCTAATGACTAATATCATGATTATGGCAGGCGGAACGGGTGGACACGTATTCCCTGCATTGGCTGTCGCTGAAGTATTAAAACAACGTGGCGCCAACGTTGAATGGATGGGCACGGCGAAAGGCATCGAAGCTCGCTTAGTTCCCGAAGCGGGCTATCCTCTGAACTTCATCAGCGTTCAAGGGTTAAGAGGCAATGGTTTGATAGGCTGGTTAATGGCACCTTTTAAATTAATCAAAGCCGTATCAGAAGCGATGGTGGCATTGAAACGTCACCAAGCCGATATGGTTTTAGGTTTAGGAGGCTTTGCTTCAGGCCCGGGTGGTGTTGCTGCATGGTTGTTAAGAAAGCCGGTCATTATTCATGAACAAAATGCGGTTCCAGGGTTAACCAATAAATTGTTAGCGAAATTGGCCAAGCACGTCTTGCAAGGATTCCCGAATAGTTTTGCTCAGGCGGATTGGGTGGGTAATCCAGTCAGGGAAAGCATTGCTGCGCTACCAGAACCAACAGAAAAAGCAAATACCCAACAGATTAATTTATTAGTGCTTGGGGGCAGCTTGGGGGCAAAAGCACTCAATACACATTTACCTCAAGCATTGAAGATATGGTCAACAGAGCAATCTATTACAGTGAAACATCAATGCGGACAAAAACATTTAGCAGATTGCCAACAACAATATCAGCAGGCCGGTGCCGATGCTGAGATAGTCACCTTCATTGATGATATGGCGGCAGCGTATCAATGGGCGGATATCGTAGTATGTCGCGCAGGCGCGCTAACAGTGGCTGAGTTGTCAGCAGCAGGTGCGGCCTCGATTCTTGTGCCCTATCCTTATGCGGTTGACGATCATCAAACGCAGAATGCAGAAAGTTTATCAAAAGTGGGGGCAGCAGTTTTGTTACCTGAAGCTAAGTTAACAGCACAAGCTTTGGCTGAAGAATTAATGTCACTAACGAAAGAGTCAGCAACCTTGTACAAAATGGCGACGGCTGCAAGAATACAAGCCAAACCAGAAGCAGCACAGGCTATTGCAAACAAATGTATGGCGGTGTGTCATGGATAAGTTGATTTCAGCCATGCAAAGTCGAATTAAACACATTCATCTTATTGGTGTCGGTGGTGTCGGCATGGGTGGTATTGCGGAAGTGCTACTCAATTTAGGCTATCAAGTATCTGGTACGGATTTACGTGAAAACGCATTAATTCGCCATTTACGCCGCCTAGGGGCAACCATACAAATCGGACACGATGCTAGTCATTTAGAGGGCGCCGATGTCATTGTTGTATCTACGGCAATTGATCAAGAAAATCCTGAATTAATCGCAGCAAGAGAACAACGTATTCCAGTAGTACCACGGGCTGAAATGCTGGCTGAATTAATGCGATTTAGTTACGGTATTGCTGTTGCAGGAACGCACGGTAAAACAACTACGACTAGCTTGATTGCAGCGTTACTAAGCGAAGGCGAACTTGATCCAACATTTGTGATTGGCGGGCGTTTGAACAGTTCAGGCACCAATGCCAAATTAGGCTCAGGTCGTTACTTGGTGGCTGAAGCTGATGAAAGCGACGCGTCATTCCTATATTTACAACCAGTTATGGCTGTGGTCACCAATATTGATGAAGATCATATGGCGACCTACGATGGTGACTTTAATAAGCTTAAATCGACTTTTTTAGAGTTTCTACATCATTTACCTTTCTATGGCTTGGCCGTAATGTGTATTGATGATCCGGTTGTTAGAGACATTTTGCAGGAAGTCACGCGTCCAGTTGTGACATATGGTTTATCCGATGAAGCTGATTTCCAAATTACAGATTTAGAGCAAACTGGAGGTCAAAGCCATTTCACGATCACCAATATGGCAACAGGGCAAGGGTCATCATTAACGCTCAATATGCCTGGTTTACATAATGCGCTCAATGCAACGGCAGCTTATGTGATAGCAAGACAGTTAGATGTTTCGGTTGCAGCCTGTCAAAAAGGCTTAAATAATTTTGCAGGAATAGCACGACGCTCCGATTTATTAGGTGATATAAGGACGGAAGATGGTCAAGCATTATTAATTGATGATTATGGCCATCATCCAACAGAATTAGCAGCAGCCATAGCGGCAACCAGAGCGAGTTGGCCCGACCGCCGTATAGTCTTGTTATTCCAGCCACACCGTTATAGTCGTACCCGTGATTTGTTTGATGACTTTGCACAAGTACTCTCAAACGTAGATGTATTGTTAATGCAAGAAGTCTATCCAGCTGGCGAGAAATTGATTACGGGTGCAGATAGCAAGAGTTTATGTCGAGCTGTTAGGGCAAGAGGGCAAGTTGATCCAATTTTTGTCGAAGATAATGGAGCTGTATTCGATTTGCTGCCAGGGTTGTTACTAGGCGGCGATATTTTAATGACGATGGGTGCAGGTGATATTGGCGCGACGGCACAAGAGATTGTCCAAAAGTTTGGAGTTCAGAAAGTATGACCGACTTCCTAAATTGCCACGGCGAATTATTTTTGAATGAATCACTAGCTAAGCACACCTCATGGCGTGTTGGAGGGAATGCTCGCCAATTATACAAACCAACGGATAAAGCTGACTTAGGCCAGTTTTTGAGTCAATTACCAGTAGAAGAGCCTGTTTTATGGCTAGGGTTAGGGAGTAATTTACTTGTCAGAGATGGTGGGTTTCTAGGCACGGTGATTTCAACTGCCGGTATTCTGCAAGACTTTACCGTTAACGATGATTCAATCGAAGCAGAAGTGGGAGTCTATTGTAGTAAGTTGGCCAAACAAGCAGCGAAAGCCAGTTTAAGCGGTGGGGCCTTTTTTGCAGGCATTCCAGGTACATTTGGCGGTGCATTGGCGATGAATGCAGGTGCACATGGAACTGAAACATGGTCATTGGTCTCGCAAGTCACCACTGTGGATCGTAGAGGTCAATTTCACATTAGAACACCAGATGAGTTTGACGTGAGTTATCGACAAGTGATTGGACCAAAAGAAGAATGGTTTATTGCGGGTAAAGTCGATTTTGAACAAGGCGATCAAGCCCATGAAACCGCTGAGATTAAATCGTTACTAAAAAGACGTAATGAAACGCAACCGACTAATCAACCTTGTGCAGGGTCGGTATTTAGAAATCCTGAGAATGATTTTGCGGGTCGTTTAATCGAAACATTAGGGCTGAAAGGCTTGACTGTTGGTGGTGCAGCTGTATCAGAAAAACATGCCAATTTCATTGTAAATACAGGCGATGCAAAGGCAGCAGATATTGAATCATTGATTTCGCTAGTACAACAAAAAGTCGCACAAGCGCATGGCGTGAACTTGCAAACAGAAGTTCATATTGTCGGGGAGGTGGCCTAAATGTCGACAATTAACTTTGGCAAAGTGGCAGTGTTGATGGGAGGCCAATCAGCTGAGCGCGTGATATCACTCCGCAGTGGTGAAGCAGTGCTAACGGCATTATTAACCCAAGGCATTGATGCGCATAAAGTGGATGTTGCCAACGATGCAGCAGCACAATTAGCAACAGGTCAATTTGATCGTGCCATCATTATGTTACACGGCCGAGGTGGTGAAGATGGCCAAATACAAGGCGTATTAGAAAGTCTTGCAATCTCTTATACAGGATCTGATATCACAGGCGCGGTATTGTCGATGAATAAAGCCTTGAGCAAAGACATTTGGCAGCAAACTGGCTTACCAACGGCGAGCTTCGCCCATGTTGATAGCGAAACCGATCCAGAAAGTGTCATCGATGAATTAGGTCTACCGCTATTCGTGAAGCCTGTTAATGAAGGTTCAAGTATCGGTTTGACGAAAGTGACACGATCGTTGGAACTACCAAAAGCTATTAACGACGCATTGGCTTATGACCGAGAAGTCATTGCAGAACGGTGGGTTGATGGCGATGAGTATACCGTTGGCATATTGGCTGGCCAGGCTCTACCCGTTATTAAACTTAAAACACCAAATGATTTCTACGACTTTGATGCCAAGTATGAAGCGAATACAACCGAATATATCTGTCCTGCGGGTTTGAGTGAAGACGTTGAAAAGGAATGTCAAAACATTGCGATGGCAGCATTCAAAGCCTTAAGGATGCATGGTTGGGGCAGAATTGATTTGATGCGGGATACTCATGGACAATTTTATTTACTCGAAGCAAATAGCATTCCCGGCATGACGGATCATAGTTTGGTGCCCATGGCGGCCAAACACGCAGGACTAGATTTTGAACAATTAGCAATAGAGATTCTCAAAACGAGCATCGATAAGGAGGCGAAATAATGGCAAGACAAGTCAAACGTGGCGCCACCCGCAAACCAGTTCGCAAAGAAAAGCAAGTGATCGCATGGCATTACATTGCACGCCAGGGGATTGTAATACTTGCTTTTGTGGCTGTTGCATCAAGCATTTTATATGCAAGACAAAGTCATATTTTGCCGATCTTACATGTCACTGTTGAAGGTGAATTCAATCATGTAGAAAAGGCCGTTTTGGTGGATGCAGTTAAGCCGTTTACAAGAGGCAGTTTCTTGGGTATTGATGTCGATAAAATCAGCGAAGCAGGCGAAGCTTTAGCATGGATTAAACAAGTGCGTGTGCAACGTGTCTGGCCCGAGAGTTTACATTTGATTGTTGAAGAACAAGTCCCCGTAGCGCGCTGGAAGAAAACGGCTTATGTCAATAATGACGGTGAGTTATTCCCTGAATCTAAAAAGCCATTTTCTGACGTCTTAGCAGTGTTAACTGGGCCAGAGGACAGCCAGTTATTAATGACAAAACGTTATTTGAGTATGAATGAGCAACTACAGCGCCATGACCTTGAGGTAAAAGAACTCACTATGGACAAGCGGCGGGCTTGGAATGTGATATTAAACAATGGCGTCAAAGTCGTATTAGGTAGAGCAGAAAGCCAACAACGCTTCGAACGGTTTTTACGCGTTTATCAGGGTGGGTTACAGCGTTATCAACCACAGATTAATGAAATGGATATGAGATATCCAAATGGTTTATCTGTGATTTGGAAACCAGGGCAAAAGCCTGATTTTAACGGAACAATATGATGACAAAGAAAAGTGATAAAGATTTGATTGTAGGGCTAGATATTGGTACTTCTAAGGTTGTGGCAATTGTGGCTGCTCCAGTAATAGATGCCGGACCAAGTGATAACGCACTTGAGATCATAGGCATCGGCACACATCCTGCCCGCGGCATGAAAAAAGGGGTTGTCGTTAATATTGAGTCGACCGTGCAATCCATTCAACGTGCTGTCGAAGAAGCAGAGTTAATGGCGGGTTGCCAAATTCATTCTGTCTACGCAGGTATCGCGGGAAGTCATATTCGAAGTCTAAATTCACATGGCACTGTTGCTATCAGAGATAAAGAAGTCACCCAAGGTGATGTTGAACGGGTTTTAGATGCAGCTAAAGCGGTTCATTTTCCTGGTGATCAACAGCTCTTACACGTGATGCCACAAGAGTACATCATTGATAATCAAGAGGGTATTCGTGAGCCTATTGGCATGTCAGGTGTACGTTTAGAGGCCAAAGTTCACTTAATCACAGGGGCAGTCAGTGCGGCGCAAAACATAAGTAAATGTATCGAGCGTTGTGGTTTATCTGTTGATGGCATCATTCTCGAGCAAATGGCCTCTAGTTACTCTGTCTTAGAGCAAGATGAAAAAGAATTAGGGGTTTGTCTTGTCGATATTGGTGGTGGGACGACAGATATAGCGGTTTATGTTGATGGCGCTATTCGTCACACAGCCGTGATTCCAATTGCAGGGGATCAAGTCACAAATGATATTGCTGTTGCACTCAGAACACCGACGCAATATGCAGAAGAAATCAAAATGAAATATGCCTGTGCTTTGACTCAATTGGCACGCGAAGATGAAACCATTGAAGTACCAAGCGTGGGTGATCGTCCACCACGCCAATTAGCACGTCAAACATTGGCAGAAGTGGTCGAACCACGTTATGAAGAATTACTAGTCTTGGTACAAGCCGAATTACGTCGCAGTGGGTTTGAAGAACTCTTAGCGGCCGGTGTTGTGCTGACAGGTGGAAGCTCGAAAATGGAAGGGGTGATTGAATTGGCTGAAGAAGTCTTTCATTTACCGGTTCGTTTGGGTTTACCGCAGCATGTTGGTGGTTTGGTAGAAGCAGTAAGGAACCCAATACATGCAACGGGCGTGGGACTTTTATTGTTTGGTAATCAGAGCGAAACAACAGGAAAAACAGAAGCTAAATCAGGAAGTGGTTTTAGAGACATGTTGGAACGAATGAAAAGCTGGTTTCAGGGCAATTTTTAAACAAATTATACGAAAATATTTATTACATATTTAACTCTGGGGAGAGAAAAATGACATTTGAACTGATTGATACATATGCACAAAATGCGGTCATCAAAGTGATCGGCGTTGGTGGCGGTGGCGGTAATGCCCTAGAACATATGGTGTCAAACCAAATCGAAGGCGTCGACTTCATTTGCGCGAATACTGATGCGCAAGCATTACGTAATAGCTCGGCAACGACGCAATTACAATTGGGAACAGATATCACAAAAGGGCTGGGAGCTGGTGCAAACCCAGATATTGGTCGTCAAGCCGCACTAGAGGATAGAGAGCGTATCACCGAAGTAATTTCTGACGCCGATATGATTTTCATCACGGCCGGCATGGGAGGTGGTACGGGAACAGGTGCAGCACCTATCGTTGCCCAAGTGGCGAAAGAAATGGGCATTTTGACAGTCGCGGTCGTTACCAAACCCTTCCCATTTGAAGGTGGAAAACGTCTTAATGTGGCAAACGCAGGTCTAGACGAACTAAGTCAACATGTTGATTCATTAATCACAATTCCAAATGAGAAGTTACTTGCCGTATTGGGTAAAGAAATGAGTTTGCTTAATGCATTCAAAGCAGCCAATGATGTCTTATTAGGCGCTGTGCAGGGTATTGCTGAATTGATCACACGCGAAGGTATGATTAATGTGGATTTCGCGGACGTCAGAACAGTGATGTCTGAAATGGGTATGGCAATGATGGGTACTGGTCAAGCTGCAGGCTCTAATCGTGCTATCGAAGCGGCTGAGCATGCTGTTTCAAGTCCATTGTTAGAAGATGTCGACTTAGCAGGTGCACGTGGTGTACTAGTGAACATTACTGCGGGTCTTGATATGACGATTGGTGAGTTCGAAGATGTGGGTAATACGGTTAAGGAATTTGCCTCTGATAATGCAACAGTCGTCGTTGGAACGGTTATAGATCCTGATATGACTGAAGAACTTCGAGTCACCGTTGTTGCAACAGGCTTAGGTGCAGAACAAGCAGCACACGTTGATTTGCCGACAGAAATTGAAGCACCACAAATGGAAATCGTGAAAAAGCCAGTAGATATTGATTACGATAAACCTACTGTCTTACGTAAAGAAGAGGCAGAGCATCAAAAGCAAGTAGCTAATGGTGATATCAATATGGACTATCTGGATATTCCTGCATTTCTACGTCGTCAGGCAGATTAGTGATAGCGTAAGTATCAGTAGGTGGTAAACATGACAGTTATGTTACAATCTGGGTCAATTTGGGTTTTGGGAGGTTTGCAGCGTGATAAAGCAACGGACATTGAAAAATGTGATTCGTGCGACCGGTGTCGGTTTACACAGCGGTGACACTGTTTATTTGACCCTGCGCCCTGCTGCACCTAATACGGGTATTATCTTCAGACGTGTCGACTTAGACCCGGTTGTTGAGATCAGTGCTAAAGCCTGTAATGTCGGGGAAACAGCACTATCAACGACATTGGTTGAAAATGGCCAAAAAGTTTCAACGGTCGAACATTTGCTATCTGCTTTTGCTGGGCTTGGTATTGATAATGCCTACATTGATTTGAATGCTGCCGAAGTACCGATCATGGATGGTAGTGCAGGTCCTTTTGTCTTCCTAGTACAATCTGCAGGCATTGAAGAACAAGCTGCAGCGAAGCAATTTATTCGCATTAAAAAGCCTGTTATCCTAGAAGATGGCGATAAGTGGGCGAAATTTGAACCCTTTGAAGGGTTCAAAGTTAGTTTTACGATAGATTTCCAACACCCAGTATTTACCGGCCGACCACAAGAAGTAGAAGTCGATTTCTCCTCAACGTCTTTTGTTCGTGAGATTAGCCGTGCCCGTACTTTTGGGTTTATGAAAGACATCGAAAAATTACGCGAAAACAATTTAGCACTCGGTGGCAGTATGGATAATGCCATCGTCGTAGATGATTACCGTGTCGTAAATGAAGATGGCTTACGTTATGAAGATGAGTTTGTACGCCACAAAGTGCTAGATGCAATTGGTGACTTATACCTACTAGGACACAGTCTGATTGGTGCTTTCAGTGGCCATAAATCAGGCCATGAAGTTAATAATATGCTGCTACGCAAATTATTGGTTCAAGAAGACGCTTGGGAATTAGTGACATTTGAAGATGATGAAACTGCGCCGATAGTCTTTAGTCGACCAGCAGCATCGATCGTAAGCTAAGATTCTTTACGTAGAGCCAAACGCTCAAGTGCGGCCTTTAAAGGCCCATCTTCCATTGTATCTGCAGTCTGTTTTAAAGCAGTTGAAGCTGATGCAGGTAGAGCGATAGAATTTGAGGACTGGTTCTCAAAAAGGGGTTGGTTAGGTCTAACCTTGACCTCAATAGTGTTAATATCTAATGACAAATCTTGTGACAGTTTTTTACATAGCACAGGAGCTTGAAAGCGTATTAAACTGCTGTAGGCAGCATTGTCTGTGTGAAGAATCAGGGTTGTGCCACTGATGTTAGCCAGTTTACAGTGAGCTGAAAATTGCGCAGGTAGACTTTGTTGGAAAGCATGGTTCAAACGCTCAAGTAACTGCGCATGCTGCGTTATTTTTTTTAACGTCGGGTGCTTATGACAAACGTCGTTAATATGTGTGGGTTCTTTGGCCATAACGTTTAATTGAAAAGGGTAAATGTAAGTATGCAGGTTATCATTATTTCGCCGAACAATACGACACACCGACACTGGCACTTATCACCTACGATGCTACGCATTGCGATAGCTTCAGCATTAGTTATCCTACTCTCTCTTTCTTATACAGCATACCAACTATTTTTCGACACCCCTAAAAAGCCAGCATTCTCAGTGTTTGAGGAAACACATGAGACGCAACAAGAACAAACAGTTGTTAGTCAGGAAAAACAAGAGCAAGTACATGATTACTACGCTAAGCGGCTAGGATCGTTGCAAGCTGAAGCATTTCGGTTGAAAGCATTAACTGATAAATTAGCAGAATTAAGCGGATTAGATATTGAGGCAGAAGGTTTAAATAAACCTATGGGACAAGGTGGTCTATCACGGACAGCGAAACTACTAACACAGAAGGAATTTGACTCTTTCTCCTCGCAGATTGAAGATAGTTTTGATAGGCAAGCTGCGGGGCTAGATCAGTTGCAAGACTATCTGATTACTGAAGATAATATTAAGTCAGCTATTCCAACGGGCAGACCGATCAAAAAAGGTTGGGTCTCATCGTACTATGGCTACCGAGCTGACCCTTTCACAGGTCGTAAAGTGTTTCATCATGGTTTAGACTTTGCTGGAAAAGCGGGTAGCGAAGTTGTCGCTGTGGCAGATGGCATTGTCAGCTGGCAGGGCTCTCGTGGCGGTTATGGTGAAATGATTGAAATAGATCATGGCAATGGTTATCAAACACGTTATGCTCATAATAAAGAATTGGTTGTTAAGTTGGGCGAGAGAATCGAAAAAGGCCAAGCCATTGCATTGATGGGATCAACAGGTCGTTCGACTGGCCCGCATGTTCATTTCGAAATTTTGCGAGATGGTAAAACAGTTAATCCTTCTAACTTTATCAAACGTTAGACCTTGTATTCTTAGATCACCGTCGCCATATTAAAGTCACCTTAGACCTCACAAGGACTACGCGCTATAATTGCGCGCTTAAACATCAACTCTATCCCCGATAGTGATTTCGGCTTAGCACAAGGTAGTAAAACGGTATGGTAAGTAAGTTTTTCGGTAAAGTCTTCGGCAGTCGAAATGATCGTGTTCTTAAAAAACTCCGAAAAGTGGTTAAAAAAATTAACGACTTTGAACCGACTATCGAAAAAATTAGCGATGCTGAATTACAGGCTAAAACTACGGAATTTCGCCAACAATTAGCTGATGGGCAAACCCTCGACGATATTTTACCGGAAGCATTTTCAGTCGTAAGAGAAGCAGGTAAGCGCGTTTTGAATATGCGCCATTTCGATGTTCAAATGATCGGTGGTTATGTCTTGAATGAGGGCAAAATTGCTGAGATGCGGACGGGTGAGGGTAAAACCCTTGTCGCGACATTAGCTGTTTACCTGAATGCACTTGAAGGCGAAGGTGTGCACGTTGTTACGGTTAATGATTATTTAGCACGGCGTGACTCGGCTTGGATGAGCCAGCTCTATAGTTTCTTAGGCTTGACTACAGGTGTTATCGTCGCTGGTTTATCACCGGATGAACGCCGTAAAGCATACAACTCAGATATTACTTACGGCACCAACAACGAATTTGGTTTCGATTATCTACGCGATAATATGGTGTTTAGTATTGAGGAAAAAGTACAGCGAAACCTGCATTTTGCGGTCGTCGATGAGGTTGACTCAATTTTAATTGATGAAGCCCGTACACCGCTGATTATTTCTGGCCCAGCCGAAGACAGTTCTGAACTATATCAAAGTATCAATAAACTGATCCCCAGCCTTGAGCAACAAACAGGTGAAGGTGAAGAAGTTGAAACACCGGGTGATTACAATGTCGATGAAAAAGCAAAGCAAATTCATTTTACGGAAGATGGCCATGAAAAAATTGAAGGTTTGTTAACAGACGCTGGTATTTTGGATGCTGATGCTAGTCTTTATGATGCAGCTAACATTGGCCTAATGCACCATGTCTCTGCTGCTTTACGTGCACATGTTTTATTCCAACGTGATGTCGATTACATCGTACAAGATAATGAGATTGTTATTGTCGATGAGTTCACGGGTCGCACAATGCCTGGGCGTCGTTGGTCTGAAGGTCTACACCAAGCTGTAGAAGCCAAAGAAAACGTCAAAATCCAGAACGAAAATCAGACACTGGCCTCGATTACATTCCAAAACTTTTTCCGTTTGTACGATAAGTTATCCGGTATGACGGGTACAGCGGATACTGAAGCCTTTGAGTTACAGTCGATCTACGGGCTTGAAGTGATTGTTATTCCGACTCATCGTGAGATGAAACGGATTGATTCGGCAGATCAGATTTATTTAACGACACAAGAAAAATACCAAGCGATTGCCGAAGCGGTTAAAGAATGTGCCGAAAAACAACAACCTGTCTTGGTCGGTACCTCATCGATTGAAAGCTCTGAATATTTGCATGGCTTATTGAAGAAAGCCGGTATTGCACATGAAGTGCTCAATGCTAAATTCCATGAAAAAGAAGCGTTTATCATTGCTCAAGCAGGTCGCCCAAGTGCCGTAACAATCGCTACTAATATGGCCGGCCGTGGTACTGATATCGTATTAGGTGGTAGCTTGGAAGCAGAACTAGTGGAGCTAGGTGAAGAAGCCAGCGAAGCTGACAAAGTTGCTATCGAGCAGGCATGGCAACAGCGTCATGATCAAGTTTTAGCTGCCGGTGGCTTACATATTATTGGTTCTGAACGTCATGAATCTCGTCGTGTTGATAATCAATTACGTGGTCGTTCTGGACGTCAAGGTGATGCCGGTTCGAGCCGTTTTTATCTATCGCTGGAAGATAACTTGATGCGTATATTTGCATCAGAAAAAATGTCAGGTTTGATGCAGAAGCTTGGTATGGAAGAAGGCGAAGCCATCGAACATCCTTGGGTGTCGCGTGCGATCGAAAATGCCCAGAAAAAAGTAGAAGGTCACAACTTTGATATTCGTAAGCAAGTTTTAGAATATGATGATGTGGCGAATGACCAGCGAAGAGTGGTTTACGAGCAACGCAATGAATTAATGGCAACAGAAGATGTGTCAGCCACAATTTCATCAATGCGAGAAACCGTTGTAAACGGTGTTATCGATCAATACATTGCGCCGAACAGCATAGATGAACAATGGGAGTTAGAAGGCCTCAATCTAGCGTTTCGTGATGAGTTTGGCCTAGAAATCGATGTTGCCCAATGGCTACAAGACGATGATGAATTACACGAAGAAACCTTGCGTGAAAAGATCATCATAGAAGTTCAAAATCAATCTGATAGTAAAGAAGCATTAACAGGCTCAGAAGTGATGCGTCATTTTGAAAAAGCGATCACGTTACAAACATTGGATTCACAGTGGAAAGAACATTTGGCGCAAATGGACTACCTCCGCCAAGGTATTAATTTACGTAGTTATGCCCAAAAAGATCCAAAACAAGAATACAAGCGTGAAGCCTTTGAAATGTTCACTACTATGCTCGATCGTATTAAGCATGATGTCGTTTCGCTTATTTCAAGAGTTGAATTGCATGCCCAAGAAGACGTTGAAGCCATTGAAGAACAACGTCGTCAATCAGGTGGCGATATGGAAATGCAGCATGACCAGGTTGATGGCATGACGGGCGAGACCGAACAAGCCAATCCGGATATTGAGCAACAAGCGAAACCGATCACACGTGAAGGCAAGAAAGTGGGACGAAATGAACCTTGTCCTTGTGGTTCAGGTAAGAAATATAAACAATGTTGTGGGGCCTTGTCTTAATGGCAGTAAATTTGCCTGCGATCCAAGCAGAACAATTATTGGCCGTTGACGGTATACGGTTAGCGACAGCCAGTGCTGGGATTAAAGTTAATGGCCAAACCGATTTAGTTTTAATCGAAATGGCACAAGGTAGTCGTGTGGCCGCCGTCTACACCCAGAATGCCTTTTGTGCTTCACCAGTCACCATAGCAAAACAACATCAACAAACGACAGCCCCGCGTTATTGCTTAATTAATTCAGGCAATGCGAATGCTGGCACTGGACAACAAGGTGATGAAGCAGCAATACGTTGTTGTGAATTATTGGCACAACAGGTTAACGGTAAAACGGAAAGCGTCCTGCCTTTTTCTACCGGTGTGATTGGTCAGCCATTACCCGTCGAGAAAATTCAAGCGGCACTGCCTGATCTGGCTTCTGGACTAAGTGCCGATAATTGGTTTGATGCTGCCCATGGCATTATGACAACAGATACGCTAGCTAAGGCTGTATCAAAACAAGTCACAATTGAGGGCAAACAAGTCACGATTACCGGCATGTCAAAAGGCTCAGGGATGATTAGACCGGATATGGCGACTATGCTGGGTTATATCGCAACCGATGCCAAGGTTTCTCAACCAGTTTTAGATAAAATGCTCAAGCAAGCGGTTGAACAATCATTCAACCGTATTACCGTAGATGGTGATACGTCGACCAATGATGCTTGTATTTTAATCGCAACTGCTAAAGCAGATAATGCTGAGATAACGGCATTTGATAAGGCATCAGCCCAAACTTTATATCAAGCAATTGCTGAAATCAGCCGACAATTGGCTCACGCTATTATTCGTGATGGTGAAGGCGCAACCAAGTTTGTTGAAATCACGGTTGAACAAGGACAAAACATGGTTGAATGTCGGCAGGTGGCTTACACCGTTGCTCATTCTCCGTTAATCAAAACGGCCCTGTTTGCATCTGATCCGAACTGGGGACGTATTCTTGCCGCCGTCGGGCGCAGTGGCCTGCAAGATTTTGATTTGAGTAAGGTGACGATTTATCTAGATAATGTTTGTATCATCAAAGGTGGACAGCCTGCGTCAGGCTATACAGAAGCACAAGGGCAATCGGTGATGGATAACAGTGAAATCACGATTAAAGTCGTATTAGAACGTGGCCAAGTAAATGATACTGTCTGGACTTGTGATTTTTCCTACGATTACGTCAAAATCAACGCCGAATACCGTAGCTAGATCATTATGGCAAAGCCTCAGATCACGACATTAAGTGAGTTTTTGCAGCATAGTGGTGCACGCTATCGTGTTTTTGATATGGCACGACGAGTTGCTAAAATCAGCAATGAAGATTTTGCAAGTATTGAACAAACGACTCAGCCTTATCCTTACCCATTGCAAAAAACAGCCCATTTCGCAGTATTATTTTGGAATCAACATCTAGCTGAAAAGCACTATATTTGGTTTCTTAAGTTCCCATTGGATGAACAAGGTCTATTGATTCAGGCCGCTCGGGATGAGTTTTTAGTCATGCTACTCGATCGCGTTGGCGAATGTATGTTGGCTGCCAATGAGGGCGATCGAATTGAAGGCGCATTAAAAGACAGTCCATACACTTTCAAGCCGCGCGAAGATAAAATGGCCGCTTTTAATGCTAAGGCCAGTGATAGTTTGGCGATCAAAGCGTCTCAATATTATGAGCCAGCATTAGCTTATTTTATGGGGAAAACGCCAGTAGAAGACTGGCAAGGCCTTGCCATGCAGGGTGTAGCAGATGTTGCAACCCGTTTATCGGAGAAGCAGACTATTGCCACCGTTGCGAATCATTTAGGCGATATACCCCCCGAACCTTTTGTTAGTTTCTGCACATTTTTAGAACATTCAGAACCAACGGTCACACTGGTCGAGCAGTTTGCCAATAAGTTGAATGGTCTATTAGCAGCGGAAAAAGTTGAAACAGGCCATGTTGCAGCTTGCTTACGAGCAGTCTCAAATAGTCCAGCAACAGGCTTAGTCGATGATATGGTTGAGCTCGTATTAAAACACCCTGTTAGTCAAGACATTGAGCTACTCGCCACAATTTCAGGACGTGTATGGCGAATTATTGAACAACCTAAATTATGCCAATGTTTTGTAGAACGTTTAGCTGAAAACGGTGCGGGTTACCCCGGTTTTAGCCAAGTGTTAGCAGATGCCATGTATTTACCGGGCTGCCGTGAGCCCATTATGTCAGCCTTGCGTTCACCAGAACGTTCACAAACTCTGTCTTTGAGAGTGGGTGAAATGTTTAGTCAATCCTCGACTTGAGTGTGTGAATCAGCGCTTAGCATTCGCTGCCATTCCTGCTCTGCCATCAGGTCTATATTGTTTTCCACCCGGTCGGTAAATAATGTGCCCTGTAAGTGATCAAGTTCATGCTGGAAAATGCGGGCAATGAAACCGTCGTAATCTCTTTCTATGGTGTCTCCCTCGCAGGTTAAATAACGCACTTTAATATGCGTTGCCCGTGGTACTAATCCGCGGATACCCGGCACACTTAAACAGCCTTCCCAGCCTATATCCTGCTCAGTTGTACTGGCAATGATTTCTGGGTTAATCACGACAGTTTGTGGCATAACGGGTGCTTGAGGGTAACGAGCGTTAGGTTTGGAAGCCATAATAAAAAGCTGCAACGACACATCTATTTGCGGTGCAGCGATACCCATTCCGCCGACCTCTTCAACAAACTGTAATAGGTCACCTATCAACTCTTGAATGTCAGGGTCATGGACATTAACAATAGGCTTTGCTTGAAGTCGTAAATGTGGGTGGCCTAGCTGCAATAATTCAAATGACATAATTGAATCCTACACGACTTTATCAGTTCGGAACCAACCGGCGATACTATAGCGATCTCGCTTTGCCGGCAGCACTTCATGTGGAAACTGTTCGCTTAAAAATAACACCGTGTTACCAAAGCGAGGTTGCACGATTTGTAATGGCTTATCGCTAGTAAAATCATATAAGACCAACTGTCCCTCATCTTGTTCAGACCAGTCTGGATTTAAATAAAACACACTTGAAACAACACGGTTAGATTGACCACGAAAAGCATCGACGTGGCGCCGATAAAAATGGCCAGGCGGATAATGAGCAAAATGAGCTTCAAAATCATGTAGGCCAAGGAAAAGGTGCCGATTTAACTGCATTTTAAGTGCATCCAAGGCATCTAGATAGGTTTGCTCGATGGGATGAGTTTCAGACAGCCAAACCGTCCTATCATTACGCACCGTTTCAAGTTGTTGTACAGATTGTTGCCGTCCGACTTTAGCTGTATTAAAAACAGTTTCGGGTAATGCCGTAACGTGTTTATATAGTTGCTGTGTCAAATCAGCATCAATAAAGTCAGTTAAAACGATATACCCTTGCTTAGATAAAGCATCACAGATTAACGAATAGTCCGTTGTCATAGTTTAAGCAAAGAACCAATAGGCGACAGCAATGGCAGCCGTAATACCGGCAAAATCAGCTGCCAAACCACAGGCAGCCGCATGGCGAATTTTCTTAATGCCAACTGAGCCGAAATACACCGCTAAGACATAAAATGTCGTTTCGGTGCTGCCCTGAACAATAGAAGACAAACGGCCAGCAAAAGAATCAGCACCATGGACTTGCATGGTATCGATCATCATGGCACGGGCGCCGCTGCCACTAAAGGGTTTCATTAATGCGGTTGGCAGGCTATCAATAAAGCGATCATCGAAGCCGAACGCTAAAATAACACCGCGTAAGGCATCGGCTATTAAATCCAATGCCCCACTGGCTCTAAATACCCCAATAGCAACCAGCATGGCTACCAGATAGGGAATAATCGTAATGGCCGTTTCAAAGCCTTCTTTAGCACCTTCAATAAATGCTTCATAGGCATTCACTTTTTGAATAACAGCACCAGAAATGAATAGCATCACTAATGAGAATAATACTACATTACTGATTAAAGCTGATTGCTCTAGCATCACCGCCTGTGAAAGACTGGCGAAATAACTTAACAGCCCAAACACTAGGGCTGAAAACCCACCTAAATAGGCCAAAATGACTTTATCAAAAAGATTGATCTTCTGAACGGTAGTCACCGTTAATAAGCCAATTAATGTTGAAGCATACGTTGCAATCAAAATAGGAATAAACACATCGGTCGGATTCGCTGCACCCATTTGAGCACGGTAAGTAAAAATGGTGACTGGGAATAAGGTGACAGCAGAAGTGTTAATGACCAAAAATAAAATCTGAGCGTTACTGGCAGTATCTTTAAACGGGTTGAGTTTTTGCAACTCTTTCATCGCCTTAATACCCAGCGGTGTTGCGGCATTATCTAACCCTAAGACATTGGCGGACATATTCATCACCATTGCTCCTAGAGCAGGATGGTTTTTGGGGACCTCCGGCATTAAACGAACAAATAAAGGGCTAAGCCAAGTGGTTAGTACACGGATAAAACCACTGCGTTCGCCAATTTTCATAATACCGAGCCATAGAGCCAGTATGCCGGTTAAGCCAAGGGCAATTTCAAACGCCGTTTTTGACAAGCTGAACATCGCGGTCATTAACTGCCCGAATATCTGGGTATCACCAAAAGCAAATAGCTTAATCAGTGCGACTATAAAAGCAGCGACAAAAAAGAAAATCCAGATGATGTTGAGCATAGAGCCATTTTACATTGTCACGTTTGAATATAAACAGATTTAGAGAAATGGGGGAGTGTATTTAAATTCGGAAAGGCAAAAAATAAGGGCCAGAAGCTTCTATCTGACCCATATACAAGTGTAAATCACAAATGAGGCAAATCAAATAAGTGACCTACAATGGACTTGCGGGCGTATTTTTTATGTCCTCCCAGATATCATTTGCGGCTTTGATTCTCCCAGGAACATCTTAAAACCACTCATCTTGGATATTGGCATCTAAGTTTATATAGAGCGTGCCGTCAGTGACGCGCCACACCTCTGGATCACCAATAAACTTTTTGCCAACAGAAACCCCATAGGCACAAAAGCCGCTATATGCAGGGGCATATTTTTCAGGATCGCTATTAAAGCTTTGTAAATTAGCCTGATTTGCAAAAATATAAACAGCGCCCTCATGGTGGGCTGTGAAGTGGCCATTACCTTTAATCGGGCGTTTGCCTGTTTGGTAAGATACGACATCATAACCTTGGGCTGCAGGTACACTGTTAGCATGTGTATTTGCATAGACTTGTGTCGTGAATGCGAATAAGGCTAAAAGGCCAATAAAATTGTATTATATTCATTGTTATACTCCAACTTTAACTTTATTAATGATGCGTTTAATGAAGAAAGCGTGAGCTTTCTTAGGTACTATAATTACAAATAAAATTGATATGACAAATAATCAAAAAGCCATATTTAATACTAAATCGTATCAATATTTTGATATATAGAATTATTGCGATAGGAAGAGTCCGATGGATGCACTGACAAGAATTCTCGACACACTCAAATTATCAAGTACCTTTTATTACCGTACTGAACTGACAGCGCCATGGGGGATGACAGTGCCAGCAGAGGATAATGTCGCCCGGTTTCATATCGTGACACGTGGTCAGTGCTACCTTCAGCTTGAAGGAGAAGAAGATGGAACATTTCTATCCAATGGTGATTTAGTCGTTATTCCTTATGGTGCTTCACATAGCCTAACTGATTCAGCCAGCACACCTGCCAAAGCTGTCAGTAAGGTTTTGGATGAAGTCAACTATTCTGGTGAAGGGCCTTTAGTGTATGGTGGCGATGGTGCTACATGTTGTTTAGTGTGTGGGGAGTTTGGTTTCGATGAGTTGGGAACACACCTGCTGTTAGATAACCTACCTGAACTACTATATGTTTCAGTAGACAATACTCATAACACATAGTGGCTTGAGAGTACGTTGAGCTTTATTAATCATGAAGCGTTGAGCAATGCATCAGGCAGCCATGCCATCATTAATCGTTTGTCAGAAGTCATGTTGATTCAGGTTATTCGGGCAACGATTGTATCATCAAGTGACAAGCTACCTTTTTTATCCGCCTTTGCAGATCCTAGAATCGATACAGTGATGTCTGCCATTCATACCAATCCGACCGAGGATTGGACAGTAGAAAAGCTAGGTTGATTGGCAACCATGTCTAGATCATCGTTTTCTAATCTGTATACACAGTTAGTCGAAATGACACCGATGAAGTACATTATTTTTGTCAGGCTTCAAATGGCGAGTCGATTACTAATAGAAGCAACAATGTCTATTTCACGCATTGCGCAACAGGTTAGTTATCAGTCTGAAGCAGCATTTAGCCAAGCTTTTAAGAAACAGTTTGATCATAGGACTAGTGAATTTCATCGGGTATACAATCAGCAAAAAAGCTCTAACGCTATTACCTGAACTAGTCGGTGCTTTTTAGGCAGGGTGGATATAAAAAAGCCCGAATCTCCAAGAGAATATTCGGGCTTTCCTTTTTGATTAGAAATGAAGGTTAGACGTGTGCAATTTCACCTTTCATTGAATATAAAATGACAAGTACTTCGTCTCTTTCTTGTTTACCGACATTGTTTTTATCTAGTGCTTTTAGAACATCATCAGTAACAGCATTGAATTCTTGATCACTGATATTCATACCGGAATGAGCCGTTAACATATCATCACCTGAATATGCTTGAGGTCCACCGGTACCAGCACAGAAAAATTCCCAGACCACTTGCTGTACATGCTCTCCGTCACTTTTTGCATAACGGTTCTGAATCAGTGGATTACTAATGTGGTTAGCCCAGATATCAGCTACGATTTCCCGAATCTTGTCGCCGCCACCAAGACGATCATATAAACTTGCTTCGCTCATTAAAAATCTCCCTAAAGTTATAGCCAATTATGTTTTGAAGCCGATAAGATACTGTCGGACAACAAGTAATCAATATAGTCAATATAGACCAGCTGGTCAATAACGATATGATTACACTGTACTTGCTAAATAGTTGCCAAGCGGTAACATGATAAGAATAGTGACTTATGTATCAACAAATAGAACAATTATGGCCAGTAAAATTCTTGTCGGTTTCTCAGCAGTAGTCGTAATCATTGTACTGTTTATGGCCGGCTTTGGCGGAAATTACATCGCCAACCCAAAATTTACGATTGTGAATGAATCTACTTCACCGGTTGTGTTGACTGTGGGCTGGGATGGGAAAGGCCAACCGTTTGGCAATATTCCGCCGGGGAAAAGGATAAAATTCAGTGTCAATGCCAAAGCAGAAATGACACTATTAGCAAAGTTTCCTAACGGGAATACCGTGGTCAGCCCATCGATGTATTTATCGTCTGGTACGATTACGAAGGCTAAGATATTTGAGACCCATATTGAATTTGAGTAAACATTTTTTGTGTAGTACAAGACAGGTATTATTAATATCCTGACAGGTCATCGAATGATTCCGATATTAATAAGATGACACTGTGTAGAGGAGTTTGTCGTGAAACGGTTCAAAAATATACTCTGCGTAGTGGAGCATGGAAATGACAGTACTGCTGTAGTGGAACAGGCTACTCGCCTCTCGGAAAATAATCAGGCTAGGTTAACAATAATGTCAGTGCTTCCAGCACTAGCTAGCCATAATGGTCTGCTAGAAGATTATGCTATGGTGAATGAGCAAGAAGCCCTGTCTCTGAAAGCACAACAGCAAACACTAGAAAAGTTAATGGAGAGCTACCGTCAACTGGTTAAAATTGATGTTGAAGTGTCGACAGGAAGGACTTCTATAGAAGTTATTCGGTGATGATCATGATCTTGTTATCAAATGCCCAGATGTAACAAATGGCTCCAGCCACGCTTTTTCTGGAGAAGATAAACAGCTATTGCGTATGTTTCCATGTCCTGTCTGGATGACTAGATTACAAAAAGGAGAAACTTACAACCGTATTTTAGCAGCAGTCGATGTGGATGATAACCATGCACCAGCGGTATTAAAAGTACGCCAAGCATTGAATGAATCGGTCATGATATTAGCTGGTTCGTTGGTAGTTTCTGAATTTTCTGAACTGAGTATAGTGAATGCTTAGGAAACAACGGCCGAAAGTGTGATTCGTTTTGCACCTTTTATTCAACTTCCTCAAAGTGAAGTGGATACATATGTGGAGAAAGCGCGCCAACATCATGCTGATCTGTTAAATGCACAGCTTGAGCAACTCAATACTGAGTTGGGACAAGAAGCCATGAATTACATTAAGCCAGAGCTACACGGTCCAAAATGGCCTGCTAGGGAGAATGTTTCGGAATTAGCTAAGGAACTGCAAGCGGATTGTATTGTGATGGGTACAATAGGTAGAGTGGGTGTTCCAGGGTTGATTATTGGTAATACAACGGAGAGTTTTCTGGATCAACTGACTTGTTCGATACTGGCGATTAATCCCAAAGGGTTCGCCACGCCAGTGACATTATAATAATAGACAACTATTTATCCCATGCTTCGCGGGGTTTTGTTCTGTCTATTTCTATCTGAAGTGATTGTCCAGACTTGAGGATTTCAACCATAGAAATCAGCAGCGAAAAGACAATCGCACCAAGACTCAAAATAAAGCAAATTTCCCCTAATTTTTGCTGTTGCCAAAACAGTGAGAGCATGGCGAAAACACAAAACAAAAAGGAAAGTACCCCAAAGGCCTGCATGTATTTGATCAGATTGACACGTAAGTGCAAGTTTTCAATTTGCTCGATTTTATTCTTCTGGTCTTGTTTTTTGAGATCCTTATTTAATGTTCGAATGACATTGGCTAATGCTAAATAACGATTGGTATAAGCAAGGAACAGTAGAGAGATACCAGGAAACATGATGGCCGGATCAGTAATATTTAAAGTCATTTGGTTTACCGAAAGAAATATTGAATGTGGACAGTTTAACGAATATCAAAGCCAAAGCGACTGTCTGCTATTAAATAAAAATATCAAATAAAGTGATGGCATTACTTCTTATAAAGTTTAACGTATATTGACGAATGTTTATTGACCAAATTCCAGCCAAAGTATGACACGTGTTTTTGAAGTTTTCTATCAATTTTTAATTCTCGGCTGTATCAGCTTTGGCGGCCCTGCAGCACACATTGGCTATTTTCAGACCACATTCGTTCAAAAACTGAGTTGGTTAGATCAACAAGCTTACGTGAAGTTAGTTGCACTGAGCCAGTTTTTACCTGGTCCAGGATCCAGCCAAGTCGGGTTTGCTATAGGCTTAAGACGAGCAGGTTTGGCAGGTGGACTTGCGGCTTTTATAGGATTCACACTGCCGTCATTTTTTTTACTCTATTTACTTGCGATATTCGCGTTGGATAGCCGTGATAGCATCATGATAAATGGTGTGATACAGGGTTTGAAACAGCTTGCGGTCATTGTGGTTGCTGATGCAAGTCTGAGCATGTTTAAGTCCTTTTGTAAGGACAAACTGTCTATTACTTTGATGGTAATATCAACACTTTGTTTCCTTGTTTTTCCTAGTTTATGGATCCAAATGGCCGTGTTAGCCTTGGCTGCACTCGCAGGGATATTATTGTCTAGATCATCAGATAAATCGCAGTCGACATTGACGATGTTAGGAATAAAGCGATTTCCATTAATTGCTTTCAGTGTTTTATTTGTGGGACTGCCTTTTATCAATGCAGAACTGTTCGCTAGTTTTTATCAAGCGGGTAGCTTGGTGTTTGGCGGCGGTCATGTGGTGTTGCCGTTATTACAACAGACTGTAGGTGAACAGATTAGTAATGACCAGTTTCTGACGGGCTATGCAGCAGCACAAGCTGTGCCGGGACCGATGTTCACATTGGCGACATACTTAGGGGCAACATTATTGCCAGCAGAGCCTTTAACAGGGGCATTGCTTGCGACCTTTGGTATTTTTCTACCAGGGTTCTTATTAATCTATGGTTTGCAAAATACTTGGGAGACACTCACACAAAATCCGAAAGTAGCTGGTGGTGCAGCAGCCATTAATGCAGCGGTGGTGGGGCTGTTGGTTTCAGCTTTATATAACCCCGTGTTTGTTAGTGCTGTGACTCAACCCTTGGATTTGATAATAGTTGTGTTCGGTTTTTTAGCGTTGAGAATAATGAAATTACCGATGACTGCCTTGGTAGTCGTCATGTCTGCTATCGGGGTTCTTTTATACTAGAATTATTTAGCGTTAGATTCACGAATACTTTTAGCTCCCATACCCAAGATAAAAAAGCTGATAAAAGCAGAAACAACGGAAATAAGTAGGGCGAGATGCGGTTTTTGGCAACGGATGTGATCATGAAACAGCGAAAACTCGCCTTGACAAAATTCCTGTGCGATATGAGCCGCAGAGAAATACCAAGCAAGTCCCCATAAAGCAGCTGGGAAGAGGATCATCGACAGGATGACCAATGTGAAACCTTTTTTCATATTTAATCCTAAAATTTTTGACTAGTTTAGATCGTCTTATTATTTAATCAAGGTTTAGAAGAAAAATGAGGTGGATAGTTCATAGCAATGTAAAAAAAATCTGAGGAATTGGAGTTTTTTATGGCGGGTAATGCCATACGATGGACAGTTACTATTTCATCTCCTCGGTGTTACATAGGTGCTGTCATTAGAAGTAAAGCGTAAATTTTTTTCTATGACTTGAAAAGTCTCGTTAACTGGGGCTTTTTTATATGCGAAAATGAATATCCATTACCCTCAATAGTCTTTCAAGTTAGTATCGTACTTACTGAACCAATTCAAATAATTAATATCGTTCGTATTAATGAAATGGCAGTTCAAACAGCTGAAGGGGTGAATCAAACGCCCGAGGCTAGTAATGACTTAACACGGTTATCGACAGATTTGAGAACGCTAGTACAGCGGTTTCAAGTTTTAAAAATAAAGTGAAAACTGTTTGGAAACAGGCACGGCCAATCATTTTGGTCGTGCTTTTTGGATCAAATCAGAGACAGTATATTGACCAATATGTTCCATATATTGTTTTTGCCCGGTAAACAAAATACTTTTCAGTGTACAACCAGGGTTCAGTCGACACGGTTGGCTGGTACAGTCGACAGGCTTTAATGTTGCTTCCATTAATTCAACAATATCACGTAGATTAATGTCTTTAGTGGGCTTGCCCAGTTTAATACCACCTTGTTTACCTCTGATAGAAAGCACAAAACTGGCATTAGCTAATTTTTGTACAATTTTCATCATATGGCTGCGTGAAATATCAAAGAATTCGGATATTTCCTTAATAGTAGCCAGTTCTTCATCATCTTTCATCGCTAAGAAGATCAGGACTCGAAAGGCATAATCTGTGTGTTTGGTTAATTGCATGGCAACCTACGTTATTCATGTATTTAAGATTCCATTTTATCAGCTTTTATAGCAGATCAAGTCATCCCTATAGATATTAGTAGTCTATTTTTTTATTGAGTTTGTTTGTGCAACTAGTGTCATTGAGGTGCTCTCTGATATGAGAGTAAAAGTCAGCTTAATTGAATTTGAAGTATTCATTTATTTAATTAACTAGTGGTGCTTTTTTTGAGCCAAGTGTTTTTATGGCCCACTTTTGAAAGCTCGTAATAAAGTAAAATAGAAATAGAATTTGTTGTCGATATTAGGCTTTTCCGGTAGTCTAAATGCACTATTTTAGTGAGTGAAAAAGAGAAAATGACTGAACAAAAAGAAGTAAAAGAACAAAAAGATCCAACGATGTCGCAGATTGTATGGAGCGTACTTTGCTCCTTTTTTGGCGTGTCAAATAAAACAAATTATGACCGTGATCGAGTCTATCTTGAGAAAGCCGGGTTTAAGCCTTATCTCTATGCCGCAATTATTTTGACTATTTTGTTTATGCTTTCTGTTTGGACTGTTGTCAATATCGTTTTAAACAACTCTGGGCTTTAGAACAAAAGATATTGTAAAAAAAGCCCCTTTCCAGGGGCTTTTTTATGGTTAACCCTTTTTAGCTTCACGGCGCTGACTTGGGCGTCTTGCCTTATCACGAGGGCGTGTACGAGGCTTACCAGAACGTTTCGCTTTACGAGGACGTTCGTTGTTATCACCTTCACGTGCTTGCGGAGCATTAGAGCTCATCAAACTGATTTCTAATTGTTTATTACATACCCAAACTTTACGAAGTTGTTGGAATAAATCTTTTGGCATCCCTTGCGGTAAGTCAATCGTACTGTAATTATCTTGTAAGCTAATACGACCAATATCCTTACTATCAATACCGGCTTCATTGGCAATCGCACCCACTAAGTTTTTAACTTCAGCACCATGTTCACGACCCACTTCAACACGGTAAGTTTGCATGCCCGCTTCTGCTTCACGGATGGCTGAACCGAGCGTACGACGAGGAGATTTACCATCACGTCTTGCACTGCGATCACTACTACCTCGTTCCTCTCGGTCACGACGAGCTGGGCGTGCTTCAACATGTTTGACAGGTTTGAGTGGTCTACTTTTTTGAACTAAATAAGCTAAAGCAGCGGCGACTTCTATCGGGTCAGCTTCATGTTCTTGCTGATAATCATTAATCACATTTTGGAAGAAGGCCAGATCCTGAGATTCAATCGTTTCACTAAGTTGCTGGTTAAATTGCATTACACGACGGTCAGCAATATCTTCCGAGCTCGGTAATTGCATTTTAGTAATGGTTTGTTTCGTTGCCTTTTCAATCGCAAACAACATGCGTTTCTCACGTGGAGAAATAAATAAGATGGCTTCACCTTTGCGACCGGCACGGCCAGTACGACCAATACGGTGTACATAGGATTCAGTGTCATAAGGGACATCGTAGTTCACAACATGGCTCATGCGGTCAATATCCAAACCTCGGGCTGCCACATCAGTGGCAATCAAAATATCGAGCTTGCTCTTTTTCATACGGTCGACAGTTTTCTCACGCAAAGCTTGGTTCATATCACCATTTAAGGGTGAGCTTGAGTAACCACGCGCTTCAAGTTTTTCTGCTAGTTCAACGGTGGCATTTTTAGTACGTACGAAGATGATCATGCCATCAAAATCTTCGACTTCTAAAATACGGGTCAAGGCATCTAATTTATGGGTACCCGTCACCTGCCAATAACGCTGATTGATAGTATCAACAGTCGATGTTTTAGATTTAATACGGATCTCGACCGGATCTTTAAGATAACGTGTAGCAACACGATGAATAGGTCCTGGCATCGTGGCAGAAAATAAGGCCACCTGACGTTTTTCAGGCGTTTCTTTTAGAATAGTTTCTACATCATCGATAAAACCCATACGTAACATTTCATCAGCTTCATCTAACACTAAGGATTGCAATTCACCTAATTTTAATGTGCCGCGACGAATATGATCTAAAACACGACCCGGCGTACCAACAATCACTTGAGGGTGTCGTTGTATTTGACGTAGTTGAATGCCCATGCTTTGACCACCATAAATAGGCAACACATGTAAACCTTTAAGGTAACGAGCATAAGTTTGAATGGCTTCAGAAACTTGAATCGCTAATTCACGCGTTGGCGCTAGCACCAACATTTGAGGTGACTTGGCTTTGACATTAATCAGGCTAAGGAGAGGTAAAGAAAAGGCGGCTGTTTTACCTGTACCCGTTTGTGCCTGACCTAATAAATCACGGCCTGTTAATAAGGGCGCAATACTTTGTGCCTGGATAGGGGAAGGGGTTTCATAACCGGCTTCGTGTACAGCTTTGAGGATCGGTGCTGCTAGCCCTAATTCTGAAAATAGGGGCATCGATGGTGCTTGTTCTGTTGACATGGTTAAACCTGTGAAAGTCAGTTTTAAAAGAATAAAACTGTTAGAGGGGGAAATTAATCGGCAGAGTATACGCGATTATCACTATAAAATACAGTTAAATCAGACTGTTAAATATTCATAACACATGTTGATGTCCAAAACGACTTAATTCGGGCAGAATAAAAAGAATTGAACTGCAGAGAGGAATGACCATGGATAATTTCTCAGTTGATGCATAGACACCTAAAGAAATTGCGGCGAGGATTGAAAAGGTCGGAATCAGCAAAAGTACCAATGATCCTATTCGGATACTTGCACTGGCTATTTTGGCCGGTGCCTTCATTGCATCAGGCGCAGTATTTTAGACAATGGCCACTTTTAATAGTGCGGGAATTCCTGCCGGCTTAATGCGTTTGCAAGGGGGACTCGTTTTTACCCTTGGCCATATTTTAGTGGTAGTTGCTGGTGCAGAGCTGTTCACCGGTAACAACTTAATCGTCATAGCTTATGTCGATGGTTAAGTGAGTTTTTATCAGTTGATAAAAAATTGGTTACTTGTCTACATTGGCAATTTATCGGTGCTTTAGGCGTTTTATTACTTATTTACTTAAGTAATCATTGGTCGACAGAAGTTGGGGCGCTTGGGGCTAAAGCTATTCTTATTGCCAATGCGAAAGTGAATTTAACGTGGATGGAAGATTTCAGCAGATGGGTACAATGTAATATCTTAGTCTGCATGCTGTTTGGCTTTGTTTTGCGGGACGGAGTGTTACCAATAAAGTTATGGCAATTATCTTTCCATTACAGCATTTGTAGCAATGGAGTTCGAACATTCTGTAGCCAATATGTATTTTATCCCTGCTGGAATAATGGCGATGCAACAAGCGGATTTAGTCACTTTGATAGGTGAGAGTCTTGATTTAACGAATATGACTTTATCTAGTTTTTTCGTCAAAAATTTATTACCCGTGACATTAGGTAATATTTTAGGAGGGAGTGTTTTTGTCGCACTGTTTTATTGGTTTATTTATTTACAACATTAAAAGGGAAAAACGATGGAACATACTTATAAACATATTGAATTAACGGGGAGTTCAACTGAGGGCTTTGATCAGTCTTTAGAACATGCTATTGCAAAAGCATAACAAACAGTCAAAAACCTACATTGGTTTCAAGTGATTGAAACGCGGGGTTACATTGAAGAGGGTGGTGTTAAATATTGGCAAGTGCCGATTAAAGTTGATTTAGGATAGAGGATTAGCATTTAAGCTTCACATCTAGTCAAAAAAAAGGGTTTTCGAGCCATTCTCTATATTTGAGTGAGAAGAGCAAGCGTTTTCAGGTCTTCTATTCTGACACGGCTATTTCGTGATACGAGTAAACTTTGAGCCTTCGAGTGTTAAATTAACCATCAAGCCCTTGTTACTAAAAACAAAGCCAACGATAGGGTCATGAATATTAATCGTATTTATATCTTCAGCAGCACCCCACTCAACAAAGGCGACAGAACCGTCAACACCGACTTTCCAGCCTTCAAATTGCTGGAATTTAGTTAAGGCTTCCTCACTAAGAAAAACTAATATAATAGACTTTGATTGCGCGCCTGCCTGTAGACCAATTGAAGCAGAGGCAGTATTGTAATAAGCCCGTGTTTGGTCATTGATGACAAGTGCTCCTTCACCATATTCACCACCAATAAAGAAACCGGCTTTTAAGACTTTTGGAAAGACCAAAACGCCTTTAGCACGTTTTAAAAACTCGTCACCGCCGGGGACATCCTGACGATACTGCTTCAGTGTTTCATTGACACCAATATTGATTTCAGTTGATGAGGCAGCGAAGCTAGTGGAGGGTAAAGAAGCAAGAACAAAGGCGAGCAGGCCAAAAAAGATGATGAAATAGGGACGCCGGCGTTGATTAGGCATGTTTCAAACTACCTGCTTCAGTAAAGGTAGGTCTTAAAGTAGCATGTAATTAAGGTGGAATAAAGCCCCTACGCCTACAAAAAAATAGTCATTGGGGTGTTTTAATTGAGGTAATTTAGCCGATGCCCTGACTAGAAAGATATTCTTCATAGCTACCTCTAAAGTCAACAATGCCTGATTCAGTCATATCAAAAACACGCGTAGCAAGAGAAGATACAAACTCACGATCATGACTTACGAAGAATAAAGTACCATCATATTGGCTTAACGCCATATTAAGTGATTCAATCGATTCCATATCCATATGGTTAGTTGGTTCATCCATAATGAGAATATTCGGTTTTTGCAGCAATAATTTACCGAACATCATGCGGCCTTTTTCACCTCCAGATAACACGCTGGCTTTTTTATCTATCATTGAGCCTGAGAATAACAGTCGACCGAGTGTGCCACGAATCACTTGTTCATCATCGGAAGGTTTACCCCATTGTTGCATCCATTCAAATAGCGTTAAATCATCTTCAAAAAAGCGTTCATGATCTTGAGCATAATAACCAATATTAGCATTTTCAGACCACTTCACTTCACCAGATTTAGGGGGCATTTCATTGGCTAAGGTTTTAGTTAATGTTGATTTACCAATCCCATTTGGACCAATAATAGCAATACGCTCACCGACTTCAACCATGAATTTAAAGCCTTCGAATAATGCTGGTTCATCATCATAGCCTTGGCCTACGTTGATCACTTCAAGGGCATTTCTGAATAATTTCTTGTCCTGTTCAAAACGAATGAAAGGATTCACCCGGCTCGAAGGTTTAATATCATCTAATTGGATCTTATCAATCTGTTTCGCACGAGAGGTCGCTTGTTTAGCCTTGGAAGCATTAGCAGAGAAACGGCGAACAAAATCTTGTAGCTCTGTAATTTGTGCTTTCTTTTTCGCATTATCAGCGATTTGTCGTGCTCTTGCTTGGGTCGAAGCCAACATATATTCATCGTAGTTACCCGGATAAATACGGAGTTCACCAAAGTCCATGTCTGCCATATGCGTACAAACACTGTTCAAGAAGTGACGGTCATGCGAGATGATGAGCATCGTGCCATTACGTTGATTAATAATGTCTTCTAGCCAACGAATCGTATTAATGTCCAAGTGGTTAGTAGGTTCATCAAGTAGGAAAATGTCAGGCTCTGCAAATAACACTTGAGTCAATAAAATACGCAGTTTCCAACCGGGTGCTATTTCACTCATAGGGCCGTAATGTTGTTCTGTTGGAATACCTACACCGAGTAATAATTCACCAGCACGTGATTCAGCAGTATAGCCATCCATTTCAGCATATAGTCCTTCAAGCTCAGCGACTTTTAGACCATCTTCTTCTGACATCTCAGGCAAATTATAGATGCGATCACGTTCGTGGTGGACTTCCCATAGCTCGGGATTTCCCATAATAACGACATCGATAACACGCTGATCTTCATAAGCGAACTGATCTTGTTTTAGCACAGAAAAAGTTTCGTTAACATCGAGACTAACATTACCGGAGGTGGGTTCTAATTGACCTGATAGAATTTTCATAAAGGTCGATTTACCACAGCCGTTGGCACCAATAAGGCCATAGCGGTTGCCCTCACCAAACTTAACTGAAACGTTTTCAAACAAGGGCTTAGCACCAAATTGCATGGTGATATTTGCAGTAGTTAACAAGGCGGTGTTCCTGTGGTTGTGATGCGTAACGCAATCTAGAAAAACGCGCCATTATACATGGTCTTACTGTTGTTCGATAAGGCTTATTTTGGCTTTTCGGGGTAGTTTCTTTATGGTAGCTTCACGTTTTGAAGCACTGCTACGATCCAAGTGTGGTTCAGTAAATACTATTTGTTTTGCTGGGCTGGTATTAAAGAAACGTGCACCGGCCCGTTTGGATTGATGCTCAGAAAAACGGCGTACTAAATCAGTTGTAATACCCGTATAAAAGTGGCCATTCTCGGCCTCAACAATATAAACAAACCATGTGCTTTTTGAATTGGTCATTAAGCCTCTTTGTCAAAGTCAATCGACACAGAATTAATACAATAACGTAAGCCTGTTGGGCCAGGCCCATCATTAAAGACATGGCCTAAATGAGCATCACATTCGGGGCAACGGACTTCGACACGACGCATGCCATGACTATCGTCAAAGACTTCGGTGATGCTATTGGCAATCAGCTGATCTGAAAAGCTTGGCCAGCCGCAGCCAGAATCAAATTTTGAATCGGAAGAAAACAAAGTATGCTGGCAACAAATACAACGATAAGTGCCTGTTTCATGATGGTCGACATAAATGCCAGAGAAGGGAGGTTCAGTGCCTGCTTGACGGGTGACGCGGTATTGTTCGTCAGAGAGTTGTTCGCGCCATTGCACATCGGTTTTTTTGATGGAAGCCATAATGCAAAACCAAAATAAAATCAGGAATGCTTATGGTAACTGATTTTCTTCTGGAGTGGCGTTAATGCCACTCCAAAAGAAGTTCAGTTGTTGGTGGAGAGCTTAAGCCGTTCCGGGTTTAAACTGCGCCAATAATGAGCGTGAGCTATCAATCGCATTATTGATTTCATCAGCAACACTAAGGGCCTGATTAACCGTTTCGGTTGTACTGTCTGCAAAGGTTGTGACATTAGTAATTTTCTTACCAATTTCATCGGTCACTACTGACTGTTGTTCAGTAGCAGAAGCAGAGTTTAAGGTGCGGTTTAATGCATCACCCGATTGAGCAGCATGTTGAACACTTTCTTCAGTCTGCTGATTACTTTCGTTGATCGCAGTGACAGCTTCTTGTGTTTGGCCTTGTAAACGTTCAACAATGCTACGAATTTGTTCCGTTGATTGTTGAGTACGTTGTGCCAAAGTACGCACTTCATCAGCTGCAACAGCAAACCCAAAACCTTGTTCACCAGCACGTGCTGCTTCAATCGCTGCATTGAGTGCTAATAAGTTAGTTTGCTCAGCGATGCCTGTGATAACTTCAAGGACTTGCCCAACTTCTTGGCTATCTGCATCAAGCCTCTTAATCACGTTTGATGCATTATTAATACGGCTAGACATCGATTCATTACTCTCAATAGCTTGTGTCACAATCTCGCTACCATTTTCGGCTTCTTTGTTGGCCTTATCAGCTGCTTCAGCGGCTTGAAGGGTATTTTGAGCAACCATTTTTAATGTTGCTGTCATTTCATGCATCGCTGTGGCAACCATGCCAACAGCAGTATGTTGTTCGTAAACACTAGCAGTTGTATATTTTAATGAGTCTAATACTTTTGATGCTTTGGCGCTAATGGTTTCACTTGCCGCTTGAATACCCACAACTAAATCATTAACAAGGCGGAAGAACACATCGATGTTTTCTGCATCTTGCTTATCTTCAGCACGACAATAGTCGCAGTATCAAGTTGGACATCGAAATTTTTAGTTTCAACAGCAGCAGCAACATTCGTCTTAAAGCGTGCACTTGTTAAGAATTGTTCTTGCATAGTGGCACCAAAGAATATCAAAGCGGCAACTTCGATACCGGCAAAAGAAAAGTGAATAATGAATGTCACTCAGTTACAGTTTTCAGCGAATAACTGTAGAGGGACACCCATAAATTCAACCCCAGTCAATTGGAAATACATGAAAATGAAATGACGAACACCAATTAAACCGGTTGCGGTAACTAGGGGACGCCAATCACGGTAAATCAACATTAACGTAAAGACGACAAATACATGGAAATGCATTTCTATTCGGCCAAGCTGTTGCGTAACGAAAATAGTGGCAAACACCATCAAACACATTGATAAAATAATACGTGAGGCCAAAGTCCTTTTGATAGTCGTATAGGTGAAAAAAGCAGCAGCAACGAGTAAGGCAGGAATATCACCTTATAGGTGTATATCATAACCCTTGGGGACGATAAGCCATGCAAATGGCAAGTGGGCTAATAGAATATAGGATATAAAGAGACGAGTGCTCGTAATCGAGCCTTAACTTCTCGGCTACGGTTTGGTCAATCTCATTCACTTAGTGTATCTCCAAGTGTTTGTCATCCATGACTTATAATAATTAAAGTGTTTGTGTCATTTCTTGCAAATCTAAATAGTCTTTTAGTACAGCTTTTTCATTTAAATTTAAATAAGGATAGGTTTTCACCCACCGTCCGTTTTTATCAATTAATTGGATCGATGAATCGTGTTCAAGTTCATCACGTGCCTTGACTCTGACGTATGTATTGAACTGCTCGGCAAATTGTTGCAAAGCTGCTTGGTCAATATTAGCGAGATAACTTTTTAAATGTTCAATGTTGTCACGTTCGTTATCAACAGAAACAAAAATTAAGCGCGTATTTTCAGGCAGGACAGATTTGAGCTTGATAAATTGAGAAAGGGTAAAAGGGTAATTATCCGTGCAATGACTAAAGCCAGAGGTGAGCTAAGTGGTATAGCCTTTTAGAACTTCGATGGAAAAAACACCCTCAACTGTACTAGCAATGATGGGTGTCGTAATTACTCTATCTCTTCTGAGCCCATAGCCATTGTCTAATAAGTTACTGCCAAAAACAGTCCAAGCGAGAGCTAGTAAGATCAGTAATGATGGAATTAGAATGTTTATTGTTTTTTTACGCATAGCGTGTTTAATGTTTGTCTCAATATTAAAAGTTAGACCGACACATTTATCTAAAGATAATTAGGTATCGGCACAATGCTAGAAGAATTTAAGAAAGTGATTTAACGCTGTGATTATCATCATAAAATAGACAAATGGTAATCTGTCTTTATTAAACACATGTCAAAAACGACTCAACATCACGTTGGACGACATAGTAGAACAGTGAACAAAGTCGTTTTTTAGACTAAATCACATTTACAAAAAGAATTTATATGAAAAAGACGAGAAAGTTAATTAATTGTGACCTAGGCGAATGTTTAGTCCTTAACCCTGATGGTCAAATCATGCCATGGATTGATCAAGCAAGCATCGCATGTGGGGGGCACGCTGGTAATGATGACAGTATGGCTAAGACAATTAAGCTCGCGAAGCAATATCAGGTTAGTATTGGAGCACACCCCAGTTATCCTGATAAGAAGCACTTTGGCAGGCGCAGTATAGCGATGTCATTAAATCAGTTATTTGACAGTCTTGTAATGCAAGTCACTACGTTAAATAAACACTGTCGAGATCAAAAGGTGACGATGGATTACCTTAAACCGCATGGTGCTTTATATCATGACATAATGCATCAAGCACCGATTGCAGAAGTGATATGTGATGTGATTAAAGCGACTAAGCAGGAGCTCAAATTAGTTGTACAGGCTGGTGTGAATACAGAACAGATTATGGCCTCAGCAGCAAAAAAAAATGTGCAACTTCAATTCGAAGCATTTGCTGATAGAGCGTATCAAGGGGTTGAATTAAGGCTCAGGACTGAGGAAGGGGCCGTATTAGCAACGCCAGAAGAAATTGAAAACCAGTATTATCAATTATCAGCCTCAAATGCTTTTCAAATAGATACTATTTGTTTTCATTCAGATCATCCACCCTCTGTTAAAGCATTACAGCATCTTCAGGTGACGACTACGTGCTAGATATTAAAGTGGCTGGCGAAAATGCCATCATTATTTATTTAGGAAACCAGATAGCAGAAAAGGTGGTCGAGGACATCACGTTTTTCACCGCCTTATTAAAACAAGAGTTAGGCAATGTCATCATAGATATTGTGCCTTCTTACACCAGTATAATGTTGTCCTATCGCCTAGATAAAATCGACCATAAAAGCTTGTGCGAACAAATAACAATGCTGATTGAAAACAACACTTTGATGATTAAAATGAATCAGGATGTGTTGTTAGAAATTCCTGTTTTATATGATGCTGATGTGGGATTAGACCTCGCTGATTATCTACATGAAAAAAGCCTGAATTTAGACACCTTAATCAAGTTACACACTGAGCGTGACTATCTGGTCTATGGGGTTGGTTTTAGTCCCGCCTTCGCTTACCTAGGCACAGTAGAACTCAGGTTAGAAACGGCGAGGCTAGAAACACCAAGGGTTAAAATACCAGCAGGTAGCGTGGGTATTGCCGATAATCAAACGGCCGTTTATCCCATTAGCTCGTCAGGCGGTTGGAAAATTATAGGTCGAACGCCTTTAGATTTATCATTGGCCAATCCAGATAACATTAACTTATTCAAGGTCGGTGGTAAGGTACGTTTCCGTCCAATTCAATTGGCTGAGTTCTTAGCACTGGGCGGCGAAATATGAGCTTTCGTATTATCAAACCCGGGTTTCTAGCGACTATACAAGATACCGGAAGGGCGGGTTATGCTGAACAAGGCCTCAGTCAGTCGGGGGTTGCCGACGAACAAGCCTACCATTGGACGAATTATTTGTTAGGTAATCACTTTAATGATGCAGCAGTTGAGCTCACGATAGGCAACGTCGAATGGCAAGCTTTAGATGATATGGAAATGGTGATATGCGGTGCCGATATGGGTTTCACCATCGACGAAAACCCCATTGCGATGTGGCAAACAGTATTAATCAAAGAGGGTGAAGTCTTGCGCTGCCAAACATCCAAGAAAAATGCAGGGTTGAGAGCAATAATAGCAGTCAAGGGAGGCTTTCAGAGCCAACCTGCTTTTGGCTCTAGATCAGTCAACTTACGTGAGCAAATCGGACAAGTAATTAAAGCCGATGAGACCTTGCTGACATCATCCTTGGTGATACAAAAAACAATCACACGCCAGATACCAGATTATTTTAAACCTGATTACACCCAACCATTGGTATTAAGGCTGATACCGGGCTATCAATACGATGACTTTACTGAGCAGCAGATCGAGATCTTATTAAATCAGCACTATTTATTAAACGCGACTTCAGATAGAACAGGATGCAGATTACATGGTCAGGCTATCCATAACGTCCCAGAAAAAATGATTTCTGAAGGCGTGACCTATGGCAGTGTTGAAATTACGACAGATGGTCAGCCAATTATCTTACTTAAGGACAGACCAACGATTGGGGGCTATCCCAAAATAGGCACAGTGATGTCACTTGATTTATCGCAACTAGCGCAAAGGCAAGCCGGCACACAGATAAAATTTGAATTAATGACCCTAGAACAAGCACAGCAACAGCGCAGAGAATTTAACCTTTTCTTTGGCTTATATAACTAAATCAGTACTTCTTGTTTAACTTTACTACGCATATGGACAAATTGTAGGCTAACCGTTAACCAACTGGCTAAGGCAATAGACCACCAAATACCAAAGATATTGGTTTCTAATACGAACAAGGCAATGACGATAAATAGTGATGGTAATATTAATTGACGAGCAAGGTTAAAATACATCGGCACAGCTGCTTGCTTCATTCCTTGTAGGACTGCACCTGAAATAAAGGAGAGCACGTAGGCAGGGAGAATAATGGCTTCAACACGTAGATAGCCAACACCAATTTCAATGACATTGGGATCATCAGTAAACAGTGAAATTAATGTGCTAGCAAAGATGAACACTAAAATACCACCAAGGACCATCATCGCTGTGCCGATTTTGATTGAGTCGAGGGCAACTTTCTCCATTCTCTGAAATTGCCGGGCACCATAATTAACACTGACTAGGGACAGCACAGCAATATTAATTCCGACTGTAGGTAGCAATACTAACTGTTCTACACGTAACGCAATTCCTAAGCCAGCCACAGCACCTTCACCAAATTGGGCAACGGCCGCCGTGACGATGATTGAGCCTAATGCAATTAGAAACATATTGGTGCTGGCAGGCAAGGATTGATTAAACAGGGCACGATAATACGACCAATTAGGAATCAAGTGTTGCCACCGTAAACAATAGCCTAATGCACTCTGTTTTACTTTCCAAGACAAGTAAAGTGCACTACCTAATTGCGTGAGTGCTGTAGCAGCAGCTAAACCGTAAACACCCCAGCCAAAGCCAAACATAAGCAACGGATCTAATATGATATTGGCTAAAAAAGCCACGATAAGACTGTTTCGAAAACTAGTGGTATCACCCAAGGAATTTAAAATACCATTGGCCGCCATCACATGAGCTGAGAAAGCCAATGTCGGTAAGATAATGGATAAATACTTTAAAGCATCATTTAGATAAGCACCTTCAGCACCCATAAGATGAAAAAGGTCAGAAGCGAAGATCAAGACAGTTAAACCAATGACGATGGCAGATAGCCATGAAAAAGAAAGTGCTTGTCCCGCAATTTCCTCAGCTAAATCATGCCTTCCTTCACCACGGGCATTCCCAACGAGGGTATTGGTACCTTGGCCGACACCAATAGCAACAGCGATACCCAAAAAATAAATCGGTGCTGCCAGAGAAAGTCCCGCTAGGGCGGTTGATGACAACATGCCGGCATAATAATTATCGACAATGTAGTACATCGTATTGAAAAACATACCAATACTCGCGGGTACAGCGATTTTTTTAAGTAAATGCGGTATGGGGTCTTTGGTCAGATCCAAGTGCGTTCCTAAGTAACGAAATACAGAAAAATCACAGCGAATAATGAAGTGCTCTTAGCCGTGAGCCAGGAGCAAAATTATAGCTTGTCTTGGATAAATCTGTTGGTTTAAAACGCTAGCCACAGAAGTCACGAGGGCTTGGGTGGCTAATCATGTTGATGGTTGATTAAATTCTAATCGTACCGCCATAATACGATGGCGCCCTCATAGAAAAGTTTTCACAGTAGGTCAATTTCTGCTCTTCAAGAATACCAACGGCAATTTTTTCACCCATACGTAACGATTCGATATAGTCGGTGAAGTAACGCACACCGGCCCAATCACGTCCAATCGCAATATTAGATGCCAGTTTATTTAATTCACCTTCAACGGTTAGTGATCCATCAGTGACAGGTGCTGTCTCCAATTTTGAACTGTCTGGCGTCGGGACAAAAGCCGTTGTGTCATTGCCCGCTAAATTCAGTGGATGTTTATGATCAAAAAAGGCTTTCACAATCCCTAAATCATTGCCACATGGCCAAATAAGCGGAATAACGAGTATTTCATTCTTCTGCTTCGTATCACATAACTTTTGAAACTCATCCGCTGCACGAACACAGTTTCAGGTTATTTAGAAAAGCCTCGAATATAAATAAGAATTTGCTTGTAATCGCAGGCTTTCAGTTGCTTAAGAAAAGAGACACTACCAATTTCTGTATGTTTTTCATCTTCACCATACTCACAGAAAAAAAACAGAATTACTCGCAGCATTATTATCAAGATCAAAACTGAAATTGCGCCCAACACGGGTCAGGACACTTTGTTTGGAGAAACGGTTCGTAGTAAATAACATGTAGACTCCCTCCTAAGATGTCAATAAAAATAGAACATCTTCATTCTAAATCCAATAAAGGCAGTAAAGCAATAACCGAATTGAGTTGATTAAATAACGGGATTTAATGGGGTTGTTACAGCTGGCTGATAGGGATCAATACCTCATTCCGTCGTAAAAACCATGGCGTGAAAGGGGCGTTATATCGCGCCCAAATAGCTTGGCCATTTATTCGATAACCTGATTGTTTAATCCAGGTCTCGAGCTCAGCTTTATGCTCTAAATAATTAGACTCACTCCAAAAACCTGAATAGTGAATAGCCGCTATCGTCTGGCTAGGTACTTGTCTTAGAACAACACGGTCATCTTCAGGTACCGGTAGGGTCTCAATTGTGTATGTATTAGGCATCATAAAACTAATAGCCCAACCGTCACCTACTTGCTGCTGGCCTGCGGGTGCCGTAACGGCGATTTCTTCATTTGATTGTTGTTGACTAACAGGGGCAGTCATAGCGATATCAGTTTGCGATCTATTACTGCCTGTTATGTAGCCGAACAGCCGCTGAAAAGCCGCATTACCCGCTTCTTCGATATCTTCATAAACAACAGTTTCGGCCACAATGTGTGGTGAATAGAGACGCACTTCAATATCACCGTGTTCTGAAACGAGGTCGTACTCTGCTTCTTCTATCGCCATAACGGGCTTAATTGAAAAAAGAACAAGGAAGAGCGGGGGAAGGAGGAAGCTTTTTAACAATGTCATAAAATACGCACTGGAGATTATTGATACAGTATTGTGTCAGGTTTAGACCGTAACAGCACAGCTAAGTTTACGAAGTATTAAAATTTTCCAATATTAGCAATAGAGATTATGTCTGAAAGTCGATATTCAGAGAAGAGACATTGTTTGTTATGATTTTAAATATGAAGAAAAGGACCTTAAAATGTTTCTAGATAAAGCGCCCACATGGCAAGCAAGTCTGTCTGCTGAAATTGAACAGCCTTACATGCATGGTTTAAAGACATTTTTACGGGTAGAAAAAGATCAAAAAAAGATTATTTTCCCCCACTCATCTAACTGGTTTCATGCATTAGAAACGACACCACTAGATGAGGTCAAAGTTGTCATCCTTGGCCAAGACCCTTATCACCAACCCGGTCAAGCCCATGGTTTATGCTTTTCAGTGCAACCGGGTGTTAAAGTCCCCCCATCACTCGTTAATATATATAAAGAATTAGAAACTGACTTGGGCATCGCGATCCCAGACCATGGTTATCTTGAAAACTGGGCTAAGCAAGGTGTGTTATTACTCAATGCTGTATTAACGGTAGAAGACTCAAATGCCAATGCCCACCAAGGAAAAGGCTGGGAACAATTCACCGATAAAATCATCAGCACGGTCAATGAGCAATGTGATCACGTTGTCTTTATGCTCTGGGGCAGTTATGCCCAGAAAAAAGGCAAGATGATTGATGATCAAAAACATCTGGTATTAAAGGCAGCGCACCCGTCACCGCTTTCAGCTTACCGTGGTTTTTTTGGCTGCAAGCATTTTAGTCAAGCGAATAGTTATCTGGTAGATAAGGGCAAAGACATTGTTGATTGGAATGTACCAGGATAAAAATCAAACTGGCTGACCCCTTACTTGTTCATCACAGAGAAAATATTTCTTAGTCCCACACGATTTTTTCTAAGTTATAGCTCAACATGTTTTCTATTCATAAGGCCCTAGGCAGTGGCGTGCGTTAGCACATCCTGCTGGCTTAGCTTGTTAATTGCCTTTATGGTCAAGCAACTCAATAAAGATTGAAAAATCATCTTTTTTACTCCTTTGTATGGTAACGCATCGATATGTGGTTTCATTTCTTTCGGCATGTAAACCGGATTATTTATGTAAAACCACATCATAAGAAATCGATGCGGCCAAAATTGTGTATTGTTTGTTTTTTCAAATAATTCTGATGCCAATAATGGTATCAACCATGCCGTATCTGAAAAGAATTTCACCATTTTATCTGGTTCTTTGTCTACATGATGAAAGAAGTTCCTGGGCTCTCTAAATGCATATAAGAATTCCTTTTTAATATTGAACTACTCAAGCATGGGATTATCCTCAAGATTTCTCTCATGCGATTTTGCTTTGCAAATATCTGAGAGTATTTCATACGAAGACCATGCCGTTGTATAGACAGTTATTGGGTCTTCCTCTTCAAAGAATAAACGAATAGAAGACTCAGCTGCCTTTCTGCAACTTCAAGCTTCCCTGATTCAATTAATTTTCCCATACTGAGTTTGATAGATTTGATAAATCTCTAACCTGTGAATGCTTCTCTACAGCCAATACTTGAGTAGGAGAAGCCTTCGCTGTACCTGCCAACCTGAAAGCTGCAATAGCTGTAAACAGTCCACCGAGCGCACCAATAAGGCTCGCAACTGCGGTTAAGGCAGAAACAGTGTTTTGATCTATCGCGATTTTAAACTCTTCTAAGCACATAACAGCCTGTTAATGAGGAATGAGTCCTCATTAACAATATTAACGGGAATCCCTTATAGTTGTTTTGATGCCGGAATGAGGTTTTTATAAGGCTATGTTTTCCCTGTATTTTTACCTTGAACCCATTTTGTTCGCTTTTATTAAAGAGGCAAGATACTCCTTTAATATTGTCTGAACATAACGAGAAACGATACATTGCTATTGAATGAGAATCAGAGTCAATGATCTTAACAAATATCGAACAGCTGAAAAGAACGATGATCGCGTACAATACCCGTCATGATAAAGCTACAAAACCTTTCTATCCGTCGTGGCACACGATTATTATTTGAATCTGTTAATTTAACGATTAATCCCGGTAAAAAAGTCGGTTTGACCGGTGCTAATGGCACAGGAAAATCGAGCTTATTCGCCTTATTGCAAGATAAATTGCATGCCGATCATGGGCAAGTGACCTTTCCACCGCATTGGGTAACAGCCCATGTTGCCCAAGAAACCCCCGCAGTTGATGACTCGGCATTGGACTATGCCTTACTGGGTGATACTGAATATATTACCTTACAAACAGCATTAGCCGTAGCCGAAGCAGAACATGACGGTGCAAAACAAAGTGAATTGCACGATCAACTAGCGGCGATTGATGGTTATACGGCGAAGAGTCGTGCCGGCAAGTTATTACATGGCTTGGGTTTTACAACAGAACAGGAAACACATCCTGTCACTAGTTTTTCTGGTGGCTGGCGGATGCGTTTAAATTTAGCCCAAGCGTTAATGTGTCGCTCTGATTTATTATTGCTTGATGAACCTACAAATCACCTTGATTTAGAGGCGGTGTACTGGCTAGAAGAATGGCTACGCAATTATCTGGGCACATTAATCTTAATTTCTCATGATCGTGACTTTTTAGATCGTGTTGTCACTCAAGTATGTCATATCGAACAACAGGGAATTAAAAGCTACACCGGTAATTATTCTGATTTTGAATTGGCGCGTGCAGAACATCTAGCGAACCAACAAGCGGCACACCAAAAACAGCAGCGTGAAATAGCCCATATTCGCATTTATGTCACACGTTTTAAAGCCCAAGCCACCAAGGCGAGACAAGCTCAAAGTCGGATAAAAGCGCTAGAACGCATGGAGCTGATTGCTCCGGCACATGTTGACTCGCCGTTTCATTTTAAATTTTTCCCACCAACACGACTAATAGCACCGTTATTGAGCTTGGACAAAATTGCAGTGGGATATGGAGAAACGCCCTTATTGTCTGGCATTAAATTGTCATTAGCGCCGGGTGACCGAATTGGCCTGTTAGGACCTAATGGTGCAGGTAAATCGACGTTGATCAAATTGATAGCAGGGGTGTTGCCACCGCTACAGGGAAAACGCAAAGAAGCGAAAGATATTCGCATTGCTTATTTTGCTCAACATCAATTAGAACAACTATATCCTGAAGACAGCCCGGTTAAACATATCTTACGGCTCGATCCTAAAGCATCGGAAGCTGAGTGCCGTAATTTTGTCGGTGGGTTCGGTTTCCACGGCGATGATGCATTAGCCCCAGTACGTCCCTTTTCAGGGGGAGAAAAAGCCCGCCTGGTGTTGGCCTTGTTGGTGTATCAAAAACCGGCTGTTTTATTATTAGATGAACCGACCAATCACTTAGATCTTGAAATGCGTTTAGCCCTAACGATGGCTTTACAAGATTTTGAAGGTGCCTTGGTTGTCGTTTCACATGACCGCCATTTATTACGCACGGTGGCAGATGACTTATGGTTAGTCTCAGATGGCCAAGCAAAACCCTTTGACGGCGATTTAGATGATTACCGACAATGGTTATTGATTAAGGATAAAACAGCAAAGGATAACTCGACCAAAACCGAATCGCCAACTGCCATGGCCAACACAAAGAAAGACGATAGAAGGATAGCAGCAGAAGCCAGACAACGATTAGAACCCTTACGAAATAAAGTTAAAAAAGCAGAGAAAGAGATGACGTCATTACAGCAAGTAATCAATGACGTCGAAGAAAAGTTAGCCGACAATAGTATGTATGAAGCATGTAACAAAGATGATTTAAAACAATTATTATTAGAGCAAGCAGCTGCAAAATCACAATTAGAATTGGTTGAAACGGCTTGGCTAGAAGCCAGTGAAGCCATTGAATCAGCAACACAACAAGCTTAGGGAAACCCTGATTAAGTGATGAACTCGTATCTTGTGCCTAAACTGCAAGCTCTCTTTGTTGTCAATCTTCGCAATAGCATGCTGTTACGTGCGACTGACGCCTTGACAGTGAACAGTTTGAATCACAATCTACAACATTCAGACTTAACCAGAGCTTCCTTAATCGCAGAAATGAAGGAAAGAATGTGGAGTTATTGTCATTAAAACAAGTGACCGTCAGTTATGGCGGACCAAATTTATTAGATAAGGTTGATTTTCGACTTGACCGTGGTGAACGCGTTTGCTTAGTTGGCCGAAACGGGGCTGGAAAATCAACCCTAATGAAATTGATTGCTGGTGAAATCACAGCCGATGGTGGTGAGATTATAGGACAAGGTTTAAAAATAGCGCGTTTAGAACAGGAAGTATCAGGCAGTACAGAAGGGACTATCTTTGATGTCGTAGCTCGAGGCTTAGGTGAAGTCGCGCCATTACTCATTGAATACCACCATGTATTACATCAATTAGAAACAGATACTTCAGATGCTGTGATGACTGCTTTAGAAAAGGCACAGAGTAAATTAGAAGCGGCAGATGGTTGGAGTGTTGAACAGCGCGTTGAAAGTGTCATTTCACGTTTATCATTGGATGCTGATAGTGAATTTTCAGCTTTATCAGGTGGAATGAAACGCCGGGTATTATTAGCACAAGCCTTGGTGAAAGAACCTGATGTCTTGTTACTTGATGAACCGACAAACCATTTGGATATTAACTCAATCACGTGGTTAGAAGAGTTTCTAAAAGGCTATGCCGGCACAGTTTTATTTATTACCCATGACCGAACTTTCCTACAAGCCTTAGCCACGCGTATAGTGCAATTGGATCGCGGTCAATTGGTCAGTTTCCCTGGCGATTATCAAAGTTATTTAGAACGTCGTGAAGCATTACTTGCTGAAGAAGAAAAGCAAAATGCGTTATTTGATAAAAAGTTAGCACAAGAAGAAGTCTGGATCCGTCAGGGGATTAAAGCTCGAAGAACACGTAATGAAGGCCGTGTTAGAGCACTGCAACAATTGCGTAGGGAACGGAGTCAACGCCGTGAAAAGCAGGGCAATGTCAAAATGGAGTTGCAAGAGGCTCAGCGTAGCGGAAAATTGGTGATAGAAGCCGAAGACTTAATGCAAAGCTATGATGGTAAAACCTTGTTTTCCGACTTTACGACATTGATCCAGCGTGGTGATCGTATCGGCGTGATTGGGCCCAATGGCTGTGGTAAAAGTACCTTATTATCGATTCTATTAGGTCGAAACAAGCCCGAACTGGGCGAAGTGACCTTAGGTACAAATTTAGAAGTGGCTTATTTCGATCAATTACGCAGTCAATTGGATGAAGAAGTCAGCGTGGTAGATAATGTAGGACAGGGCAGTGACTTTGTTGAAATAGGCGACTCGCGTAAACACATTATGGGTTATTTACAGGACTTCCTATTTACACCTCAGAGGGCAAGAACACCTGTTAAAGCTTTATCAGGAGGGGAACGAAACCGTCTATTACTGGCAAAACTGTTCACTCAACCAGCCAATCTATTGGTGATGGATGAGCCAACCAATGATTTAGATGCCGAGACTTTAGATTTATTAGAAGATCTTTTAATGAATTACCACGGGACTTTATTGTTAGTCAGCCATGACAGGGCCTTTCTTAATAATGTGGCGACTAGTACGATTGTTTTCGATGATGATAATCAAGTACGTGAATACGTCGGTGGTTATGATGACTGGGTACAGCAGCGTCAATTGAGTAAAACAAGGACGACAGCGAAAGAAAAAACAGCGCCTAAGCCTGTAAAAATATCAGGGAAAAAATCCACCCTTACCTATCAGGAACAAATCGATTTAGATGCTTTACCCAAACAAATTGAGTCGATGGAATTAAAACAAACGGAGCTACATAGTAAGGTTAGCCACCCGGATTTTTATCAACAGGCGCTGGATAAAGTGACAGCAGTGCAAGATCAGCTGACACAACTCGAAGAGGAACTTGAATTGGCTTATGACCGTTGGCAACAATTAGAGGCCAAGCAGGAAAACGCTTAATGGCAGAAGCTGAATTACTTTACGCAACGGAAGAAGATGGCAGGCTGATTAAGGTTTGGCAACAATCGGGCTTACGTTGGCTAGAATTCGGCGATGGATTGATTCAAACTGAAATTGACTTAGCAAGGCCAGACTATTTACCAGAATCTTTCAATCGAGCCATCTTATCAGGGGCCTTATTCACTGGCCAAGTGCCTGACAAAGTGCTACTCGCGGGAACAGGCGGTGGTTCGACAGCACGTTATTTTGGCAATCGTTTTCCTGATGTTGTGGGTGATGCAGTTGATTTGTCGGCCATAGTACTCGATATAGCACAACGGTTTTTTGAATGCCTCAACGGGGAATACTGGCAATTGATCGAAGCAGATATCAGAGAGTATGTAAAAAATTGCCCAACACGCTATGACCTGATTGTGATGGATATTGCGGTTGGTCAAGCTTCGCCTGATTGGATCACAGACCCACTTTTCTTAAACGGCTGCTGACGCTTACTGACTGATGCTGGTCATATCGCAATTAATCTTATTGTCGAAAATAAGCAGAATTTTCTGACTCAACTGGCCGCTATTAGAAAAGCATTTGATCGCCAAACAGTCTGTGTGTCCTTAAGTGAACACCGTAATGTCATTATTTTAGCGTTTAATCAGCTTAACCATCTTGAGCATAAACCTAGCCAGTTCAGCCAGTTGGAAAACCAATGGCAAATTGAGTTTGGTCAGTTTTATCAACAAATACTAAAAGATAACGCAAAAGGCAGCGGCTTTATTTAGGCTTGTTGACGAAAGAGCAATAGGCCCTATGCATCGTGTAAGATAGCCAAAATAACAAGAGGACACACTGATGGATATATTGGTAACCCTGACAGAATGGACTAAAGCCCTAAATGGCATTGTCTGGGGCCCAGCGATGTTGGTGCTGATTTTGGGTACGGGTCTATTTCTGATGTTTGGTCTTCGGTTTATGCCAATACTGAAGCTGGGCTATGGCGGTAAAATGCTCTGGCATGGCCGTGAATCAGGCCCAAAGTCTGAACAAGGTGACATATCCGCCTTTAATGCACTTATGACCTCCTTGTCAGCGACCATTGGTACAGGGAACATCGCGGGTGTTGCAACTGCAATATTCCTAGGCGGCCCAGGTGCGCTATTTTGGATGTGGATGACGGCCTTGGTGGGTATGGCAACCAAATATGCCGAAGCCGTGCTAGCTGTACATTACCGGGAAACCGATGCAAATGGGAATAAGAGCGGTGGGCCGATGTATTACATCAAAAATGGCCTGAGAAGTAGCTTTGCATGGCTGGGTACGACCTTCGCTATTTTTGGCGCAATGGCAGGGTTCGGTATTGGTAACACCATTCAAGCTAATTCTGTAGCTGATGCGTTAAATAGTAAGTTCGACATTCCTTACGAATGGACAGGTATTACCATTGCCGTTTTAGTGGCATTAGTCTTATTAGGCGGCATTAAGCGTATCGCCCATGTTGCAGGAAAGTTGGTACCGTTTATGGCTGTCAGTTATGTATTGGCCGCAACGGTCATTTTATTAATACATGCCGAACAAGTCCCTGCGGCATTTGATCTGATTTTCACCTATGCATTCACACCGATTGCTGCGACAGGTGGTTTCACGGGTGCCGCAGTTTGGGCAGCTATCCGTTTTGGTGTGGCACGTGGTATTTTCTCAAATGAAGCCGGGCTTGGTAGTGCACCAATTGCACATGCTTCTGCTATGACCAATAATCCTGTTCGCCAGGGCACTATCGCAATGATGGGTACCTTCATCGATACGATTATTATTTGTTCAATGACAGGCTTAGTTATCATTGTGTCAGGGGCCTGGACCAGCGGTGAAACAGGAGCTACTTTATCGTCATTGGCGTTCGAATCAGCGATGCCTGGTATCGGTTCTTATGTGGTGACATTGGGGTTGAGCGTCTTTGCCTTCACAACTATTTTGGGTTGGAGTATCTATAGTGAAAAATGTGTCACTTATTTGCTTGGTATTAAGGCGGTTATCCCATTTCGAATTTTATGGATTTTGGCAATACCGGTAGGCGCTGTAAGTGATTTAGAATTTATATGGCTGGTAGCCGATACTTTAAATGCTTTGATGGCATTACCAAACTTGGTGGCCTTATTACTATTAAGTCCAGTGGTATTTGGTTTAACAACAAGCTACTTTAAGAATACAAAAAACGGCCTGGTCTCCTGAGAAGACTAAGCCGTAGGAGATAAAAAAGCTAACTTCAGGGGAGGATTATTCATCAAGTAGAGCGTCACGATCATCTTCACGTATGCGTGGCATGATCCACATCTCGTACATTGAAACGATCCACATGAAAGCAAAAGATAATCCCATGGTGCCACCACCAATAATGACGAGCCATGCAAAATGTGGATTAAGCTTGGTTAACCACCATGAAGCTATATCGATCAGTAAGAAGATATAAGGCATCACGATAACAGTCGATTTAAGGGTCTTTGGAATACCAGAAGCCAAACTGAAAATCAGGCCGACAAACATAAAGATAAAGGCGATACCAAATAAATGAATGTGCGATACGCGAGCTAGCGAAGAAAAGCTCGCGCCAGTGTCGGTTTCAGAGACATGAGCGATATTTTCAAATTTGGTGAAATCGGGAACAGGCAAACCAGAAGGGGGACTATGACAGGCAACACAGCTGTTATCGAAGATTTTGCGGATACCAGTGTCATTGAAGCTTTTTTCATCAGCCCCTTTACGTACCCAATTGATAATTTTTAAGCGATCCGCTTCTGGTGCCTTCATTTTCATGGAACCGTTTAACTTAGATTCGAGTGTTGAACCAGAGCGTTTTCCGTAATAACTATAGACAATATCGTCTGTCGATAAACCTAACTCACCATCAGCCATACCGTGAGTAAATTGAATTTGTACGATGGCCATTAAGTAGCCGACAGCGACAACAACTAAATAACCCGTAAAGAGTGATTTCAGTGCTGTACCTTGACTAGATAGGTTAATGCTATGTTGAGTGGTACTCATAATATTACTCGCTTATTGTTAGCACAGCGTCTCATAATTTATTAAAAAAACGCGTTTTAATAATTCCATTTTTTTATTTCAGGGTTATTTAACCCCGTTTTTCTTCCTAAGCAATAACATCTGTATACCCGTTAAATGTAAGTACTGGAAACCCCCGAATTAGTTATAACTAACTAAAAGTGTTACAGCAAGTTATTGCTTTGAATTATTGAAACATCTAGATTCAACTCAATTAATTTATGGTGTTATTGTAGATATAACAAAGCAAATTAATTGAAGACTAGTTTGAGTTTTGTAACACACGCAAATGTCATTACTAGACTTGTTTCAAATTTTCACGGAATTATTTATCGACAACGTTTTAATAGCAATGTTAGGAATTAAAAGGTTGTCATGCAATTAAGAGACAAAAAAATGTCAGTTAAGGTTCAACACTATTGTTCTCTTGCCGTTTCGGGACCAACGGTGACATGCGTTAGGCTGTATGTAATCACAATATGGCTTTGGCGTTCTTGTTTTGTATTTTCATCGACATGAGTTTCACACCAATAGGACTTTATTGAAAACCCGTTAGTCGATAATAAAAATATTTTAAGCAATAAAAAAGCCGGTTATAAATAACCGGCTTTAATAGTCTTCTCAATAAGAAGATGACTTAGCCTGGAACAACGTTCTCAGCTTGTGGACCTTTTTGTCCTTGAGTCACTTCCATTGTTACAGATTGGCCTTCTTTCAAAGATTTAAAGCCTTCTGCTTGAATAGCGGTGTGGTGTACGAATACATCAGGACCATCAGATTGCTCAATGAAGCCGAAGCCCTTTTCGTCGTTAAACCATTTAACGGTGCCTGTTACTTGTTCTGCCATGTTAACCTCTGTACTAGTGTTAGTGTTAGTGTTGTGTTAATTAAAATTTATTCAGCCACAAACTCTGCAGGTGGAGCTGAACCCTCTCCGAAGAAAAATTTTTCTAATTCTTCTTTAAGGAATTGTTGTGATTTGGAATCTGCTAATGATAATCGGTATTCGTTGATTAACATGGTTTGCTGGCTTAACCACAGTTGCCAGGCATCCCTAGAGACAGAGTCATATATTTTCTTGCCCAAGTCACCGGGGTAAGGAGGAAAATCCATACCTTCGGCTTCTTTTCCTAATTTTACGCAGTTGACAAGACGTGCCATATGTCGCTCTTTTACTCTAATAACTTCAAAAATGCTTTAACTGGCGCAGGCAATCCGAGCCGTAATGCATCATTTTTTGTATGCCAACCTAAACTTTCAAAGTCAGTTATGGGTTGACTGCAAACAGAAGAGTGTACCAGATAAGGGAAAATGTCCAGCTTGTAGTGTGTAAAGATATGGCGAATTGTTTTTTGTTGTATGAAATTATCTTCAATATCACTAAAATTATGCTGATAAAAACGTTTCGCCTCTTCTAAATTGTCGAACTCAGGAAAGCTCCAAAGACCACCCCATATTCCCTTGTTAGGCCTCTTTTCTAATAGTATTAGGTCAGATTCTGATCGAACAATAAGCCAGCTAATTTGACGCTGTGGAATCATTTTTTTGGGTTTCGAACTTGGATACTCAATTGGGTTACCGAGGAGATAAGCTTTACAATCCCTGATAAGAGGACATTGCGAACAAAGTGGCTTACTGCGCGTACAAATCGTTGCTCCTAAGTCCATTTGCGCTTGGATATAGGGAGCAACATGCTGTGTTGGTAATAATTGTTCAGCTAATTGCCAGAGTTTTTGTTCTATATCTTTTTTGCCAGGCCAACCACTGACGGCAGCATAACGGGCTAGCACTCGTTTCACATTGCCATCTAAAATGGCATGTCGTTCCTGATAACCTAAAGCCATAATAGCGCCAGCAGTAGAGCGGCCAATACCAGGTAAAGCGACTAATTCATCTATAGTTGAAGGAAGTTGGCCTTGATGCTGTTCGACAATGATCTGGGCGGCTTTGTGTAGATTACGTGCTCTGGCGTAATAGCCCAGTCCTGTCCAAAGGGCTAAAACATCATCTAAGTTTGCGGCAGCCAGTGCCTGAACGTTGTCATAGTGTGAGATAAATCGTTTGTAATAATCGATGACTGTAGTGACTTGCGTTTGCTGCAACATGATCTCAGATAACCAGACATGATAGGGCGTAGTATCATGTTGCCAAGGCAAGTCTTTACGACCATAGTCATCAAACCAGGCGAGCAGACGATCGCTAAAAGAGGAAAGTGCCAAAATTCAGAAATTAAAAAAGTGAGGGAGCTAAAAAAGTCCTTTTAATACTCCACCAATCGCATCTTTTAATTCGTCTTCAGCTGAGCGAGCGGGTGTAGCTTCTTTGTCACCTGAATCTGATGCATCATCAGTCGACTTTTTACCACCTAGGAAAGCACCACCAATAATATTGCCAAGCTCATCACCTAATTTGTCTTTGAGTTTATCTTGGAGCCTATCCTTGGCTTTTTGTGTTGCGTTATCTCGTAATAGTGTTGCTAAGTCGACGGTTGGTTTAGGTTCATTAAAACTACCGGTAATTTTGACGGGAATGGTTAAGCCTTTCAATTCAGCTAAATCTTTACCTTGTTGACCTTCGACAGAACCGACAATAGCGACCTCTAAATCATAATCAATGGCTTCCTGATTTAAATCAGCATTGCCTGCACCTTCAATCCGTAATAATGGAGACATAAGCAGCAAATCAGGGTTATTGATACGCCCTTTATTGGCAGTGAACGATCCTTCAAAACTAGAAAAATCAGTTTTCACCACGTCTGACGAAGCGGGCATGGACTCACCCTTTAAAACTGCTTTTGCTTTTCGAATACTTTCAGCGATATTAATGCCTTCTAGAGCACCATCAGTGAATGAAAATTTGCCATTACCCGATAAAGTTTGCTTGATTTGGGCGACCGTTTTTCCTTGCCCAGAGAGTTTGACATTGGCATTGACGAGACCAGAGAGCTTATCATCACCATTTAAATCTTTGAGCAAGGGACCTGCTTGAATATTACTCAGGTTTTCATTGATACCTAGCTTAAGACTTTTTCCACGTGCATCGAGTTTGATATCGCCTTTGTAGTTACCTTGATACAACTCTGCACTTAACGGCTGAAGCTTAACCACGCCATTTTTAGCATTGATATTAAGCTGGATATTCTCGCTATGTGTCCCACTGATTTTTAATTTTCCGATATCGAGACTACCAGCAATATTTAAATTCCGTAGTGTTTCAATGGGTAATTCGTTTGCCGTGGCAGTACTGGCGGTTCCAAGTGAGCCAGCCGCTGACTTACCAGCGGGTGCAGTATCAGTGTCACTCTCTGAGGCGGGTAAATAGCGATCGGCATCGATGGCATCCAATGCCAGTTTGAAAGTAAGCGCTGGTTTAGCAAACTTTTTAATGCCAAATTGCCCACTTAATTGGCTTTGATCAAGCGTTAAGACAAGATCGTTCAAATTGACATGATCTGTTGAACCAGCGAGCTTACTATCAAGTTTAACGAGTTCTAAAGTAGTGTCATCGGCCATAACCGGAAGCGCGATGGCAAGTTGTTTGGCTAGCTGTCTCAAATTGAAGGGAGCAATAGTAAGCTGGCCATTGAATTGTGGCTGTTCAGATAGAATCTGCGTAGCCTTTATATTACTTTCAATAACATGACCATAAGTGAGGAGACGCAATTGGGAAAGTGTAACAATTTGCTGCTCTAAATCAGCGGTGATATCTGTCGTTAAAGTAAGGTCTATCTCAGGAATATCTTGCCCACTCGCTTTGGTCTTAAAAGTAAAATCATTAAGGGTGAATAACTGGTTTTCTATATCTACAGCTGACTGAGAAGTTAAGGCGATATTAGCCGTTAAACCGGCATCACCATCTAAATCAAAGTTCAGTTCAACAGCAGTTGGCTCCCCCGGTTCCAAAGGATCAGTTTTTAAATTTAAATTTTTGACGGCATAATCAGAACCATTAGATTCATTGGACCAGAAAATGTTGGCATTAGTGAGTTCGACGCCGGCAATACTGAGCGCTGCTACCCCAGCTGAAGGTTCATCAGATGACGTGTCGTTGGATGTTGGTTCTTCTTTTTGTCTAGAATTACCAAAATTATCCCAATTGGTTTTACCGGCTTTATTCTTTTCGAGATTAAGAATGAGACCATCTAATACAACTGTATCCATTTCTAATTCTTTTTTGAGCAAAGGCATCAATTTGATTCGAATCTGAGCACCATCAATTTTAGCGAATTGCTCGGCTTGGAATCCATTAGCATTACTAAGCGATAAAGGACCTAATTCAAGTGCAATCCAGGGAAAAACGGATAGTCCAATGCCGCCTTCCAAATTAAGTGTGCGGCCAGTCGCTTTTTCGACTTGTTCGGAAATCTGTTGTTTGTAATCATTAGGATCCACAATGAAGGGCAGGGTGATGAGCCCGATGATAATGACAATGATGATAAAAGCAATGAGTTCGAGCAAAAGGCGCATAATCAAATTTCCCTAAATCGATTTTTCTAGTGACAAGTGCGGTTGTAGCTTAGTTCTACTTAGTCTTTTTTTACTGCGTAATTAAACTGCTCATGAGTGAGTGAATGATTAAGCAGTTTTTGCGTCAATATTGTATAGGTTTTTTCATCATCATTGACATCAAAATTACGATTAGGAGAATAATCACTTTTCCCTACAATGATGGTCTGCGCTTGGCGAATCTCTACGATAGGCGCGAGGTAGAGGCCTTTTGTTTGAGTAGTTTTCTCATGAGGCGACAGGTAAATCGTGGCTGGGTTACCTGGACGGAGTTGCAGGCCTAGATCTACACTTTCGTTGTTATCAATTTGTAACCAACGAATAGTAACGAGTTTGGGAGGTAAATCAGCTTCAAAAACACCTAGAAAATCGCCAATACTCTGGTCAGGGAGGTTGATCTTACCCAGCGAGCCATAAGGCCAGTACTACTATGATTGCAAACAGACCACTCGGCCGTTTCGCTATCATCATTTTTGGCTAGAGAATGGTGAATTGCTTCAAAGCCATTGGCCAATCTTACTAGACGTTCTTTAGAACCAGACTGCCGTTGAAAATTAGCATTGAATTAAGGAATAACTCTCTTTGATAAACGAATATCAAGGTTATAACGACCTAGTGTACTGGTATTAGCAGCAGCATCAAAAATTTGTTCGATAGCAAACAACACACCTTGCGGATTTAATAGTCTCACATAAGTTTGTTGAAGCTATTCTATATTGATGTGGTGAAGTGGTATCGACATGCGGTCACTATTACCTTCTAGACAGAAATTACCTACTAAGGCCGTGGTATTATCAGTTGCCTTCTGGTGATAGGTGAGTGGCGTGATGTTACCCTATCAGCCATTTCGGCCATTAAATTAAAAAGCCGAAAGACATCATACTGATCTAGGCTGTGAGGCTCAGCAATACCCTCTAACATAATTCGGCTTTAGTAATGAATAAAAGTTTTTTTGGTACTGGAAAATTTCAAGGAAGCTTGATTGTCAAGTACCTCATCAGCCTCACAATAGAGATAGAGTTGATGTAATTCATGCACGGCCCCTTTTGGCGAGCTCAGATAGTGCCGAAAACTATGAATCATTAACAATCTGATAGATTCAGTTGCTCGAATAATGGCAAATAAAAACGGTGTGTTTAAGCGAGGTCGAAGGCCTTACTGGTAATATTGCATAATGCCTAGTTTATAGCCCAAGGCTAACTCTTCTTTATAAGTATTGAGTTGTTTGACCTTCGCTTTAAAGACCGCGGGATCTGACATCTCCAACTTAACGGCTTCGATGTCACGGTTAAAAACAAAATGATTAATCGGTTCACGATAGAGTTCCAGCAGGGCTAGACGGTTTGTGGCCGCCATTGCTACCCGGTTAGGAGAGATCAGTTTTCTAGCAGGGCATCTATAGTGGCTTTATCATCATCCTTAGGTAAAGTCCTGATCCATTTAGCTAAGGCCTTAGCTTCACTAATAATTGTTAATTTTGTATCTGATTCAGGTGCAACATAGAGTGCTAGCGCGGGCAGGTCATAAACGGGCGATTTATGTCGTGATAGGTGCTTGTAAACAGGGCCTAAGAATGACGTTTTTTTTGCAGGCTTATGAATCGTCTCGTCAACAGTTTTTGTTTTAGGTTTAGCTTTTAGGGCTAGAAATCGTTTTGGGTGCGGGTGGTTTTTCAGTTTGTTCCGCAGCCATTACTTTGATTTGCTCTTCGGCAGCATTTAACACTTCAACGAGCTCTTTGGTACGAATGGGCTTTTTAATAATAAAATTAGCCAAAGCATTAGTCTGGTTTTTTGAGCTAAGGCTGCACTGACGCCGCGACGTTGCTGGCGTAACATCTAGCGACCTTGTTCTGTATCAAGGCCATAGACAAACAAGTCAAATTGACCAGATTGACTGACTTGCTATTCGCTGTCTAAGCGAATCAGATAATTGTAAAACCGAGTTAAGTGAGGCCATATCAATATTATTGATACCGCACAATTTAATCCGAGACGTTGTCATGACGAACTTGCCTCATGACTATCTTCTCGGATCCGAACGGTTCTAATAACGTTATCAGCTGTTTGTACAATTTCAATCACATACTGTTCGATACGTAAACTGACATTAGGCTCTGGAATACTTTCCAAGTACTCTAGGATCAAACCATTAATAGTCTTAGGGCCTTCAGTTGGTAGTTCCCAATGGTTACTTCGATTGATTTCACGAATATTAGCGGAACCGTTAATCAAATAACTACCATCTTCCTGTGGATGGATATCTTTATCTTCGTCAATATAGTCTGCTGTAAATTCGCCGACAATTTCACGAAAGATATCTTCCAATGTGATTAAACCAATAAGATCGCCATATTCATCAACAACGAGGCCAGTCCGTCTTTTTTGACGTTGAAATTGAATGAGTTGCGTATTAAGCGGTGTACCTTCGGGGACGAAATAGGCGGCCTTGATAATCCCATTTAGCGTTTCGACGGTTAAATTATCTTGAGCTAATAAATGCAAAGCCTTACGGACATGTAAAATACCAATTAATCTATCTAGGCTGGTTTCATAAACGGGTAGCCGGGTATTACCACAATAAGAGAGTTGCTTAATAATATCGGGTAATGGCGCATCAACATTGAGACCATCAATTTCACTTCGTGGCACCATCACATCATCAACAGTGACTTTCTCCAAGTCTAAGATACTCATCAACATCTTTTTATGTCGTTGAGGTATCAGGCCCCCCGCTTCCTTTAAAGCCATTCTTAACTCTTCGGAATTGATGGCATCGGACATGGTTTCTTCGGGTTTAATACCAAATAGATTTAAAAGCTGGTTGGTAATTAAATTGGTAAACCAGACTAAAGGATAAAGTAAAACTAAAAGTGGTTTAAGGATAAAGCTGGCAGGAAATGCAATACGTTCAGGGTGTAGCGCAGCAAATGTTTTCGGCGTGACTTCAGCAAATAGCAGAATAATCAGCGTCAAGGTGAACGTCGCAACGACAATGCCATTTTCGCCAAATAATTTAACGCCAATAATAGTCGCAATGGCTGACGCTAAAATATTAACGAAGTTATTGCCTAATAAAATGAGGCCGATAAGTCGATCAGGCCGGTTTAGGAGTTGACTTGCGCGCGTGGCACCTGAATGACCTTCTTGTTCTAAATGGCGCAAGCGATAACGGTTCAAAGACATTAATGCGGTTTCTGAGCTTGAGAAAAAAGCAGAAAAAACGAGCAAAATAAATAAGATAAATAATAAAAAAGTTATCGAAGTACTTTCGAGCATGATGTGTTTTTATAAACGCCTATGATTGGGATAAAATAAATTCCAGCACGAATTTACTACCAAAATAAGCTAAAACCAAAAATAAAAACCCGACCAAAGTCCATTTTATGGCAGTTTGACCACGCCAACCATATTGCCAACGGCCCCAAAGCAAAGTGGCAAACACACACCAAGCAATAAGTGATAAGACCGTTTTATGAGCCAGCTGCTGTGCAAAGATATCATCAAGAAAAATAAAGCCAGTAATTAAGCCAATGGTGAGTAATAAAAAGCCACTGCCGATTAATTGGAATAAACTTGCTTCCATAGACTGTAACGGAGGTAATTGTCGCATAATACCGCCTAGATTACGCTGGCGGATCTGACGTTCTTGGACAGCTAAGACTAGGGCTTGTATTGCGGCTAAAGTGAATAAACTATAGGCTGTTAATGATAATAGAACATGCCATTCTAATGCAGGAGAGGATAAGCTTCCTGCCGAATCGGAAGGCAAAGTAGATTTCAAAATAAGGGTTAAAGCAACCAGAGGATAGATAAGTATGCCTGGATGTGCAGCATGGTTTTTAAAACCAATCAGATAAGCGATAAATGCCATTACCCAAGCGGCAATGGTCATCGTACTAAATAGACTGACATCCCACCCACCTGCATCTGCCATAGTGAAAAAGATATCGGTACCATGAAAAATTAAAGCGAAAACCGTTAACAAACCAACGGGCAAAGCTAATGCTTGCGTCTTATCACCTTGCACAAAATGTCGGATCAAGACCACACTACATACAAGATAGAGCAATAATGCGAGAGAATTTGCAATGGCCATTTAAGCGTATTCCATGTCACATAATAAAAAAGAAGTCATCACAGGATGATGAGCGATGTAATCATAAAGGAACTAATATATCAGTTATAATTAACAATAACGTACTATAGATACTACGAAATGAACAGCAAGGTGAACCATGTTTGATAGTTTAAGTGACCGCTTAGGAAGTACATTACAAAAGCTTCGAGGCCAAGGAAGATTAACTGAAAGTAATATAAAAGAGAGCCTACGTGAAGTACGGATGGCTTTACTTGAGGCTGATGTTGCGTTGCCCGTGGTTAAAGCCTTTATCGATCGCGTTAAAGAACGCGCGATGGGTCAAGATGTACTTCGCAGTTTGACACCAGGGCAAGCTCTCATCAAAGTGGTTAACGATGAATTAGTCACAGTCATGGGTGAGGCAAACGAATCACTTAATCTGAATATGCAGCCTCCTGCCGTGATCTTAATGGCAGGTTTACAAGGTGCAGGTAAAACAACCAGTGTTGCCAAATTAGCGAGATGGTTAAAAGAAAGCCAGAAAAAATCGGTCATGGTGGCCAGTGCTGACGTATACCGCCCTGCTGCGATAGAACAATTAAAAACCTTGGCGAGTGAGGTTGAAGCCAACTTTTTCCCAAGTGATACGAGCCAAGATCCTGTTGATATTGCTAATGCGGCTGTAGCAGAAGCGAAATTAAAATTCATCGATGTGGTGATTATTGATACCGCGGGTCGTTTGGCCATCGATGAAGAGATGATGGCCGAAATCAAACGGTTACATGCCGCGATTAGCCCGATTGAAACCCTGTTTACGGTTGATAGTATGACGGGTCAAGATGCTGCGGTGACAGCAGATGCATTTAATAATGCCTTGCCACTCACCGGGGTTATCTTAACGAAAACAGATGGTGATGCTCGTGGTGGTGCTGCTTTATCGATTCGTCATATTACCGGTAAGCCAATTAAATTTATGGGTGTCGGTGAGAAAACAACCGCACTAGAACCCTTCCATCCTGATCGTGTGGTATCACGTATTTTAGGAATGGGAGACGTATTATCGCTGGTGGAAGAAGCACAGCGGAAAATGGATCAAGGCTCAGCCGAGAAATTAGCTAAAAAGCTTAAAAAAGGTAAAGGCTTTGACTTAGAAGATTTCCGAGATCAATTACGCCAAATGGGCAATATGGGTGGCATTGGCTCGATGATGGAAAAATTGCCGGGTATCGCGAATATCCCTGCAGCAGCAAAACAACAGGTGAATGATAAAGAACTAAGTCGTCTAGAAGCGATCATTAATTCGATGACGAAAAAAGAACGTCAACGGCCTGACATTATCAAAGGGTCACGTAAGAAGCGTATAGCAGCAGGTTGCGGCATGCAGATCCAAGATGTAAATCGTTTACTGAAACAGTTCACTCAAATGCAAAAGATGATGAAGAAAATGAACCAAAAAGGCGGTATGGCTAAGATGATGCGTGGTTTAGGTGGCCGATTCCCGTCTGGCGGGGGCATGCCTTTTTAACACAAAGCTAATTTAAGCTTTTCAAATGCAAGATAAGTGCGTAAAATATTTCAGTTTTCCGATCCCGCTTTAAACAGGCAGAAATATGGTCACAATTAGAATGTCTCGCAGTGGTGCAAAAAAGCGCCCTTATTATAATGTTGTAGTCGCTGATTCACGTAATAAACGTGATGGTCGCTGCATCGAACGTGTTGGTTTCTTCAATCCGCGGGCTCAAGGACAGGAGGAAACATTACGTCTAGATATGGAACGTATTACACATTGGATCAACTTAGGTGCACAAACATCAGATCGTGTTGCTAACTTGATCATGCAAGCACAAAAAGCAGCATAGAACAGTTTTAGGTTCCGGTATGACCGCGACCGCATCCAAGGAATTTATTCCGGTTGGTAAAATTGCCGGAGTTTTTGGGATTAAGGGGTGGATGAAAGTCTTTTCATACACCGACCCAAGAAAGAATATATTAAGTTACAGCCCATTGTTCCTTTCCGTTAAGGGGCAGTGGATTGAAGCAAAAGTATCCAATGGACGTATACAAGGTAAAGGGATTGTCATTGCATTAGATAATGTGACTGATCCTGAGCAGGTTTTACCGTTAATTGGCACGGCATTGGCCATAAAAAAAGAACAACTAAAACCAACCAGCTCAGAAGAGTTTTATTGGTCAGAACTAACTGGTTTAGATGTCATCAATTTGGATGGGTACGTATTTGGCCAAGTTGATAGCATAGTAGAAACAGGTGCGCACGATGTACTTGTTGTAAAGAATAAAGAACTAAAGTCAGAATGCTTAATTCCATTTGTATTGGAAGAAATCGTTCAAAAAGTCGACTTAGATAATGGAGTTATTGAGGTTGACTGGGAAGCTGATTATTAGGAAACTTAATTGAGGAACAGGCGCATGCGTATAGGTGTAGTGTCATTGTTTCCTCACATGTTTGATGCCATTAGCGAATATGGTGTAACAGGCCGAGCAGTAAAAGAAGGCTTGTTAACACTAGCACATTGGAATCCACGTGATTTCACGCAAGATAGGCATAAGACAGTAGATGATAGGCCTTATGGTGGCGGCCCTGGCATGGTGATGAAAGTAGCACCATTACAGCAAGCTATCCATGCTGCAAAACAGCAGTTGGGTCCGCAAACAAAAGTTATTGCATTGTCACCGCAAGGACGGCAGTTGGATCAACAAGGTTTGCAAGAATTAGCAACAAGAGAGGAAATGGTTTTTGTTGCAGGACGTTATGAAGGCATTGATGAACGCCTGATAGAACAAGAGATAGATGAGGAATGGTCAATAGGTGACTATGTCCTCAGTGGGGGTGAACTTGCAGCAATGGTGATGGTGGATGGGATAGCAAGATTATTACCCGGTGTGTTAGGTGATGAAGAGTCGGCACAACAAGATTCTTTTATGGCAGGTCTATTAGACCACCCACATTACACACGACCAGAACAATGGGCAGATCGACGCGTACCTAGTGTGTTACTAGGAGGCGATCATGAGGCGATACGACAGTGGCGTCTCAAACAGTCGATAGGTCGAACGTGGTTAAGGCGACCTGACTTGTTAGCAGTGATGACACTGAATGATGAGCAGAACGCATTGTTAGAACAATTTATTGCCGAGTGGCAAGAAGAACAGTAGGAATTTAGGAGTAGAACAATGAGCAATATTATTGAACAGCTAGACGCTGAGCAAATGAGACAGGACATTCCTGAATTTTCTTCAGGCGATACTGTTATTGTTAAAGTAAAGATTAAAGAAGGTGATCGTGAGCGTGAACAGGCCTTTGAAGGTGTTGTTATTGCTAAACGTAACCGTGGCCTTCATTCTGCTTTTACTGTACGTAAAATCTCAAGTGGTGTTGGTGTTGAACGTGTTTTCCAAACACACAGCCCTGCTGTTGCAAGTTTAGAAGTGATTCGTCGTGGTGATGTACGTCGCGCTAAACTATATTACTTACGTGAATTGACTGGTAAAGCTGCACGTATTAAAGAAAAATTATCATAAAGTCTTTTTGCACCTGATTTAAGGTGCATGAGATTCAACAAAAAGGGCATTGCTGGTTTCAGCAATGCCCTTTTTTATGGCGAAATCTTGAGTTAATTTAGGTATTATGCAGTAATGACAGAATTACAGCAGATAGCATTGCCCTTATCTAAGGGCCCAATCAAGCAATTGTCATTAACAATTGTAGACGATACGTTAAGCATTATTGCCATTGACTTTGAGCGACAAGCTACTACAACATCCACGTCAGTACTATCACCCCAAATAAAGGAAGTGATGCAGCAGCTCAAGCAATATAGTCTGCAAGCGCACAATGGCTGGTCTATTGGTTTGCCTGAATCAGGAACCGTTTTTCAAAAACGGGTTTGGCAACATTTACAATCTATCCCAATGGGGACGACACAAACCTATGGTGAAGTGGCGAAAGCACTCAATAGCTCTGCAAGGGCTGTTGGTAGTGCCTGTCGTGCTAACCCTTATTTATTAATCGTTCCCTGTCACCGGGTTGTTAAAAGCAGCGATATTGGTGGTTTTGGTGGAAAAATAGATGGCGAAGCAATAGCGATAAAGCATTGGTTACTGGCGCATGAAAAACAATAAATTAGCCGAGTCGCCAGCTTATCTAGAACCTTTTTTAGATAGTCTGTGGTTAGAGTCAGGTCTAAGCAAAAATACCGTGGAAGCTTATCGGCGGGACTTAATGGCCTTTGCAATGTGGTTAGCTCAGGATGAAGTATCATTATCAGCGGCAACCCGAGAAGACATCTTGCACTATCAAGGTGTACGAATACAAGAATGTCGAAAAGCACGCAGCGAAGCGCGCTTATTATCTAGCCTAAGACGTTTCTATCGTTATTTGTGCCGTGAGGAAATAAGAGAATCAGATCCGACAACACAAATAGAATCACCCCGCTTAGGCCGCCCTTTACCGGAAGGACTAACGGAACAAGAAGTTGAAAATTTATTAAAGCAACCTGACATCAGCCATCACCTTGGCCTAAGGGATAGAACAATGCTAGAGGTGCTTTATGCAACGGGTTTACGTGTTTCCGAATTAGTGACGTTGACGATCGAGCAACTCAATATGCGCCAAGGGCTAGTGCGTTGTGTGGGAAAAGGTAATAAAGAACGTTTGGTACCTTTAGGAGAAGTGGCTTTAGACTGGTTACAACAATACTTAATCGAAGCCCGACCTGTTTTATTACAAGGTTACGTTAGTGAAGACTTATTTCCGACGCGGCGTGGTAAAGCGATGACACGACAAGCTTTTTGGTATTTGATTAAACGTTATGCACTGCAAGCTGAAATAGAAAAACCACTATCACCACATACTCTAAGACATGCTTTTGCAACCCATTTGCTTAATCATGGAGCTGATTTACGTGTTGTCCAATTATTACTGGGACATTCAGATTTATCGACAACTCAGATATATACCCATATCGCACGAGAAAGATTAAAATCATTGCATGCAAGCCATCACCCAAGGGCTTAGCAATGATAGAATCTCATCATTACAACCTATTGGGAACAAAAGATGCCGGCGTTTGATATCGTCTCTGAAGTCGATCAACATGAATTGACCAATGCAGTTGATCAAGCAAACCGAGAATTAGCCAGCCGCTATGATTTTCGGGGTAGCGATGCCAAAGTGGAGCAAGCAGCTAAATTGCTCATATTATTTGCTGATAGCGATTTTCAATTAGAACAGCTACTAGATATCTTACGTTTGAAGTTGGTCAAACGAAAAATAGAAGTCAGTTGCTTAGAGATTAAAGAGCCGATGGGCCAAGGTAAAATGCGTAAACAAGACGTGATTGTGCGGGAAGGAATTGAAAAAGATCTCTCACGTGAAATCGTAAAATTAGTCAAAGAAAGTAAGCTGAAAGTACAAGTGGCAGTCCAAGGGGAAAGCTTACGAGTTACGGGTAAAAAGAGAGATGATTTACAACAAGTGATGGCTTTGTTGAAAGGCAATGACAGTCTTGATATGCCATTACAATTTAATAACTTTAGAGATTAGGAACCCAGATGATAAAACTTTATCTTATCCTGCTGCCATTTCTGGCATGGATTGGCTCAGTTCAAGCTGACACTGTTCTAAAAGCCAAACTAGAAGCAATGTTACCTGGCATGGTGGTAGAAAGGATGTCAGCGCTTGAAGGCACTGATTTTGTTGAGGCAGTTGTTGATGGACAAGTGGTCTACTTTTCTAAAGATGCGCGTTACGTATTTCAAGGTGATGTGATTGCGTTGGACTCTCGTGAGAATATCACCCAGTTGAGAAGAACAGGAATTAAAAAAGAAGCATTAGCCTCGTTAAATGAAGACGACATGATTGTGTTTGAACCGAAGAAAACAGAGCATATTTTGACTGTTTTTACTGACATTGATTGCGGTTACTGCCGTAAACTACATGAGCAAATGCCCGAATATAATGATTTAGGCATTAAAATTCGCTACATGGCGTTCCCGCGTTCTGGTCCAAACTCTGCCTCGTTTGATAAAGCTGTAAATGTGTGGTGTGCTGAGAATCGTCAACAAGCCATGACTGATTCAAAAGCCGGTAACCGAGTAGAGAAAGAGGCATGTGATAATCCGGTTGCTGCACATCTTGAGGCTGGACGCCGTCTAGGAGTAGAAGGCACACCCGCTTTATTTCTTGAATCAGGTGAGTTGTTACCAGGTTATATTCCACCTAAGCGTTTAAAAGATATTTTAGACAAGAAGGTCTAAACCAACTTTAAAATAGATGTGGACTTAGGACTGCGCGGATCGAATAATTGCAATTGATAGCCATCGAATAACATAAAACTGGGCGTTGATTGCCAATCACCTAAAACGATTCTGTGATGGTTATCATCTAGTTGATGGATAGCTGGTCGGTGAGTATGGCCGTGCAATAAATACTTAACACTATGCTGCTTCATGACACGGCTGACTTCATCATGATTAACATCCATGATCATAGCCGTCTTTTGTTGTTTTTGTTCGCGACTTTTTTGTTTGATTTTGTCTGAAATACCTTGACGGTATTTCGCCGATAAGCATAAGAAACAACGCTGCAAAAAGCGGCTTCTAGTCCAACGTCGGTAACGCTGATAACTCACGTCATCAATACATAAGCTGTCGCCGTGCATGAGCAGGATATCTTGGCCCGCCAGATTAATTTTAGTTGGGTCAGCGAGTAAGGTCATACCACAACACTTAGCAAACGCTTTTCCCATCATAAAGTCACGATTGCCCACCATCAGGTAACTCTTTATACCAACATGATTAAGTGCGATGAGTTGGTCGATCAGGGGCTGAAATTCGTCGGGAACAATATCATCTCCTAACCAGGTATTAAATAGATCACCAAGGATATAAAGCTGATCAATATTGGGTGCTTGCTGTGCTAAAAAATCGACGGTAAGTTGAATGAGCCCGGGTTGATCGGGACGGAGGTGTAAATCGGATATGAATAAAGTCGACATAATAGATGATGCCTCTTAACGGCTAGACCGCAAAGAGGCAAAAATAAAGGACTTAGTCGATAACCGTAGCACTTTGAATCACGACATTATCATTGGGTACATCTTGGTGGTGACCACGTGCTCCCGTGCTGACTCCACGAATCTCATCAACGACATCCATGCCTTCAACGACATGAGCGAAAACGGCATAACCCCACGCATCACGGTTCTCTGCACGGAAATTAAGAAAGTCATTATCAACGGTGTTAATAAAAAACTGTGCTGTCGCAGAGTGCGGATCGCCCGTTCTAGCCATTGCTAATGAACCACGGGTATTCGTTAAACCATTATTGGCTTCATTTTCAATGGGGTCGTTAACCGCTTTTTGTTCAAAACTTTCATCAAAACCGCCGCCTTGAATCATAAAGTCTTTAATAACTCTGTGGAAAATAACGCCATCATAAAAACCACTTTCAACGTAGTTTAAAAAGTTAGCAACAGTATTCGGTGCTTTATCAGCATCGAGTTCAATGATGATGTCACCATGGGAAGTAGAAAGTTTAACTTTTGGCAAAGTATTGCCTCCTTGAGAACAAGCAGTAAGAAAAGAAAGGATAAATAAAGGCAGTAACAAATAGCGAAAAAAAGTTTTCATCCAAGTTTGCCCCACTGATTAATAACAAAGAAGCTATGATAGTGTAAATAAGCTATTAAGTGGAGTGTTAAAGCTACTTTTAATAGTGAACATCACGTAAAATGACCACCATGCTGCATATACATAATAGTTTAACCAAACAAAAAGAACGTTTTACTCCTATCGAACCAGGCAAAGTAAAGCTTTATGTCTGTGGAATGACGGTGTATGACTTTTGTCATGTGGGCCATGCCAGAGTGATGGTGGTATTTGATGTGGTAACACGTTATTTACGTGCGAGTGGGTACGATGTCACTTATATTCGCAATATTACTGATATTGATGACAAAATCATTGCCAGAGCGAATGAAAATAACGAAACAATACAAGCGTTAACTGAGCAGTTCATTACTGAAATGCACAGAGATGCCGATGCATTGGGTGTAGAAAGGCCGACGGCTGAACCCAAAGCAACAGAGGCAATATCAGAAATGTTAGCCATGATCGAAACCTTAATTGACAAAGGCTTGGCTTATGCGGCAGACAATGGTGATGTTTATTATGATGTCAGTGAGTTTCCTGACTACGGTAAATTGTCAGGCAGAAATATAGAAGAGTTGCGTGCTGGTGAGCGCGTAGCAGTCAATGAGTCGAAACAAGACCCAATGGATTTTGTGTTGTGGAAAGGGGCTAAACCAGAAGAGCCTTCATGGGACTCACCTTGGGGCAAAGGCAGACCTGGGTGGCATATAGAATGTTCTGCCATGTCGGCGGATAGCTTGGGAAAACAGTTTGATATTCATGGCGGTGGCCAAGATTTGCAATTTCCTCACCATGAAAATGAAATTGCGCAATCAGAAGGCGCACATGGCTGTCAGTATGTCAACTATTGGATGCACAATGGTTTTGTTCGTATCGCTGATGAAAAAATGTCTAAATCATTGGGTAATTTTTTCACCGTAAGAGAAGTCCTTGAGCAATATGATGCGGAGGTAGTCCGCTATTTTATTTTAACGAGCCATTATCGTAGCCCGCTGAATTACTCAGAAGAGCAATTAGATCAAGCTAAAAACACGCTGACTAAGTTTTATAGTGCTCTACGTTATGTTGAAATTGATAGTGCGCTTGATTGGCAACAAGACACTGAGTTTGCTCAACGCTTCAAAACGGCAATGGACGATGATTTCAATACGGCATTAGCCTTGTCTGTCATGTCGGATGTCAGGCAAGTCCTAAATAAGCCGCAGGTGCAAGAAAACGCAGAACAAAAAAACTACTATGCAAGCCTGTTAGTGTCTTTTGGTCGAGTGTTAGGGCTATTCCAGCAAACAGCAGACACTTTTTTGGCTGGTGCTAGTGATGATGACGTTACTGAAATCGAAGATCTTATCAACCAAAGAAATCAGGCACGCGTCGATAAAGATTGGACGAAAGCCGATCAGGTTAGAGATAAACTAACAGCGATGGGTATTATTTTAGAAGACGCCGCAGGGAAAACCAGCTGGCGGAGATAATAATATTATTGGTCGTGTAACGAATCAGCTGCGTAGAACGTGTTTTCAAGTAAAGCCGCGACAGTCATGGGTCCGACACCACCCGGTACTGGGCTAATCCAAGCGGCTTTTTCTTTAGCGACATCAAATTCGACATCACCGACTAATTTGCCTTTGTCGAGTCTATTAATACCCACATCCAGTACGATAGCACCCTCTTTAATCCATTCTCCAGAGATAAAGTTCGGTTTACCTACAGCAACTACCAGAATATCTGCACGACGAACATGAAATTCTAGATCCTTAGTCATTCGGTGGCAGACAGTGGTAGTACAACCAGCTAATAACAATTCCAATGCCATCGGACGACCGACAATATTAGAAGCGCCAACCACTACAGCCTCTTTCCCTTTTACGCTGATATTGGCATGTTTTAACATAGTCATTATGCCTTTTGGCGTACAGGGACGAAGTTGAGGGTTACGCTGGGCCAAGCGACCGATATTATAGGGATGAAAACCATCAACATCTTTATGAGGTGCAATATTTTCGATGATTTTTTCAGCATTAATATGCTCAGGGAGCGGTAGCTGCACTAAAATGCCATCAATGGTAGTGTCTTCATTTAATTGAGTAATTAATGTGAGTAGATCAGCTTCACTACTTGTTTCAGGTAAATCATATGAGTCAGACTTAAAACCAATTTCTTCACAGCTGCGACGTTTACTGCCGACGTATACTTGAGAAGCGGCATCTGAACCTAATAAAATTACAGCTAAACCAGGGCGACGTTTTCCTGCTTTAACACGTTGTTCCGTTGCTATTTTTAAGTCTTGCTTAAGTGCTGAAGCAATCGCTTTACCATCAATTAATTGGGCCGTCATAAAACAGTTCCGCAAAGTCAAAACACGATATAGTCTCATGTTGCGTCTTTTACATCAAAAAAGTTCTATCACGTGATTGACTGTTGTTAGTCTTCAGCGTATGATTTCGCCTTTCTTCGAGGATGTCTGTTCTTCGATATGTCGGGGCATAGCGCAGTCTGGTAGCGCATCTGGTTTGGGACCAGAGGGTCGGGAGTTCGAATCTCTCTGCCCCGACCACTTCAAAATTCACATTCTCTTTAAGTTTAACAATGCGCCCGTAGCTCATTTGGATAGAGCATCGGCCTTCTAAGCCGAGGGTAACAGGTTCGAGTCCTGTCGGGCGTGCCATTTTCCACATAACTAAGATTAACCTGTCACACAGGAGTCACAGTTATGGCGACAATTCGCTTACGTAATTCTAAGTATCAAGTGCTCGTTCGGATGAATGGCATTTCAACATCTAAAACTTTCACCAAGAAATCTGATGCCCAAAAATGGGCTAAATCTACAGAAGTGGCTATTGAGTCTGGTCAATATAGTGAGTCACTAGAGTTGACTGTTAAAGATGCACTGATTGAATATCAACAAAGCAAGCTGTCTCATGATAAGCGCTCTCACCCCCATATTAAAAATGCCATATGCGGACTAGGGAAGTATAAGGCTGATAGACTTATCTCTAGCCAACTAGTGGCTTATCGAAACAACAGACTTAAAACCCACAGTAATCAAACCGTAAAGCATGAGCTTTCAATGGTTTTAAGGTCATTGAGGTGGGCTAGAGATGAGTTGGGATATAGTGATATAAAGATACCCACCGTTAAAATGCCATCTATTCCAAGAGGGCGTGACAGGCGAATATCACCACAAGAAGAGCATGATTTATTACATGCGTTACGCCTAACCAGTGATGTTCAGATAATTGTATCTCTAGCACTTGAAACAGGTATGAGGCGCTCTGAGATTATTAATATGCGTTGGTCTGATATTAAATTAAAAAATAGAACGCTTCATATTCCACAAACAAAAACTGATACACCTAGAACAATTCCTTTGTCATCAAGGGCTGTTAGCCTGCTTAATACGTTACCAGCAAACATAAGTGGAAAAGTGTTTGAAGTCGCTGCTGACAGCGTCTCACAGGCGTTTAAAAGGGCTTGTAGTCGTGCTGATATAGATAATCTAAGGTTTCATGATTGCAGGCATGAGGCTGTCACGCGCTTCTTTGAAATGGGGTTGAATATTATGGAGGTGGCGGCTATTAGTGGTCATAAAGACTTAAAGATGCTTCAGCGTTACACTCATTTAAGGGCTGAAGACCTAGCAAAGAAGATAGGTTAGGTGTTATGTATTAAAGATGGGATTTTAGACTGGGTTAAATCTTGTAACGATGAATTATTATTTAACGTTTCTCCAAATAAAGTAACTGGTTTATTCAACACTTTATTTGAGGAGAGATTTAATTATCTTGGCGAGAGAATTGTATTACATTCAGTTAGGCATACCTTTATTACTAAGGCTAGAGCTGCTGGTATTTCTAATGTGTTAGTTCAGCAAGTAGTTGGTCATGAAAAGTCTGGAGCAGGACAGACTGATAGGTATACACATACTTTTCACCTAAAAGACGTATTACCAGTAGTAGATAGTGTTAATTATTAGATACTTTATCAGTCCTAAAATCGTTAGTAGCTGTGGTATGTATATCCCAACCACTTGCCCTTTATTTGTGATTACTCTATTAGTTTTATGGACTTTACTTCTACGCCAATACTTTTCTCTAGCGTTTCTTTGGGTTTAGCGGCAGAACTAACAATAAGAGCTCTAGCTGATTTTCTGGAATCTACGTGTTTATATTCGAATAGCACGTAGTTCCTAATAAGTATTCTTATTAGTGGTAGCGTGTTATTCAGATTCTTAATTAAGTCCTGAGCACCTCTTTTAGTTTTAACACTATCATCAGTAAATATCTTAAGAAAATGCTCAGGGTGTAACGGGAGAACTTCACTTTGTTCTAATAGCTCAAGAAACCTGTGAAAGAGTCTCCAATCCCATAAATAATCTACGGTTACATCAACAGGAATAGAAGTAGCTATAAAAACTTGCCTATCCTTATTACCACGAAGTAGACGTAATCTATCTAATGCTTGGGTAATCTCAGCCTCCCGGCTAATCTCTAGAAGAATCTGTACATACCTATCAGGGTGATAACTCACTGCTACAGCTTGATTAGAACCATCCTTCATTCTTAAGCTACGCTGCTGTCTTGGATAGTTAGTGTCAGTTAAAGTTGAGATACTAGATTTATCAAACCATAAGGCTTTAGCAGTTTGTTCTAGTTGTTGGTTATTTGGCTGGCTTCTATCTAAAACTATAACTGTTTTAAAGTCACTAAAGTCATTTAAGCCTCGAAGGTTACCGTAGTGATTAATAGATGCATTGCCATATAATCCGGTGCTTTTAATTTGCTCTTCATTTTCATCTGTTAACTCATTACGTAATTGCTTAGTGGTAACAATCAGTGTGTTTTTATCGTGTTTAAAGAAATCAAGGAAAGTATGTATCTGTTCTGATACCTCTGAGTCTTTTTGTCTTGAATAATTACTCAGTGTTTTATCAAACTGGTGAACAGTCGCTAATCTCTCCACAGGTATTGTGATGACTTTTGTATCTGACCTAAATAATTTAACTACTTCTTCGTTTAAATCAGCATCAATGAAAAGGATGGGAACACCATTGGGAAGATTAATCTCTTTCCGTTTCATGAAAGTTAGTTGAATGTTATTTCTTTTATCTCTACCTATACTTAGTAAATAACTATCATCTCGTTGGTATGCTTCAAGTTCATCAGCCAGTGCTGCCAGTATGTAATCAAACTTAAGGTATTTAGAGGCAGAGTTAAGATATGTGTTCTGCTCTTGTCCTGTTTGTTCTGGTTTAATGCTATTGAGTTCTTTAAAGCTGTGTCGTGTAGCTTCTTCAAGTATGTCCTCTTTACTTACATCCAATTCACGAAAAGACTTAAGTAGAGGCTGTTTATCTAGTATGAACTCCCTTAATGCTTTAATTACATTACTAGGATTCCCTTCTGATGTGATTAGATTAATCACTTCCTGTCCTATTTCTATCTTCTCTATCCCTGCTTGGTAGAAAGATTCATCTACTACTATAAAGTCTGGTTTGGGTAGAAATGAATGACGTTCTAAAAACAATTGCTGGTGGGTCATTACTGTTACAGCAGGTAAGGTAATACCGTTTGTATTAACTACTTGGGGTTTGAATTGTTTCTGGTAGCCACAGCTTGAGTAATATTCGCACTGACTATTGTTATCTTTGCATAGCCTAGAAGAAATAGGGTATCCCAAAGAAATAAGCTGATTGACTTGTTCTGATTTGTTGCATAAGGGTATGCCTTCTGTGTTAGCTTGTTGTCTACCTTTAACAACTGACACATTAATGCTGGGTCTTTCTTCTCTTGCAATACGCTCAGCATGAATCTGATATTCTGCTTTTAAATCGTCCACTAACTGAGAAGATAGCTTATGGGTAGGGACATAATATTCAACATGTACAGCTTGTTGGTACTTAACTTGCCCTACGCATAGCTCTGAAATAACTTGGGACGTCTTTCCTAAGCCAGCAGCAGCCTTGATTGCAATGTTTTCAGGAAGGGTTTGGTGCTCTTTTGGAATTGACTTTCTAGCTTGTACGATACTGCCAAAGAACTGTCTGATAGCATCTTTGAGAAGATTCTCCCCTTTGGCTAAATCAAATGGGATTTCGGGGAATGCTACTTCTGCTATTGGTTTCTTTGGCAAGGTTTAGCTCCAGTATGGGCTTGTTAATGAGTCTAGACTCTAATCCCTTTTGACTATCGCATCAAAAACCCAAACTAAGCCCCAGAATAGAAGCACAGGTACGTAGAGAGGGCTTCCCTCTGCGTAACCAATGGCTACGAGTATTAACGATAAAAATATGGTGATACGAATAGCAATTTGCTTTCTTTTTATAACTTGCCTGCCGAGGAATATGAATAGAATTAAAGCAAGTCCAAACCCACCATAAAGTAGAGTATTCTCTGAGAGTATGTTTTTATCGGCATCTCTTGCATCTGCAGTTTGCACCTCTTGACTACTCACCTTGGACTCGCTATCTAACTTAACTGCATCTGCGCTTTTGTCTAGGTTTTGTTCATCTAAAGCAGTAATATAAGCAGCTATTTCATTTGCTGCTTCTATATCTCCTGCCGCAACGGCTTTTTTACCTGCCACCATTGCCTCTTCTCTACTATACTGTTCCATTAGACACCTCCAAAATACTGCGCTGCCTCTGGTGTAAGCCCACCACTCGTAGTGCCATTCTCACCACCACTAGGTGGAGGAGTGCTATTTGCTTTGATTCTTTCGTAGTAAGAGTCTTGTATATCTTGTGGGTATGAACCTACGACCTTTCTCCCAAACCGGATATTACAACACCAATAATGACTGAGCCTAACGCCTGTTGCTGCAGATATAGCAACAAAGTGACCACATCAAAAATTGGCTTTTATGTCATCCTATTTCACTATATCGTATTTTGCTGTTATGGATTTATAAATAAACTGGGCGTCATACGAGAAATGTGCAGGTTTTTCTTTAAAGCAAAGAACCGTGTTGGCTGATGAGGGTTTCGCTATATTGTATGTATTCCCGCCAGTAGAATACGTAGTTGCGCTAAAGCTAGCATTGTTGCCAGTGGCGTACGCGTTACCCGTCGTGCGAGATGTCGTTGGGGTTGTATATGATGAATTGTTAACTACGCTATCCTGACCCAAGAGTATGAAGTATTTGTAGTTGTTATCCAATGCTAGCTCAGCACTTCTTAGTAGCGCGAAATCCCACGCTCTCTGAGATGAAGTATACCCGTTACCTTGAAAGTTGACTCTAAACAAGTTTTCGTCAAGTTGGGTTTCTGACCACCCCCCCGTAAAACCTTTCTTTTGATAGGAAGTAGCACACCCAGCAAGCATCAAAACTAATAAGACAGAAGTTAAAAATTTCATCTAAAGCTCCATATGAAAATTAAGTCTCAAATAAATATACCCAACCATAAAACTCTTGTCACCCACTAAACCATTCAAAACCACCAACCCATATTTGGCTCAAGTGAATATTTTGTTATTATCGGGCTATCAGTTTAGAGAAGAAGAAACCCCATGAAAAATATTATCATCCCTGCATTATTCCTTCTTCTCAGTACGAATGCTCTCTCTACTGAACTTGGTGAAGTCAGAGCCATGGCTGAGCAAGGAAACGAAGGGGCACAATGGCACCTTGGGCTTATGTATGAAAACGGTCGTGGCGTAGCCCAAGACTATAAAGAAGCAGCGAAGTGGTACAGAAAAGCTGCTGAACAAGGATATTCAGACGCTCAAGTCACCCTTGGGAATATGTATTACGAGGGTGAAGGTCTAGCCCAAGACTATAAAGAAGCTGTAAAGTGGTTCAGAAAAGCTGCTGAACAAGGACATTCAGACGCTCAACACAACCTTGGGCTTATGTATAGCCATGGTGAAGGCGTAGACCAAGACGGCAAAGAGGCTGTGAAGTGGTATACGAAAGCTGCTGAGCAAGGGTATGCAAATGCTCAATACAACCTCGGGTTTATGTATAGCTATGGTGAAGCCGTAGCTCAAGACTACAAAGAGGCTGTGAAGTGGTATACGAAAGCTGCTGAGCAAGGGTATGCAAATGCTCAATACAACCTCGGGCATAGGTATTACAGGGGTGAAGGCGTAGCTCAAGACTACAAAGAAGCCGTGAGGTGGTGGAGAAAAGCTGCTGAGCAAGGAAAGGCAAAGGCTCAAGCCGTCCTCGGGGCTATGTATGACAATGGCAAAGGCGTAGCCCAAGACTATAAGAGTGCACACATGTGGCTCAATATAGCAGCTGCAAATGGAAATTCAATTGCAGTCATAGACAGAGACATTGTAGCTAAAAAAATGACGCCATCTCAAATAGAAAAAGCACAAGATATGGCACGTGAGTGGATGGCTAAACATTAATAAACTACTAACCACTTTATTCTTTCTGCTCAGCCTAGCAGTACAGGCGGATACTCTAGAAGGTAATGTAGTAAAGATAGCCGATGGTGACACGCTTACTTTGCTTACTTCTATAAACGAACAAATTAAGATTCGATTAGCTGGTATCGATACACCTGAAAGAAAACAGCCCTTTGATAATAGAGCTAAACAAGCTCTTTCTAGCCTAGCTTTTCAGAAACAAGCCTTGGTAGAAGTAGAAACCAAAGACAGGTACGGAAGAACTGTTGGTGTTGTTTTTGTTGATGATTTGTATGTAAATGTAGAACTGGCCTCACTGGGATGGGCACGTTACAAGCTGAAGCTATGACAGAGGCATATCGTCAGTATCAGAGGCGTGGGAAAGTGCTTCGAGAAAAAAACTATTGACGCTCTACCCCTTATATTCTTGATGACTTTCCTAAAACGGAGGCTCAGTTCAAGTGTATTGACGGTGATTGAAGCCTTGCTTTAGAGGTCGATGCCCAGAGCCTTTTTGCGAGCCGCCGTGTATTCGTCTTCTGTTATCAAGCCCTGCTCAGACATCTCTTTAAGCTGCTCAAGTTTCAGGCTAGCGGCGGTTCCACCTCGCTTTGCTGTGACTGCGTCAGTGCAGCCCTTGTCGTCGTAAATCCTCTTTAATACTTCCTGTCTTTCTCTTGCGGCATCAAGAGCGTCTTCGGTGTTGACGTAAGTTGCCAGTAGGCCGGGCCACCAAAAGATGGCTGCTGCCACATTCGTACCTGTGGCTTTACGCTCACCTTTCGCTTCCCTCCCAAATCTCTTTGCTTCCTCGCTAGCCTGTATTAATTGTGTGCAGCTCAGACTTTCATCATTCATCTGTCTGATTTCAACAACATCTGGGGTCGCACACCCAGCTAAAAACATGACTGAAAACAACACGGCTAAAAATCTCATACTAATCCTTTCGAGGTCTGGTCGGTACAATTAGGAATAACTTTAGTAGTAATTATAAACACAGCTGCACCGATAATAAACAAAAACTCTTCTAGAGCATCTGCAGGAAGATATGTAGGCATCGATCCTATGACCAAAAACAACTAATTAACCCAATTATAACCAGCTATATGGAAAGTTGGCATTAAATCTAAGATAATTCTCTTTAGGGGGGGGGTATGCGTTCTTTATTATCTTTCATATCTGCAAGGACTGCTTTCTAAAGAGCGGTTGGTAAATAAATTAAACAACCAAGAATGCTAATTTTCAGGTGGACAAATCACCCTATTTCAGGTGCTAGATAGTGTGAGTAGGGGTGAGGGGTTTTAACGCCTTAGAGGGATACATAGAGCGGTCTGATGCCCTACTTTTTAGTTACTAGCTCTTAGTAGCTAACACTCTTTCAAATTCACTCTTTTTTGTATGTGGGCAGGTACTAGTAGTAACTAATATCTAAAAATAGCCCCCCGCCCCTTTATTTCTTAGTCCAATTAAATAAACTTTGTCACACGTCAGTCACAATTAAGTGGATTAATACCAGAATAATCTATACAATTTTATTCAGGACAAAAAATAATTTCTGTCTGTTAAATCGTTATGTGGCTTGGCATTCCAAAAGATTCGAGTAAATAACAACCGTAGCTCATTTGGATAGAGCATCGGCCTTCTAAGCCGAGGGTAACAGGTTCGAGTCCTGTCGGGCGCGCCATTTCTTAAGTCTTTAAAATAGTAGCCGCAACTATCTACTTTCGTCATCTTCTATTTTTTCTACGCCAAGTGCCTCTGGTGTATTCCGCTATTTTTCATACACAGCCTATGTAAGAAAGTATTCCTCTATTTTTGTGTGATATGTGTATTTTTAATATGTAAATGAAGACATGTTTTTAACCTTGCTATATTGGCATTATCATTGACAGTAGCAGTGCTTTATATGAAATTGACGGTTAAGCGAAACAGGGGAACTGAATTTAAAAGATATTTATGAGATATTAGGATAACAATACTTCGAGTATGATTTGACATTTCTCAACATTTTTTTGGATAAACTTATTATTGAGCAGAAAGTTCATAGCTTTTTGATGTAGCGTTAGTCTTTTTAAAGGGGCTATAAGCATCCTGATTTTAGTAAAATTTATCATTCATATGTGATTGGATAATTAACTTAAAAAGGTTTTAATTTTATTTTGGTACAAGATACGAATCTTCATTCCATTTCTAAATGGTTCTTAAGTCAATCACGTTCTTCTAAGAGAGTGATAACGCTAATAGTCGATGTTTTTGCTGTAGTGGTATCTTTATGGATAGCATTCTCATTACGCTATAGTGAGCTTTATATACCGCCTCAACAACAGTTGTGGGTTTTCGTGCTTTCACCTCTTTTAGCTATTCCAGTATTCATACGTTTAGGGCTTTACCGAGCCATAGTGCGATATATAGGTGTAGATGCACTTTTTACTATCTTCAAGGCCGTTGCGTTATACACATTATTGCTGGGAACTGCGGTCTTGCTTGCGGGTTCATTCGCGGGAGTAGTACCAAGAACAGTGTATGGGATTAATGCACTTATTTTACTACTATTCACTGGTGGCAGTCGTTTGATAGCGAGATGGTGGTTTTCTGACTTGTTTGATAAGAAAGAGTTTGCATCTCAACAAGCACTACCCAATGTTCTTATTTTTGGTGCCAGCTCTTCTGGAATTCAGTTAGCAGAAGCATTAAATCGCTCACGACAACAAAAACCGGTAGCCTTTGTAGATGATGCTAAACAATTACATAATCAAATAATTAATAATTTAGTAGTTTATCCGACGGAAAAGTTGGCTTATTTGATTGAAAAATATGGAGTTAGAGAAGTATTAATTGCTATTCCAAATGCATCCCGTCAAAGACGTAATGAGATAATCCGCTTGTTAGAGGAATACCCTGTTCATGTGCGAACTTTGCCCGATTTAAGCGATTTAGCGGAAGGAAAAGTGACGGTATCCGATATACGTGAAGTCGATATAGCTGATCTTTTAGGGCGTGAACCAGTAGATCCTATTCCTAAGTTATTACATGCGAACATTACGGATAAAGTGGTGATGGTAACAGGGGCGGGAGGTTCAATTGGTTCTGAATTATGTCGACAGATAGTGCGGCTTTCACCAAAACAATTGATCTTGTTTGAATTGAATGAATTCAACTTATATGCAATCGATAAAGAGTTAAAGAATGACAATCCAGAGGTGAAAGCTGTCGCTTTATTAGGTTCGGTTCAAGATAAGCAGCGTCTGCAAGTAATCTTTGAGCAATTTGATGTTGAGACGATATATCATGCTGCTGCATACAAACATGTACCGCTGGTAGAGCAAAACATTGCAGAAGGCATAAGAAATAATGTGTTTGGAACCCTCAGTTGTGCATTGGCTGCCATCGAAGCGAAAGTGAATACATTCGTGTTAATTTCAACAGATAAAGCGGTAAGACCAACCAATACTATGGGGGCGAGTAAACGCTTAGCCGAATTAACATTGCAAGCATTGAGCGAATCGAAAAATTTTGACAATATTACACGATTCACAATGGTACGATTTGGCAATGTATTAGGTTCTTCTGGTTCTGTCGTACCTCTTTTCCGAGAGCAAATTGCTAACGGTGGTCCGGTCAGAGTCACAGACGAAAGGGTTATTCGTTATTTTATGACAATACCTGAAGCCGCTGAATTAGTAATACAGGCAGGTGCGATGGGAGAAGGCGGAGAAGTATTTGTCTTGGACATGGGCGAACCGGTCAAAATAGTTGATCTGGCAAAACGCATGATTCACCTAAGTGGCTATATTGAAAAGGATAAAGAGCACCCGGATGGTGATATTGAGATTGTGTATACAGGGTTAAGGCCTGGAGAAAAATTGTACGAAGAGTTACTGATTGGTGACAATGTGATAGACACTGGACACAGTATGATTATGCGGGCGTCAGAAAAATTTATTCCTTGGTCTGAACTCAAAGAAATATTATCCCAATTACAACAAGTTAATGAAGCAAATGAAACAGAACAAATTCGAACTATCCTGCTGGAATATGTGGATGGGTTTAAGCCACAATGTGATAATCAAGATTGGTTAAAGCCTATTTCAGTTACTCAAAACAGTTTTAATCTAGATTAATAATAAAGCTCGAATGTCCCATTATCTGTTTGTTTCACGCCAGTTAGAAAGTAGATGTGAGCTAACTCAGTCAGTTATTGGAAAAAGCTTAGAAATAAATAGGGTTCATTGACTTGTTAAGAGTGTAATAATTTGACATGTACTTAGGGTATAATTTTATTTTTGTTTTTAATGGATTAGCAGAGCATGTGCGGAATTGTCGGTGGAATCGCTGAGAGAAGCGTGACCCCAATCTTATTAGAGGGACTTAGAAGGTTAGAGTATCGAGGATATGATTCTTCCGGTATTGCTTTATTGGATGTAAATAATGTGATCCAACGTGTGCGTGCGTTAGGAAAAATAAAGCAGCTTGAAAATAAGATCGAACAATCCCCAACGCCTTTTGTTGGCAATATAGGTATTGCCCATACTAGATGGGCGACGCATGGTATACCTTCTGAAAATAATGCCCACCCCCATATTTGCAATAATAAAATCTCTGTTGTTCACAATGGTATTATTGAGAACTACCAAGCCTTAAAGCGAGCCCAACTAACTGCTGGTTATCGATTCACTTCCGAAACAGATACTGAAGTTATTGCTCATGCTATTCATCAGCAGTTAGAAACAACAGATGATTTGTTACAGGCGGTTACTCAAACATTAAGTGAATTTGAGGGTGCTTATGCATTAGGTGTTATTGCTTCGAACGATCCAGATACATTGATTGCGTCTAAAAAAGGGAGTCCGCTAGTAATTGGGGTAGGGATAGGAGAATGTTTTATTGCATCGGATATTTCTGCGTTATTACCAGTTACCCAACACTTTATCTTTTTAGAGGAAGGCGATATCGCCAAACTGACCCGTCAATCAATCGAAATTTATGATCTGAATGGACATAGAGTAGAACGTCCTGTCAAAGTTTCGAGCCTAAGTGTTACAGCTGTAGAATTAGGCGAACATCGTCATTACATGCACAAAGAAATCTTTGAGCAACCTCAAGCAGTTATAGATACATTAGAGGGGCGTATCACACAAGATAAAGTGCTGGTCTCAACTTTTGGGCCACAAGCTGAAGCCATTTTTAAAGACATAGAGCAACTTCATATTATTGCCTGTGGAACAAGTTATCATGCAGGTTTAGTGGCAAAGTATTGGGTGGAAGATATTATTAGTTTACCCTGCCAAGTAGAGGTGGCTAGCGAGTTTAGATACCGAAATCCTGTTATTAAAAACAACACATTATTTGTTACGATTAGCCAATCAGGCGAAACTGCAGATACTCTGGCGGCATTACAGAAAATTAAAAAGCGTGAATTGAAAAATATTCCAACTTTAACGATTTGTAATGTGGCTGAGAGTAGTTTAACTCGCGAATCTGATCTTAGTTATTTGACTCATGCCGGTCCTGAAATTGGGGTGGCATCGACTAAAGCATTCACCACGCAATTAGTGGCATTAGCTTTGTTGATTAGTAGCATAGGTAAAGTTAAACGAACACTCAATGCAAAGCGTGAAGCTAAAATTGTTAGTGGATTACAAAAACTTCCGAACCTAATAGCGAGTGCGTTGACTCATGAAAAAGAAATAGAAGCCATTGCTCAACTGTTTGCCGACAAACAACATGCCTTATTTTTAGGGCGAGGTACAATGTACCCCATCGCAATGGAAGGTGCACTTAAGCTAAAAGAAATTAGTTATATTCATGCCGAAGCCTACCCAGCCGGAGAGTTAAAACATGGTCCTTTGGCACTGATTGATGAAAATATGCCCGCTGTTGCCATTGCACCACTTGATGATTTGTTAGATAAGTTGAAATCAAACTTGCAAGAAGTTAAAGCTCGAGGTGGTCAGATGATAGTCTTTGAGGATGAGAAATCTGACATTAGTTCGGAAGCAGGTTTTAGAGTTATCAAAGCAACGACTAATGTTGGTAGAATAACAGCACCGATAACTTATAATATCTTGTTGCAGCTACTTAGTTACCATGTGGCTTTGATAAAAGGTACAGACGTTGATCAACCGAGAAATTTGGCTAAATCGGTGACGGTTGAATAAAACTCAAAAGCTATCAAAAAGCATATTGATGAAATCTAAAAAAATTCTAGTCACTGGTGGTGCAGGCTTTATCGGTTCAGCAGTGGTGAGGCACCTCATCAACGATACCAACGATCAGGTCATCAACGTTGACAAGCTCACCTATGCAGGCAATTTAGAATCGCTCACCCCTGTCAGTGATAACCCTCGATACACTTTTGAAAAAGTCGACATCTGCGATGCAAAAGAAATCAAACGGTTATTTAAACAGCATCAACCGGACATCATCATGCACCTAGCCGCGGAATCCCATGTTGACCGTAGCATTGATGGCCCAGGAGATTTCATTCAGACTAATATTCTTGGCACCTATAATTTACTGGAACAGGCAAGAGATTATTGGACTAATCTACAACCAGAAAAAAAAACAGGCTTTCGCTTTCACCACATTTCTACTGATGAGGTGTATGGAGATCTAGAAGGCACTGATGATTTGTTTACTGAAACTACGCCTTATGCACCTAGCTCTCCCTATTCAGCCTCCAAAGCCAGTTCAGACCACATAGTTCGCGCATGGAATAGAACCTTTAAGCTACCAACCATCATCACGAACTGTTCAAACAACTATGGTCCCTATCATTTTCCAGAGAAATTGATTCCATTAGTTATTCTTAATGCATTGGCGGGTAAACCGTTACCCGTATACGGCAAAGGTAATCAAATAAGAGACTGGCTGTATGTCGAAGATCACGCACGAGCCCTTGTGCTGGTGGCTATTTGCGGAAAAATCGGCGAAACCTACAATATCGGTGGGCGTAATGAAAAGCAAAACATAGATGTCGTCAACACCATTTGTGAGTTACTCGAAGAACTAGCCCCGAACAAACCGAAAGGAATCAATAATTACAAAGATCTGATTACCTTTGTAATGGATAGAGCAGGCCATGATATGCGTTATGCTATTGATGCCAGTAAAATTCAAAAAGAACTTGGCTGGACACCACAAGAAACCTTTGAAAGCGGTATCGGAAAAACCGTTCAGTGGTACTTAGATAATCAAGAGTGGTGTAAGCATCTACAAGATGGTAGTTATCAGCGAGAAAGGTTAGTAAATTATTCATGAAAGGTATTATTCTAGCTGGCGGTTCTGGCACACGTTTGTACCCTATTACCAAAGGCATATCTAAACAGTTGCTGCCAATTTACGACAAGCCGATGATCTACTATCCGCTATCAGTGCTGATGTTAGCTGGCATTCGTGAAATACTGGTCATATCGACACCAGAAGACCTACCTAACTTCCAACAACTATTAGGTAATGGGAGCCGGTTTGGTATAAAGCTTAGCTATGCTGAACAAGCTAACCCCGATGGCCTCGCCCAAGCCTTTATTATTGGGGAACAATTTATCGGTAACGACAGCGTTTGTCTGGTGTTGGGCGACAACATCTTTTATGGACAAGGTTTTACCCCTAAATTGCGTGAAGTAGTGAAACGCACAGAGGCAGGACAAAGTGCTACAGTATTTGGCTATCAAGTTAAAGACCCAGAGCGCTTTGGTGTCGTTGAATTTGACGAAAATATGCACGCCATCTCCATTGAAGAAAAGCCTAAAAAACCAAAGTCGCATTTTGCAGTAACAGGTCTGTATGTTTACGACAACGATGTCATAAATATTGCCAAACAAGTCAAACCTTCGCATCGTGGCGAGTTGGAAATTACCAGTGTCAATCAAGCTTACCTAGAACGTGGAGTTCTAAATGTCCAATTATTAGGTCGAGGCTTTGCCTGGCTCGACACGGGAACTTATGAAAGCCTGCTCGAAGCAGCCCAGTTTGTCGAAACCATTGAAAAACGGCAAGGTTATAAAATCGCCTGTCTAGAAGAAATCGCTTTTAATAGCGGTTGGCTTACAAAAGCGCAATTAAAAGAACAGGGTGAACAACTTAGTAAAAATAGTTATGGGCTGTATCTATTACAACTAGTAGAAGAGAGGGCATGAGTTTGGTGAAAATAATTGAATTCCCACCACTAGGTGATGAACGAGGATTATTGGTTGCCTTGGAGGTCAACAAAACCATTCCTTTCGACATTAAGCGGGTTTATTATCTTTTTGGCACTAAAGAAGGTGTCAGCCGAGGTTTTCACGCCCATAAAGCCCTGAAGCAAGTTGCGGTCTGCATTACTGGAAAATGTCGTATATTGCTGGATACTGGTAAAGAAAAAGCCGAAGTATGGCTGGACTCGTCAAATAGGGGTATAACTATCGATTCAATGGTTTGGCACGAGATGCACGACTTCAGTCCTGACTGCGTGCTATTGGTACTTGCCAGTGAGCATTATGACGAGACCGATTATATTCGTGATTATGATGATTTTATCCAAGAGGTAAACGGATGAGTTTTATCCATTCATTGGCAGATGTGCAATCTACTCAAATTGGAAAGGGCACAACCATCTGGCAATTCAGTGTTGTGCTTACTGGAGCGAAGATTGGCAAAAACTGCAATATTAACGCGCTAACACTAATAGAAAATGATGTGGTGATTGGCAATAATGTCACTATTAAATCAGGTGTTCAGGTTTGGGATGGCTTACGCATTGAGGATAATGTATTTGTAGGGCCTAATGTCACCTTTACTAATGACTTTACCCCGCGATCCAAACAACGCCCATTGGCATTTTTAACAACTACCATCGCACAGAATGCGTCAATTGGTGCGAATGCAACTATTATCTGCGGCATTAAGATCGGTCTGTATGCCATGATTGGAGCTGGTGCAGTTGTGACAAAAGACGTGCCAAATTATGCACTCGTTTACGGTAATCCCGCAAAACAACAGGGTTGGATATGTGAATGTGGAGTGAAGTTGCAGAAGTTTATTTGTCCAAGCTGTGAGACTAATTATCAAATGGTTGATAAAAAACTTAAGAAAAAGTTGGTAAAGTGATCCCATTTTTAGATTTAAAAGGTATAAATGCCCAATACCGAGAGCAACTTATCAAAGCTGCAATTGATGTAATTGACTCTGGTTGGTACATACAAGGAGAACAAGTTAAGGCTTTTGAAGAAGAGTTTGCCAATTACTGTGGCACTAAACATGCTATTGGCGTGGCGAATGGATTAGATGCCTTGATTCTGATTTTTAGGGCTTATAAAGAGTTAGGAAAATTGAAAATGGGTGATGAAGTTATTGTTCCAGCAAATACTTATATTGCCTCTATTTTAGCTGTTACTGAGAATGGCTTAAAAGCTGTACTGGTTGAGCCTGACGAAAGTAGCTTTAATCTCTCGCTAGAAGCAGTGAAAAATGCCATCAGCCCAAATACAAAAGCCATTTTAGCCGTCCATTTATACGGTCAACTAGCCGATATGCCTACAATTAACGCCATTGCAAAAACTCATAGTCTATTAGTGATTGAAGATTCCGCACAGGCACACGGCGTAAGTCTAGATGGGAAAAAATCAGGTAACTGGGGCGATGCCGCTGGTTTTAGTTTTTACCCAGGTAAAAACCTCGGCGCACTGGGCGATGCCGGTGCCGTCACTACCAATGATGATGAATTAGCTCAAACGATTCGATCACTTGGCAATTATGGCAGTCATAAAAAGTATGAAAATCTCTACCAAGGTGTCAACAGTCGTTTAGATGAACTGCAAGCCGCCCTATTACGAGTGAAGATCAAGCATTTAGATGTTGATACCTCGCGCCGCAAAAACATAGCACTGGCCTATGTCAAGGGCATCCAAAACCCCGCAATTCAACAGCCCATTGCGGCTGAAAGTACTTTGGAAACACTGGAAATACACGTATTTCATTTATATGTAATTCGCACTGAAAAACGCGAAGCCCTGCAGGCGTACTTGAGTGCCGCAGGCGTGCAAACCTTGATCCATTACCCCATACCACCGCACCAGCAACAAGCCTATGCTCGATGGAATAGTGAGTGCTACCCACTCACCGAAGCCATTCACCAACAAGTACTTAGCTTACCTATCAGCCCAGTTATGAGTGATGAAGAGGTGAATGTAGTGATTGAAGCCTGTAACGCTTTTCAAGCTGACTGATACGCATGACCCTAATCAAAACCAGCCTGCTGAATGGCATTGCTGTTGCCATCAAAATGCTAACCCTACTGGGCTTGAACAAGATTCTTGCTATCTATGTTGGCCCGTCAGGATATGCGGCTTTAGGCCAGTTCCAGAACGCCATTCAAATGATCACTACCTTTGCCAGTGGAGCTATTAATACCGGTGTCACTAAATATACCGCTGAGTATTACGGAGATGAAACCAGACAACATGCAATATGGCGGACAGCTGGTACCATTGCGCTGACAGGCTCGCTATTGGTTGCTGTTTTAGTCGCCACCTTCAACCAGGCGCTAGCAGGTTGGGTTTTAAAAGATGAAAGTCTTGGTAGTGTATTTATCTGGTTTGCCGCCACGTTGGTGTTATTTGTATTTAATACTTTGCTGTTGGCAATCCTTAACGGTAAAAAAGAAATCCGACGTTATGTGATTGCGAATATTGCCGGTAGCCTTTTTGCATTGGCTGTTACTTCCGTAATGGCAATTCAGCTGGGTTTGTATGGCGCACTAATCGCCTTAGCAATTTACCAGTCACTGACATTCTTTGTCACCTTTGCGCTAATCTATAAAACCAGCTGGTTTCGACTGAGTTATTTGTTTGGCAGTATTGACCGTCAGGCAGCAAAAAATCTGGGAAAATACACCGCTATGGCGCTCACCAGTGCAGTCTGTGTACCTGTTAGCCATATTCTGATTCGTAACCATTTGGGCGACACCCTCGGCTGGGATGCCGCAGGTTACTGGGAAGCTATGTGGCGGCTAAGTAGCGCATACCTGATGCTGATCAGTACCACATTGGGCGTGTACTACCTGCCCAAATTGTCAGAATTACAAACCCCTGCTGACATCAAAAATGAAATCCTACAAGGCTATAAAATTATTCTGCCTGTCGCCACTGTTTTGGGGCTGATTATCTATCTGAAGCGCGATTTGATTATCCACATACTGTTCAGTGCCGAGTTTACACCAATGGAGTCGCTGTTCGCCTGGCAGATGGTAGGGGACTTCTTGATGATAGCTAGCTGGATAATGGGCTATGTCTTGGCAGCTAAAGCTTATATTTTTATCCATATGACATTTCAGGTTTTTTTCCCTGCATTTTTCTTTTTTTTGGTAATGCAGTTTACTGAAAAATACGGAATAGAAGGCGCGGCTATTGCTCATGCAGCAACATATTCTCTTCATATAGTGACAATGTTTTTCGTTCTTAAAATGAAAGGAGTTTTTAAGTAATGAAAAGATTGAGACGGTTGATTATTTTGTTTTTTGTCAGATTCATTCAGGCAGTAAGGATTTTTATTTATAAATATTTCTTTTCAGATTGTTCATTCACTCTGAACACTGTGAAATTAAATCAGCCTGTCAGATTTTGTGGGAAAGGTAAAGTCATACTCAATGACTGTGAGATTGGGGTTTATAGCTCTCCTTTTTTTACAAATGGGGTTTCTTATATTGAAGCTAGGCACGCGAACGCATTTGTCAAAGTTGGGGCAGGAACATGTATAAATAATAATTTTTCGGCCATTGCTTATGATGGTGGTATTTCTATAGGAAAAAGATGTCTTATAGGTACTAACGTGACTGTAATTAACTCTGATTTTCATTCATTGAACTATCTGGATCGTGGAAATAAAAAAATAATTAGTAAAGATGTTGTTGTTAAAGATGATGTTTTTATTGGCAATGATGTGACAATATTAAAAGGTGTAATTGTTGGTTGCGGTGCTGTGATTGGATGCGGTTCAATAGTATTAAATGATGTGCTCCCAGCAACAATCGTAGCTGGCAACCCAGCAGTTAAAATACGAGATGTTTTTTGATGAATAACAACTACCCATTAGTCACTGTCATTTTTCTTTCGTATCAGCAGGAGCGCTATGTAGAAGAGGCCCTTTTGTCTCTTTTGAATCAAGATTATGAAAAGATTGAATTGATCATATCTGATGATGCATCTCAAGATAGAACGCAAGAGATAATCCAATTTGGATTAGATAAATATCTTGGACCTAAGAAAATTGTCAAGACGTTTAATGATAAGAACTTAGGCCTTGTGCCTAACTTTAATAAATGCCTGAATATTGCTTCTGGTGAGATCATTGTAGTTGCTGCAGGTGATGATATAAGTTTGGTTGATAGGGTAAGTAAATCTGTAGATATACTCATGAAGGAAGGTATATCGGCTGTTTCATTTTCTGATATCCGCATTGATGAAAATGGTAATGCCATTCCATGGCATCAATTAGATGTGGATAACGTTTTTTCACTGAAAGATTATTTGAGTGGGTCTAAGCTTCATGCGAGCGGTGCTTCAAGAGCGTTCAAGCGCGAAGTTTTCGATGTTTTTGGTGATATAAATATAACTTGTCCAACTGAAGATACACCCTATATTCTAAGAGCCTTGTACTTGGGGGATTTTTATGTTTCAAAAGAACCTAGTATAAAATACAGAGTACATCCGAGATCATTGTCATCACCTAGCTCATTATATAGGATGGATGTGTCTCTGATAACTAATCAGTATATGTTTGATGCTTGCAATGCCTTCAGTAAAAATATTGTCGATGCTGACACTTTTTATCAGATTTCACGCTGGATTGAATATCTTGGCATTTATAGAAATGCCGGAAAAGAATTATACTTTTCGAAAAATAAATCCTTATATTTTTTAAGTGATATAGTTTTTAGTAAGAAAATAAAACTGTTTGATAAGCTTAGACTGGCAAAGCAAGCTTTTAAGTTTTTGATACAAAAATAAGGTTTTTGATACAAAAATATTATTTACAGATTATTATGGTTTTAATGATTTTGGCGATTATTTGTTTGTATTGTCATGTGTTAATGGCCTGAAGAATTTGAGTGGGAATTATGCGCTAGCAATATTTTCACCACCAGTTAGTGGTATTGATGGAAAATATTAGGTTTTTTCATAAGTATTCTGAGGGTGTTTATGTATCTATGTTAACGTTGTTATTTAAGTGTTTTGAATAATGCTTCTCTTGACATTAAATTCCGTCAAAACTATTTTTTAAAGAACAGAGAAGAGATGGGTATTTTTTATTGCAGAGCTCTATGAAAGACTATTTTTCAGTTCCCAGTTATACATAAAGTAGTCAAAAAATAAGACAGTTTGTTATCTAAGTATTCAGCCAAAATTAAGTAATAAATATGAGTAAGCATAAAATTCTATCTGTGGGAATCTGTACCACAGATAATCTCGGTGATATAGCAATTATGACTATGATTCATAATATGTTCACAGACGCAGGGTACCAAGTTGAAAAGATAGATTTTAATTTTCGAGCTTTAGTCGAAAATACATTTCCATTTTTAGTTCAAAAACGGTCATCCAGTGAAGCTGACGTCAGCGTAAAGATAGTCAAGTGCGATTGTCTTGATAATCGATTCTTTAAAACTCTCAGAAACTGTTTGAAATTCTTTTTTTATTGGCCCTTAGTTTTGATTATTTTTCTACGCAAATCTAGAGGGTGCTCCAAAGTGTTTATTGGGGGTGGTAATTTGCTTATGGGGGTCGAGTACGGGTTTCCATTGCAAGCTCTCACTTATGTGTTGTTTAGTAAACTTATGCGAAAGAGAGTTGATTTCCTTTGTGTTGGTGCAGGGCCATTTACTGCACCAGGTGTTAAGTTCCTTCTAGGCTATGCCCTGAGATTATCTGACCGAGTAATTTGTCGCGATAGCGAGAGTATGAAATTAATAGAGAAAGAGTTTGGTTCTGACTCTGTTAAACTTGATGTGATACCAGACCCTGTATTGTTATGGCCGAAATTGTCGGAAAAAAAGGGATACAAGTATGATGTTCTGATTAATGTGCTACCTCTTTTTTCTGTATCTATTTTTCCTGATGGCGATAAACAGAAGGCCAACAATTTTAGAACATCTATAGAGAGGCTTATTACAGAGCTGATCAGCAGAGACTTAACGGTTGGTATTTTTATTACTGATGCTGCGGTTGATGCTCATATTGGCAAACAAGTTATAGAAGGGGTTTTAGCAAATACTGGTACCCAATTGATATTGGAAGTCCCAAGTAATCCAAACGAGTTGGCGATGTTATGCAACCAGACTCGTATTATTTTTTCTTCTAGGATGCATGGTGCTATTATGGCACTTTCGCAGTATGTTCCAGCGCTATGCATATGCTGGCAACCGAAGGTTGAAGGGTTGTATTCTGAACTTCAAATGGAAGACTTCTTGGTCAAGCTTGATGATTTAGGCCGGTTCTCAGTGTCAGATACTGTTAGTAAAATTTTTGACATTCATACAAAACAACAAGCTTATATTGGTTATATCCAGCAAAAGCTGGATAAGATTAAATCTCAGTATATTGAGTTATGGGGCACACTGTGATTCATGACGGTTGTTAGGTTGTGTGTATAGGAGGCTTTATTGAGATTAATTATTCACGCGATTAATGTCCATCAAGGAGGAGGGAAAACATTACTAAAGACTCTATTAGATCCCATTCCTTCAGATCTAGATACGGCATTAAATATGCTCGTTCCTCAGCGACTAAATACGGATGATGTGACAGCATTATTTTATGCTTTTAGAACCTGAGAAAAAAATTTTATATTAATGGTGCAGTCAATGAAATTACACCTAATTTACTGTTAATTCAGTCTTGGGCTTCTTTCACCTAACATCTCTACTTTTAACTACCCTTCTTAAGGTTTTTTGGATAGTTTTTCTCTGCCTAAGGAGGGATCTAGGCAATATTGCAGGCGAACTAAAATGGGTATTAAAAGATTACTTTACGCTCCGAATGTACATCAGGGTGGAGGGAAAACATTATTAATTTCACTGATAAAGGCTTTGAAGGATGATGATGTTAGCTTGGTATTAGATGAGCGACTAGATTTGCCTACCGGGCTGCTGAAAAGAGAGGTTTTTTGGGTTAAGCCAACATTAGCTTCAAGACTTGGGTTTGAGCTGAGGTTGAATCGACTAATTACAGAAGATACAGTAGTTTTATGTATGGGCAATCTGCCTCCGTTATTTATTAAGCGCGGCATTCAAAAAGTGTTTGTTCAAAATCGCTATTTAGTTGAAGAAATCTCTTTAACCTCTTTCCCTGTTAAGACCCGTATACGGATAATGATTGAGCGTTGGTGGCTTCGTTTTAGAGTGACAGGAATTGATAGTTTTATTGTTCAGACACCAACGATGCAAAGGTTGATAAAGCAAGCGTTTGGGGTGGAAGCAAAAGCTTTCCCATTTTTATCGATAGAAATGAGGAGTGACTTACCAATTGATAGAAAAATAAATGAGAAAATTTACGATTTTGTATACATCGCCTCTGGTGAACCACACAAAAATCATAAAACTCTAATTTACGCATGGGTTGCATTAGCTAAAGAAGGTATTTTCCCAAGTCTATGTCTGACCTTAGACAATAAAAAGTTTCCCTTATTATGTGATTGGATAATTTCCAAAGCAGAAAATAATGACTTGAAAGTTTTTTTAATTGGGGAGTACTCTCATAACGACATTAATAAAATATATCAACAATCTGAGACTTTAATATATCCCTCCTTGTTTGAGTCATTTGGGTTGCCTTTAATTGAAGCGGCACTGTTAGGGTTGCCAGTATTAGCGAGTAATAAATCATATGTGAGTGATGTTATCGTCCCATCAGGAGTTTTTGATCCTCATTCTTTTCAAGATATTGCTAATGCTGTTCAAAAATTTAAAGCTGAGCCTGCATTGTTGGCTATTGAGTTGTCAGAGGCAGAAGATTTTCTTGAAGATGCTTTTAAAGAGTAAAATTATGATTCTAAGAGCATACAAGGTGATTAGTAAAGGTAAAATGACCAGCCAATTATTCATGTTATTGATAATTGTTTTTTTCTTTATATTTATTGATAATTTCCTCAAAGTGAGTTTCCGCCAACCTTATTCGGGGATGGTGACTTTTTTCTTATGGGGGTTGTTGTTAAGTAGGTTGTCCATAGCAAAAAAAACAGCTCAGGCTAAGTGAATGAAGGTTTTAATCGTCACTCAATATTTTTGGCCAGAATCTTTCATTATTAACCAATTAGCTACGACAATGGCTAGACTGGGTCATGAGCTTGTTGTCTTGACGGGTAAACCAAACTACCCAGATGGAAAAGTCTATCAAGGCTATCAGGAACAAGGGATACAGTATGAGACCATGGATGAGGTGGAAGTTATACGTGTACCGTTAAGACCAAGAAGGTCTGGCGGTGCCAAAGCGTTGTTATTGAATTATTTATCCTTCATTTGGTCAGGTTTAATACGTTTCCCTTCTCTGTTGAAAGGAAGGCAGTTTGACGTGATATTTGTGTTTGCACCCTCCCCAATCACGTCAGTGATTCCCGCTATTCCTCTAAAGTATTTAAAGCGTGCACATTTAGCGATATGGGTACAAGATTTATGGCCTGAGAGCCTATCAGCGACCGGTTTTATTAAAAATAAACTGGTATTAAAGCTAGTTCGTTATCTAGTGAAAGGTATCTATGCTTTATCTGACACTTTATTGGTTCAATCAAAAGCTTTTATTGGGCCTGTAAGTCAATTATCACATGAAGACAAAACAATCTATTTTCCGAATGTTATGCACGACATGATTAATGAGGAACCTGAAATGGAGATTAATCGCTTACCAGTCTATTTAAGAAAATATTTGGATAATTACTTTTGCTTGGTATTTGCTGGCAATGTAGGTAGGGCACAATCAATAGAGACATTGATCAATGCAGCTGAGCAATTAGATGGTTTTTCTGACATTAGATTAGTCATAGTGGGAGCAGGGAGTAGGTTGGCATGGGCAAAGGAAGAGATTGAAAGGCGAGAGATAAAAAATATTATTTTTACAGGTAGCTTTCCAATGGAAGCAATGCCACCGCTTTTTAATAAAGCAAAAGCCCTGTTAGTGACACTTAATGCAGAGGAAATCTTTGCTTATACCATCCCGAGCAAAGTCCAAGCCTATATGAGTGCTGGGCGTCCGATTATTGCCAGTATTAATGGCGAAACAGCACGCGTGATAGATGAAGCGGGCGCGGGGTTAACGTGTCCTGCAGATGATGCTTCAAGTTTGGCAGAGAGAATTACTCAGTTTTTTAATCTGTCAGAAGCCGAGCGTGACATAATAGGCGGCAATGGGCGGCAGTATTTCTTGGATAATTTTGAAATGCAGCAGCAGTGCAAAAAATTAATAGAAATCTTTGAACAAAGACTCGAAGCTAAGAGATAAACATTAAAATGAAAGTTCTTATTCTAGGTGCGGCGGGCATGCTTGGAAATGCTGTCTATAGCGTGCTGTCAGCAACTGAACATCAAGTCTATGCCACGCTTCGTAATGCGACGATGGCAGCACATTTCAATGCTTCGTTACAAAACAATTTGATCAGTGATGTAGATGTATTAAATTCTGAACGTTTGGCTGAGGTATTAACACAAGTAAAGCCTGATGTTGTGGTGAATTGCATCGGTCTGATTAAACAGTTAGATAATGCGAATGATCCTTTAGCTGTACTGCCCATTAATGCACTATTTCCTCACCAATTGGCAATGGCATGTGCCAATATCGATGCAAGATTAATCCATATCAGTACTGATTGTGTTTTTAATGGTCGTAAAGGGCTTTATAAAGAAACAGACCTTTCCGATGCGGAAGATTTATATGGCAAGTCTAAGTTCATTGGCGAATTACATGATTTACCGCATGCGGTAACATTACGTACCTCTATTATCGGTCATGAACTGAATAGCAATGATTCGCTGGTAGATTGGTTTTTATCACAAACTGGAACAGTCAAGGGTTATAAGAAAGCTATTTTTTCGGGTTTGCCAACCGTAGAATTAGCGAGAGTCATTAAGGACTTTGTGATGCCACGAACGGACTTGCAGGGCTCATATCATGTGTCGGCCGATCCTATTGATAAATATACTTTGCTAAATTTGATAGCAAATATATATGGTAAAGAAATAGAGATCATTGCAGATGAAAAAGTACATATTGACCGTTCTTTGAACTCTGATAAGTTCAGACAAGCGACAGGTTATCAGCCGCCAAGTTGGCCAATATTAATTGAAAAAATGTATCGTGCAAATAAAGGAATTTAATAGACTATGTTTGATAATAAAATATTAATGATTACGGGCGGTACAGGATCGTTCGGTCATACAGTACTAAAGAGATTCCTCGATACTAATGTAAAAGAAATTCGTATCTTCAGCCGTGACGAAAAAAAGCAAGAAGACATGCGAATTGAATTAGCAAATGATAAGGTCAAGTTCTACATTGGTGATGTGCGTGATTACGATAGTGTGTCACAAGCGATGATAGGGGTTGATTACATTTTTCATGCCGCGGCTTTAAAACAAGTCCCTTCATGCGAGTTTTATCCAATGGAGGCAGTTAAAACAAATGTCGTGGGAACGGAAAATGTTTTAAATGCAGCCAATGTGAATGGGGTACAACGCGTTGTTGTGTTAAGCACGGATAAGGCCGTTTATCCTATCAATGCTATGGGTATTTCTAAAGCGATGGCTGAGAAGGTGGTCGTAGCGAAATCACGTTCAATTTCTGAGGCAGGCCCCGTTGTTTGCTGTACACGTTACGGTAATGTCATGGCTTCTCGTGGTTCAGTGATTCCCTTATTTATTAATCAGATGAAAGCAAATCAACCTTTGACAGTGACCGATCCGAATATGACGCGGTTTTTGATGTCATTAGAAGACTCCGTCGACCTAGTGATACATGCTTTTGAGCATGCAGAGCAGGGGGACATTTTTGTCCAAAAAGCTCCTGCTTCAACGCTAACCGACTTAGCGCAAGCATTAAAAGAGTTATTTCAAAGTGAAAGTACAATAAAAATTATCGGTACTCGTCATGGAGAAAAGCTATACGAGTCATTGATTTCCCGTGAGGAAATGTCAAAGGCACAAGATCTGGGACGCTACTATCGTATTCCAGCAGATAATCGTGACTTAAACTACGAAAAATACTTTGTAGAGGGTGAAACACATATCACTGAGGTGGATGACTATACCTCACATAACACCCATCGATTGAACGTTGAGGAAGTCAAAACCTTGTTATTGAATCTCGACTATATTCAGGAGACTTTAAATGCTTAAAGTCATGACATTAGTAGGTACTCGCCCTGAATTAATCAAAATGAGCCGCGTAATTGCCGAATTAGATACGCAAGTCAATCATATTTTGGTTCACTCTGGCCAAAACTATGATTATGAACTCAATCAAGTTTTTTTTGATGATTTGGGTATTCGTAAGCCAGATCACTTTTTGAATGCTGGTGGTGATTCAGCAGCTAAAAGCATCGCTGATATTATTGCCAAGGCAGATGATGTCTTTGAATTAGAAAAGCCCGATGCTTTATTGTTATATGGTGATACCAATACCTGTTTAGCCATTATGGCAGCCAAAAGACGCAAAATACCTATTTTCCATATGGAAGCAGGCAATCGTTGTTTTGATCAACGGGTGCCAGAAGAATTAAACCGTAAAGTGCTCGATCATTTAAGTGATATTAATTTAGTCTTAACGGAACATGCTCGCCATTATTTATTGGCGGAAGGTATTCGACCTGAAACCGTGATTAAAACGGGTTCGCATATGGAAGAAGTATTAGATTTCTATATGCCTAAAATTCAGGCTTCGACCATTCTCGACCAAGAAGGCCTTAAGCAGGATGAGTTTTTTATAGTAAGCACACATCGGGAAGAAAATGTTGATACAGAACAGAACTTACTTGATTTGTTAGAAACACTTCAAGCACTTGCTAAAACTTACCAATATCCTATTATCGTTTCTACACATCCAAGGACCAAGAAAAGGCTAGAGAGCTTGGATGTTAAAGAAGTGCATCCTTTGATTCGTTTTGTAAAACCTCTTGGTTTATTAGATTATATTAAACTCCAAATGTCTGCTTTTTGTATTCTGTCAGATAGTGGCACGATTACTGAAGAAGCCTCATTGTTAAATCTCCCAGCAGTGACAATTCGCAACGCACATGAGCGTCCCGAGGGGATGGATGAAGGTACTTTGATAATGAGTGGCCTCAAAACTGAAAGGGTATTGGAGTCAGTGAAAGTGATTACAAGTCAGCATAACCGTGCAGAGAGGGTGATGACATTAGTTGGAGATTACAGAGGTGGTGCAGTGTCTAAGAAAATTGTCAGAATTGTACTGAGTTATACCGATTATATTAATCGGACAGTCTGGTCTAAAGTTTAGAAAGTCAAGTAACGATGATTCTTGTGACAGGTGCGACAGGTTTTGTGGGTCAAAATCTAGTAGGTTCTCTTTTGATGAAGAATAAACCAGTTAGGGCTTGTGTACGTAGTCGATACAACAAGTATATAGAGAGTCCATTACTAGAGCTATTTATCGTTAAAGATTTAGAACAAATAGCAAGCTGGGAAAAATCTTTACAAGATATAGAGGTTGTTATTCACACTGCGGCCCGAGTTCATATCATGGAGGATAAAGAGGCAAATCCATTAGCTGAGTTTCGAAAAGTAAATACCGAAGGGACTTTAAATCTAGCAAGACAAGCAGCAGAGCATGGTATCAGGCGGTTTATTTTTATCAGTTCAATTAAAGTAAATGGTGAAATGACTACAATTGGCAAGCCTTTTAAACCAACAGATAACACCATTCCCACAGATCCTTACGGTTTATCCAAATATGAGGCTGAGCAAGGCTTATTAAGTATCGCAGACGAAACTGGTATGGAAGTCGTTATTATCAGACCACCTCTAATTTATGGTCCAGGTGTTAAAGCAAACTTTGCTTCAATGATGAAGTGGGTTTCTAAGGGAATACCATCACCCCTTGGGGCAATTGAAAATCAACGCTCTTTAATTGCCCTTGAGAATTTAACTGACTTTATTATTCATAGCATTGATCATCCCAAAGCAGCTAATGAGGTCTTTCTCATTTCCGATGATGAAGATGTATCGACAACAGAATTATTGAGGAAAGTAGCAAAAGCATTTGGTAAGCAGACTACGTTATTGCCTATTCCGGTGAATTTAATGACATTTTTTGCCAGACTTTTTGGTAAAAAAACTATCGCTGATCGCTTATTTAGCTCTCTACAAATTGATAGTAGTAAAGTGAGAGATTTATTAGATTGGAAGCCAGTCATCACTATGGATGAACAATTAAGAAAGACAGCAGAAGCGTACATTAAAAATGAAAAGAATCTTTGATCTAATACTAGCAGTGTTCGTGACTGCCATACTTTTCATTCCTATGATAACAATTGCTATTGTTATTAAATTAACTTCTGAGGGACCAATCTTATATTGGTCAGATCGCGTTGGTCAGCATAATCATATTTTCAAAATGCCTAAATTCCGCAGTATGAAAACGGATACTCCTGCTGTTGCAACACATTTATTGGAAGATCCAAAAAGCGTATTAACACCTATTGGTGATTTCTTGCGTAAGTCGAGTCTAGATGAGTTGCCACAAATATGGAATATATTGAAAGGGGATATGAGCTTTGTTGGCCCTAGACCTGCTTTATATAACCAAGATGATTTAATTGAACTGAGAACACAGCAGGACATTCATAAGTTATTACCCGGATTGACAGGTTGGGCACAAATAAATGGTCGAGATGAGTTATCTATTCCTGATAAAGTTGCTTTGGATCTCGCTTATAAAAAGAAGCAATCATTTTGCTTTGATTTAAAAATTCTCTATCTTACTTTTGCTAAAGTGCTTCTAAAGGATGGCGTAACTCACTAGAAATGAGTTGTCACGATACGTAATTATAGCTATGCTTCTTGTTGACGAACCAGTGAAGGTCGTCATTTACATCAATAACAAGGAGAAATGGAATGAAGTTAACGAAATTTTTATTGCCAACAGTTCTGGCATTACTCTTATCACTAGGTACAGCTTTTTCAGCGGATAAAATCAATATCAATATTGCTACTCAGGAAGAGTTGCAAATGATCAAGGGTATTGGGCCTTCAACAGCGATGAAGATTGTTGATTATCGTGAAAAAGTTGGTACGTTTTCTAGCATTGACGAATTAACGCAAGTTAAAGGGATTGGTGATAAGAAGTTGGAGAAAGTCGCTGAACAGATCACTGTTTCAGAATAATTACTAATATTCACTTAATGGTGTGGTCAGCAGATGTTGGCTACGCTATTTTTGTTTAGTGGCTTAAGCTAATAACAAGGGCATCGTGAAGTTGTTTTTCTTGTTCTTCCTCTAGATGTTGTTGCTCAGCTGTACATATAAAAAATACATCTTCGACTTGGTCACCTAGAGTAGTCAGTTTGGCATTAATGAGCTGTACATCGCATTGTAAAAACGATTGAGCGATTGCCGAGACCAATCCTGGTCTATCGTGGGTGTGAATCTCTAAAATTGTATGATCTTGTTGTAAGTTGCTTTCAAAATGGATCACAGGTTCCGATTCAAATAACTTCATTTTACGAGGAGTATGAACAGGACAATAAGCTTCTACTTCATTTAAGCTTAATAATTGTGTCTCAATTGCACTCATGATATCTGATTGCGGATGTGCAGATTCATTGACAATAAACGTGTTAAGCAACTCACCATTCTTAGCACTATTAACCTTTGCATCTAAAATATTCAGCTGTAATTGCTCTAAAACAGAGCTTATAGCAGCAAAAACATTTGGCCTGTCTTTGGTGATAATCAGAATCTCTATGGTATCTTGCTGATCATATAAACGTGTTGCGAGTAGTGTCGGTTTTGTCGGCTGTTGCAAGCGTTGCTCCGTTTGCCATACAAGATCTTCTACACTTTGGCGTAAAAAATAATCGTCATCATAGTGTTGCCAAATATCAATTATTTGTTGCTCAGGCCATGAACGATCTTGTAATTCGTTTAAAGCAAATTGACGTTGTTGCTCACTTTTTTCTTGGGTGCTTTTGGCCAATTCCTCATGTTGCTCTAACCATTGTTCAGTTGAATAATAGAGTTGCTTGAGCAATGAGTCGCGCCAGCCATTCCATAAATTATCATTAGTCGCTCTAATGTCTGCCACTGTAAGTAAATATAGATATCGTAACCTATCCATTGTTTGAACAGTTTGAGCAAACTTTTTAACAACATCGGGATCGTGAATATCATAACGCTGTGCCGTAGCAGACATGGATAAATGATGTCTTACAAGGAATGCCACAGTTTGCGTGTCGTCATCACTTAAACTATGCAATTTACAAAATTCATTTGCATCAGCAACACCGAGTTTACTGTGATCACCACCTCTACCTTTAGCGATATCATGAAAAAGGCCAGCTATATAGAGCAGTTCTGGTTTAGGAAGTTGATAAAAAACCTTACTACATAATGAAAATTCATCTTTATATTCTTCACATGAAAAACGGCGTAAGTTTCGTACCAAAAACAGGGTGTGTTCATCGACGGTGTATGTATGGAAAAGGTCGTGCTGCATTTGGCCAACAATTTGGCCAAAAGCAGGTAAATAAGCACCCAGTACCCCAAGCTGATTCATACGGCGGAATTCGTGCGTAATGCCTTTGGGTTGACGTATGATTTCCATAAATAAACTACGGTTTCTAATATCAGATCGGAAATGATGATTAATGAGATGTATATGTGCGTGCAATTGTCTGATGGTGTTAGCACGAACCCCTTTTATTGCGGGGTGCTGTTGCAAAATAAGGAACAGCTCTAACATTGCATATGGGTAAAAGGCGAAAATACCGGGGTTGATGGTTTCTAAGTAGCCGTTATGTACTTGGAAGCGACTATTGATAGTGTCTATGGCTCGTGGCTCATCAGCTAGAATAATGTTTTCTAAAAATAGCTGTGCTAATAATTCATTCATTTGACCTATAGACCGAGCACAAAGATAATAATCTTTCATAAAATATTCGACGGCTAGGCGCTTCTCATCATCTTGATAGCCAAGTTGTTGAGCCAGTTCACGCTGATAGTCAATCATGAGTTTTTCTTGTTTGCGCCCAGCCTGTGTGTGCAAGACAAAACGAACGCGCCATAAAAAGTGTTGTGCTTGTTCTAGCGCGGTATATTCATTATTTTCTAAAAAACCTTTTTGATACAGACCGTAAAGATCTGTCACTGCAAAATGCTGTAGGGCGATCCAGTTAATGACTTGCATATCTCTCAGTCCGCCTGGTGATTCTTTTATATTGGGTTCGAGATTATTTGCGGTATCATTAAATTTCAAATGGCGCTGCTTTTGCTCATCGAGTTTAGCTTGATAGAAGCGTTTTTCATCCCATGTTTTATTAGTCACAGTGAGTAACTGTAATGATGTGAAAAGGGAAGGTAGACCGGCTAGTAGGCGAGTTTCAAGTAAATTTGTGGCAATGGTAATATCACTTTCAGCTTGTTCCCTACATTCACGTAAGGTACGCACGCTATGGCCTATTTCCAGGCCGACATCCCATAGTGTTGTTAAAAAATGTGATAGTTGTTCTGGAGGTTGGTCAGAGACTGACTCATCCAATAAGATAAGCAAATCAATATCCGAATAAGGATGTAATTCACCGCGGCCATAGCCACCGACTGCAAGCAAACTGATTGGGCAGTCGATATCAATATAATGATGCCAAAGGCATTGTAATACTTCATCTACAAAATGTGACCGTAGATGGATAAGTTCGACTATATCAAGGCCGCTTTCAAACTGCTGTTGAATATAGTCCTGACCAACTTTGAGTGCATCTCGAAAAATACTAGGCTCGTTGTCAGTTCTGTCTAACTGTTGATTTTCAGCAACTTCCCAGAGTGAGCACGACTCTTTTGTTAGCATTTGATGTTATAAGACCTCGTCTTCACGACGTGTCAAGATCTCATGACCATCTTCGGTGACTAAAATAGTGTGTTCCCATTGAGCTGATAATGAGCGATCTTTTGTGACAACCGTCCAGCCATCTGGTAGCTGTTTAATATGACGCTTGCCTGCATTGACCATTGGCTCAATAGTAAATGTCATCCCAGCCTCTAATGTGAGTCCTGTATCAGGACTGCCATAATGGAGTACTTGAGGATCTTCATGAAAAACACGACCGATGCCATGGCCACAGTATTCGCGAACAATTGAAAAACGCTCTTTTTCAGCATGTTGCTGAATGGCATGGCCAATATCACCCAGACGAATATCAGGTTTAACCATCGCTATTCCAACCAGCATTGCTTCACGTGCATTTTCGGTGAGTCTTTTAGCCATGATCGATGTTTTGCCAATGTGAAACATTTTACTGGTGTCACCGTGGAACTCATCTTTAATAACGGTAATATCAATATTGATAATATCGCCATCCTTTAATTTCTTACTACCGGGGATACCGTGACAGATAACGTGGTTAACTGATGTACAAATAGACTTCGGAAAACCATGGTAATTGAGTGGGGCAGGGATGGCATCTTGCTCGTTAACTATATAATTATGACAAATTTCATCTAGTTCATCGGTGGTGATACCTGCCTTAACATAAGGTTCAATCATCATTAGAACTTCAGCAGCTAGGCGACCAGCAACACGCATTTTTTCTATTTCTTCGGGTGTCTTAATACTGACGGCCATTGTCTGTCATATCCTGCTTAGTTAATTGGATTTAATGTGAGGATGTATAGTTTGCCGTAAAATGGTTAAAACAACCAGAAAATGATTTTTATTATCATTTTTAATAAAGCTTATTTTCTGGTTTTGTATGAGACAGAGATAGTTTCTATCTAATTGTTTTTATCTCTTTTTTGTGGTATAAAACTCGCGCCTGTTTAGGCAAAAATCACACATGCACCGACACAAGTTTCGGGGTGCTAACTGCTCGTCAGTTTAGTCGATACTTGGGGTGTGTGGAGGTTTAACCCCAATTTTTATTATAAGGTTTTATTAAAATGGCAAAAACAACTATGCGCCAGATGCTAGAAGCAGGCGTACACTTTGGACACCAAACACGTTATTGGAACCCAAAAATGGCTCCATTTATTTTTGGTAAACGTAACAATATTCATATTATTAATCTTGAGCAAAGCCTTCCTATGTTCAACGATGCATTAAACTTCATTGGCAAACTGGCATCTAAAAAAGGCCGTATTTTGTTTGTAGGAACAAAACGTGCAGCTCAAGATGCGATTCGCGAAGATGCAGAAAGAGCAGCAATGCCTTATGTTAATCGTCGTTGGTTAGGCGGTATGTTGACTAATTATCAAACAGTTCGTCAATCAATCAAACGTCTAGACAGCATCCAAGAAATGATGGATTCTGGCAAAGTAGAAGGCTTGAAAAAGAAAGAAATTCTAACGTTAACGCGTGAACAAGAAAAATTAGAAAAGAGTATCGGTGGCATCTGTAAAATGGGCGGTTTGCCAGATGCTTTATTTGTAATTGATGTCGATCACGAGCGTATTGCAATTAAAGAAGCCAATAACCTGGGCATTCCTGTTGTTGCGGTAGTCGATAGTAATAGTAATCCAGATGGTGTTGATTACGTCATCCCTGGCAACGACGATTCAATGCGTGCAATTAAACTGTACACAATGAGTATGGCAGATGCCATTTTAGAAGGGCGTGCATCAGTTGCCACTGGTGAAACTGAAGAAGAACTTGTAGAAGTTGTGGCTGAAGAAACAACAGAAGAAGCTGCAGAGTAACTTCTTTTTAAATGAAGCAGCAGGCTCGCTATAGTTAGCGGGCCTGTGTTGTATATATGGTTACAGATGTTGGGTTTGAAACAATAAATATAGATAAAATAAGTCAAATTGAAGGGTGAGAAATGGCTATTACAGCGGCATTAGTAAAAGAACTTCGTGAGCGCACAGGCTCGGGAATGATGGAATGTAAGAAAGCATTAGTAGAATCTAACGGTGATATTGATGTTGCAATTGAAACAATGCGTAAAGCAGGTTTGGCAAAAGCGGATAAGAAGTCTGACCGTGTAGCAGCAGAAGGTGTGATTGCAATTGAAACAAGTGCAGATGGCAAAAATGCTGTTATGCTTGAAGTGAATTCAGAAACAGACTTTGTGGCTAAAGCAGATGACTTTATAAATTTTGTGGCGCATGTAGGTAAAGTCGTATTAGATAAAAGTCCAGCAGATGTTGACGCCATGATGGCATTACCGTTTGATGGTGGTGAGAGTATTGATACAGCTCGCCAAGCGTTGATTGCGAAAATTGGCGAAAACATTCAAATTCGTCGTTTTTCAATGATGAGCGTTGAAGATGGTGTTATCGGTTCTTACCGTCATGGTGACCGCATTGGTAGCATGGTCACAATTTCTGGTGGTGACATGACATTGGCAAAAGACATTGCAATGCATGTTGCTGCAAGTCGACCTCAGGCGATTTCAGGTGCAGACTTACCATCTGATTTACTTGATAAAGAACGTGATATTGTGGCAACACAAGCACGTGACAGCGGTAAACCAGAAGCCATTATCGAGAAAATGGTCGAAGGTCGTATGAAAAAATTCGTTAATGAAATTAGCCTATTAGGTCAAAGCTTCGTAAAAGACCCTGATGTTACTGTTGAAAAACTAGTGGCAAATGCCGGCGCAACAGTGAGTGAATTTGCTTTCTTCGAAGTTGGCGAAGGCATTGAGAAAAAAGAAGATAACTTCGCTGAAGAAGTGATGGCTCAGGCGCGAGGAAACTAAAACGATGTCTGAAACGGGAAAACAGCCGGTGTACAAACGTGTGCTACTAAAATTAAGTGGTGAAGCGTTAATGGGGGATGCTGATTATGGCATTCAGCCAGAGGTGATATCCCGTTTTGCTAAAGAAATTGCCGAGCTCAGTACGCAAGGTATTGAGCTCGGTATCGTTATTGGTGGTGGTAATATTTTTCGTGGGGCTGGCTTAGCAGCCAGCGGTATGGATCGTGTTAGCGGGGATCATATGGGCATGTTAGCAACGGTAATGAATGCTTTAGCATTACAAGATGCTATTGAGCAGCAAGGCCGTTTTTGTCGTGTGATGTCAGCGATTCGAATTAATGAAGTTTGTGAAGATTATTTACGTCGTCGTGCTATTCGACACCTTGAAAAAGGCCGTGTAGTGATATTTGCTGCAGGTACAGGGAGTCCATTTTTTACAACAGATTCTGCTGCTAGCTTGCGTGCTGTTGAAATTGGTGCAGACCTCATGCTCAAGGCAACGCAAGTGAATGGTGTCTATAGTGCAGACCCAAAAACCAATCCAAAAGCGACGCGCTATACTGAATTAACATACGATGAGGTGATTAATAAACGCTTGGCCGTAATGGACACGACAGCAGTGGTGATGTGTCAAGAACAAAAAATGCCATTGAGAGTGTTTAATGTACATAACGTAGGTAACCTGACCAAAATTATCTATGGTGAAGAAATCGGTACACTAGTTAAATAAAAATCAGTTGTAGGAATCAACCATGATTGAAGATATTAAAAAAGATGCAGCCGAAAGAATGCAAAAAAGTGTAGCCGCATTGGGTAACGCGATGGCTAAAATTCGTGCTGGTCGTGCTCATACCAGTTTATTAGATCACGTTGTTGTCCCTTATTACGGTTCTGATGTTGCATTAAGCCAAGTGGCCAATGTGGGGATCGAAGATTCAAGGACTTTAACAGTCACGCCGTGGGAAAAACCAATGCTGTCGGTCATTGAAAAAGCGATCATGACATCAGATTTGGGTGTCAACCCTAATAGTGCTGGCATGACGATCAGAATCCCCATTCCACCCTTAACTGAAGAGCGTCGCCGTGATTTGGTTAAAGTAGCTAAATCAGAAGCAGAAGGTGCCCGTGTCGCGGTACGCAATATTCGTCGTGATGCCAACAGCACACTGAAAGAGTTATTAAAAGAAAAAGAAATCTCAGAAGACGAAGAGCGCGGTGCCGAAGAAGTCGTCCAAAAATTAACCGATGATGTTATTAAGCAAGTAGAACAAGTGCTCGCAGATAAAGAAGCAGACTTAATGGAAGTGTAACGCCAGTTACCTTCAACGATTATGACTGAGGACAGTCAACAAGTACCCAAACACATTGCAATTATAATGGATGGTAATGGCCGCTGGGCCAAAAGTCGCCATCAATCCCGCTTCATGGGCCACAGGGCCGGTGTTAAATCCGTTGAAAAAATTGTTAAGCATTGCGTTAAATGTGAGGTTGAAGTACTCAGCTTATTTGCATTTAGTAGTGAGAATTGGCGAAGGCCTACTAAAGAAGTCAGTTTATTGATGGAATTGTTTGCCGTTGCGCTTAAACAACAAACCAAACGAATTCATAAAAATAATACACGTCTTCGTGTTATCGGCGATATCAGTAAGTTCTCGAAAAGTCTTCAAAAGCAAATTGAAGAAGCACAAACCATCACAGAAAATAATACAGGTCTAACGATCAATGTCGCAGCGAACTATGGTGGACGCTGGGATATTACGCGATCGGTGAAGCAGCTAGCAGAACGTGTTATGGAAGGTAGCTTAAAGCTAGAAGACATTACAGAACAACAGATTACGCAAGGCCTTATCACAGCTGATTTACCTGAACCTGATTTGTTTATTAGGACAGGGGGCGAACAGCGAGTCAGTAATTTTATGCTGTGGCAGATGGCCTACACTGAATTCTATTTTACGGACACGCTTTGGCCAGATTTCGATGAACAAGTATTAGATACCGCCATAGCCTCATTTAATCAGCGTGAGCGTCGTTTTGGTAAAACATCAGAGCAGTTAAAAGAGTGTAACGATGCTTAAACAACGATTGATTACAGCAGCTATTCTGATTCCCTTAGTTGTGTTGAGCATACTCAAATTAGAGACATCACAGTTGCAATGGTTTATTGGCCTAGTCTCTGTTTTGGCAGCATGGGAATGGCTAAGTATTATCGGTATCAATGATGTAATAAAACGACTTATCTGGGTAGTTGGTTTGATATTGGTGGTGGCATTGATTGCTTATTTACCCATGATGTTCATTTTAATATTAGCATTACTATCGTGGCTTGCGGCATCAGTCGTAATACTGAAATACGGACATACAGGCCTACCAGCAAGGTTAGCGAAGTTGTTTAAGAAAACGCGCTTTGGTATTGTCTGTACATTCTTATTACTGACCTTTTTTTGGCTTTCCATCACGATTCTTCACCGAACGCCTCTAGGACCAGAGCAATTATTATACGTGCTAGTCAGCGTTTGGTTAGCTGATACAGGTGGCTATTTTGTAGGGAAAAAATGGGGCAAAACACCACTGGCTAAATCAGTCAGTCCTAATAAGACTTGGCAAGGTGTTTGGGGTGCATTGGGATTATCAGCAGTCTGGGCTATAGTGGCCTATACGTTGGGCATTAATGGTGATTTATCGTTACTCTTATGGTTATGTCTGACGCTTTTAACGGTCATGGTCTCTATTGTTGGAGATCTATTTGAAAGTCTATTTAAACGCAGCTTTAATGTTAAAGACAGTGGCAATTTATTACCAGGACATGGTGGTATTCTAGATCGTATTGATAGTTTGATTGCAGCTGTTCCTATTTTTGTTGCAGGTCTGATGTTAACTGGATCCCTTTAAAGTGCAATTAGTGACATTATTAGGTTCTACTGGCTCAATAGGGGAAAGTACACTAGATGTATTAGCTCGCCATCCTGAGCAATACCAAATATATGCACTAACAGCCAATTGCTCAGTCGAGAAGCTATTTGAGCAGTGTCAAAAATTCGAACCAACCAAGGCAGTCATGCTAGATGAAGACAGTGCCGAGAAACTATCAAAAAAAATAAAAGAGGCTAACTTAAACACGAAAGTGTTGGCAGGTGAGCAAGCTTTACAGCAAGTAGCTGAGCATAGCGCTGTCGATTATGTTGTCGCAGCAATTGTCGGAGCCGCGGGCTTATTACCAACGTTATCGGCTGCAAAAGCAGGCAAGCACATTTTATTAGCGAATAAAGAAGCCTTAGTAATGAGCGGGCATTTGTTAATGCAAGCCGTTGAAAAAAATCGAGCGACACTCTTGCCTGTGGATAGTGAACATAATGCGATATGGCAATGCCTTCCGGTAGGAGATAAGCAACGATATCATTTCGATGGTAAAGGTATCAGGCGGATCATCTTAACAGCGTCCGGTGGCCCTTTTAGAGATTATGCGTTAGCAGAACTAGAACATGTGACACCAGAACAGGCTGTCGCACACCCGAATTGGTCAATGGGCCAGAAAATTTCGGTTGATTCTGCCACCATGATGAACAAAGGATTAGAAGTGATTGAAGCACATTGGCTATTTGGCTTGTCCAATCAACAGATCGATGTGGTATTACACCGTCAAAGTATTATTCACTCAATGGTTGATTATGTTGACGGTTCAGTCTTAGCTCAGATGGGTAATCCGGATATGAGAACACCAATTGCAAATGCCTTGGCCTGGCCTAAACGGATTGATTCGGGTGTTGTGCCACTGGATCTGGTTGAAGTGAGCCAATTGAATTTTGCTAAAGCGAATTACCAACACTTCCCATGCTTAGCATTAGCCTATCAAGCACTAGAAAGCGGCGGTACAAGTACCGCTATTTTAAATGCGGCTAACGAGGTTGCTGTTGAGGCTTTTTTGAATAGGCAGATTAAGTTCACTGAGATTGCCAAAACCATAGCTTATGTTTTATCCCATCAAACAGCTTCATCTGGCGAGACATTAGAGCAAGTATTAGCAGATGACCAAACGGCTAGAGAACTAGCCAGAAGTTATATTTCCTAACGCGCTATGCAGTCCCTTTTCTTCTTTCTTATTGCATTAGCATTATTAATTGCAGTCCATGAGTTTGGTCACTTTTGGGTCGCTCGCCGTTGTGGCGTTAAAGTACTGAAGTTCTCGATAGGGTTTGGCAAACCAATTTGGCAGAAAACTGGAAAAGACGGAACAGAATATATTGTGGCGGCTATCCCACTGGGTGGTTACGTCAAAATGCTAGACGAATGTGAAGGTGAAGTGCCCCTCGAGCAACTGGGTCAAGCTTTTAATCGGCAGACATTGGGCAAAAGAACAGCCATTGTGGCAGCAGGGCCGATTGCCAACTTACTCTTTGCCATTGTGGCTTATTGGTTGGTTCTTGTTTCCGGTGTGCCAGGCATTAAACCTATTGTTGAACAAGTAGCAGAGGACTCACCTGCAGCATTCTCTCAGATTCTGCCAGGTGATCAAATCAAGCAGATAAACGGTGAAATGACGCCGACATGGGCAACGGTTGATCAAGTTCTCAGGACGATAGCAGACGACGGAGGCATAGCTGAAATGACGCTTGTAAGGCATGAAAGTAAAGTCATTAAAAAAATAAAAATAGCACAACAGTCGATGTTAGTAGCAAGCCCCAACAACATTATCAAGGATTTGGGGCTAACAGCTAAGCTATACGATTTAAAACCCGTTTTAGGAAAGGTAATTGAGAACCAGGCTGCTGCTCAGGCAGGTTTAAAAACAGGCGACATTATATTGTCGACAAATGGCCAAATGATCGAATCGTGGCAACAATGGGTAGAAGTGATTAAAGCTAACGCTGAAAAAGAATTGTCAGTTGCATTAAACAGAAAAAATCAAAAAATCACATTAAACCTCACGCCAAAACGTGCGGAACAAAGTCATGGATTTATAGGTGCTGCAGTAGATTCAAGTGCGACAGCCGTACCAGAACCATTAATATCTGAGTTACGTTATGGTCCAATATCTGGTGTGATAAAAGCGATTCAAAAGACATGGCAAATGTCGTCGTTAACCGTAAAAAGTTTTATTGGCATGTTAAAAGGTGAAGTGTCTACTAAAAATTTAGGTGGTCCTATCAGCATAGCGCAGTCCGCAGGTGCATCGGCAGATAGAGGAAGTGTAGCATTCCTGAGCTTTCTGGCATTAATCAGTATCAGTTTAGGTATTTTAAATTTATTGCCTATCCCAATCTTAGACGGCGGTCATTTAATGCTCTATTTCTTCGAGTGGGTAAACGGAAAACCTGTATCAGAAGCTGTTCAATTACAAGGACAAAAGATAGGGCTGATTTTATTACTGGCATTGATGTTTTTTGCTTTTTTCAATGACTTATCAAGACAGTTTGGATTATAGGGCCAATGAAGGTACACTAACGCATTAATCCATGGGATCGATAGCGTTTAAGTACTGTCACTAAACAATGAATAAAATATTAAGTTTTGTCATTTTACTATTATTAAGTAGCTCTGTATTAGCAGAAAGCTTTGTAATTAAAGATGTTCGCGTTGAAGGTTTACAGCGTATTGCTGAAGGCACCGTTTTTAACTATGTGCCATATAAAGTAGGCGATGAAATTTCATCGAAAGATGCTAAAAATATAATAAGAGCATTGTTTAAATCAAAATACTTTGATGATGTGAGAGTTGAAGCAGAAGGTGATACTTTAGTTATCTATGTCAGTGAGCGTCCAGCAATATCAAGCATTGAGTTCGTTGGTAATAATGATATTGACAGTGAAGATTTAGCCGGCACATTGAGACAAATTGGTTTCGCAGAGGGGCAAGTCTACGAACAAGCCATACTTGAGCGTGTAGAACTAGAGCTTCAAAGACAGTATTTTAGCCGTGGTAAATATGGTGTGTCGATTGAATCTGAAGTCGTTGAGTTGCCCCAGAACAGAGTAGGCATAGTGCTCACCATGCAAGAAGGGATTGTTGCAACTATTGGTGGCATTAGCATTGTAGGTAACACGTCTTATCCTGAAGAAGATTTATTGAGTGAGTTAGAATCAGCTACGGGTAATTTATTATCAATCGTCACGAGGGATAACCAATATTCGAGACAAAAATTGTCAGCGGATCTTGAAACACTTCGCTCATTCTACCTAGACCGTGGTTTCGTCGATTTTGTCGTTGAATCAACGCAAGTATCTATTACAGATGATAAAAGGGAAATGTTCATCACGATTAATATTTCAGAAGGCGAACGTTATCAAATTAAGGAAGTCCGGCTTGCTGGGGATTTAATAGTACCTGAGGAAGAATTATTCAACCTGGTCATCATTAAGAAAGATGCCGTTTTTTCACGTAAACAAGTTACTAAAAGTAGTGAATACTTAACCAACCGTCTTGGTAACGATGGCTATGCCTTCGCTAATGTCAATGCAGTGCCTAAGATTGATCGGGAGAATCGGTTAGTGACACTGACTTTTTATGTCGACCCTGGAAGGCGTGCTTATGTTAGGCGCATTAACATTGAAGGTAATAGTAGAACACGAGATGAAGTAATAAGACGTGAGTTACGTCAGCAAGAAGCTTCATGGATATCAACCGGAGATGTTGAGGTGTCGCGTGCGCGTGTCCAGCGTATAGGCTATTTTGAAGATGTCAATGTTGAGACAATACCTGTATCAGGAACTGCAGATCAGGTTGACCTAGATTTCACTGTTGTAGAGCAATCCTCAGGTAATTTGTCGGCTGGTTTAGGTCTTTCTCAATCTGACGGTCTGCTCATCAATGCAAACATCTCCCAGCAAAACTTCATGGGAAGCGGTAAGTATGTCAGTCTAGGCTTTAATAACAGTGATACCAATACTGTATACAGCTTCGGCTATACTAATCCATTTGCAACCGTAGATGGTATTAGCCAAGGTTTTAGCGCTTTTTACCGAGAAACGGATACCGATGATAGCAGCAATAATGTAGCGACATTCAATACTGATGTTTGGGGCGGTTCTACAAACTTCGGTATTCCGATATCTGATGATAACCGTGTTGGGCTTGGTTTTGGCTATGAGAATACCGAATTAAAGCTACCAAAAAACACTACTATCGAACGCTACAGTGATTTTGTGTCCAGGGAAGGGGATAGCTACGATACATTCTCTGTCACACTAGGGTGGACTAGTAATACGAGAAATCATCCGATTTTACCTACCAGAGGTAAATTACAAAAATTTTCTGCCGAAGTGGCCGTACCAGGTGGTTCTTTACAATATTATAAATTAAATTATGAAGATCGAAGGTATTCACCACTGACGAGTGACCTAACAATGGCATTTGGTGGGCGCTTAGGCTACGGTAAAGCTTATGGTAGTACTGATAAATACCCGTTCTTCGAAAATTTTTATGCGGGTGGTCAAAACAGCGTCAGAGGATTTAGTAGTAACACTCTAGGGGTAAAGGATAATAAACAAGCTTTGGGTGGTAATTTACTTGTAACAGCAGGTGCCGAACTTATTTTTCCGATACCCTTTGTTAAAAAGCAAATTAAATCAATCCGTCTAAGCGCATTTACTGATGTAGGGAATGTGTACGACGAAAACGAGAATTTTGATGCTGGATTGCTGCGTTATTCAGCTGGTTTGTCTGCAATATGGATTTCGCCATTTGGGCCAGTATCTGTCAGTGTGGCACGACCATTTAATAAGCAAGATGACGATGAAACAGAAATATTCCAGTTTGCCGTCGGTTCGGCATTTTAATTAGAAAGTTTGGAGAGAAGTGTGAAAAAAATGAAGTTTATTTGGCTATGTCTTTGGATCGCCGTTTTTAGCACACCCAGTAATGCTGCTGAGCTTAAAATAGGTGTTGTTAATGCAGCGGCTGTTATGGAGCAATCTCCACAAAAAACACGTGCACTAGCGCGTTTAGAGAAAGAATTTTCGTCACGAAGTAAGGCGATTGAAAGTAAAATAAAAAGCTTAAGGTATAACCAAGAAAAGTTGGTTAAAGATAGTGCGATTTATAGCGCAACTGAATTGAAAAACAAAGAACGAACCATTGTTAGCGAACAACGTGATATTAAGCGCTTACAAGATGAATATAGTGAAGACTTATCGATTCGCCGCAATGAAGAACTGAGAAAGTTAGAAAAAGATATAGCCCAAACGATTATTGAGTTGGCTAAAAAAGAATCATTTGATCTAGTTGTTTTCCAAGGTGTTATTTTTGCGAGCGACAAGGTTGATATTACAGAAAAAGTATTAACGCTACTAAAGGCAAAAAAATAGCCTTATCCTAAATTCGAATGTGGACTCTTGAACAAATAGCGCAGAATGTCAAAGGTAAAGTCCTTGGAGACGGTGCATGGGAAGTTAATAGTGTAGCGACGCTAAAGTCTGCAAAATCCCACCAAGTTAGTTTCCTGGCTAATAGCAAATATACAAAATACCTCGAATCCACAAATGCAGGTGCTGTTCTCGTAACACAAAAAATGGCAGAAGCTGTTACGGGTAATGCCATTATTGTAGAAGATTCATATATTGCTTATGCGCTTGTGGCAAGGTTATTAAACCCAGAACCAGAAAACTATGCTGGAATTGCGGCAACAGCAGTTGTTAATCCAAATGCAAAAATACCTGAGGACGCATGCATTGATGCTAACGTTGTGATTGGAAACAATGTCTCAATAGGAAGAGGTGCTTTCATCGGGGCTGGGACGGTGATCCAAGATGGTGTGATCATAGGTAATAACGCGAGGATTAACCCAAATGTCACAATCTGTCATGATGTGATAATCGGTGATGATGTGATCATTCATCCAGGCGTTGTGATCGGTGCAGATGGGTTTGGTATTGCAAATAACAAAGGAAAATGGCTCAAAATCCCCCAATTAGGTACGGTCGAAATTGGTCACGATGTAGAAATTGGTGCCAATACCACTATTGATCGTGGCGCATTGGAAAATACAGTAATCGGTAATGGTGTGAAAATCGATAATCAGGTACAAATCGGTCACAACGATATTATCGGAGATAACACAGCAATTGCTGGTTGTGTAGGGATAGCAGGTAGTACAGAAGTTGGTGAAAATTGTATTATTGGTGGTGGGGTAGGTATTAGCGGTCATATCAAAATTGCTGATGGTGTTATGATGACAGGTATGACGATGGTCACGAAGTCTATTTCAGAACCAGGCAGTTATTCTTCTGGCATCCCCGCAGAAACAACTAATCAATGGCATAAAAACGTTGTCAGATATCGTCAATTAGCGAAACTGACAGAGCGTGTAAAAAAATTAGAGCGTCCGTCGTGACTATAACTGAAAAAAGTTTATAAACGAAGAAAGCAGATTAAGTGTGATCCAAGAACGAAAAGAGCATCAAATGATACAATCAAAGGATAATAAAGCTTGAATACCATCGATATACATGAAATACAGAAATTACTCCCTCATCGCTATCCTCTTTTGCTGATAGATCGTGTTATTGAGCTTACACCAGGTGAACACCTAGTTGGTATTAAGAATATCACTTTTAATGAGCCACAATTTACCGGTCATTTTCCTCAACGCGTAATTATGCCAGGTGTATTAATTCTGGAATCACTTGCACAAGCTACAGGGTTATTAGCATTTAAAACAGCAAACGATTTGAATTCGGATGAAGAGTTATACTATTTAGCAGGTATTGATAACGCACGTTTTAAAAGACCTGTTGAACCGGGTGACCAGTTAAGATTAGATGTGAAGTTAGTTAAACAAAAACGCAATTTATGGAAGTTTTTTGGTGAAGCAAGTGTAGATGGTGAACTCGTCGTCAGCGCCGATATTATGTGTGTTAATCAACCTTTACCGCAATGATCCATGAAACGGCAATAATTGATCCTTCAGCTAAGATTGCAAAGGACGTTACAATCGGGCCCTACTCTATTATTGGTCCGGAGGTGGAAATAGGTAACGGCTGTCATATTGCATCGCATGTCGTTATTCAAGGGCCAACTAAACTGGGGCAGAATAACCAAATTTATCAATTTTCATCTATTGGTGAAATACCACAAGATAAGAAATATGATGGTGAAGCCACCTTACTGGAAATTGGCGATAACAATGTGATTAGAGAAAGCGTCACGATTAATCGCGGTACAGTACAAGGCGGGGGGGTTACTAAAGTCGGCAACGATAATTGGATTATGGCTTATGTACACATCGCACATGATTGTATTGTTGGTAATAAAAATACCTTTGCCAATAACGCCACATTAGCTGGCCATGTGCTTATCGATGATCATGTTATTCTCGGCGGGTTCACTTTAGTGAGTCAATTTAACGCTATGGCTTCTTATTCATTCAGTGCAATGGGTAGTGTTATATCACGTAATGTACCTCCGTACGTTCTTGTCTCCGGCCACATGGCAAAACCCTTCGGTGTCAATGTCGAAGGATTGAAGCGGCATCAATTCAGTGATAAACAGATAAAAAATATTAGGCAAGCCTATAAATTGACTTATCGTTCTGGATTAAAGGTAGAACAAGCTAGTCAAGCGATACAAGAGCTTCAGCAAGAACAAACAGAATTGAGTTTGTATACCGATTTTCTGAGTAAACAACAAGGCGGTATTATCCGTTAAGCAGCGCCTATTTAATCAAAAAAAGGGGCTTACAGATGTAAGCCCCTTTTTTTATAGGTATCACTTGATAATCCTATTCATTCGGTGGAGTAGCACTGATTTTATGAATACTTAAGTCAGCACCATCATATTCTTCTTCTTCAGAAAGCCGTAGTCCAAAGAGTAAACTTAGAATCCCGTAAACGATAAAACCACCTCCAAATGCGATGGTAACACCCAATGCAGTACCGATTAATTGTGACATCATACTTACGCCACCTAATCCACCAAAAGAAAGTTGGCCAAAAATGCCAGCAGCAATACCACCCCATACTCCACAAAGCCCATGTAACGGCCAAACACCCAAGACATCATCAATTTTCCATTTGTTTTGTGTCAGCATGAAGGTATAGACAAATAAGCCACCAGCGACACCGCCCGTAATAAGCGCACCAAGAGGGTGCATAACATCGGAACCAGCACAAATAGCAACGAGACCAGCAAGTGGACCATTGTGAACAAAGCCAGGGTCATTACGGCCCACGAAACAAGCCATTAGTGTCCCGCCAACCATAGCCATTAAAGAGTTAACCGCGACCAGGCCACTGATGCCATCGACTTCTTGTGCTGACATAACATTAAAACCAAACCAACCAACGGTTAAAATCCACGCTCCTAATGCTAAGAAAGGGATGTTAGATGGCGGGTGAGCAACGACTTCACCTCGTTTACCATATCGTCCATGACGTGGACCAAGTAATAAAACAGCAGCCAAGGCAATCCAGCCACCAACAGCATGAACTACAATAGAGCCAGCAAAATCATGGAAACCATAGCCGTAACTTGTCTCTAACCAGGCTTGAATACCATGTGCACCATTCCAACTTATACCTTCAAAAAAGGGATAGATAAAACCAGCTAGAAAAAAAGTAGCGATTAATTGAGGATTAAACTTAGCGCGTTCAGCGATACCACCCGACACAATTGCGGGGATTGCTGCTGCAAAGGTCAATAAGAAAAAGAACTTCACTAAAGCATAACCATTACTATCCATCAGTGATGGACCTGGCTGTAAAAAGTCGATGCCATAGGCAATACCATAACCGATAAAGAAATAGGCTATTGTAGAAACACCAAAATCCGTGATAATTTTGACTAAAGCATTAACTTGGTTTTTCTTACGGACAGTCCCGACTTCTAAAAAAGCAAAACCAGCATGCATTGCCAGAACCATAATGGCACCAAGTAAAATAAAAAGAACATCAGTTGAACTTTGCACAACTTTTTCCTCAGTTTAAAGAATTAGAACTAAATACATTAGCAATAAATGCACCAAATCAGTTCAATGTAGAACAATCAAGTGCTTATATGATCCTTGGACTATTAAATAACTTTGCTAAGCACCAATAAAGTGCCTGTGTTGTATGTGGGCACCATATTGGTGCTTTTGTGATGTGATATCGGTCCAAGATCATATCTACATCAGCTAGTCAGATTAACGTATAATCACCCTTTTGATTTTTTCCATTGATACATAATTTTCAATGGTCTAGGAGATTTGCGTGGATATTTACGCATCAGATGAGGAAAAAGGCGAAGAGATTAAGCGCTGGTGGCGTGAGAATGGTCTTGCTGTCATGGTTGGAATTGCCTTGGGTGTTGCAGGCCTTGTCGGTGGTCGTTATTGGTTGAATCAGCAGACTGTGAGTACTACACAAGCGTCGAGTTTATATCAACAGGCAAGTGTCTATCTTACAGAAGGCGATGGTAGTCAAGCAATGAACGCCGTTGATAAATTATTAAGTGATTTTGCTAGTACACCTTATGCGACATTTGCTGCATTTGATATGGCCAAAAATAGTCTGGCCAGTGAAGACATTAATAGTGCAAAAGCTTATTTAGAATGGGTTATCATTCATGCTAAATTAACAGGACAAAAAGAAATTGCCAAGTTAAGACTCAGTCAATTACAGTTGGATGAGTCAAACTTTGACGAAGCATTAGAGACGTCAAACCTTGGAGAAACAACAGCATTTAAATCCTTATTCGATGAATTGAAGGGTGATATCTATCTTGCACAAGGTAAAACTGTTGAAGCTGCATCGGCATACCAAGCTGCCAAAATGACGCTAGATGAGAATGATCCCCGAGGTTTAATTCTCAAGTTAAAATTAGATGATATTGCAGGGTCATAAAATGATGAGGCTAGCCTTAAAGTTCCTTACCGTCGCTATATTGAGCTCTAGCTTGATGGCCTGTTCAATTGGTAGTGGGCGGCTTCCCGATTGGTTAGTCGATGACAAAATTGTACTTCCCCCAGCTGAATTAGTTGATTTTGATGCCGAATTTGAAGCTGATGAGGTCTGGTCAGAGGATGTGGGTGAAGGTGCTAAAACGGAATATAGCGATTTAAGTCCATGGCTTCAAAATGGTGCGATTGTGGCAGTCGACTATCAAGGCGAAGTTAATAGCCTCGAGACGAGTTCAGGCGATTTAAATTGGAAAATAGAACTAGAAGTACCCGTCGTTACCGGTCCTGGTGGTGGTGAAGGTTTAATTTTGATAGGCAGCCAGCAGGGTGAAGTGATTGCCTTAGATGAAAGCACTGGTGAGTTTAAATGGCGTCAACGATTATCGAGTGAAGTGTTAACGCCACCTAAGGCGGCTTATGGTGTCGTGGTTGCTAGAACAGCGGATGGAAGAATGACTGGACTCTCATCGAGTGATGGTACGGTGTTATGGAATTACCAACGTGCAGTGCCGTTACTAAGTCTTCGCGGTGCTAGCCCCCCTGTTGTGTATGATGACAGAGTCATAGCAGGATACGCTAACGGTAAATTAATCGCGCTCTCAATAACAGATGGTAAAGTGATTTGGGAACGAAGTGTAGCCATTCCACGAGGTCGAACAGAAATTGATCGTCTTGTTGACCTCGATTCCGCTCCAGTGATTCGTTATGGCCGGGTGTATGTAGTGGCTTATCACGGTAACGTTGCTGCGATTGATATAGATTCAGGCCAAGAACTTTGGTCAAGAGAAATGTCATCGAAAGCAGGCTTAGATGTCGATCCAGATGTTGCTGTTTATATTACTGATGAAGAAAGTCATATTTGGGCAGTAAAGGATGGATCTGGAAATGGTCTCTGGCGTCAAACAGAATTGTTGAGACGGAGATTAACAGCCCCTACTATTGTTGGTGACTACGTTGTTGTAGGGGATCTAGAAGGATATGTACATTGGATGTCACGCCAAGATGGCCGATTTGTCGCTAGAATGCGAATTTCCGGATCAGCGATTCGAAGTAAACCTTTAGTAAAAGATGACTTGATATTTGTTTCTGCAATCGACGGTACACTCGCTGCCATTCGAGTACCATAATCGAATGCAAGCTGTTATTGCCCTAGTGGGGCGCCCGAATGTCGGTAAATCGACATTATTTAACAAGTTAACGCGTAGCCGTGATGCTCTGGTTGCCGATCATGCTGGTTTAACGCGTGACAGAATTTATGGCACAGCTGACATAGAGGGCTGTAGTTTTATTCTGATTGACACGGGAGGTCTAACGGAGCAGTCCGACAACATGTCGGGCCTTATGCGTCAACAAGCCCAATTAGCGATTGATGAAGCTGATACCATCTTCTTTTTAGTCGATGGCCGAGCGGGCCAAACGGCTGCAGATGAAGATGTTGCTGCTCAATTACGTAATGCAGATAAGCCTGTCATGCTAGTGGTAAATAAAGCGGAAGGCGAGCGTCCTGAAATGATAGCGGCTGATTTTTATTCGCTTGGTCTGGGTGAACCACATGTTATTTCAGCAACCCAGAATAGAGGTCTAAGTGCGCTGATAGCGCAGTTACGGGAAAGGCTTCCCAATATTATTCAGACAGCGGATACGGATAACGATGAGGAGGATCCGAAATCACAGGTGATTAAATTAGCTGTGATGGGGCGTCCAAATGTTGGTAAATCAACATTAATCAACCGCATTATCGGCGAAGACAGAGTTGTTGCTTATGATGAGCCAGGAACCACTCGAGATAGCATTCATATTCCATTCGAGAAAGATAATCGTCAATATACATTGATTGATACTGCAGGTGTACGCCGTCGTTCTAAAGTGTCTGAAAAGTTGGAAAAATTCAGCATTGTTAAAACACTACAAGCTTTGGAAGAGGCTAATGTGGTGATCTTAGTATTAGATGCACATGAAGGGATTGTCGAGCAGGATTTGCATTTAGCAGGCCTAATTATTGAAAGTGGCCGAGCTGTTGTCATAGCTGTCAATAAATGGGATGGTTTAGAAAAGACAGAGCGCGAATGGGTTGCAAGTCATGTAGAACGCCGTTTACCATTTTTAAGTTTTGCAAAAACGCATTTTATCTCAGCCTTGCATGGCAGTGGTGTAGGTCTATTATTTAAATCAGTCAATCAAGCCTATGATTCTGCAATGGCACAGTTACAAACTCCTAGGCTAACACGTGTTCTCGAAGATGCTGTGGCAGATCATCCACCACCATTGGTCAGAGGAAGAAGGATTAAATTCCGTTACGCCCATCTTGGTGGTAAGAATCCTCCCCGAATTATTATCCACGGAAATCAAACAGATTCAACACCGCAAAGTTATCGGCGTTACTTGGAGAATACATTTAGAGATGTATTAAAGCTCCATGGCACACCGGTGATGATTGAATTTAAAAAAGGCGACAATCCATTCAAAGGACGCAAAGCCAAAATCAATAAAGAGACAAAAACAACGAAACAACGCCCAACATCAAAACGTGTGAGGTAAGAAGCTAAAGGATCTTATAAAATACCTTCATCTACACCCATTAAATTTTCTAGATTGCTTAAGTGGCCACGAATTTTCTCACGTGAGGAATTTTTTTCTCTCGCAGCAAATGGCAAGTCAGTAAACATAATCACTTTCTTCTCGATTAAAGTCGTAATTAAATCTTCTAAAACACGAACAAATTCGCCATCAGAAGTCGATAAGGCGACTTTTGCTTCGTCAGCTTTAGTTGAGTTGGCCAGATAAGTAATCAGTTCTGGAGAATGTATTGAAAGTTCTTCATCTTCTGGAGACTGTGCTGTTTCGTTAAGAGCGACAATATCACCCTTAGTATTACAAAGCCGTGCTCAGTCACGGCTTTTTTATGTCCAAAAATGAGAAATAGTTCACGAATTTTTCTAGTTTATAGCGGACCATGATATGATGGCGTCTTGCCAAGTATGAGGCGCTTTTAGAGAATTTCATGAGTAAAGAATCGTCGTATAGTTACGAACAGCTTTTAGAATGCGGCCACGGTCAAATGTTTGGCCCTGGCAATGCCCAGTTACCTACTCCCAATATGCTGATGATGAATCGCATCGCCCACATAGCGAATACGGGTGGTGAATATGGTAAAGGCGAAATCATTGCGGAATTAGACATTACACCGGACCTTTGGTTCTTCGATTGTCATTTTCCTGGCGATCCCGTTATGCCGGGCTGTTTAGGGCTTGATGCGATGTGGCAACTGGTTGGTTTTTTCCTCGCTTGGGATGGCAATCCTGGTCGTGGTCGAGCATTAGGCGCCGGGGAAGTGAAATTCACAGGCCAAATTTTACCGACAGCAAAAAAAGTCACTTATAAATTAGATTTAAAACGGGTTATTGCTAGAAAATTAGTTCTAGCAATCGCAGATGGTTCAGTCTCCGTAGATGGTCGTGAAATTTATACAGCGAAAGACCTCCGTGTCGGACTATTTACTTCTACAGATGATTTTTAGGAACCAGTAATGAAACGTGTTGTTGTTACAGGGTTAGGTATTACGTCATGTCTAGGTTTAGATGCCGAGTCAGTGACAGAGTCACTTCGGACAGGACGTTCGGGTATCAAATTTAAACAAGAATATGCTGATATGGGGTTCCGTAGTCATATAGCTGGCTCAGTAGATATTGATTTTAAAGAATATATAGATCGTAAAGTATTGCGCTTCATGGGTGATGCAGCAGCTTATGCCTATATTTCAATGCAGCAGGCGATTGCTGACGCTGGATTAACAGAAGACCAGGTTTCTAACCCACGGACAGGTCTAGTAATGGGATCAGGTGGTGCTTCATCATCAAATCAAGTTGAAGCAGCCGATATCATGCGTGATAAAGGCCTTCGCCGTGTTGGCCCGTATCGTGTAACCCAGGTCATGGGTAGCACAACGTCAGCCTGTCTCGCGACGCCGTTTAAGATTAAAGGCGTCAATTATTCAATGTCATCAGCCTGTGCAACTAGTGCACATTGTATTGGCAATGCGATGGAACAAATTCAACTCGGTAAACAAGACATTGTCTTTGCCGGTGGTGCTGAGGAAGAGCACTGGACGATGAGTTCTTTATTTGATGCCATGGGTGCGCTTTCAACTAAATATAACGATACGCCAGATAAGGCTTCTCGTGCTTATGATGCCGATCGTGATGGCTTTGTCATTGCCGGCGGCGGTGGTGTATTAGTCCTAGAAGAATACGAACATGCTAAAGCACGCGGCGCTAAAATTTATGCTGAGTTAACAGGGTATGGTGCAACGTCAGATGGCTACGATATGGTCGCGCCATCAGGTGAAGGTGCAATTCGTTGTATGCAACAAGCTACGTCAACAGTCAACAACCCTATTGACTATATCAATGCCCATGGAACCAGTACACCGGTAGGCGATTTAGCTGAACTGGGCGCGATAAAAGCAGCATTTGGTGATGATATGCCGATGGTTGGCTCAACAAAATCTTTATCAGGTCATTCACTCGGTGCCGCAGGTGTACAAGAAGCAATTTATAGTTTACTGATGATGGAAAATGATTTTATCGCGGCGTCGGCTAATGTGGATAATCTGGACCCTGAAGCTGAAGGTGTACCGATCATTCGTGAGCGTAAGGATAATGCAGGCTTAAAAACGATTATGTCGAATAGTTTTGGTTTTGGTGGCACTAATGCCTGTCTTGTCTTCGAGAAGTGCGTTGATTAACAGTCACTGTAGTGATTCATAAAAAAGGCCATTCTGAATGGCCTTTTTTATGGCAGTTAGATTAAATCTTCATCAGTAACAGGGCCTCGTTCGCCTGCTAATGCAGCTTGGATTAAACTAATTAACCTCGATTTTTTATCGGGATCATCTAAATGCTGAGAACTAAAAGTAATGCCATACTGTTTCGCGTACTGTTGCACCAACATTACAAGTATTGTTTCATCTTCCACAAAAGTCTCCAAACCGCGGTAAAAGCCCGTTATTATATACACCTTCGATAGATAAAGAAGCTTAAGAATGATGTTACATCATCAGATTCAAGGACAAGGCTCCCCGTTAATTATTTTACATGGCTTATTCGGTTCATCGGATAACTGGCGGAGCATCGCCACACAATTATCGCAAGACCGACAAGTGATCTCAGTTGATTTAGCGAATCATGGACAATCACCTCATACGGAGAAGGTCAGTTATCAAGCGATGGCCGATGATGTGGCTAATTTAATCCAGGATTTAGGGTTAAAAAAGGTTGATATGCTGGGTCACTCAATAGGTGGCAAGGTTGCAATGACAGTAACAGCAAGCTATCCAGATCAGATAAAGTCATTGATAGTCGTGGACATGGCGCCGAAACGTTATCCAGACAGGCACAGCGATATCTTCGATGCCTTATTAGCACTAGATGTTTCAACGATCACAAAGCGAAGAGAAGCGGATGTCATTTTAGCCAAATCGATATCAAATAAAGCCATTAGGCAATTTTTATTAATGAATCTGATCAAGCGTAATGAGCAGTTGAAATGGCAATTAAATTTAACCTTATTAGCGCAACAATATCCGGCATTACTAGAAGCAGTCTGTGAAGGCATTAGTATCAAACAGCCCAGCTTGTTTATTCGTGGGGCATTATCCGACTATATTGAGGATGGAGATGTAACGTTAATTAAACAACAATTTCTTAGCGTTGATATCGTGAAAATTGAAAAAGCCGGACATTGGATTCATGCCGAAAGGCCGGATGAATTTTTATCAACAGTACGAGCCTTTCTCAATCATGATTAAGCCTGAATTATTAGAAAAATTGATAACCTTCCGTAAAGAACGTGACTGGGAGCAGTTTCATACGCCAAAAGAACTCGCTATTTCTGTTTCCATCGAAGCCGCAGAGTTATTAGAATGGTTTCAGTGGAAGACAGAACAACAGGTAGCGGAGCATTTACAAACAAAAAAGCGCCAAGATTTAGAAGATGAAATTGCTGATGTCGCGGTTTATCTTAGTTATTTGTGTCATGACTTAGATATAGATCTCAATAAGATCGTCGAAGCAAAATGCCAGAAGAATGCTGAAAAATATCCGGTAGAGAAGGTAAAAGGGCGTAACAATAAGTACACAGACTATTTTTAATAACAATAACGAATGCAAAAACAACAACATACCGTTATAGTACTCACCTGATTGACGCTAATAAGAAAGAGATATCGATTTATGAATGCCATTGTTTTTCTAATTCAATGTTCAGATCAAAAGGGATTGCTAGCCGGTATAACAGGTTTTTTCTCGCAACGTGAATATAATATTTTGCACTGCCAACAATATACAGACGTGTTGGAAGGTCAATATTTCATGCGGTTGAAACTTGAAGATAGCCAGCAATTAGATAGAAACGAGTTAGAACAACAATTTAAAGACTATGCCGATAGTTTAGGGCTCAATTGGTCGGTGCGTTATTCAGATCAGCCATACCGCGTTGCATTATTAGTGACTAAAGCATCACATTGCCCTTACGACCTATTATTACGTGAGTTTGAAGGCGAGTTAAGCTGCGATATTCCGTTAATTATAGGAAACCATGCGGATCTTGAACAGATGGCAAAACAATTTGATAAGCCGTTTTATCATTTACCAATTACTAGAGAAACAAAACCACAACAAGAAGCACAGATAAAAGCCTTATTGGCAGAATATCAAATAGATCTCGTTGTGATGGCGCGTTATATGCAGATTTTATCAGAGCAATTTGTCAAAGAGTTTGCCGGGCGCGTAATTAATATTCATCACGGTTTTTTACCGGCATTCCAAGGTGCTAAACCTTATCACCAAGCCTACGATCGTGGGGTAAAAATCATTGGGGCAACGTCACATTACGCCACAGCTGATTTAGATGAAGGTCCTATTATTGAACAAGATATTCAACGGGTCCAGCACGACAATAGCCCAGAAGATTTAGTTATGATCGGTAAAGATATTGAGCGACTTGTCTTAGCACGCGCAGTGAAGGCCCATATTGAACACCGTATTATTATTTCAGGACGAAGAACTATCGTTTTTTCTGAAGGTGTTTAACACTTCAAAGTAGCGCCAAACCCGAAAGTAGGACATAGGACACAAATTTAGAATTAATTCATTGTTTCCATTTCAAATACCAATGTAATCTGCAACTTATAGCGTAATTAACGCAAGTTAGATTAACAATGAGGTAATGGTTGAAATGAGTGAATTGTCTAGCAAAGGGTAAAAAATCGCAGCATTACTAGCGTCGCAAATCGAGTTAGAACAAATCGATGTGCCAATGTTGCCTGAGGTCGCAAACAAAGCATTAAGGCTAACGCAAGATCCTGATTCGACTGCAGCTGCTATGGCAAATCTGATTCAAAGTGATCAATCATTAGCTGCTCACGTCATGCGTATAGCGAATTCGGTTGCCTATACGCCGCTAGCCAATTTGGTGTCACTACAACAAGCTGTGGCACGCCTAGGAATGGGCGTGATGAGTGAAATTGCCTTATCGGCTTCGGTCGGTGCGAAACTATTTAATACCCCTGGTTATGAATCCTATGTTGCCAAACAATGGCAGCACGCCCTCGCAACTGGGCTTTGGGCTAAAGAGATCGCACGTGCGACACGTAGTAATGTTGAAGTGGCATTCTTAGCAGGTTTACTACACTCGATAGGTCGGCCAGCAGTATTACAAACGATCTTGGACTTAATCAACTTACACGAAGTACCATTATCCGAAGCAGAAGTTTTGGCTTTAGAATCACAGTATCAGCATGAAGCCAGCAAAATGGTCATCAATAGTTGGGAAATGCCGAGCCTAGTCACAGCAGCAGTGGCCTATTACCCTGATTATCAGAATGCTTCGACTGCCGTAACGCAAGCTGCGCAAGTTAATTTAGCGATTCAATATGCAGCACATATGTTGGACACAGACAAAATAGAAGAAGCGGACCTATTATCATCTCCAGCGTTATCAGCACTCAATATCTATCAAGATGAGGCTGAAGCCTTATTAGCCAAGTCAGAGTCTGTGGCTGAGAAATGCCAGGAGTTATTAGCATGAGCCAACAAGAATTTGACTATGACGTTGTTGTGATTGGGAGTGGTCCAGCGGGTCAAAAAGCAGCCGTTCAAGCTGCAAAAGCAGGCCAACGTGTTGCCATTATAGAACGGGATAGTCTGTTTGGTGGCGCATGTGTTCACCAAGGTACTATTCCATCTAAAACATTAAGAGAAAATGCATTACGCGTAAAAAACATGCGTCAGAATGTCGCATTAGTCGATTTTGAACTAGGTGAAGATACAGAAATGGCGACCTTAGTTGATCGCTTAGATGATGTGTTAAAAGCGCACGATGGTTTTATGCGCGAGCAAATTGATCGTAACCAAGTAGAGCGCATTCATGGCCGAGCTAGTTTCGTTAATAACCATACCTTAGATATTAACTACGTTGGTGGTGAAACGAAGCAAATTAGCAGCCATAAAATGATTATTGCGACAGGTTCATATCTTAGACACCCCGGTAACATCCCAATTGATCACGAACATATTCTAGACAGCGATTCTATCCTATCTATGCTTTATTTACCGAGTAGTCTGACGGTACTAGGCGGCGGTGTTATTGCCAGTGAATATGCGTCTATATTTCAAGCACTGGGTGTAAAAGTCACTATGGTTGACCGCTATCCAACACCACTTGTTTTTTTAGATAGTGATATGACCGATCGTTTTGTCAGAGAATTTGAAGCGATGGGTGGTACTTGGTTAGGAAATCAAAAAGTCCAAAAAGTCCATTGGGATGGTGTGAGTGAAGTCATAACAGAGTGTGAAGGTGGAACCGTGGTACGTAGTCAGAAACTACTATGTGCAGCAGGCCGCGTAGCGAATGTTAAAGAGTTGCAATTACAAAATGCAGGCCTGATGTTGAACGAACGAGGCCTAATAAGCGTTGATGAGCAGTTATGTATTGTCGTGGGTAATATCTATGCAGCAGGTGATGTTATTGGGCCACCTTCATTAGCATCGGTATCAATGGAACAGGGGAGACGTGCCTCGTGTAATGCCCTAGGCGTCAATATTGGTGACAGTAGCCAATTAATTCCAGCTGGGATCTATGGTGTACCCGAGTTATCTTCAGTGGGTCTAACTGAGCAGCAAGCACGCGATCAATATGGTGATGTCATTGTAGGAAAAGCCGATTTTTCAGAAGTCGCCCGAGGCCAGATATCAGGCAATACAGGTGGCATGTTGAAAATTGTCTCCGATCCGCAGGGAGATGCCATTTTAGGGGTGATGATAGTCGGAGAAGCATCGACCGAGGTTGTCCATATTGGACATATGGCCATGTTATGTCATGCCAAAGTCGATATTTTTATTGAAAGTACATTTAATTTTCCAACGCTAGCAGAAGCTTACCGTATAGCGGCACTAGAGGTTATTGCTAAACGGCCAAAGTAATGTTTTAAAAATCATGAACAACGATCTGAGGTATGAGTGATGAAATACAGAGAAAGTATTGATGAAGTGGCAATGGTTGAAGAAGAGTTCGTAAATGAAACTGTGGAATATGACGAAAGTGAAGACATGTTCATCGAAAGTGAAGAGATGGACTATGATATGAACATGTTTGAGAGCGAATTAGACTGGTCTGATCGTTTATAGCCTTAGCGTTAAGAAATACGCTAAAGGTCTTCGTTTGAAAAGTACCACCAGCTATAAAAACTGGTGATACTTCCAATGGTTCCGCTTAAATATTGAAGTCGAAATTAAATCCAGCCAAGATAGAACGGCCAATAATAACCGAATTATCTTTCAAGAAACTGGTATGACGACGACCATCTTCATTGAGTAAGTTACGGCCTTTAACAAATACACCTAAGCCTTTTAATGACACAGGCTGCCAATTGGCATCGAATGACACCAGATCATAGCCATCCGTACTGCTTTCTAGCTCAGCTGTTTTGCTTTGATTAAAGACACGCTGATAATCCATACTGAATGCCATGTCCCCATGACCCGTATCAAACCCTAAACCAGCACGTGCAGGAGAGATACGCGGTAAATCACCACCATTATCTAATTTTGCCCTAACATAATCAGCAGAGAAGCGAAGTGTGAAAGGCATTTGTCCCTTACTAATTTGCCATGCAGAAGTGAACTCAGCACCATAGAATTTAGCATCTTCTTGTTCATTGGTAAGGAAGTTATTACCTTCATCACTCAGAACTTCAGCACCACCAATTGTCAGCGTCTCTAGATAAATATAGTCGCTGACTTGGTTATAGAACGCCGTGATATTGTAGGTAAAGTCACCAAGATGCCTATCCAAACCAATTTCTAAATTAGTATAAGCCTCTTCATCTAGGTCAGGATCACCAATTTCAACCGTTTCTGATGCGTGATGTTCACCGAATGAATAAAGCTGTTCTGCTGAAGGTGCCCGCTCAGAGCGACTTAATGACACCCTGAAATGATGACTATCATTAATATCAACAATGGCACCTGCCGACACGCTGAAAGGAGTAAAACTGCGGTCACTGAGTTTAGCCGCTTGCATTAACTCTCCTGCAAATGGTGCTACAAAGTCAACGTCACGTTCTTCATCTAAAGTAGCAGGTTCAGAATCGACATAATCGATACGTGCGGCTAATTCAATATGACCAAAAGAAGTTTCTGTGTTTTCTAAGACGAATAGACCATAAGAACGTGTTTCGTTATCACGGACATAGAAACTACCACCATGGCCACCACCGGCTGCAGGTGCGCTTGTTTGGAAATCAGTATCATTGATTTGTAAGCCAACCACGCCTTCCCAAGCACCAATAGGGTTATGGAGCAATTCGATACGTACTTCAGCTTCATCTTTATCAAATTCACCTTCAATGCCAGATTCTTCTAGAACCCCACCATCAAACTCAGCGGCAACTTCACCTTGATAAAATTCGGTATAGGCGACTTTAAAGCGTGCAGTATGAATACCGGCAAACGGGTCATCTATTTCACTACGAAAATCTATACGGTCATAATCCGCTCTGATATGTGCTTGCTCTTCTTCACCAACACCTGTAATGACAGTGGGGAGGCCGTAGCTTGTTTTCCAGCGGCTATAACCAAGTGCTGCGAATCCCCAGTCTTGGGAGTAAAGGCCCGTCACAGAAAAACTATTGGTATCAATACCACTATTTTCTAAAGTGCCTTTATCACCTGCTGTCTGATCGGTACCTTGGAAACCATCGATATCAAAGTCATCGCTGCGTTGGCCAGCATAATCAGTCCGAATTACAAAATTGTCTGATAGCGGCAATGAAAGGCCAATATTTCCGAGACGCTGATTACCATTGCCGCTGTAGGCGAATTGACCGTTGACATTGATTTCATCGCTAAAGTTGGGATTAAAGTGTTCACTGATGACGTTGATAACGCCACCCGAGGCATTACCACCGTATAGTAAGGTGGCAGGTCCACGCAAAATTTCAATTTGAGAGGCATTAGCAGTATCTATCGCAATATTATGATCCGCACCTTCACCAGCAACGTCAACGACTCTCAAGCCGTTATCAAGGACCTGAACACGAGACCCCGTTAAGCCGCGAACAACAGGGCGGCCGACACCAGGTCCAAAGTCTGAATTATGAACACCGGGTAAACCATCTAAGGTTTCACCCAATGTGTTTGATTGGCGGCGTGCTAATTCTTCATCAGTAATGACCGTGACAGAATTGATTAAATCATCGACAACGCGATCCCCAAATGGATCAGAAGTAACAATGAGGTTGTGCATCTCTACGGGCGTATCAGCATAGGCTAACTGACTTGCTGCTAATGCAGATAAGCCACCGCTAATCAATAAGGCAAGCCTTTTTTTATGTAATATGTTTTTCATTTGATTCTCCAACATAGACAGCTAAGCAAGTGACATCACTATTTGATAAAAGTGAAATCGCAGAAATTTGATAAACAAAAAGGTAGGCTTTTTGTTTATGCTGATCTATGAATAAATAAGATTATGACGCTAGGTTTGTCGTATGAAATTAAAGACCAATCTAGACGTTCTGATTGTATTTTCAGGAGATTAGGTATGGGGGGGCGCGAATGGCATAGATATCACGTTGTTTGTTAAGGATCAACGTGATGGAGAGTGAGCTAATAAGCTCTGATGTATCAGCAGAAGTGATAACTGAAAGTGAAGCGGTGTTTTCTAGCGTAGGACTATTAGCAAAGGCCTCGAAGCGTTCACACTGAACATCATGCTCATGTCCATGAAAGGGATGCTCGACATCATGCCACAAGGCAAGCGACTGCATTAATAGCAGCAGCGCTGTAATCAAATACAGCAGTCGCGTTTGTTGTGATCGATTAAATGTCATGTGTTTTATGCTAATAGGTTTTCTAGTAGGTTTTCATAGATTATAGACAACGTGTCAAGTCCTTCGACAGAAACACATTCATCGATTTGATGGATAGTGGCATTAATTGGGCCTAACTCAACAACTTGTGCACCAGTAGGGGCAATAAAACGACCATCAGAAGTACCACCAGAGGTAGACAAGGCCGTTTCATAACCGGTGACAGCATAAATCGCTGATTTTGCAGCATCAACAAGTGGACCACTAGCGGTTCTAAAGGGTTTACCCGATAAGGACCAGACCAAACCGTAATCCAAGCCAGCATTATCAAGTACAGATTCCACCTGTTGCTGTAATTGCTCATGGGTAGATTCAGTAGAGTAACGGAAATTAAATATCAGGTCCGCTGTACCGGGAATCACATTGGTGACTCCAGTACCAGAATTCACGTTAGACACCTGAAAACTAGTCGGGGGAAAATCTTCATTTCCTTGGTCCCACTCTATTTGACATAGTGTTGATAACACAGGGGCCAATAAGTGAATTGGGTTTTCAGCTAAATGTGGGTAAGCAATATGCCCTTGTTGACCTTTAATCGTCAGATGGCCATTGAGAGAACCACGGCGTCCATTTTTAACGACATCACCGACTTTATCAGTACTACTAGGTTCACCCACTAAACACCAATCAATTTTTTCGCCGCGGGCTTCAAGCGTTTCAACGACCTTCACCGTACCGTCATGTGCTGGGCCTTCTTCATCACTGGTAATTAAGAACGCTAAGCTACCGGTATGGTTAGAATGACTAGCAACAAATCGCTCACAAGCGGTCACCATGGCAGCAATACTGCCTTTCATATCTGCTGCACCACGGCCATATAATAGGCCATCGCGGAGAGTGGGTTCAAAAGGAGGAGATTGCCAAGCCCCGGCAGGGCCAGAAGGGACTACATCGGTGTGACCAGCAAAAGCAAAAACAGGCCCAGTTTGTCCTCTACGTGCCCAAATATTATCAGTGTCGCCAAAGCGAAGATGTTCTATCTCAAAACCGATTGCAGATAATCTTTCCGCCAATAATAGCTGACAGCCTTTATCCTCAGGCGTCACACTATCGCGGCTGATAAGTTCTTTAGTCAACTCAAGGGTATGAGACATATTATTTTCCAAAATAAGTTGTGTAATCAGCTTCTTTAAAGCCGACCATGCAATCGTCATTAACGGTGACAACAGGGCGTTTAATGAGAGTCGGGTTTTCTAACATTAGTTCAATGGCATTGGTTTTATTAATATTGTCTTTACGTGGGTCTTCAAGCTTTCGCCATGTTGTACCACGCTTATTGAGTAATATCTCCCATGAGACTTTTTGTATCCATGCTTCAACCGTAGCTTTATCAAGGCCATTGGCTCTGACATCATGAAATGTGAAAGCCACGTCGTTAGCTTCAAGCCAACGACGTGCTTTTTTAACGGTATCGCAATTTTTAATGCCGTATAGGACCATACTTAATCAAGTTCCAATCAAAGAGTAATATTCATGAGGGTTTTTATTCGAGGGCAAGGCGAATGACTTTATGAGAACCGGAATGTATTGGAATACATGAGGATCGCAAGAAAGTGATTCAACGTCGCCATCGGATAAAAAGACCATTAGTAATTAGATATCGCGTAATAGTTCGTTAATACCTACTTTACCACGTGTTTTTTCGTCAACTTGTTTAACGATAACAGCACAGTAAAGGCTATACGTACCATCTTTAGACGGTAAGTTACCAGATACAACAACTGAGCCAGCAGGGATACGACCATAAGTGATCTCACCTGTCATACGGTTAAAGATTTTTGTGCTTTGACCGATGTAAACACCCATTGAAATCACAGCGCCTTCTTCAACGATGACACCTTCAACGACCTCAGAACGCGCGCCGATGAAACAGTTATCTTCGATGATAGTTGGGCCGGCTTGTAATGGCTCTAAAACCCCACCTATACCGACACCGCCTGATAAATGCACATTCTTACCAATTTGCGCACAAGAACCCACAGTTGCCCATGTGTCAACCATGGTGCCCGAATCAACATAAGCACCAATATTAACATAAGAAGGCATTAACACGGTGCTTGGTGCAATATATGAACCGCGACGAACGGTGGCGGGGGGAACAACCCTTACACCGGCTTTATCAAAATCAGCTTCAGTAAAACTAGCGAATTTAGGCTCAACTTTATCGTAGTAATTAGTTTCGCTACCCGGCATGATTGTATTGTCATTCAAACGAAATGAAAGTAAAACAGCCTTCTTTAGCCATTGATTAACCACCCAATCACCATCTTGTTTTTCTGCTACACGAGCGCTGCCGTTATCAAGCATTTCAAGGGCGTCATTGACGGCATTTCTGACAGTGTTATCTGCATTGCTAGGGGTAATGTCAGCACGACGTTCGAAAGCGTCTTCGATAATTTTTTGAATATCACTCATTGTTGGTTTTCTCCGATTGAATTTCTAATTATAAATGTTCGATAAGATGGCGAATACGGTGTGCAGCTTCGACACATTCTTCTAGCGAGGCGACTAGCGCCATACGAATACGGTTCGCGCCAGGATTACCTGATTCAGTGTCTCGGGCTAAATAACTACCGGGTAAGACCGTCACGTTTTGTTCATCAAATAGGCGTTGGGCAAATGTGGTATCTACAATTGGGGTTTCAGCCCATACGTAAAAACTCGCTTCTGGCTGTGTTACGTTCATAACGGGCGATAAAATAGCTAAAACAGCTGCAAATTTTTCACGGTAACAATGTCGGTTATAAATTACATGGTCTTCATCCTGCCAAGCGCTAATGGAGGCAGCTTGAGTTGCGAGAGGCATGGCACAACCATGGTAAGTTCGGTAACGTAAAAAATCTTTTAAAATGGCAGCATCACCGGCGACAAAGCCAGATCGGAGTCCTGGCGCATTTGAACGCTTAGATAGGCTATGAAAAACGACACAGCGACTGTAATCCGTGTAGCCAGCATTCATTGCGGCTTGTAACAAGCCAACAGGCGGATGAGTCTCGTCAAAGTAGATTTCTGAATAACATTCGTCAGAGGCGATGACAAAATCATATTGATGAGCAAGTGCAATAAGTTGACTCAATGTCTCAGCATCAATGACAGCACCGGTAGGGTTGCCTGGGCTACAGAGATAGACAAGTTGGCACTGTTGCCAAACTTCAGGACTGACAGCAACAAAATTGGGAGTGAATTCTGAGTCAAAAGTGCAATTTAAAAAGTGGGGTGTTGCACCAGCGAGAATTGCTGCACCTTCATAAATCTGATAAAACGGGTTTGGTATCACGACCAAGGCATCTGTTTTTCGTTCAATCATAGCCTGAGCAAAAGCGAAAAGAGCTTCGCGCGTACCGTTAACAGGCAAGACTTGTGTGGCAGCATCGATTTGACCGTTTAAATCAAAACGCTGATCCAGCCAGTTAGCAATAGCTTGCCTTAACTCGATTGTGCCTGCTGTGGTTGGGTAGTGTGATAAACCGCCTAAGTTTTCGATAACGGCATTGGTGATAAAGCCGGGCGTAGGGTGTTTTGGTTCTCCAATTGATAAAGCAATATGTGCTAACTCAGTTGGCGGCGTTAATCCTGCTTTCAATTTAGCCAGTTTTTCAAACGGGTAAGGGTGCAACTGGACCAAATCAGGGTTCATAGCTCGATATTAATGCAAAATAAAGCAGTCTATTATAACGGGTTATCAATAACTCGTGGTATAAGGTTAGCCCATGATGACCAGAATAATCTCCGAAAATAATCTCGCCATTGCCTGCCTACTTTTTTCTGCCAGTCTATGGGGCCTGATTTGGTACCCACTGCGCCTACTTAATGAGGCGGGCATGTCGGGTATTTGGAGCTCCTTAGTGATGTATCTTGCAGCAGCGGTATTAACGCTGCCAATGATTTTTAAAAACCGACAAGGTCAGCTGCAAGGGGATAAAGTCATTCTATTGGCTTTAGCACTCGCAGCAGGTGTCACCAACGTCGCTTTTGTTGTTGCCTTAATTCAAGGTGAAGTGATGAGAGTCATGCTGTTGTTTTATTTATCACCATTATGGACAGTGTTAATCGGTCGCTGGTGGTTGAAAGAGCGTTTGTCGAGACGTGCGATTATTTTCTTTTGTGTTGCGATGCTCGGATCAGTGGTGATGCTTTGGAATCCAGAATTAGGTAAGCCCTGGCCGAAAGGGTTATCGGATTGGCTTGCTTTATTAGCAGGGATTGCATTTTCAGTTAATAATGTCATTGCGAGAAAATTATCAACACAGTCGATGGCTATCAAAACAGCTGCAACGTGGTGGGGTGTTGTTTTCGTTTCAATAGCTGTGATTTTAACAACGCAAGCAGCGTGGCCAAATGTATCTAGTAGCCTGTGGTTAGGAGCTTGGTTCTTGGGCTGGTTGGGCATTGTAGCAATGACAGTCGCAGTATTATATGGCTTAGCAAAAATGCCTGTTTATCGTTCATCTGTGATTATGTTGTTTGAATTGATTGTTGCTGCGGTTGCGGCATGGTTATTAACTGATGAAACAATGACGATGCAGGAATGGGTTGGTGGTGTGATGATATTATTAGCAGCATTTGGTGTTGCTAGAATATCAGTACCATAAAAAAATGATGTTATATGAGGAAAAAGACAATGATTAAAGCGATCGCACATGCGAGTTTTTTAGTGTCAGATGTAAAAAAATCTTTAGTATTTTATTGTGATATTTTGCAGATGCACTTAAACGAGACACGACCTGATTTTGCTTTTGATGGTGCTTGGATTGATATTAGTGATAGCGGTCAGCAAATTCATCTAATGCAATTACCTAACCCAGATTCCGCAGAAGGCAGGCCTGAGCATGGCGGTCGAGATAAGCATGTGGCATTGGTTGTCGAAGACATTTCAAAACTAGAACAGCGTCTAGTAGATGCCAATGTTGAATTCAGTAAAAGCAAATCTGGCAGAGCCGCTTTTTTCTGTCGTGATCCTGATGGAAATGCTTTGGAGTTTGCTGAAGATTTTGCCCCTAATATCTAACAAACATCTGCTATCAAGCACTTACAAACTTACTCACATTACCTGTGGATAACTTTGTGAGTAAAGTGAAAAAGGATGGCTAAGTTATTCTTTTTAAACCTAAGACTACAAGTTGGTTAAAAAATAAACACCTAAAATAATTGATATAAATCAAGGGTTTAAGATAGTTTATCCTGCAATCAATAACTTAGCGGCGTTTGTTCTGATAATAGAAGAGCTCTTGCACTGGAAAAGTGAATAACTAAGGAAGGTATTCAAAAAAGGGTTAACTATTTTCTGTTTTGTAAAGCTTCATTTTTATAAAAAATATAATGTCTGCTAATTTAGTGACTTGGCGGAAAGAGTTATCACTATTTCGATCAAAAGATCCTAGTTCACTTGCCATTATTTAAATAATTAGTCACTTGCATTTCAAGCAACTGCTGTACACTGGCATCTGCTTCGATGGCACGATTTTTTAGTTTTTTCAAAGTAGCTTGCTCCAGACGTAGAGACGTGTTTTTTTTGAGCGCTGGACTAACGGGTTGTGGGCTTTGAGCTAATGCGGGTGCCTTTTTTTTGATCTTTTTATCACGTTATTTCTTTTTCTTTTCGCAACTCACCATGATGCTATAGCTCCGTGTTTTAAACGTTACCTGATTATTTCAGTGAATTTTGAGTTTTTTTGATTTTCTTTTCGTGTTTTGAAACTCTAGCTTCTCTTGCTTTAATTTCTTTTTCGAGATAGTTATAGCGCCATATTTGAATTTAAAGTTATCATCTTATCATGAAGATTTGAAAGAATGACGTCATGACAGACGTCTAGAGTTTACGGTTTGGAAATACCTGTTGATAATAATGAGCAAATAGCTAGGGCGCAAAAGAAGTCTCGATAAAACGATCATCGAGAGCGTTATGTTCAGCGGTGGGTTGAATACGATTTTGTTCCAAACTAACGAAGTCGAATAAGTTAGTATCAGCCAATTGGGTTGGTGCAACATTTTGCAAACTCTTAAAAATAATATCTGAGCGGCCAGGAAATTTTTTCTCCCAATTTTGCAGCATGTCTTTAATGACCTGACGCTGAAGGTTTTCCTGAGAACCACATAAATTACACGGAATAATAGGAAATTGTTGGTAGTCTGCGTAACGAGCGATATCGGCTTCCTTGCAGTAGCTGAGTGGCCTGATCAAGATATTCGTTTTATCATCGCTTAATAGTTTGGGTGGCATGGCTTTCAATTTACCGCCATAGAACATGTTTAAAAAAGCCGTTTCTATAATATCGTCTCGGTGATGTCCTAATGCGATTTTAGTAATGCCATTTTGACGAGCCCAAGCATAAAGTGAGCCTCGCCGTAGGCGTGAGCAAATGCCGCAGGTGGTTTTGCCTTCTGGAACTACTTCCTTAACAATGCTGTAGGTGTCTTTTTCAATGATATGAAAAGGGATATCCAGTGAAGAAAGATATTCAGGTAGAACATGCACTGGAAAACCAGGTTGCTTTTGATCTAAGTTAACTGCAATGAGCTTGAAATCAATAGGCGCATGTTTTTGCAAATTCATTAAAATATCGAGCAGGGTGTAACTGTCTTTTCCACCAGATAGACAAACCATCACTTTGTCGCCATCTTGGATCATATCGAAGTCAGCAATGGCTTGACCGACATGGCGGCGTAAACGCTTCCTGAGTTTATTAAATTCGAGTTTTTGTTTTGCCTGTGAATCAGACATCAAATAAGTCCTGCGAAAGGTTGTACAGTGACAAGACTATTGGCGGGCAAACCATCACATTGCTCGTCTAATAAAATAAAGCAATTTGCCGTACTCATAGAGCGTAAGATGCCTGAGCCTTGTCCTCCTGTGATAGCCACTTGGGTAATGCCTTCAGGATTGGTTGATAAAATGCCGCGCTGGTACTCAAATCGACCTGGGCGTTTGCGAATAGCATCAGTACAAACAACTTGTAATGTCAGTGATTCTGTATTGGCCTCACCCATTAACTGGCGTAACGCAGGCGTGACAAATTGATAGAAGGTGACCATCACGGAAACAGGGTTACCGGGTAATCCAAAAAATAAAGCATCATTGATTTGTCCAAATGCTAACGGCCTACCAGGTCGCATTGCAATTTTCCAAAAATCAACTTGCCCCAATTCAGCGAGCATTTCTTTAACATAATCAGCATCACCGACAGAAACACCCCCCGATGTAATGACTACATCAGCTTGTGTAGAAGCATCAATTAGCGTTTGGCGAAGTTGGCCTTTATCATCTGGGACGACGCCCATATCTAAAATATCGACATCGAGGCGTTTGAGCATGCCATATAAAGTGTAGCGATTGCTGTCATAAATCTGGCCAGATTCAAGCACCTCACCGATAGACTTTAATTCATCGCCAGTAGAGAAAAAAGCAATACGTAGCCGTCTCTTCACAATGACTTCAGCAATGCCCAAAGAGGCTATCAACCCAAGATCAGAAGGGACTAGGCGGCGTCCAGCAGACAAAACGACATCACCTGTTTTTAGGTCTTCACCAGCATAACGGACATGTTCGCCAGCAGGATGTGGGCGGTGAATTTTAATAATATCACCATCTACTTCGACAAGTTCCTGCATGGCAATAGTATCGCATTCAGGGGGAACAACAGCCCCAGTCATAATCCGAATACACTCGCCAGCGTTAATGGCACCAGTGTATGGCTGACCAGCATAAGCAATCCCAACCTGTTTTAATTCACTCAAGCCCTTGGCCAAATCGTGACTGTTGATAGCGTAGCCGTCCATGGCTGAATTATTGTGCGAGGGTACATGAATTGACGAGATGATATCTTGATGCAAAACACGGTCTAATGCGTCACGTATCGGACATGATTGCCAGGCATTTAGGGGAGAAACTAAGGAAGCAATACGTTGTCTAGCGGCAGCAATATCTAAGCGGTTTTTGTCTTCAGGATCAGCGCAACTAGGTTCAGGGGTAAATTCGGCCATAATGTTAAGATGTCCAATGTAGTATAAAGTCAGCGACATAATCTGCTACAGCATCAATATCGTTGATGTTAAGTTGATCTATATTGCGGCTCAAAGATAAGTGTTCATCACTCGCAATGGCGATGACATTGTCATCATGATCATAAATAAAGGGTTTACCGAGGCTTGGCCGGTGTAGTTCAATTTTAGCAAACGGCTCATGCTTGAATCCTTCGACTAGAATAATATCGAGTGTCGTTGCATCAAGGCGAGGAATAAGATCTGATAATTCTGGTTTTTTTTCAGTATGCTGGCTCGCTTGCATTAATGCCATCAAACGACTTGATGCGACCAACGTTTGTTGAGAACCTGCTTCACGAATTTCATAACTATCCTTGCCGGGCGTATCAATATCAAAAAGATGATGGGCATGCTTTATGACGGCAACATTAATACTTTTTTCCATAAGTGCAGGGATAAGTTGACGAAGTAACGTTGTTTTACCAGTACCGCTGTAGGCAGAAAAACCCAATACGGGAATGTCTGCTTGAATACGCGCATGATGTGAATCGATGTCTTCAGGTTGGTTAAAATTGATAAAGCTATCAACCTGATCTGAGAAATCGACAGCCACCATATTATGCTGAGCGAACCATAAGTCGATTTTACGATCGCCTTTTGCAAGATAATTCTCTAGATGTGTTGCCAGACGACAAGGTATCAAACAAAAGACCGGTTGTAGACGATTACCATCGTGTGCGACGGCAATATCGGCCTGATTGGCAAGTAATGTTTCCATCATCCGCTGACGTAATTGTGGTGAAAGTTGGGGCGAATCGCAGGGGCAAGTCAGGATGAAATCAGTGTCACAAGCTTTCATAGAACTGAGCATACCCGCTAGAGGACCACAAAAATCAGTTAAGGTATCTTCGATAACAGGGTATCTGTATTCTTGATATTGTCCTATATTACGATTTGCATTGATAATAAGCTTATCAACCTGCGGTTTAAGCAGTGTGATAATGCGCTCAATCAGTGGTCGTTCATGGTACGGGATAAGACCCTTGTCTTGACCGCCCATACGGCGGCCCTGACCACCAGCTAAAATGACACCGGTTACTGTAGAAGGTGATGATATATTCATTATCTTTATTATTATGCTAGTGCTAGTTGTTAAATGGAATACTTTGTTAGGGGGAGAAACCATGCCAAAAGCATTATCTGCGGTGCTTATTATACTGCTAAATGTCTCTACCGCATGGGCTGATGTCTCTAAAATTATTGTTTTAGGCCTTTTCAATGATATGGCTGTGTTAGATATCATAATAAATAGCGTATTCTAAAAGCAGGAAAGACCAGTCGAGAAGGTGTTACCTTGGTTTCTGCAAGCAGCAAAGTGGCGGTACTGGAAGTACATGGTATTCAAGAAGAACACTTCTTGGGTAATCACATCGATAGTCATTATGTTTTACCGCCCAAACAAGCGAAAGTAAGCCTTTGGCCCACAAAAGGGATGTATTTAACTCCTGATAGTGTTAATGGTTTTAGCGTTGATTTTTTAGTGGATACCGGAGCATCGTCCCTTGTACTTAACGCACCGACAGCAAAACGGCTTACTATTGATTATGCAAAAGGTGGGGTCATTGGTGTGAAAACAGCCTCTCGAATTGAAAAGCTTACCGCATCATGCTGGACCAGGTGCAAGTAAGCCAAATTAAGCTTCATAATGTGTCTACAATGTTATTAGATGGGCCGGAACCTGCTCGTGCTCTATTACGATGAGTTTTTTAGGCCAATTGGATATGGAAAGAAGTGGCGAAAGAATGGATTTAAAACAAAAGTTTTAAGCCATCACATCTAGATTACTGCCAAGACGGTCATTGATTTGTAGAATAGCTTGAATTAAAGCGAGTGCCGCTACACCTTGAGCTTCGATTTGTTCGTTAGCAAATTGAACAGTGGCCACGCTCAAATAGTTTGCTGTCTTTTGTGCAAACAATAGAGTGGAAAGCGCTGTTGTTCTATCAATACTCATTGAGGATATCCTTAATAGTGATACCCGTAATACAAAGAACAGTTGTCCGTCAGGCTGTCAAGTTAGTCATAAAGCATAAAAAATCCCTGCTCAGTAGAACATGGCTTTTTTAGAACTGAGATATCATTTTAACTTAATCAAAACCTTTGCTTATCAGGGCATAAGCTGAGTGATTATGAATAGATTCGAAGTTCTCAGATTCAACGATATAGGCATCAATACGATCATCATCATTGAGCCGTGCAGCTATATCACGAACAATATCTTCGACAAATTTTGGGTTGTCGTAAGCACGCTCTGTTACGTACTTCTCATCAGGTCGTTTTAAGAGACCAAAAATCTCGCAAGATGCCTCTTCTTCAACCAAATCGATTAAGTCTTCGATCCAAACAAAGCTATCAACACGAACGGTCAATGTGACGTGTGAGCGTTGATTATGAGCACCGTAATCAGAAATGTTCTTAGAACAAGGACATAAGCTAGTGACGGGAACGACCACTTTAACTGTGATACTTGTTTGGTCACCTGTGATTTCACCAATAAAGCTCGCTTGGTAATCCATTAAGCTTTTTACTTTGCTAATTGGTGCTTCTTTATTGACGAAATAGGGGAAGTCCATCTCTATATAGCCAGATTCTGCTTGGAGACGTTCTGTCATTTCGCTCAGCATGTTACGGAAAGACTTAACTGTAATTTCACGTTCATGTTGATTCAAAATCTCAACAAAACGCGACATGTGCGTACCTTTAAACTGATGAGGCAAGTTTACATACATATTAAAGTTCGCAACCGTATTTTGCTCGCCAGTACTTCGGTCACTGACTTTTATAGGGTGCTGAATATCCTTTATACCGACTTTATCTATAGCGATATGACGCTTATCGGCGATGTTTTGTACATCTTCAATTTCATCACAGCAATCCGGTTTTTTGTCAGTTGTCATCTCTTAATCCTCAGTATATCTGACGCAGGCACGTTCTGTTTCCCATAAAGTCACAGCGGAAACACGGGCAGTGTTGATATTTAGCGTGTCTCTCAAATGTTGATAAAAGTATTGGGCAATATTTTCCGCAGTAGGGTTCCGAACATCAAAGGGGGGTATATCATTTAAGTAACGATGGTCTAATGTTTTAGCTAATTCACGGGTTGCCGTTTTGATTGTTTTAAAATCCATTCCCATCTCATACTCGTTTAAAGCGGTTGCGGTCACTTCGACCTCAACTTTCCAATTATGGCCATGCATACGGCTGCAATCACCCGGGTAATCACGAAGGGTGTGAGCAGAGGCAAAATCAGCTAAGATTTTTAAAGTATAGCTAGGATTCATGAGTTGATTTCTATCTAAAGGGCTGTAATCAATCGGCTATTATGCAGGAAAATGTTGTTTTACGGTATTAATAATGCCCTCAACTGATAAACCGCAGTCCACTAACATTTGCTGATGTTGTCCATGATCGAGGAAATTATCGGGTAGTCCTAGAATTTTAATCGGTGTCGAAGCACCTTTGGACAATAAATATTCGGCAACACCACTGCCAGCACCGCCCAATTTTGCATTTTCTTCAATCGTAATGATCAGTTCATGGTTGGCAGCAATATTATCAATTAGTGTTGTATCAAGTGGCTTGATAAAACGCATATTTACAACAGTAGCTTCGAGTGTTTCTCCTGCTTCTTGCGCGGTTTTGACCATACTGCCAAAACCGAGGATTGCTACGCGACTACCTTCAGACTTAGTCTCTGCTTGACCAATAGTAAGTGGTGTTAACGTTGTTTCAATCTCAGCACCAGGTCCCGAGCCTCTTGGGTAACGAACAGCACTAGGCCCATTATGTTGATATCCGGTCGTGAGCATCTGGCGACATTCATTTTCGTCAGCAGGCGCCATAATCAACATGTTGGGGACACAGCGAAGATAACTTAAGTCAAAACTGCCTGCATGGGTGGCGCCATCTGCACCTACCAAGCCACCTCGGTCGATAGCAAATAAAACCGGTAAATTTTGTATCGCTACATCATGGATTAATTGGTCATATGCCCGTTGCAAGAAAGTAGAATAAATTGCCACTACTGGCTTTTTGCCTTCGCTGGCAATTCCAGCTGCTAAAGTGACAGCATGCTGTTCGGCAATACCCACATCAAAATAGCGTTCGGGGAATTGTTCAGAAAAATGGCTTAAACCTGAGCCATCACACATAGCAGGGGTAATGGCAATCAAATCTTCAGACTCTGCTGCCATATCACACAGCCAATCACCAAAAACAGAAGTGTAACTTGGCCCGGCGGCTTGGCTATTAGCTGGACTGACGCCATGATATTTATTGGGCTGTTCTTCCGCTGGTTGGTAACCTTTACCTTTTTTAGTGACAATATGGAGGAACTGTGGCCCCTTACGATCACGTAGGTTACTTAATGTAGAAAGCAAAGTATCCAGATCATGGCCATCGATCGGACCGATATAGTTAAAGCCCATTTCTTCAAATAGTGTGCCCGGAATCACCATACCTTTCATATGTTCTTCAGCACGACGGGCAAATTCCCAAGCAGAAGGTAATTTTTCTAATACTTTCTTACTACCTTCACGTGCAGTGGTGTAAAAGTTACCAGATAACATGCGAGCCAAGTAATTTGACATACCGCCGACATTTCTTGAAATCGACATCTCATTGTCGTTTAAGACGACGAGTAAGTTTGCATTTAAATCTCCAGCATGGGCAAGGGCTTCATAAGCTTGCCCTGCAGTGAGTGCACCGTCACCAATAATGGCGACACTATGGCGTTGACTGTATTGGGCTTGTGCAGCTAGTGCCATACCTAAAGCAGCACTGATAGAGGTGCTAGAGTGACCAACCCCAAAAGTATCGTAAGGACTTTCACTGCGTTTGGGAAAACCCGACAAACCACCGGCTTGGCGCATTGTACTCATTTGGTCACGTCGGCCTGTTAGGATTTTATGGGCATAACTTTGATGACCAACATCCCAAACAAAACGATCTTCAGGTGTTTTAAAGACATAATGTAAGGCTAAAGTCAGTTCGACAACACCCAAATTAGATGAAATATGGCCACCTGTTTGCTGAACACTATCAACTATCAATGCTCTAATTTCTGTTGCAAGTTGAGGCAATTGGCTCTTATCCAATTGTCTCAAGTCATCCGGGCTATCAATTTGTGAAAGTAGCGTAGTCATGTTTATTAATTCTTAATGTCGTCTTTGAACGACAAATTGGGCTAAGGCGGCTAAAGCTTTAGTATCGTATGGCATATCAACCAAAATAGCTAAAGCTTGTTCAATTAAGTCGTTGGCTTTCTGTTGTGCCTCTGCCGAACCCATAAGAGCAGGATAGGTCGGTTTATTAAGTGCAATATCTGCGCCTGGCATTTTACCCAAAGTATCCGTGTTTGCGGTAACATCCAGAACATCATCTTGTACTTGGAAAGCAAGTCCAATGGCTAAAGCATAATCAGAGAGAGGGGGTGTAAGTTTCTCCCAATTTTCTTGTGAAGAAAATAGGCCTAATTGAACGCTGGCTTTAATCAGTGCCCCTGTCTTCAATTCATGCATCATTTGTAACGCCGAGAGGTCGAGATCTTGTCCAACTGAAGCGAGATCGATGGCTTGACCACCAGCCATACCCCATAATCCACTTTGATGAGATAAGGCTTTAACCATGGCGACTTGTTGTTGTGCTGATAATCGTTCATCGCAGAGTGTCTCAAATGCGAGAGATTGTAGAGCATCACCCGTTAGTAAGGCGATAGCATCGCCGTACACTTTGTGGCAGGTGGGTTTACCTCGGCGTAAATCATCATTATCCATCTCTGGCATATCATCATGGACAAGAGAATAGGCATGAATGAGCTCTACAGCACACGCTGGCGCATCAAGACAATCAAGCTGTGCGCCTAATGCTTCACCTGTGGCATAGACCAGCAAGGCCCTTAAACGTTTGCCGCCATTTAATGTGGAGTAATGCATAGCATCGACAAGTTCAGATGATGGGCTGATATTCGTCGCTACCAGTGAATGGGTTAAGGCCTGTTCTACACGTGCTTGCCTAGATTGCATCCATGTTTTAAAAACAAAATTCTGCTTCACGAGTCTGACGAATTGCCCTCAAAATCAACTATATTGGCTTGATCACTTTGCTGTAATAAAAGTTGTACCTTTTGTTCAGCCTGGCTTAATGCTTCTTGGCAATCACGGGTGAGAAGTACACCACTTTCATATAGCTTTAATGACTCCTCAAGACTTAGATCACCTTGCTCTAGTCGCTCAACCAAAGATTCTAGTTCAGTAATGGAAGCTTCATAATCGAGTTTTTTTCGTCTTGCCACAGCAGTCGGCCTCTAACAAAAAGTAAGTGTATTTGAAGTATTATAAATTAATCATCTTATTCTTGCCTGAACGATTGAGGGGTAGTTAACCTGAGTTTGGGATAAGGATAGTCAGCAAGCTTATGGAAATCTATTGACTGTTGTTATCCCGAACTCAGGTTAATTAATGTTAGTCTATGGCAACTTTAGATAAAATTACCCACTTTAAAACATGCAAAAAATTATTCGAGGCTTCCATAATTTACCCGATCAGCCAACAGGTTGTGTGGCGACAATTGGTAATTTCGATGGCATTCATTTAGGTCATCAAGCCGTATTGAGCCAATTAGCATTGAAAGGTGATTTACTCGGTTTACCAGCAGTAGTAATCACATTTGAACCTCAACCTAACGAGTTCTTTGCACCTGATAAAGCACCTGCCAGGCTGAGCCGCTTTCGTGAGAAAGTTGAAGCGTTGAGAAGCTATTCGATTCAACAATTGTGCGTTTTGCGGTTCGATAAAAAATTAGCTCAAATGTCAGCTAATGATTTCGTTGAACAGTTATTAGTGAAAGGACTCAATGTCCGCTACTTAGTGGTGGGTGACGATTTTAAATTCGGCAAAAACAGACAAGGTGATTTTGCATTGCTACAACAAGTAGGTAAGGAGCATGGTTTTCAGGTCGTCAACATGCACACTTTTGCAATCGAACAAGACCGTGTGAGTAGCACGCGGATCCGACAGGCACTTGGAGCTGGCGATTTAATGTTGGCCCAGACTTTACTCGGTCATCCTTATAGAATGAGCGGTAGAGTGGCACATGGGGATAAACGTGGTAGAACGCTGGGATTCCCAACAGCTAATATCCATTTACACCGTTGCAAAGTACCGATGAGTGGCGTTTATGCAGTACAACTATTTGGTTTAGATGGCGAACCATACCAAGGCGTGGCCAATGTCGGTGTTAGACCAACAGTGAAAGGTGGGCATAAAGCATTATTGGAAGTACATCTATTTGATTTTAATGCTGATATATACGGTCACTACGTACAAGTACATTTCTTACGTAACATACGTGACGAAAAGAAATTTGATGGCTTAACAGAATTAGCGACACAAATAGCACAAGATTGTGATGTAGCAAAAAAATATTTTGAACAAAATTAAAGCAAAAATTACCCGATGGAGCGATTATACAAATTCATTACTACTATCTATATATGTTGGGTAAGAATGTTTGCAATTTTTGTTTGCAATTGAGGAATCCAATCTGTTTCAAACCAAGGGTTATTTTTCAGCCAGCGGTTATTCCTAGTACTAGGGTGAGGCAATGGAACTAGCCGTGGCCAATGGGGCTGCCAATCAAGAACCAGCTCAGTTAGAGCTGCGATGGTTAAAGTGATAATCTTGTGCGAAGCGACCCAAGACAATAGTTATTTCAATGCCTTGAAGATGAGATAACAAACTTGACCGCCAAGCAGCCTCACATTCTGGCCTAGGGGGGGAATCACCCTGTTTTCCGGTACCTGAGTAGTAAAACCCCATGGGTAAAATTACAGCCATTTTAGGATTATAAAGTTGTTCTGAACTGATTCCCATCCATTGTCTGAGTCGTTGGCTACAGGGGTCACTAAAGGGAATGCCCTGATTGGTTGGCTTTCTTGCCGGGCGTATGACTTGCAATAAGAATTTTTGCATTCGGATGAACTTGAAATAAAGGATGAGCGTTAAGCGTTAATTTTTGCTCGCAAAAGGCACAACTTCTAATTGTTCAACCAGTGAATCGAAATCTGATAATTATGGCATTAGTCAGAAAGATGATATTGAACCTTAGCAACCACTCTCACTTTCTTGATAGGCGGATTATTCCGATCACGGGCATAAATACTAAATTGTCCTTGTGATGCCCTTTTGATTTTACCTAATTGGCTATCAGATTCGGCTGCAAATTTTTCAGCAACATGACGAGCATTTCTGGTCGCTTCTTCGATCATTTCCGGTTTGACGCCATTCAAACGTGTAAATATATACTCTGTTTGGGAATCGTAACCTTAGTCGGTAAAACAATCCCTTTTTTACCAAGTTCTGATAAAGAGCCCATGACAGAACGGACAGTGTCTATATCGTGGGAATAAACAGTCACAGTTTGAAAAGCAGAGTAATGAAATTCTGGTGCACGATTATTATCATATTGCTGCGCAATTTCGACAGTAATAGCAGGGGTGGAGAACGTAATATCTGTTTCTGTAATGCCGTGCTCAACCAGAAAGTGTTTAATGTCCGAACTGGTGATGTCAATCGCGTCATTAAGTTCCTTCAAGTCATTACTGGCTGTATTAAATTGAATTGACCAAATGACAATATCGGCCTTAGATTCTCGTTCTGATAAGCCTTTTACGGTGACATTACGATCATAATGATGGTATTCAATAGCTGCTTGCCCGAGTAAATAACCTAAAACAGACAAACCTAAAAAATAAATAAACCTAATAAAAAAACATTGCTATGGCGATGTTCAGTCATGAAGGACTCTAATAGTTTGGTTTATTCATGAGGTAATGCTTTTAGTTAATAAACAATCCGGATAGTTTCTGACCGCGGAGTCGTTTGCAAATCCTTTTATATACCGGGTAACCAATGACAGAGAAAAAGGCGCTAAAAAATAAGCCGATTAATGGGAATGTTAGTAAATTGCTAATATAGCTGCCAAACTTATCTAATTGGATGAAACCAAATAGATCGAGAACAGTCGTTAACACCGCCCATGCAAGACCACCAGAAAAGCCAGCAAGTCCTGTAATTAACACCAAAGAAACTAAGTTTAACTGAACAGCACTTTGTGTTTGAGCCGTGGGTATCGTATCCATGTTTTCTTCTGACATAATAACCTTTAAGAACTGAATTTGAGTGAGTTGCAATCTCACTAAATTCTAGCATACCCTGGGAGTAAAACGACTATTCTCTCAACCGACATTGCCAGGTAATGTCTCGCAAATACGTGATAATGCCGTAATGTTTTAGCCAAGCCTCAGCATCCTCTGCATCTTGTTCAAACCAAGCTTTAGCACTGCCTAAACGGAAACTGTAACCCCAACGATCCATGTCCAATAACATGCGATCAGGGCCCATTATCGGAAAATGTTTAGACAATAAGATCTGTAAATAACAAACCCCATTTTCTTCATCAAAATCACCTTCAGCATCGGTGTCTAAATTAAGTCGCCGCTTAGGTGTCATACAAATATAATGGCTAGCTTCATGCAAGGCAGAATGGACAGGTGTGTCATTACGTAAATAAAGTGTGTTACCCACTAAACCTGCTTCTCGGTCACCAAAGAAACTCCCAGGAATAGCTTCTTCATCGGGAACAAAGTAAAGGACTAAACCATAGGGCTCAAGTAACCGGCTCAGTGCCAACTGCATGTCAGCAGTGCAATTTAAAACAGTCGTGGAATCAGTCGATGACACGCCGTGCATCACCGATAATATGATTCGCCACTAATCCTGCTAAGGTTAAACCAAATAACGAAGGCATATAACTAACTGTGCCATTAACAACACGTGCACGACCACGATCAACTGCTTCAGGAGGCAAAGGTGGGAGATTGGATTCAACAGAATAGACCGTTTGAATGCCTCGGCCAACACCGCGTTTACGAACATGACGACGTAATTGGCTGGCCAATTTGCAAACCGTGGTATCCATTAAGTCGCCTGTTCTAATTTGGCTAGGATCCAATTTACCGCCAGCACCCATACTAGAAAAAATAGGGGTATTTTGTTTCCAGGTGGTTTCAAGCAATGCTGTTTTACTACTCATACTGTCAATGGCATCGACGACAATATCAAAAGGCTGTGACAATAACGCTGGAATGGAGTCTGGACTTAAAAAAGCATTCAATGTCGCGACCTCGCAGTCCGGATTGATATCTTGAATCCGATTTGCCATCACGTCTGTTTTATTTTGCTCAAGCGAAGAATGTAAAGCGACTAACTGCCGGTTTAAATTCGACGATGAAACAACGTCATGATCAACCAGTGTCAGTTTGCCAACACCAAGCCGTGCTAGGGCTTCTGCTACAAAAGAGCCCACACCGCCGATACCGGCTATCAACACATGACTGTCTTGAAGGCGAGTGATGCCTTCATCACCAATTAAGATATGGCTACGTTCAAACAGAGGAGAAGATAAAGACATTTGAGAGGTCAGTCAGCTTTAAATAAAAAAAAGCTATTCTAACTTATTCTAGTCGTGAGGCGCACGGCACACATTGCATTGCGGCAGGATCGATGGAAAGACGTTTAACATCAATTTCAGCATCACATTCGGTACAAAAACCGTAATCTCCCGATTCTATCATGGCGATAGCTGTGGTAATTTGACGTAACTGTTGTTGGCGCAAACGGGTTGTTTCAATGGTCATCGATTGTGATTGTATCGCATCGATACGAGAGACGCGACCAACACTAGACTGGTCTAATGCCAGTGTTTCAGTTGCCGATTGACCTAATTGTTGACTGGCCATCAAGGTATCACGTTGCTGTAATAACAGTGTTTTAAAGCGATTTAGTTCAGCATCATTCATAGAGTCACTTTGCTTTGGGCTTAAAGTGTTTAACGGCGTGTTTGAAGTCGCTTATGGATGACATCCTTTCATCATAACGGAGCGAAACATACTGTGCCGTAATTTGGCAGATTTGTGGTCGATATTCTGGAAAGGATTGTGCTGAACTGTCGGCACAATCAAGTGGACTCTCATGTGGAAGACGGCCGCTCAAACTTAGTTTAGAAGATGCTGGCAAAATCTCTGGTAAATCACTACAACGGGGTCAGTTTCTCGGTGAGTGCATCAGTAAAAGTGCAGAAGTCATCAATAAAACAACGCTAGAAGCAATCAATAAGGCCATAGTCATACGCTGCCAATTCGAGTTAACCATACAGAGTGTGGTTAAAGACTTTTGCAGGTCAGGGCCATAAGCCAAAATAGAACGGTTCCAAGCCTTATTAACAGCATCCCGATTGTGTTTAACCGTTTTCCAAATATTAATTAATTGTTCGGATTGAGAAAATAACAGAGGTGCGCGGGATGTCCGCGGTAAAATATCAGACATGCCGCGGTCAATACGCTCACGTGAGATAGCGGTAGTAGGATCAACACGTAACCAATGGGCCAGGCAACCAGACTTCGGTCCAAGCATGGGTATCACGTTGTCTTACAACCCACTAATTGTCAACGGGGTTAAAGTTCACCGCCCTGATAACCTGTCACAATACTCGTAGGTATACTAGTAGCAAGCATTAAGGTTGTGAAACTAGCAGCAGAGTGTTCGCAAAACCCCTTGCGGCTTTCAAATAAAAATTGATCGACAACATCGCCCGATAACATCGGTGGTGTCAAAGTGTAATAAATGGAGCCTGATTAAAGTGATTCAGAGCCATTTTGATAAGTGATTCAGGAAAGTCAGCACTTTGTCGCCATTGCTCGGCTAAAGCACGTGTTCGCACATGAAGGCCTTCTGGTAATGCCAAGGCAGCACGGAGGTGAGGCGTATTATAAGCCGCCATCGCAAAACCAGTCGAAGAAGCCAATTGATATTGAACACGGCTTTTTATGAGTTTATCACTCAGTAATATTGCATCGTGAGAAAGGCAAGTAGTTAAGCTAATAGGGAATGGGCTAGGTAAATCGAGCGCAAAGAGCCAATGTGCATTATGGGGCTCTAGTGTGACAGTATATTGTACTGCTTTATAACAGAAGGAGAAGGTATTGCTTGTCTAGGCAATGTAAGTTCTCGCCACTGTCTACCATCAGTTTGCCACAATACGGGGCCACGCCAATATAAAGCGTTATTAGCTGGTATATCGTTGTCAAATTTAACTCTAAACGCCTGTCCTTTATCAGAACATAATAAAGACTATGACAGGCTGAATAATTGACTCACATTGTCGCTTGTTATCTGTGCGATAACATCGAGTTTTTCAGTCCGTAACGTTGCCAATCTCGACACAATATGAACAAGCGACAGGGGTGAGTTTCGCCGGCCAGCTTGACCTTGCAATGGCATATCAGGTGCATCCGTTTCTAAAGCAATGGCAGATAAAGGCAAGTCACTAAATAACCGTCTGACTCGGGTCGCTTTTTCATAGGTAATTGTACCGCCAATGCCCAGTAAGAACCCCAGCTTAATATACTGTTGTGCCTCTTGTTCGCTGCCACTAAAAGCATGAACAATACCGCCTTTAACCCGGTGTTTTTTCAATAGTTGCAACACAGCATTGTGGGCCTTTCTGACATGTAAAATCACCGGTAAATCAAAAGCATCAGCGAGTTTTAGTTGTTGTTCAAATAGGTTTATTTGGCTTTCTTTATCGTGTTCAGCTTGATAAAAATCTAAACCAATCTCACCGATAGCGACAGGTTGATTTTGCTCAAGGTAGTCATGAAGCAGGGTGATATCCGTTGGCTGGTGCTTATCCATAAACATCGGATGCAAGCCAAGGGCATATTCAATTTCAGAAAACTTAGCGGATAGGGATAGTAATTTATACCAACGGTTGGCTGTGACACCCGGTACGATAATCCGTGCAATGTGATGTTGTTTACATTCAGCTAAAAGGGCATCACGATCAGTGTCAAAGATATCAAAATCTATATGACAATGACTATCTATCAGCATGATTAAGGTGCTTGACGCGCCACAATTGAAATAACAGCTGAGCCTTCACCACGTGGATCGCTTGCTGCATCGAAGTATCCCGCTTCTTTGTCAAAAGTGATGACTTGCATATTGCCGTATTGTCGCGACAATACATTGATTTTATGACCATAATCTGCAAGCGATTGTTGCATTTCTTGAGAAAAACCAACGGGTTCCAATTGGATAGCGTTAGGCAAATATTGATGATGATACCGTGGTGCAGAGACTATGGCATTAGCATTTTTACCGTCGATAAAGTCTAAAAGGCCGAGTAGCACCATAGTAATAATACGGCTGCCACCGGGTGTGCCAATCACCATAAAATGTTCATCATTTTCAATGAAAGTTGGGCTCATACTCGACAATGGACGCTTATACGGTGCAATTGCATTAGCTTGATTACCCACCAAACCATAGCCATTAGCTGAGCCAGGCTGAGATGAGAAATCATCCATCTCATCATTGAGTAAGACACCTGTCTCAGGTGCGACAAAACCCGAACCAAAGGGGTAATTGATACTCAACGTTGCAGCGACACGATTACCATATTGATCGACAATAGAAAAGTGAGTGGTATCTTCGCCCTTGCTCTTTACCTTGGTCAAAATAGCATTATCGCTTGCGTTTCCGCTATCAATGGTGGAGGCTAATTGTTGTGCATAACCTTGCTCGGTTAAATGGGATGGAATAGCAATAAAATCACTGTCACCCAAATAACGGCTGCGATCAAAATATGCGCGTCGCATAGCTTCAATCACATAATGTTGCTTCTGAATTGGCTGACTGTTATCGAGAGGTAAATAAGTCAGTTGATTGATTATTTGACTAAGTACAATACCACCTGATGAGGGTAATGATGCTGAACTAATTTTGTAACCGCGATAATGACTGCTGACAACATCGCGTTCTATAACTTGATAACGATCCAAGTCAGCTTGTGTCCAGATACCTCCGGCGTTACTGACACCCTTTAATAACTGTTTGGCGACAGGGCCTTGATAAAACCCTGCTCGGCCATACTGTGCCAAATGTTCTAACGTGTTGGCTAAATCTGCTTGTTTTAGGATATAGCCTGTGTCAGGTACACGCTCATTATCTAAGAAAATTTGAGCAGCAGCTGGAGAAGCAAGCAAGGCATTGTGTCTAAAATGGGCTAATTTTTGATAGTGTTTTGAAATGGCAAAACCCGATTTAGCAGTGTCAATAGCTGGTGCGAGAGATTGATGAAGAGGCAACTGACCATAGTGCTGGCTAAGATGAACTAAAGCTGCTGGCAAACCAGGAATACCGGCTGATAGTGGGCCGTCAAGAGAGGCACGTTTATCATGCTGACCATTAGCATCTAAATACATATAACGGTGAGCTGCACCGGGTGCCATTTCGCGGCCATCTATCATGATTTGGTGTTGATCTGATGCGCGATGTAATAACCAAAAACCACCACCACCCAGTCCAGAGCCAGCCGGCTCAACCACGGCAAGAGCCGCACTAACAGCAATTGCCGCATCAAAAGCATTACCGCCTTGCTCTAATATTGTTAAACCTGCTTGTGTGGCGAGGGGATGTGCTGTTGCAATGGCTGCATTATCAGGGTGATGTGCTGATGGGAAGTGACTGCAGCCAGCGATAATGAGCAACAATAAAACGACAGCGAGCCGTTTGAGGTTACACATTAGCGATGGTGCTTTTTCATTGAAGCATCGCGCTGCTTCTCATACTGTGCTTGTTTTTTTGCACGATTAGCAGCAATTACCTTAGCAGTGTTGCCACCGATATGCACTTCACCACGTTGCTGGGCTAATTGCATTTGCTTTTCACGTTCAGCAAAACGTGCTTTTTGTTTATCAGATGTTTTCTCAAAGCAATGTGGGCAACTGACACCATGTTGATATTGTTCACTGAGCTTATCTTGTTCTGTGATTGGCATTCTACAGGCATTACATTGATCGTATTCACCTCTTTGTAATTGATGATTCACCGTGACACGTTCATCAAAAACAAAGCATTCGCCCTCCCAAAGTGATTCCTCAGCAGGGACTTCTTGTAAATATTTCAGAATGCCGCCTTCTAAATGATAGACCTCATCAAACCCTTGTTCCTTTAAAAAGGCAGTTGATTTTTCGCAGCGGATACCCCCGGTACAGAACATCGCCACTTTATTATGTTTTTTGGGGTCTAGCTCCTGTTTTACATAGCCTGGAAACTCTCTAAAACTATCTGTTTTAGGGTTGAGGGCATTTTTGAACGTACCAACTTGCACTTCATAATCATTACGCGTATCGACCAACAATATATTGGGATCGCTGATTAAATCATTCCAATCTGTTGGTTTAACATAAGTACCGACGACTTGCTTCGGATCAATGCCCTCAACGCCCATTGTGACGATTTCTCTTTTGAGTTTGACGCGACTACGCAAAAAAGGCGGTTGATCGGTATAGGACTCTTTGTAGCTCAACGCCGCCAGTCTTGGGTCTGATTGCAAGTAAGTGAGGATAGCGTCGATACCAGAACGAGAGCCTGCAATCGTGCCGTTAATACCTTCTTGGGCCAATAATAATGTACCTTTAACGTCATATTTTAACATTAGCGCCAGTAGCGGCGGTTGAATTAAAGCGTAATCATCAAGGGTGACAAATTTATATAAAGCACAAACAACAATTTGGGACATAACGGTTTTAAAGCCAATTCAAAGGAAAAAATAACTATTATTTTACTGTGTTTTCTATTGATTGTCCTGAATGTAGAGACAAGATACGTAAAGAATTTTAAAGCCTATTCCTACAAGCCATAGCAAATTATAGAGAAAAGAGTGGCTTTATTGAAAAAGCGATGACTGAAAGGTTTATGCCTAACAGCCAGTGAAAAACTGCCGAGAGAGAAAAGAATAAAGTAAGGGAATGTTCGCGTCATGGACTTGCCAATTGATATTAGCGGTATCAAGCTCGATTTTATTGTTCCCAATTTTTGTGAAAATACGAATCTCTTGCTGGAAAAAATAATTTTTATCTTGTTTTTATGGGCAATAAATCGAGTCTAGCTAATTTAATAGGGACATTCAAAAAAGGGTTAAAGACCATACGACGCATTTGAGAATGGAAGCTGGGTGTTTGTCGATCCTTTTTGCAAATTACTACTTTCATACCGAGCCGCTCAACGCCATTCTCGAATGCTTGCAAGCGGTAATTTGCCAAATTAATAAGTACATAACGTTGGCCGAGTTTTCTTGGCATCCAGCGATGGCGTTCTAGATTGATTTTGAGTTGCGCTAAACGCGTTTCAACAGGAGCATTCAATGTCCTGAGCGTATTACGACATATGATGCCATCTACTATCAAGACAACACGTTGTTGAAACAGGCGGACAGCTTGTTCCATTAGTGGATCATAAAGGTTCGATAGAATGGCATGAGTGAGTGTAAAAAATCATCTTCTACGGCTAAATGAGTTTGGATTAAAGCAACATGCGGGTGGTAATTACCAGAAGGCAATTTTGGTGAGGTGCGAATGAGTTCCAGCCTCCGTGTTGAGCATAGCGTAGATAACGTTCACACCTTGTTATAAGGCGTTGGTAGGTTGGTGTGTGTGGTGGTAACCAATCGAGATGAAATCTAAAATCTCCAGATGACGAGGCATGATCTAAGAAAACAGAGGCATCGAATTCATCTTGTGGAATATATCAGTTTGGGTCAACTGTTGATGGTAGCCAACGTCCGAACCTTAAATCATGGCTCAATGATAAAAGCGCCTCTGTCATTAAAGTATTAAATTGGGTTTGTTCCTGTACCTCCCTTGAATTGGAAAGAGAGACTAAGGTCTGGTAGTGATAATCAGCGGGCTCAAGTCCATGATTAGCAGACTTAGCGATGAAGTCGATAGCTTCTTTAGCTTCGGAAAGGGTTTGATTATATTTAAACCAATTTTAGTGATGTTGACTCTCTTCTGTATTTTGGACTGTTTTTAATGGCAATGAGGCGGTGGCGAATGCCATAGGACACAAGCTGAAAAACACCAAAGATAATTGGCAAAGTAAACGAGAAGATAAATTACCGCTCACTGATATTGTCATTCCATAGATATATTTTCTACCATAGTCCTATTATGAAAGATAGCCGCTATGAAATAGGTGCTCTAGCTCTAATAAGTAACCAAAGAAAGAAAGGCCCACCCAATAGAGTTGTGATGACACCAACGGGAATTTCGGCAGGTGCGATGATTAATCGCGCTATAGTGTCACAGACAATTAAGAAACTACCGCCAAATAAACAGCTGGCAGGCACTAGCCAACGGTGGTTTTGGCCGATGAGTAAGCGACAGATATGTGGCACCATCATACCAACAAAACCAATCGGGCCACATGAAGCGACAATGGCACCAATACATAATGACGTCACGAAAAACAGTATCGAGCGGATTTGAGTGACATTCACCCCGCGACTTAACGCCATTTCATCACCCGTTGTTAATAAATTAAGCTCATTGCTTAAATAAAATACAACCGCGACAGTGAGTAAGACAAAAGGCAAGAGCGGCCAAATAGTGTCATAGCCTACAATGGCCAAGTTACCCATCAGCCAGCGTATCAAACGATAGGCATCAGGCATATCGTTAAGATATTGAATGAGTAGAATAAGGCTTGAAAAAAAGAAACTGATAGCGACGCCCGTCAATAAAAGGGTATGGAGTGAAAAGCCTTTATTTAAAGTGCTAATGCTGTAAACAAAGCGGATCGTGATCAAGGCGCCAAGAAAGGCAAACAAGCTCGTACTGCTGAAGCCAAAAACAGAAAAACTAACGCCGAAAAAAACCGACAAAGCAGCGCCAAGGGAGGCACCACTTGCGACACCCAAAGTAAAAGGGGTGGCTAAAGGGTTATGAAACATAGCTTGAAAGACCAAACCGCAGATCGATAAGCCAGCACCCACAATAAAAGCTAACAATAATCTTGGTAATCGAATATCCCAAAAAATCTGACGTTCAACCCCGGGTGCTAAGTGCTCAGATAAACCAAGGTAAGGAGTGATAACAACGATAACAAGTGTTAAAAAGCCGATGAGACTGAGATTTCTTTTGGCGTCATTCATCGTGTTATCTCACTACTTAAGGCAATTAATTGGTTTGTCTCGGGGTGAGTTAGAGTCACAAAGGGGTGGTCATAGAGCTGAGATAAAATAGGGGCTGCTAGTAATGCATCAGAATCACCATACCATAAGGTTTTACCGGACTTAAGTGCCAAAATATGCCGACTATGTTGAATAGCATGATTAAGATCATGCGTGACCTCGATAATGGTGATGTGATGGGCTTGGTTGAGTTGCTGAATTAAAGCATGAACTTCACCTTGGTGATGAGGATCCAGAGAACTCGTTGGTTCATCTAATAGCAACAAACGGGCTTGTTGACACAGCGCTGCTGCAATTTGAACTCGCTGAAACTCGCCACCACTCAAAGTAGCACAATGTCGATTTAAAAAAGCGTCGATATCCGTGAGCACCACTGCGGAATCAAAAGCAGATTGATCGGATTTGGACCAAACTGCAAAAGCATCGTGATGTGGGTAGCGACCTAAACGTATAAAATCAGACACTATCATATCAATCGCTGGCGGTCGTTGGCCGACATAACTGACGGTACGTGCTAATTGCTTTTGGCTGAACGCTTTAAAAGGGCATTTATCTATTGTAATACGACCTGAATTGACAGGTGTAATCCCCATTAGGCTTTTGAGTAAAGTACTTTTCCCTGCGCCATTTTGTCCAAGAATACAAAGATAATCCCCTTCAGACACATCAAAGCTTATTGAATCTAATAGCGGTTTATTATCAATTTGAATTGATAAATCAGAGACAGAAAACAAAGTCACTTTAAGTTTCCTTGATACCACGCTAATTCAGGATGGAGAATCGACACTAAATGCTTCAGCAAAGTGATGACACGTGGCCCGGGAATAGTGGCGTAATCAGCTTGAATAATATGCACTTGCTCATTTTGTACGGCTTGAACCGATTCTAAAGTCATCCATTGTGCATAAATAGCATCGAGTGATACTGAGAGATCATCAGCCTCCGGAAAAACATCAATAATGACATCAGGGTTGAGGTTCAAAATACCTTCTAATGAAATATGTGGAACTATAGGATAAGGACGTTGATAAACATTTTCACCGCCTGCTATTTGCAGTAAATCATTATAAAAATCTTGCTGTCCAGCGATATAAACTGAATGAAGGGCATTATCACCTAAAGGGTGGCTTACAGATATCATAACGGTGGGTTTGGCTAGTGGCTTCACCGCTAACTGCATAGCAGTAATTTGTTCCGTCATGTGCGTTAACAATTGGGTTGCTTCTTGTTGATACCCCGTCGCGATCCCGACATGACGAATGGTGGATTTAATATCGACTAATGTGCGACTACTGACGGTCAGTGTGCGAATGCCAAGTGACTTTAATTGCTGCTGTACTGCTTGCTGAGAACTTAATAAAATAACCAAATCTGCATTCAGCGCGACAATAGCCTCAATATTCACATCAACTAGGCCACCTATACTAGGTAAAGCAATAGCCTCATTTGGGTAATCACAATAACGCGTGACAGCAATCACTTTGGAACCTGCGCCCAAGGCGAACAACGTTTCGGTAATATGGGGTGATAAACTGACTATCCTTGAAGGTGCCTGTTTGAGCCAAAGGGTTGTTGCTTTGACGGGGAAGGTAAAGCTGAATTGTAGTAAAATCAGCAATAACAAAAGCGGCCAGTTATGCAACATGTTCTAGCCTCCTTAATTATAGACAAAACCGTTATTATAACGGGCAAATACTATCCTATGAGTGGATTTATTTGTTCGATGAAAGATCTACAAGTCTTAGAAAAAAAAGAGAGTGCAAAGGCAATGACACAAGCAATGACCGACAAAGCGCTAGCACAAGCCGAATGTTTATATGACATGAAAGCCATTGAGACCGCGTTAGATAAATTAGCAAATAAATTAAACGCGCATTATGCCAATCTGAATCCATTGTTATTGTGTGTGATGAAAGGGGCGCTAGTGACAATGGGCCAATTGTTGCCGAAGCTCACTTTTCCAATAGAAATCGATTATATCCATGCGACACGCTATGGCGATAAATTGGAAGGAGGGGGAGTGGACTGGCTGCATAAGCCAGAAATGGCGTTAGAGGGTAGACATATTATCTTGATTGAAGATATTGTCGATCAAGGCGACACACTTAATGTGTTGAGAAACTTCTGCGTAGAAAATAAAGTAAAGTCAGTTGCTTGCGCCACATTGGTGAATAAATTACAGGTATCTCAATCGTGTGAGCCCGCAGAGTTTATTGCTTTGACCGTCCCTAATCGCTATGTGTTTGGCTTTGGGTTGGATTATCAGGGACAGGCACGCCAGTTTCCTGGTATTTATGCTTTACCGGAGTCTCAAGCGTGAGCCAGCTAGCCATTATTGGTGGTACAGGCTTAACAAACATAGCGGGTTTGGATGTTGTTCGGCAACATCAGCTTAAGACACCCTTTGGTGAGCCCTCAGCGAAAATAGTGGAGGCGTCATATGGAGGGGATAAAAGGATTTATTTTTTAGCGCGTCATGGAGAGCAGCATACCATTGCGCCACACCGAATTAATTACCGCGCTAACATCTGGGCATTACAGTCATTAGGTGTAACAGAAGTCATTGCTGTTGCCGTAGTCGGGGGAATCAGCGCTAATGTCGGACCAGAAACAATCGTGTGCCCAGATCAAATTGTTGACTATACCTATGGGCGAGAGCAAAGTTTTTTTAGTGATGACTTTTCGGCCCATCAGCATATTGATTTTACTTATCCTTATAGCGAACAGATTAGACGACGTATTTTATCGGCAGGCCAACAGCACAATATTCAGATAGTGGATAAAGGGGTGTATGGCGCAACACAAGGTCCAAGACTTGAAACAGCAGCCGAGATAAAACGCATGGCACAAGATGGTTGCACAGTAGTAGGCATGACAGGGGTACCTGAAGCGGCATTAGCAAGAGAATTAGGCCTAGATTATGCGTGTTGTGCTTTAGTGGTTAATTGGGCAGCTGGCTTATCAGGACAAGAGATTCAATATTCTGAAATAGAACAAACCGTTATTTCGGGGATGGCATCAGTACAACGGGTATTGGTTGCAATAATTGATCATACAAGTTCTGATCCCAGTTAAATGGGGGTTAAACTCAATAACGCCCCAAGATGAGGGTGATCGAAAAAGTGCAATTTGTCGCGGCGAACACGGCGTGTTTCTTTAAGATAATGTCTCCGTTGTCCGCCGACCTCTGACCAATCATCAGTCTGAGTAACCCGATCGAGCTGTAAATCAACGGTTGCAAATAAGTAGGTGCCCTTGTGAAGGCGAACTCGACCATTAATCAAACTATTATTAATGGCTATTGATTTAGCATTCGCTTTGGTCTTGATAGGTTGCTCCCAAGATTGGTGGTAATGCACTTGGTAACGTGGCGATTTTTTGAGTCTTGAAGCTGAACCAGTCAATGTCTTATTAGCTGCCGGCTGAATCATATCGTTGGTTGTATTCGGGTCAAACAACGCACTGGGTACACATGCTACGGGCGCTTGCTCATCACTGACTGAATCGAGTTGTTCAAAAACGACGAGTTCAACGTGATACCACTGCTCAGCAAAACTGATCTTGCTAAAAGAAAGCAAACCCAACAAGCACAGTGCTTTGAGTAATATAAAAGACGAATTCTCGTTATGTAGATGATTTTGCATGTCACCTATTGTGCTATCGGCCCACAAAAATGTCCAAGGGAAATCATAAAATTGCTCTAATTAGCTGGTATGATAAGTTATCGAATCAATGGAATATAGGTGAAGCTGATGTTGGGTTTTTCTGAGTTTGCAATAGCAATTCTTTTCTTAGTTATCGTTGCAATTTATATGGGCGTCAAATCGGTGCAACAAGGACGAGAATATACAGTTGAACGCTTCGGCCGTTATACTAGAACACTACGACCAGGCTTACGTTTCATCGTACCAGTAGTAGATAGTATTGGTGCTAAAATCAATATGATGGAACAAGTGCTTGATGTACAGTCCCAAGAGATTATCACTAAAGACAATGCCATGGTTAGAGTGGATGGCGTGGTATTTTTCCAGGTTGTCGATGCGGCAAAAGCAGCCTATGAAGTCAATAATTTAAACAATGCTATTTTGAATCTGACCATGACTAATATCCGGACCGTAATGGGGTCAATGGATTTGGATGAATTATTATCAAAAAGAGACGAAATCAATGCCCGCCTACTCGGGGTGGTTGATGATGCGACGACGCCTTGGGGTGTCAAAGTCACTCGGATCGAAATCAAAGATATTGCACCGCCTGCAGATTTGGTTGAGGCGATGGGGCGTCAAATGAAAGCCGAACGTGAAAAACGGGCTAACATCCTAGAAGCAGAGGGACTTCGTCAATCTGAAATCTTAAAAGCTGAAGGTGAAAAGCAAGCGGTCGTGTTGGATGCGGAAGGTCGGAGAGAGGCTGCATTCCGAGATGCAGAAGCACGTGAACGGCAAGCAGAGGCAGAAGCGAAAGCGACGACAATGGTATCAGAAGCGATCGCAAGTGGTAATGTTCAGGCTGTGAATTACTTCGTGGCCCAAAAATACGTGGAAGCATTGAGAGATATGGCATCAGCCAATAATCATAAGGTTATTTTCATGCCCTTAGAAGCGAGTAATGTTATGGGTTCATTAGGCGGCATTGCAGAACTTGCCAAAGATGCCTTTGCTAAAAGAGGAGCTTAAGATGCCATTCATTTTAGATTATTGGCATTGGTATATCTTGGGTGTAGCGCTGATAACGATTGAAATTTTAGTGCCAACATTTTTTGCATTATGGATCGGTATCTCAGCTTTGTTAACTGGAACGATCCTTTATTTCGTGCCTTCATTGGCATGGGAATACCAAATTATTATCTTTGCCATTTTGTCTGTTGTCAGTGTTGTGCTGTGGATTCAGTACTATGTCAAAAACCCGATTGCGACTGATGAGCCTTTGTTGAACCGCCGAGGCGAGCAATACATAGGACGAACGATTACGCTTAAAACGCCAATTGAAGATGGCCATGGCAAGATAAGTATCGACGATTCGACATGGAAAGTACGAGGGCCAGACTGTCCGGTAGGCACGAAAGTGAAATTAATCGCACTCAGTAACGTTATTTTCGATGTTCAAATCGTCGACTAAAAAATAACAAAAATGGCCGAGTTTTTTAACACGGGACTGACGCAACAGCAGTTCCTTGATCAGTATTGGCAAAAGAAGCCCTTAATTATTCGTCAGGCATTCCCAGACTTTGAATCGCCCATTAGTCCTGATGAGCTAGCGAGTTTAGCCTATGAGTCAGAGATTGAGTCAAGGTTAATTGTTGAACAAGGTCGAGAATCAGCTTGGCAAGTATCGCATGGTCCTTTTGTAGATGCAGATTTTGAGCATCTACCTGAAAGTCATTGGACTTTATTGGTACAGGACGTCGATAAACATATAGCTGAAACACAATCAATATTGACGCCTTTTCGGTTTATTCCGAATTGGCGTAGGGATGATTTAATGATCAGTTATGCCGCCCTTCATGGCTCAGTCGGGCCACACACTGATAGCTATGATGTATTTTTATTGCAGGGCTTAGGCACACGTAAGTGGCAAGTGACTGATCACGAAATACATGCTCCTTCATTAATACAAGATATTGATTTACAAGTCTTGTCAGAATTTAATCATGCTCATGAATGGTTGTTAGAACCGGGTGACATGCTTTATTTACCGCCTCACTTCGGTCATCATGGCGTTGCGATGGAAGCATGTATGACATTGTCCATTGGATTTAGAGCACCTACGCAAGCCGAAGCAATGGATGCTGTGTTAAATACACTTTTAGAGCGAGGGCTCACTCAAAAGCATTATCAAGATGCAAATTTGAAAATGGTAGAACATGACCATGAGCTGAACCAACAAGACTTAGATAATTTAAAAACGCTACTGCATCAAACCATCGACGATGCAGAACCCATATTGCTTGAAACCTTGGGCAGGTTGGTGACTGAAACCAAACCTAGTTTAGTTGATATCACGCATGAATATGTGACAGAGCCGACCTCTAAAAAGCTAATAGAACAGCAATTTGAACAGGGTCAGTTATTACAAAAAAGTACTTATCACCGCTTCGTCTGGCTTGAAAAAGAAAGTGGCGGTGAGATTTTTGTTGCTGGTGAGAGCTATCACCTTAAACAATGTTCACGTCAACAATTAATACTGTTAACAGAGAACACAACCCTAAATCGAGCTGATTGGCTCAACTTATTACCAGAACCAGAAGTCGTTGAAACGCTATGCTTACTTATTGAAGAAGGGGCATGGCAGTGGCAGACACTGGACAATATGCTTTAACGCCGTTTAGTACGCAAAAAGATGTTTTTATGGCATTTCGGACAGGGTGGAATTCGACTCGTTTTTGTAAAGTGCAATAAAGTGTCGCATTGCTGACAAGCTAATGTGCCTATACGTGTTAACTCACCTGTATGGTATTCCTGAGCGCGCTTTGCCTGCTCAGCTAGTTGAGACAGTTGTAGGCCAGTTTCATCAGCTACTTGTGAAAAAACATCTAATAAACGATCTTCGATCAATTCAATATCAAAACTCACCCAGCTCGAGATAGCTGCACCTGATTGTGATAAATGGGCAGATAAATCACTGATATCGCGGTGCAAGTATTTGGCTAACTTATCGGCCTCATCTTGCGTGAGTTCTTTCAACTCAATGGCTTGCTGTTTAGCTTCATCAATATGGGTTTGTAATGCGGGAAGAGTATGTTGCTGGGCATTGTCAATCAGATGGTGAACACGTTCCATCATCGTGTCATAGGCAGCAATCAGTTTTTGCTCTAAGTTCTGTTCGGACATGACATTACTCCTTTATACAGACGACCTTATTATCCCAATTTACCATAAATTGGGGCTAACTGTTCAAAAAGCGTTCAGTCCAAGTAGATAGGAAGAGATCTAAAATGCTCACAAAAAAGGAGCAATAGGGTAATTGAAAAGCGGGTTTTAAAGTGAACCGGGATTGATTTTACTAATAAAAGAATTATGTAATTTGATGGTGAAAACAGAACCATCACTTTCATGCTGTAAATCTAAATTAAGTAAAACGCTGATTTTGGCATTGGTATCCCATAAATTTAATAGCCCAACACTGGTATTGGCTTCAATAAATTTCGCTTTATTAATTAGATTTCTGGCTGCCTAAATAGCTATATCGATAGAAGCGATTTGGCATTTTGAATTTAATAACAAGTCGACACGACTTTGAATAATCGGTTTACGTGTCGCAACGACCTGTAAAGACATATTATCTACTGGAAGGTTAAGGTAAACTAAAGCGACATCATCAATATGATAATCAATTAAATCTTCCACATGCCAGCGTAAAGCCGATTGAAATTCTTGTTTATCGACTTGTGGCTTTTCAACATGTAAAAACTGGTATTCATCAAGGTTAAGAACAAAATGACACGGTGTATCACTGAGTCCATATTCTTTGGAGAGTAGGGATAAAGTGGTGTCGTGTTCATTCAGGCCACAAGGGTAAAACTAAGCATGAACAAGTCTAGCAGTATGAGGGGCATGATCTATAACAGCGAGCGTTATACCCGTGGAAGTAATAATAATCGCAGCGACTTTACTGTGACTGGCTTTGGCTTTTAATGGTAGTACCACACGCCATCCTTAAGTAATCTGCCGTTGATTTACATAGGGGTCTGGATACGCCTATCTTGCGCGGAAAGTAATACGACCTTTACTCAAATCATACGGTGTAAGCTGGACAGTGACTGTGTCACCCGTCAGAATACGAATATAATTTTTACGCATCTTACCAGAGATGTGTGCAGTCACGACGTGACCGTTTTCAAGTTCTACGCGAAAAGTTGTATTTGGCATCGTGTCAATGACAGTGCCTTCAAACTCAATGTGTTCTTCTTTTGCCATAAAATCTATCTGTTCCACCGAATCTAAAAGGCTAGTGTGCCGTAAAATGATTGGTTATACAATAGTTTTCATGGGTTCAGCGGTTGCCATTGTAGATCAATATAGCCTTCTACAGCAGAAAAACTGCTTTTGTAGCGCATTTTTTGGCAGTCAGCTATCCAATAGCCTAGGTAAAGGTAGGGTAAATCAAGCGACTGTGCCAACGAGATTTGTTCTAGGATAGCGTAAGTGCCCAAACTTGACGATTGATAATCAGGGTCAAAAAAAGTATAAAAAGCCGACAGCGCGTGATCAACATAATCTGTTACCGCGACCGCCACCAAATGATCCCCATCTCTAAATTCAATGAACTGGCTCTCACTCCAATAGCTCATTAAAAAATGTTGGTAACTTTCTTCACTGGGGTTATCCATCCCTGCATCTTTATGTCGGTAGTTTAAATAGCGGATATATAAAGCAAAATGTTCGGGATTAAATTTAGCAGGATGTTCGTGTGTTGTGATGAGGGCATTGCGCTTTATACAACGGCGTTGAGATCGACTAAGTTTAAATTCCGAAACATTAATACGAGCTGGAACACAAGCATCACACCTGGGGCAATGAGGTCGATAACTACGATTACCACTTCGTCGAAAACCGAACTGAATTAACTCACTATAAAGTGGATTGCTCATCGGCAAAGCAGGATCAGGGTATAAATTTTGAGATTGTTGCTCAGGTAAATAAGGGCAATTATGAGAGTGGGCATCCTGAAAAAATTTAAGAGATAGACTCATGAGATAGGGTACATGTTCGGGTTGAGCTGCCATGCATCCTCGGTAGTCGGAAGCTGGGTCAGTTGTGTAATATCAGTAATAAAGTCATCGCGATCAATTTCACAAGCCCCCATCGAAGCCAAATGATCTGAGTATAATTGACAATCGATGAGCGGAACGCCCCAGGAAGTTAAATGCTGACACAACGTGACCAAAGCAATTTTTGAGCTATCACGTGCAACACTAAACATTGATTCACCGAAAAAAACGCGGCCGATCGCAACACCATATAAACCGCCGACCAATCGCTCACCTTCCCAGCATTCAACACTATGTGCGTAGCCATGTTGGTGCAATTCGGTATAGGCATTCACCATCTCAGGATGGATCCAAGTACCTTCTTGCAAACTGTCGTTGGCTTGTCTGGGCATGGCACAAGCTTGCATCACGTCTTGGAAAGCGCAATCAAAGGAGATGCGATAAGGCATTTTTCGCAGGGTTTTTCTCAAACTTTTAGACACATTCACTTGATCGGTGTAGAGCACCATTCTTGGATCAGGACTCCACCATAAAATAGGATTATCGTGATTAAACCAAGGAAAAATACCTTGTTGATATGCTTTTAGTAGACGGCCGTATGATAAATCTCCACCCGCTGCAAGCAAACCATCTGTTAAGGCATTTGAAAGAGGCGGAAATGCATAATCATCCTGTTGTAGCCAACACAGGCTCATGGCTAACTTGAGAGTTGAGAATTAAGCTCTTTTGACCAAGAAAGGGCATCTAAGTATATCTGTCCCATTGCATCGGCAGGAACCGGTGAGTTCACGACAGCCTCCCAATCCCCTCGTTCATAACTCAATGTGTCAAGTAATGCATGTCCTGCCGGGCCTTCAAGTTTTAATAAGGCATCCTTTAATTCTGGTGATAAGGGCAATTTTTCGGTCAATGAGGATAAAGGGCTATCCATTAAAGCATCAAGTGTCGAGAATAAACCCGCAGCGAAGAAGAGTTCGGCTTGGCCTTTATGATATTTGGCTAACAATTCGCACATCCTGGCCCGGGTCATAGCAACAACACGCAACTCAACGGGTTTGTCATCAATACCAGATAAACCTAATAAGCTTGCCCAAGTTTTAATTTTATTTTGTCCCAACATCACAATGGCTTGTTGGGTGCTACTAACTTCACGTGGTAAACCAAAGAAAGCAGAGTTAATTAAACGCAATAACTTATAGCTGAGGGTAACATCCTGATTAACAGTATCAGCTAATTCTTCAGCCTCAATGTCAGGGTTTTGTAGCTTAACCAATAGCTCTGTCAGAGTTTGTAACGAGGGCGATGTCTTTTTACCATCTGATACGGAAGGTAGTGTATAAAAAGAACCTTGGCAAAAATTGAGTTGGTTGGTCTTACATAACCCATAATCACTTTGGTCGTTTACCCCAATAGCAGCAAGCTGATGATATTGTGCTTGCCAATCTGTCATGTTTTTTTCTAGTTCATCAATATTGAATTGCTGCATATTTACCAGTAATAGCTCGTCGTGATTACCATCAGTACTATCTTTGGCATGACGGGCAAAGCGAAAACGATCGCCTTCAGCAACAATAGGCATATCATCCTGTTGAAGTACAAAAGTATATTGTAGTATCGAAACACGGTTTTCAGAAATAGCTTCTCGCCAAGAGGCAGGAACCGAAAGTAATACTTTCCGGTGATCACTTACCGTAGGCAAAATATCGCTAAGCTCAGATATAAAATCAGGGACTTCAGCATCATGAGGAAGCGGTTGACCAGCTTGATCAAGAAAAGAGAAATGGTAGCTATCGACATCAAGGCGGTTAGTGATAAACAGGGGCTGGCGATGAATTAAGCCTGAAAATTGTTTTAATAATCCGAATGGCGATTGTTCATTTGACATAGACACTGCTCTTCCTGATTTCTAAGTTATATCGATTCACGACCTGAAAACGCAAGAGATAGTGTACCACTGTCTACATACTCAAGCTCGCCACCAATAGGAATACCGTGAGCAAGACGCGTGATATGGATATCCTGGGCCTTGGCTAGTTGGCTGATATAGTGTGCTGTGGCTTCACCTTCAACGGTTGGGTTCGTTGCTAAAATGACTTCTTGAATAGTCTTTTGAGCAAAGAGTTCAGTTAAAAGTGGGATACCTAATGCTTCTGGACCCACGCCATCTAGTGGTGATAAATGACCCGATAAAACAAAGTAACGACCTTTGTAGTGCGTAGCTTGTTCAATAGATAAGACATCACTGGGCATTTCGACGATACACAACTGATCTTGACGACGTTGAGGGTCAGCACAACGCGGACAAATAGGTGTCTCGCTGAGAATACGACACTGTTCACAGTGCTGAACTTTATCGAGAGCATGTGCTAAAGCATCTGCCAATAACTGACCACCATCACGGTTGCGCTCTAATAAGTGGAAAACCATACGCTGAGCGGATTTAGGCCCAACGCCTGGAAGACATCGAAAAGCATCAATTAATTGATCAATAGTTGGTCCAAGACTCGCCATAGATAGTCAGCTAATAATAGGCTAGAAAGGAATCTTCATACCAGGTGGCAACATACCTGACATACTATCTTGACTGGTCTTTTCAACTTGGCGAACCGCGTCATTGACTGCGGCTGCGATCAAGTCTTCCAACATGTCTTTATCATCTTCGAATAAAGCATCTTCGATACTGACGCGTTTTACATCATGTTTACCCGTCATGACGACTTTCACCATACCACCGCCAGCTTGGCCAGTGATTTCAAGGTTAGCTAGCTCTTGCTGTGCCTTTTCCATGTTGGCTTGCATTTGCTGTGCTTGCTTCATTAAATTACCCATACCACCTTTCATGTTTTTTCCTCTTACTTAATCGGTTTAATTGTACTTTCTATAACACGTGCATCAAATGCGGATTTAATCGCATCGACAGTAGGGTCATTATGAATCGACGCTTTAGCTCGTTCTTGGTCAGCAACGGCATGTTCCGCACGTTCTGTTGCTAGCGTAGGAGAACTTTGGTCTGTGTCTGCATCGACAAACGAAATTTTAATCGTTTGACCCAGTGATTTACTTAATCCAGTCTCCAATCGCTCTTGCGGTTTTTTACTGGCTAGATGGGCAAGTTCAGGCGCAATCGCTAATGTCACATTATTATCTTTAAAATCAACAAAAGCACTGTTATCAGCAAGTTGTCGTGCTAGTGCAGTCAATTTTAGACTATTAATAAGGTTAAGCCAATTGTCAGCAGTGATCGAAGCAGATGTCGTTGATTCAACCGCTTTTTCAGGGGCAAGCTCTACTTTAACAGTTGGTTTAGTCGGAGGTGGCTCTATTGTCGGTGTAGATTCAGCCGGTTTGTTTTTAGAGTTTACTTTAGCGGCCGTTTTTTTTTCTGTGGGTTTTGACTTTGGTGTTGGAAAAGAAGGCGTCTCAATGTGTTGAGTTACATCGGCAGGTTGAAAGTGCATCATTCTTAACAGGGTCATTTCAAAACCACTTTTTGGATCAGCTGCATAGGGCAAATCTCGTTTGCCATGTAAAGCAATTTGATAAAAGAGCTGTGTTAATTCAGGCGACAGTTGCTGGCTAAAAGAGACCAAAGTGTCAGCATCCTCTAGTTCAGTGGTATTGAGATCAGGAACGAGTTGCAAAGTAGCAATGCGTTGAAACAGGCTAAGTAAGTCATTGAGGACTTGTACAAAATCTCGGCCTTGAACTGATAGATCTTGAGACTGTTGAATGACAGCATCGCCATTACACGAGATTAAAGCCTCGATAAGCTGGTAAAGCTGTTGTTGAGAAATATTCCCCAACATATCGTGTATTTTAGCACTTTTCACGGTGCCAGACCCATGAGAAATGGCCTGATCAAGTAAGCTCAGTGCATCCCGCATACTTCCATCGGCTGCTTTAGCAATAGCACTGAGTGCATCGGGTTCAAAGCCGATATCTTCAGATTTCAAAATAGTTGTTAAATGGCCTGAAATTTGGCCGATATCTAACCGTCTTAAATTAAACTGTAAACAACGTGACAGAATCGTCACAGGCAATTTTTGAGGATCGGTAGTTGCAAATAAAAATTTGACGTGTGGTGGTGGCTCTTCCAGTGTTTTAAGTAAGGCATTAAAACTGCTTGTTGACAGCATATGCACTTCATCAATCAAATAGACTTTATAGCGACCACGACTAGGTGCATATTGCACATTATCGAGTAACTCACGGGTATCATCGACTTTAGTGCGAGAAGCAGCATCAACCTCAATCAAATCAACAAAACGACCTGAATCAACTTCTAGGCAACTTTGACATTCACCACAGGGGGTCGAGCTGACACCTTGCTCACAGTTAAGCGATTTAGCAAAGATACGGGCCAAGGTCGTTTTACCAACGCCACGTGTGCCAGAGAAAAGAAAAGCATGGTGAAGGCGGCCTTGGTCTAAACCATTGATTAAGGCTTTAAGGACATGTTCTTGTCCGACAACGTTGGAAAAGGTGTTAGGCCGCCATTTTCGAGCGAGAACCAAATAACTCATAGAATAGGGTGATCACCAAGCTCATCAAAATTAGGGTGGCGACCCGTACCAGCCAAATCTCGGCGCCCGAGTCCGAAGGCTCCGCTGCTCCCTTCCGGGCCTGACGGGTTGACCAACATATCGTCGCGAGGTAACCGGCACAGGCCACCATAGAGTGCGTGATTTTAGTTGTTTTTTTTATTTTTGGCTATGTTTATTCTGTTGTTTAGTGGAGAAAGAGTGAAATAGAGGCTTCAAGGATAAGAAGCTAAGTGATTAACCCGGCCTGATTTAAACGCAAGAAGTCTTAGAGATCAAAGTTGAGGAATTGAATAGGAATTAATCACATGCAATAAATAAGGGATATAGGCATGATTTTGAGAGCCTAATCACAGATTAGAAATAATATCTAAATTAAGTTAGGTAACTACTGTAATTAGTTGAACATGTCCGTTAAAGTCGGAACCCATAATAACAAGTAGATTTGCGTAAATCCTTATGGGTAATTTAAAAGCAAGCAGCTTTATTTCTCTTTTTATCTGTTCTTTGAGTAGTCAGGCCAGTAGTCTCAACAGTTTAAAAAAAACATGAGTTTAGAAGAGGTTTTCAGGAGGTTACGGGATAGGCCTACCGCAACCGATAGAGCACATACTAGAAGCTGAAATAGCGACAACAAGCTGATAATCTTAATCTAAACATACGCCTTAGGCCTGTTTATAAGCCATGATGGCGGGTATTAAGCCCGCAATGAATGCAGCGGCCATAATGAAGCCTAGATATATGAGCTGCTCTAAGCTAAATAGATTAGCAGATAAATGAAGCCCGAATTGCTCAAGTGCAAGGTTTTTAGCAAGTTCAAAACTGCCAGCTAAGCTCAATATGCCCAGAACATACCCAACAAAAGTTACCAGCATCACCTCAATTTCGATCAGTGAGAAAATAAACCAAGGACTGGCACCCATCACCCGCATAACCGCAATCTCGCGTTGTCGTTCACGAATAGAAGCCAACAACATAGCAACCAAGCCGAGTAAGGAAGAAAGCAGAATTAACAGTGCGATTAAACGCAAGCTGTGCTCCATTACTGACGTTATTTGCCATAGCTTGGCCAGAGTCACACCTGGTAGCATAGCAAGTAAGGCTTCTTCACGATATTCATTAATAACACGTTGAAGGCGAAATGTTGCCGTTTTTTGTTTCAACCCAAGCATCACAGCCGTAACGGATTTAGGTGTTAAGGATTGTGCATCGCTGATAGCTGTAGGATTTGAATTAACACCATTGTTCCAACCGATATGAATAGCTTCCATACCGGGCAGGCTAATATATAAGCTTCTATCGACCGGTGTCCCAGTCGCTTTCAGCAGACCGCTGACACGAAACGGTTTATCTTTATGTAAACTAAAACTAGTCGAGCCCAGGCCATGCGCTAGAACCAATTCATCGCCTAATTGATAATCTAGTTTACGTGCAACTTCAGCACCTAAGACTACATCGTAGACAGCTTTAAACGCTTGGCCAGCGTCGAATTGCAACGGTTGCAGTTCAGCGTAACGGTAATACTTAAAATAATCTGGCGTTGTTGCAGTAACGCGGTAACCCTGGTGAGAATCACCCAATGAAATGGGAACGGCCCAGTTAACACTACTTAAAGAGCTGAGTTCTTGGTAGGTTTTCCAGCTGATATTTTGAGTCGCAGCACCCATATGAAACACGGCATAGAGTAATAAGTTGATATCGCCTGTACGGGCGCCGACGATTAAATCTGTCCCTGCGATAGTACTGTTAAAATTTTGTTTGGTTTGCTGGCGTATTTGTTCAACACCGATCAACACATAAACGCTGACAATAATGGCAAGCAGCGTGAGTAAAACTGAGCCTTTGCGGCTCTTTAGACTATTAAGGGCCAGTTTGAAAAAGATCGGATTGCATTTAGGCATCATTGATCTCATTCATAGTCTGGCTACGTGAGAAGTAGGGCGATAAAGTGTGATCATGGCTAACAAATAGCAAAGTTAAATTCGTCGACTCTACTTGTCGTAACAGCAATTGTACAAAAGCGTCACGACTTTGATAATCGAGAGAAGAGGTCGGTTCATCGACAATCAATAATTGTGGTTGATGGATCATCGCCCGGGCAATAGCCACGCGCTGCTGCTGACCAACGCTGAGTTGATCAGATGTTTTATGCCAATGATCTTGGTCAATACCCAGTGACAACAAAATTGAACTGGCCTGCGCTTCCATAGCGTGCCTTTCAGGACGTTGGCCATTAAATGCACACGCTAATCTGACATTATCTAAAGCAGAGAGATAGGGAATAAGGTTAAAACGTTGGAAAACATAGCCAATATGTTGAGCACGAAAATGATCGCGCTGACGACCAGAGAGCGTGTCCAATGACGAGCCTAAGACATTAATCTGACCTTGAGAAACAGGTAAAATCCCGCTAATGACATTTAATAAAGAAGATTTCCCACACCCTGAAGGACCTTGCAAAAATAAACTCTCACCTTGCTCAACCTGCCATGAAGGCATATTGAGAACAAGCGGTGAGTGTGCGGAATAACTATATTTCAGTTTTTCTATCTGAATAGCCATCTTCATATAATAGGTCATTTCCTTTATGATGCATCATAGCATTTTTAACTTTTTTTGCGTGTAATTATGAGCCTAAAAGCCCGATATCTAGCCAGTCTTTTACTGTTGCTACTTTCACTGAGTACCTTATCTGCAAGGGCTGAAAACCCCCGTACGCTACATTGGGATGAGTTATTGCCAGCTGCTGACTTGGAAGCACTGATAAATCCACCTGAATATCTGAATGAGATAGATGATGGTTCACTCGAAGATATAATCACCAATGGCTTAGAGCAAGCACTTTCTTTGGCGGCAGATGATGCATATCAACAAGCGTTGGTCTCAACGAGTGTTATACCAGAAATGGATGGGCAGCATGTCAGAGTACCAGGGTTTATCGTGCCTTTGACCTATGACAATGAACAACGCGTGACCACTTTCTTTTTAGTCCCTTACTTTGGTGCTTGTATCCATGTACCACCACCGCCACCAAACCAAATTATCTATGGTCAATTTGAAAAAGGGTCAGCTTTAGCCGACATCTACGATGCTTACTGGGTAATAGGCACATTGCATACAACGATTACTGAGAATGATACTGCCACATCAGCTTATAGTTTAACTGTCACCGATGTGCGCCTTTATGAGGAAGACCCCAGCTAAACCATCTGCAACTTACTGCTTAAAATACACTTGCCTGTCATCGTGACGTAAAGTTGCTGTACCTGAAGTAGTATCGACTATCCAATTCAATTTGATGGAGTCAATAGCAGGGAAATATTCTTGTAGAGAAACAGTGACAGAATCTAAGCCTTCTGAGTTACATTTAAATTTGTAATTGGCTTCAAGTTCAGCATGCTGATTATCGTGGTGTCCATGGTCATCGTGCTCATCTTCGCCATAGTGGATATTACGGTGAGTGAGTTCACATAGGCTACCGTTAAACTGCAACCACTCATGTGGGCCGTCAAAGTGTGCCGCCATAGCGTGAATAGCCACTTTTTCAGCTTCAGTTCTTGCGGCATACTCAAAGCCAACGAGATTCATCAACGGAGAGGTGATTTCGACTTCAATATGATTAGCTTCGGCAATCAGGTTTATCTCGACTAAGCCATGTACATGTGCATCTATATGCTCATCGTCAAAGGCATAAACGGTATAGGAAGGCCAGATTAAGACAGCAAATATAAGGCTTTTCATAAAGGGAATAGCACCATTATTTTTGGCAGCCTTCGCATAAGCCATGTAGTTCTAGTTGAGGACTGTTTAATTGAAATTGTATAGCATTGATACTTTTTTCAAGCGCAGAAATCAAAGTCTTATCGAGACCAATTTCATTGACGGCATTACAGCTATCGCAAATTAAAAATTGAGGAGCTTGATGAGTATGGTCACAGTTGATATGTGAGCAGGCTAAGAACTTATTGGTCGTTGTCAGTTTATGCGCTAAACCATTCTGCATCAGGAAGTCTAACATTCTGTAAACCGACATAGCCGGAATACTATCACCGGCTTTTTCATGATAGAGGTCTGCTATTTCATACGCTGATTGCGGTTGTCCATTTTCTAATAATATCTCAAGAATAAGACGACGCTTTTGAGTTAGGCGACCACCATTATTTCTGCAATGGTCCTCGGCTTGTTGGATAACGTTGTCTATGTTTAGTATCATGTCAGAGTTTTTTTCATTAAGAAGCCAGTACTTTTTGGTAGTTTAATCTTATTAATTAGATGATATCCAGCGTCAGAATCAGTCTACGCTGCTTTGAACTAGCCAGTGGAGAGCGATGTACAACACCATCACCAGTATTATCACTCCAGCTTTGACCTTTAAATAACAACACATCACCTACTGAAACACGGTTAATTTTATCGGAGTAGATGACTGTTTTATCATATTGCCTATCAACTAAAGCCTGCCTATCGGTATTGTCATCTTCAAGCCATTCAGTGGTCAGACCGGAATAGGTACTGACGAGGCGGCAGAGTACTTTATCGACATGAAAGAATGGGCATAAGGTCCTTTTAACTAGTTCAAAACGCAATCCAATTTCTGCAATTTCGAACAAATCAGCATACAAAGTAGCTAACATTTCAACATCATGTGCCAAATGACTATATTTTGCTTCTCCCCACTGTTCCTGTAACCACTGGGCAACTTGAGATGGGGGTAAAATAATCCGATATGTAAAATGTTGCTTATCAGTCAACAATTGCTCGACATCTCGCCTAACCGAACTATCTAATGGGCGCTGCCAATTAATCAGTCGTACATTTTCCTGATAAATATCAGCCATTAATACAGGATCATTGCCTGCTAAATAATAGTGGTCTAATTCGAGGCTTTGGTTATGGGCTAACATCAAATAAAGTCAATTTTAATCAAGACAAAGGTGAAAGAGTGATTGTGAGTAATTTCTTGTTTAGGCTATGTGCTGAGATAATCAAAAACGCAGATGGAATCACTAACCAGAGCTCAAGTGACTCAGGGAGATAAAAGCTGCTAGACATAACCAAGATACCAATCGACGCTAAAATTAAAGGAATAGCAGAGCCATGTTGTTTATAAGCATACGGTAAGCTTAAAACAGCTAAGATGATCACAGGTATTAACAAGGCTTGATGAACCCATTCGGCTTCAAACCAACTTATTGCAGCACCACTTAGCCCTATGATAAGTAAGAGTGGGGCGGCAAGACAGTGAATTAAACACAGGCCAGACGTAAAAATAGCAAGATTATCTTTCATATTGCGCTCTAATAAAATGATATATCATATCTTAATTGGAATTAACATAATGTCAACTTTTTCAGCTATGAATAGAGTTGGTCATTACAAATAGAGCTCGCAGGGTTCAAGATGAATTTTAGCTTCGGGTTTCTTTAGAATTTATACTGGGCAGTTAATGGTGGAGAGGGTGCGGTATACCAAGCACATCCTTGTGCTTGTCCCTTCGCGCGCTCCGCGGTGCTTAACATTCCAGACGATAAGTCGAACAGGCTTCAAATCGAAATCTCACTAAGCTCCATAAAAAATACCCCGCTATGCGAGGTATGTATTTATGGCGGAGAGCGAGGGATTCGAACCCTCGATAGGGATTAACCTATACACACTTTCCAGGCGTGCGCCTTCGACCACTCGGCCAGCTCTCCAAATTTCTAGACAATTGTTTCTGAGAAGTGAACCCTATTAAGCTTCAACAGCTTCAACAGCTTCAACAGCTTCAACAGCTTCAACAGCTTCAACAGCTTCAACAGCTTCAACAGCTTCAACAGCTTCAACAGCTTCAACAGCTTCAACAGCTTCAACAGCTGTTTCAGATGACGTCGAAGTCTCCACGACCTCGGTTGTTTGTTCTGCTTCTACTATATCGTTTTGTTCTTCAGACGCTTCATCAACTTGATTGTCATCAGATGCTTTTTCACGACGACGTTTATCACCTTGACGAGCGTAATAGGCCAGTCCTTTCAAAACGATATCAGGATAATGAGCGATATTCGCAGGTAAGATAGGTCTGATAAGTTCAGCATCGCCGCCCGTAATAATAAAGCGGATACGATTTTTAAATTGCTCTTTCAAATCGCTCATTAAGCGATCAATCGTTGCTGTGACCGTATATAAAGTACCCGTTTGAATGGCGCTTTGTGTATTAACCGCCAATGTTCTAAATTCCGATTCTGCCAGTGTATCTGTTAAGTCACTTGTGCCAGAAATTAATGAGTTACGCATCAGGTCGAGGCCCGGTAAAATCATACCACCCTGATGAAGACCATACTTGGTGACAATATCCACAGTGATAGCCGTACCACAGTCAATAATACAGGTTGCCATACGTGCATGTTGGCGGGCTGCAATCAGTGATAGCCAACGGTCAACACCTAATACTTCTGGCTCTACGTAGGCATTAGTGACACCAAATCGTTTCTTTTCACTTTGAATAAAAGTTGGAGTGACTTGCCATTTCTTTTCGGCCCACTCGGTGAGTTGCTTGGCAATTTTATCACCGGCGACATTAGAAACAAAAACAGCTTCAATGCCTTCAACACCCTTAAAATATCTATTAAGCCCAGCCTTTATGCCCGTTTTACTTCGGACGAAAGTTTGGCTATCAGCAAATCGACCGGATTCAAGAAAGGCAAACTTAACACGGGTGTTACCAATATCAATCAATAACTTCATGATGCAAACCGAATACTAACGTGACTGTTGGATAGAGTGTGAAGCTGGTTCTGATGTTCGTAGCGTAAGGCACCATTTTCATCGATACCCTGTGCTTTAACGGTTTGCGTTACATCATCGCTAATCAGTTGAATCGTGGCGTTGTGTAATGCGTCATATTGAGACCAGAGGGGCACGAAATCTTGCAATCCACGTGCTTGGAATAGAGTAAGTGTTTCAATCATATTTTGAATTAAATGTCCTGCCAGCTCATTTCTACAGGGTACCTCAGTACAGAGCTGTTGAAGGCTGGTTGTCGGTTGTTGTATTTTATCTCGTGTGGCAGTTGGAAGCTTAAAATTAAGGCCAACTCCAATAACGGTGTTATGTTGATTACCGAATCGTGATTCTACTAGAATTCCAGCAAGTTTATGTCGATTAACCAATACATCATTAGGCCATTTCAGTTGTAAATCACTGATTCCATGGGACTTTAAGGTATTAATGAGTCCAATGCCAATCGCAATACTTAAGCCGTTTTGCAGGGTATTTGCGGGAAATGGCCAAAATAAAGATAAATAGAGGTTACCTGCTGGCGGAGATAGCCATTGATCGCCACGGCGACCACGTCCTGCGGTTTGATGCTCACTTAGGCAGACAGCAGGCGTATCGAGTCCTTGTTCTAATCGTTGCCATAATTGGTCATTAGTTGAAGCAACAGACTCATAAATAGACAGATTGCCAAGTTGTTGATAGCTGCTATCTGACATAGCATTACGAATAGCAGAGCGGGAAAGGGGTGCAAAGGGGCTGGATTCAATAAAAGTCAAAAATAAAGTCTATGTATAGTGCGTGAGTTGTCATTCAGTCTAACAAATTACGCTCAGGCAATCAGGTCTAAAATAGCCTCAGGTCTGTAGTCATTAACAGCATCATCATTTTCAGAAAAAATTTGTGCTTGGCGGGCTGCAATATCATTATTGGCTTCATCGGATTGTGTGCTATCACCAATCTCTTCTGTTGAATCTGACGCAACGCTATCTCTCACTTCTTCATTAGCTTCAGACGCTTCCTCTGATTCAGCGCGATGTTGTTGACCAATTTCCACCCTCGCCTGAACGGCAAGTTGCGCTGCTTGTGCGGCGACACGTAAATCCTGCGCTGAAGGTCTCGCAGGTGCCAGTGCAGCAGCACGAATACGCTGGGCTTTTGCTAATGTGGCTTCTGGGTCGCCCGCAACAGGCGTGGTATGAATACGGATCTCGCCGCCGACAGCATATTGAACGCCATCGGGCCCTCGCTGATATGTACATGAAACGCCGGGGGCTAAGCTACTGGCTGCTGCAAGATGAGCAGCCTCATGTGCACGAACTTCACGGTCACGCGCTTTTAATTCTTGAAATTGTTTGACTTGTTGTTCGGTTAAGATACTGGGAATATGTGCTTTGGTAGATTGGCTAGCACTAATTTGTTGTCATTTTGGCTGCGATTCGCCTTGCTGGTCAACAGCTGTTGGTTTGACAACGCCTGGGGCCTGAATAGGTGCTAGGGCAGGCGCAGCAATGACTTGCATAGGCTAGACTTCAATATCCAACAAGGTGCCAAGAGTGGCATTACTGGCTTCAATCACTTTAAGAGAAGCTTCAATCTGTTGCTCAGCGCTGAGATTACTGACCAAGGCAGAAGTAATATCAATATCAGCATCCGGTTGGCCTGATCGCGCAATATCAGCGCCATTCTTATTAAGCTGCTGCAGGCCTGATTGAACACCCGCTAAACCAGACAGAAATGCATAAATTGTACTCATAATAATTATTCTAAAATAAACGGTATCTTGTATAGACATAACAAAACAAAGCCGTTAATTTTGTGACCCATTGGTCATTTTGGCATTAAACCGAATAAAAAGAATGGATGCAGTAAAGCAAACAAAACTAAATAATAAGGCTAAAGCAGGGTAAAAATCAAAGTAGGGTGCACTATATAACTCTCCAACCGCATAAGAAAAATAGAATAGCATTAAGAAACTATTCCAAGCGTGAGTATAAGGTCGGCCATGTAATAAACCGCGTAAAGGCAATAACAAGGGCAACAAAGCGATAGCTAAGACAGTCGCTGTTGGGAAGAGGTAACTGCGCTCAGGCAATACAATCCAGCACAGTAAGGTGAGAAGCAGGCCAAAATATCCGACCAATGTGAGTGTCCGATATAGTTTTATCACGCGTTCAATTTGCTAGCCGTGCATGCAACACGCTGACCTAAGGCACGACACAACTCGGCCTCAGTATCACTTAAGTTGTGTTCATTTTGACTACCAGCAAGGTGACTGGCACCGTAGGGTGTACCGCCATCACTTGTTTGCATCAGCAGATCGCTGTCATAAGGCAAGCCCATGACCAACATACCATGGTGAAATAAAGGCAACATCATCGACAGTAAAGTCGATTCCTGACCACCATGTAAGCTGCCCGTTGAAGTAAAGACAGCAGCAGGTTTACCAATCAACGATCCGGATAACCAAATATCGCTACTATTATCTAAGAAGTATTTTAGTGGTGCTGCCATATTACCGAAACGGGTTGGACTACCAAGTACGAGACCTGCACAACTTTTGAGTTCATCTTGAGTGACATAAAGGTGACCGTGTTCAGGAATACTGTCTTCTGTTGCTTCACAAACAGCAGAAATAGCCGGGACAGTACGAATAAGACTTTCATAACCGTCCACGCTTTCAATACCACGGGCAACCTGTTCAGCCATTGCTTGTACATGGCCAGAGCGACTATAGTAAAGAACGAGAATAAGGGCCATAAGATTTAAAATAAGCTCAATACAGATTCAGGAGGGCGACCAATTTTAGCTTCACCATTATGTATCACGATCGGACGTTCGATCAGTTTTGGATTATTGATCATTGCATCGACTAAATCGTCATCGCTGAGTGCAGTGTCCTTTAGGCCTAATTCTTTATAAACGGCTTCGCCTTTACGCAATAATTCACGTGGGTTCATATTTAACTGACTTAAGACTTGTTTTAGCGCATCAGCACTCGGTGGTTCATTAAGGTAATCAATGATATTGGGTGTAATGTTATTTTCTTCCAATAAAGCGAGTGTCTGGCGTGATTTGCTACAGCGAGAATTATGATAAATATCAGTCATGCTAATGGTCCGAAAGTGGTTCAAATGAAGAGAAATGTAATTCAGTAGGACGAATGGTACCCCAATGTTGGCAACCCGGGCAGTGCCAATGCATGGTTTTGCCTGAAAATCCACAATGTTGGCAGACATAGCGACGGCCATGTTGTAACAAGCTATCGGTCATATCATGTACAAGTGGTAAGAGCGTTTGATCACTTAATTTACCCATTGATAATAAATGATGCAAGCCTTCTAATGACGGTTGTTGCTGTAATTGTGTTTGTAGGTACGCTTGTGCTTTTTCAGTGCCTGATTGAATTTCAATTACCTCAGCAAGCATGAGGTGCGCACTTAGCATCTTGGGGTGTCTGGCTAAAATGCCTTTTAACCAAGTTCGAAATACCGTCATTTTATTCAAAGCTTGGTAACACGTTTTGAGTAAAGGCAGGGCTTCAGGAAGATAGTGAGGATCTTGTTGTTCTACCTTAGCAAGCGATTTTAAGGCTTTAGCATGTTGATCTGCCTCGATATAAACAGAGGCTTCCAACAAAGCAGCACGGACACACTTCGGGTTAAATTGTGTTGCTTTTTTGAGTAACGAAAGACTACCAGATGCATCAAGTTTAAGCGCCTGTTCAGCTAACTCACAATAAAGCTGTGCGATTTCAGCGCCTATTTTTTCAGGGTGTTCGGATCGTAATTTTTTAGCCATATCAATGGCTTTTTGCCAATGCTTTTGCTGTTGATATAAGCCTAATAAATGTCTATAGGTTTCATTCGGCGGAGAAGGCTTATTGAGCAGTTCCAAAAAGAGTTGTTCTGCCCGATCTAAAACACCCGCACTCATATAATCCAAGCCTAATTCGATTAGGGCTTGATCACGCTGGGATGGGCTTAATGTGGGGCGGGCAATTAAGTTCTGATGAATACGAATGGCACGTTCCGTTTCACCGCGGCGCCGAAAGAGGTTAGCGAGTGCTAAATGGGTTTCGACCGTATCACTATTGACTTCAAGCAAACCGATAAAAACATCAATGGCCTTATCAGGCTGCTCATTTAATAAGTAATTTAAGCCTTTAAAATAATCGGGGTCGAACCGACTTTGCTGCGTAGAGAAACGTTTTTTATAATGACGACGTGCTGTTAACCAACCTGACAGGGCAGCAATAGGTAATAATAGAAACAGCCATTCCATAGCAAAATAAATTAATTTGCGTCTTTAATCGGCAAGATACGCAGGCTATTAATCTCTTGCTCGCTCACAGCCACTCTCTTATGTAAACGTCTATTTTCGTATCGTAACCCTAAAGTAATTATAAAAATGGCTAAAGCGCCAAGTACAATACCTGTAACAATGGAAGTAATCACAACCAGCGAAATCGGCAGCGTGATTGAACTGAGATAATAATTAAGCTCGACCGGACCATTGTTAATGGCAGAAAAGGCCGCACCAGCAGCAAACACAATGACGAAAATAATGATGGTGATAATACGTTGCATAACGAAACCTGTCTTAAACGAAAAGGGCTAAAAGGTGGCTTTAAACTATTCGCCTCAATTAGTCAGATCATACCTCAAAATGACACATTGCCCAGATTAGATTGAAATCATGTAAAATTGCCGCTCTAATTAAAGCATTAAGTCTGTAACGATTCGACTTTGGAGAAAAAGATATGACCTTTGTTGTCACTGAAAACTGTATCAAATGTAAATATACCGACTGTGTTGATGTCTGTCCGGTAGATTGTTTTCATGAAGGGCCAAACTTTCTCGTCATCGATCCTGAAGAATGTATCGACTGTACCCTTTGTGAACCGGAATGTCCGGCTGAAGCGATTTATTCAGAAGATGATCTACCAGCAGAACAAGCACACTTTACAGAACTAAATGAAGAGCTAGCGAAAATCTGGCCAGTATTAACAGAGAAAAAAGAAGGCCCAGCTGATGGTGCAGAGTGGGATGGGAAACCTGATAAGTTAAAACTATTAGAGCGTTAATAGTTAAAATAATATAAAAAAGCCCGCATAAAATGCGGGCTTTTTACATAAACTAAATTGTATTTGCCGCAAAAGAGTCTTTTAAGAAGTTGGATTTAGGTCTAAGGAGACTGGCCGTTTAATCTCAAAAGCGTACGCTATCTAATACTGTTTAGCCACCTTCTACTGCTCGGCAAACTGTCGTCCCAAAAGTCCGCATAAGCAGCCTTTTAACCATCAATACTACGCCCGTTTTACACTACAGACTGTTACTTACCAAACGCAGTCACTCGTTTTACGCCCTGTTAAGTGGAATAAAAAATCACTTATCCATAAAAGGCTTCGACAGTGCCTTTTATCTTCATCAGCATAGGCTGGCCATAACGATCCAATGCTTTAGGAGATGCGATTTTTATCCACCCTTCACTAATACAATATTCCTCGACATCATTACGTTCTTTTCCATTCAGCCGAATACCAATATCATGCTCAAAAACTTCTGCCACATGATGCGGGCTAGCAGGGTTGATTGAAAGGCGATCCGGTAAAGCGGGTAGCGAAGTTGTGTCGTTCATATTCGTGACCTGAAATAAATGAAAGTTATTGCATTGTAGACAATCTAGGTCTAGTCCTCAAACGCTTAAGAAACGGTTTAGTCTTGTGATGAGTTAATGGCTAAATTTGAGAGAACACCAGCTGGTTTTTTTGAACAGAAATGGATTAAGTTATCAGCCCACAATTGACCACTCATCAATCATTTTTTTCACTATTCGCACTGAGCTATCGAACAGCACCAATGCAATCACAATCCAGTCGAAAGGATACGGAAAGTACTCGAAAAAAAGGCTAATGAGGTTGTTAGTAGTAATGTAACGAGTAAGGCAGCAATCCAATCAATTTTAATCGTTATCTCCTCAGGAATCACAGAGCAGATACAAGGGTAAAAAACGTACACAAAAAAGCCCGCATAGGGCGGGCTTTTTATTTAGCGAAAGTGATCTAAAAACAAAGCTTTAGGCCATTAAGTGTTTTAATTTTTTAAGTGCATTATTTTCAATTTGGCGAATACGTTCAGCCGAGACTTGGTAATGGTCTGCCAATGTATGCAAAGTGGCCTTACCTTCATCATTTAGCCAACGCTGACGTAGGATATCTTGGCTACGCTCATCTAATGTGGCTAAGGCATTGCTCAATTTTGTTTCTTGAAAGTCTTTATGATCAACGTTTTCGACGTGAACAGAAGGGTCGGTATTTTCTGGTCCTGTCAGGTAAGCAGCAGGTGAAAACGTATTATCTTCATCATCGACATCAACAGGCAAATCAAATGAGGCATCTGGTTGCGCCAAACGACGTTCCATATCCATTACATTATCGGGTGTGACGCCGAGGTCTTCTGCGACTGCTTCAACTTCTTCTTGGTTTAACCAACCCAAGCGTTTTTTTGCACTGCGTAAATTGAAAAATAATTTCCGCTGCGCTTTCGTTGTCGCAATTTTTACAATACGCCAGTTTTTAATGACATATTCATGGATTTCAGCACGGACCCAATGGACAGCAAAGGAAACCAAGCGAACACCTTTGGTCGGGTCAAAGCGTTTAACCGCTTTCATCAAGCCGATATTACCCTCTTGCATTAAATCAGAGACAGGTAAACCGTAAGCGCTATAGCCTCTGGCAATACGGGCGACAAAGCGTAAGTGTGAAAGGACAAGGCGTTGTGCAGCCTCAACGTCGCCATCTTGTTGGAGACGTGTTGCTAAATCATATTCTTCTTTAGCCGTTAAAACAGGAATGTTATGGACTAGATTCGTATAAGAATCAATACTTCCTATTGGGGCTAAGGCAAGTTCATAAGGTGTTGCAGCTGTTGCCATTAGTGACCTTCCAAAAAATTATTCTCTAATAATAACATGAAGCTATCGATTTAATCACTATCTTAAGTACATAAAAATGGGAGTAAAGTTCCAATTTTCAAGGGCAAGGCTTTATTGAATCAGGCTCAATGGCACGTAAATGCCGGCCGACGGCCAACCAAGCACCTAGAATACCTAAGAATATCCCGGTAAGAGGCAAGTAAAGTAGCAATAAGCCTGTGAACCATTGTAAATGGAATTCACTGCCATATAGACTCGCCAAATGGTAAACAGGTTCACTCAACATGCTTAATACGACGAGTAAGGTGCTCCACGCAAAGAAACCACCCAAAATGCCATACCAAAAACCGGTATAGAGGAAAGGGCGCCTTATAAAACGATTAGTTGCGCCTACCAATTTCATAACCTTGATTTCAGATTGGCGGTTAATAATCGCTAAGCGAATGGTATTGCCGATCACTAACAGCACACTCAAAGATAGCAGTATCCCGAGTAGGCCAATCCCGCGTTCTAATAATTGGTTAATACTGCGTAGACGTTTTAGCCAAGCCATGTCTAATTGGGCTTGTTCAACTTCAGGCAAGGCGGATAAGTCGCGTAGTAGAAATTGAATATCTTCGTCTGACGTTGTACTTTCGGTGGGAACCAATGTCATAACGGCAGGAAGCGGATTATCAGGAAGACTATCCAACAGACTGCCTAAACCCGATAACTCTCGAAACTCAATAAGAGATTGGTCAGCGTTTTGGTAATGCACTTCTTTGACAGTTGGCCAGTCTCGTATCTTGGTTTTTAGCTGTTTGGCTTCCTTTTCAGAAACGTCTTGTTTTAAAAACAAGCTGATTTGACTGGCATCATCCCAATTGCTACTCACATGAGTGACATTCTGTAATAGCACGAATAAACCAGCGGGCAGTGCCAAAGCAATACCAATCACGGCCATAGTCATAAAGCTAGAGAAAGGCTGCCGCCAGAGGCGACCTAAGCTAAATAACATCACCTGCAAGTGACGAAGTAGATAACTTTTTAGGCTAAAGGAAAACCACTTCTTCATAACACTGCATACTCTGGTGCTAAGCGGCCAGCTTCTAATACGATTTGGCGGTGAGGCATGGCAATAACGAGCTCTAAATCATGGGTCGCGATAAAGACCGTTACACCTACCTGGTTAAACTGTTCGAACAGTTGCATAATGTCCCGTGATAAATCGGGGTCAAGGTTACCGGTGGGTTCATCAGCCAATAAAATTGGCGGACGACTGACCACGGCACGGGCAATGCCGACGCGCTGTTGTTCACCACCTGATAAGGCAATCGGTAACTGTCTTTCTTTACTGAGTAGGCCAACTTTATCTAATGACGCACGAACACGCCGGCCGATTTCTCGGTGACTTTCTCCAGCGATAACCAAAGGCAAAGCCACGTTATCAAACACCGTACGGTCATGTAATAAATTGTGATCTTGGAATACCAAACCAATTTGGCGTCGATAAAAGGGAATCTTACCTTTTTTGAGTCGACTTAAATTTTGGCCATTCACAAAAACTTGGCCATGAGTGCTGCGCTCAATTAATGCGATGAGTTTCAGTAAAGTACTTTTACCCGCACCAGAGTGACCGGTTAAAAAGGCCATCTCACCTTGTTGTAATTCAAAGCTGAGTCCTGATAACGCCTCATGCCGGTTGGTATAGCGTTTATAGACATCGGTAAATTGAATCATGTGTCGGGGCCTTTACTCTTCACGGCCTAATAAGGCATCAACAAATTCCGTTCCATCAAAGGGACGGAGATCATCAATGGCTTCACCAACGCCAATGTAGCGAATCGGCAGCCCGAGTTTTTTAGCAAGCGCAAAAATAATACCACCCTTAGCAGTACCATCGAGTTTGGTTAGCGTGATACCTGAGACATCAACGATTTGTTGAAATTGTGTGGCTTGATTCAAAGCATTTTGGCCTGTGCCAGCATCAAGTACGAGCATCACTTCATGTGGTGCATTGATATCAAGTTTACCCATAACCCTTTTTACTTTTCTCAATTCTTCCATCAAGTTATCTTGGGTATGTAAACGGCCTGCAGTGTCGGCGATAAGGATATCTACATTCCGCGCTTTGGCAGCTTGCAGACCATCAAAAATTACAGACGCAGAATCAGCACCACTCTGTTGAGCAATGACCGGAATATCATTACGCTTCCCCCAAACCTGCAATTGCTCTACGGCAGCAGCACGGAAAGTGTCTCCTGCGGCCAACATGACACTTTTGCCTTCATTTTGGAATTGTTTCGCTAACTTACCAATGGTGGTGGTTTTACCCACGCCATTAATGCCCACCATCAAAATAACAAACGGCATATCTTGTTGTGGAATAACCAGTGGCTTTTGACTCGGTGCTAATAATGCCACCATATCATCACGCAATGCTTCGAATAACATGTCACTGTCATTGAGTTGGTTACGTGCAAGGCGTTGCGTTAGGTTATCGATCAGTGTTTGGGTCGCATCAATGCCCAAATCAGCACTCAATAACTGGGTTTCAAGTTCTTCTAATAAATCATCATCAATGGTTTTTTTGCCTAAAATTAAAGACGAAAAACCACTGGTTAATTTAGAGCTACTTCTGCTTAGCCGTTGCTTTAATCGGCCAAACAGACTATTTTTCTCATCAGCAGACGCGTTAATCGTAGCATCCTGAGAGGATGGTTCTAATTCATTAGACGAGACGTCATCAGCAGATGATTTATCGGCTTGTTTGTCTTTTTTTCTTAGGAAACTAAACATAATGTGTTCTTGTCGTTACACTGCAACAGCTTACTTTATCATGTCATGGAAATATAAATGCAGATGCTTAAAAAAATAACGTTAGCGTGCGGCTTGCTCATCACATTGCCAAGCCTTGTGTTAGCAGATGTTAAAGAATATCAATTTGATAATGGCCTAAAACTGATTGTTAAACCGGATCACCGCGCACCCGTTGCGGTGACTCAGGTTTGGTATAAAGTCGGTTCAAGTTACGAGTATAACGGGATTACCGGGATCTCACATCAACTCGAACATATGATGTTCAAAGGCACTGAAAATCTTGGGCCAAATGAGTTTTCCAAAATTATCGCGGCGAATGGCGGACGTGAAAATGCGTTTACAGGTCGTGATTACACCGCTTATTTTCAAACCATGGAAGCCGATAGAGTTGAAGTCAGTTTTCGTCTCGAAGCCGAGCGCATGCGTAAATTGGTACTTGATGAAGCCGAATTATTAAAAGAGCGTGAAGTGGTAGCTGAAGAAAGACGCTTACGGACAGAAGATAGCCCGACCGCAATGACACGCGAGACATTTAATGCAACGGCATTTATGAACAGTCCATATCACCACCCTATTGTGGGCTGGATGAGTGATATTAACAATTACGAAGTTGATGATTTAGAGCAGTGGTATCAAAAATGGTATGCGCCTAATAACGCAACGATTGTGGTGGCAGGGGATGTTGAACCAGAAGCAATCTATAAATTAGCACAGCAATTCTTTGGACACCTTAAACCTGAAGAGGTTGAAGTGGTAAAACCACAAGTGGAAGTACCTCAACGTGGTAAACGAACAGTCGAAGTGCAGTTACCCGCTGAATTACCCTATCTAATGATGGGATGGAAAGTCCCCGTCGTTAAAACGGCTAAAAAAGCGTGGGAACCCTATGCATTAGAAGTGTTAGCGGGTGTGTTAGATGGCGGGGATAGCGCACGATTTACCCGCGATTTAGTGCGTGGCGATGAAATAGCCACCAGCGTGGGTGTGGGCTATAACGCTTTTTCACGGCTTGATGATCTATTCCTTGTCGCGGGTGCACCGACCAAAGCACGTGATGTAGCGGCTTTGCAGCGAGCAGTTATTAAACAGATTGAACAACTACAAGCAGAACCTGTGACTGAGCAAGAATTACAACGCATCAAAACACAAGTCGTTGCTGGGGCTGTGTATGAAAGAGATAGCCTCTTTTATCAAGCGATGCAGATTGGCATGCTTGAGACCATAGGTTTGGATTGGCGCTTAAGCGACCAATATGTTGAGAATATTCAGGCGGTAACAGCAGAGCAAATACAGGCTGTGGCCAATAAGTATTTTGTAGACACAACGCTGACAGTGGCAGAACTAGTACCGCTACCGTTAGACCAGAAATCACGTAATAGAGGCATCATAGGAGGCAGACATGGCCAATAGAATTATCCTTGGCTTAGTAGGGCTCTTTTTGACCTTAACTGCTTATGCAGGGCCACAAATTGAACAATGGAAAACCGAAAAAGGCGCACGTGTTTACTATGTGTCAGCGCCTGAATTACCGATGATCGACGTTAAAATTGTCTTTGATGCGGGTTCAGCACAGGATAAAGATCTACCTGGTACAGCCTTACTGACCAACGCGATGTTAGCAGAGGGTGCTGGCGGGAAAACAGCGGATCAGATTTCAGCAGCATTCGAAGATGTCGGTGCCAATTTTGGTAATGCCTCTCAGCGAGATATGGCGACATTGAGTTTGCGTAGCTTAACGGCTGAACCTGCGCTATCAAACGCATTGAATGCCCTCAATCTAGTATTGACGCAACCTGAGTTCCCTCAAGCGGCATTTGAACGCTTGCAAAAGCAAGTTCTTCTTGGACTACAGGCAGAGAATCAGTCGCCTCGTGCACTAAGTGTTCGGGCATTCTATGCCAACGTTTTTGGTGAGCATCCTTATGCCAATATGCCGATTGGTCAGACCGAAGTGGTTGAGCAACTAAACGTTAAGACGTTGAAAAAGTTTTATCAGCAATACTATGTCGCTCGCAATGCAACGGTAGTAATCGTTGGCGCAATTGATAAAGCGCAAGCAAAATCCATTACAGAGCAGTTAATGGCAGATTTGCCAGAAGGTGAGATAGCCGATCCATTGAATCAAGTATCCGCTCTAACCGAAGCCAAACAGATACATATAGAACATCCTTCCCAACAAACGCATATTTTAATGGGCCAGCCGGGTATAAGCCGAGGTGACCCAGATTATTTCCCGCTCTATGTGGGTAATCATATTCTCGGTGGTAGTGGTTTAGTATCACAGCTTAGTAATGAGGTACGTGAGAAACGGGGATTATCGTATAGTACCTATAGTTATTTCAGACCGATGCACCAACAAGGACCTTATCAATTTGGTCTACAAACCAGAAATGACCAAACAAAAGAAGCTTTAGAAGTGATGCAAGCTACCTTAAGGGCCTTCATTGTTAATGGCCCGACCAGTGAAGAACTAACAGCCGCGAAACAAAATATTACCGGTGGCTTTGCTTTGCGTATCGATAGCAATAGCAAAATTGCTGATTATTTGGCGATGATCGGCTTTTACGGTTTACCACTTACTTATCTCGATACCTTTAAAGACAAGGTGATGGCAGTGACAGCCGTTGATATAAAGTCAGCTTACGAACATCGCGTTCATCCCGATAAGATGGTCACGATCATGGTCGGTGGTAAAGCTGAATAAAACTAAAACACAAGGTCAGTTACGTATCATCGCGGGTAGCTGGCGGGGCAGAAAGTTAGCTGTGCTCGATCTGGAAGGTTTAAGGCCAACGTCAAATCGCGTGCGTGAAACAGTTTTTAATTGGTTACAATCCCATTTAGGACAATCACGTTGCCTTGATTTGTTTGCCGGCACGGGTGCGTTAGGGTTAGAAGCTGCGTCACGTGGTGCAGAACATGTGTCGCTCGTCGAGCTAAATAGCAAAGCTGCAATGCAGCTACGCACGCATTGCCAAACCTTATTAGCTGAACAATGTGAAGTGCATAACCAAGCCGTGACAGACTTCCTAAATCAAAACCAACAACAATACGATATTGTCTTTATTGATCCGCCATACCAAAGTCATTATTGGTCTGAGGTTGCTGAGCAATTAATAGCAACGGGCAGTCTTGCCGATGACGCACTGATTTATTTGGAATATCCAACACAGTTGAATAAACCTGCTTTACCAACACAATGGCAATTAATCAAGGAAAAAAAGGCAGGTGCGGTAAACTATTGCATATTTAGAAACTCCACAGAGTGATAACGTGAGCATAACAGCAATTTATCCTGGGACATTCGACCCCATCACCAATGGCCATATTGATTTGGTACATCGCGCTAGTAAATTATTTGAGCATGTGATCGTCGCTGTGGCGATCAATCCAACAAAAACGCCGGCTTTTAACTTAGCAGAGCGGGTCGTATTGGCAAAAAAAACCTTAGCTGATCTCCCTAACGTTGAAGTGTGTGGTTTTGATGGTCTATTGGTTGATATTGCAAGAGAGAAACAAGCTCAGGTGATTATCCGTGGCCTACGCGCGGTCTCTGATTTTGAACATGAGTTTCAATTGGCGGGCATGAACCGGCATATGGAACCAAATGTCGAAACGATGTTCTTAACACCGGCAGAGCAGTTCAGTTATATTTCATCAAGTCTAGTGCGCGAGGTAGCTGCTCTGGGCGGAGATGTATCTGCTTTTGTTGCACCGTGTGTAGCACAAGCACTAGCAAATCGGACTGTTTGAAAGGTTAATCATATCCATTCAATGGGATTAACGCTAGAATAAGCGTTATAAAGAAGTTTTGGAGTAAAGCATGTCCTTATTTATCACTGACGAATGCATTAACTGTGATGTCTGTGAACCAGAATGTCCGAATAATGCGATTTCACAAGGTCCTGAGATTTATGAAATTGCCCCGGATTTATGCACAGAGTGTGTAGGCCACTTTGATGAACCGCAGTGTGTGGAAGTGTGTCCTGTCGACTGTATTCCAAAAGATCCAGACAATGTGGAAACAGAAGATCAGCTCCGTGGTAAATATGATGCCTTAATGGCAGCAGGTAAGTAGCATAGTAAAATTAGTCTGCGGTCTTCATCGGTAATTTCTGTGGCATTAAAAGGCTAGAACAAATAGAAGCTTCAGCAGAATGCCAAAAAAATCATGATGCTTTTTAATCACGTCTAATTTGGCTACGACGACTAGTTGGCCAGTGATCTTTTTCAAAACCATGTTGTTCAAATCTTTCGACTGATTCGCCGTACAAAGCTAAAACATCATCTGCAGTAACGGCGCAAACGTGAGTACCTTCTAATTCTTGTTCATTGAGTTTAGACATGGCAGCAGTAGATTGCTCAACATTGGCGTCGGCTGCTATTTTGTTGGACATGCTGCACTGACATCGTGGTAAACAGTATCAATACGATTGACAATGTCGTGGATTTACTCTAGTTGTTCTCGTGAATGGTCAGTATTTTTAACCGTTTTTTTTGTTTTTTTATGCTGACATTCATAGCATCAACAACGCGGTTAGTCCCTGATTGCAGTGCTTGTATCATCTGACCAACCTCACAGGCACAGAAATATCGAGAGATAAGCCAATGTGATCAGTATGTTTGAATGGTTTAAAGGGGGAAGAGGGACCATTATCAAAATCATTTATTGATTGCCTAAATGGGCTTATGAAGAGTCGATACAAGGCAACCGCAAATAGGGTGATTAAGAGGAAATCTTCGGCAAGTCGAGAAAAGGATGAAGCGGAAAGCAGTGAGACTAAAAATAGTTCTGAAACAATACTAAGAATAAACAAAGCCAGAATGACTATTCCGAACGTTTTTTGCATATTGATATAACTCCATCGATATCCAGTGGTATAAAAGCCTAGTCCACTAAAAAGCAGACAGAGGTATATAGATGTTATCGACAATAAAAGAAAAAGATATAGTCGTAATTTAGCTTATATAAAAATTAACAGGCCTTGAGCATTTAACTTTGCTAAAGTAATGTCCACCATAATCTATGTTAGGAATATGCAATATGAAAATGTCATTAGCCGTGTTAACGCTAGTTAATGTCTTGTTCTCTGGTTTAACGATGGCACATCCTGAAGCATTAGAAATGCATAAAGCTGAATATAAACAAAAATGGCAGGCTTTAGTCCAAGGCATTGAAAATAGATCGGATTTGTCTTTCACACAAAAACTTACGGTATATGAACAAGAAGTAGCTAAATTAAAGAAACAATATCAAGAAGAACGAGTTGAAGAATATAACAGCAACGAAGTCACCATCACTGTTGACCATCAATGCAAAGGCAGACCAGCTGGCAGTACCAGAAATTGTGGGGTTCGATGTGCCGAGCGACCTGATGAAGACATGTTCACTAAAGTAGAGTGGGTAACTTTCTCTGGTGATTACATGGATGAAGTCGTTAATGAAGAAAAAGCCTGCTTCAAATTAGAAGCAAAAGGCAATGTGAAAAAAGAAGGTAGTGTCAGTGCTGTGTTTAAATACCGAACAAATTACTTGGGCTATATTACAGCGGATGATGCAGATGCCTTATTTAATAGCTTCTTAACAGAATAAAAAGATGAAGAGAATAGAATAATCGGATTTTGCGATTATATAGAGTGATTATTCCCATCGTATAACAGCTATTTTTGCATTAAACTGACAGAATGCATTGATTAAGAATCAACGCGATTATGTGCAATATAATTTTAATGATGAACATGACAATTTTCGAGGGATATAACGATGGCACTACGTATAGGTGATACAGCTCCAAACTTTACAATTGCAACAACAAACGGTGAGATTAATTTCCATGATTGGGCAAAAGGCAAGTGGGTCTTTTTCTTCAGTCATCCAGCTGATTACACACCTGTTTGTACAACAGAAATGGGAAGAACAGCCCAATTAGCGCCTGAGTTTGAAGCGCGTAATTGTGCACCGCTTGGCTTATCTACAGATACGGTTGAAGAGCACCTAGGCTGGATTGAAGATGTGAATGGAACACAAAATACATCGCTCACATTCCCTATCGTTGCTGACGCTGATAAAAGAATTGCAGAACTTTACGGTATGATTCACCCATCAGAAAGTAACAACGCAGCGATACGTTCTATTTTCATTATTGATCCAGAACAAAAGATTCGTCTAACGATGACTTACCCAATGGCGGTGGGTCGTAACTTTGATGAAATTCTACGTGTGATTGATGCGCTTCAAATTGGTGACAAACACGGTATTGCGACACCAGTAAACTGGCGTCCAGGTGAAAAAGTCATCATCCCACCAACAGTGAATAATGCAGATGCATCTGCTAAATTCCCACAAGGGTTTGATGAAATTCTGCCATACCTACGTTATGTAGACGTGTCTAAATAACAAAAAGCTAGTAGAAAAATAGGGGGCCAAATACCATTCGGTATTTGGCCCTTTTTGTTCTATAAGTGTAGTGTAAAACGATCATAATTCAATGAAATAGGTCAGTAACTTCGATCATTTTATGATCTACGGCTTCTGAGTCCGTTGAATGGGTTGCTGTTCTAACACGGCATGAAGTCTGTCTAACTTAGCATTCACCTCCGAGATTTCGGCTTTGATCGAAAGTACTTCCTCAGCTTCAGTATCATCGCGTTCCTGTTCATACTGGTTTTGCTCACGTTGCATCACATCCAACACCACACCAATCATCATATTGAGAAAGACAAACGCTGTGAGAAAGATAAATGTCAGATAAAAAATCCAGCTTAATGGATAGACTTCCATCGTCTCGTACATCACATCTGTCCAATCTTCAAGCGTCGACACACGGAATAAGGTCAGCATCGCAATAGAAATATTAGACCACAATATTGGGTTAATATTTTCAAACATAAAGCTGCCAATGGCGGCATAAATATAGAAGATAATAAACATTAATAAGGCGATATAACCCATTCTTGGCAACGCTTTTAACAATGAGTTAATCAAGATACGAAGCTCAGGAATGACCGATACCAAGCGTAATACACGAAAGATACGTAACAAGCGAGCGAGCAATACGGTTTCATTACCATCAATAGGAATTAAGCTCGCGACGACGATGACAAAATCGAAAACGTTCCAGCCTTTCTTAAAGAAATCTAAGGTTCTGGGCTCAGAGATAAGCTTGATAGTGACCTCGAACAAAAAGAACAAAGTAATAAACCAATCAAGCCCTTGGATCAGGGCATCAGTTGTCGAGGAAACTTCATATGTTTTAGCGCCAGTTATCAAAGCTGAAAAAACAATAATAAAGATAACCGTAAACTCAAATAGCTTATTGCTATGTAACTCAAATAACTGATTTTTAAGGCGTTGTATAGCGTTGGACATAAGAAGGGTAACCAAGGTGAGTAAGCTTGGCCGAAAGATACCATGCCTAGTTGAAATATCAATATATTGAAAAGTAACAGCGATTAAAATGAGAGTTTAGGGCAATAAAGTTGTTCTTTATAAGATGTAGAAACGGGAATACCGACTACTCTGCTAACTGAGTAATGGTTTTAATACAAAGTCTACCTACTCTCGATAGAGTATGCCATTTTGATCTTTCCGTCTATTGCCTATCAGTATTCAGAGGTTTACTTTTTTCTTCTTTGAAAATCTGACATAGTAATGCTTATGAAAAAATATTTACTAAAAATAGCAACACTACTACTATTACCATTCTTTTTGGTAGCAACTGCCTATGCACAAGAGAATACTGCCAATAAACTCGTTATCCAAGTCAGCACTGACGATGTTATAACTCAAAAAATAGCATTGAATAACGCAGTAAATCTACAAAAGCTCTATGGTTTAGATAATATAGTGATTGAAATTGTCGCTTATGGGCCGGGTCTACAATTATTAACTGAAAACAGTGTTATGGCGAGTCGGGTAGAAAGTCTCGCGATGCAAGAGATTACTTTTAGCGCTTGTGAAAACACCATGGAGGACCAACACAAACGAACAGGGAAAATGCCTGTTTTATTGGATGGCGTAGGGACAGTCAATGCTGGCGTAGCACACATTATGGAATTACAGCAGCACGGCTATGCTTATATTAGGCCATAAACCTCTGAGTATTTTTTCGCTGGCAAATGAGTTGCAAAGGGTGGTAGTCGGATGAGTAATGACAGGTTCAGCTTCATCTCTAAAGCGGACACTTTCCTACTGGCAAGTCAAGCTTTTGGTATTGGTACCATTTTAGGTGCGGGTATTTATGTGCTTATTGGTGAGGTGGCAGCTGTAGCAGGATCATGGACACCGGCATCATTTATCATTGCTGCTGTGCTGGCGGCTTAGACCGGACTATCATTTGCTGAATTATCAAGCCGCTTTCCAGTTAGTGCCGGAGAGGCAGTTTATGTGGAACAAGCCTTTAATATTAAAGGGCTATCCATTACCATCGCTTTAGCTGTTGTGCTGACAGGTATTGTATCGAGCGCAACGCTTGTGAACGGCTTTGCAGGTTATTTCCGCGAATTTGTCAGTGCGCCGGATGTTGTAATGATAACGTTGGTTTGCATCACGCTTGGCATTGTGGCAATTTGGGGTATTGCGGAATCCGTTAATGTAGCTGTAGCGATTACCTTAACAGAACTTTTGGGTTTGATAGCGGTGGTGATTGTTGCCTTACCCGCCGCGACAAATAATGAAATTGTGACAGCAGAGTCTCAAGCATTGCAGCATCCTGTTTTTTTATTTTGGGATTTTGTCTGGTGCGGGAATTGAGTTTTATGCCTTTATCAGCTTCGAAGACATGGTGAATGTTGCTGAAGAGGTCAAAAATGTACGACACGTATTACGACAAAGACAAATTTAATCACACCAAAAGATTTATGAATTGGGTATAGGAACATCAGCTCATATTATTCCATGAATATACCGACAGACATCAATGTGATGATGGTAAGGCCAATCAACCAGTGCAGTGCAACAGTTAAAGGAGAAAGCTTATTCTGTGAATCAGGCACAATGGATACATCCTTTAAATTGGTTCTTACACTTAATAAGAACACATTTATTATGTGGTTATTTCGAGTGATGTTTTAGGAGCTCAAGTGTAATTACGGCTATTAAGCTTTAAGCAAACCCTTGCTTGCGGTATCCTTATTAGCTTATTTTTGCTTACCTAATCGAAGACACCATGCAACAAGAATACAACCCAGCTGAAATTGAAGCGTATGTGCAGCAATATTGGCAACAAGAAGATACTTTTCATGCTGTAGAAGATAACAACAAAGAAAAGTACTATTGCCTTGCGATGTTCCCATACCCAAGCGGTCAGTTGCATATGGGGCATGTGCGTAATTACACCATCGGCGATGTGATTTCTCGTTACCAACGTATGCAGGGAAAAAATGTTTTACAGCCGATGGGTTGGGATGCCTTTGGTTTGCCTGCTGAAAATGCTGCGATTAAAAATAAAGTCGCGCCAGCTGCATGGACTTACGACAATATCGATTATATGCGTGGTCAACTGCAGCGCCTTGGCTTGGGCTATGACTGGCAACGCGAATTAGCAACCTGTACGCCTGAATATTACCGTTGGGAACAATGGTTATTTACCCGTTTGTTTGAAAAAGGCTTGGTCTATAAAAAGACAGCATCAGTGAACTGGGATCCTGTTGATAACACGGTGCTCGCGAATGAGCAGGTCATTGATGGCCGTGGTTGGCGCAGTGGCGCTTTGGTTGAAAAGCGTGATATTCCACAATGGTTTATGAAAATCACGGATTATGCTGATCAATTATTGAAAGATTTAGATCAACTTGATGGTTGGCCAGAACAGGTCAAAACGATGCAGGCGAATTGGATTGGTCGTTCTGAGGGCTTACAAATTGAGTTTGATGTTGTTGGCAACGACGACAACTTAGCTGTTTATACAACAAGACCAGATACATTGATGGGTGTGACTTATTTAGCTGTAGCTGCTGAACACCCTTTGTCATTAAAGGCTGCAGAATCAAATCCTGAGTTACGAGCCTTCATTGATGAATGTCGTAAGATGGAAACCAGTGAAGCAGCGATGGAAACCGCCGAGAAAAAAGGTGTGGCAACGGGTTTAACAGCCATTCACCCTATTACGGGTGAAGAAGTCCCTGTTTGGGTAGCCAACTTCGTTTTAATGGGCTATGGAACAGGCGCCGTAATGTCTGTACCTGCACATGATCAACGTGATTATGAGTTTGCTCAAAAGTACGGTTTATCGATCAAACAAGTGATTGAACCAGCGAATAATGAAGAATGTGATTTAACGACAGTTGCTTTTACTGAAAAAGGGTTGTTAGTTAATTCAGCTCAGTTTGATGGCTTAACATCGAAAGACTCTTTCGACACTATCGCCATTGAATTAGAAAAGCAAAACAAAGGTGAACGACAAACCAATTATCGCTTACGCGATTGGGGTATGTCTCGCCAGCGTTATTGGGGCACACCAATCCCAATTATCAATTGTCCTGATTGCGGTTCAGTACCCGTACCAGAAGAAGACCTACCGGTACGTTTACCAGAAGATGTGATTATCGACGGGTCTGGTTCACCAATTAAATCGATGCCTGAGTTTTATCAATGTAAATGTCCGAAATGTGGTGGAGATGCTGAACGCGAAACGGATACCTTTGATACATTCTTTGAATCATCATGGTATTACGCACGTTTTACATGCCCTGATAATACAGAATCGATGTTAGATGAGAGAGCTAAGCATTGGCTGCCTGTTGATCAATATATTGGTGGGATTGAGCATGCGGTATTACATTTACTTTATGCCCGTTTTTTCCATAAGCTCATGCGTGATGAAGGCTTAGTCGATGGCGATGAGCCGTTCATAAACTTATTGACTCAAGGCATGGTATTGAAAGACGGTGTCAAAATGTCAAAATCAAAAGGCAATACCGTTGATCCACAAGCACTGATTGAGCAGTACGGCGCTGATACAGCCCGCCTATTTACGATGTTTGCAGCACCACCAGAACAATCATTGGAATGGTCAGATAAAGCCGTTGAAGGTTCACATCGATTCTTAAATCGATTATGGCGTTCTACCTTAACGCATGTCGAAAGTGGCGCTTGTGTTGCATTAGATAAAGACAATTTAAGTGATGAGCTTAAAGACCTACGTCGTCAAACATATCAAGCTTTAACTAAAGTCAGTGATGACTTAGGTCGTCGTCATACTTTTAATACGGCTATTGCTGCGGTGATGGAATTGATGAATGCCATCGCGAAGTTTGAAGATGATAGCGAGCAGGGGCGTGCACTGAGACAAGAAGCCTTAGAAATGATTGTGTTAATGCTTGCACCGATTACCCCACATATTTGTGACCAATTATGGCGTGCATTGGGCCATGATGAAGCCGTTGTGGGTGTAACATGGCCTGAAATTGATGAGTCAGCATTAAAACAAGATAAAATTGAACTGATGGTGCAAGTCAATGGTAAGCTAAGGGCTAAAATTAAAGTCAATGCTGAAGCCGCTAAAGATGCTGTTGAAGCAGAGGCAATGGCTGATGAGAATGTACAAAAATTTATTGACGGCAAAGAAACCCGAAAAGTCATTGTCGTACCAGGTCGCTTAATCAATATTGTCGTAGCAGGATAATGTAAGGATCACCTCATGAAACGTGTTGTATCAAACAGTATTATTGCTGTGTTATTCCTATCCTTAATGGGCTGTGGTTTTCATTTGCGTGGTGCTGCAGACTTATCAGATAGCTTAAAAACGATGCGGATTGAAGGCATCGGCTTACAACACGATATTGGTTTGTATTTAAAACGTGGTTTGATCAGTAATGGTATTAATGTGGTTGATGGTGAAACTAACGATGCAACGGTATTAAAGATCCTAGAGAACAAGTTTGATCGCCGTGTTTTATCGTTGGGTTCGAATGCAAAAGTGAACGAATACGAACTCCATAGCAAAATTACGTTTATGGTGTTGGCAGATGATGGCAGCGTAATAGCAGAACAACAGCAAGTACAAGCACAACGTGATTATCAGTTTGACGAAGATGAAGTACTCGGTCGTGAGTCAGAAGAGGACTTATTGCGAGAACAAATGAATAAGCAGCTGGTACAAAGTGTTCTTCGTCGCTTGTCCTTTATAAAATAAAGCTTTAACGATGCGTGTTAATGCTGAGCAATTGGCAGCACAATTACAAAAAGCGCTATTACCGGTTTATCTGATCTTTGGCGATGAGCAAATGCTGGTGGAAGAAAGCGCCGATCTTGTACGTCAATATGCCAGACAATTAGGGGCCAATGAGCGCCAAGTTTGGCACGTAGAAGGCCGTTTTGATTGGTCACAAATTCAGTGGCAAGAGCAAACAATGTCATTGTTTGATAGCCAACGATTATTGGAAATACGTTTACCCTCAGGTTCGCCTGGTAAAGACGGCGGAGAAGCATTACGACGTTTCGTTGATAACCCACCGCAAGATACGACCTTATTGATCATCAGCGGTAAAATAGATAATCGCTCACAAAAGAGAAAATGGTTTACGGAACTTGATAAGATCGGTATCACAACACCTATCTGGCCGGTCGATATTACGTATCTACCACGCTGGATAAGCCAACGACTAAAGCAGCATAAATTAACGGCCAGTACATCTGTTGCCGCCCTAATTGCTGAACGTGTTGAAGGTAATTTATTTGCCGCAGCACAAGAAATTGAAAAGCTGGTTTTGCTTTGTCCGGATGGACAAGTAACCGAAGAGATTGTGTTAGCCTCGGTTGCCGACAATGCCCGTTTTCAAGCTTTTGGCTTAATGGATACCGTATTTAAGGGCGAAGCAGCCAAGGTGCCGAGAATGATTAGCCAACTAAGAGCTGAAGGCAATAATATCTTAGCGATTTTCTCTGCGGTATCATGGTCATTACATCGTATGGTGGATATGGCTTCTGAATTGAGCCAAGGTGCTAATGTAGAACAGGTTTTCAAAGCGCAGAAACCACCTATTTGGGATAAAGAAAAACCCATCATGCGGCAGGCTTTAGCAAGGCATGAAGCCAGTCGCTGGCAGCAATTTTTACAACAAATGGCGCAGATTGATCAGGCTGCAAAAGGCAGTTTGCCAGTGTGCCCATGGACATTATTAGAGACATTGTGTTTAAACGTAGCAGGCGTTAATTGCCATAGCGAACATCAGGGGAAAGGCATTGGAAATTGAACAATACATGCAAGCATTAGGCGGTCAGGCTAGGGCAGCCAGTCGACGACTGTCTCGTGCGAGCACCGCTGATAAGGACCAAGCATTGATGACAATTGCACAAGAGATTCGTACTCAGGCTAAAGTGCTAAAATCTGAAAATACCTTGGATTTAGCTAATGGCAAGGAGAAAGGTTTAGATGCAGCATTGTTAGATCGATTAGAGCTGACAGACAGCCGTATTGAAGCAATGGCAGAAGGTCTAGAACAAATTGCTAATCTGCCCGATCCTATCGGAGAAATTAGCAATATGAGGTATTTGCCATCAGGTATTCAATTAGGACAAATGCGCGTGCCTTTAGGTGTGATAGGGATTATTTATGAATCTCGGCCAAATGTAACGGCGGATGCAGCGGGTCTTTGCCTAAAATCAGGCAATGCAACGATTTTGCGTGGGGGGAGTGAAGCGATTCACTCTAATCAAGCCATCGCACAATGTATTCAAAGTGGCTTAAAACAAACCGATTTGCCAGTGGAAGCAATACAAGTGGTCGAAACAACTGATCGAGCAGCTGTGGGTGAATTAATCACGATGCCAGATTACGTCGATGTGATTGTGCCACGAGGAGGCAAAAGTTTAATCGAGCGTATCAGTAAAGATGCTAGGGTCCCTGTGATTAAGCACTTAGATGGTATTTGTCATATATATATAGATGCTAAGGCTGATTTAGCGATGGCAGAAGAGATTGCGTTTAATGCTAAATGTCATCGCTATGGTGTTTGCAACGCGATGGAAACGCTACTGGTTGATAGCAGCGTGGCAGGTGATATCTTGCCAAGGCTAGCTTCACGTTATCAAGCAGAATCAGTTGAACTAAGGGGCTGTGAACGTACTCAAGCCATTCTGACAGGGATTAGCACAGCGACAGATGAAGATTGGGATACCGAATACCTTGCACCTATTTTATCAATACGGATTGTTGATGGTGTGGATCAAGCGATGGACCATATTCATCAGCACAGCTCAGCACATACCGAAACGATAGTAACTGAAGATCAAGCGGTAGCACGTCGTTTCTTGGCAGAAGTCGATTCAAGTTCCGTGATGGTCAATGCATCAACGCGTTTCGCTGATGGGTTTGAATATGGTTTAGGGGCGGAAATTGGTATTTCGACTGATAAACTTCACGCCCGTGGTCCAGTTGGTTTGGATGGTTTGACATCACAGAAATGGATTGTATTAGGGACGGGACAAGTCCGCACTTAATAGAGCAAGGCAATGGGATAGGGCAAGGCAATGGGTATGACAAAGGCCGTCGGCATTTTAGGTGGGACATTTGATCCGGTTCATAATGGACATCTAAGATCAGCGTTGGAATGTTTGCAACAGTTTGATTTCGATCATGTTCGCCTAATACCCAGTGCAAGACCACCCCATAGAACACAACCTCAAGCAACGCCTGAACAGCGGATGATGATGTTGCATTTGGCGATTAAGAATAGCCAGCAATTTATTGTCGATGACCGAGAATTAAAGCGTGAAGGAGCGTCATATACGATTGATACGCTCAAGTCGTTGAAGGCTGAATTCCCAGAAACTGCGTTATATTTGATTTTGGGTACGGATGCCTTAAATCTCTTATTAACTTGGCATCAATGGCAGCAATTACTTGATTTCTGCCATATTATTGTGATGCAAAGAGCAGGGGCACCGTTGACGTTATCTGATGAAATGACATCGTGGTATCAGGCCCATTTGGCCAAGCCAGAAGATAAATCATTATTGGCCGGTAGCGTGTGGCCTGTGACACTAACGCAGCTTACCATTTCAGCAACGACTATTCGGTCTGATGTTACTCTAGGGCAACCCCCAACATTTTTAACCCCTGATCCCGTCGTTAGTTTTATCGAACAACTAAAGCTATATCAATAGATTAGATCAGACTTAAGATCATGACTGGCATTGAGCTCCCACAACGCAAAATCATACATGTGGATATGGATGCCTTTTTTGCTTCGGTCGAACAGCGAGATCAATCTAAATATCGAGGCAAGCCTTTAATTGTAGGCGGAAAGCCACAAGAGCGTGGTGTCGTCGCAGCATGTAGTTATGAAGCCAGAAAGTTTGGTATCCACTCTGCGATGCCCTGCTCGACAGCACATCGCCTCTGCCCAGATGCTATTTTTGTCCCCCATCGCTTTGATGTATATCGAGAAGTATCGGAACAGATTCGTACGATCTTCTGGCGTTATGCATCTGAGGTAGAACCATTATCATTGGATGAAGCCTATCTAGATGTCACAGGATCAGCGTATTTTAATGGTTCGGCGACCTATATTGCTCAAGCGATCAAACAAACTATTTTGGCAGAAACACATTTAACTGCTTCCGCAGGTGTGTCTTATAACAAGTTCTTGGCCAAAATTGCATCGGATATGGATAAACCAAATGGTCTGTATGTCATAAAACCTGAACAAGGTTTAGCCTTCGTATCCGAACTCGCTATCGGGAAGTTTCATGGCATAGGACCAGCGACAGAAGCGAAGATGAAAGAAATTGGCATTGAGACGGGTGATGATTTAAGTCAATGGACAGAAGCTGATTTAACAGCGAGGTTTGGGAAATCAGGGCACTATTTTTATCACATTGCACGTGGAATCGATGATAGACCGGTACAGAGTAACCGCCATCGAAAATCAGTAGGAAAAGAGACCACATTTCAGCAAGATATCCATTCAATTATGGAATTAAAAGGACATATAAAGAGCTTAGCACAGCAGGTTTGGGCACAACTACAACGGCTAAAATACACCGCTCGAACACTGACTTTAAAGGTGAAATATGCCAATTTTCAACAAGTAACCCGCTCCATTACCCAAGAAGAGGGCTTAAGCATCGATAATATAAATGCCTTGCTTTCTGAATTATTAACAAAAACAGAAGCCGGTGAGCTCCCAGTACGTCTAGTGGGCGTTTCCGTGAGTGGGTTTGAACAGCCCGTTGTAAAAATAAAGCAAAGCCAACAGCTAGATCTTGGCCTAAATGATGTTTTTTAATTATTTTTTTAATGACATATGACAAGGTCTAAAAATGATCGATGATCTATTTTTTATTATTTCAAAATTAGTTTGGGGCATATTAAGCCCAACCAATCTCCTCGTTTTATTGATGGCTTTAGGAACATTTTTTTTAATGCAAGGTGCAATTACTGCTGCTAAACGAATATTGATACCAACAGCATTAATTGCATTATTGGCCACGGTTTATCCAGTAGGAGATCTGGTCATTTACCCTTTAGAAAGTCGGTTTTCAAAACCTGAACTATTGCCTGAACAGATAGATGGCATTATTGTCTTGGGAGGAGGTGAGCAGCTTAAAGCTTCTGTGAGTTGGCAAAGTGCAGAGCTAGGTGAGGGTGGTGATCGTTACATTGGCACGGCGGTACTCGCTAAGTATTATCCAGAGGCCCCGGTTATTTTTTCAGGTGGCAATAGTTTTTTGCGTTTACAGGGGATAGGTGCTGAAGGCAATATAGCCCAAACATTGCTAACAGCCGTGGGGACAGACCCTTCTCGGCTTATCATCGAATCAAAATCTCGTAATACCAATGAAAACTTCATATTTATAAGACCTTTATTACCAGAAGCCATGGGTACATATCTATTGGTTACATCAGCGTTTCATATGCCAAGAGCAATGGGTATCGCGAGTCAGCAAAGGCTAAAGGTTATTGCATACCCCGTCGATTATCGGAGTAACCAACCTGAATTGCGCCAATGGAGTTTCAATTTACATGAACACTTAGAAGTGTTAGAACCTGCTTGGCGTGAGTGGGTCGGTTTAACGGTCTATTATTTAACAGGGAAAACAGATCAATGGTTTCCTGCCCCCAAAAAAGTAGGAACGATACAAAAATCACAAGCAAATTAAATGTTAATGATAAACTAGTCCACTAGTTAATAACGGAGCGCCCGATGCAGGCCAATGAATTGAAGCTACTAGTGATTGATGCACTAGAAGATATTAAAGCAGAAGATATACAAGTACTTGATGTTACAGAAATGACTGACGTGACGGATTTGATGATTATTGCCACAGGTAAATCCACACGCCAAGTGAAAGCCCTTGCCAATGCCGTCAGTCAACAAGCTAAGGCTGCTGGGCAACAGCCGCTGGGTGTTGAAGGCGAAGAAGTTGGGGAGTGGGCCTTAGTCGATTTAGGCGATGTTATTGTCCATATCATGACACCAAATACACGCTCTACATATAATTTAGAAAAGCTTTGGCAAGTGCCAGATGACATGCAGCAACAGGTCTCGGCCGAAGAAGAATGAAATTAAATCTGTTGGCCGTAGGCAATAAGATGTCCGCATGGGTCAATGATGGCTATCAAGAATATGCCAAACGTTTCCCGAAAGATTGTCAGCTAACGTTACAAGAAATTAGCCCGGCTAAACGCGGTAAAAGTGGTAGTCCAACGCAATGGATGCAAGAAGAGGGTAAACGGATACTGAGTGCCATTCCTCGAGATCATCACGTGGTCTCGTTAGAAGTCGAAGGTAAGCCATGGAGTACCGAGCAGTTAGCCCAGCAAATGCAAAGCTGGTTAACAGATGGCCGAGATGTGTCATTACTTGTTGGTGGCCCGGATGGGTTAGCGCAGCAATGCCGTGAACGGGCCGATCAAAAATGGTCTTTGTCAGCTTTAACGTTACCGCACCCGATTGTCAGAGTGGTATTAGCCGAACAGCTCTATAGAGCTTGGACCGTTTTACAAAACCACCCCTATCATCGCGCATGAATTTTCCTAAAGTGTATCTCGCTTCAGATTCGCCGCGACGCAGTGAATTGCTGACCCAAATAGGCGTGAGCTTCGACAAATTGTCCATGGGCGTGGATGAAACGCGTTTAGAAAATGAGTATCCCTTAGCCTATGTAAAACGCATAGCACAAGCAAAAGCGCAAGCAGGTTGGAATAGTTTGGCCGAGGGGGAAAAGCGTCTTGTCATTGGGGCAGATACCGCTGTAGTGATTGGGCAAGATGTATTAGGTAAACCAAAGAATCAGGTCGAAGCTAAAACCATGATACAACGACTATCAGATAGCCAGCATGAGGTATTGACAGCAGTTTGTCTGCGAGATGAAGTCCAGTTCCGTACGAAAGTCAGCCATAATAAAGTGACTTTCGGAGCGATGACAGAGGCTGAAATAGATTGGTATATTGCTACAGGTGAAGGAACAGATAAAGCTGGTTCATATGCTGTACAGGGCCTGGCGGCCTTATTTATTAAACAGATTGTGGGTAGTTATTCTGGCATTATGGGCTTACCATTAAGGGAAACAATGGAACTATTGACCGAGGTTGGATCTAATCCACATGAGCAGTGAAATTCTAATTAATGTGACGCCGAGTGAGACACGTGCTGTTGTAGTGGATAATGGTGTCTTACAAGAAGTTTTCATAGAAAGGACTGAATATCGAGGCTTAGTCGGGAATATCTATAAGGGTAAAGTCTGTCGCGTATTACCCGGCATGCAAGCAGCTTTTGTGGAGATTGGTCTCGTAAGAGCAGCATTTTTACATGCGTCGGATATCTCGATTCCAATTGGACAAACGGGTGATTTACAAGAAATCGAGGTCCCGCCGATATCGACTCTGTTAAGAGAAGGACAAGAAATTGTCGTTCAAGTCATCAAAGACCCAATGGGTACAAAAGGGGCCAGATTAACCACACAACTTTCAGTTTCATCACGTTATTTGGTTTATATGCCCGACACGCAAGGAGTGGGTGTTTCATTAAAAATTGAAGATGAACCCGAGCGAGACAGGTTAAAAAACACCTTAATTTCACAACTGGAATCTGAAGCTGGTGGTTATATATTAAGGACAGCTGCAGAAGGTGTGACGGAAATAGAGTTACTTTCTGACTTACAGTTTTTACATCGACTTTGGGCAAAATTAGTGGATCGTAAAGCGACGCTACAATGTGGTGTTCCATTATATGAAGATCTACCTTTAGCACTCAGGTCATTAAGGGATTTATTTTCTCCTGAAATAGAAAAAATTCGCATTGACTCTAAAGAAACCTATGATAAAGCAATAAAATTTGCCGAAGGCTTCATGCCAGAGTGTGCATCCAGAATAGAGCATTACAAAGAAGGCGCACCCTTATTTGATTTATTTAGTGTTGAACAAGAAATTCAAAAAGCATTAGAAAGGAAGGTACTTTTAAAGTCGGGTGGTTACCTGATTTTTGATCAAACAGAGGCGATGACAACGGTTGATGTCAATACAGGTGGTTTTGTAGGCCATAAAAATTTGGAAGAAACTATTTTCAAGACGAATCTTGAAGCCGCTAAAGCAATAGCCAGGCAGTTAAGAGTACGAAATTTAGGTGGCATTATTATTCTCGACTTTATTGATATGGAAGAAGTTGAACATCGCAATCAGGTATTAGAAACACTAGAAAAAGTGATGATGACAGATCGCGCAAGACATAATATCTGCGGTGTATCTGAATTAGGTTTAGTGGAAATGACACGAAAACGAAGCCGTGAAAGTTTAGGTCATGTGATGTGTGAACCCTGTCCGACCTGCGAGGGTAAAGGCTATACTAAAAGTATCGAAACCGTCTGTTACGAGATTTTTCGAGAAATTTTACGCGAAGCGAAACAATACGAAACCAGTCAATTCCTGGTTTTGGCTTCACAAGATGTTATTGACAGACTTAATGATGAAGATTCGACCTATATCGCTGAATTAGAACAATTCATAGGGAAGCCAATTGCTTTCCAGCCCGAATTTCAATACGGTCGAGAACAATTTAATGTTGTATTAATATAGGGTTCACATGGAAAGGACTAAACTAAGCAACCTTGGGTTTCTGGTTATCAAGCGATGATAATATCAGCACAGCAACACGGGATGGTTAAACCGTTTTACGTCATTGTATTGGTGGTGTTATTGTCACTTTCTGCTGGTTTTTATTGGCTTTCAGGCATTATTAATCAACACCAAGAGCAGATAGCGTATTGGGTCAGTGAAAAATTAGGCCATCAAGTTGAGATACATCAAGCTAAATTGACATGGGTTAATCTAGCACCGAAATTAGAGCTAGATATGGTGAAAGTGCTAGCTGAAGATGATGTGACGCAATTATTGACCGTAGATAAGTTATATCTCGACCTCGATCTATACGACAGCTTACGTTACACAGAATTAAGATTGGACGACATCACCTTGATGGGGTTGAGAATTGGTGTCGTACGTGACCAATTCGGTCAAATTGCATTGAAAGGGTTAAATCAGCAAGGGGATTCAACGCCTTTATTTGCAGAATTATTAGTGCGTTCTAATGCACTAAATAGCGTTCATTTAAGAAATATCACGGTTGATTTTACAGATCAACAAAAAACTGTTTTAACCGGCCGCTATCAGATCGATAACGCACTGATTCAACATCAACTTAATAAGTGGCAAGCGAATGGCCTAGTCCAAGTACCAGCATCATTAGGCGAGAGCATCGAATTTAAGGCCAATTGGTTATTGAATGAACAAGCACCTGAGAGAACAACCTGGCAATGGACAGTGGCAGCCAATGAGGTTCAACTTGCACCATTACAAAACGATCTGATTTTCCAGAGTGTGAAAGTCAAGCAGGGTCGGGTTAACGCAGTGATGACAGGTAAAGGTATTGGGTCGCGTTTGAATACATCACAACTGACACTTGATTTGAATCAGGGCCAATTGACTAGCGAGCATGAACCGTCTGGGCTACAAAAACCATCCGTTATTATAGATCAACTAACGGCTCGACTTGATTGGCAGCAGCATAAGACGGGTTGGACATTGAAAGTCGATGAACTACAACTGGATATGAATGATAATGCTTGGCCAATATCATCATTTAAAATAGTCAATCAAGATGAGCAGTTAGAAGTGATTGGGGATTTTCTAAGAATAGAAGATATCATTACTATTTTGAGTTTATCGGTGCATTTACCCGAACAAATAATAGGACAAAAGCCACAAGGGGAGTTACAAAATTATGAATTTGTATTTGAACCTAAAGCGGGTCTTAATATTGCTCGCTTTCAGTTGATTGATGGTGAATTATCAGCTTGGAAAGAATATCCAGGTATTGATAATCTCAATGTTAAAATCACATTCGAAGATCAGAGAGCCGAGATTAAGCTGGCTAGCCAAAAAGTGACTGTCTCGCCAGCGGCTTGGCTAAAAGCACCGCTTTTTTTTGATGAGATTAGTGGTGAAGTAGCGATACAGTTGCAACCAGATATAGATAGTTGGCAGCTAGAGAGTAAGCGTCTTAATATTAATAATGCAGATTTAGACTTGTTTTTAGATGGTGAAATTGTCAAAACCGCACAAGGCGAACTGATTAATGATATTGCCTTAACGCTGAGCGATGTCGAAGCCGCACGCTGGAAAGCGTACATACCAGAAAAGATTTTAAGTACAAATTTTAAGAACTGGTCAAAAAATGCTTTTTTAGCCGGTAAGATCAAACAAGGCCGAATTTATTTAAAAGGCGACTCATCTGCTTTTCCTTATGAAAATGAGCAAGATAAAGCGCGTGGAGAGTTTAAGCTAGATTTGGCCGTAGAAGGACTGCAATTACACTATGCCGATAAGTGGCCGGATTTATTCGGTGTAAGTGGTAGCATCACAGGACAAGGCAATAACTTACACATTGAAAGCCAACAAGGCGCGATCGCTGGTTTTTCCTTTAAAGACGTCGTTGTTGACATTGAAAAACTGATCGAAGATGAGCCGATCTTAACAATTGATGGGCAATTGGCTGGGACAACACAAAAAGCGCTCAATTTTTTGCGTAATAGCCCATTAAATCAACGTTTTGGGTCAGTGGCTAGGGCCGTTTTAGCCAAAGGAAACAGTAATATCAAATTAGGCTTAAAGGTGCCTCTAGCTGATCCCGACAATACAGATGTAGCAGGACATGTCAGTTTCTTGGGCAGCCATATTTATAAAAGAACAATCCCTAAATTGGCGGCCACAAAAATCACAGGACGCCTTAATTTCAACAATGATGGCGTCATATCAGATAAGTTGACGGGGCAGTTCTTAGGGCAATCCGTGAAAGTAGATGTGGCTCCTCAAAACGATGCGACAGTTATCAAGGCCAATAGTGTGCTATCAAGCCCTCGACTACGACAAACTTGGCCCAATCAAGTCCCTGATTTTATTCGAGGTTCAACGCCATACGAGTTGGCAGTAATAGTATCGGAGCGGGGTATAGGTGATTTTTATACCGATGTGACATTAACGTCAGATTTGAAGGGATTGTCGATCGCTTTACCTGAACCGTTTCAAAAGCGTGAGGATCAAAGTGAAAACCTCAAAATAGTATTTAATCAGAGTGCGCAAAACCCGAGTTACAACATGACCTATGCTGATAATGTCGACCTAGTCATGACAATGAATGGCGTGAAAAATACCAATAATGTCGCTATCACCTTACCTGAATTAAACGTCGATCAATGGGTAGTCTGGGCAGGACAGCAAGAGACAGAAGGAAAATCATCATTATCAGAATTGGCGACAGTGACGCTGAAAACGGAAAAACTCATTGGCTCCGGCCAACAATTTTCTGCTTTCAATGCGACAGCCCACAGACTAGCTAAGCGTTGGCAGATAGAAATGGCAAGTCCCGACATGATTGGTTCAGTCACGGTTCCGCAAAAACCTTCGAATACTGACAAAATACGGATTGATTTAGACAAGCTTGCGCTAGTATTACCAAAAAAAAGTAATAAAACGGAGACTAAGCGATCGGCATTATGGCCGGCTATGGCAATTAATATTGCTGACTTATTCTTGTCAGATAAAGCATTAGGTAACTTTAAGTTAACGGCCAGCACACAAGGAAATAGCTGGGTGATAGAGCAGGGTCATTTGCGGTCACAGGTATATCAAGCACGCATAACAGAAGGACGTTGGTCAAGATCTCCTGAAGGCGATAAGACAGTAGTAGCGATTCAAGCAGAAAGTAACGATTTTGCTGGTTTATTAGAACGTTTCGGCTATCAACCATCAATTGAAGCACAAGAATCTAAACTAGATATTGCACTTTCTTGGCCTGATGAACCATTGGCTTTTTCAGAGAAAATGATGGCGGGGTCAGTTGGGTTTAAACTGAAAAAGGGTAAACTCAATGAAATAGAGCCCGGCGCGTCAGGTCGTGTATTTGGTTTAATGAGTATAGCTGCAGTTCCACGACGATTGGCCCTAGATTTCAATGAATTATTTGGTAAAGGGCTAAATTACAAGTCGATTCGAGGTGTTTTTTCTGTGGCGAAAGGCATAGCAACAACAAACCGATTTAAATTGAAAAGCGAAGCTGCTGAAATTGAAATTAATGGGCCTATCGATATTGTTAATCAACGCTATGACCAAACTGTTAAGATAACGCCGAATGTATCATCGACCTTGCCATTAGCCGGTGCTGTTGCGGGCGGTCCAATTGGTTTAGGTGTGGGTACAGCGATACTATTAGCCGACAAACTAGCGGGGAATTTGTTTGATAAAGATATCTTGAATGTTGTCAGTTATAACTATACATTGTCCGGCCCTTGGCAAAACCCAGACTTGCAAACCGCAGGTATCACCTTCCCTAAGCAATAATCACAAGAGTTTCGACCCTAATTCTGGTATTATCTTACGCCTCTTTGATGTTTATTTAAGATTAATTCATGACCGACTCTTACCAGCAAGTGGCTCAGCAACTCCTTGTTCCTACGGGCTTAACAGAAGCCGATATGGAAGCAGCTTTAGCGATATCGATGGGTAAGGGTGTTGATTATGCTGATTTATATTTCCAACAGTCTCGACAAGAAAACTGGGTGCTGGAAGATGGCATTATCAAGGATGGTGGTTATCACATTGAACAGGGTGTTGGCGTTAGAGCATGTAGTGGTGAAAAAACAGGGTTTGCCTATTCAGATGACTTAATTCTACCGGCTTTAAATAGTGCTGCGAAAGCTGCACGTGCTATTTCCCGCCAGGGCGAATCCCATTCAGTGCAAGCATGGAAAAAAACACAAGTAGCCCATTTCTATGGCAGTGAAGATCCCTTAGCCAGCCTATCCGTAGAACAAAAATTAACGTTATTGCAAACAGCCGACCAAGTGGCAAGAGCAGCTGATCCAAAAGTGATACAAGTCAGTGCGAGTCTTGTTGGGGAATTAGATACGATATTGATAGCTGCTAGTGATGGTACTTTAGCGACCGATATCAGACCACTGATTAGAATGAGTGTCAGTGTCATTGTTGAATCAAATGGCCGTCGAGAACGGGGCAATGCTGGTGGTGGAAGACGTCTTGATTACTGTTATTTTCAAGATAATGATATGGCCAGCGATTATGCTAGAGAAGCGGTAAGGCAGGCTCTCGTTAACCTTGAAGCCATTGATACCCCAGCAGGTAATATGACCGTAGTATTAGCATCGGGCTGGCCGGGTGTTTTATTGCATGAAGCTGTAGGTCATGGCTTAGAAGGTGACTTTAATCGCAAAGGCAGTTCTGCATTCTCAGGCAGAATGGGGGAAATGGTGGCTTCACCATTATGTACCGTTGTTGACGATGGCACTTTACAAGATCGTCGAGGCTCATTAACTGTCGATGATGAGGGTGTACCGACTGAAAATACGACCTTGATTGAAAACGGCAAGTTAACGGGCTACATGCAAGATAAACAAAATGCCCGATTGATGGGGACAAAAAGTACAGGCAATGGCCGTCGTGAGTCATACGCACATTTACCGATGCCAAGAATGACAAATACCTACATGCTACCGGGTCAACATAAACCTGAAGAAGTGATTTCCTCCGTTAAAAATGGCATTTATGCTGTTAACTTTGGTGGTGGTCAAGTGGATATCACATCGGGCAAGTTCGTATTTTCAAGCAGCGAAGCGTATCTCATCGAGAATGGCGAAGTGACACAACCCGTCAAAGGGGCAACGTTGATTGGTAATGGGCCTGAGGTTATGGGCCGGATCAGCATGGTTGCAGACGATCTCGAATTAGATACTGGTGTAGGTAACTGCGGTAAAGAAGGTCAGAGTGTGCCTGTCGGCGTAGGTCAACCCACTTTGAAAATTGAAGGGCTGACAGTGGGTGGGACAGCATAATGGCACAACAACACAAAGCAATCGCATTAATCTCGGGTGGCTTGGATTCAATGCTCGCCGTGCGAGTATTACAAGAGCAAGGCATCGAAGTTGAAGGTATTAACTTTTATACCGGTTTTTGTGTAGAAGGACATACCCATGCGATTCGAAATCAAGATAAAGAAAAGCAAAAGCGAAACAACGCACTTTGGGTAGCGGAACAATTGGGCATCAAATTACATATTGTTGATGTAATTCAGGAATATAAAGACGTATTGTTGAACCCCAAGCATGGCTATGGCGCCAATATAAATCCCTGCCTTGATTGCAAAATTTTCATGGTGAATAAAGCGGTGCGGTGGATAAAAGACAATCACAAGGACGGTTTTGATTTTATTATCACTGGTGAAGTGATTGGTCAAAGACCCATGTCGCAACGTAAACAAACCATGCCGATCGTCGCAGAAGAGTCAGGTGCAGATGATATTTTACTTAGACCCCTGTGTGCGAAAAATTTACCTGAGAGTAGGCCTGAAATTGAAGGATGGGTAGATAGAGAAAAACTACATGATTTTAGTGGTCGCAGTAGAAAACCACAAATGGCATTGGCTGAAAAATATGGGTTCACAGATTATGCCTCACCTGCGGGCGGCTGTTGTTTTCTAACGGATAAAAAGTATTCGGATAAATTAGTCGATTTATGGGAGGGTCGGGGCAGCCGTCAGTATGAAATAGACGATATTATGCTGCTCAAAGTCGGTCGACATCTTAGACCAAAAGGCAGCTATAAATTGATCATTGCCCGGGATGCAGGTGAAAGCCAATATTTAGAGGGCTACCGTAAGCAATATTCTTCAATCCAAGCGATTAGTCATAATGGGCCGTTAGCACTCATCGATGGTGATATTGCTGATGAAGATAGGACGCATGCCGCCAGCATCGTCGCGCGTTACGGACAAGGCAGAGATGAATATGAAGTTGAAATGACATTGACCATACCGGGTGAAACTGTGGAGACACTGAAAATTACGCCTCTATCGACAGAGCAAGTGCTTGAGGAGTGGCATGTATGAGTCGCCATGAATTAGATGTCAGGCGGATGTTGTGTCCCATGCCAGTGATAAAAACACAAAATAAAATTAAGGAACTGGTTGTTGGTGATATATTAGACGTCATTTGTACCGATCCAGGTGCGTTGAGTGATATACCCACATGGTCGAGAATCAATGGCCACGAGGTAGTTGAAACAGCAGAAAAAGAGGGTGAAATCATTATTACGCTCGAAGTAAAAACATAGGTCAAAATGGTGCAAACCGCTTTTGATGGCACCATAATGGTGCATTTTAGGGGGTGGTGGGTTGTTAACTATCTGATTTATATAGATGATAAAGTTGGCTTATTTTATGCTGTTGTGGCTTAGGATGAGTATTTATCTCACAACTCACAGTAATTTTTAAAATTGGAGAAAAGTTTAATGTCTGTCGAAAAAGTGCTTCAAATGATTAAAGATGAGGAAGTCAGCTTCGTTGACTTCCGTTTCACTGATTCTCGCGGTAAAGAGCAACATGTATCTTACACTGCGCATACTATTGATGAAGATACTTTCACTGAAGGTAATATGTTCGATGGTTCGTCAGTAGCAGGTTGGAAAGGAATTAATGAGTCTGACATGATTCTAATGCCAGATCCTGAAACAGCGGTGATGGACCCATTTATGGATGACAACACTTTAATCATCACATGTGATGTTATCGAACCTGCAACAATGCAAGGTTACGAGCGTGACCCTCGCAGTGTGGCACATCGTGCTGAAGCCCATATGCAATCGACAGGTATTGGTGATGCAGCTTATTTCGGCCCTGAAAATGAGTTTTTCGTGTTGGATGATGTCCGTTGGGGTAGTGATATTTCGGGATCGTTCTACAAAGTAGATTCAGATGAGTCTTCATGGAACACCGAAAAAGTCTTTGCTGACGGTAACAAAGGTCATCGCCCGAGTGTTAAAGGGGGTTACTTCCCAGTGCCACCAGTTGATTCACTACAAGATGTCCGTTCGGCGATGTGTTTAACGCTCGAAGAAATGGGTCAATCAACAGAAGTACATCATCACGAAGTAGCTACAGCTGGCCAATGTGAAATTGGCTCTAAGTTCAACACGCTTGTGAAAAAAGCGGATGAAGTACAGCAATTAAAATACATTATTCATAATGTTGCACATGCTTATGGCAAAACGGCGACTTTCATGCCTAAGCCATTAGTGGGTGATAACGGTAATGGTATGCATGTCCATATGTCTATATTTAAAGATGGTGAAAATCTATTCTCAGGTAATAAATATGGCGGTTTATCTGAAACAGCACTTTACTACATCGGAGGTGTTATCAAGCATGCTAAAGCATTGAATGCGTTCACTAATGCTTCAACAAACAGCTATAAGCGTCTAGTACCTGGTTTTGAAGCACCAATTATGCTGGCATACTCAGCACGTAACCGTAGTGCGTCAATTCGTATTCCTTTTGTAAACAATACGAAAGGTCGTCGTATTGAGGTACGTTTCCCTGATTCAACAGCGAATCCTTACTTAGCATTCTCAGCATTATTAATGGCTGGCATTGATGGTATCAAAAACAAAATTCATCCTGGCGATGCAATGGATAAAGATTTATATGACTTACCACCTGAAGAAGAAGCAGCGATCCCACAAGTTTGTCATTCTCTAGATCAAGCACTAGAAGCGTTAGATCAAGATCGTGACTTCTTAAAAGAAGGCGGCGTATTTACTGATGACATGATCGATGGCTACATTGAATTGAAAATGGAAGAAGTGACACGTATGCGTATGGAAACGCATCCTGCTGAATTTGATATGTACTACAGCGTATAAATGTTTAGCAGTCAAACAAGCATAATGAAATGCCTCCGAAAGGGGGCATTTTTTTGTTTGTTAGTCTCGTACAAGTCAATAAGCTGGCCTATGATTCAGGGCATGAAATTTCGCCTAATAGTCTTATTTTTGTTGCCATTGTCTGTACAAGCCAATGATATCTATCGTTCTGTCGATAGAGAGGGTAACGTTGACGAGCCGGATACGAAAGCTGAATTAATTGAGCTGGAAGAACTAACGAACTACGAAGCAGCACCTCTGCCAATTTTGCCTATTGAAAATTCGGCACCACCTGAAGAAGCTGCTGCATAGGATGTTAAAAAATCCAAGTATAAAATCAGCATCACCTCACCTCACCTGAACAGAACCAGAACATCTGGGCTGGTGGTGGTATTTTAACGGCCACAGTCCATGTTCAGCCAGAACTTAATAGTCAAAGAGCAGATAACGTACAGTTTAGGCTTGATGGCAAAAAAGTAGATGAGGCACAGACAGGTCTCAGCTACACGTTCGATAACCTCGATCGCGATAGCCATATTTTGGCGTTATCGGTTGTGGATAAGAAAGGTAAGGTGTTAATAACCAGTAATCAGTTTTATTCCATGTACATCGAAAATCTACCGCAAAAAATAGACAGCCAGCTCAGCCTCAAGCCATCGCCACTATCATACGTGGCAACTAGTTAATTCTTCGTTAGATATTTCTATGCCTTTTATTGCACCATTGTGGTGCGTTAAGAAGTGGAATAGAATAGGCTAAGTGCATCACGTCGAGAGTTTGCACAGTTCTTACGCACATCTTCGAATTTTAAATATATGTTTTTAAAGTAAAAATAATTTATATCGCGGCAAAGTAATAAATTGGAGCATTTATTGCTGTTGTTAGTAAATAGGACTATTAAAGTTGCTAAGGGGTTAGCTGAAAGCTTATGAGCGAGTCGTTGCACCAAAATATTATTGAGCATTTAGCCAGTGCCATTGTCATCTTGGATGAAAGTTGCAAAGTAAAATTCATTAATGCTTCTGCTGAAGTACTGTTTGATATTAGTTTGCGCCAAGCTGAGCTGATTCCATTTCAAAGCATATTACCGGGTGAAGAAAACTTGTTTGTCGGTTTAACTAAGGTTCAGCAAACGGGACAAGAACTCATCAAGCGTGAGATGAAAATATATATTCCATCAACAGGTGAAGTCGTTGTGGATTGCGTCATTAAGCCATTGGAGATCAAGGATAGCAGACAATCTGTTTTATTAGAGTTCTTTCAGTTAGATAGTAAAAACCGCATTAGCCGCGATGAAAGTTTACATGCACAGCAGCAAGTAGTACGTGGCTTAGCCCATGAAATTAAAAACCCTTTAGGTGGTTTACGTGGTGCAGCGCAGTTATTAGAGCGGCAACTCGATTCAAATGAGTTAAAAGAATATACCAGCATCATCATTAGTGAAGCCGATCGCCTACAGAATCTAATGGCCAGCATGCTCGTGCCCCATCAGCAAACTGAAAAGACACAGGTCAACATTCACGAAGTTTTGCAGCGCGTTCGCCAATTGGTGAAGGCTGAAGTCGATGAGCGACTAGTTTTCAAAGCTGACTATGACCCGAGTATTCCTGAGTTAGAAGTCGATTTCGATCAACTTGTCCAAGTGTTTTTAAACTTAGTGCGTAATGCTGTACAAGCGATAAATGGCGTAGGAAAAATCATCCTTAAAACCCGAATTAAACGCCATGAAACTATCGATGATACGCGTTATCGACTCGCGGCAGGCATAGATATTATTGATGATGGGAAGGGGATCCCTCCATCATTACAGGAAAGTATGTTTTATCCTTTGGTGACAGGACGACCTGAAGGAACGGGTTTAGGACTTTATATTTGTCAGAGCCTAGTGAATAGAAATCAAGGGGCAATTTCATGTGCCAGTCAACCAGGCCGTACGGTATTTTCAGTCATTTTCCCGTTGGAGCAAGTCAGTGAATAAATCAAATGTATGGATTGTAGATGATGATCGCTCTATCCGTTGGGTACTCGAGAAATCTTTAGAAGCAGACGGTGTTGTTGTTCGTGCATTTGAAGATGGTAATAGTGTCCTGAATGAATTAGAAAAAAGTTGTCCTGATGTTTTAGTCAGTGATATTCGTATGCCAGGGATTGATGGTTTGCAATTAATGGCTGAAATTAAGCAAATCGCACCGAATTTGCCAATCATCATTATGACGGCCTATTCAGATTTGGACAGTGCTGTATCGGTTTATGAGGGTGGGGCTTTTGAGTACCTTCCTAAACCGTTTGATGTTGATGAAGCTGTCGACTTAGTTCAACGTGCCATAGTACATCACCAAGAAAATCCACCAGTTGATGAAGAACCAATTGATATCGGGACAGAGATTATTGGTGAAGCACCCGCGATGCAAGAAGTTTTTCGGGCGATCGGTCGACTATCACGTTCTAACATCACAGTCTTAATTAACGGTGAATCAGGGACGGGTAAAGAACTGATTGCCAATGCATTACACAAACACAGCCCTAGAGCATCAGACCCATTTATCGCCTTGAATATGGCAGCGATTCCAAAAGAATTAATGGAATCAGAACTTTTTGGACATGAAAAAGGGGCTTTCACAGGAGCCCATGCCGCACGAAAAGGACGCTTTGAGCAAGCCGATGGTGGGACGTTATTCCTCGATGAAATTGGTGATATGCCGTTGGATTTACAAACCCGACTATTAAGAGTCCTTTCTGATGGTGAATTCTTCAGAGTAGGGGGGCATAGCTCTGTTAAATGTGATGTCAGAATCGTAGCGGCTACACACCAAAACTTAGAACAATTAGTTGAACGTGGTGACTTTCGTGAAGATTTGTTCCATCGACTTAATGTTATCCGTATTCAAAGTCCGGCTTTACGTGACCGAAGGGAAGATATTCCAGTCCTAGCCAATTATTTTTTAAACAAAGCGAGTAATGAATTAGCTGTTCAAATAAAAAACCTATCGCCGAATGTCGAAACTTATTTAAGCCAATTGCCATGGCCTGGTAATGTCAGACAGTTAGAAAATACCTGCCGTTGGTTAACGGTTATGTCACCTGCAGCCACTGTAGAAATGGATGATTTACCGAATGAACTCACGACAGAAGTTATGGGAGAGCAAGCAGGTACAGGCCAATGGCAAAATCTATTCAAACAATGGGTGGCTCAAAAAGCATTGACAGGGCAAGAAGGGGCACTATCGGAAGTGGTATCAGAAGTAGAACAGCTTTTAATGGAAATTGCTTTAGAAAAAACAGCAGGCAAGCGACAAGAAGCGGCGAAATTATTAGGCTGGGGTCGTAATACCCTCACTAGAAAGTTGAAAGGCACGGAGAAATAGCTTGCAGGCCTAGCGCTAGCACAGTATAATTCATCACCTAATCAGTTGCGGGGTGGAGCAGTCTGGTAGCTCGTCGGGCTCATAACCCGAAGGTCGTTGGTTCAAATCCAGCCCCCGCTACCAAGATATTAAAAAGCCTATATAAATTAACAGTTTATATAGGCCTTTTTGCGTTTAGGGATAAAGATTTCTATGGCGACTATTTCTCAAGCCTATTTTTTAGAAATAGGTAGATAAGCAATGCATTAAGAGGGACGCAAACAGCTGCGCCCCTTAAAAGTTTAGTTTAAAGCACATCCTTGCTAACAACAGCACTTACTGTTACAACATTTACACGTTTTATCTTGGCAGCATTTAGAATTTTTACAGTCACATTTACATTTTTGTGTCGTCATATTAGCTCTCCAATGGTTAGTAATGAGTTAAAGGCTTGTTTCAATTTTAGTGGCTAACGCTCTGAGTTGATTTACAACATTAGCCCTATCTAGGCTGTAAGTCCTTTCTCGACCTTTTTTGTCCAACTTCAAAATGCCTGCCTGAGCGAGCGTTTTTAGGTGCCTAGATACGACTGAAGCATCGACACTACAACAGTCGCATAAACACATAGCATTCTGTGGTTGCGGACATTCACATAGCCTGTAAACCAAAGAGAGTCGATTAAACTCGCCAAGTGCTTTAAGAAGATCTGCTGTGTCTTGTATCTCTGTTTGCTTCATAACCATATATTTGCATTATTGTGCAAATATGTCAAAAGCAGGGAAATCTTAGCTTAAGTTAATAAGGAATAGAGGGAAATAAAGAATAAAGAGAGAAGTAAAACAAAAAGGGCAGTCATATAAGACTGCCCCATGTGCTAAGTAATACAAGTTTGTATTGGAATTACATGCCCAAAGCTAGTAGCTCTACTCTAGCAGCGGTGCCGTATATTTCGTCAGCAGTGGTATCCAACGTTGCTGGTGGAATGAGTGACGGCCATAAAGGCATAATGTTTTCGATTAGGGCATCTGCCTTTGACTTTATTTCACTATCATCTAATTGCGAAATAACGACACGGGCAGTTTTGGTAAAGCCTAATGCATCTTGATATTCATGGGCATTTTCCATTTTGCCTTCAACCACGGCGATAGCATATTCTTCACCAGCAACACGTAGTAAATCGGCGGCGAGTTTTAATCTTTCTGCTGCTGATTGTGTTTGTTCACTGACCGCCTGCTCGTTTAGAGTGATAGCTGAGATTAAGTGTTGGTAAGCTTGATCAACGGCTTCATGGCCTTGATCTTGATTAACGGCATTGGCCAATCCGGCAAGTTCATCTGCAAAGCCAGCAGTACCGCGTGCTTCGAAAGCAGGAATCATTGTGGCATAAAGCTCACTTTCTGGATGTTTCATATGCGTTTTGGCATGTTCGAGTTGACCATCCATGTAGAGTTGATGGCCCACATAGAGGTGACCGCGCACTAAACCCAGTTGTGCAAGATAGGGTCGATCATCCGTCGCTAAATTAACTTCCTTTGCGCTACCTTCTCCCTCTCCTTCACCCTCGCCAGAGTGAGCCGAACTGGTCGCATGCACCGCAGTAGGATTAGCCACATGATCTGGATCATTGTCTGGGTTACAGCCGGTCATTGTTGAGCTTGCCAGTGTTGCAGCCCCTATGCTTAGCCAAAGTTTGTTGCGCTTGTACATGAATATTTCTCCGTAAGCTTAATTTCAATGTAGTCTAGTCAAACAAGAGGATTACCGTTAAATTGAACGGGTTTTAACTAAACTTAATAATCATTCTCATTTAAGAATTATGGCAATTTTCATTGAAAACGTGTTGGATGTCTACAGTCAAGGTGCGATAAATGCCGTTTTGACGGATCTAGATCATTTCATAGACGGTAAAAAAACAGCTGGTAGAAGCGCGCAACAAGTTAAAAATAATCTGCAAGCAGACAAAAACTGCTCAGAAATTAAGGGTGCAACTAAATTAATAGAACAAGCTTTATTGTCTCATCCTGATTTTATTAATGCGGCGCAGCCACAGAAACTCGCTAAAGTAATGTTAAGTCGCTATGAAGAGGGAATGGAATATGGGCCACATATTGATGATGCCGTAATTGAGGACACACGAACCGATTTATCGTTTACTTTATTTTTATCTGATCCTGACAGTTACCAAGGGGGAGAGTTGGTCATTCAGCAACCAGACGGTGCAGAAAGTATAAAATTAGCCAAAGGTTCGGTGTATGTATATCCGACCAAATACGTACACTATGTTGCTCCTGTGACGGAAGGTGTTCGCTTTGCTGCCATTGGCTGGGTTCAAAGCCATGTTCGTTTGGAAGAACATCGTCAAATCCTATTAAACGTGGCGGTTTTGCTAAAACAATTACCCGATGTCACTGAAAACAGAGCTATACGTTTGCAATTACTGCAGATACAGAGTCAACTGCAGCGTCTTTGGTATGATTGAACGACACTGGGAATGACTGATTTAACAGTTGATAACACGCTATAATTAAGTATAATAGCTCTAACAAAGCGGGCTCCCTCATTAAGAAAGTAACGCGTCTTAAATAATATCAGAGACAAATGGTGTTTCTAATGGAGTAAAATAAGAATAGAACCCCAGTATGGGGTTTTTGTTTTTATGGGGAGTTGAATTGGGCCGTTGGCCCTTTTTTTTTAGGTGATTATGTCTGTAAGCGATCAAATTGAAGCATTAGTAGAAGCGCCGATAGAGTCTCTCGGTTATATGCTCGTGGGTATTGAGTATATAAAGAACGGCAAAGAATCGATTTTGCGTATCTACATTGACTCTGACCAAGGGATTTCAATTGAGGATTGCGAGCGTGTCAGTCACCAAGCTAGTGGGATATTAGAAGTTGAGGATCCGATTAGCACAGCTTATTCATTAGAGGTTTCATCACCAGGTTTTGACAGGCCCTTATTTAAACAAAGAGATTTTGAACGCTTTGTAGGTTCAGAAGCAAAAGTAGCAATGAAATTACCAGTTCAAGGCCGCCGTAATTTTAGGGGGCAGTTACAAGGTTTTAGTGACGGTAATATCTTGATAGAAGTAGACGGGGAATCGTACGACTTACCATTAACAAAGCTCGCTAAAGCGAGACTCATCGCTTAAAAAAAGTTATTATTAACGGTTAAGAAAAATAGACAAACGGGTTAAGGGCTGCCTGATAAAGCCATTGAGGTTGAAATGAACAATAAAGAAATTTTGCTAGTTGTAGACGCTGTCTCAAATGAAAAAGGAGTCAGCAAAGAGGTTATTTTCGGTGCGATTGAAGCAGCACTTGCGATGGCAACATGTAAAAAACATGACATTGAATTAGATGCGCACGTTGAAATTGACCGTGAAACTGGTGATTACGAAACATTTCGTCAATGGTTAGTCGTTGAGGATAGCGATGAAGTATTAGAGCAACCTGAGGCGCAATTGACACTATCGCAAGCGCAAGAAAAACAAAGCGATATCGAAGTGGGTGCTTATATTCATGAGCCGATGAATTCTGTTGAGTTTGGCCGCATTGCAGCGCAGACAGCGAAACAAGTCATTGTTCAAAAAGTACGTGAAGCTGAACGCGCACAAGTGGTCGAGCAATATCAAGAAAAACTTGGCCAAATGATTGGCGGGACGGTTAAGCGTGTAGAGCGCGGTAATGTCACGTTAGATTTGGGCGGTAATGCTGAAGCATTGATTCCCCGTGAAGAGATGGTGCCGAGAGAAAGTTTCCGTAGTGGTGACCGCGTACGAGGCTATTTAAAAGAAATTCGTCCAGATGGTCGTGGTCCGCAACTGATTGTTAGCCGTGTTGCACCAGAATTGCTGATCGAATTATTCAAACTTGAAGTGCCTGAAATCAGTGATGGTCTTATTGAAATTAAAGGCGCAGCACGTGATCCAGGCCTACGGGCGAAAATTGCTGTTCAAGCCATGGAGCCAAGAATTGATCCTGTTGGTGCTTGTGTCGGTATGCGTGGTTCACGTGTGCAAGCAGTAACGAATGAATTAGCTGGTGAGCGAGTTGATATCATCACGTGGGACGAAGACCCTGCACGGTTTGCTATTAATGCGCTGGCGCCAGCTGAAGCTCTATCTATAGTTGTTGATGAAGAAGCTCACAGCATGGATATTGCCGTTGATGACGATCAATTATCACAAGCTATCGGGCGTGGCGGTCAGAATGTGCGTTTGGCGAGCCAGTTATCAGGTTGGGACTTAAACATCATGTCGGCGTCTGATGCCGATCAAAAAGCAGAGACAGAAATCAGTGCTTTAATTGAAGTCTTTATGAAGCAACTTGATGTTGATGAAGATGTGGCATTGATTCTGGCACAGGAAGGTTTTTCTGGTTTAGAAGAAATCGCCTACGTGCCTGAGCAAGAAATGTTAGATATCGAAGAGTTTGATGCTGACATTGTTGCTGAACTACGTTCAAGAGCACGTGATGTCTTACTCACAAAAGCAATTGCAAATGAAGAACAGTTAGAAATGGCCGAGCCAGCTCAAGACTTGCTCGATATGGAAGGAATTACAGAAGAGCTCGCTAAATTATTGGCAAGTAAAGGCATTGCTACGATGGATGAGTTAGCTGAACAATCTGTCGATGAGTTAACAGAAATTGACAGCATCGATGAAGAACAGGCTGCAACACTCATCATGAAAGCACGAGAATCATGGTTTACAGACGAACAAACTGAAGCAGGGGAATAAGCAATATGAGCGATATGAAGGTGAAAGACCTCGCTGCGACAGTAGGCGTAGAGCCAGAACGACTGGTTGAGCAACTCAATGAAGCGGGCATAAAAGTAGCTAAGCCAACGGATGAGATTACCGAAGATCAAAAGCAAACATTATTGATGTTTTTGCAAAACCGTCACGGTACATCAGGCGAGGGAGAAGCGAAAGCGACAAAAAAAATCACACTGAAGCGTAAATCAGTCAGTGAGATTAAATTAGGTGGCGCTTCTCGTACAGGTGGTCGTAGTGTCAGTGTCGAAGTCAGAAAAAAACGCACATACGTCAAACGTAGTGAAACGGAAGAAGCACAGTCTGCAGCAGAGCTTCTGAAGCAGAAAGAAGCCGAAGAACAAGCAGTTGCACAAAAAGCGGCTGAAGAAGCGAAACAACAACAAGAAGAAGCAGAACACAAAGAAAAACAACAGCTTGAAATTCAACAGCAGCTAGATGCAGAAGAATCAGCAAAAGAAGCAGCCATTATTGAAGCTGCGGTAGAAGCTGAAAAAGAAGCGGCTGAAGAAGCAAGGCTAGCGGCTGAAGAAGAGAAAAAAGCGCTTGCTGCTGAAGCCAAAGCGCCAAAGAAAAAGACGACGCAGAAAATAAGTGCGTCAGAAGTAGCTCATCAAAAACTAGAAGAAGCCGATGCCAAACGCCGTGCTGCTAACTTAGCTCGTGTTGAAGCTGAACGTGCATTAAAAGAACGTAAAAAAGCGCGTGAAGAAGAAGCAGCGTTAGAGAAGGAAAGAGCCAAGGCTAAAGCAGAAGCAGATCAAAAGGCCAAAGAACAAAAAGAAGCACGCGCTAAAGCAAAAGAAGCGAAAGGACCGGATGCACCAGCAAAAGAAAAATCAGGTCGTAAAGGTCAGCGTTATAACAAAGATAGTGATAAAGAGCGGCGTGAATTGCATGTTCAAGATGGTAAAGGCGGTCGCCGTAAGAAAAAGAAAGGCGTTAACCAACAACGTGCCACGACTGTTATTGAGACCTCATCAGAACATGGTTTCTCAATGCCAACGACCCCGGTTGTACATGAAGTGAGCGTACCCGATACGATCAGTGTAGCTGATTTAGCGCAGCGTATGTCTGTTAAAGCGGGCGAAGTGATCAAGGCCTTGATGGGTTTGGGTACCATGGCGACAATCAATCAGGTTTTAGAACAAGATACTGCTGTGATCGTCATTGAAGAAATGGGTCATATTGCTAAGCCAGTTCAAGAAAACGAAATTGAATTGTCATTGCAAGTCAGTGAAGCAGACGCTGGAGAGGGTGTGGCAAGAGCGCCGGTCGTCACCGTAATGGGGCATGTTGATCATGGTAAAACCTCACTATTGGATTACATCCGTCGTACTAAAGTGACATCAGGCGAAGCAGGCGGTATTACCCAACATATCGGTGCTTATAAAGTAGAAACGAGTCGTGGCGAGATAACTTTCTTGGATACGCCAGGGCATGCGGCATTTACCGAAATGCGTTCGCGTGGTGCACAAGTAACAGATATCGTTATTCTTGCTGTCGCTGCTGATGATAGTGTGATGCCTCAGACGATTGAAGCGGTTCAACATTCAAAAGCTGCGGATGCGACATTGATTGTTGCAATGAATAAAATGGATAAGGAAGCAGCTAACCCTGATAAAGTAAAACAAGAATTAGCAAACCATGAAGTTATTCCGGAAGATTGGGGCGGTGATGTTCAGTTTATTCCTGTTTCAGCCTTAACCGGCTTGGGTATTGATGATTTATTAGACGCGATTTCCTTGCAAGCTGAAGTAATGGAGTTAACAGCGCCTGAAGAAGGACCGTCTAAAGGGACAGTAATTGAGTCACGACTAGATAAAGGCCGCGGTGTTGTTGTAACAGTATTAGTTCAAAGCGGTACCTTGAAAAAAGGTGATATCGTTGTTGTGGGTCAAGAATACGGTCGTGTCCGTGCTATGTTCAATGACCGCGGCGATAGCTTATCAAGTGCAGGGGCATCAACACCGGTCGAGTTATTAGGTCTATCTGGCACACCAGCTGCGGGTGATGAGCTACAAGTGGCTCCAGATGAAAGAAAAGCACGTGAGATCGCTCAATTCCGTCAAACAAAAGCACGTGAAACCAAGATGGCACAGCAACAAGCAGCTAAATTGGATGAAATGTTTAATAAGATGGAAACAGGCGATGTGAAAACATTGAATGTTGTCGTCAAAGCCGATGTCCACGGTAGTGCTGAAGCCGTTAGCCAAGGCTTAATAAAGCTATCGACCGATCAAGTTAAAGTGAGCATCGTGGCTTCTGGCGTGGGGGGTATTAATGAAACCGACGCACAATTAGCAGCAGCATCTGATGCGATACTGATTGGTTTCAATGTCCGAGCTGATAATACAGCCCGTAAAGTCATTGCAGAAAAAGGTTTAGACGTACAATACTTTAGTATTATTTACGACCTGATCGATGTCGTGACACAAGCCATGACAGGCATGCTTGAACCTGTTTACAAAGACGAAATCATTGGTCTTGCTCGTGTCGATGAAGTATTTAGTTCGCCTAAATTTGGTGATATTGCCGGTTGTCTTGTTACGGAAGGAACAGTCAAACGCACAAACCCAATTCGTGTCTTACGCGACAATGTGGTGATTTACGAAGGTGAACTAGAATCATTACGTCGTTTTAAAGATGACGTAAATGAAGTTCAGTCTGGTGTTGAATGTGGTATTGGTGTGAAGAATTACAAAGATGTTAAGCCAGGAGACCAAATTGAAGTCTTCGAGCGTGTCTTGATGAAAGCAACATTATAATGGCACAAGAGTTTAGTCGGACCAGCCGAATTGGTGAAGTCATTATGCGTGAATTGGCGCAGATGATTCAGCAAGAAGTCTCAGATCCACGTGTTGGCATGGTGACCGTGTCACATGTGGATGTCACATCAGATTTAAAATATGCCAAAGTCTATGTCACAAGATTAAATGGTGTCGAATCGGATCAAGATGTTGATGAGTGTATCACCGGCTTAACCAATGCGGCAGGGTTTCTAAAGCGCGGGATTGCAAAGCGTGTTGAAATTAGAACGATCCCTGAATTACGTTTTCATTATGATAAGTCATTAGAACATGGCTTCCATATGGATGAATTGATAGCCAAAGCCAATAAAGATCTTTCTAACGACTAAAACAAAATGGGGCGTCGGAATAAGAAAGGTCGGAATATCACCGGCATTATCGTGATTGATAAACCCAATGGCCGGAGTTCAAATAATGTCCTTCAGCAAGTCAAACGGCTTTTCGATGCAAAAAAAGCTGGCCATACTGGCAGCTTAGATCCTTTAGCCACAGGTGTGTTACCAATTTGCCTGGGCGAAGCAACTAAATTATCTGCCTATTTACTCGATGGCGATAAACGTTACCACGTCACTTGCCAATTGGGCGTGATAACCGATACTGGTGATGCAGATGGTGAAGTACTTGAACAACTATCAATCCCCAATCTTACTCAGCAGCAGTTACGTGACGTTATAGAGCAGTTCAGGGGTAAACAAGGTCAAGTCCCACCGATGTACTCTGCTTTAAAGCACAAAGGTCAACCACTTTATAACCTAGCACGGCAAGGAATTGAAGTAGAGAGAAAATCACGAGAAGTTACTATTTACGATATTGAATTAATCTCTTTTACCGCAGATAGTTTCACCCTTGATGTAAGTTGCAGTAAAGGGACTTATATTAGGACATTGGTAGGAGATATTAGCCATGTACTAGGGACCGGTGGGCATGTCACAATGCTACGCAGAATGGAATCAGCGGGTTATGAAATAACAAAAGCCATTTCAATAGAGCAATTAGAGACGATCGCTGAGCAGGGAATAGCTGTGCTAGATAAACAGCTATTACCATCAGAAGAGGCATTGCCTGATTGGCCAAGCATAACAATAGATGATCAGCAGATATCCGCTTTGAGACATGGACAAACGATACAGGTATTAGATTACTATAAAAGCGCAAAAATTCGTTTATTTGATCAACAAAATACCTTTTTAGGCTTAGGGGAAATGACTGAAACGGGCACTGTATCACCAAAGCGCGTTTTTGTTGTCGATGAAACGTCGTAAAATCCTTGTCTATAGAATAGAAACTCGGTAGAATTTAATGCTTTAATCGGTTGGATGCTTTGGTCTGAAATGGCTGAGGTAATCCAGAATTTAGCTAGTAGGATTAACCTACAGAAAAGTTGGAGTTATTAATGTCATTATCACTAGAACAAACAAAAGAAGTTATTGAGAAATATAAACGTTCTGAAACAGATACCGGTTCTGCAGAAGTACAAATTGCTTTACTAACCGCACGTATCACGAATTTATCAGAACATTTCAACAATAATTCACATGATCATCATTCACGGCAAGGTCTATTAAAAATGGTCAGTGGCCGTCGTAAAATGCTGGACTACTTGAAAAAGAAAGACATCACACGTTACCGTGATTTGATCGCAAGCTTAGGTTTACGTCGCTAAGTTTTGCTAAACGTGAAGTGTGTAAATCAACAAGGCTTGTGCCCGCAAAGTGACGGTACAGGTTTAAGTATTTAAAAAATGCCCCTGAGACCCATTGTTTCAGGGGCATTTTTGTTAGAAATTTGAATACGACGGAATAGGCCGTTCGTATCATCAGTCAGAATAAAGGAAAGAAACAGTGAATTCAGTAAAAAAGACAGTTCAATACGGTGAACATAGTCTCAGTCTAGAAACAGGCAAAATTGCACGCCAAGCCGGTGGTGCTGTTATCGCTAGTCTAGGTGAAACATCTGTCATGGTGACAGTGGTTGGTAAAAAATCAGTCCAACCTGGCCAAGACTTTTTTCCTTTAACCGTTAATTACCAAGAAAGAACGTATGCTGCGGGTAAAATCCCCGGTGGTTTCTTTAAACGTGAAGGTCGTCCAAGTGAGAAAGAAACATTAACCTCACGTTTAATCGATCGCCCATTACGTCCGTTATTTCCAAAAGGTTTTTTAAACGAAGTTCAAGTCATTGCAACAGTGGTTGCACTTGATCCAGCTATCGACCCAGATATTCCTGCCATGATCGGCGCTTCAGCAGCATTAGCTGTTTCAGGCATTCCATTCAATGGCCCAATCGCAGGCGCTCGCGTAGGTTACATAGATGGTAACTACGTTTTAAACCCAAGCAAAGTACAACTTGCTGAAAGTCAATTAGAATTAGTGGTTGCCGGTACAGATTCAGCCGTATTAATGGTTGAATCAGAAGCATCTGAGTTACCTGAAGAAGTCATGTTGGGTTCGGTTATGTTCGGTCACGAACAATTACAAACTGCTATCCGACTTGTGAATGACTTAAAAGCGGAAGTGGGTAAAGAAGCATGGGATTGGACAGCACCAGAAAAGGATCCTGCTATCTACGATACCGTTAAAGCCAATGCCTATGCTGGTATTGAAAATGCTTACACCATGAGCGACAAAATGGAACGCCAAGATGCATTAGCCGCTATTCGTGATGCAGCTGTCGAAGCATTAGCGGGTGAAGAATCAGAAATGTCAGCTGATGATGTGAAAGGTGCTTTCTCTAAACTAGAAAAAGAATTAGTACGCGGTCGTATCATCTCAGGCGAAAAACGTATCGATGGTCGTGATACAGCAACCGTACGCCAAGTCACTGTTGAAACAACTGTCTTACCAAGGGTTCATGGTTCAGCTTTATTCACACGTGGTGAAACACAAGCGGTTGTCGTCGCAACACTAGGTGCAGAACGCGATGCTCAAACAATTGATGCAGTTGAAGGTGAATACCGTGACCGTTTCATGTTGCATTACAACTTCCCTCCATTCTGTGTGGGTGAAACTGGTTTTGTTGGTTCACCAAAACGTCGTGAAATCGGCCATGGTAAGTTAGCAAAACGTGGTATCCAAGCAGTGATGCCTACTGCTGAAGAATTCCCATATGTTGTTCGTGTTGTGTCTGAAATTACAGAATCAAACGGTTCAAGCTCTATGGCTTCTGTTTGTGGTACAAGTTTGGCGTTAATGGATGCCGGTGTACCGATTAAATCACCTGTTGCAGGTATAGCGATGGGCTTAATCAAAGAAGACAACGGTTATGCTGTTTTAACAGATATTTTAGGTGATGAAGATCACCTTGGTGATATGGACTTTAAAGTGGCGGGTACCGATAAAGGTATTACAGCACTTCAGATGGATATCAAAATTGAAGGTATCAATGAAGAAATCATGCGTACTGCATTAGCACAAGCGCGCGATGGTCGTTTAACTATTCTTGAAACAATGAATGCGAACATTGCAACTCATCGTCAAGAAATGTCTGAGTTCGCACCACGCATTATCACAATCAAGATTAATACAGATAAGATTCGTGACGTGATTGGTAAGGGCGGTGCAACTATCCGTGCTTTAACAGAAGAAACAGGCGCTACCATCGATATTCAAGATGACGGTACAGTGATGATTTTCTCTTCTGATAATAATGCGGGTCAAGATGCGTTACATCGTATTGAACAAATCACTGCAGAAGTCGAAGTAGGTAAAATTTACCAAGGTACTGTTGCTAAATTGATGGACTTCGGTGCATTTGTCACGATTTTGCCAGGTAAAGATGGTCTGGTTCATATTTCACAAATTTCAGATGAGCGCGTTGAAAACATCAGCGACAAATTATCTGAAGGTGATAGCATCAAAGTGAAAGTATTAGAAGTTGATCGTCAAGGTCGTATTCGTTTAAGTATGAAAGCAGTTAATGAAGATGGCGAAGGCTAAACCTAAGTTAAGAAAAATGAAAAGCCCCGAACTATCGGGGCTTTTTTATGCCTAAAAGTTAGTGATTATTTGCATAGTCAGTATTAGGTTCTTATCTTAACTGACTGAAATAAAAAATTTAAATAAAATCTGCTTCACTTTTATGCCAATGTCGACAATAATGGCGTTCTAACTATACAAAGAATTTAAAGGGCAGCAATTGGATTTCGCAAAAGTTTTTATCATTCTATTAATCTTGATTGTCGTGTTCTGTCTATTCAGAGCGCTATATCATATGGTGAGTTCTAAAGGTCAGAAACAGGCTGATGGTGTTGCGAATTTCTTAACATTAAGGGTCATGTTTTCTGCTGCTTTGATCGGGTTTCTTGTCTTAGCCAATTATAACGGTTGGATAGAATTTCATGGTCCATACCAAGACCCAAGATTAGAACACAAACACCAGCTTGAAAAAAATCAAGCACAAGAAAAAGCACAAACAGCAGTTGAATAATATAAATTAATGATAAATCCAAAGAGCTTGTAACCGTGAATCTCATTTGGTTTCGTCAGGATCTACGCATAAAAGACAATCATGCATTAATTGAAGCAGCGAAGCAGGGTGACATATTACCCATCTATATCCTTGATGATAACAACGCCGGCGAGAATAAATTGGGCGCGGCTAGTCGAGTTTGGTTACATCATGCATTACATGATTTAAATCAAAGCCTGGACGGGCATTTGCAATGTTACCAAGGTCAGCCCACTACTATTTTGCAACAACTCTGTCAGGACAAGGCGATCACAACTGTCTACTGGAACCGGTGTTATGAACCTTGGCGTATTGACAGAGATAAGAAAATTAAACAAACCTTGTTAAATCAGGGTATCAGCGTAAAAAGCTTCAATGCCAGCTTATTGTGGGAACCTTGGCAAACGCTAAAAAAAGACAATACCCCATATAAAGTTTTCACACCTTTTTACCGCCGTGGTTGTTTAAATGCCATTGAGCCGAGAATACCGTCTGAAGAGCCGAAACAACTGACTTTTATTGATAATAAACAACATAAGAAGGCAATAGAGAATCTAAACTTATTACCAAAAACATGCTGGCATACAAAAATAGAACAACAATGGGATATTTCGCAAAAAGGTGCAGAAAATGCCCTAATTACTTTCTTTGAACAAGGTGTTCAAGCTTATAAAGCAGGGCGAAACTTTCCTGGGCAACAAAATACATCGAGATTGTCACCTTATCTACATTTCGGCCAAATCTCACCAAATCAAGTTTGGTATCAGAGCTATAACCGTGAGCAAACAGGCGATCTAGATACGTTTCGAAGTGAACTTGGCTGGCGAGAATTTTCATACAGTTTGCTCTATCATTTTCCACAATTACCAATACAAAACTTACAAGTCAAATTTGACCGTTTTCCTTGGCAGTGGGGTGGGGATAAATTGACCGCATGGCAGCAAGGAAAAACAGGTTACCCTATCATTGATGCTGGCATGAGAGAGTTATGGCAGACTGGCTTTATGCATAATCGTGTTCGCATGATTGTCGGCTCATTCTTAGTTAAAAATTTATTACTACATTGGCAGCAAGGTGAAGCTTGGTTCTGGGATTGCCTGGTTGATGCGGATCTTGCTAGCAATAGTGCAAGCTGGCAATGGATAGCAGGCTGCGGTGCGGATGCAGCGCCGTATTTCAGAATCTTTAACCCAGTTACGCAAGGTGAAAAGTTTGATAAAGAAGGGGAATATACACGGCGGTATGTCCCTGAGTTAAAGGAATTACCTGATAAGTATTTGTTTAAACCTTGGGAAGCGCCTGAAGCGGTTTTAGAACAAGCGGGTATTAAATTAGGCGAGTCATACCCAATGCCAATTGTAGATTTGAGAGAATCTAGGGAACAAGCACTCGAAGCCTTTAAAACACTAAAGGCAATACAATAAATGTTTAGGATGAGTACAGGAGTTTTGATGGCATTCAAATGCAAACTGGCTTGCAAAAAAAGATGATTAAAGTGATGCTGATAGGTATGAAGCCATCGAGCTTTCAGATGGGGCGTCCAGGTGTGTACAGCTGAGACTATCTCTGATTATTGATTCTAACAAAAAATTGACCGCTATTCCCACTCTGGTGCTAATGAAGCCGATGCCAGAGGATGAACAGTGATGCGATTAATCTTCATCATTTCAGGATTCATTAAAAACCGGATAAGAATAAAATACATGTCTAGATCAAAACACTCAGTTTCTTCATAGACTGTATTTTTTTGAAAATAAGGTTCATTCAGCGTTAGACCTTTTAAGATTTGATATCCTCGGTCAAAAAGTTCATCAATGGACTTGAGTTTACTGACATACACCCAATCTTTAATCAGATGAAAGTGGCTGACTGATTCATTGTCCTTTTCTTCAAGCAAAATGGCATCCGGCCAAGGCCATATTTTTTGTTGATAGTCCTCAAGGGCTTCTTCAAGTCGTTTGTTGTATGCTTCTGTTGGTTCTTGATGACAACACGCACCACCACACTTTTTAAGCTGATAACGAAAACACGCTTTACCATCATCAACGTTTTTACCCTCAAGGCCAATCAAGCGAAAACAGAGTTGATGGGCATCACAGAGTGCTTTGAGTTTGTTCTGGACTTGCCGGAAACTGCGAAACAAACCAAAGTGATTATCTATATCGATAGCGCCGAGTTCTTGTTGTTTTATCACAGGGATCGCATAGCCTGATTCATTCGTTTCAATAACTAATCTATACAGGTTTTTAACTTTACGAAGTCTATGATTGAACAACGGCTTTAACTTCTTAATCTCTTGGCTTTCTAAGAGCTGTGCACTAAAATCACTGGCAGTTGTTTCGTAGCTGATATCGGCTATCAGCGCACTCATTTTAAGGTCTTTATGGTTTTTATAATCCTGTGAAAAGTGATTAAGCACGCGGTTTCTGATATTGACGCTTTTACCGACATACAGTAGTTTGCCTTTAGCATCGTAGAAGTAATATACACCGGGCATTTTTGGTAACTCATCAATGACTTTTGACGAGAGCTGGGTTGGGAGTGTAGAGCGTTCCATGATGTCATCGCACACACAAGCAATATCGTGGTCGCTAAATAGCTTCGAAGATTGCAGGAAAAAATCATAAATGACTTTGGCATCATCAAAGGCACGATGGCGGTTATCAATGCGAAAACCAAAACGTTTGATGATATTGTCTAGACCATGACGTTTAAATTGTGGATATAGCGCACGACTGAATTTCACAGAACACAGGGGTTTCGCACTATAGCTCATACCTATACGGGAAAATTCATTTTTGATGAAACCATAGTCGAAGCGGGCATTGTGAGCGGTAAACACTCGACCATTCAACTTTGATAGCAACACATCAGCAATATCTTTAAATCGCGGCGCATGGCGTAAATCATTTGGCGCGATACCCGTCAATTGTTGAATGTTGGGAGGTAAGTGTTGCTCCGGATTGATAATGCTTTCCCATGTATCTGTAATTTCACCGTTCTCAACGACAATGAGACCGATTTCGATGATACGGTGATAAGTGGGTTTTCCTCCTGTGGTCTCGCAATCAATTAACACCAACTTGTCTGGCATTCCCTCTGACAACTTCGTTGGATGTTTGTCATCTAAATCAAAGGCAATTTGGTCAGTTTCTTGTATATCAATATTGTAGGACATAATGTTTAGGCTCATGGGCATGGTTAAAGTTTCCCCAATGATGAACATTTTTACCAGTGGAATATCAGATCATTTTGGTGATGATTTTGACGATGCCATAAAAACTTTAGAAGAAAATTCTAGCTGTTGACACAACTCCTTTTCAGACTATGCTGAGGAATAACCACAGAGACTAGTGAAGTGCTGGAGCGTATAGCTTTTTATAGTGATTACGAAAAAATGTGGCGTCAAGCGGTGTTATATTTACTGCAGAGGACGGTTACCAAAAAGTACGTGAATTCTGGAGCCATTAAGGTAAATGTCTACTTTATCACTTATACAAGTATAATAAGTGGCTTTTATTCGCAAATAATTTGCGCAAGTCCTATTGATATAAATAGGTGGAAATTAGAGGTTTTCAGTGCCGAGTCAAGATTTTATTCAACAAATTCAGAAGCGTAGAACATTTGCGATTATCTCGCATCCTGATGCTGGTAAAACAACGATTACAGAAAAACTATTGTTATTTGGTGGTGCCATTCAAATGGCCGGGAGTGTTAAGTCGCGTAAAACCGACCGGCATGCGACGTCAGATTGGATGGAGATGGAAAAAGAGCGGGGAATCTCAGTCACGTCATCTGTGATGCAATTTCCTTATAAAGATCGCATTGTCAATCTACTTGATACACCAGGTCATGCTGATTTCTCAGAAGATACTTATCGTACTTTAACAGCTGTTGATTCAGCCTTAATGGTCATTGATAGTGCAAAAGGTGTTGAAGAGAGAACCATCAAGTTAATGGAAGTCTGTCGACTGCGTGATACGCCTATTTTAACCTTTGTTAATAAGCTAGACAGGGAAGGGCGAGACCCGATCGACGTCTTGGATGAAATTGAAGATATTCTGAATATCCAATGTACGCCGATCACTTGGCCAATAGGAATGGGTAAAAATTTCAAAGGGATCTTTCATCTATTAAAAGACAGTGTGCACCTGTTCGAACCGCACAGCAGTGAAGTAGGGGAAGTGGTCGAGGGTATAAATAACCCACGTTTAGATGAGTTGTTTGGTGACCTAGCAGTAGAGTTGCGTGAAGAAATTGAATTAGTCCGTGGTGCTAGCCATGAATTTGATTTAGAAAAGTTTTTAACTGGAGAATTATCGCCTGCCTTTTTTGGTAGTGCGATGAACAATTTCGGTATAACAGAGTTGATGGATTCTTTTGTCGAATACGCGCCGATGCCACAACAGCGCGAAACTAAAACGCGTGTTGTCGAAACGAACGAAGTGCCATTCAGTGGCTTTGTTTTTAAAATCCAAGCCAATATGGACCCTAAACACCGAGATCGGGTGGCTTTTTTGCGTGTCTGTTCGGGTCAATACAGGAAAGGGATGAAGTTAAGACAAACGAGAACAGGCAAAGATGTGACGATTGCCAATGCTGTGACCTTTATGGCGGCTGAGCGTGAACAAGCACAAGATGCCTGGCCAGGCGATATTTTAGGTTTACACAACCATGGCACCATCCAAATTGGCGATAGTTTCACGGAAGGTGAAGATATTCAATTTACGGGTATTCCCTATTTCGCACCTGAATTATTTCGTCGCGTAAGGTTGAAAGATCCCCTAAAGACCAAAGCACTATTAAAAGGTTTACAACAATTAAGTGAAGAAGGGGCAACCCAATTATTCCGACCTTTGGATAACAATGACTTAATTTTAGGTGCGGTCGGCGTTTTGCAGTTTGATGTGGTCGTTCATCGCCTAAAAGGCGAATACAATGTTGATTGTGCTTATGAACCTGTTCAAGTGTATACCGCAAGATGGGTTTATTGTGATGATGATAAGATCTTAGAAGAATTCAAGAAAAAAGCTTCCCTGAATTTGGCCTTAGATGGGGCTGGTGGCCTTACCTATATCGCGACAACACGGGTTAATCTCGATCTCACAATGGAACGTTGGCCAGATATTGAGTTTAAATCGACTCGTGAACATACTTAGTGCATATGAGACGATCTTAGCGCGTTATCTAGATTAGAATATGATGAACAATGCTGTTTAATTGATAGGCTAAACTATGAAAGTCAGATCGGTGACTAAAAATAAAGGTAAACCACTGATCACATTATGCCCGGGTGATACGCTTGATAAAGCGGTGACTTTGATGATGAATCATCGTATTGGATCAGTGTTAATAGTCGATCCTGATATGCTAACAGGGGTACTATCAGAACGGGATTTATACGCGTCTTACATCAAGGGCTTGATCACTCCTTAGCCAATATCACAGTCAATGATGCGATGACACCAACCCCGATCATCTGTTATGCGGATGAAAGCTTAGAACGCGTCATGACAAAGATGGTTGACAATAATATCCGTCATTTACCTGTCGTTTATAAAGATGAGTTGGAAGGGATGCTATCTATTACAGATATTGTTGAAGAGTTATTGAAAAAAGCCAAGTTCGAGAATAAATTACTGAAAACTATATTCAGAACTGGCCAGAAGAAATGGAAATGGAACAATAAGTTGTGAGGCTCTTAGGCGCTTTCTAAGGCGCTGTCATACTCAATTTTAAGCTAGTTTTCGGTGGCAAACTCGATAAGAAACTCGAGTAGCATCTCATCATCTTGTTCGAGCGATGTTTCAACAACACATTTAATACCATTGCTAGAAGTAAGAGAAACACAAGGATGAAAAGTAATACGTCGATTTTTGTAGTAACTGGCAACAGCACCGCATAAACGTTCGGCCCAATCACTAGGACGAAATATACGCCCATCTTGTGTGAGTCCGTAGAGAATAACTTTGCTTGGTGCTGACATCTTGCTTTCTCAAAGCAAATAGCCAGAAACTAAAGATACTTTACGGTATTTTTTAAGATGTGATCTGTAGTGATACAATTATTTTTTATAAGGATAGATGAGGGACTAAAATGCAGTCGAAATAACGTTAGAATGGAACGAGATAAAAAAGATTGGCTGAAAACGCCATTCAGTGATTTTGATCAACTATAAAAGCCCGTATAATGTTGTGTTTCTTTAACCAAGCGCAATGGGATCATTTGTGGCCGATTACAAACATACCTTAAACCTGCCAGCAACCAAGTTTCCAATGAAAGCGGGCTTGCCTAATCGCGAACCACTGATGCTAAAGCGTTGGCAAGAGATTGACATATATCAAAAAATGCGAAACAAGGCGCAAGGCCGCCCTGAGTTTATTCTGCATGATGGCCCCCCTTATGCCAATGGCGATATTCATATCGGACATGCGGTTAATAAAATTCTTAAAGACATTATCTTAAAATCGAAAACCTTATCGGGCTTTGGCACACCTTATGTGCCAGGTTGGGATTGCCATGGTTTACCGATTGAACTCAATGTCGAAAAGAAAGTGGGTAAACCAGGCGTTAAAGTGTCAGCCAGCGAATTTAGAAAAGCTTGCCGCACTTATGCTCAAAAACAAGTCGATGGCCAAAGAGAAGACTTTAGACGTTTAGGTATCCAAGCAGAATGGGATAACCCATACCTAACAATGGATTTCAGCTTCGAAGCCGATATCATCAGAATCTTGGGCGATATTGTCAAACAAGGTCATCTACACAAAGGTGTTAAGCCAGTTCATTGGTGTATTGACTGTGGCTCAGCATTGGCTGAGGCCGAAGTCGAGTATGAAGATAAAATGTCGCCAGCCATTGATGTACGTTTTAAATTCATGGATATAACAGCATTTGAACATGCAACAAGTTTGTCATGTCAAGGTGATATTAGTGTTCCTATTTGGACAACAACACCATGGACATTACCGGCTAACCAAGCGGTTTCCTTACATCCCGAGTTTGATTATGTACTTGTCCAATCAGCAGATGAATGTTTAGTGCTAGCTGAGGATTTATATGAGTCGGCACTGGAGCGCTATGGAATAGAAGCAACCATCGTCGGTCGCTTTAAAGGAGCAGTTTTAGAAAATCTGCAGCTACAACATCCATTCTATGACAGACAAGTGCCTGTCATCTTAGGAGAACACGTCACAGCTGAAGCGGGAACGGGCGCCGTCCACACTGCGCCAGGCCATGGCCAAGATGATTTTGTTGTGGGCATAAAATATCAACTGGAAGTGAACAACCCAGTGGGTGGTAATGGCATTTTTTTGCCGGGTACTGAATTATTTGAAGGCGAGTCTGTCTTCAAAGCAAATCCACATGTCATTAAAGTGCTAAAAGAGAGAGGCGCTTTGTTATGCCATCAGGATATTATGCATAGCTATCCACATTGCTGGCGCCACAAGACGCCGGTTATTTTCCGTGCAACGCCTCAATGGTTCATTAGCATGGACCAAAATGGTTTACGCAAAGCAGCAGAAAAAGCGATTAATGATACAACGTGGATGCCAGATTGGGGTCAAAAGCGCATAAAAAGCATGGTTGAAGGACGACCAGATTGGTGTATCTCTCGCCAACGTACTTGGGGTGTGCCGATTCCATTATTTGTACATCAACAAACGGGTGAATTGCATCCTGATACACAAGATTTAATTGAACAGGTTGCTGTATTGGTTGAACAACAAGGCATTGATGCTTGGTTTGAAATGGAACCGAGTGAATTATTAGGCGATCAAGCAGCTGAATATGAAAAAGTGTCTGATACCTTAGACGTTTGGTTTGACTCAGGTGTTTCGCATGCCTGTGTTTTAGAGCGCCGTGATTATCTTAACAGACCGGCTGATCTCTATTTAGAAGGCAGTGACCAACACCGTGGCTGGTTCCAATCATCGTTGTTAACATCGGTTGCCTCAACGGGTGTTGCGCCATATAAAGCTGTTTTAACACATGGCTTTACAGTGGATGCGGACGGCAAAAAAATGTCCAAATCACTTGGCAATACGGTCTCACCGCAAAAAGTGGTTAAAAACTTGGGTGCTGATATCATTCGCTTATGGGTCTCTTCATCTGATTACAGTGCAGAAATGAGTGTTTCAGATGAAATTCTCAAACGAACAGCAGATTCTTATCGTCGTATTCGTAATACCGCACGTTATTTATTATCGAATTTATCAGACTTTAATCCAGAAACAGACAGTGTTGCGATGGAAGATATGTTAGCACTCGATCAATGGGCGATTGATCGTACTTATCATTTTCAACAAGATATTCTTGCAGCTTATGATAGTTATCAGTTCCATGTGATTTATCAGAAAATACATAACTTCTGTGCCAATGAAATGGGTAGTTTATATTTAGATATCACCAAAGATCGCCAATATACAATGCAAGAAAACAGCCTTGGCCGTCGTTCAACACAAACGGCCATGTACCATATTTTAGAAGCGCTGACACGCTGGATGGCACCAATTCTCAGTTTCACTGCTGATGAGTTATGGGAATATTTGCCGGGCGAACGCAATGAATCAGTGTTGCTAAATGAGTGGCACCAGGGTTTGAAACCTTTGCCGGCAGATGCTGAATTTGATGTCGCGTTCTGGGATAAAATATTTGCAGTCCGTGATGCAGCCTCTAAAAAATTAGAAGCATTGCGTAATGTTGGCAAGATAAAGGGTGGATTGACGGCAGAAGTCACTTTATATGCTGATGAAGCCGTGATGGCATTGCTAGATAAGGTTAAGAGTGAGCTGAAATTCATCTTAATCACATCTAAAGTGACTGTATTGGGACTAGGTGATAAAGCAGCTGATGTGGAGATGTGTGATGTAGATGGCTTAGCTATTCTGGCGGTGCCTACGGAGCATGCCCGTTGTGATCGTTGCTGGCATCAAACTGAAGATGTTGGACAAGATGAAACGCATCCAGAATTATGTGGTCGCTGTATCGAGAATGTCGATGGTGAAGGAGAACAACGTCACTACGCATAGTGACGATGTATTATGTTGAAATATCTCACAATCTCGGCTGCTATTATAGGATTAGATCAGGTCACTAAGTGGCTAATGGTCTCCTGGTTAGCGCTGTATGAGACGGTTGCTATCATGCCGTATTTCAATTTGACGATGGCCCATAACCATGGTGCAGCGTTTAGCTTTTTGGCTCAAGCGGGTGGTTGGCAGCGTTGGTTTTTCACCGTCTTGGCATTGGTGATTAGTACCGTACTAGTCGTCTGGTTAGCAAAACTCAAACCAGAGGCAAAATTAGAAGCTATTTCACTCAGCCTCGTTATAGGTGGTGCAATTGGGAATGTGATCGATCGTATTTGTTATGGCTATGTGATCGACTTTCTAGATATCTATATTGGCAGTAGTCACTGGCCTGCCTTCAATGTCGCCGATTCTGCCATTTGTATCGGTGCGGTGTTGTTAATCATAGATAGCATCAAGTCAGAGCCAGAGTCACAAACCTCATGAATGCTTGCGACCAAGCATTACCGAATATCACTGCTTTAAAACCGTACCAACCCGGTAAACCGATAGAAGAGTTAGAACGTGAATTAGGGTTGAGTAATATTATCAAATTGACTTCGAATGAAAACCCATTGGGTCCATCTAAGTCAGCCTTGAATGCAATAGTACAGGCATCTAAAGAATTAACCCGTTACCCAGACGGTAATGGTTTTAGCCTAAAAGCGGCATTAGCCAAACATGTACAATTAACATCGGACCAAATCACGCTGGGAAATGGCTCGAATGATGTACTTGAATTATTAGCGCGTACTTTCGTCTCGTCCAATGATGAAGTGATTTTTTCGCAATATGCGTTTGCAGTTTATCCACTAGTGACGCAAGCTATCGGGGCTAAAGCCGTAATTGCACCTGCCAGTGACTTTGGTCATGATTTGGATGCGATGACGACTTTAATCAGCGAGAAAACCAAGCTGATTTTTATTGCCAACCCAAATAACCCAACGGGTACTGCCTTAGCACCGAAGCAGGTAGAGACATTTTTAAAGCAAGTGCCAGAGTCAGTGATTGTGGTGTTAGACGAAGCTTACGTGGAATATACAACGCAGCAATTTAATACGGTTGCTTGGTTAGCAGGCTATCCCAATTTAGTCATTACCAGAACATTTTCGAAAGCTTATGGCTTAGCCGCATTACGGGTGGGTTATAGTTTATCCTCTCCAGAGATCGCAGACTGTTTGAACCGTATTAGACAACCGTTTAATGTTAATAGCCTAGCATTAGTTGCAGCAGTAGCAGCTTTGGCAGACAAAGATTATGTTGAACAAAGTAGACAATTGAATGAGGCGGGTTTGAAGCAGTATGTAACAGGTTTTGAACAACTAGGCCTTACTTACATTCCTTCAAAAGGCAATTTCATCACGGTTGATGTTAAGCGTAATGCCGACTCTATTTATCAGTCATTATTGCAACAAGGTGTGATTGTTCGGCCAATAGCAAATTATGGCTTGCCACAACATTTGCGTATCAGTGTTGGTTTGGGAGAAGAAAATCAGCGTTGTCTTGATGCTTTGGCTATCGCCTTGGAGCAGGAGTTATGATTAATCGCTTAGCGATCATTGGTATTGGTTTGATCGGTGGTTCATTATCACTGGCTTTAAAACAAGCGGGTCAAGTCAAACACGTTGTGGGTTATGCCAGAAATGAAGCCACACGAGAACGAGCGTTATCTTTAGGTATTATAGATACTGCCGCTGCGTCGATAGAAGCGGCTGTGGCAGAAGCCGATGTGATCTTGTTAGCTGTACCCATGGGGGCAATGGCATCAGTGTTAGCCGAAATGGCACCCCATTTGACGGATAACATGATCATCACTGATGCTGGAAGCACCAAGGCTGGTGTGGTGAAAGCGGCAAGTGACATATTAGGTAATAGTATCAGTCAATTTGTACCGGGGCATCCGATAGCTGGAACGGAAAAGAGTGGTCCTTCAGCGGCGTTCGCGACACTTTACCAAGATCATAAAGTGATCTTGACGCCGATGAAGCAAACAAATGTTAGCGCAGTCGAAACCATTAAAACGATGTGGCAACAAACGGGGGCAGAAGTCTCTGAAATGACGGTAGAACACCATGACTTAATATTGGCCGCAACAAGTCATATACCACATCTCTTGTCATTTAATTTAGTCGGATTATTAGCACAAAACGAAGATGTCGATGAAGTGCTACGTTATGCTGCTGGTGGGTTTAGAGATTTTTCTCGAATTGCATCTAGCAACCCCGTTATGTGGCGGGATATTTGTTTAAGTAATCACGATGCGATACTGACGTTATTGCAGCAATATCAACAGCAGCTAACAGAAATAGAACAAGCGATACAGGAACAAGATGGCGATTATTTAATGACGTTGTTCCAAAGTGCAAAAACAGCACGTGATACACGGTTTGAAATACCGAAAGTAACTAATGGTAAGAAGTAAGTAGAGCATAATAAAAAATAATCAAATGGATTTGATATTAAGTGGAGTTTAAAACAGCGTGAGTGGACAACAACAAAAACAATATATCGTTCAACCAGGCGGCAAGCTAACCGGTGAATGTCGCGTGCCAGGAGATAAATCTATTTCTCACCGTTCAATTATACTGGGTGCTATTGCGGAAGGTACAACTAATATCACCGGCTTTTTGGAAGGCGAAGATGCGTTAGCAACGTTGGCTGCTTTTAGGAAAATGGGTGTTGAAATAGAAGGGCCAGAACAAGGCCGTGTAACAGTACATGGTGTCGGTATGAATGGGTTAACATTACCTGAAGACGCCATAGATTTAGGTAATTCTGGGACATCAATTCGCTTGCTATGTGGTTTGTTAGCAGGGCAAAAGTTCAATACCGTTTTGAAAGGGGATAACTCGCTGGCGAAAAGACCGATGGGGAGAGTCATTGATCCATTAGCTAAGATGGGTGCGGTGATTGGTAGCAATGAAGGAAAATTGCCACTACATGTTCAAGGTGGCAATAACTTGTATGCCATTTCTTATGAATTGCCTATGGCCAGTGCGCAAGTGAAATCATGCTTATTACTGGCAGGCATGTATGCCAAGGGTAAAACGACGATTGTCGAACCGGCGCCAACGCGAGATCATTCTGAACGAATGTTGGCGGGTATGTCCTATCCCATTGAAGTTGAAGGAAATAAAATCACCATCGAAGGGGAAGGCAAACTAATGGCAACGGATATTGATGTTCCTGCTGATATTTCCTCTGCAACCTTCTTTATGGTGGGTGCTGCGATAGCACCGGGTTCTGATATGACATTATGTCATGTGGGTGTTAATTCAACACGTATTGGTGTGATTAATATTTTAAAAATGATGGGTGCAGATATTACGCTGAGTAATGAAACAGTGACGGGTGGAGAACCGGTTGCTGATATTCAGGTCCGTTATGCACCGCTCAAAGGGATTAATATTCCTGTTGATCAGGTCCCATTAGCCATTGATGAGTTTCCAGCATTGTTTATTGCCGCAGCCTGTGCTGAAGGACAAACTATCTTAACTGGCGCTAAGGAACTGCGTGTCAAAGAAAGCGATCGAATTCAAGCAATGGCCGCTGGTCTTGTGATATTAGGCATTGACGCACAAGCGACGGATGATGGCATGATTATCGAAGGAGGTATCATGGGTTCCGGTGAAGTTGATAGTCTCGGCGATCACCGTATTGCGATGGCTTTTGCCATTGCAGGTTTGCAAGCTGGGGGGACCATCGTAATCAAAGACAGTGCCAATGTTACAACGTCATTTCCCAAATTTGTGGAATTGGCAACAGCAGCGGGCTTGGTATTGGATGAAATAGATGGCTGATATTCCGGTATTGACGATTGATGGCCCGAGCGGTTCAGGGAAAGGAACCGTCGCACAACGGATGGCAAAAGAACTCGGTTGGCATTATTTAGACAGCGGGGCGATATATCGTGTACTGGCGCAAGCGGCGCTGAAACATCAATTGAACCTAACAGATGAGCTTGGCATAGCCAAGCTAGCACAACAACTTGATGTTACGTTTATTGTCCAAGACGACGCATTGATTGTGTTGCTTGAGGGGCACGATGTCAGTACTCAAATCCGCTCAGAACAAGCTGGTAATGCAGCATCAAAAGTCGCAGCATTACCGCAAGTACGGGCTGCACTATTACAACGCCAATATGCTTTTAGACAAGCGCCGGGCTTGGTCACAGATGGGCGAGATATGGGTACCGTGGTGTTTCCAGATGCACCCTATAAAATATTTTTGAATGCCAGTGCCGAAGAGCGTGCAAAAAGAAGACATAAGCAGTTGAAAGAAAAAGGAATTGAGAGTAACCTAGCCGGTCTTGTTGCAGAAATTTCCGAGCGAGACCAACGAGATCGACAACGAACAGTCGCGCCATTAAGGCCAGCTGACGATGCGATTGAATTGGACTCTACCAGTTTGGGAATTGATGACGTATTTCATCGTGTCAGGGCAATATGCACTGATAGATAATTTTTAGGTGCTTACTTTCAGACTAAATTGGAAGTAAGTTTTTTTAACTTCCTACTTCAAGTAGGACTTTTAGGGCGATTCTGCTACTTGAGTAGAATCAAGGGTAACAATAATGAGCGAAAGCTTTGCTGAACTCTTTGAAGAGAGTCTAAATTCCACACCAATGCAAACAGGTAAGATCGTGTCTGGCATGGTTATCAGTGTCGGTTCCGATGTAGTCATGGTTAATGCTGGTTTAAAATCAGAAGGTGCCATACCTGTTGAAGAATTCCAAAATGAAAAAGGTGAAGTCACCGTTGTAGTGGGTGATATTGTCGATGTTGCATTAGAAACATTAGAAGATGGTTTTGGTGCGACACAATTATCACGTGAAAAAGCCAAAGCGGCAGAAGCATGGATCAAACTTGAACATGCCTTTGAAGCTAATGAAACTGTTACGGGTATAATGACAGGTAAAGTGAAAGGCGGTTTCACTGTTGAATTGGAAAATGTACGTGCATTCTTACCAGGTTCATTGGTTGATGTTCGCCCAATTCGTGATACATCACATTTGGAAGGCAAAGAACTTGAGTTTAAACTGATCAAATTGGATCGTCCTCGTAACAACATCGTCGTTTCTCGCCGTGCCATCATGGAAGCAGAAAACAGTGTTGAACGTGATGCACTTCTAGAAGAGTTAGAAGAAGGCAAGAATGTCAAAGGTGTGGTTAAAAACTTGACTGACTACGGTGCATTCGTTGACCTAGGGGGTATCGATGGTTTATTACACATCACAGATATGGCCTGGAAACGTGTTAAACACCCGTCAGAAGTTGTTGCGATTGGTGATGAAATTGAAGTACAAGTACTTAAATTTGATAAAGAACGTGAACGTGTATCGCTTGGCCTGAAACAAATGGGCGACGATCCATGGAAAGACATTGCAAACCGATACCCGAACAGCAGCCGCATCCAAGGTAAAGTCACGAACATTGCAGACTACGGTTGCTTTGTTGAAATTGAAGATGGTGTTGAAGGTCTTGTTCACATGTCTGAAATGGACTGGACAAACAAAAATGTACATCCATCCAAATTAGTACAATTAGGCGATGAAGTGCCTGTGATGGTATTGGATATTGATGCAGAACGCCGTCGTATTTCATTGGGTATGAAGCAATGTCAATCTAACCCTTGGGAAGAGTTTGCGATGACGCATAACAAGGGTGACAAAGTATCTGGTTCGATTAAATCAATCACTGATTTCGGTATCTTCATCGGACTAGATGGCGGCATTGATGGCTTGATTCACCTTTCTGATATCACTTGGGAAGAAGAAAACGAAGAAGTCGTACGTGACTATAAAAAAGGTGATGAGTTAGAAGCTGTTGTATTAGCGATTGATCCAGAACGTGAGCGTATTTCTTTAGGAGTCAAACAATTACAAGATGACCCATTCTCTGAGTATATGTCTGAAAATCCACGTGGCAGTATCGTAACAGGTAAAGTCACAGAAGTTGATGCACGCGGTGCAACAGTTGAATTATCAGATGGTGTTGAAGGTTACATTCGTGTTGCTGACATTTCACGTGAACGGACTGAGGATGCAAGTAAAGTATTATCAGTTGGTGATGAAGTTGAAGCGAAGTTTACAGGTATGTCTCGTAAAGACCGGGCACTTACGTTATCTATTAAAGCGAAAGATTCACAAGATGAAACTGAAGCATTGAAAGAGTACTCAAATGTCTCGGCAAGCAATAACACTACTTTAGGTGATTTGTTAAAAGAACAAATGGATCAAAAAGAGAGTTAAGCTAAGAAAAGGAGCATCTGAGTGATTAGATGCTCCTTTTATCTTAAGAAATTTGAAATAAAGCAGTGAATATAGAATCGGGGCAAAGCCTTGTCGCGGTTTTAAGGAATGCAAAATATGACAAAATCAGATCTAATTGAAATACTGTCCGAAAGACAATCATTATTGAACTACCGTGATGTCGAACTAGCAGTAAAATTGATTCTAGAACAAATGAGTGAAAACTTATCTAACGGTGACCGTATCGAAATCCGTGGTTTTGGAAGTTTTACACTTCATCATCGTCCAGCCCGCGTAGGCCGAAACCCGAAAAGCGGTGAGTCAGTAACATTAGATGAAAAATACGTACCTCACTTTAAGCCAGGTAAAGAATTACGCGACCGAGTGAATAACGCGGCAGGCTTTTAAAAAGTGTTATGAAATTCAGTCAAGAAGATCCGACTGATGCCCAGTTAGTAAAATCTTATGACGATCACGCGGTTGTCATACAAACTGGAACAAGCACTGAGCTAACCACGTTATGTCAGCCATTCATATTGACAGCTGAAAAATGTGATTTACATACGCAGTTAAATCCTATCGCAAACTTAGCCGAAGACGATATTGCCTACTTCAAATCTCATGACATTGAAATCGTCATTTTAGGGCAAACGGATGTAACCAGAATCTCACCCCAAATTATTGTTCAATTGGCAAAACAAGCGATCGGTTTGGAACAAATGCCAATCGGTGCCGCTTGTAGAACATACAACTTACTCGTTTCAGAAGGGCGTCGTGTTGCCCTGTATATCGATTTCAGTTAGTCGATCATGACTCCTCTTCGCAAACTGTCATTACAGCGGTTTGTATCACAGATAAAATAGTTTAATTTTTAATTTAATTACCAGTCATAACTTATTGAATAATCTTTGTTCATCAATACATACATACAATTTGAATATTATCTCTATTGACGCATTACTGCGCAAAGTGGAAAATACCACACAAAATGAATGGTTAATAAATTAAGACAATAGTGAGTATTTACAAACAGATTGTTGTCTTAGGATGAAAGCTGGAGTGAAACACGCTAGCTATAAAGTCTTCAATAATATAGGTCGATAATGCAAGAGCAGCAGCAATATAGTTTCGAAGTGGTGAAGTGGTTCACTTACATGGCAGTTGTTTACTTCGTTATAGGGACGGGTGTCGGGGTATGGATAGCAGCTGAATTAGCATGGCCAGCACTGAATTTTGATAATCCTTATATTAGTTTTGGGCGACTAAGACCTGTCCATACAAATGCCGTTATTTTCGCTTTCGGTGGTTCGACCCTCATGGCATCAGCTTATTATGTTGTGCAACGGACATCTGGCGTTAGACTGTGGAGCGATAAGCTAGCTTGGTTCAGCTTTTGGGGCTGGAATTTGGTTATTCTAGGTGCTGTTATTACTTTGCCACTAGGGCTGACACAGTCAAAAGAATATGCTGAATTAGAGTGGCCATTAGATATTCTGATTGCTGCAGTTTGGTTAGCCTATACATTCAACTTCATCATGACCTTATCTATACGTAAGGTGTCACATATCTACGTGGCAAATTGGTTCTTTTTATCCATGATGGTGATGGTCACGTATCTACATGTAGTGAATAGCCTAGTGATTCCCGTCTCACTCTGGAAATCTTATTCTATTTTTTCAGGTGTACAAGACGCGATGATTCAGTGGTGGTGGGGCCATAATGCAGTTGGCTTTTTCTTAACCGCGGGCTTCTTAGGCATTATGTATTATTTCGTGCCCAAACAAGCGAACAGGCCGGTCTATTCCTATCGTTTATCTGTGGTTCATTTTTGGGGATTAGCCTTTGGCTACGTTTGGCTAGGTGCTCATCATTTACAATACACGGCCTTGCCCGATTGGACGGGGTCGTTAGGTGCTGCTATCTCATTAGCGATGATTATTCCATCATGGGGTGGGGCAATTAACGGCTTATTCACACTCAACGGTGCATGGGATAAATTAAGAACGGACTATACGTTACGTTTTCTGGTTGTATCTTTAGCCTTTTATGCCATGTCGACGTTTGAAGGGCCAGTAATGTCTGCTAAAACAGTTAATGCTCTATCGCATTACACTGATTGGACAATTGGCCATGTTCATTCTGGTGCATTGGGCTGGGTAGCAATGGTGTCTGTCGGCGCAATTTATCACATGGTAGAAAAGCTATGGAATACCAAAGTCTATTCAGTCAATTTGATTAATATCCATTTTTGGTTAGCGACGATTGGTACAGTTCTCTACATTACATCAATGTGGGTATCAGGGATTATGCAAGGGCTAATGTGGCGTGCTTATGACGAATACGGCAATCTAACCTATACCTTTGTTGAATCACTGGCAGAAATGTTTCCGTATTACGCAATGCGTACAGTGGGGGGCTTTATCTTCTTTCTTGGTGCCTGCCTCATGTTATTCAATATTACGGTGACAATTAGAAAAGTCGAAACCAATCCGGCGAGTGATATGTCTAACGTGGCGGTTATCTAATATGTCAGAACAACAAGATAAAAAAACTATTTCTATACAGGAGCGTCTAGAAAAAAACATCTGGGCTTTAGTATTGGCTACCGCGATGGTGTTGTCTGTAGGAGGTATTGTTGAAATCGTTCCTCTATTTTATTTGAAAACCACATTTGAAGACCAAGTACATCCAGAATACGAAGAGTTATTGGGAGTACGGCCTTATACCGCGTTGGAATTGGCAGGCCGCGATATTTACCAACGTGAAGGCTGTTATTTGTGTCATTCACAAATGATCAGGCCTTTTAGGGATGAAAAAGATCGTTATGGCCACTATTCGTTGGCGGTGGAATCTAAATATGATCATCCTTTCCAATGGGGATCAAAACGAACAGGACCTGATCTTGCTAGAGTTGGGGGGAAGTATTCAGACGAATGGCACATCCAGCATATGTTGGATCCAAGATCAGTCGTGCCAGAATCAGTCATGCCAAGTTATCCATGGCTGAAAACGTCAAAAATTGATGGCTTAGGCATGGAAAAAAGACTAAAAGCGATGAAAGTGTTAGGCGTTCCCTATACCGAAGATGATATCCGTACTGCGGCTATTGACGTCGAGGGTAAAACAGAAATGGATGCGATGGTGGCCTATTTACAAGTGTTGGGCACAATGGTGAAGTTCCAACCTGGTAGAGATTATCGTGACTAAATTACAAGCGTATTTTCAGACAGATTGGCAAGCGATGACAGCAACGGACTGGGTTGGGCTTATCATCAATGTCGTGATCTTCATTGCGTTATTGGTTTTGTTTTACTGGGTATTCAACCCAAAAAATAAACAAAAATTAGAAGCACATCGGCACTTACCCTTTAGAGATGAAGGTAAATCATCTGGAAAAAAGCATGGCTGAAAAAGAAGAATACGAAAAAGTAAAAGATACTGGCCATAATTGGGATGGCATTACTGAATTGGACAATCCTCCACCAAGATGGTGGCTTAACGCTTTGTATCTAAGTGGTTTATTGGTGTTAGTTTATTTTATTCTTTATCCGTCATTACCTTTGGTTAATGACAGTACCAAAGGGTTATTAGGCTGGACTCAAATTAGGGAATATAGGCAAGATTTTGCAGCAATAGAGCAACGCCGAGCACCATATGAAGAAAAGTTTGCTCAAATGAGTATTACAAAGGTGCTTGAAGACCCAGAGATGCTAAATTACATTCGTGCCTCAAGCAAAGTGCTTTATGGCGACAACTGTGCAGCTTGTCATGGTATTGGTGGTCAGCCTCCTCAAGCTGGGACCTATCCTGTTTTAGCAGATGATGACTGGCTGTATGGAGGTACGATAGACGATATTATGATGAGCATTGCGAATGGTAGAATTGGCCAGATGCCTGCTCATGACGGCGCGTTGACAGAACAAGAGGTTACGGATCTAACGCAGTTTGTCATAGACAGTGCTAATAGTCTTCCTAATGAAGCGGGTCGTATATTGTATGACCAATATGGTTGTGCAATGTGTCATGGCGATGATGCAAAAGGTGACAAATATGCCGGTTCAGCCGATTTAACAGATAAGATCTGGCGTTTCTCAGATACGGAAGAACAAATACGCCGCACTATCTTACATGGTGTTAATGATGGTTTTGATCCCCAAACTCGACTAGCTGTTATGCCTCAGTGGAGCGAAAAAATGGCGATCAAGTTAGAAATTAAAGCAGATGTCATTAATGCGGGTGAAAAGGTAGAAGAAATAAACTGGAAAGATGAATTAAATGGCAATGAGTCTGAACGGTTATCTGAAAGCGATATAAAGAAATTAGCGATTTATGTGCACCAATTAGGTGGTGGAGAATAGCGTTAGCAGTCTTTAACGACTAACTTTGTAGCATATAACAATAATAAATCAGAATATTAAGGTCGAGTGCCATTAAGACGAGTTAATATTCTAACTAGGTAAGCCAAGTGAGTGAATCTGGGCAACAAAATCAAAAACAAGCAGATAATATTTATCAGCAAACAGCCGATTGGCAACTTAATACCGGTGATATAAAGATCGTAGCTAAACGTCTGTTAGGACGTTTTAGAAGCCTAAAATGGCTTGCAATGTTGACGTGGCTACCCTTTTTTTTAGGCCCCTATATACGCTGGAATGGTCAACAGGCTATCCTCTTCGATATCCCAAATAGACAGTATCATTTCTTTGATTTAACGGTTTATCCACAAGATCTATGGATGCTGGCCTTAACTTTAGTCTTTTTTGCTATTTTATTGGCAGCCGTTACCAGTGTGGCGGGTAGAATATTCTGTGGTTACTTTTGTTTTCAAACGGTTTGGGCAGATATATTCACTTTAATTGAAGGAAAGTGTGAAGGTCAAACACCGAGCCAAGCCAGTAAATTCAATTCTACGCCATGGACCTTGAACAAGTTATTGAGAAAAACCGTTAAACACAGTTTATGGTTATTAATAGCCTTGCTAACCGGCCTGTCATTTACTGCCTGGTTCACAGATGCATTTCAACTTTGGCACGATTACCTGACTTTAGAAGCGGCCTTACCGGCCTGGATAGCATTAGCCGTTTTTACAACCGGTACGTATGTTTTAGCTGGGTTTATGCGAGAGCAAGTGTGTTTGTGGTTATGCCCTTATGCCAGAATTCAAGGCGTTATGGTGGACCAAGATACTATTCTGCCGCATTATGATCAGGCACAAGGTGAACCGAGAGCAAAACTAAGAAAGAGTGCTATAAAAGAAGATAAAGGTAGTTGTATAGATTGCAATTTGTGCGTGGCTGTTTGTCCAACAGGCATCGATATTAGGCAGGGCCAACAATTAGGATGCATCACCTGTGGACTCTGTATCGATGCGTGTGATGATGTTATGACAAAAACAAATCAGCCGACAGGATTGATTCGTTATGCTTCCCATAAAGAAATTCATCACGATGCCAAACCTGTACAATTGTATAAGCGCCCAAGAGTCATGGTTTACATCACAATAATGCTATTGGCACTGACAGGGGTGGTATCAGGCGTAACGGGTCTTTCTCCAGCAGAATTTAATGTGTTGCATGAGCGACAACCTCTTTTTGTACGTTTAAGTGATGGCACGATTCAGAATAAATACACCTTAAAGCTACTCAACAAAACGCAACAAAATATGTTTGTGACAATCGATATTTCTGGTCTAGCAGGTGCTACATTGCATCAAGCAAAAATGACAGAAATTGAACCTGGAAAGGTCTTACCATTGACTGTGTTTGTTAGGTTACCAGAGGCTAGATTGGAATCTGAAATTACGTCTATCACGTTTATTGCTAATATGAATGGCGAGATAGATAATAACTTAACTTATCAAAGTATGTTTCTAGCACCTAAACTATAAACGATGTGTTCACAGAATGATTTCACAAAAAAACAAAGAGGCAATGAAAAATCCATGGGTGATAGGCCTATTATTGAGTTTTACAATTTTTTTGATTGGTAACGTCACATTTATTTATTTGGCATTTAGCCAAGCACCAAATTTAGTGTCTAGTGACTTTTATGAACGTGGCGAGCGTTATGAACAAACGCTAAGAAAGGCACAAAATGAAAAGCAATTAAATTGGACAGGTGTTTTAATGGCACCATATCAGATAAATCGAGATAAATTACAAACTTATGATGTCGTTGTTCAAGGTAAAGAATCGCAGGTTATATCACCCAGCACAGTCATTTTACACGCTTATCGACCTTCTGACGCTAGCGCGGATTTCCAAATTGAATTTGTTAGGCAACGGCCTGGCTTTTACCAAGCTAATATCGCATTTCCATTACAAGGTAGTTGGGATGTGATTGTAGAAGTAAAACAAAATGAACAACGTTTTTTACTAACCAAACGTCTGACAGTTTCGCCCTAAGATAGAGATGTCTGCTACTTGTTATCACTGCGGTTTAGATCTGCAAGCCGAATCTACATTTTCCGCAGTTATAGGGAATAGCGAGAAATCATTTTGCTGTCACGGTTGTCAGACCGTTTGCCAAACGATATATGATGCCGGGTTAGCCAGCTTTTATCAGAAGGCGCCAGAGACACAAATACTAACCCCTCCAGCCGAAGACTTTGAATATAGTGATACGTCATTTTATGATTTAGAAGAAATCCAAGCTGACTATGTGAATCAGCAAGGTGAATTTAATCAGATTGAGTTATTGGTTGAGAATATCCACTGTGCTGCCTGTGTTTGGTTAATAGAAAAGTCTTTAAATGCGCAAGAAGGCCTAGAAGAAGCTCATGTGAATTTCACGACTAAAAGGCTAAAGGTAGCCTGGCGGCCAAAAGATTTAAAGCTATCTAAAATATTCAAACTATTACAACAGATAGGTTATCAAGCGACACCTTTCGATAGTGATGAAGCGGAACAACAAGAGATAGCGACACATCGACAATTGGTTTATCGCATGGCTTTTGCAGGTTTTGCCATGATGAACATGCTTTGGGTATCCATTGCCTTATACACAGGTGCGGATCAAGGCGAATTCAAAATGTGGTTCTATTGGATTAGCTTTATCATTGCGACCCCAACTTTTTTATATGCTGGATATCCTTTTATCAAACAGGGGCTAGGAGGACTAGTCAGGCGACAATTAACAATGGATTTACCCATTGCCATCGGTGCGACAGTAACCTATGCCTATTCGACTTATGTATTGTTAGCACCAAGTAGTACAGGGCATATTTACTTTGATACTGTTGTGAATTTCCTTTTTGTCATCCTGGTCGGCCGTTATTTTGAAGCAGCAGCGAAAAGGAAAGCGTTGTCAGAGACCCATCGACTAATGACTTTACAGCCCAAACTAGCTACACGCATAGAAGCCGGTGAAAGTCAGGTCATCTCTATAAAAACAGTGAAGGAAGGCGACATAGTTTTAGTGAAGCCAGGAGATAGTATTCCCGTTGATGGTAAGGTCATCTCAGGCGAAAGTGCGGTAGACGAATCAATGTTAACAGGGGAATCCATTCCCATTGTAAAAACGGTGGGTGAGCACGTGATTGCTGGCAGTATTAATACTGAAGGGGCCTTGAAAGTCCAAGTAGAGCATATATTAAACCAAACGGCCCTAGCCAAAATGTTACTGTTGATGGCTCAGGCGCAACAAGATAAAGCACCTATTCAGGCCTTAGCAGATAAAGTGGTGCCATGGTTTGTTTTAGCCACGATAAGTTTAGCGATTGTCACCTTTTTAATCTGGTATCGGATTGATGTCGAAAAAGCGTTATTAGCAGCAACATCTGTTTTAATCATTACTTGTCCTTGTGCTTTAGGCCTGGCGACCCCGATGTCGATGGCAATCGCAACGGGAGTAGCTGCAAAAAATGGTGTAATACTAAAAAGTGGTATGGCATTGCAGCAATTAGCACGTGTAAATCATATGATATTTGATAAAACAGGGACTATTACACAAGGAAAGTTAAGTTTGTGTTACAGCGAGCCGTCAGAGGGGGACACAGCGGAAAGACTATTACAAATAGCCGCCTCACTTGAGTCCTATTCGGAACATCCAATAGCAACAGCTATCGTGAGAGAGGCCAAAAAGAAAAACCTAAGTTTACAAGTCATAACACATTTCCAGAATGTGCCAGGCAAGGGTGTCAGTGCAGATATTGGGCAACAGCATTACTACATAGGCACACAAAACTATCTTGAGGAAATCGGGGTGGAACTGGCTCCGAAATGGCTGGAAATGTTACAAAAGTGTGAACAAGAAGCGATTAGTACGATATTTATTGTTGAGGATAATGTTGTTTCTGGCATGATGGGATTTCGCGATAAATTGAGGCCAGATGCGAGCTTGACGATAGATACACAAAGAAATGAGGGGCTTTTTGTCGAGGTGCTAAGTGGTGATAAAAAAGCAGTCGTCAAGGCAATGATGAAGAGGTTAGGTGGTTTAAATTACCAAGCCGAATTGTTACCAGAAGATAAAGTACGATTCATTAAAGCGAGACAGCAGCAGGAGAAGGTCATAGCAATGATTGGAGATGGCATTAATGATGCTGCAGCACTAACACAAGCTGATGTGGGCATTGCCATGTCCTCTGGTGTTGGAATGGCGGTTGAAGGTGCAGATATAGTATTGCCGCAAAATAAGCTGGCGAGTTTGTTAGTTGTTAAACATCTTGCAGAGAAAACCGACAAGGTGATTAAACAAAATTTAATGCTGTCGTTGAGCTATAACATCATTATGGTGCCTTTGGCCATGATGGCAATGATTAACCCATTAGTCGCTGCCGTAACCATGCCAATCAGTTCACTATTTGTTATTGCAAATGCTAGCAGAATACAAACTAACAAAAAGGCTTCACGTTAATGGAAGTCATTTATGGTTTATTGCCAGGAATGCTGATACTGGGTGTGGTTGGCGTTGTGGTGTTTATCTGGGCTGTTAAAACTGGTCAGTATGATGACTTAGATGGCGCGGGGCATAGGGTGTTACTAGATGATGAAGATGAAGCAGAACAAAATAATGAGCAGGAAAAATTAAAGTAACGTGTTGAAAGTGAGCACCATAAAACAACGCTTAAAACTATGGTCAATAGATACAACATTGGCCATTGTCGTTATTGCTGTGGCTGGTGTTTATAACAATATCCTTTTCTCAACAACACAGAAAGAACTCACAGAAAAAATAATCCCGATCTGCGTCTTGGGCGTGAGGTGAACTATCTTGCTGCCATGCTAGCAACGCGAGAAAAACAATTATTAGTATCCAATCTATTAGAAGTGCCAACAGGTAAAGCAACGAGCCAAGAGTTTGGGCAGCAGCTAGATTTACATTGAAAAAGTTTAAAAGCTTTGTTGATGATGTGACTAAAGAAGGAGATGATGCCGCCAACGTCGATGCGATTTTAGCATTGTCAGGTCATTTAAACTTAGAAGTCGTCGCCGAAGGCATCGAAATGCCAGAACAATTAGCCTCATTGCAACAACGATAGTGTGATCGAGGACAAGGCTATTACTTTAGTCGTCCATTACACTTTGAATCATTTGAGAGTTTCATCGGAAATAAACAAGTCGCGAGTTAATTGAGTAGGGTGCTAAAACTAAACTTGTAGCCAAAAAGTAGCCGGTCCATCATTCACCAAAGAAACCTGCATATCCGCAGAAAATTCACCACAAGCAACAACAGGGTGTATGAGTCTTGCCTGATGACAGAGATGATCAAAGAGCCTTTCGCCGAGTTCAGGAGGAGCTGCACTAGTGAAGCTAGGGCGCAAGCCTTTCTGGGTATTAGCAGCTAATGTGAACTGAGGCACCAATAATAAACCGCCTTCAATATCCTGCAGTGATAAGTTCATCTTACCATCTGTATCTTCAAATACACGATAGCCCAGCAAACGCTTGAGTAATCGCTCAGCTTGGTCCTTTGTATCCTTCGGTTCAACGCCGACTAACACCAATAGGCCTTGCTTAATTCGTGCAATCTCAAGGCTATTTACCCTCACATGGGCGGAGGTGACACGTTGTAATAAACCAATCATGATGCTGTCGTGATGAAAGAACCGAATTGAACTGCCATTGCATCTGTTGTGCTCACCATCGCATCGATAATAGTGTCTTCATTTGAAGCGTGACCTGCCAAATGGACCATAAGAAGTTGGCTATCAGGCAAAGCCTGGTGTAGGGACCAAGCCTGCTGTGTTGGGCAAACCAAATCATATTGCCCCTGAATTACCCAAGTTGGAATAGCGGTCAGTGAGTCGATATCACTAAGTAAAGGTTTATCTGAAATGAAGCAGTTATTCAAAGCATAATGCAATTGAATACGATAATGCGCAACCAGTTTCGCTTCATCTAAAGTAATCTCATTTTCTTGTAATTCGAGGCGGCCAATAGTGCTTTGCCAGTGGTAAAGCGCATGAGCCGTTGCTAAGCTTTGATTAGCGTCTCCATTTTGTAATTGAGCCATAAAACAAGACAATGGTGACTTTCGTTGTTCAGGGTTTAATTGAGACATCAATGTTTGCCATTCTGCAGGAAAGAGTTGTGCAGCACCATGCTCGTTATAGACCCATTCAATATCCTGTTGGCGACCTAAAAAGATACCGCGTAACAGCATTGCTAAAACATGCTGTGGATATTGCTTTGCATAGCATAAGCCTAGTGTAGTTCCCCAGGAGCCAGCGAGTAAGATCCATTGATTTATATTGAGTTGCTGACGAATCGCTTCCATATCATCAATTAAATCCTGAGTCGTGTTATGGCTAAGTTCACCCAAAGGCTCGGAACGACCACAGCCACGTTGATCAAATAGAATCAGATGATATTTTTCAGGATTAACAAAACGTCGGTGGTGAGGCCAACAGGCCGCGCCAGGCCCGCCATGTAGATAAAGTATGGGAATACCTTTAGGGTTTCCACAACATTCAAAATAAACCCTGTGCTTGACTGTATTCTCTGAAGGAGAAACGTCAATGTGGTCGCTGGCGTAAGGGGTAAGCTCAGGATAGAGCGGGCGCATGACTTGTTTTCGTGGGTCAGACACGTCGAATTTAGCCCAGAATTAAAATATTGTATTAACTATATCATGACTAGAGATGGTAATTAGTCTGGGTTTGCGAGAAAATAGTCAGTAAAGCATCATCATTTCAATTAAGGCATTTTGCCAAGAAAATAGGCATATTAAGTATATGAACCTGCACGAGTTCCAGGCCAAGCAATTATTCACCCGTTATGGGATACCAACACCACGTGGTCAAGTCGTCACCAGTGGGGCACAGGCGAGACAAGCCGCCGAACAATTAGGCGGAGAGGTTTGGGTCGTTAAAGCACAAGTGCATAGTGGTGGTCGGGGCAAAGCGGGTGGTGTAAGAATCATTGATACGCTTGATGGCGTGGCTGATGCTGCTTATGACCTGTTAGGCCAGCGCTTAGTAACACATCAAACATTACGACAGGGTTTACCGATAAATCAGGTTTTAGTAGAAGAACCTTCTGATATAGCCAGAGAACTATACCTTGCTGTCTTGACTGATCGTATCACCCAACGCATTGTTTTCATGGTGTCGGCACAAGGGGGAATGGATATAGAAGAAGTCGCAGACAAAACACCTGTAGCCATATTAAATTTATACATTAACCCTGTTGTCGGGCTACAGGCCTATCAATGTCGTAGAGCAGGATTTTTCTTAGGGTTAACCGGTGATGCGTTTAAAGAGTTACAAAAAGTGATGCAAGGTTTATATCACTTGTATATCGAGAACAATGCTGACCTAGTAGAGGTAAACCCACTTGTTGTAACGGGACAAAATAGCTTGCTGGCGGTTGATGCCAAGTTGAACCTGGATGCCAATGCATTATTTAGACATGCAGAACTGGCAGCTATGTTTGATCCTGCACAAGAAGACGAAGCAGAAGTGGTTGCACAACAGCACGGCCTAAATTACGTTTCTTTAGATGGTCAAGTGGCATGTATGGTCAATGGTGCGGGATTAGCCATGGCGACAATGGACTTAATTAAGCAAGAAGGTGGTGAGCCGGCTAATTTCCTAGACGTAGGAGGGGGCACAACAGCGGAACGTGTGGCCCAAGCTTTTAAATTGATTCTATCTGACAGCAATGTCAAATCGATTTTGGTGAATATTTTTGGTGGTATTGTCCGTTGCGACTTGATCGCCGAAGGGATTATTCAAGCAGCAAAAGAAGTCGGTTTAACCTTACCCGTCATTGTGAGGTTAGAAGGAACAAATGCAGAACTAGGGCGAGAATTATTGGCTGGTAGTGGTATGACAATCCATGTTGCGCAAGATCTAACCGATGCAGCTAGACAATCGGTGATAGCAGCACAGGAGACAAATCAATGAGTATCTTAATTAACCGCAGTACAAAATTAATCTGCCAAGGGTTCACTGGAAAACAAGGGACTTTCCACTCTGAACAAGCCATTGCTTATGGTACAAACTTAGTTGGCGGGGTGACGCCAGGCAAGGGAGGGCAAACCCATTTAGATCGGCCTGTATTTAATACTGTCAATGATGCTGTTGAAGAAACAGGTGCTGATGCTTCGATGATTTATGTACCCGCTGCATTTGCAGCAGATGCAATTTTAGAAGCAGCAGATGCCGGTATTAAAATAATCGCCTGTATTACAGAAGGCATTCCAGTCCAAGATATGTTGCATGTTAAGCATGCATTAAAAGGCTATGGTGCCGTGCTCATTGGACCTAACTGCCCTGGTTTAATTACACCAGATGAATGCAAAATTGGCATTATGCCGGGCGATATTCACCTTGCAGGTAAAATTGGAATTGTTTCGCGTTCCGGAACATTAACATATGAAGCTGTACATCAAACGACACAAAATGGTCTAGGTCAAAGTACTTGTGTCGGTATTGGTGGCGATCCGATCCATGGCATGAATTTTATAGATTGTTTGGCATTATTCGAAGCCGATCCCCAGACAGAAGGGATTGTTATGGTCGGTGAAATTGGTGGCCAAGCCGAAGAAGATGCTGCTCAGTATATTAGCGAACATGTGACGAAACCCGTTGTCGCTTATATTGCTGGCTTAACGGCACCGGCGGGTAAACGAATGGGGCATGCCGGCGCTATTATTAGTGGTGGTAAAGGAACAGCAGAAGCTAAATTAGCGGCATTAGAAGCAGCCGGTGTCATGATAGCGAATTCCCCAGCTGAAATGGGTGACACAATGCTTATTGCAATGGCAGCGCGTTAATGGCAAAAACACTTTGCCTCGTAATGGGCCAAATTAACCCATTAGTGGGTGATGTCGCGGGTAATGTAGAGAAAATTATCCAGTCAGCTGAACAAGCGAAAGCAGAGCTTAAAGCGGACTTAATTGTTTTTCCTGAATTAACCTTAACAGGCTATCCGCCTGAAGACTTATTACTTAGGCCGGAATTACTTCGACGTGTCGAAGCCGGCTTAATGACATTGAAACAAAATATTCGAGGTATCGCGGTTGTTGTCGGGCATCCTTCGGGGCAGGCCGATGAATTATATAATACAGCATCAGTGATTATTGATGGAGAATATCGTGCCAATTATTACAAACAATATTTACCAAATTACAGCGTTTTTGATGAGAAACGCTATTTTGTGAAAGGCGACCGGCCGACGGTTTTTGAATATAAAGGTGTTCAATTTGGTTTGACGATTTGTGAAGATATTTGGTTTACAGCACCAGCATCACAAGCTGCAGATGAAGGTGCTGAAGTATTATTAAATCTCAACGCCTCACCATATAGACAAGGAAAATGCCATACACGAGAGGTCGAAGTCGCACAGCGTGTTGCAGAGACGGGTTTAGCGATTGTCTATGTGAACTTAGTTGGAGGGCAGGATGAATTAGTCTTTGATGGTGGTTCTTTTGCTTTGTCACATAATGGACAGAAGGTTGCCTTAGCACCGGTTTGGCAATCAGCCCTCCACCCGGTTCAAATAGCTAAGGACCAAACGGGTAAAGTCACCGTAACGGGAGAATTGACAGCAAAACCAGAAGAATTAGCCATGATCTATCAAGGTTTGTTGGTCGGGTTACGGGATTATATTAAAAAGAACCATTTCCCCAGCGTTGTTATTGGTTTATCTGGTGGAATTGATTCAGCATTAACATTGGCCTTAGCAGTAGATGCTATTGGTGCTGAAAATGTTAAAACAGTAATGATGCCATCGCAATATACGGCACAAATCAGTCTGGACGATGCAAAAGATATGGCTGGCCGTTTAGCAGTTGCTCATAGTGAGATATCAATTGATAGTTTATTTGCTGAGTTTAAAAATAGCTTGGCTGATGAATTCATTGGCACAAACGTCGATACTTCCGAAGAAAATATTCAGGCACGATGCCGAGGCGTATTACTGATGGCAATATCAAATAAAACGGGCGCGATGGTATTGTCAACGGGTAATAAAAGTGAAATGGCTGTAGGTTATTCAACGTTGTATGGTGATATGGCAGGCGGGTATTCACCACTCAAAGATGTTTATAAAACTTTGGTTTATCGTTTGGCGGAGTACAGAAACACATTATCTGAAGTGATACCAACCCGTATTATTACGCGGCCGCCATCTGCTGAGTTAGCGGATGATCAGTCAGACCAGGATAGCTTGCCACCCTACGAAGTGCTTGATGCACTGTTAGAACAATATATTGCACAAGATTTATCCTACGATGAAATGGTGGCAATAGGAGGGGAACCAGAGATGATAAATAAGGTTATTTGTTTGGTGGATAGAAATGAATATAAACGACGCCAAGCACCACCAGGCATTCGTATTACAGAGCGTGCATTTGGTAGGGATAGACGCTATCCTATTACATCAGGCTATGCCATTCATTCCAAAATAGAGTAGGGAAAGAAATGAAAAAAATTGAAGCGATTATTAAACCCTTTAAATTAGATGATGTGCGTGAAGCATTATCGGATATTGGCGTAACAGGTTTAACAGTCTCAGAAGTCAAAGGCTTTGGTAGACAAAAAGGCCATACAGAACTTTACCGTGGCGCTGAATATGTCGTTGATTTTTTACCAAAAATAAAATTAGAGATTGTATTAGCAGAAGACCAAGTTGAAGCCTGTATTGAAGCGATTACAAAAGCAGCCCACACGGGTCGAATTGGTGACGGCAAAATCTTTGTTACGCCAATTGAGCAAGTCATTCGGATTAGAACAGGTGAAGAAGGTGAATCTGCTGTTTAAAGAGAATAGCTGAATTCATCGACGCATCATGAACTTCATGATGCGTCAGAAAGCTTTTGTCACTTATTCAACGCTAGTTTCTCTCACTTCTGAGGTACCGGCATAATTAGGATAGTTAGCTTCTAATACCCGTAAAGTATCTTCCGCTAAGTCATCAAGCTCTAAGACTTTATAGGCTTTGGCAACAATCAATAAAGCATCAGGCATTGCAGGGGTTCGTTGATAATTTTCAATGACATACTTACCTCGATTCAGTGCCGCAATATAAGAGCCTCGTCGCATATAAAAGTGAGCGACATTGACTTCATAGCGCGATAAACGATTACGCAAATAGACAATACGTTGGCTGGCATCATCGCTGTATTGGCTTTTTGGGTAGCGGTTAATTAAATTATTAAAGTCTTGTAGTGCAAATTTTGCTGCACCTGGATCACGCTGTGATTCATCACGTGGAATATATCTTTCGACAATGCCGACATCACGTGTGAAATTAATTAAGCCGCGTAGATAAATGGCATAGTCCATATTCGGGTTTTGAGGATAGACACGAATAAAGCGATCAATGGTCGCTAATGCATTTTCAGGGTCATCCCCTTTAAAATGAACATAGGCAGAATCAATCAATGCTTGCTGCGCGTAATCACCGAAGGGAAAACGGGCTTCTAGCTCACTGTAGTATTTTAACGCCGTTACAGTATCACCTTCATCCATCGCTTTTTTGGCTTCGATATAGAGTTTTTCAACAGACCAACTTTCTTGTGGTTCAGGAATTGGGTCCGTATTGATATCCAACATTGAACAGCCTGATAGACTGAAAAGCCCAAAGAGTAGCAAGAAAGTATAATTTTTCATGTTTAAAAAACAGATAACCAAAATAAGATGAGAGGTTGATTTTACTATTTTGTACTAAGAAGGTGTAATTAATTTGTTGCTCAGAGCGAATAAATAATTCCATGTACAATAGATACCTTATCGAGATAGATTGGGAAAATAAGATGCGCGCATTATTCAGTGCTGCTTACTTGTGCTTATTGATGTCAACAAGCCATGCGACGACATTTAACTTAGAGACCGAATCAACACGTGTTGTTGGCCACAACTTGATTGTATATAGCCGTGCACAAGATACTTTATTAGACATTGCACGTCGTTTTGATATTGGTTACAGCGAAATCGTCAGTGCAAATCCTGACTTAGATGTCTGGCTACCTGGTTTTGGTAAACGAGTTTTAGTCCCAAACCAATACATATTACCGGACGCACCCAAGGAAGGGATTGTGATTAACCTTGCAGAAATGCGCTTGTATTATTACCCGAAACCATTAGCAGGTCAGCCTAGGCAAGTGATTACCCATCCAATCGGCATTGGGCGAGAAGGCTGGCAAACGCCAATTGGTAAAACAAAAATTATCCAAAAGCGTAAGGATCCAACCTGGACGCCACCGGCATCGATTCATGCTGAACATGTAAAAATGGGCGACCCATTACCCAAGGTAGTTCCAGCAGGACCTGATAATCCGCTGGGCGCTTATGCGATGCGCCTTGGTATGCCAGGTTATTTATTACATGGTACCAATAAGCCATATGGTGTGGGTTTACGGGTCAGCCATGGTTGTATTCGTTTATTTCCAGAAGATATTGAACAGCTCTTTGGTTTAGTGACCGTCAATACACCAGTGGAAATTTTATATCAGCCTTATAAGGCATCTATGCACAATGATAGCTTATATGTAGAAGCGCATGAGGCATATGAAGATATGACTGAAGAGCAAAATAATATGACACCAATGGTGAAAGCGATCTTAAATGCCAAAGGGCGATTAGAAGATGACGACTGGTTGTTTGCTCAGGCGATGATTGACCAAAATCTGGGGATAGCGCAGAGAATTGGGCAAATTGAGCACAAAATGGTGGAAGATGTCTGGTTCTTACATTCAGGCATGATGACAAAAGAACTCAAAGAGGAGTTGAATCAAACGATAGAAGAGATGGGGCTTGGTGATGCTTTTTGGCCTATAAGGGACGCGCAAGGCGAAATTTTAGTTGGGCCTTTTGAAACAAAAAACCAAGCAGAAAAGTTGGCAGATGACATCTATAATAAGACGGGTGAGCCGGTTTGGGTAACCTTAGTACCAGGTGATGTTTTATAATTTTCTAACAGGTAGAAATAAAAAAGCCGAGAAATATCTCGGCTTTTCTGCATTCATACTGCGTTGAGTAATAAGAAACTTATTTGCTCATCGCTTTATGGAACATACGGTTAACTTTGGCATTTGCTTCATCAGCTGACGCTTGAGCAGAACGAGCAGTTGTTAACGCAGTGTTAGCTGTGTTTTCAACTTGTAATAGGTGAGCTTCGATTTTACCAACGTGTGCTTCAACGCGGCCGAAGTGATCTTTAACAGCTTGGATATCGCTGATGTCACTTAGTGTATGTGTGTGGCTTGCACATCCTGTCAATAATGCCAAAGGTAAAACAAGTGCACCTAATTTTGTTAATGATTTCATTCTATTCTCCTCAGTGTTTATAGTCTGTGAATATCATATTCAATTACATTGCTTCTAAGCAATATAGGTGGCAGGCTATCAGGAATTAATTAGGCTGTCCAACCGGATCAAACTTAATATGATGCGGAAATGATTTATTGTTATAATGCACGCCTCTGTTTGCTCCAATAGATGCTGGTATCGAATTTGGACTAACCCTCTGTTTTATTTGCTCTGGAAAAACTAGTTTATGCATCCAATGCTGAATATCGCTATTCGTGCAGCGCGTAGTGCGGGTAACCTTATTATCCGATCACTTCAACATGTTGAACACCTTGAGGTGACAACAAAGGGCCGCAACGATTTTGTTTCTGATGTTGATCGGCTCGCTGAGCAAGAAATCATTAGCACTATTAAGAAAGCATATCCCGACCATGCCATTTTAGCTGAAGAATCAGGTGAAGCCGGTAAGAATGAGACCGTTTGGATTATTGATCCTTTAGATGGTACTACCAATTTTTTACATGGTTTTCCGCATTATTGCGTTTCTATAGGCATTATGGTTAAAGGTCGAATCGAGCACGGTGTAGTTTACGATCCTTTAAGAGACGAACTATTTACAGCGACACGTGGTGCTGGTGCACAATTAAATGATCGTCGTTTACGCGTAACCAAACAAAAAAGTCTTGAAAACAGCCTAGTTGCAACAGGCTTCCCATTCAAATATCACCAACATTTCCCTGCATTCTCTAACATGGTTAGTACTATTTTTCCACAAGTAGCTGATTTAAGGCGAGGAGGTTCAGCGGCCTTAGACCTAGCTTACGTCGCTGCGGGTCGTGTCGATGGCTATTGGGAAATTGGACTACAAAAATGGGATCTGGCTTCAGGTATATTGCTGGTTGAAGAAGCGGGTGGCGTGGTAACAGACTTTATTGGCGGCAATGGCTACATTGAGCACGGCAATATTGTTGCGGGTAGCTTGGGTGTTCAACAAGCGCTACTTGATGAGATCAAACCTCACCTCACAGAAGAGCTCAAAAAATAATCCTTTATTGCTGGCCAAGAGCTATCGCAATTGCATTTAAATTAATCGAAGAACTGACATAATGACATCAACAACACGAGAAATTAATAAACTCCGCAATATTGCCATCATTGCCCATGTCGACCATGGTAAAACAACATTGGTGGATCAGTTATTACGCCAGTCTGGTACGTTCAGTGAGCACGAAGAACTACAAGAGCGTGTCATGGACTCAAATGAGTTAGAGCGTGAACGCGGCATTACCATATTGTCCAAAAATACAGCGATTTGCTGGAACGATTACCATATAAACATCGTCGACACACCGGGACATGCTGACTTTGGCGGTGAAGTAGAGCGTGTATTATCGATGGTTGATTCTGTACTACTTTTAGTCGATTCATCTGAAGGACCGATGCCACAAACACGTTTTGTGACACAAAAGGCACTCGCACTCGGCTTAAAGCCGATTGTTGTCATTAATAAAATTGATAAACCCAGTGCGCGACCGAATTGGGTACTAGATCAGACTTTCGACTTATTCGCTAACTTAGACGCAACAGACGAACAACTCGACTTTGATGTCATTTATGCTTCGGGCTTAAATGGTTTTGCAGGGCTGGAAGATACGGTCCGCGAAGGTGACATGACGCCTTTATTCCAATTAGTTGTAGATAAAGTTGAGTCACCTAAAGTTGATGTGGATGGTCCATTCCGAATGCAAGTCACATCGTTAGATTACAACAGTTATGTCGGTGTTATTGGTGTCGGGCGTATTGAGCGTGGTCAAGTCAGCACCAATACGGCTGTGACTGTCGTGGATACTGAAGGCAAAACGCGTAACGGGCGTGTATTGAAAGTCATGGGCTTTATGGGCTTACAGCGTGAAGAGGTTGCAACGGCACAAGCAGGTGACATTATTGCTTTTACCGGTTTAGATCCGCTAAATATCTCAGATACTTTGTGCGACCCTGAGGAAGTAGAAGCATTGCCACCATTAACTGTTGATGAGCCAACAGTAACAATGACATTCCAAGTTAACAATTCCCCTTTTGCAGGTAAAGAGGGTAAGTTCGTTACCACCAGACAAATTAAAGAACGTCTAGAAAGAGAGTTAATTCACAACGTGGCACTACGTGTTGAACAGATGCCAGAAGACCCCGATAAATTCAGAGTGTCTGGCCGAGGTGAATTACATTTATCAGTTTTGATCGAAAACATGCGCCGAGAAGGATATGAAATGGGCGTATCTCGTCCTGAAGTAATTGTGCGTGAAGTCGACGGCGCTAAAGAAGAACCTTATGAATCAGTAACGGCAGATGTTGAAGCAGAACATCAAGGTACCATCATGGAAAAATTGGGAGAGCGTGGTGCTATTCTCAGTGACATGGTGCCAGATGGTAAAGGTCGTGTTAGGCTGGACTTTACAATTCCATCACGAGGCTTGATTGGTTTCCGGACGGAATTTCTGACTGCAACCCAAGGCACAGGTCTTATCTACAGTGTCTTTGACCATTATGCACCGGTGAAGGAGGGGGATTTTGGTAAACGCATGAACGGTGTATTGATTGCTAATGGTGTAGGTAAAGCAGTTGCTTTTGCTATTTTCAACCTACAAGAACGAGGCCGGATGTTTATTGGACATGGTGATGAAGTATACGAAGGTATGATTATTGGTATTCACTCGCGTGATAACGATCTGGTTGTTAATCCCTTAAAAGGTAAACAGCTGACCAACGTTCGTGCATCGGGTACCGATGATGCAATTAACTTGACGCCGCCAATTAGAATGAGTTTGGAACAAGCCCTAGAGTTTATTGGCGAAGATGAGCTACTTGAAGTGACACCAGAATCATTACGAGTACGAAAAAAATTATTGCTTGAGCATGAGCGTAAACGCGCATCACGTGGCTAGTTTTTAGCAAGTATTAACAGAAAAGGGTATCCTTATCAGATATCCTTTTTTATGTGTAAGGTTCCACTATGCGGATTTTGATTTTAATTGCTATAGGTCTATTGCTGTATCTGATCATTACTAATTTCCTACGTAAGCAAAAAAGACAACAATCAGAGTCAATATCATCAGCTGAGAAGATGGTGCGTTGTAAGTACTGTGGCTTACATATACTCGAACAGGAAGCGATACAAGAAGGCAGTAACTTTTATTGTTCGCAAAGTCATTTAGAGGCGGATAAACAAGCAAAATAATAGCAGGGTTAACGCTCAAGTTTGATCCGCTTGATGATGCGACATCGTGGCGCTCATTAACTGTTTTTGCCAGTTATCGTCTTTTTTTAGCGGCTATATTATTAGCCGTTTTTTATTTTGACTTACCGCCTAGTTTCTCAGGCGAATCAGTTCCAGTCTATACCGGTTCGTCGGGCAGATCTATTTTCTACTCGCTGTAGGTCTACTGTTTATGACGGTACAGCAGTGGCTTCCCTTTATGACCCAGACCAAAACACAACTACTGATAGATATCATTGTGATTACATTAGTCATTCATGCTAGTGGTGGACTCAAGACGAGCTCAGGCTCATCCTGAGTGGGGAAAATTCTGTTAATAGAGCCTTGAATATGGCGCGAACGGAATTGTATTATGAGTTTATTTGAGAGTGCTTTGAGGATTGAATAAGGCATACTATTCTCCAGTTCTGCACTCGGCTTGCACCTGTGCACTAAATTGATAAAGACGGTAAGTCAATTTCAACTAACTTGATATTTGTAAGTCTTTGTTATCAAATTACTTTTGATTAAAGTAAAATGGGGTGAGTGATGGGGCTCGAACCCACGACCACCGGAATCACAATCCGGGGCTCTACCAACTGAGCTACACTCACCATAGCAATGACCCAGATTTAACAGCTATCCGGCAATCATTCAACAAGCGGATAATTCTACTGTCTTTATTTTTCTGGTCAAGGAAAAGTTGAACTTTATCCTGAGTTCAGCTTATTCAAGCCAATTCTAAATCGATTTTTTTCTCATCAAGATCGACACGAACAACTTTGACTCTGATCTTATCCGCTAATCGATAGCTTTGTCGTGTACGCTCGCCCATCAGACGGTGACCATTAGCATCAAATTCATAATAGTCATTTTTCAAGGCTGTGATGTGGACAAGACCTTCGATATAGATATCATTGAGTTCGACAAAAAGTCCAAATCCAGTCACACCACTGATAACGCCGTCATAGCATTCACCAACATGATCCTGCATAAACTCGCACTTCAACCAGTCAGCGACATCCCGAGTTGCTTCATCGGCACGCCTACTGGCCATAGAACAGTGTTCACCTAACTGCACCATGTCTTTATGGGAATATGACCATTTGTTGATTTTCTTATTGTTGATTAGATGACAGATCGCACGGTGAACAAGCAAGTCGGGATAGCGACGAATCGGAGACGTGAAATGAGCGTAAGCCTCCAGAGCTAAGCCAAAATGACCCACGTTGTCGGGGTGATACACGGCCTGCTTCATGCTTCGAAGCATGACGGTTTGTAATAAATGGGCATCCTGACGTTGATGGGCTGCTTGTAGTAAGGTCGCATAGTCATGGGGGGAAGGGTCATCACCGCCACCGAGCACTAAGCCTAATTCACCTAAGAATTCACGTAATCCGGATAACTTTTCAGCAGAAGGTGTTTCATGAACACGGTATAAAGCGGGCAGTGTTTTACTTAATAAGAACTGCGCAGCTGAGACATTGGCAGCCACCATAAATTCTTCGATTAATCGGTGAGCATCATTGCTTTCTCGAGGAACAATTGCTTCAATTTTACGTTTGGAATCAAATAAAAACTGGGTTTCCGTTAGTTCAAAATCTATTGCTCCTCGTTGTTGCCTTGCGTTTAGCATAGCCTTAAAGAGTTGATACATGGTCTCTAAACTGGGCAGAACAGCACTATATTCAGACCGTAAACTGACATCGTCATCAACCAATATTGCGGCGACTTGTGTGTAAGTCAATCGCGCTTTTGAGTTCATGACACCTTGATGGAATTGGTGTGAGGTAACTTGGCCGTCATCATCAATGGTCATTTCACAGATCATACATAAGCGATCGACATTAGGGTTTAGGGAACAAAGGCCATTAGATAAAGCCTCAGGCAGCATTGAAATGACCTGACTAGGGAAATAAACCGACGTGCCGCGCTCCTGTGCATCTTGATCGAGCGGGCTATTAGGTGTGACATAATAAGAGACATCAGCAATAGCAACCCATAATCGCCAGCCACCGTTTTTTAATGCCACCGCGTGTACAGCATCATCGAAATCACGGGCATCTTCACCATCAATAGTGACTAATGGCATTTCACGTAGATCGAGACGATCTTTAATGGCATTAGCTGGAATAGTATCACCATAAGATTCAGCTTGTTCTATGGCTTCAGATGACCAAGCATGTGGTAATTCAAAGTCGCGTAAGGCAATGTCTATTTCCATACCCGGTGCCATATGGTCACCAAGTACAGTAACTACTTTGCCAAGAGGGGAACGGTGCCTGTTTGGGTGAGCCGTGATCTCAATTTCGACAATTTGACCTGCTTGCGCTGACATTAATTGATCAGGTGGAATTAGAATATCTTGACTGATACGGCGGTTATTCGGAATAAGATAATAAACACCAGTGTCGCTGTGTAATCTCCCGACTATACGTTCATTGGCATGCTTAATAATTTCGACGATGGCGCCTTCTTTTCGGCCACGTCGGTCAATACCTGTTACACGCGCAACAGCGCGGTCGCCATGCAAAGCGACTTGCATTTCACGTTGACCTAAAAATAAATCTTCTCCACCTTCATCAGGAATCAAAAAGCCAAACCCATCCTGATGACCCATAATGCGGCCAGTAACGAGATTCATCTTTGACATAACGCCATAAGCACTTTTTCGGTTGCGGAGTAATTGGCCATCTCTTTCCATTGCTCTTAAGCGACGGCGTAAAGCTTCTGTTTGATCTTCACCTGTCAATCCCAGAAGTTTGCCAATTTGACGACGGGTTAGCGGCCGGTCATTTTGTTTTAAGATTTCAAGGATGAACTCTCTACTAGGAATGGGATTATCGTATTTTTCTGCTTCGCGTGATGAAAAAGGGTCATGCACTTTTTTTTCCGACATAGCCGTTGCGTCTCTTGACCTTTGGCATCGCTTAAAGGGCACTAAGCCAAAGTAGGGTAAGAATGAATAAAATGAATAAAGACTATTCTAACGCCTATTTAAATAACTTGGTGATTTAATGCTTGAGAAGCAATTGAATAGGAGCCCTATAAGAAGACCTTAAATGTGCACATGTGAACGAAAAATTGTCGAGTAAATCACCTTTTTACCAATGAAATTGGTTTTTTATGCCGATAACGTAACAAGACGGTTGACCCTTGTTAGATACCTACTTTTAGACATTATGAAAAAATTTAATGTTATTGCTTTAGGAACTGAAGAATATTATGGCAAATTTAATAGACTCAATTGATGAAAGAACGAAACTTACGGGTACGAATCATTTAGAAGTATTACTGTCTAGTCCCGGTACTAATGATGAAACGGGTCGTAATGAAGTGTTTGGTATTAATGTATTTAAAGTGCAAGAGGTACTGAACATACCTGAAATCACAACTGCACCAGAAATGCCAGAGGGTGTGGAAGGGTTTGTTAGCCTTCGCGGAGATATGGTACCGATTATTAATTTATAAAAATTTTGTAATTTACCCTCTGCGGATGAACTTAGAATTCTTATGATTACAGAGTACAACCCACACGTTCAGGGTTTCCTTGTTACAGCAGTAGATACGATTCAGCGTCTAAACTGGGAACAAGTTAAAGAGCCACCGCCGTTATTATCTATACTCTTAGGTGGACTGGTAACGGCGGTATCAGATTTGCAAGATGAGCGCCTAGTCATGATTATGGATGTTGAGAAAGTACTGGCTGATGCTGGTGGGTTCTATGAAGACATGAAAATGGAAAACATTCAGAAAAATTAAATCAGATAAGCAACACACTATTTCATTTGCCGATGATTCTGCGATTGCACGTAAGCAAATAACTCAAACGCTATATCACATGGGTGTTAAATACATCCAGAATGTGTATGGGGCGAATGCCTGCGATGCTTTGGATAAAATGGCGACACGTTGTCAAGAAGATGGAACGGATATTACGGATGAAATTCAATTAGTCTTGGCGGACGTTGAAATGCCAGAAATGGATGGCTATGTAGGACACAAAAAATTAAATCAGGTCCACGTTTACAGCATCTACCGGTCATTATGCACTCGTCTTTAACAGCGGCTGCTAACCAAAATATGGGTAAAATATCGGTGCAGATGCCTATCTTCCAGTATTTGAGCCGCAGGAGTTGGCATCAACGATGGAAGAGTTTTTTGCGGCAAATACGACCTAGTATAAAACTAAAACGCTTTATATAATGGGGTAATATGCGCCATATTAACTTCATAGATAGTTTTGTTATTGAATGTGACAAAACCATAAAGACACTTTTAGGAAAGCCGGAGACCAGCAACAGGGAAGTCCCAGGTAACACCTTGAGTGAACCGGAATTATCTGAAACCCAGAAAGAGCAGTCAATGCGCTTGATGCGCATCAATCACGCAGGTGAAGTGTCAGCTCAGGCCTTGTATCAAGGACAGGCCCTGACCGCTAAATTGCCTGAAGTGAAAGAGTCGATGGCGCAAGCAGCAACAGAAGAAAGTGATCATTTAGCCTGGTGCGAACAACGAGTCCATCAATTAGGTGGAAATACCAGTATTTTTAACCCTATTTGGTACGCAGGGTCATTAGCACTGGGCGCTGTTGCTGGAAAAGTGGGTGATGAATGGAGTTTAGGCTTTGTAGCTGAAACTGAAACGCAAGTGGTGAAACATCTAGAGCAACACTTGGAGAAATTGTGTGAGGAGGATACGAAAAGTCGAGCTATTCTTGAGCAAATGCGTGAAGATGAAGCACATCACAGACAGACAGCAATAGACGCGGGAGGTAAGGCGTTGCCAGAATATCTCAAGCAGACAATGTCTTTAGTTTCAAAAGTAATGATCGCTGCTAGCTACCGCCAATAGTTAGACTAACGTTTAAATTTAGGCTGTTTCCGATAAAGAAATAGAAACATGATAAAGGTTGCTATCCGTATCATATGCTATGCAACGCACGACAGCTCCCTCTGCGACGAAAGGAGGCAGCTTTTCATTGCCAGGGTTCATAACAAGTGCTACTTCAGAACCTAATTCAACGGCTTCATCTGTTGTCATATAAAGACCAGTAGCACTTAAATTCTGACTGGTGCCATGATAGGCTTTGTCATCTTTGCCTCTGATAGTAAACGTGAACAAGGTATCGATACGCACTCTAACAAAGCCTCGTTTCTCTTCATATATCTCGTCAACCACTCTTACACTCCAAATCAATTGTTTAGCTCATTTATCTGTGATTTTATGCGAAATGAAATGTCAAAACTGTGGGCTATGTCTGACATCTGGTTAAATACTAGAAAAGAAATGTAAAACTGTAGTTTCGTGATGAAGTGCCGATAACTTAATTGCAAAGTAAATGGGGAATAAAAGATGCGTTTACACTCAACACAAAATTAGCTGGCTTAGTATTATTTTTAAGCTTAGGAACAGCAATACAAGCACTAGCAGTAGCTGATGTGCCTTTGGAGCCTATTTATTTTGAACCCCCTGTGATAGAGCGAAATGCTCAAATTGAGCAACTAAGTTGTGTTGGATTAGATAATACTATCCGTAATATGCAACCTTACCGTTATTCATATAGAGAACCCTTTTATGGAGATAATACAAATAAGGTAGTAGCAGCGATGGTGACTATGGATTTTGTACTCATATTGCAAGGTTTAGCAGGTGTTGCTTGTCTTTGGTATTCAGCGACCGTAGAAGAAAAAGAGCAAAGTAGAATGCTCTTAGTAGAGCAGCGTACCGCTCTTTTACAGCAGCTAAAAGCAGAAAAACAATGTTTTGAATAAATGTGATTTAGGACCAAAAAACGCAAGGTAAAAGTTGTCGACTGTGTAATATTTCATGTACTATCAATGATGATAATGATGTGTCTCGGGAGTGTTTTACGATGAGTACAACAATAGACATCAATGCAAAATGGTTTGAGGGTAAGCAGGGAAAAGCATCAAACAAGTCTAAAAAATGGTATCAGGCAAACCGAGTGACACCTTCTAAAACAATTGTGACGCCATGGTATGAAGCGAATAGCCAACCAACAAAGGCGACAGGAGCACCTTGGTATGAAGCAAATATGAGCGAACATTTAGATACTAAGAAAAAGTGGTATGAAGCCAATTTGAAAGCCGCGGTCAGTTCTGTTAAAGAGACTCGTCAAAAATGGTATGAAGCCAGTCAACGCGAAAATACAACGAGTACGACACCGTGGTATGAAGCTAACATGCACGTTGACCCACACGCTGATATTAAGAAAAAGTGGTATGAAGCCAACTTGGAAGCAGCACGTGCGAGTCAGGCGAAATGGTATGAAGCTAATCTAGTCGATACCAAAACGGATAAGCATTGGTATGAATTCAGTGATGACAAAGTCAGCGATACCAAACAAAAATGGTATGAGGCTAATCTCGCTGCGGCACGACAAGCTAGGCAAAGCAGACCTTGGTATGGAGCTAATGTAGTGGTAGATCCTCATGCTGATGTGAAGAAAAAATGGTATGAAGCCAACTTAGCACTCGCAAAAGAAAAGCAAATAAAAAGTAAATGGTATGAAGCGAATACCAGAACGGCACGTGCCAGTGAGAACAAATGGTACGAAGCAGCATCTAAGCCAACACCACAGGTTGAAACACCTTGGTATGAAGCGAACATGAAACAACATGTTGATGCTAAAAAAAAATGGTACGAAGCGAATTTGGCTGCTGCCTTATATAATGTCAGAGAAACACGGCAGAAATGGTATGAAGCGAATCAAGCTTCAACACCAGACGATAATGCTACACCCTGGTATGAAGCGAACAAGCCAACAAGCGAACATGCTGATGTGAAGAAAAAATGGTATGAAGCTAATCTAGTGGCCGCGCGAACAACACGTACCAATAAGCCTTGGTATGAAGCCAATATTGCGGTTGATCCACATGCTGATGTGAAAAAGCAGTGGTATGAAACCAATATTGCTCTAGCTAGAAAACGAAATGTTAAAAAGAAATGGTTTCAAGCCAGTGCTGAAATGGCAAGAAAGAAACAAGACAAATAACATTAACGTTACAAGCCTGTAAATTAAGTTTAAAGGGATGCCAGAAGCCATCGTTGTATATGATACAGCGATGGCTTTTCTCATTCAGGGCCCAGAATAATAGGGTCTACGTTTTATGATGACGCTTATTTTGTCCCGGACTAAGTGACTGACGGAACAGACGAAATTAAGGACTTGGTCCTAAATTAAGTCAGTTTATTCGCCTAGGCCAACAGAGTTTTTTAAACGTTGAAAAAAACTAGGCTCATCGGCTTCGGAAACTGACGCATCATCAACAGTATCAATTTCAACAGGCTCTGATACTTCTGGTGCTTCTTCTTTACTCATTCCTATAAAACGTTTGAGTAAGCCCGGTTTACTGTCTTCTTCAACTTCTTGTACGTCATCTTGGATATTAATCACATCTACGGAGTCAGTAATACGATCAATAATGCCTTTTGATTGTGTTGGTACTGGAATAGGGCGGTCTTTAAATAAATCGACTTGTTCTTCAGCTTCATCAATCGATTCGTCGTCTTCCATCCCAATTTTTTCTTTAATATCTTCGATTAAGCCTACTTTTTTGTTTGATAGAGGGACTACAACATCACTATCAACTTTCACAGTTTTAGGCATTTCTTCCCGTGCGACAATGCGGGTATCACCACTAAGGTAATCGAGTGTTTCACCTTCAAAATAAACTGTGATACGACGTTGTTCACGTTCACCATTTCCCGGGTGAAAGCTATAGATATAATCCCAGCGATTAGGGTGAAAGGTATCAATAATTAAGGGCGTTCCCATGACATAAGCTACTTGGTTTTTTGTCATGCCAGGTTTTAGCTGGCTAACCATATCTTGCGTTATATCGTTACCCTGTTGAATGTTAATACGGTAAACGCCAGGGATTTTATCTTTAGTGCAGCCCGACAGGAACAAAACAAAAAACGAAAAAGTGTAAATGAGGACAGTTTTCATTTATATTAGACATCTTAATTAATTACCAAACTGCGATGATACGCTAATCGCTCGGTTTCGACGAGGCACTTTTATGAGTATGGAAAGGCAAGATCTAAGAAAAGCAGGGCTTAAAGTCACTTTACCGAGATTAAAAGTCCTAGAAATTTTAGAAGTTACTGAGCAACGCCATTTGAGTGCGGAAGATGTTTATAAAGCATTATTAGAATCAGGTGAAGAAATTGGTTTAGCGACTGTCTATCGTGTATTGACTCAATTTGAAGGCGCAGGTTTAGTGTCTCGTTTAAGTATAGATGGTGGTCATGCCGTCTTTGAATTAGAGAATGGGGAGCATCATGACCATTTACTGTGCGTCAGTTGTGGTGAAATACAAGAATTTGTTGATGAAGTTATCGAAGAACGCCAGCATGCTATTGCGAAAGAAAAAGGCTTTCAAATGACGGAACACAGCCTATATATTTACGGTATCTGTAAACGATGTCAGGAAGAGAGAAAGTACTAATAACAGACTTTAAGGAGTTTGGCTCAACATTTCTTGGGCATGCGAACGTGTTGTTTCTGTAATAGTCACACCACCTAACATACGGGCAATTTCTTCAACGCGTTGTGTTTCAGTCAGCGCAATTAATTCAATAAAAGTCGTGTCTTTAAGTTGTTTTTTTGCGACTTGTATTTGCTGGTGCGCTTGAGAAGCAACTTGAGGTAAGTGGGTGATACAAATGACCTGCTGTGTTTTGGCCAAGGCACGCAAATGTTGGCCGACGATTTCTGCAATACCACCGCCGATACCGACATCAACCTCATCAAAAACAAGGGTCGGAACGCTCCTTGTCCCGGCAGTTACAACCTGAATTGCCAAACTAATGCGCGCTAACTCACCACCTGAGGCTACTTTGCCTAGCTCGCCCGCCGCCTGTCCAGGATTGGTACTGACTAATAATTGGATACGATCAAAGCCAGTTTCATTGAAATGACCTTCTGGCATTGCGGTAATAACGAACTCTAATCGCCCACCGGGTATCGCCAATTGTTGAATGGTATTTGTGATTTCTTTTGCTAGTTGTGGTGCTGCCTTACATCTTTGTTTACGTAGTTTCTCACACAGTGTATAGCACAGAGTCTTTTGCTCAATAAGCTGGGACTGTAATAGTGACTTTTGCTGATCTCGCTTTGTTAATTGGGCGAGTTGTTCGCATAGTGTTGTGTAGTGTGAAGGGAGCGCCTCAATTTCAACTTGATGTTTTCGAGCCAGTTGATGCAAGGTAGCAAGCTCATTTTCAACCTCATCGAGCAATTGAGGGTCGAGGTCGGTACTATCGAGATAATGTCGTAATTCACTAGCAGATTCATCAATTTGAACGACGGTTGAACTAAGTGCCTCGATGATATTGGCGAACTGAGGTTCAATATCAGCCAGTTCAGTGAGAGCAGATAATGTTTGGCTTACAATGCTATAGGCCGAGCCTTGTTCTTGTTCGGTTAATTGATGCAAGCTCGATTGTGCCGCTGACATCAATTGGGCGGCGTGGGCTAACTTTTGTTGATCACGAATTAACGATTGAACATGTTCTTCTGTTAGATTTAAAGGAGAAAGTTCATTGACTTGGTATTGTAGTAAATCGAGCTGCGCAGCAGCTTGAGCAGATTGTTTGGCCTGCTCATCGAGATCATGCTTAATAGCTTGCCATTGCGTGTATGCAGCAGAAAGTTGCTTCAACAGAGGTGTAGTACCCGCAACCGTATCGAGAAGTAGACGTTGTGTATCGGAACGGACTAATGACTGATGGGCATGTTGGCCATGAATATCAATGCTATGCTCACTGATGATACGCAGTTGTGCCAGTGGTACTGATCTGCCGTTAATATAGCCACGTGATGCACTATCACGTGAAATTGTACGTCTTAAGTAACACTGGCCATCATCATCTAATTCTTGCTCAAGAAGCCAGGTCTGTAGGTCTGGGTTTTGCTGAATATCAAAATGGGCCTCTATTTCAGCACGGTCATGGCCATGACGAATCATATTGGAATCAGCGCGATCTCCTAACACCAGGCCTAAGGCATCAACTAAAATCGATTTTCCTGCCCCAGTTTCCCCTGTTAGTGAGGTCATACCGGAACTAAAGTCAATTTCAAGATCGTCAACCACAGCAAGGTGGCGGACACTTAAATAGCTTAGCATGTGAGTTTACGGCCCCATTCTAATTTGGCACGCAGAATAGAATAATGATCGTGATCTTCTAAATGCAATAGAGTAATCGTTTTTGGGTGTCGTTGAATGCGAATGGTATCACCTGGCTGAATAATATGGCCTGGGCGACCATCGCAACTCGCCATGCAACTACTCACCGTATTTTCACTGAGTGTAATATCAACGACACTATCAGCAGTAATGACTAAAGGGCGGTTGCTTAGGGTGTGAGGGCACACGGAAGCTAAAACTAAAACATCTAAATCAACATCTAGAATAGGCCCACCTGCAGACATCGCATAAGCCGTTGAACCTGTTGGTGTTGCAACTAAAATACCATCGGCTCGCTGGCTGTTGAGAAAGCGGCCATTAATTGCAGTTTCAAATTCAATCATATGCAAACCTTGATAGGCATGGATAACGATATCGTTCATCGCAAGACCAAGAGGGTCATCATTGCCATTGATGGTCGCTTGCATTAAAAATCGCTTATCTTCTCGATACTCGCCGGCAAGAATTTGGGCTAGTTGGTTTTCAAGCTTATCTAATGTGACATCGGCAAGGAAACCGAGGCGTCCAACATTAATGCCAACAAGGGGTAATTCAGTACCAGCTAATGCGCGAGAGGCGGAAAGTAAGGTGCCATCCCCTCCAATAGCAATGGTTAAGTCACAATGTTCAGGGAATGCTGATGTCGTTACGACATCAAGATTGGGTAAAAAGCTCAATGGTTCATTGATAACAACAGACAGCGCTTGTTTGGTCAGGAATTGACTGACCTGAGTGACCGCATTTTCGAGAATAGGGTCATCTTTACGAATAAAGAGGCCGATACGTTTAAAAGGTTGATGCATAATGTCGGTGACGCGCCTTAGTTAAGGTGAGAAACTCATCAGTGTCGACTAATGAGTAAATAAGATAATTACGATAATTACGATAATTCTATCCCAATAGTTCTATCATGACAGCCATAAAATGCTAAAATAATATGATTTTCACTTAACTTTATACACTAAGGAAACACCATGGAGATCGAACACACTATTTCTATTATCAAACCTGATGCTGTTGCAGCAAATGCAATTGGCGATATTTATGCCCGTTTTGAGAAAGCAGGTTTGAAAATTGTTGCTGCACGCATGGTTCATCTAAGCCAGGAGCAAGCTGAGGGTTTTTATGCAGAACATAAAGAGCGCCCATTCTTTGGTTCTTTAGTCAGCTTCATGACATCAGGTCCAGTCATGGTGCAAGTATTAGAAGGAGAAGGCGCTGTTTTGAAAAATCGCGACTTGATGGGCGCAACAAACCCAGCAGATGCGCATGAAGGGACAATTCGCGCTGATTTTGCTAAAAGCATTGACGAAAACGCTGTTCATGGTTCAGATTCATCAGACAGTGCAGCACGTGAAATTGCTTATTTTTTCACTGAAGATCAACTTTGCCCACGCACACGCTAGGCACTAGATAGTATTCATGGCACGCACAAACCTATTCGGTTTAGACTTACCTAGTCTGGAAGCGTTTTTCACCGATATCGGTGAAAAACCTTTCCGTGCACGTCAAGTACTACAATGGATACATCAATACCGCGTCACCGACTTTGATGTGATGACCAATCTCAGCAAAGCGTTACGTAAAACACTTGCTGAGAAAGCAACATTAGCTTTGCCAGAAGTGCTTGAAGAACACATTTCAACCGATGGCACCAGAAAGTGGATTATTCAGTTGGATGGCGGTAATGCGATTGAAACAGTTTATATTCCGGAGAATGATCGCGGTACACTATGTGTTTCTTCTCAAGTCGGCTGCGCGCTAGCATGTACTTTTTGTTCAACAGCGCAACAAGGTTTTAACCGCAATTTAGAAGCCAGTGAAATCATTGGTCAGTTGTGGATAGCTAATGAATATCTGGGGAAAGATCCAAAGGGTAACCGCGTTGTCACCAATGTTGTGATGATGGGAATGGGAGAACCTTTGGCCAATTACAAGAATGTCATCAGTGCAATGAATTTGATGCGTGATGATTTTGCTTACGGTATTTCTTGGCGTCGTGTCACACTCAGTACTTCAGGTATGGTGCCGATGATAGATAAATTACGTGAGGATTGCCATGTCAGTCTAGCGGTATCTTTACACGCAGCGAATGACACACTACGTGATGAAATTATCCCGTTAAATAAAAAGTATCCGATTTCGGTCTTACTCGAAGCTTGCCAACGCTATGTTGCAGGACATAAGAGTCGTCATATTACGATTGAATACGTGCTGTTAGAAGGTATTAATGATTCAGAGCAAGATGCCAGAGATCTCATGTCTATCTTGAAAGGGTTACCGACAAAAATTAATCTAATACCTTTTAACCCTTTTTCAGGGACAAACTACACCTGCTCGCCAAAACGGGTTATTAGTCGTTTCAAGCAACAATTGTTGGATGGTGGATATGTCGCTACCGTAAGAAAAACACGGGGTGATGATATTGTGGCGGCCTGCGGCCAATTGGCTGGTGAAGTACAAGATAAAACGCGTCGAACCCAACGCTTAAATGAAATTGAGTCTGTTACCGTCTAATGAAAAATTATCTACTCGTCGCCATACTATTTCTTTCAATGCTATCAGGTTGCCAAGGCCCAACTGGCAGTAGTAATGTTATACCAAATTCAACAATCGCTGAATATATCAAGTCAGATAAGAAAGCGGCAGAACTTAATATGCAAATGGGTCTCAACTATTTTCAAAGGGGTGATTATGAAACCGCTTTAGGCAAATTGGAAAAAGCATTAAAGCAAGATCCAAGTTTAAGCGGTGCACATAAAACGATTGCAATTTCATATCAGCGACTCAATGAACAAGATAAGGATGAATATCATTATAAACAATCGGTTAGCTTAGCACCCAAGTACTCCGAGGCACAGAATAATTATGGTGTGTATTTATGCGGCCAAGGGCGCTATGAAGAATCAGTACCTCAGTTTTTAGCCGCGATTCAAAACCCTTTGTATCGAAGTCCGGGTCAAGCCCACGAAAATGCAGGTTTATGTGCTCGAGGTATCCCAGATATCGAGCGTGCAGAACAATATTTGCGTAAAGCATTACAAACTAACCCAAAGTTAGGTAAATCACTATTAGCGATGGCTGAAATAAGTTGCGAGCAAGGAGATTATTTAACCTCACCTGCTTATATAGAACGTTATCGCAACGCTGCTAGATGGACACCACAGGCCCTAATGCAAGCAGTAAATACTGAAATCAAATTGGTGATAAAGATGCCGTGGCAAGTTATAGCGTCCTACTACGAGGCAGTTTCCCTGATTCTGATGAGTCAAAACAGGTACAACGTGGCCAGTACTAGTATGTGTCAAGAGATAAGAGAGCGTAGGGCATGAGCCAAGACTATCAAGCCATTGCAAGACGCACATCCCGCCAGATTATGGTCGGCAATGTGCCTATTGGTGGGGGTGCGCCGGTTGCGGTGCAGAGCATGACCAATACCGAGACCTGTGATGTCTCAGCAACAGTAGAACAAATTAAGCGCCTAGAAAAAGCAGGAGCCGATTTAGTTCGTGTTTCTGTGCCAACAATGGAAGCAGCTGAAGCATTTGGGAAAATAAAACAACAGGTCAATCTGCCGCTCATTTCTGATATTCATTTTGATTATAAAATCGCATTACGAGTTGCTGAATTAGGCGTAGATTGCTTGAGGATTAATCCAGGTAACATTGGCCGTGAAGATCGTGTTAAAGCAGTAGTTGAAAAAGCACGAGACAATGATATTCCAATTCGTATTGGTGTTAATGCGGGGTCATTAGAAAAAGAGCTACAAAAGAAATACGGCGAACCGACACCAGAAGCTTTAGTTGAATCAGCGATGCGCCATATCGATATTTTAGATCGGCTTAATTTTCACGACTTTAAAGTCAGTATAAAAGCGTCAGATGTCTTTATGACGGTTCATGCTTATCGACAGCTCGCAGGCCAAATAGAACAACCTTTACATCTCGGTATTACAGAAGCAGGAGGCTTACGCTCTGGCTCAGTTAAATCAGCCATTGGTTTAGGTTTGCTGTTGTCTGAAGGCATTGGCGATACGATTCGTGTTTCCTTAGCAGCCGATCCTGTTGAAGAGATTAAAGTGGGCTTTGATATTTTAAAAAGCCTCAAGATACGCAACAAAGGCATTAACCTGATTGCCTGCCCATCTTGTTCACGTCAACAATTTGATGTGATTTCTACGGTTAATACATTAGAAGCAAGATTAGAAGACATTATCGAGCCCATGGATGTTGCAGTAATAGGGTGTGTCGTGAATGGACCGGGTGAAGCTAAAGAGGCTGAGATAGGTCTGACTGGTGGTACGCCGAATTTGCTCTATGTCGATGGCAAACCGAATCATAAAGTCGAAAATGAAGCCTTAGTTGATGAGTTAGAAAAAGAAATTAGGCAACGTATCACCCGTCAACAAGCACAAACCCATCCAGAAAAAGTGATTCCGATAAAGGACATAAGTTAGTGGCAGAGAGTATCCGTTCAGTTCGGGGAATGAATGACATTCTACCGGATGTGACACCGTATTGGCAGTCAGTAGAAGCAAAGCTAAACAGCGTTTTATCCAGTTATGGTTATCAAGAAATCCGATTCCCAATTGTAGAAAAAACAGCCTTGTTCAGTCGTTCTATCGGTGAAGTAACAGACATCGTAGAAAAAGAGATGTATAGCTTCGAAGATCGCAACGGCGATGGCCTAACATTAAGGCCTGAAGGAACGGCAGGCTGCGTCAGAGCAGCAATGCAAAATGGTTTGATTCACCAAACGCAACGTCTTTGGTATATGGGCCCAATGTTTCGTCATGAACGACCACAAAAAGGCCGTTATCGCCAGTTCCATCAAATTGGTGTTGAGGCCTACGGTTTTAATGGGCCCGATATCGATGCTGAAATGATCTTGATGACAGCACGTTTATGGAAACAGTTGGGCCTAACAGGTGTTACTTTACAAATTAACACATTAGGCTCAACAGAAGCTAGGCTAGCATATAGAGATGTCTTGATTGCTTATTTTGAAGCACATCAGGCGCAACTAGATGAAGATAGTCAACGACGCTTGCATACAAATCCTCTGCGGATATTGGATAGTAAAAATCCTGAGATGCAGAAACTAAATGAAGGTGCGCCGAAATTATTAGAGCATCTTGATGAAGTTTCCGCACAAGCATTTAAAGCGCTATGCGAGCGCCTAGATCAAGCTGGCATAGCCTATGAAGTGAATTCAAGGCTTGTTCGTGGCTTAGATTATTATGGCAAAACAGTTTTTGAATGGGTGACCGATCAGCTAGGGTCTCAAGGGACAGTTTGTGCCGGCGGCCGTTACGATGGTTTAGTCAGTCAATTAGGTGGTAAAGGCGTTACAGCTATTGGTTTTGCGATAGGAATAGAACGTTTAATCGCTTTATTAGAAGCCACAAATGCCTTACCTGAAATTAAAGGGATGGATGCATATATCGTTGCTGTTGGTGAAGCTGCAGCAAAGCAGGCGCCGATCTTAGCCGAGCAATTACGTGATCAAATCCCGGATTTCAAGTTGATTACGCATTGTGGTGGTGGTAGTTTTAAAAGCCAGTTTAAACAAGCAGACCGAAGTGGAGCACGTTGGACGCTCATTTTGGGTGAGGATGAAATAAGCCAACAAGTGGTCAGTGTGAAAACGATGGCGACAGGCGAACAAGAAATGATTGCTTGGGATGCCTTAGCTGATTATTTACAATCTTAAAGAATTTAGAAGAAAAATATGACCCCTTTGAATACACCTGAATGGCGATCATTAGAGCGTCATTATTCTGATCTAAAATATGCATCAATGCGCGAAGAGTTTGCACTTGATGCGAGTCGTTTTGAGCATTTTTCATTAACAAGCGGCGATTTATTGCTCGATTATTCAAAAAATAGAATTACAAAACAAACGGTCGAAAAGTTAATTGCCTTAGCAAAATCTCTCGATTTATCGGGTTGGATAGAGCGGATGTACTCTGGTGAGGCAATTAATACCACGGAAGGGCGCGCAGTTTCTCACATCGCCTTGCGTAATCGGAGTAATACGCCAATAAAGGTCGATGGCGAAGATATTATGCCAAGTATTAACGCCGTGTTAGCACAAATGAAACAGTTTTGTGATCAAGTGCATAGTGGGGAATGGTTAGGTTACACAGGAAAGAAAATTATCGATGTTGTGAATATAGGCATCGGCGGTTCAGACTTAGGCCCAGCAATGATCTGTGATGCATTGGAACCATACGGTGTAGGTGGTATGCATGTCCATTTCGTTTCGAATGTCGATGGCACAGATTTAAGTACAACGTTAGAAAATTTGAACCAAGAAACAACATTGTTTGTTGTTGCATCAAAAACGTTCACTACGCAAGAAACCTTAACCAATGCACAATCGGCTCGCACGTGGTTTTTACAGTCTGGGCAGCAAGCAGATGTTGCTAAACATTTCGTTGCTGTGTCGACCAATGCACAGGCAGTATCAGATTTTGGAATAGACACTGAGAACATGTTCGAAATTTGGGATTGGGTCGGTGGCCGTTACTCCTTATGGAGTGCCATAGGCTTACCAATTGCATTGTATGTAGGAATGGAAAATTTTGAACGCTTACTCGATGGTGGTCATGAAATGGATAACCATTTCAAAAGCAAAGCGTTTGAAGAAAATATGCCAGTCATGATGGGCTTGCTAGGAATTTGGTATGTGAATTTCTTTGGCTCGCAAACACAAGCTATCGTACCTTATGATCATTCTTTGGCGCGTTTCCCGAGTCATATGCAACAGCTAGACATGGAAAGTAATGGTAAAGTAACAAATCGTTCCGGACAGCGTCTCAGTTATAAAACAGGGCCTGTTATTTGGGGAACGCCAGGTACAAATGGCCAACATGCTTATTTCCAACTTATCCATCAAGGTACGCAGTTAATTCCTGTTGATTTTGTATTACCTGTTAACAGTCATTATCCAGAATGTGATCACCAATCAATTCTACTGGCCAATGGCTTGGCGCAATCGGAAGCATTGATGAAAGGTAAGTCAGCTGAAGAAGTACGAGCAGAATTAGTCAATGAAGGCCTAGAAGGGAGCGAACTAGAGTCCTTACTGCCACATAAAATTTTCCCAGGTAACCGCCCAAGCAATACCTTGTTATTCCCACAGTTGACACCAGAAATGTTGGGTCAACTCGTTGCGTTATATGAGCATAAAGTATTTGTTCAAGGGGTTATTTGGAATATTAATTCATTTGACCAATGGGGCGTTGAATTAGGCAAGCAGTTGGCTAAAGCCATCTTGCCGGATCTAAAGCCTGATAGCACAATATCGGCACATGATAGTTCAACAACCAGTTTGATTAAATTGATAAGACAGTTAACGAAACGTTAATATAATCTCTAAGCAGAACAAAAAAGAGGGCACTAATCCCTCTTATGTATGTATAATTTAGATAACAGCCTTTTGAAGGACCAGACCAGATAGCGGTGGCAAATTCACAGAAATAGAATAGGGCCGGTTAGACCAAGGAATATTATCAACATCTAGTACTGCGTAATTGCCGACATTACTGCCACCATAGAACCGTGAATCAGAATTCAATACAACCTGATATTGTGATAAATCAGGCACGCCAATACGATAGTTTTCACGCGGCACGGGGGTGAAATTAAAGATAGTGATGACATATTGCTCTCCATCTTTTCTGATAAAACTTAGAATAGACTGTTCACGATCACTACAGTCCAACCATTCGAACCCCTGTGGGTCAAATTCATGCCGATATAAAGCAGGTGTTTGTGTATAAAGCGTATTGAGATCCGAGACTAATGTTTGTATACCTTGATGTAATGGGTAATCTAAAACATACCAATCTAATGATTTCTCACAGTTCCACTCAGTGCCTTGAGCAAATTCAGAACCCATAAATAATAGCTTTTTACCAGGATAGGTGAACATAAAGGTATAGAGCAAACGTAAGTTGGCAAAGCGTTGCCATTCATCCCCCGGCATTTTATTAATCATCGAGCCTTTACCATGTACGACTTCATCATGAGAAAAGGGTAAGACAAAATTTTCAGTAAAGGCGTATAACAACCCAAAAGTTAAAGAATCATGGTGGTAGCGGCGGTGTATGGCGTCTTGCTGCATATATTCTAAGATATCGTGCATCCAGCCCATATTCCACTTCATAGAAAAGCCAAGACCACCCATGTGTGCTGGGCGTGAAACCATGGGGTAAGAGGTCGATTCTTCAGCGGTAATTAAGCAGCCTGGATGGGTCTGATGTAGAACAGTATTAAGGTGTTGTAAGAAAGCAATGACCTCAAGATTTTCACGGCCACCATGCTTATTCGGGACCCATTGATCAGCTTCACGAGAATAATCCAAGTAGAGCATCGAAGCGACAGCATCAACACGTAAGCCATCAATATGAAACTCTTCTAACCAGTACATAGCACTAGATAGTAGGAAGTTAGACACTTCACTACGACCATAATTGAAAATATAGGTCCCCCAGTCTTGATGTTCACCTTGACGTGGATCGGCATGCTCATAAAGTGCACTTCCATCAAAGCGAGCTAAACCATGTGCATCTTTAGGGAAATGGCCAGGAACCCAATCTAAAATGACACCAATATCTTGCTGATGACATTGATCGATAAGGTAACGTAATTCATCCGGCGTACCAAAACGACTGGTGGGTGCAAAGTAGCCCGTGGTTTGGTAACCCCAAGAAATATCGAGCGGATGCTCAGTAATTGGCAATAGTTCGATATGCGTAAAGCCTAGTGACTTGACGTAAGGGACTAAATCATCAGCCATTTCACGATAACTGAAGAACTCACCTTCCGCATTACGTTTCCATGACCCTAAATGAACTTCATAAACAGAATGCGGTTGGTGTAACCAATCAGCTGATGCGCGTTGTGCCATCCAAGGTTCATCTTGCCAATCGTGATTTGCGAGTGGTGCAATGACCGAAGCCGTACCAGGTCGCAGCTCAGATTGTTGCGCATACGGGTCCATTTTCGAATGTAATGAGCCATCATCCCGGTTTCGAATCTCAAATTTATAAAGCTCACCAGCGGTGAGTTCTGGGATGAAAAGTTCCCATGTACCATTACCACCACGGACCCGCATAGGGTGGCATCGACCGTCCCACTGGTTGAATCCTCCCACCACACTAACACGTTCCGCACTTGGTGCCCAAGTGGCAAATAATACGCCTTTTATACCATCAACTTCGTGATGATGTGCGCCGAAAAAACGGTAAGCATGCCAGTGTTTCCCTTCTGAAAAAAGATGTAAGTCCAAGTCAGATAATTGTGGGGAAAAAGCATAAGTATCAGAAGTTTGCGAAGAGGAACCATCACTTGCAAATCGATGTATTTTGTAGGGAAGAGCAAGTTTTTTTGAGGCACCAGACCATTGAAATAAATCAGTTCCTTCAATACGTTCTAGCGGTAGTATTTCATTCAGTGAGGCACTTTGCGTATCAGGTAAAAAGACAGTGACCGTCGACTGTTCAGCATCTGTATGCAAACCAAGGACTGAAAAGGGGTCATGATGACGCGCCTCTATGACTTTAACTAAATCATCAGATAATTTTTTTTCTAGAATCATAGCGTTGAATTTCCAAATAAATTTTTTTGATGAATGTGAAATCCTATGGCAGTCTTATGGGTAGTTACGATTATTCACCGCTTGGAGTTATCCCATGTCAACCAATAATAGCACGCGTTTTGTCAGTCGTCTTACTAGAGATACGGTGGCACTGATTTTAGCGGGGGGGCGAGGCTCGAGGCTGAAGCAATTAACAGATTGGCGAGCGAAACCGGCAGTACCGTTTGGTGGCAAATTTAGAATCATCGATTTCCCATTATCAAATTGTATTAATTCCGGTATTCGGCGTGTTGGAATACTCACGCAATACAAATCACATTCACTTATCAGACATGTACAACAAGGATGGGGCTTCATGCGTGGCGAACTTGGTGAGTTTGTAGAGCTTCTACCAGCATCTCAGCAAACAGCACAAGAAGGTTGGTATGCAGGCACGGCTGATGCTGTTTATCAAAATGTGGATATCTTACGCACGCATGGGCCAAAGTATGTTGTTATTTTGGCAGGCGACCATATTTATAAAATGGATTATGGTGACATGCTAGCTGCACACGTGGAAAAACAAGCGGACATGACAATTGGCTGTCTGCAAGTACCGGTAGAAGAAGCCAGAGCATTCGGTGTCATGTCGGTAGATGAATCATTAGGGGTTAAACGGTTTGATGAAAAACCGGACTCTCCTAATGCGATTCCGGGAAAAGAAGGCATTGCACTGGCATCAATGGGTATTTATGTATTCAGCGCTGATTTCTTATACGACCAATTAATCAAAGATGCAGCCAATAGCGATTCGACGCATGATTTCGGCCACGATATTATTCCAAAGCTAATTGAAAGCCATAAAGTGGTGGCATTCCCTTATAAAGACGTGCAAGGCAATGATCCTGGTCACTGGCGAGATGTAGGAACAATAGATGCTTTTTGGGCGGCTAACTTAGAATTAATTGGTATTACACCCGAATTGAATTTATATGACGACGATTGGCCAATTTGGACTTATCAAGCTCAACAACCCCCCGCTAAATTTGTTTTCGATGATGATGGACGACGGGGAACTGCCGTCGATTCGATGGTATCAGGTGGCTGTTTAATTTCTGGCTCAACAGTCAGACACAGTGTCCTATTCTCAAATGTAAAAGTACACAGTTATGCAGTTGTCGAAAACTCGGTTGTTTTGCCTAACGTCAGTATTGGGCGCAATTGTCGCTTAAATAAAGTGGTTTTAGACAAAGGGTGTGATTTACCACCTGATACAGTCATCGGCGAAGATCCAGTCGAAGACGCTAAGAAATATGAAATCTCACCAAATGGTGTTGTGCTTGTTACACCAGAAATGCTGGGTCAAACCAATAAACATGTCAGATAAATTAAAAGTCGTCCTATGCTGGCACATGCATCAGCCACAATACAGCGAGCCATTAGGGGGTATGTATCAGTTACCTTGGACATACCTCCATGCAATAAAAGACTATGTAGATATGGCATGGCATATAGAAAATATTCCCAATGCCAAAGTTGTTGTGAATTTTTCACCAATATTAATTGAACAAATAGCCGATTACGATGAACAGCTAAAGTCGCGTTTTAAAGGGACGGGTCGTTTAAAAGACCCTTTGCTAATCGCGTTAGACTCACCGATACAACCCGTTCACATTGAAGAACGCAAAACATTAATTTTGGCGTGTTTACGGGCGAATGATGAAAAGCTAATTGCACCCTTCCCTCATTTTGCAAAATTGGCCACGATGGCGCGCGAGTTATTGGATCAAAGTGATCGCTTAGCTTATGTTAACGACCAATTTATGATCGATTTATTGGTTTGGTACCATCTGGCATGGATGGGAGAATCAGTTAGACGTAGCGATATCCGTATTCAAGCGTTGATGAAAAAAGGCAAGCATTTTGATTTTCATGATCGCAGGCAATTAATGGCAGTCATTGGTGAGTTATTAGATAACCTCATTCCACGTTACCGTCGTTTAGCTGAATCAGGTCGGGTTGAATTGTCTCTTACACCTTATGCTCATCCGATTGTACCGTTATTGTTAGATATCAATTCAGCATCAGAAGCGATGCCTGATGTCGGGTTACCGGAGATTGCGAGCTATCCAGGTGGTGAAGAACGTGCACATTGGCATATGGATGAAAGCTTACGTGTTTTCGAATCCTTTTTTGGATTTAAGCCAAAAGGGTGTTGGCCATCAGAAGGGGCTGTATCAGCAGATACATTAAAACTGGTTGGTCAACATGGCTTCAAATGGGCTGCGACGGGTGAAAATGTACTTCGAAACAGCCTTAGCAAATCTGATATGGCAGATGCCAACATCCATAAACCATACAAACTAATTGAAGAAGGACCTGCTTGCTTTTTCCGAGATGATGGTTTATCAGATTTAATTGGCTTTAACTACACAACGTGGTCAGCAGAAGATGCCGTATCAGACTTTATTAATCACTTAACTACAATTAAAGTAGAAACAGAGGGCGATAAAGATCGGGTGGTCTCTATCATCTTAGATGGTGAAAATGCATGGGAATACTACTCTTATAATGGCTATTATTTCTTACAAGGTTTATATCAACAACTGGCCGATCATCCAGAACTCGAATTAACGACTTTTTCAGATTGTTTAGCGCAAAATGTTGTTGCAAGTGCATTACCTGAATTAGTAGCAGGCAGTTGGGTCTACGGTAGTTTTTCTACTTGGATTGGTGACCCAGATAAAAATAGGGGTTGGGACCTGTTAAGTCAGGCAAAAAAGACATTTGATCGTGTGGTAACTGAGCGGACTTTTGATGCTGATACCATGACTGCTTTATTACGCCAACTGGCTATATGTGAAGGATCAGATTGGTTTTGGTGGTTTGGTGATTACAATTCAGGCGATAGTGTGAGCGATTTTGAGCGTTTATTCAGATTACATTTATCAAATTTATATCAAATGTTAGGCGAAGAAGTGCCACAAGTATTATCAGAAGTTGTTTCACATGGTGGAGTGGGTATTGAACAAGGTGGTACGATGCGGCGTGGGGGATAAGTGAGCCAGCAAGCAGCTGTTTTTAACCGACGAAGAGGCGGAGTACTATTACATATTACGAGTTTGCCAACAGGGACAATTGGCAGTGATGCCTACCGTTTTGTTGATTTCTTAAATCAAGCGGGTATGACCATTTGGCAAATGTTGCCACTCGGGCCAACGCATGGCGATAAATCCCCTTATCAATGCTTATCGGCACATGCTGCGAATAATGCGCTTATCTGTACCGAACAATTGCATGCACAGGATTGGATAAAGCGACCGTTGCCTGAAAATGATATCAGAAGTATGTTGAAGGCAGCTTATCAGCAATTTGAACAGCATGCCTCTGAAGCCGAAAAAAGCGCGTTTGGCTTATTTTGTCAGCAACACCAAAATTGGTTACAGGATTATGTTTTATTTTGTGAAATTCGAGAATCACAAGAAAACAAGGCTTGGTTTGATTGGCCAATACCATTACGTGATCGCGAGCAAATAGCGCTCTATGACTTTGAACTTGAGCATCTAAGCGCTTTGAGCATTAGAAAGTTCGAACAATTTATATTTTCTAACCAATGGCAGGATTTAAAACAATATGCCAATGATAAAGACGTTCTCCTTTTTGGCGACATGCCTATTTTTGTTGCACATGATAGTGCTGATGTTTGGGCGAATAGACATCTCTTCACATTAGATGAGTTAGGGCAAGCCACACGCGTTGCAGGTGTTCCGCCAGATTGTTTCTCAGAAACGGGGCAACGTTGGGGTAATCCACTTTATGAATGGTCAAAACACCAAACAGAAGATTATCAATGGTGGCAAGATAGATTAAACACGCAACTCGCCTTATTCGATTTGATTCGAATAGACCATTTCAGAGGGTTTGAAGCCTGTTGGGAAATTCCAGCCAGTTGTGAAACAGCCATTGATGGACAATGGGTCGCTGCGCCTGGCGAGGCATTATTCGATAAAATGCAGACTGTCTTTGGTGATTTACCCTTGATCGCAGAGGATTTAGGTATTATCACGCCAGAAGTAACGGCATTAAAAGAGAGATATGCCATGCCTGGTATGAAAATATTGCAGTTCGCTTTTGGCGGCGGTGCTGATAATCCTTATTTACCACATCACCATGAAACGGACTCAATCGCTTACACGGGAACACATGATAACAACACTACCCTAGGTTGGTATCACACATTAGATGAGCAGACAAAAGCGCATATGACGGATTACTTTGGACATCAGGATGAAGATGTTGTCTGGCAATTAAATCGCACTGCGTTACAATCAATTGCACAGCTAGCCATCTTGCCTATGCAGGATATTTTAGCCCTGGATGGTGAACACAGAATGAACGTTCCTGGTACAACCGAAGACAATTGGCTATGGTCCTTCCAATGGGACTGGTTACAACAGGGTTGTCATGAACGCTTAAGACATTTAAATGAATTATACGGACGATCGTAATATGGCAAATTCTGAAAAATTAAAATATGCAAAATCACATGAATGGGTACGAGTTGAGGATAATGGCGACTTAACCATTGGTATTACAGAACATGCCCAGGATCAATTAGGCGATGTTGTGTTTGCAGATTTACCTGCAGTTGGACAGAGCTTGGCTGCACAACAAACCTGTATGTTACTCGAGTCAGTTAAAGCGGCATCAGATATTTATATGCCAGTTTCGGGCAAAATTATTGCTGTTAATGCAGCGCTAGAGGATGCCCCAGAGAATATTAATGAAGCGCCTTATAGCGATGGCTGGTTATTTAAAATAGCACCGGATGATATAGCAGATATTGAGGGGTTATTATCTCTCAGTGAATATGATGCATCACTGGACGAATAAAATATTACGCTGAATGAATACTGCCTAAAATGACAGCATGTTTTGCACCCGTCACAGAAGGCAAATTACCGGTTTTTTGATTCATCGTGCGATAAGCTAACCAAGCAAATGCTGCAGCTTCAACCCAGTTTGGGTCAAGGCCTAACGCTGCTGTACTAGAGACAGCGACATTACCTAATTGCGATGCTAAAGTCTGAGTCAATTGGTCATTATGAACACCACCACCACAAATATAAACGGTTTGAGGCGTATATTGTTTAACACTATTAGCAATAGAGAAGGCGGTAAACGCGTTTAAAGTCGCTTGAACATCAATAGCAGCAATGTTTTCTCCGAATTGTGCCAGCTGCTTTTCTAGCCAACCTATATTAAAATATTCACGCCCCGTACTTTTAGGAATTGTCTGGCTAAAATAAGGGTCGCTAAGCATTTTCATTAATAACACGTCATTAATTTGGCCATTCGAAGCCCAATTACCATTCTGGTCATAAGCCTGACCTAATTGCTGATATATCCATGCATCCATCAGACCATTGCCAGGGCCAGTATCAAAACCAATCACCTCTTGCTTGGGATTAAGTATTGTTACGTTGGCAATACCACCGATATTTAAAATAACATTCGTTCGTTCTGGCGTTGAAAACAAAGCCTGATGAAAGGCAGGAACAAGCGGAGCACCTTGACCTAAAGCAGCAATATCACGCTGACGAAAGTCAGAGACAGTTGTAATTTGAGTGATTTCCGCAATCACATTAGCATTGCCAATTTGCAGACTAAAAGGTAGTTCACCGTCAGGACAATGATAGATAGTCTGGCCGTGACTACCTATGGCAATAATCTCACCAGTTTGTATATCAGTTTGTGATAATTGTGTATTGATCGCATGGCCAATGAATTGGCCTAATGCAACGTCAAGCTCACCAAAGTTCTTTAGGTGACAATGACTGTCGTTAATTAAACGTTTTAAAAGCAAATGTAATGAAGAAGGAAAGTTGAAAGTTGTTGCTGAGATAACAGTACAATCAGCATCTTTTTTAATATCAACAATAGCAATATCAACGCCATCAAGGCTAGTGCCAGACATGATTCCAATATAATAGGCCATAACTAATGCCTAATCATTATCATTTTGTACAACGGCGGTATCTTGTAGTACATTTAACTGAGCAAGGAGAGGCGCAGCTTGCTCTTTAAATTCTGCCCGGTACTTTTTAGGTAAAGGTTCTGCCTTGGGTAAAGCAACGGTAAGCGGATTACGGTGAACACCATTGACACGAAATTCGTAGTGTAAATGGGGGCCTGTAGCCAAACCACTACTGCCAATATAACCGATGGTTTGTCCCTGCCTAACACGTTGCCCAGTTCGCAAGCCTTTCTTATAACGAGACATATGTGCGTAGAGTGTTGTGTACTTACCGCCATGTGACAAAATAACCGTGCGGCCATAGCCACCTTTCCTACCTTTAAATGCCACTTTACCATCACCGGTTGCTAAAATAGGTGTGCCGGTTCTAGCAGCATAATCGACACCTCGATGAGGACGGTTAGTCTTTAAAACTGGGTGTTTTCGATTAGGATTAAAGCGAGAGCTGATTCTAGATAATGGCACAGGCGTTCGTGTAAAAGTTTTACGCATACTATGGCCTTCAGGGGAATAATACTGGCCTCGGCCTTCAGCATCAGAAAAGCGAACCGCACGAAAAGTTTTACTCCTGTTAGTGAACTCAGCAGCTAAGATTTCACCATCAGCAATTTTTTCACCGTCTAGATAATGTTCACCGTAAATAAGTTTAAAGTGGTCGCCTTTGCGTAAGTCGAGAGCAAAATCAATATCCCAACCAAAAATATAAGCCATCTCCATAATGACTTTATCTGATAAGCCGGCTGTTAAGCCAGAAAGGAATAAGGAGTTTTCAATTTCTCCTGTGACATGTTGTTGCTTAATATCGACATCGCGAGTTTCCATTTTTGCTTCATAACTTTCTTCGAGCTTATTAATATAAAACGTGTTTAAAGGATCTAAGACGATTTTCAATGCTTCAAGTGATTTAGCTTCTTCATTTGGTAGAGTACCAAAATGAATGATTTGTCCTGGTTTTAGATTAAGTAAGGGTTTGATATCTGATTTATCAAGTTGTGTGACGTTATAAACATCTCTTGCTGTTAATCCAACACGAGGGAAAATCAGTGATAAATTATCGCCCGACTTCACTGTGATTTCTTCCCAGTTCAATCCAACATCATTAGTTGCTTCATTGGGTTCATCTACCAATAGTAATGGTCCTTGAATTACAATTTCTGCTTCAACTTCAGAGGGCAATTCGGATAATTCTGCACTGATAAGTGGGACTGTAGTGTTGACAGGTAAACTTGTTCTAACCTGTTCAGCAGCTGGTAACCCAGGTAAATCGATAACGTTAGATTGTAAGGAAGGAGTTTGTTGATCATCAGAAGTGATGAAACTCGTCAATGAAAAAATGAGTATCCCTAATACGAAAAAAAGGGCGATATAACGGTAACGAGAGAAATAATTCGCTTTATCTGAAAAGAGGGCATGGTGCTTAGAGGGCCGGACTAGTCGGTTTCGTTTCATCAAAAACTCTAAATTTGGTGCATAATTAGCGTCATATTCTCTCAGTATTTCTAACTTAATGGAAGTCCCCATTCCGTTAGTGTGTGATACCATTCGCGCCATAGAATGTTCAAACTTGGAGATAAGGCATGATTCCTGTTCAAATAGCGATGGCAGAAATACGTCGTGGAGCGGAAGAAATATTAGTCGAAGCAGAATTGATCGAAAAACTTGAAACTGGACAACCCCTTCGTATTAAGGCTGGTTTTGATCCGACAGCACCCGATCTCCATTTAGGCCATACAGTACTGATTAATAAATTACGCCAGTTTCAACAAATGGGTCATACGGTCATTTTTTTGATTGGGGATTTTACTGGCTTGATAGGTGACCCCACAGGTAAGAGTGCAACACGTCCGCCATTGAGTCCTGAAGAAATAGCAGCCAACGCAAAAACCTACAAAGAGCAGGTATTCAAAATTCTAGATCCAGCGAAGACAGAAGTGCGTTTCAATTCAGAATGGTTTGCTGATAAAGGCGCTGACTTCATGATTAAATTAGCAGGCCAGTTGAGTGTGGCTCGTATGCTTGAACGTGATGATTTCAAAAAACGGTTTAAGACGAACCAATCCATCTCAATCCATGAGTTCCTCTACCCGCTCGTGCAAGGCTATGACTCTGTCGCTTTGAAGGCTGATGTTGAGCTGGGTGGTACTGATCAAAAATTCAACTTATTAATGGGTAGAGAACTTCAAAAAGGTGAAGGCCAAGCAGCACAGGTAGTGATGATGATGCCATTGTTGGAAGGACTAGATGGCGTTAAGAAAATGTCTAAATCACTAAACAATTATGTCGGTATAACGGAAGCACCTGGCATGATGTTTCAAAAAATTGTGTCTATTCCAGATTCATTGATGTGGCGCTGGTATGAGCTGCTCTCTTTTAAAACGATTGAAGAGATTGAGGCATTGAAAACTAGCATCAAAAATGGTGTTAATCCGCGAGATGTGAAGATTGAGCTCGCTAGTGAAATTGTAGCTCGTTTCCATGGTGAGGAAGCGGCAGCCAATGCTCATAAGGGCGTAGGCAATGTCATTACAACGGGTGAAGTGCCAGAAGGTACACCAGAAGTTGAAGTTGATTTAGAAGGACAAGCTGAACTCGCAATCAGTGCTGTTATTAATAAAGCCAACTTAACTGCAAATTCAGCACAAGCCAGAGACATGCTGAAAAATGGCAGTGTAAAAGTAGAATGGGAAGTGGTAGAGCCAACGCTGAAGCTCACAGCGGGTAAATACTTAATTCAGGCGGGTAAGAAGAAAATTGCCTGGGTACTTCTAAAATAAAAAGTCTTATAAATTAAAAGAAGCAGTGCTTACCAAGATTACCTTTATATTCTATATGGTTGAGTTCACCACGCCACTGCCCATCAAGCGCTTCAATGATGTCTTCGAGTTGATCTTGTTGTGTTGTTAAGGTTTTTTATCAATATCATAATAACTGTCGTCAGTAATCTGTTCGCCGCGCTACTAATATGCTGGAGAATGTTGAGTATAAGCACTAAATAGAATGGATAAAACAATAAAGAATAAATGACGAAACATGGATTGCTCCTTGTGATAAAGCCACCTTGATTATGCATATCTTAATACGATTTGGTTTACTGAATAATCATTAATGTTAAACAGTCCAAGAATATTTTGGGTTTAGTGTAGATTTCACTTTATTTTATTGTTATATTGTTAGAAATTCTGAAAAACCCCCGTATTAAAGTTAATTGCACCTATTGCGTGCCCAAATCCAACTATCTCTATAAAAAATCCCATTTTAGGTAATACATGAATCTAACAGATCTAAAGAAGCAGTCCGCTGCTGAATTGATGGAACTTGCCATCTCAATGAAGCTAGAAGGCCTAGCGCGTAACAGAAAACAAGATTTAATCTTTGCCATTGTGAAAGAACATGCCAAAAATGGCGATGATGTTTATACCGAAGGCGCATTAGAGTTATTACCAGATGGTTTTGGTTTTTTAAGATCTCCTGAAGATTCTTATGTTGCTGGTCCAGATGATATTTATGTTTCACCGAGTCAAATTAGACGCTTTCATTTAAGAACGGGTGATACGCTACGCGGTAAAATTCGGGCACCTAAAGACAGTGAGCGTTATTTTGCGTTAGTTAAAGTTGATGAAATCAATTTTGAAAAACCAGAAAACACTAAAAACAAAGTCCCATTTGAAAACTTAACACCATTATTCCCTAATGAGCGTTTTACATTAGAACGGGGAAACGGTAGTACAGAAGATTTAACACCTAGGGTTGTAGACCTAGCAGCACCGATTGGTAAAGGCCAACGTGCTTTGATTGTTGCACCGCCAAAGACAGGTAAAACCATGATTTTGCAATCTATTGCACAATCAATTGCTGCAAATCACCCAGATAGTTATCTTATTGTTTTACTGATTGATGAACGTCCTGAAGAAGTCACAGAAATGCAACGATCGGTACAAGGTGAAGTCGTATCAAGTACGTTTGATGAGCCTGCTTCACGCCATGTACAAGTGGCTGAGATGGTGATTGAAAAAGCTAAGCGCCTAGTTGAACACAAGCATGATGTTGTGATTCTATTAGACTCAATCACCCGTTTAGCAAGGGCCTATAACACCGTAGCACCTTCATCAGGTAAAGTACTAACTGGTGGTGTTGATGCTAATGCATTACAACGACCGAAACGCTTCTTTGGTGCAGCACGTAATGTAGAAGAAGGCGGTAGTCTAAGTATTATCGCAACCGCGTTGGTAGAAACAGGTTCTCGGATGGATGAAGTTATCTTCGAAGAATTCAAAGGTACGGGTAACCAAGAATTACAGCTTGAACGTAAACTTGCAGATCGTCGTATGTATCCCGCTATCAATGTGACACGTTCTGGTACACGTCGTGAAGAGTTGTTAACCAATGAAGGTGATCTACATAAACTGTGGGTATTGCGTAAGATCTTGGCACCAATGGAGCCGATCGAAGCAATGGAATTCTTGTTGGATCGTTTGAAGGCGACTAAAACGAATGCTGAATTCTTTGATTCGATGAAGCAGGGTTGATCGAACTATACCAAAACAGTTTACCGCCGGCCCTATTTATCATGGGCCCAACTGCGGCCGGAAAAACCGATCTTGCTTTAACGATAGCCGCATCACTTCCTGTAGAAATTATCAGCGTTGATTCTGCGTTAGTCTACCGCGGAATGGATATTGGAACAGCAAAACCTGAACCAGAAGTACTAGCGCAATTTCCACATCATTTGGTTAACATTATAGAGCCATCTGCACATTACTCGGTAGGTGGCTTTAGGCGTGATGCTTTAGCATTAATGGCTGATATTACGCAGCGAGGAAAGATACCACTTCTTGTTGGTGGCACAATGCTATATTTCAAAGCATTGCAAGAGGGTTTAGCTCTTTTACCACAGGCTGATAAAGCGATTCGTCAGCATTTAGATGATGAAGTAGAACAGTTCGGTTTAAAATACTTACACGATCGTTTGACGCAAATTGACCCTGTATCAGCCAAGCGTATTCATCCAAACGATCCGCAACGTCTTCAACGTGCATTAGAAGTTTACGAAATTACAGGCAAGTCTTTGACCGAATTAACGGAAAAGAGCCAATCCGAAATACCTTACCGCCTTACTAAGGTTATATTAAGCCCCTTTGACAGAAGCATACTTCACAGTCGTATTGAGAAACGCTATCAAATCATGATGGAAATGGGATTTCTCGATGAAGTGAAATCTCTCTATGAGCGTGATGATTGTCATGCAGACCTACCGTCTATCAGAGCTGCTGGCTATCGTCAGGTGTGGCAACACTTAGCAGGCGATCATGATTTAGATACATCTATTGAAAAGGCAGTTATAGCGACCAGACAAATGGCTAAAAGGCAGCTGACGTGGTTAAGGGCGCAGGATGATACAACCTGGTTTGATACCAGTGAAGGGTTACCAATTTCACAAATTATGTCCCTTTTATTAGACCGAATTCCTGAATTAAGGAATTAAAGCTTGACGATTTATTTTGTCTACCTAGAATAAGTGATAGGCCCTACCTTTCATATGGGTTAATAAGAACAACAGCTCGGAGAGAAAGATGACAAAAGCACAATCATTACAAGATCCTTTTCTAAATGCATTGAGAAGAGATAATACGGCAGTGTCGATTTATTTAGTCAATGGCATTAAACTACAAGGGCAAATTGATTCGTTTGACCAATTCGTCATTTTATTAAAAAACTCGGTTAACCAAATGGTATATAAGCATGCCATTTCAACGATAGTGCCCGCGCATAATGTTGTGATCGAATAAATCCTGAGGAGAGTATCTGATTGTTTGATCGTCATGACAGTAACGCGGCATTTGATACATCAAAACCAATAGAAGCTGTTGTTCTCGTACATCTTAATTTTAATGACAGAAACTTTGACGAATCAGAGCAAGAATTCATTGAACTGGTTAATTCAACTGGCGCCAGAATAGCCAAGATGGTACATGGTAAACGTCGAGCGCCAGACAGTAAGTTTTTTGCAGGCACAGGAAAAGTTGATGAAATCAGAGAACATGTTGCCGCCAGTGATGCTGCCGTGGTTATTTTCAACCACGAGTTATCACCAAGCCAAGAAAGAAATTTAGAAGCAAAGCTACAGTGTCGCGTTATCGCGAGGACAGGACTTATTCTGGATATTTTTGCTCGACGAGCGCGATCTCATGAAGGTAAACTGCAAGTCGAACTTGCTCAACTCAAACACCTTTCTACACGCCTAGTCCGAGGTTGGACCCATCTAGTAAGACAAAAAGGCGGTATCGGCTTGCGTGGGCCCGGTGAGACCCAACTTGAGACAGATAGGCGGTTATTAGGTCAAAGGATTAAGTCTCTTAAAAAACAGTTGACCAAAGTGCGTTCTCAGCGCGAACAAGGTCGCCGTTCTCGACAAAGAGCTGATATTCCAGTTGTATCACTGGTGGGTTATACCAACATGGGTAAATCAACCTTGTTCAATAGAATGACAACATCGGAAGTCTATGCTGATGACAGGTTGTTCGCGACCTTAGATCCAACCTTACGCCGTTTGAAGTTAATGAATACCGAAGCTTTAATTATGGCAGATACTGTAGGGTTTATTAGAAAGTTACCACATGACTTAGTCGAATCATTTAGTTCAACGCTCGAAGAAACCCGCAGTGCCGCATTGTTACTCCATGTCGTCGAGGCAGGCGCATCAGATAGAGAAGAGTTGATGTCTCAAGTGAATGAAGTATTACATGAAATCGATGCTGATGAAGTCCCACAGGTGATCGTATGTAACAAGATAGATAAGCTAGAAGATCATCAGGCCAGAACAGATCGAGATAAAGATGGCCGAATTTGGCGTGTTTGGTTATCAGCCCATACCGGTGAAGGCATTGAGCTATTACGACAAGTTCTGCAGGAATATTTTCCAGAGCAAGAACAATTCACGATAGAAAATTAGCGTATTCTGCACAATAGACCTTGTTAAATTGAACTTTCATCCCCAGTTTGTTGACATACTATGTGTAATAAGGGGAATGTTGTTGAATCAACGGTTCCCTATTGCAGCTTATGTCCGTAGAATAAGCATGTTTGTGTTTTAATGAATCTAAAATTTCTCAGCTTGGAGTGCTAAATGGCTTGGAACGAACCTGGTAAAGGCGATAAAGACCCGTGGGGCAACCGTGATGACAAAGGCCCGCCTGATATAGATGAAGTGGTGCGTAAGATGCAGCGCAAGTTAGGCGGTATTTTTGGCGGTATTTTTGGCGGCGGTGGCTCAACCAGTGATACTGGGGGAGACAGTGGTGGTACTATGGGCTTTGGGCTCATTTTATTGGTCGCTTTCATTGTTTGGCTATTATCAGGTATTTACATTATCGACCCTGCCGAACGAGGTGTCGTTCTACGGTTCGGTCAGTACCAAGATGTAACTGAGCCGGGTCCACATTGGCACTTACCAACGCCAATCGAGCGTGTTGAAATCGTTAATGTAGCTCAAAGTAGGAATGCTGAAATTGGCTATCGTTCAACGACAGGCCGTGTGGGTAGCACGATTCATTCAGAATCGTTAATGCTGACAAAAGATGAAAATATTGTTGATCTCAAGATTGAGGTTCAATACAGGGTTAAAGATGCAGCCTATTATCTATTTAACGTCAGAAACCCAGACTTAACATTACGCCAAATGACAGAAAGTGCGGTTAGGGAAACAGTAGGGCAGTCTGATATGGACTTTGTGTTGACTGAAGGCCGTAGTGAAGTGGCAAGCCGAACTGGCAGTAACTTGCAAGGTATGTTAGACGACTTACAAACAGGGTTAGAGGTCACGAGTGTCAATATGATTGATGTTCAGCCGCCGGAGCAGGTTCAATCTGCTTTTGCTGACGTTGTTAAAGCGCGTGAGGATGAAGTAAGACAAAAGAACGAAGCGGAAGCTTACGCTAACGATATCGTCCCGAAAGCACGTGGTGCGGGGTTCCGTTTAATACAAGAAGCCGAAGCGTATAAGAGTCAAGTTATTGCGCAGGCAGAAGGTGAGACGAGCCGTTTCCTTCAAGTGATGAATGAGTATCAAAAAGCGCCTAATATTACGACTGAAAGGTTGTACTTAGATGCAATGGAGTCCGTCTATACAAGAAGTCAAAAAGTGATGATTGATGTCGATGAAGGCAGCAACAACATGCTGTACTTACCGCTTGATAAAATGCGTAGTATGACACCTATTATTCAAAATAATAGTAGTGCCAATAATACGAAAAACTATCCATCATCCAGTTCGTCATCAATGGGTCAACGACCTACTGATGCCCGTATTAGAGGAGGTCGCTAAAAATGGCTCGTATTAACACAATTATTTTTCTAGCTATTGCGGCATTTATTATAGTCAGTTCATCTATCTTTTTCGTCGAAGAACGTGAAAAAGCGATCTTATTGAGACTGGGTCAAATTGAACGTGCCGATTATCAGCCGGGTATTCATTTCAAAATTCCATTTGTCAACAACGTGAAATTTTTTGATGGACGAATCTTAACGCTGGATGCGACGCCTGCTCGTTACTTAACAGGCGAAAAGAAAAACGTATCAGTTGACTCTTTCGTTCTGTGGCGTATTGATGACGTAGCAACATATTTTGAATCAATGGGTGGTAATGAAGCAAGAGCACAATCGCGTATTGCCCAAATCGTTAAAGATGGACTACGTGGTGAATTTGGTAAAAGAACAATCAAACAATTAGTATCTGGTGATAGAGTATCTCTGGTTTCAGAAATGATGTTATCAGCTAATGCTATTGCTAAAGACTTCGGTATTGAAATTGTTAATGTACGGATTAAGCGCATTGACTTACCAAGTGAAGTTAGTTCGTCAGTTTATACACGTATGGAAGCGGAACGTGAGCGGGTTGCTAGTGAATTACGTTCACAAGGTGCAGAAGAATCGGAAAAAATCCGTTCAGATGCCGATCGTCAACGTACGATTATATTAGCCGACTCAAGACGTGGAGCTGAAATTCTACGAGGTGAAGGTGATGCAACGTCGACTGAAGTTTATGCTAAAGCCTACGAACAAAATGCTGAATTCTACTCGTTATACCGTCGTCTGAATGCGTATAAAAACGTGTTCAATGGTAACGATATGCTAGTAATTGAGCCGAAAGGGGAATTCTTCACCCAGTTTGATAGTACGACAAAACAATAGACCGTGAATGAAACGCTGCTTGGAAGCCTGTTCATAGCAACAGCGCTGATGTTGGTCATTGAAGGCATAATGCCTTTTATTAATCCCGCCATGTTTCGGCGATCACTACTACATATGATAGGAATGAGTGACCAAACCTTCAGGATCATAGGCTTATCAAGCATGTGTTTCGGTTTAGGCTTACTATATTGGGCACATTAACAAAATGACTTTGACACAACGTTGGTTATTGCCAGAAGGCATAGATGAAGTCGCGCCTGAAGATGCTGCTCGCTTAGAGCAACTTCGTCGAGAATTGATCGATAGGCTACAAGCGTGGGGCTATCAGTTAGTCACGCCGCCTTTAGTAGAGTACCTAGATGCTTTATTAACAGGCCCAGCAAAAATGTTGGAGCTACAGACTTTTAAACTCATTGATGAAATGTCGGGCCGCTTACTTGGTATCCGTGCCGATATAACGCCACAAGTAGCACGTATAGCAGCACATAAATTGCGTAATAAACAAGATGTTTTACGTTTGTGCTACATAGGGAATGTCTTAAAAACATTGCCTGTCTGTCAAGGTACATCGCGTAACCCAACACAACTTGGTGCTGAGATATATGGTCACACCGGTGCGGAAAGCGATATCGAAATATTGCAGCTTATGGTTGAAGCCTTAACCATTATCGGTTTTGAGGGTGAAATAGTCCTTGATATTGGTCATGTTGGTGTTTTCCGTGGTTTAGCGCAGCAGGCAGAATTAAGTTCTGAACAGGAACAAGCCCTGTTTCAGGCTTTGCAAAGAAAAGCATTGCCCGAGATAGAACATTTGTTGACGCAGTACAAATTGAATACGGATAGCCATACTATGCTGCTTGCATTAGCGGAGTTAAATGGTGCTAAAGGTGTATTAGCAAAAGCACAACAAGTGCTAGCTAAAGCGCCAGCATCCGTTCTAGCAGCATTAGAGACAGTACAAACAGTTGCCATCATGTCTGAGCAACGGTTACCTAAAGTAGCTATCAACTTTGATTTAGCTGAATTAAGAGGCTATGACTACCACACAGGAATGGTCTTTGCTGCTTATCAGGCTGGTTCTGCACAAGCACTGGCGATGGGCGGACGTTATGACGGTATCGGAGAGGATTTTGGCCATGCTCAACCCGCGACAGGGTTTAGCTTAGATTTAAAAGAAATGGTGGTAAATAGCCGCGCTGCTTCCGAAGAAAAAGAAGTTATTTCAGTGGTCTGGCAAGACGAGATAGAACAGCACCAAATGGTAGAGCAATTACGTTCACAAGGTAAAATCGTTGCCTACCAACTTTCAGATTCGAAAGTGACAGCAAGTAAAACACTAGTAAAACAAGATGACCGCTGGACAGTGGTAGAAACAGGAACAAACTGAAGTGGCAAAAAATATTGTAGTAATTGGGTCTCAATGGGGTGACGAAGGTAAAGGTAAACTCGTTGATTTACTCACAGATAATGTTTCAGCTGTTGTCCGCTTTCAAGGGGGACATAATGCCGGTCATACCTTAGTTATTGATGGCAAGAAAACAGTGTTACATCTTATCCCATCAGGTATTTTACGTGAACATGTTCAGTGCTTGATCGGTAATGGTGTTGTACTCTGCCCAGAAGCGTTACTTAAAGAAATAGGCGAATTAGAGAATAATGGTATCCCTGTTCGTGAACGGTTAAAAATCAGTGCGGCTTGTCCCCTAATTCTGCCATATCATGTTGCCCTAGATCAGGCACGTGAAAGACGCAGAGGTAAATCAGCCATCGGTACGACAGGGCGTGGTATTGGTCCGGCTTATGAAGATAAAGTGGCACGTCGTGGTTTACGATTAGGCGATTTAATCGACAAAGACAGCTTTGTAACGAAACTAGCAGAAGTGATGGAATTCCATAACTTTTCACTGATTAATTATTACCAGTCAGCGCCAGTGAACTTTGAGCAAGTACGTGATGAAACATTAGCCATGCGGGATGTCTTATTAACCTTGATTGCTGATATTCCAAATCTGTTAGAGCAATATTCGAAAGCCGGCGATAATGTCATGTTTGAAGGCGCACAAGGTGCGTTATTAGACATCGACCACGGTACTTACCCTTATGTCACCTCATCAAACACAACAGCAGGTGGCTGTGCCGCAGGTTCAGGTGTTGGCCCGCGACATATTGATTATGTTTTAGGGATTACCAAGGCTTATGCAACCCGTGTCGGGGCTGGACCGTTTCCATCTGAACTCTTGGATTCAGATGGCTCTGTTAACGAGACCGGTCAATACTTAGCAGATAAAGGCCATGAGGTTGGGGCTACAACAGGCCGTGGGCGTCGATGTGGTTGGTTAGATATGGTCGCTTTGAATCGTGCTTGTTGGGTTAGCAGTGTCACTGGTCTGTGTCTAACAAAACTCGATGTATTAGATGGCTTAGAAACTATCCGTTTATGTGTGTCATATCAACGTGATGGCCAGACCGTCGATATCTTGCCGTTAAGTGCAGATGAGTTTGAAGGTTGCGAACCTGTTTACATTGATATGCCGGGTTGGAGTGAATCGACTGTGGGAGCAACAAATTTTGACGATTTGCCAGCTAATGCACAAGCCTACATCAAAAAAGTTGAGAGTCTCGCTGGCGTACCCATTGATATTATCTCGACGGGCCCTGATCGTAATGAAACGATTATTCAAAGGGATTTATTTAGTCTTTAGACCATCTAGATGTACACCAGCATATAAAGCGGAATAATCAGTATCGGCTAAACCTTTAGCCAAGGTATATTGTAGTAAATCAGAAATACCTTCTAAAGCAGCCGTATTGAGTGCTAATCGTTCAGCTATATTTAAAAATAGCGTCGTATCTTTGGCTAAATGTTTTGTCGGGAAATTGGGGTTGGCAAAATCTCTAGTTAACATCCGTTCTAATTTCTTATCGAAGGTCGGTGCATAAAGGGCGCTGTCACGGACAACGGACATAAATTCGTCTGAATCGACACCTTCTTTTTCGATTAAAGCCAAACTTAAAGCAAAGCTCGATGTTAATCCAGCAATCAATTGATTCATTGCTAGTTTCACTGTTGAGCCATTGCCAGTAGTACCAAAATATTTTGGCTGATTTCCAATCTGGTTGAGTAGCGGAAGAACGGCATCAAAAACAGCACGGTCTCCTGCCGCCATCAATATAAGTGAACCAGATCGGGCTTCGGGTAGACTGCCTAAAACGGGGCATTCTAGATAGCTGCAATCCTGTTGATTAAGTCGTTGTTCAAGAAGGCGAGATTCATCAGGCGCAATGGTGCCCATTTGAATAAACGTTTTGCCAATTAAATGTTGAGACTCGATCGTATCGAGTACGGTATTAATCGCATTAGCATCACTTAAAAACAGTAAACAGATATCACTTATAGACACGGCTTGTTGCGCAGAATTGAGGGCTGTAGCGCCTTTTTGTGCCAGTTTGACCGTTTTATTAGCATTCCGATTATAGATAACAAGCGTTTGCTGTTGTTCCAATAATCGCTCTCCTAATGCTTGCCCCATCAGGCCGATCCCAATAATTGATACAGTCATCGTTATTTATTTCCATTTTTGAGCTGATAAAACAGCTAGTGTGCCATAGTTAACACTAAACAGATAAGTTAGAATAGAGAACTATTTTACTGTAGAAGCAGGGGAAGTCTGTGTACAAGAAAAACATGACCATCGCTGGTTTTGATGATGAACTATTTGCTGCGATTAAGTCTGAAAATCAACGCCAAGAAGATCATATTGAATTAATTGCATCAGAAAATTACACCAGTCCGCGTGTAATGGAAGCGCAAGGCTCGTTATTAACCAATAAATATGCAGAAGGTTACCCAGGCAAACGTTACTACGGCGGCTGTGAATACGTAGATTCAGCAGAACAACTTGCGATTGACCGTGCGAAGACTTTATTTGGTGCCGACTATGCAAATGTACAACCCCATTCGGGTTCTCAAGCAAATGCTGCCGTTTATCTCGCTTTATTACAACCAGGTGATACGATTTTGGGAATGAGTCTGGCGCATGGTGGTCATTTAACCCATGGTTCTAAAGTCAGTGCATCAGGTAAAATTTATAACTCTGCTTCATACGGCATCAATTCCGAAAGCGGTGAAATTGACTACGATGAAGTCGCTGCCTTAGCGAAAGAACATCAGCCTAAAATTGTGGTAGCGGGTTTTTCTGCTTATTCACGTATTGTTGATTGGCAACGCTTTAGAGATATCGCAGATTCAGTCGGCGCTTATCTATTGGTTGATATGGCACATATTGCAGGTTTAGTGGCAGCAGGTCTTTATCCTAATCCAGTACAAATTGCAGATGTGACAACAACAACAACGCATAAAACACTACGTGGACCACGTGGTGGTTTAATTTTAGCGAAAGCGAATCCTGAGATTGAGAAAAAACTTAATTCAGCAGTATTCCCGGGTTTCCAAGGTGGACCATTGATGCATGTCATTGCTGCCAAAGCCGTTGCTTTCAAAGAAGCAATGCTGCCAGAATTTAAGTCGTATCAACAGCAAGTCATTAAAAATGCACAAGCGATGGCTAAAGTCTTTATGGCTCGAGGTTATGATGTCGTGTCTAAGGGCACGGATGATCATTTGTTTTTAGTGAGTTTTATCGACGCAGGGTTAACAGGTAAAGATGTTGATGCATGGTTAGGTAATGCGTTTATCACGGTTAATAAAAATGCGGTGCCAAATGACCCGCAATCACCGTTTGTCACATCAGGTATTCGTGTTGGTACACCCGCGGTAACAACGCGTGGCTTTAATGAACAAGACTCTGAAGCACTAGCAACATGGATGTGTGATGTTATCGGCAGTGGTGGCGATGAGACAGTGATTGAAACAGTGAGAGAGAAAGTCAAAGCTATTTGCCAAACTTACCCTGTTTACTCATAATTCAGAACTTGAAGATAAAGCTAGAGTCTATTGCTATACATAGGGCAAAAGGCGTTATAGCATGATGGAAATGGTTGGATACGGCAACTGTGCGATGCTGCACAGCCAGAATCAAGGATCGTAGTGTATGCGTTGTCCCTTTTGCGGTGCTGATGACACAAAAGTCATTGACTCCCGTTTATCGGCGGAAGCCGACTCAATACGTCGTCGCAGGACTTGTACTGGGTGTAACGAACGCTTTACAACTTATGAGACGGTAGAGTTAACTTTACCCCGGTTAATCAAGCGTGATGAATCACGGGCCTTGTTCGATGAGAGTAAACTCAGAGCAAGTTTTTTAAGAGCACTAGAAAAGCGTCCTGTAAATACAGATGCCGTTGATAGTGCAGTGAATGGGATCATCCATCGTTTAAGAGCCACCGGTGAACGCGAAGTGGCGAGTCGTTTAATTGGCGATTGGGTGATGGATGCATTACGCGAACTGGATGAAGTCGCATACGTTCGTTTTGCATCGGTTTACCGAAGCTTCCAAGATGTGAATGCATTTCGTGAAGAGATTGAACGGATGGAAAATACCTCAGAATCGGTTAAGAAGGATTAGACGATATGCTAAGAGTGATTGTTTTTTGTGATGTCTGTAACCCTCAAGGGATCCGTTATATTGAGCAGCAACACAACTCCGAAGATGGTGATGAGGGCGGGCGAAGAATTACAGATGGCCGTGCGTGGTATGAGGGATCTTTGACAGAAGCAGAACAAACCGGTTGGGTCATCGACGATGACAAGCACATCTGTCCAAAATGTGAAGCGCGCCGAAACAAAAGCTAATGTCCCATGAATCGATGATGGCCCGTGCGCTGATTCTAGCAGAGCGAGGGCTTTACACAACAGCACCTAACCCAAGAGTCGGATGCGTCATCGCTAAAGGTGACGAGGTATTGTCTGAAGGCTGGCATCAAAAAGCGGGTGAACCTCATGCGGAAATTAACGCATTGAATCAATTGGATGATAAATCAGCACTAGGTGCTGACTGTTATATTACGCTAGAACCTTGTAGCCATACTGGACGAACACCCCCTTGTGCTGATGCCTTAATCAAAGCAGGTATTAAACGGGCTTTTATCGCTATGGCCGACCCAAACCCATTGGTCGCAGGTAACGGCATAAAAAAACTAGAACAAGCAGGCATAACGGTTGTGACAGGTTTACTACAGCAGCAAGCTGAGGCCCTAAATCGAGGGTTCTGCCAGCGAATGAGACAAAACAGGCCCTATATTAGAAGTAAAATAGCCATGAGTCTTGACGGGCGTACCGCGATGGCCTCGGGAGAAAGTCAGTGGATAACAAGCCCTGATGCGCGACAAGATGTGCAAAAGTTACGAGCACAAAGCGGTGCGATTGTCACAGGCATAGGCACGGTCTTAGCGGATGACCCATTGATGACGGTACGACCTTCACAATGGTATCCACAAGGACAAACAGTCAGACAACCGTTAAAAGTGGTTGTTGACAGTCAGTTTAAAATACCTAAGACAGCTAAGATACTGAGTGCTGAGGGTGAGATATGTATCGCAACCTGTAGCGATAAGAGCAAAGAGAATATTGCGGCCATTAAATGTCAGTACTTAGACGAACAAATTGACCTAACTGAGTTAATGAGTGAATTAGCAAAACGTGAGATTAATGATGTGCTGATTGAAGCAGGGCATCAGCTGAATGGCGGGCTTTTGAAAGCAGGTTTGATCGATGAGTTGGTGATTTATATGGCACCCAAATTAATGGGTAATAATGCGAAAGGGTTATTTCACTTACCGGCATTGAAGAAGATGTCGGAATGTATCGATCTGACGATCAGTGATATCAGAGCGGTAGGGTGCGATTGGCGTATTACCGCTAAACCCAATCATTCTGAAAAAAATTAACGACAACGAGGACAAACCATGTTTACCGGCATTATTGCAGCATTAGGTAAAGTACAAGCCATTGACGCAAAAGGCGGTGATGTCAGTTTAGATGTTGCGATGCAAAAGTTAGATCTTTCCGATGTCATATTGGGGGATAGCATTGCGATTAACGGTGTTTGTCTAACCGTAGTTGAAATCAATGATAAACAACTTGTGTTTGATGTCTCACGTGAGACACTAGACAGAAGCAGTTTAGGCACATTAAAAACAGGTTCACAAGTGAACTTAGAAAAAGCATTAGCGGTGGGTGATCGTTTAGGGGGGCATTTTGTCAGTGGTCATGTTGACGGTTTAGGGGAATGCATTCAACGTGAAGCATCGGCTCGCTCGATTAAATTCAGATTCATTGTACCTGTAGGGTTAGAGCGTTATATTGCCGAAAAAGGTGCTATTTGCATAGATGGCACGAGTCTAACAGTCAATAATGCAGCTGAAAATTGGTTTGAAGTGAATATCATTCCGCATACGCTACAAGAAACCATCATTAAAACGTATCAGGTCGGAACAAAAGTAAATTTAGAAGTGGATTTGATTGCCCGTTATTTGGAACGTTTATTACCAGAGAAACAAACGGGCATCACACACGAAACATTGTCAAAACATGGGTTTGCAAAATAATGAAATTAAACACAACGGCTGAAATTATCGATGATTTCAAGCAAGGGAAAATGGTCATTATCATTGATGATGAAGATCGTGAAAACGAAGGTGATCTGGTCATGGCAGCAGAATGTGTTACACCAGAAGCGATCAACTTTATGGCACGATTCGGCCGTGGCTTGATTTGTTTAACCCTAACGGAGCAACGTTGTAAGCAATTAAGATTGCCCTTAATGGTGTCAGATAATCAAGCGGCTTATTCGACTAACTTTACCGTGTCTATAGAAGCAGCAGAAGGGGTGACAACAGGGATATCAGCCGCAGACAGGGCTCTAACTATCCAAGCAGCTGTCAGCGAAGAGGCCAAGTCAGAAGATGTGGTTCAGCCAGGTCATATTTTCCCATTAAAAGCGCAGCTTGGCGGTGTATTAACACGTGCGGGGCATACTGAAGCGGGTTGTGACTTGGCACAACTAGCAGGTAAAACACCCGCCTCTGTTATTGTTGAGATCTTAAATGAAGATGGCAGCATGGCGAGGAGACCAGACTTAGAAAAATTTGCCGAAACACATCAATTAAAAATCGGTACAATTGCCGATTTGATCAGTTATCGCCTTGAAAATGAAATGACAGTTCAACGGCTTTCACAGTGCCAGATGCCAACAGCACAAGGTGAATTTGAGCTTGTTAGTTTTCAAGATACCGTTAATGGGCAAGTGCATATTGCTTTGGTTGCGGGTGATATCAAACCTGATGAAGAAACATTGGTACGTGTTCATATGGCAGACCCATTGAATGATTTATTGGGTGCAACCAGAGAAAAAATTCACTGGCCTTTAGAAAAGGTGATGACTGAAATTCAGCAAGCAGGGAAGGGTGTATTAGTAGTACTCAGACAACCTGAACAGAATAAGCGCTTAGCTGAAAAAGTTGAACTATATCAGCAGCAAGATCGTGGCGATGCATTAACACAGAGTAAAATGAGTTGGGATATGCGGACTTTTGGTGTTGGCGCACAAATTTTAGCGGATTTGGGCGTCAAAAAAATGCGTGTGATGGGCACGCCAACCAAATTAACAGGGCTGTCAGGATTTGGCCTAGAGTTAGTCGGTTATGCTGAAGGAAAGAAAGCTTGAACGCTAACATCATGGTAGTAGTGGGCGAAGCCTCTGGTGATGCTCATGCAGCGAGAGTTGTAACAGCGCTCAAGCAACGTGCGCCAGATATTAAAGTCAGTGGTATTGGCGGCGAGAAATTACGAGCTGCGGGCATGGAAATCAATATTGATTTTTCTGAGCTGGCGGTCATGGGATTAGTTGAAGTCCTAAAACGTTACCGGCATTTAAAAAATGTGTTCAATCAAATGGTGGAACGACTGAAAACCCATAGACCTGATTTATTGGTTTTAGTGGATTACCCAGGGTTCAACTTAAAAATGGCTAAAGAAGCCAAAAAGTTAGGTATTCCCGTTGCGTACTATATTAGCCCTAAAGTATGGGCATGGCGGAAAGGCCGAGTGAAAACGATTCAGCGTGTTGTGGATAAAATGCTGGTGTTGTTCCCTTTTGAAGTCCCTATCTATGAACAAGCAGGTGTCGCTGTTAATTGTGTTGGTCATCCACTAGTCGATGCTGTAAAAAGAACGTTAACGACAATTCAAGCTAAAGAAAAATTAGGCCTAGAAAAAGCCCATAAAGTCATTGGCTTATTTCCAGGTAGTCGCCACAGTGAAGTAGAAATGTTATTACCTTTAATGATTCAGGCTGCTGAGCGAATTAAACAACAACAGCTGGATATTCAGGTTGTTGTCCCTCTGGCTCCAGGTTTAAATAAAGAGGCGTTAGCACCGATATTGGCAGCATCTCGATTGCCTATTCAAGTTGTTGATAGTGAGTTTTATGATCTTACTTCAGCCTGTGATGCAATTGTGGCAGCTTCAGGGACAATAACATTAGAAATTGCCTTATTGGGTGTACCGCATTTTATTTGTTATCGCGTCTCACCCGTCACATATAAGATCTTACGGTGCCTTGTGAAAATCCCCTATGTCGGCCTATGTAATATTGTGACCAATAAAGCCTTGATAACAGAGATTTTACAAGATGATGTGACTGTACAACGCTTAGAAGAAGAATTGCGTGATCGTTTGAGCCGAACAGATCAGCAAGCCGTAACTGAAGATATCCGTCAACAAGTATTGGCTGCCTTAGGTCCATCTGGCGGCGCTGATAATGCCGCTGAGCAGTTATTGGTGATGTTATCTGAACAACAGGCCGCGTAATGTCAGAATATATTGCAGGTGTCGATGAAGTAGGGCGAGGTCCCCTAGCAGGTGCAGTTGTGACAGCAGCGGTTATTTTAGATCCCAATAACCCTATAGCAGGCTTAGCAGATTCAAAAAAGCTAAGCGAAAAACAACGAGAAAAATTAGAACCTTTAATCAAACAGCACGCACTTGCTTGGGCATTAGGCCGGTCAGAGCCGGATGAAATTGATGATATCAATATTCTGCAAGCAACATTAGTAGCCATGAAGCGAGCAGTCGAAGACTTGAGTATTAAACCAACACATGCATTAGTTGATGGTAATCAAGCTCCGGCATTGGCTTGCTCGATAACGACCGTGATAAAAGGGGATCAGTCTGAGCCGGCGATTGCAGCAGCATCAATATTAGCGAAAGTTGCAAGGGATAGAGAAATGACCAAAATGGAGGCGACTTATCCAGGCTATGGCTTTGCGAAACATAAAGGTTATCCAACACAGCAACATCAGCAAGCTTTGTTGGACTTAGGCGTGACACCCATTCACCGTCGGTCATTTAAACCTGTTCAGCGGGCATTGAAATGAAGCTAAAACACAGTGATATCAATGTTTTCAATGAGAAAGCAGGCAGTGAAAAGTAGCAAGCGTGGTATGATAGCCTGCAATGTTATCCATAACTAAAATTTTTAATAGAAAGCAAAACCGATCTGAACATGAAGCTGACAGTCTGGGACAGCCGACAGTGCCATTAATTGTCTCGCGCGATCAGCACAATTTATCCCGTTCTCAAGTCAGTCCTCAAGCGTTAAAAGTACTATACGGTTTAAAAGATGCCGGTTTTGAAGCTTATTTAGTGGGTGGCTGTGTACGTGACTTGTTATTAGGCTACGAGCCCAAAGACTTTGACGTTGCCACCAATGCTTCGCCAGAAGAAGTGCATAAACTATTTAAACGAAGTCGTTTAATTGGCCGTCGTTTTAAACTGGTTCACGTTGGCTTTGGCCGGGAAGTGATTGAAGTCGCTACTTTTAGAGCACCACCAGAAGCTGAGCAACACATCGATCAGCATGGTAAAATAGTACAAGACAATGTTTTTGGTACATTAGAACAAGATGCCTGGCGTCGCGACTTCACTATCAATGCCCTATATTACAACATCCGTGATTTTTCGATTGTCGACTATACCGGTGGTATTAACGATCTGCAGGCAGGAAAAATTGGGTTAATTGGTGATGTTGAAACCCGCTATAGAGAAGATCCCGTTCGTATTCTACGAGCCTTACGTTTCGTGGGTAAATTAGGGCTTACATTAGAGCGTGATACCGAAAAGCACATTAAAGGCCTGGCAAAATTACTTCAAGATATTCCGCCGGCACGTTTATTCGATGAAACATTAAAGCTCTATCTAAGTGGCAAGGCGGTTGAGACACATCAATTACTAGTCGAATACGGAATATTTGGTCATTTATTCACTGATAGCGCACGTTTATTAGCATCAGAACCAGAGAGCACCGCAGCAAAATTATTGACTAGAGCATTAGAAAATACCGATACGCGGATAAAAGAAGGTAAGCCAGTTACACCTGCATTTTTATTTGCAGCTATTCTTTGGGGGCCGACATTTGCGCGTTGGCAAAATTATCAGGATAAAAAAATACCACCGTTGCCCGCATTACAGAAAGCGGCGAATGAATTGATTTCAAAACAAGTACAACGTGTTGCCTTTCCAAAACGACTTACACTAGTGGCGCGTGATATTTGGTTGCTACAAATTCGTTTGACAATGCGTCAGGGTAAACGGGCTTTTCGTTTATTGACACACCCAAAATTTAGAGCAGCTTATGATTTCTTGCTATTGCGTTCTGATGCAGGTGAACCGTTTGAAGAATTATCACAGTGGTGGACAGACTTTCAGTTTGCTGATGAATCAGAACAACAGAAAATGGTTGGTGAATTAGCGCCAGCACCATCTAAACGGAAACGGCGGCGTAGACGCGGGACTACAACGAAAAAGTCAGTGGTTGTTTCAACGAATCAAGCATCATAATGCAAGCCTTTATTGGTTTAGGCAGTAATCTTGCCGCCCCGCAACAACAGGTGCTTTTAGCGCAATGCGATCTTTCAGCACTGCCTGAGACAGCCTTTATCAGGCATTCATCACTATACAAAAGCCCACCAATGGGTCCGCAAGACCAACCTGATTTTATTAATGCGGTGTCCGCAATCGATACGACATTGTCGCCTGATGCGTTATTAAATCATTTGCAACAAATAGAGCAGCAACATGGTCGGGTTAAACAGCGTCATTGGGGCGAGCGTACGCTTGATTTGGATATCTTGCTATATGACGACTGGCAGATCGAAGAGTCACATTTGCATGTGCCGCACAAAGGGATAGCAGAACGTGCTTTTGTGCTTTATCCTTTAGCTGAAATAGCACCTAATATAGATATCCCTGGCTTAGGGCCTATCGCTGAATTACTTGCATCGTGTCCTAAAAGCGGTTTAGAAAGACTAGAAACGAAATAGATATGAATACATCTTTACCACAACGTTATATTGTAGTCGAAGGCCCAATTGGTGTTGGTAAAACCCATTTGGTAAACCGTTTGGCGGAGAGTTTTTCTGGTACGGCCTTATTTGAGCAGCCAGAACATAACCCGTTTTTAGAAAAATTTTATACCCATCCTCAGCAATCCGCATTGCCAACACAGTTGAGTTTTTTAATGCAAAGAATAAAGCTGAGCAAAAGTCTGCAACAAGATGATTTTTTTCATGATCTACAAATCGCTGATTTTATGATCGATAAGGATCGTTTATTTGCTCAGATTACCTTGGATGATGATGAGTTAGCCTTATACAATATGGTGTATGACAATCTCACCATGCATCATCGTCAGCCCGACTTGGTGATTTATTTACAAGCACCGCTTTCTGTACTAAAAAACAGAATATCGCAGCGGGGTATTGGCTATGAACAACGGATTGAAGATGCATATCTACAACGTTTAACAGAAAGCTATGCTGATTTTTTTCATTACTACGAAGCTTCTCCCTTATTGATTGTGAATGCTGAGCAAATTAATTTGGTCGATAGTGAGCAAGATTATGAAAACTTGATTGATCAAATCACGCGTATTCAAAGTGGGCGCCATTATTACAACCCTCTGCCAAACAAAGAGAAATAGCATGAATCGTCTAACCCTAACGCAATGCCGCCAAATGAAAAAAGATGGGGATAAAATCGCTGTTCTGACTGCTTACGATGCCAGTTTTAGTACTGTCTTAGAGCAAGCCGGTATCGATGTGATTTTAGTTGGGGATTCACTAGGTATGGTAATTCAGGGGCAAGAAAGCACATTACCAGTGACTGTCGAAAATATGGTTTATCACACACAGAATGTGGTACGCGGTAGTAAAAAAGCGTTTATCATCGCCGATCTGCCTTTTATGAGTTATGCCAATCAGGAACAAGCGATTACCAATGCAGCTCGTTTGATGGCTGAAGGCGGAGCACAAATGGTCAAGCTAGAAGGTGGCCCGATTGTTATTGATATCGTTAAGCAGCTGGTGGATAGAGGTATTCCTGTATGTGGCCATTTAGGCCTTTTGCCACAGTCAGTTCATCGTTTAGGTGGGTATCGTGTACAAGGACGTGAACCAGAGCAAGCACAAGCGTTGATTGAAGCAGCGCAGCAGTTAGAGCAAGCGGGTGCGGATTTGTTGATATTAGAATGTGTGCCGGCGAGTCTTGGTAAAGTGGTGACAGAAGCGGTCAATATGCCAGTGATTGGTATTGGCGCAGGGGTAGATTGCGACGGTCAAGTCTTAGTCTTGTATGACATGTTAGGTATCACACCAGAACGAACCCCTAAATTTAATCATGACTTCCTAAAAGGAGCTGGCAGCATATTAGCTGCTGTAACAGATTATGTGAAAGCCGTTAAATCTGGAGAGTTCCCTACTGCTGAGCAGCAATATTAATGCAACTAGTATCATCGCTAGAGCAGCTTCGCCAACAAGTTAAACAATGGCGCCAGCACGGTTTAATGATTGGTTTTGTACCCACAATGGGTAACCTTCATGCTGGCCATTTGTCTTTAGTTGAAAAAGCCAAGCAGTATGCTGATAAGGTGATCGTGAGCATCTTTGTTAATCCGCTGCAATTTAATGAGCAAAGTGATCTTGATGCCTATCCAAGAACACAAGAGAAAGACGCAGCACAACTTGTTGAAACAGCATGTGACATTGTTTTCATGCCAGATGCGAAGACAGTTTACCCAGAAGGTATGGCAAAACAGAGCAAAATTATCGTGTCGGAAATAGGGGATAGGCTTTGTGGCGCCCACCGCCCTGGCCATTTTGATGGGGTGGCTACAGTTGTTACCAAATTATTTAATATGGTCATGCCCGATATTGCGGTATTTGGTGAAAAGGATTACCAACAGTTATTGTTGATTAAAAAATTGGTCGATGATCTTAATATGCCAATTAAAATAATTGGTTCACAAACACATCGAGAGCAGAATGGTTTAGCAATGAGTTCTCGAAATCAATATTTATCTGAGGCAGAGAAAACCACAGCTGGCGAAATTTATCACACATTGGTGGATATTAAACATAGTTTAGAAAACGGGCGGAATGATTTCACAACATTGTGTGAACAAGCCAAGCAAAATATTGAGCAAAAAGGCTTTGATATCGATTATATTGAGATTTGCCGTGAGATAGACTTGATGCCGGCCCAATCAAGCGATAAGGTGCTTAGGATACTGATGGCAGCACAATTAGGGCCAGCAAGATTAATCGATAATGTTACTTGTCATCTTGCTTGATATCGTCGAAAAAGCGATAATAGCCTGCTGATTTTAATAAAAATGCTATTTATGAAATTAACGCTACTAAAAACAAAATTACATCGGGCTTGTGTGACACATTCAGAACTTGAGTATGAAGGCTCGTGTGCGATTGATGGTCAGTTATTAGAAGCAGCGGGCATTCATGAATATGAACAAATTCAAATTTATAATGTGACTAATGGTGAGCGTTTTACAACTTATGCCATTCGTGCTGAAGCGGGTTCTCACATCATCTCTGTCAATGGTGCGGCAGCACATAAAGCGTCACCTGGCGATCGCATTATTATTTGTGCTTATGCAACATTAGACGAACAAGAACTAACCAACTTTAAACCAACGTTGGTCTATTTAGATGAAAATAATCGCATTACAAACAAGAGACACGCGATCCCTGTTCAAGCTGCATAGGCGTGTCATTTTGTTAGAACACGTCATAAAACAGTAACCAAACTGTTATTAAATTGTCATTCGCCTTATTTATGCTTAATCAACTAAACAAGAAATGAGGCGATGAATGCTCAATATTGAAACAGGCGATCCAAGAAAAATTTCCAAACTTTGAACAACGAAGTTCTTGGGTGAAAAGTCCAACAATCAGTCTATTACGAAAGCTGACCTACGAGTAAGAAATCAATCAGTTTTTAGAAAGGCATCAAGACCTCCAAGGTTCTGATTTCATGAATAACTATTTTGTACCCGATGATGATTTAAAATATGCTCAGTCTTATTACCGAGGGTGGAATAAAGATTAGGGCTGGCAACATAACCCAATGAAGGGCGCTTTTAAGACAGCTAATTTAAATATCAGTGCTTTCGATGTTGATTACTCAGAAGGTGAGATAGATGAGATCTTTGCCTGGAACAATCAAGCCTCAGATTGAGAGTTGCTAGGTCCATCAGCAGGTGCAGATGGTATTTTCTCATTTACAGATTTTCTTTAGATTCGAGTTGCTTTGATGAAATCAATGATGGGTTACAATCAAGAATGGAGATCGCAACTGTAGTGAACGCTGGGTCGTCACTTGAGCAAAATCATCATTATCAATCGATGGTGGTGCATTACCACCACTGTTACCGACACCGAGTGCTGTACCTATCACAGCTGCGGTGTGGTTTTTTGCTAATTCATTTGTAGATTAAGGAATGATAATTACATTGCTTCTAATTTACCCGGTAATGTTTCATGACATTTCTTATACTTCTTACCACTACCACAAAAGCAAGGAGCATTACGCTCTAATTTGATAGGGGGTAATTCTTCACCGTCGAAGTAATACCATTTGTCGTTAACGAAAACAAATCTAGAACGTTCATGTTGCTGTGCAATCAAACCATCTTTAATATGAAACGCAACAAAGTCGACGTAAGCCACTACGTCATCTTGTTTTTCAGAGCCTATAATTTTAAGTCCGACCCAACGTGTTTTTTTAATCTGCCGAGAGAGTGAAAAAGATAAACCAAAACGGCGTTTCCTAGGGTGAAGCGTATCGAGTAAATAGCCTATATCACCATAACAAAAAGCAGTGTAACGCGCTCGCACAATGCGTTCTACATCAGGGTTTTCAACTTTACCTTTATGGACTAACTCGCAACATTCCGTATAAAGTTTTCCACTAAAGCAGGGACAGGGGTAAGTATTTTCAGCCATCGAGATTAACCGGTTTCGTTAAAAGGTATTTGCATTACATCTGGGTATATAAAATGATAACCCAACCGTTGTTTGATTTTAGCATTACTCACCGTTTTCGTCTGGCCGAGTGTTTGATCAGAGAAGGCGGGTGGGTGATCGCCTAGTAAAAGACGTGCATGACTATAAAATTGGCGTTTCGTAGGGTGTGTATCAGCACAGCCATTAAAAACATCACCCCAAGCCGATTGCTCAAGAATCTGGCCGATAATCTTAATACAATCATCACGGTGAATTAAGTTAACGGGCGCATCAGGCTGAGGAACAACTTTACCGTTAGAGAAGAATCGTCCTGGGTGACGTTGATAGCCGATAAGGCCACTTAATCTGAGAATAGTGGTATCAAAGTGTGAGCAGGACTGAAATGTCTGTTCAATTCGAAATAACACGTTATCTGTATCTTCAGCATCACTATCTTCAGTGACAACGGCATTGGCGTTGTGGTATACCGAGGATGAACTGATAAATAAAACGTGTTGAATCTGCGAATCTGCTATCTGTTCTATGAGTTTGTCAAACCCAGCTTGATTTTTCGACGTGATATTACAGATCAAAATATCCGACTCGAAAAAAGCTTTAGGGAAGAGAGCTTGATCAATATCAACGATATATGGGGTAGCACCAAATTGTTCAAAGGAGACCAGTTTTTCAGTTTTCCGTGTTGATATATGAACAGGGTAGCCTTGTTGAATTAGGTCTTTAGCAAGCGGTAAGCCCAGCCAACCGCTACCAAGAATGCTAACGTTATTCTTTTTCATATAACTGTTTAAAAGTTCGAACGCTGAAGCCAGTCATTTGCTCATCATCAATTAAAATAAGCGGCACACCACGACCATTAAGCGCATCATATTCCTGTTTTGCTTGAGCACTTTTTTCGATATCGAGTTCTTTAAAAGGAATCCCTTGACGGGTAAATGATTCCCGTGCTTTACGACAATAACCACACCAGCCAGTGGAATACATCGTTACTTGTTTATCGTTGGGTGTAATAGTGGGTTCTAACCAGCCAAAAGGGTCGGCTAAGAAAAAAAGAAACATTGCACCCAGTGCAATACTAAGCGGCATAATAAAAACCTAAATTAAAGATCATAAGCTTGTCTAACACGTGACATAGCATACCATCGTGCAGCACGGGCTTTTATATATTTATCTTCATCCTGTGGTTGACCACCCGGCTTTCTAAGCCAGCTTTGCTTAACGAGGTACTGCTGATACATGGACTCTTGATAGACAGACAATGAAGGGTATCTATCCATCAAGACAAGAGAAATGGACTCAGCATTAGCCCCACTGGGGTGAGGAGGGCCAATAACGCGCCCGCCAAAGCGGGGTAAATGGTGAGGAAGATGATTATCCGGATCTAAATGATTTAAAACATCGGCCACCATTTCACCCAGAGGGACAATATGGGCGTCGGGCTGAATGGATTGGATATCTCTAACAAACTGCTCGAATAATAAGTATCTTAATTGTGGGACTTTAAAAAGATTGGGTTGCCCACAGTAATCCTTACCGCTAACAAAAATGGGATATTTCAATACTGAACAAAAATGAACGAGATCATTATGCTCAGCCCATAAGCTACTACAACAAGTAATGCCTAGCTTTTCTGCATAACCCAAGCGGTTCAGCATCTCGACCAAGCGAGGCCGCATCGTGCCACTCAAACTGGCATTTTGTTTAACGGACTCAAGTGCTTGTTCAGGGCTGTGACCATTAGCAAGTGCTTGCTTTAAAGCATTAATAGATCGGTTCATTTGTGTCCTACCCGGTGTGATGCCGACAATAATTAACTTAGCATCGATGTTTACATATTCAAAAGGCGCATAAAAGCAGCTTAACTTTTTACTGGGTAAATCCCATAGTTGAAGGGAAGCATCAGGCAGACTTCTATCTTGCCGTATGGTCAAAGCATCAATATTACTTAAATAGGGCGAAAGTTGGTCAGTATGGGAACTCATGGTGTATTCATTTTATGGATGCTTAATGATTGCGATAGCATAATAGGAGATAACCATTTTACGATACTGAGGTCAATCATGGAATACAGCACACTGGGCTAAACTGATATCAAAGTCAGTAAAATTTGTTTGGGTACGATGACCTATGGCGAACAAAATACGGAAGCAGAAGGTCACCAACAGCTGATTATGCGGTGAATAATGGCGTCAATTTTATTGATACGGCAGAGTTGTATTCCATCCCGCCCAAAGCAGAGACCTATGGTAGAACAGAAGAAATTATCGGCACTTGGTTAGCAAAGCGAGGTCGCCGTGATGATATTGTTTTGGCCAGTAAAATTGCAGGGCCAGGTTTATACTTTGTGAGTCATATTCGACATGGTAAAACCAAGTTTGATAGCGAGCATATCGAGCAAGCCCTAAACGCCAGTTTAACGAGGCTAAAAACAGATTATATCGATTTGTATTAGCTACACTGGCCCGAAAGGCGGACAAATTATTTCGGCCAACTAGGCTATACAAAGAGTGAAACAGAGGAAAGTCTAACCCCAATAGAGCAAACGCTACGCGCCTTAAAAAATATGTTGATGAAGGCAAAATTCGCCATATCGGCTTATCTAATGAAACGCCATGGGGCATCATGCAGTTTCTAACAATTGGAAAACAATATGACTTACCCGTCGTTGTTTCAGCACAAAATCCCTATAGCTTGTTGAATAGGACTTATGAAACAGGCAACGCTGAAGTCAGCCATAGGGAACAAGTCGGGTTACTGGCCTATTCACCACTCGGCCTCTCGTGTTGATACACGCTCTTTATTTGGGAAAACCCCTCCAGTGAGCTCTCTAACGGGGATTTTAAAGTCATTGGGGTTGCAGACATCAATTTTAAAAACAGCCTGTTGTTTTTCAGCTGAAAAGGAAATAAGTGTGATGTTATGGGTTCGCGGTGTTTGCATTGACGCCATATCGATTGCATACACAGAAGACCTAAGTATCAAACTTAAAAATAAAATTAGGCGGGTCGTTAGCTTTGTCATAGTGAATGAGGATAATGGGTAAGGATGATGCTCTAATTCCCATAGTTAACTAACAGTTCTGACAGGGTGTTTTTTCTTAATCTAAGTCAGTTGTTGTGATCGTTAGCGGCGTACCATCACTTAAGACTAGACCCGTTTCCATATTGGCTAATTTCAAACTAACAAGGCAATTTAAATGGCCGTTTTGTTGGCAGGCAGAAACAATGTGCCCTGCGATTTGGCCATCATCTGTTTTGACTTCACAAGCCGCAGTGGGGTTTAGCGAGGTATTGGCATTAGCAATAAATAAGCGGCGGCTGGGTTTACCAAGATAATGTAGGCGAGCAACGACTTCCTGGCCTGGGTAACAGCCTTTTTTAAAGTTAACGGCTTCTGTTAAATCAAGGTTCAGTTGCTGTGGTGTGAATTTTTCTTGGCTATCGGGGTAAATATTGGCTAATCCGGCAGTGATATCTAGCCACTGCCAGTAATTAGCTGGTAGGTATTGGCTATCTTGCTCATCCAAAGTTGCCGTGAGATTAGTGATATGTTTTCTTTTGCAGATAACCAACCACCTTGGGGTAGCAGCTGGCAGTTTGGTATTTCGGAACTCTGTATGAACAGCGCCTTGATAGTCAACGTCAGCAAGCGCTAAATGATCATGAGTTTGCACTAACCCTAGACAAGTCAGTTGTTTGGAATCATCGCTCAATGTTACTTTGGAGCGTAAGATATACATCGTCAAGCGCTTGGCAATGGGCTCGCAGAGTGTCTCTGGCATGACAAGCTGATACTGATTTTCACTGATGCGAATTACTAAAAATAGCGCGAGTAAGCGGCCTTTGGGATTGCATAAACCACTATATTGAGACTGGTTATCTGCCAATAAATTAATATCATTGGTCAGTAGGTTTTGGAGAAAAGTGGCGCTATCATCACCAGAAACGGAAAGCACGCCCAATTGATCAAGGGTCATGTAACAGGGTGTAGCATTAAGATCAGCGAAGGCGATGTCAGTGTCTGCGGTTTGCATAGGATCTACCGAAAAAGGAATCATTGAAAGAATAGACTGAGTGTCAGTAACGTCATATTGTAGCGTGTCTATCAGGCAGTCACCACTCGAAAGGAGTCGAGGATTATGACAAAGGATGCATTTGTACTAGAAGTAAAACAATCAGCAGAGCTATTATGTTATTTAGTGGTAATACACGGCCTTTTTCTAGCTTCTATTGCACTGATGCTAATCACCAGACATTGGCAAACCTTACTTTTCGTCATACACATACTCAGCTTTATTCACCATTATCAATCGCACCACAAAAAGACAGGACGCCACACAGTAAGGCAATTAATGCTGTCGGAGGGCTTGTGTTCAGTTGATTTTGGTGATGATTCTCGTGTCGAAGACTTAAGCTTACGACAGATTTTGTGCAGCCACCATTGGTCATACTGTATTTCAAGCCTTCATCGGGCTAGAGAACAACACCGACTTACTTGCTGGCTGATCAAGCTGATGCAAAACAGTTACGGCAATTTAGAGTGTACTGTCGAGTTCCCAAGACTTTCCAGCAATAGGGGTGTTCTCGGCGGCTTGGTCAGTATTGGCTTCAGGGTAATCCAGTGTGTAATGCAAGCCACGACTTTCTCTACGTTTTAGTGCTGAAAGAATAATTAATTCGGCAACATCGGCTAAATTACGTAGCTCCAATAAGTCACTGGTAATATGATGCTGATGATAATATTCATCAATTTCTTGCTGCAATAGTGCCAAACGCCGTTCTGCACGTTTTAAGCGATCATCATTGCGAACAATGCCAACATAATCCCACATAAAACGACGAAGTTCATCCCAGTTATGGCTGATAGCGATGGCCTCTTTTGCAGGTCGTGCACGGCTGGCATCCCAGTCAGGAATAGCAGGTAGCAAAGTGTTAAAGGGCAGTAAGGATTGAATGTGAAGTGCAGCTGAACGAGCATAAACCAAACACTCTAATAAAGAATTACTGGCCATTCTATTTGCACCATGCAAGCCGGTATGAGCTGTTTCACCAACGGCATATAAGCCTTCAACTTGCGTCTGGCCTTGTTGATTGACCACTAAACCACCACAAGTGTAGTGAGCTGCAGGAACGACGGGAATAGGCTCTTTCGTAATATCAATGCCCAGTTTAAGACAACGTTTGTGAATAGTCGGAAAGTGCGATTCAATAAATTCTGCACTTTGATGACGGATATCTAAATAAACACAATCATCACCGAGGCGCTTCATCTCATGGTCAATAGCCCTAGCGACAATATCACGTGGGGCTAATTCGCCCTGTTCATGAAAACGTTCCATAAAGGATTCGCCATTGGCGAGAACTAATTTAGCACCTTCACCACGTAAAGCTTCACTTATTAGGAAGGATTTTGCTTTAGGGTGATAGAGACAGGTTGGATGAAACTGTACAAACTCCATATTAGCCACATCACATCCTGCGCGCCAACCCATGGCAATACCATCACCTGTTGAGACATCAGGGTTACTGGTATAGAGATAAACCTTACCTGCTCCACCGGTCGCTAACACCGTGGTGGGTGCAATAAATTGATGTGTGGTATCAGCTTTAATATCTAATACATAACAGCCTAAACAGCTGTTTTTTGATTCGCCTAGCTGTTTTTGGCTGGTGATAAGATCAATGCCAATATGGAAAGGAAACAGCGCAATGTTGTTATGGGCGATGGCTTTAGCTAATAATGTTGTCTCAACTTCACGTCCCGTTGCATCAGCAGAGTGAATGACACGGCGATGGCTATGACCGCCTTCCTGCGTCAGGTGATAGGTTTCTGAGGTGACACCATCTTTGGTAAAAGAAACACCTTGTTCAATTAACCATTCAATGCTTTCACGTGCATGCTCGACGGTATAGCGAACACTAGTTTCATCACATAACCCTGCGCCGGCAATTAAGGTGTCATTGATATGAGATTCAATCGAATCAGCTTGATCGAGCACAACTGAAATACCGCCTTGAGCATAAAGAGAGGCGCTTTCTTTCAGCTGGTCTTTGGATAAAATGGCAACGCGGGCATTATCAGCTAATTGTAAAGCCAATGTGAGACCAGCAGTTCCACTGCCTATGATTAAAACATCGTACTCAGAATAAGTCGTCATAATTGAAATTGATAAAAGTGATACCGTCAGTATATAGCAGCGATTAAGCGCGATGGAGGGAACAACAGACCTAACAATATCAAAAAAACGTGAAATTCATTATGCTTTTTGGTCTAAAGGCATTATATTTGAGCACTAATTGGGAACAAAGCCATTGCTATGCCAGTCAATAACAACAAATTCATTAAATGTCTCCGGCCAGTCGGAGTGTGCCGGAACAAGGGATGAGTGTGGATCAAGAGCTAGTACAGCGTGTACAAGCGGGTGATAAGAATGCGTTTGATGTGCTGATAATCAAGTATCAACAGCGCATTATTAATGTCATTACTGGCTTTGTACATGATCCTGTGGAAGCACAAGATGTTGCTCAGGAGGCATTTGTTAAGGCGTATCGAGCAATACCCAACTTTCGTGGAGATAGTGCGTTTTATACCTGGTTATATCGCATCGCTATTAACACATCGAAAAATCACCTGGCGGCGAGGGCAAGAAGGCCACCAACAAGCGATGTCGATGCTGCCGATGCAACGAATGTCTACGATGCACCTGAATTAAAAGAGTTTGAAACGCCAGAAAGTAACTTGGTGAGCGATGAATTGGAGCAGGCGATTCATCAAGCGATTGATGAATTACAAGAAGATACAGCAACAGCAATTAAGTTAAGAGAATTTGAAGGAATGAGCTACGAGGAAATTTCTGAGGCAATGGAGTGTCCTATAGGGACAGTCCGTTCAAGAATTTTTCGTGCACGTGAAGCAATAGAACAAAGAATACAAACCGTAATGGGTGAAGGGGAACAACCATGACAGCCAATGAAGAAGAACTATTGTCTGCCTTAGTTGATGGGGAACTGCAAGGCGAGGCGCTAGACAGTGCAATAGCATTATTAAGTACAAATGAAGCTGCAAAAAAACGGTTTCAACGTTATCAATTAACGAGCAATGTACTAAATGGACATGCTATTGGGCATCAACAACAGGATATGACACAAAAAATCAGTGCGGTTATTGCTGAAGAACCAGCACATAGCATTAACGTAATACAAACTAATGAGCCTGCATTGGAAGCACCTCAAACTGAACCACCAACGGCAGAAGTATTGACCTTCCCAGAACGGTTCTGGAAACAAACAGTGGGTCTTGCTGTAGCAGCATCATTTGGTGCATTAGCCGTTGTAGGTACGATGACACAACCTGAATACTCTGTGATGCCAGCTTCCCCATTAGCTTCATTAGCAGCGGCTGATGAACCGGCACAAACGGCGCAGGTGGCAACTCAAATGCCTCAAGAGCCGAGTAATCGTTGGACTGTGACCGAACAAGAAATAGAAGATAGGCTAAATGTCTACCTTGTTGATCACAATGAATATGCCGGCGCATCAGATATTTTTTCTAATGCACGTGTGATTGCCTATGAATCAGGTCAATAAACAATGCAACGTTTAGCACAAGTTTGTTTGGGTTTTTGTCTTAGTCTGTCATCAGCTATTTCAACGGCAGAACCCGAAGCAGTAGCATTATTAGAACGGATGGGCACTGCGGCAAAAAAACTGAACTACGATGGCGTTTTCACTTATCAAATGGGCCGTAAAGTCCAAGCGATTCGTATTATTCACAGTGCTAACGAAAACGGTGAAGTTGAGCGCTTATTATCCTTAAATGGTGCTGCAAGAGAGCTCATTAGGACGAATGATCATGTAACTTGTATTTTCCCTGAGGGTAAACGGATTAATGTCGACAGAAGACCTTTAGGCCGTGGCTTTCCAAGTGATTTATTGAGCCGAATGAGTTCGGCGACGCCTTATTACGCTATCACAATGGGTGATAATGGCCGTGTTGCCAATAGAAAAGCAAAACAACTTGTTGTGTCACCTGTCGATGACTACCGCTATGGTTATCATTTGTGGGTGGATAAGGAGACAGATTTATTACTGCAATCTGACTTATTAACTGATAAAGGACAAGTGTTGGAAAGCTTTACCTTTTCTTCTATTAACTTAAATGTCGACATCCCTGAACTAGCGCTTAAACCGCAAATAGAAGGACAAGCATTGTCATGGAACCGGAATCAGACTGAACCAGTGAGTCAGCGACGAGCAAAAGAGAAGGGACTTAGCTCTTCTTTATGGCAAGTCGGTTGGCTACCAGAGGGGTTTGCTTTAGTTGCAGAGCAAAGTCGGCGTAAAGCCCACAACGATAAAGTGGTTGAACAACGTGTTTATAGTGATGGACTTAGCTCAGTGTCCGTTTTTATTGAGCAAAAAGCAGCACATCACCATTTGGAAGGTGGCAGTAGAATGGGTGCTATCAACGCGTTTGGAGTCATGGAAGATAACCATTACATCACTGCGGTAGGTCAAGTGCCAGGGCATACTGTTGAGAAAATTGTCCGTTCAATAACGATGGCAGAATAAGCGGGAATGATTGAACAACAAGCGACCGTTGTCGAGGTCGATGATGACAGAGTTATGCTACAAGCAGCACGCCAATCAACATGCAGTGGCTGCCAACTAAAACAAGGTTGTGGAACAGGCTTGTTGGCTAAACATGTCGGACAACGTTTCTCAAAAATTGTGGTCAATAAAACGACGGATGTTGAAATAGGTCAACAGCGAACAGTCGTGATTCCAGAGCAGACATTATTGCAAGGAGCAGCCCTAATGTACTTATTGCCATTAGGTTTATTGATTCTATTTTCAATGGTGGCGAGAATATTAGCACTAGGTGATGGCTTTGAAATTATCTTGGGACTGGTCGGTTTGTTATCTGGTTTTTTATGGGTAAAACAGCGTTTAAAAAATAAAAAAGATGGTTTTCAAGCCAGAATTTTAGAGGAATAAAAGATGAAACAGCACAGAATTTGGGTATGGCTAACCGTCATGGTGATAACACTGGCATTAAGCCTGCCGCTTCAAGCAAGGAGCTTGCCTGAGTTTACTGAATTGGTCTCAAAAAACAGTGCTGCTGTGATCAATATCAGCACAATTAAAAATAATCAAACACGTAAGTTACGCCTGCCTAAAGGAATGGAAATTCCAGAAGGTATGCCGCTCGATGATATGTTTAAACATTTCTTTGGTCCGAATAATCGAGGACAAAGACCGCAGCCTTCTGAGTCTCATTCTTTGGGCTCAGGCTTTGTCTTATCTGAAGATGGTTACATTATGACCAATCACCATGTGATTAAAGATGCTGATGAAATCATTGTACGTTTTAGTGATAGAACTGAGTTGGAAGCAAAAGTACTGGGTAGCGATGAGCGTAGTGATATCGCGTTATTAAAAGTAGAAGCTAAAGGACTCACAGCAGTAAAGTTGGGTGACTCAACTAGGTTACAAGTAGGCGAATGGGTCTTGGCAATTGGTTCGCCATTTGGGTTTGACTCATCAGCCACGGCTGGTATTGTCAGTGCCCTAGGGCGAAATCTACCGAGTGATAATTACGTTCCTTTTATTCAAACAGATGTCGCGATCAATCCGGGTAATTCCGGTGGTCCATTGTTTAATCTGGATGGGGAAGTAATTGGCGTTAATTCTCAGATATACAGTAGGACCGGTGGTTTTATGGGCGTATCGTTCGCTATTCCAATGGATGTCGCTTTAGATGTAGTTGAACAAATAAAGTCACAGGGCTATGTCAGCCGAGGCTGGTTAGGAGTTGTAATCCAAAACGTCACGAGGGAATTGGCCGAATCCTTTGGTCTAGATAAACCGCATGGTGCCCTGGTCTCAAGAGTGACGCCAGAAAGTCCTGCGGCAAAAGCCGGTATCGAAACAGGTGATGTCATACTGAAATTTAATGGTCATCGCATCACAACATCATCATCATTACCGCCTTATGTAGGCAGAACTAAAATTGGCGAATCTGTACCCGTCGTTGTCATGCGAAATAAGAAGCAGAAGACGTTGAGGGTAACGATTGAAAAGCTGGAAGAAAACACAGCTGCAAGGATAAAAGCAGGTAGTAAACCGGGAAGATTAGTTGATGATCGTTTAGCAGTTGAAATTGCTGAATTAACCCAACAACAACGTGAACAATATGATGTTGAGAAAGGCGGTGTCATCGTTGTGACGGTCGAGAAAGGTGCTGCTGCCAAGGCCGGGCTGAGACGTGGCGATGTCGTTGTAAGTTTGAATAACTTACAAATTACCAGTGCAAAACAGTTTTTAGATATTGCACGTGATTTGCCGGGAGATAAAGCCATTCCAGTGTTGGTACAACGCCAGCAAGGGGCTATTTTCTTAGCGTTAAAAATAGAAAAAGAATAATTAGATTAGGGAGAAGGGTTTCACTGTCGTTTAAACAGGACAGACGACTGCTTTTACCGTAAAATTAAGTATTAAAGTATTATCGGCCGGTACTTAAGTATCGGCCGATTTTTTTACAGGTACAGATTTTAAAAGGTATACATAGTTTTATGGAGCATATCCGTAATTTCTCGATCATTGCTCATATTGACCATGGTAAATCTACGATTGCAGATCGTTTTATCCAAGTGTGTGGTGGCTTAACTGACCGTGAAATGTCATCTCAAGTCCTCGATTCAATGGATATTGAGCGGGAACGTGGCATTACGATAAAGGCGCAAAGTGTTTCTCTAGACTATAAGGCAAGGAATGGTGAAACTTACCATCTCAACTTCATTGATACCCCAGGCCATGTTGACTTTTCTTATGAAGTATCACGTTCATTAGCAGCCTGTGAAGGGGCATTATTGGTTGTGGACGCTGCGCAAGGGGTCGAAGCGCAAAGTGTTGCGAACTGTTACACCGCTATTGATTTGGACTTAGAAGTACTACCGGTCTTAAATAAAATTGATTTACCGTCTGCTGAACCCGAGCGTGTGGCACAAGAAATAGAAGACATTATTGGCGTGGATGCTCTGGATGCTGTGCAATGTAGCGCCAAAACAGGTTTAGGTATCGAAGATTTATTAGAAGCTTTAGTGGAACGGATTCCAGCACCAAAAGGTGAACCCGATGGGGAGTTAAAAGCACTTATTATTGACTCTTGGTTTGATAGTTATGTTGGTGTTATTTCCTTAGTGAGAATCATGCAAGGGTCTATTAAAACCAAAGATAAAATTAAAGTGATGTCGACAGGCCATGAGTACCAAGTGGAGCAAGTCGGGGTCTTTACACCTAAACGAACGAAACGAGATGCTTTGTTTTGTGGTGAGGTGGGCTATGTTATTTCTGGCGTTAAAGATATTGAAGGTGCGCCTGTTGGCGATACGTTAACCCATGTTCATAAGGGTGCAACAGAAATGTTACCGGGGTTTAAATCGGTAACACCACAGGTCTATGCCGGTATTTTCCCAGTAAGCTCAGATGATTTTGAAGCCTTCCGCGAAGCTTTGGGTAAGTTAAGACTAAATGATGCATCGCTGTTTTTTGAACCAGAAAATTCTCAGGCCTTAGGCTTTGGTTTTCGTTGTGGTTTTTTAGGCTTGTTGCATATGGAAATTATCCAAGAGCGCCTCGAACGAGAATATGATTTAGATTTAATTACAACAGCACCCACTGTTGTCTTTGAAGTATTGAATCGAAAAGGTGAAGAGCTAAAAATAGAAAATCCAGCCTTGTTACCGGATACCGGGACCATTGATGAAATTCGTGAACCTATTGTTATTGCCGATATATTGGTTCCTCAAGATCATTTAGGTGCTGTTATCACCTTATGTGTGGAAAAACGCGGTGTTCAAACTGCGATGCGGTATATGGGTAAGCAAGTGGCTTTGTGTTATGAAATACCGATGAATGAAGTAGTCATTGATTTCTTTGATCGCATTAAGTCCGTCAGCCGAGGTTATGCTTCGTTAGATTACCATTTTGTGCGATTCCAGCCTGCTGATTTGGTGAAGTTAGATATATTAATTAATGGTGAACGGGTTGATGCTTTGTCAATGATTGTCCATCGAGAACAAAGTATCAGTCGTGGGCGGGAATTAGTTGAGAAAATGAAAGAACTGATTCCAAGGCAAATGTTTGATATTGCCATTCAAGCAGCTATTGGTGGCCATATTATTTCGCGTTCAACTGTTAAAGCCATGCGTAAGAACGTATTGGCAAAATGTTATGGTGGTGACGTATCACGTAAGCGTAAATTACTTGAGAAACAAAAAGCAGGTAAGAAACGGATGAAATCGATTGGTAAGGTTGATGTACCACAAGAAGCCTTTTTGGCCGTATTACAATTATCTAAAAAATCTTAACAGAGGAAAGTGAGTGTGAGTTTTCCAGCTTTAATGGTGACCCTTGTAGTAATAACAGGGACAATATGGTTATTAGATAAATGGCTTTGGGCGCCTGCAAGAGGACCGAAAGAGGTGGAACCGGTCATCGTGGAATATGCAAAATCATTTTTCCCAATTATTTTAGCGGTGCTGATTGTGCGTTCTTTCTTGATTGAACCTTTCCGAATTCCATCAGCATCAATGGTTCCAACCCTGAGAATTGGCGACTTTATATTGGTCAACAAGTTTGATTATGGTGTTCGGCTGCCGGTATTAAATAGTAAGGTGATTGAAATGGGTGAGCCTGAGCGCGGTGATGTCGTGGTTTTTCGTTACCCTCCACAACCACAAATAGATTATATTAAACGGGTAGTTGGTATGCCGGGCGATCGCATCCAATATAAAGATAAAACTGTTTATATAAACGGCAGGGCTATGGCGCAACAGGTAGAACATAAGCCTATTGAGTTAATGGGAATCATGGGAACCCAAGACAAACTGCTAACAGAACAATTAGGTGATACAAATCACCAAATCGCAGTATCGCCAGGCCAACAGAGAGTAGTTGTTGATATGATTATTCCTGAAGGCGAGTATTTTGTGATGGGCGATAATCGTGACAATAGCAGCGATAGCCGCTTTTGGGGAACAGTGCCAGAAGCAAACTTAGTAGGGAAAGCATTTTATATTTGGATGAGTTGGGATTGTAATGCGAGTGCCATTTGTATTAACGGTGAGCGAATAGATAATTCAATTAATTAATGGGGGCCACAATGAAACGACAACAAGGAGACATGACACTCATAAGTTGGGTAATCGTATTGGGCACTATTGCATTCTTTGTCACTTTTGCAATGCGTCCATTTCCAATGTACCAGGGATATTTCGGTGTTGTTACCGTCATGGAAGGGATGGAAAAGGAAATTACAACGAACAAATTGACCAAGTAACAAGTTATGATTTTATTAAGTAAGCGTTTTAATACCGGGTATATCTTTAGTGTAATAAAAGATAGTATTGAATTATTGCGAGGTAAAAATAATGTTCATGTCGATAAAATCATTATCGACTATGAAGTAAGAGAGTCTTATGTTGCCCAAATCAATTTGGTCGGTAGTTTTCATGTCGAAGCAGAGGCTAAGAATCCAGTTCGATGAACATAACATCTCGCCAAAATGCACTGCTGACGCAATTAGAATACCAATTCAAAGATACATCGCTGTTTTTACAAGCGTTAACGCATCGTAGTGCCGATGCTAAGAATAACGAACGGCTAGAATATTTAGGAGACGCGATTTTGAGCTTCGTGATAGCTGAAGCCTTATTTGACAGTTTTCCCCAAGTACGAGAAGGTAAATTGAGTCGTTTACGCTCATCTTTGGTGAAAGGCGTAACGCTGGCAGAAATTGGTCGAGAATTAGCGTTAGGTGAAGTGTTGATTTTAGGACCAGGCGAATTAAAAAGTGGTGGTTTTCGCCGTGAGTCTATCTTAGCAGACACGGTCGAAGCGATTTTAGGTGCTGTATATTTGGACAGTGATGTTGCTCAAGTTAAAGCCTTAATAATGAGGCTTTATAAAGAACGGCTTGAGAGCATTGATGTCGATGAGGTGATAAAAGATCCAAAAACACGGCTGCAAGAATTATTGCAAAGTCGCCAACAGGCATTGCCTATTTATGGTGTGAAAGAACTAAAACAAGGTTCAGATAAGCCACCCCTATTTGAAGCGTCATGTCAGGTGTCATTATTAGACAAAGTGGTGGTTGCACAAGGGGCTAGCCATCGTAAAGCAGAGCAAAAATCGGCAGAACGCGCATTGATATTATTAGCAGAGAAATTATGACAGAAACGACCTTTAAATCAGGCTATGTCGCCATTATTGGCCGTCCAAATGTCGGTAAATCGACCCTCATTAATCGCGTGTTAGGGCAAAAGCTGTGCATTACATCTCGCCGGCCTCAAACCACCCGACACCGGATTTTGGGAATTAAAACAGAAGAGAGTAGTCAGTTAGTTTATGTTGATACACCTGGCCTTCATACGGATGGTAAACGTGCGATGAATCGCTATCTAAATCGGGCAGCGGCATCGTCGATTGATGACGTCGATGTGATTTTATTCATGGTGGATGGGCTGAATTGGACAGATGATGATGAGCAGGTACTAGAAAGGCTTAAAAGCAATGCCACTGCCCCTGTGATATTAGTGTTAAATATGGTCGATAAATTGTCTGATAAAGCGATGTTATTACCCCATGTAGAAAAGATAACTCAAGAGTATAACTTTGCCAAGGTATTACCTATTTCAGCACGTAAGGGAATTAATGTCGACGAGCTTGAAACAGAAATAAAACAATTAGTCCCGGAAGGAGAATTGATTTTTCCTGAAGACCAGTTCACAGATAGGAGTTCCCGTTTTTTAGCAGCTGAACTGGTCAGAGAAAAGTTGTTTAGGCAATTAGGCCAAGAGTTGCCTTATTCTTTAACGGTTGAAATAGAGCAATATAAGCAAGAAGATGAACTGATAAGAATCAGTGCCGTTATCTATGTCGAGCGAAGTGGCCAAAAATCCATTGTCATTGGTAAAAAAGGTGAACTATTAAAAGCGGTTGGCCGGGAAGCACGGATAGAAATGGAAGGAATGTTTGACAGCAAAGTCTTTCTGGAACTTTGGGTTAAGGTTCGCGATGGTTGGTCGGATAATGACCGCATGTTGAAAAACCTTGGATATAACGACGAGTTATAGCGAGTGATAGTGTGAATGTTGATCTCCAACTAGGATTTATCTTACATCAACGTCCCTATAGAGAAACGAGTGTTTTATTAGATATTTATAGCCAAGATTATGGCCGGCTTAGCATACTCGCTAAAGGGGTAAGACGGAAAAAACGTAGCCAAGCAGGGTTATTACAACTTTATCAACCTCTATTACTATCGTGGTTTGGACGAAGTGATTTACAAGTATTAAATGCAGTAGAAGCAAGTGGCCCAGCGTATTTATTACAAGCAGAATCTGCGTTATGTGGACTCTATATTAATGAATTAATGGTTAAACTTTTACCATTATGTGAGACCGAACCTGAATTATTCGACGCCTATCAGCAAGCTTTATTGGGACTACAGTCTGGTGGCAATAATGAAATCACATTACGGTTATTCGAAAAGCACTTATTAAGTCATCTGGGTTATGGTTTAGTCATTGAACATGAGGCTGAAACCGGTGTTAAGATAGCGGTAGAGGAAAGTTATTATTATGTTGCTGATACAGGCTTACATCGCTGGCAACCCGGAATGAGATTCAACCGAATATCAGGTGTAAGCCTACAACATCTCATTGATGAGCAGGGCTTTGATAAAACTAGCTTAAAAGAAATTAAACAACTGATGCGAATGGTGATACATTTTTACCTTGCAGGTGCCCCCCTGCGAAGCCGTGATCTATTCCATCAACAACATTCAACGACAACGCATTAACAGAAATGGGTAGACAGGAAACATGACAATACAATTGGGCGTAAACATCGATCACATTGCAACATTAAGACAGACAAGAGGGACGTTATATCCTGATCCTGTACAGGCAGCAATCGAGTCTGAGCAAGCAGGTGCTGATGGCATAACGATTCATCTTCGCGAAGATCGGCGCCATATTCAAGAACGCGATGTGATGATGTTGTCAGACATTTTGCAAACAAAAATGAATTTAGAAATGGCTGTGACGGATGAAATGTTGGCCATTGCAGAAAAATATAAACCGAGTGATTGCTGTCTTGTACCAGAGCGTCGCCAAGAGTTAACAACAGAAGGCGGCTTAGAAGTAGTAGGACAAATGACTAAAATGAAAGCCGCTTGCCAACGTCTAGCTGATGCAAATATTAGCGTCTCATTATTTATCGACCCTGATTTTACTCAAATTGATGCTGCGGTGGCTTGTGGTGCGCCAGTGATTGAACTACATACCGGTGCGTATGCCGATGCACCAACACATGAGGCAGCTCAACAGGAATTAAAAACAATTGCTAAAGCAGTTGATTACGCCAGACAAGGAGGCTTACAAGTGAATGCAGGCCATGGATTGAACTACCATAACACCACTGCCATTGCTAAGATTCCTGATATCGTGGAGTTGAATATCGGTCACGCCATTATTGCACGTTCAGTTTTTACTGGATTGAAAACAGCGGTAAGAGAAATGAAAGAACTGATGCAAGTAGCACGCGGATGATATTTGGCATCGGTACTGACATTGTTGAAATCCAGCGCATGCAAGATTTATTGGATAAGTATGGCGTTAAAGCAGCTCAGAAAATATTGAGTGAGACAGAGTTGGCCGAATTTGAACAAGCCACCAATCAAGCTGCATTTATAGCCAAACGATTTGCCGCTAAGGAAGCTACAGCTAAGGCCTTCGGAACAGGTTTTAGAGATGGCCTAAATTTAGGCCATATTGCGGTCAAGAATAATGAGGCAGGTAAGCCAGAGTTATATTTCACTGAGCGAGCTGGTGCACTATTATTGGAGTTAGGTATCGTAGCCTGTTTTCTTAGTCTCAGTGACGAGCAACACTATGCCATAGCCCATGTTGTGATGGAGAAAAAGGTATGACAGATTATCCGACTATTGATGCTTGTATTGGCAACACCCCATTGGTTAGGCTACAACGACTCCCGGGTAATACAACTAATACCATCTTAGCTAAGCTTGAAGGGGATAATCCAGCAGGTTCTGTAAAAGATCGCCCGGTGCTGAGTATGATAAAACGCGCTCAAGCACGGGGGGATATCAAGCCAGGAGATACCTTGATTGAAGCTACAAGCGGCAATACCGGTATTGCACTGGCGATGATTTCAGCGATTCTCGGCTATAAGATAGTTTTGATTATGCCTGAGAATATGAGTATTGAACGAAGAGGATCAATGAAAGCCTATGGTGCTGAGATTATCTTAACCGACTCGATGGAAATATCACGAGATTTGGCCTTGGAAATGGAAGCCAACGGACAAGGCAAAGTGTTAAATCAATTTGGTAACCTTGATAACCCGTTGGCTCACTATGAAACGACGGGACCTGAAATTTGGCAAGATACGAGTGGTAAAGTGAGCCACTTTATCAGTGCGATGGGTACGACAGGGACAATCATGGGTGTATCACGTTTCCTAAAAGAACAAAATGAAGCGGTACAAATCATAGGTGTACAACCGACTGAGGGCAGTGCGATTCCTGGAATAAGGCGCTGGCCGAAAGAATATCTCCCCACTTTTTTTGAAGCTAAACGCGTAGATGACATCATGGATATGGCGCAAGATGAAGCAGAAGAAACAATGCGACAATTAGCGATTCAAGAAGGTATTTTTTGTGGCGTATCATCGGGGGGTAACGTGGCAGCAGCATTAAGATTATCTAAACAAGTGGCTAACAGTACTATCGTCGCTATCATTTGTGATCGAGGAGATCGTTATTTATCCACGGGTGTTTTCCCAGCTTAAGAATGCGAGTCCTAGTTGTATTTGTCGTTTGTTGCTTGATAGCAAATACGTCATGGGCAATTGAACAAATACAGCTCTCTGTAGGTCATTGGCAGAATGATGACATCAAGTTAGAAAATCTAGATTTAAATATCAGTTATACACAACAGGGTGAATAAAGCGGCAAAAGGTTGGTGGTATCAAAGCGGTGACAAATGGCAGCCAAAATAAGCTAACCGAAAAAATAAATTTAGCCAGTAAACCAGTGGTGGTGTACCATCACTGGTTTTTTATTTAGACGATAAAGAGCAGACAACACATGGCAAGACGCAATCGCCGACGAAAGTTACCACAAGACCCCGTAGTAGCTACAATTGAGTCGTTATCTCATGACGGTAGGGGAATTGCACGAATCGAAGGTAAAACGATTTTTATTGATGGGGCTTTAGCCGGGGAGACCGTACAGTTTCTTTATACCAAAAAGCACAGTAAGTTTGACGAAGGCCGTGTAGTTGAAATTGCTAACCCCTCTGTAGATCGCGTAGAAGCAAAATGCCAACATTTCGGACTCTGTGGGGGTTGTAGTTTAATGCATATGTCGCCACAAGCGCAGCTCACTTTAAAGCAAAATACGCTGATGGAACAGATGAGCCATTTCGGTCAGTTGACACCTGAAGAGTGGCTTGAGCCCTTAACTGGACCATTATGGGGCTATCGGCGTAAAGCGCGTTTAGGCGTTAAACATGTGCCGAAAAAGCAACGTGTCTTAGTTGGCTTTAGAGAAAAAGGCTCACCTTATCTAGCTTTATTAGAGCAATGTGAAGTGCTTGATGAGAGAGTAGGACATCGTTTATCAGATCTGGGCGAAATGATAGCTGATCTTGATGCTTATAACCGTATTGCTCAAATTGAAGTGGCAATGGATGATGAACATGTTGCTTTGGTTTTTAGAAATTTAGATGAGCTTTCGGAGTCAGATCAACAAACTATACTGGCATTTGGCCAGCAGAATGACTTTTGGATTTATTTACAATCAGGTGGCCCTGAGACAGTCACGCCAATTTGGCCATTAGATCCTCAATTGCACTATGTACCAGAGTTAGGTTTAACATTAAATTTTGAACCCAATGATTTCACGCAAGTCAATGCGGATATTAATGAAAAAATGATACAAAAAGCGATGGACTTGTTGGAAGTAACTGAGCAAGATCGTGTTCTGGATTTATTTTGTGGTTTAGGTAATTTTAGTTTGCCAATGGCAAAACGGGCTGGTGAAGTAGTAGGTGTCGAAGGAGATGAAGCATTAGTTAGGCATGCACAACAAAATGCGGCTCTAAATAATTTAGAAAATGCCATATTTGAACAAGCTGATCTGAGTAAAACAACTTTAAAAGAATACGATTGGTCGCAAGCCGGTTTTAACAAAGTTTTATTAGATCCACCCAGGAGTGGTGCTTTTGAGGTATTACCCCAATTAGCTGAGCTAGGTGCACAACGCATTGTCTATGTGTCATGTAACCCAGCGACATTAGCGAGAGATGCAGGTGAACTGGTTAATCAACTTGGTTACAAACTATTATCAGCCGGTATCATGGATATGTTTCCACATACTAGCCATGTCGAATCGATAGCTATTTTTGAAAAACAATGAATATCCTAAAATTGAGCGCATATGGCCTAACTAACCAAAAAGAAGGGTATGAAGAATTAGCAAATGAATGCTAGTCCGCGCTTATTGATAAAATTTAGTATCAAAGTCCAATTGTTTTTGATTGTGGCTAAGAGTATTTTTTCAATACAGGGGCTAACTGAGCAATACTGTACGGCTTTTTTAAACATTAAGCCAAGGTTGGTGAGAGCCAAATACGGAAAGCTATAGGTCTTTAGTATTTAAACATTAAAGATGGCTCGGTTGCATTTTTCGATATAAGGAAAATGACATGAAAAAAATTGTTTTATTTGCATCAGCATCGCAGATGTCAGTACAAGCGCAAGCTGCTATCGTTGGCGTTACGGGGTAGAGTGTACAAAGCACCCCAACGGTTGTAGAAGAAGATGGGGTCTTGAGTACTGATGGTAATGGCCGTTATGTACAAAATGGTTTTGATGAACAGAAGGGTATATTTTTAGGGAGTGCCCTTAATGCTGATGCTGGAGTACGAAGCATAGCTCGAAACCAGTACGTTAACAGCCATCTTATCTTTTTGAACACCAAAGGCAATACACTTGCATCAATAACTGCTACATGGGAGTTTGACGGTAAGATATTAGGTATTATGTTAGACACTGGAGGAAACTTAATGGAGGCCAGTGATCCTTTACTGGCATATGCTAACTATTTTACAAATACAGGTGGTTTATCTACATTTAATTTGGCTGGTTTTGAAAGTAATGACTCGTATTCGGGCTTAGGTACAAATTTCCTTACTGTAATAAGCAAAGCAAGAGAACCAGGTGATAGGATTCGCGTTGTAACTGTTTCTGAAGTCCCAGTACCTGCTGCATTATGGTTATTTGCACCTGCACTTATGGGCTTTTTAGGGTACTAGAAAGTCTAAAGCAGCGTAAATAACAAACAAAACATCTAGTTAAGTTTGATCCGGGCTTATTTTGATAAGTTCAGCTTTTTTATGAGATTAAAAAGCAGAATTCATTTAACTTTCTTAAGAGAGTAATCAGTCCATCATTTCGGAATTTGTACCATGTTTACATCATAAAGAATAATAAAGTCATTGAGAGCAAACTCATTGAACTACTTAGCGGAAGTGCCTTTTATCAATAAGGAAGTAAACGGAGCAAACATTGGAAGTGATACGCAACCTGATAGACATAGTTTCTGAACCTCAATTGTTAGTAGTGTTATGGCTGCTTTCACTGGTTCTAATTGCTAGTCATACAGAAGAAAAGTAAGCTAACAAACTAAGTCTTTGGAATAGCTAATAGAAAAGCCGTGAGATAATTCTCACGGCTTTTCTATTATAGGCATCCTGTCTGAAAGCGCTCAGCTCAGGCTAAGACATTTTAGCTTCCATATCTGAAACAACATGGGCCATTTCTACGACACTATCTGGGTTAACAGAGACAGTACTGACGCCTTGTTTAACCAAGAACTTAGTGATTTCAGGGAAATCAGATGGTGCTTGTCCACAAATCCCAACGTACTTGCCCGCTTTTCTACAAGCAGCAATCGCCATTTCAAGCATTTTAAGGACGGCCTCATTGCGCTCATCATAGTGACCAAGTAGATTAGAATCGCGGTCAACGCCCAATGTTAACTGCGTTAAGTCATTTGAACCGATAGAGAAACCATCGACCAATTCAAGGAACTGGTCTGCCAAAATAACATTAGCAGGAATTTCACACATTAAGAAAATCTTAAGACCGCGTTTACCTCGAACTAGGCCGTGAGAAGCCATTAAGTCAATAACTTGTTTGGTCTCTTCAACAGTACGGGCAAAAGGAATCATGACCGTTACATTATCTAGTCCCATGGTTGTGCGAGCAATACGTAAGGCGTTACATTCAAGGGCAAATGCTTCACTGAATGCTTCACTTAAATAACGAGTAGCCCCACGAAAACCCAACATTGGATTTTCTTCAGAGGGTTCATAAATACTACCGCCGATTAAGTTGGCATATTCATTTGATTTGAAATCGCTTAAACGAACAATAACCGGTTTAGGGTAGAAAGAAGACGCAAGTGTTGCAATACCTTCAGCCAATTTATGAACATAGAAAGAAATGGGGTTAGGGTAACCAACCAAACGAGGTTTGATTTGAGCCTGAACCTCTTTTGGTAGAGTATCATATTCGATTAAGGCATTGGGGTGGACACCTATACTATTATTAATGATAAATTCCATTCGGGCTAAACCAACACCTGAGTTAGGTAAGTTACTTGTCTTAAAAGCAATTTCTGGATTAGCCAAATTAAGCATAATGCCTGTCTTTTCTGGCTTAGGAATGCTTGAGATATCAATTTTTTCAATGTGATGTGGTAATTTACCTTGATAAACAAGACCTGTATCACCCTCAGCACAACTGACAGTAACAATATCTCCTGTTTTGATCACTTCGGTTGCTCTATTAGTACTAACAATAGCGGCGATACCGAGTTCGCGAGCGATAATCGCTGCATGGCAAGTACGTCCACCACGGTTAGTAACAATGGCGCCCGCAATCTTCATGACAGGTTCCCAATCAGGGTCGGTAATGTCTGTGACTAGGATCTCACCAGGTTTTAACTCGGCCATCTGTTCGGTTTTCATAATGACACGAGCTTTACCACTGGCAATTTTACTGCCGACACTCTTACCTTCAATAACGACTTTGCCGCGGGCTTTAAGAACATGGTTCTCAAGCGCATTTAATGACTTGGTAGATTCAACTGTTTCCGGACGGGCTTGAACAACAAAAAGCTCACCACTATCACCATCTTTGGCCCACTCGATATCCATTGGCATGGGACGACCAGCTTTCTTAGAGTAGTGTTTTTCGATAATGACAGCCGTTTTAGCCAAGCTCAGAACTTCATCATCATTAATACAGAATTTTGCCTGCATCGCCGGTGAAACTTTTGTGTTTTCAACAGCACCTGTCGAACCAGATTGGTTTTCAGAGTAAACCATCTTCAACTGTTTACTACCCAGTTGATGTTTAATGATAGGGAGGTATTTTGTCCCTAGTGTTGGTTTGAAAACGTAAAATTCATCTGGATTAACCGCACCTTGTACAACATTCTCACCAAGACCCCAAGCACCAGTGATAAAGACAATATCTCGGAAGCCGCTTTCAGTATCAATGGTGAACATGACACCTGAGGAGGCTTTATCTGAACGAACCATTTTTTGTACAGCAATCGCCAAGGCGACACTCATATGGTCGAAACCTTGGTGTACACGATATGAAATAGCACGGTTAGTGAAGAGGGAAGCGAAAATCTGGCGGCAACTATTAATAAGTGCTGCTGTACCAGTAATATTCAAATGAGACTCTTGCTGACCTGCAAACGATGCATCAGGTAAATCTTCAGCTGTTGCAGAGCTTCGTACAGCGACATCAACATTAGTACCGTATTCTTTTTCTAACTCTTTATAGGCTAGGCCTATTTCATCAACGACGTCTTGTGGCATGGTGCCATTGATAATCAAAGAACGAATATGTTCACCAGTTTCAGCTAATGCTTTAGTGTCATCAACATCTAGTGTCGAGAGCGCATCTGTAATTTTTGCTTCTAAGTCATTATGTTTAAGAAAGTAGCGATAAGCTTCAGCAGTCGTTGCAAAACCATTCGGGATATTAACTCCTTCACGGCTCAGTTCACTGTACATTTCACCCAAGGAAGCGTTCTTCCCACCGACACTGTCGACATCATCAATACTAATATCTGAAAAAAAGCGAATATATTGGTAGCTCATTCAAATCCCCCCCGGGGTTAAATCTAATAAATATGAATCAATAAAAGAAGTGATGACCTTCACCTGAAGTACATTGATAGCACGGTACTGAGTTTTCGATTGGAACGAAAGCGAGAATGGACAGTGAGATTTTTCAATATTACAACAGACAGATTAAACAGCTTCTCAGAATAAAAATTTTAAAAGTTCATACAACGAGTCAAGTTACTTCAGTTTTACGTTAAAGTATACTACCCGTCAGTCCCTTATGAGTTTAATAAACCGTAAACGACTAGTGACAGCCAAAAAACAGATATAGCCGCAATAATCACGAAGAACTGATCGAGAATGAATTGCTCTAGTTTTTTCATAGATATGCCGTCTCAAACAAATATGACAAAATGATGACTAAAAGATACCAGTAATAGACTGGTTTTGCGAGCATTTTTGGCCTAAGAGGTAGTAATAACGGGCACTGACAGTAAATTAATCAGATTAAATGTAATTAAACCGCACCGGAACGGTGCTAAAAATACAATATAATCAAAGAGTTTTGAAGGACTTGCTGAAACATTGTAAAAAGCATGGTTTTATTGTTGAAATACCCTGCTTCAGAGACTAAATTTATGTTTGCGATGCGCTATAGATAGAGAGATAGCCTAATAATCATACGTATCTAGGTAACAAAATTAAGCAACTAATGAAAGCGATGTACAGAGTAATCAACCAAAATTGATTTTCGCTTTCAAGTCGTTTCGAGAGTCTGCATTACGCAAGGCTTCTTCTAACGAAATACGGCCATCTTTGCGGAGTGCTAATAACGCTTCTTCGAATGTAATCATACCCTGATCACAACTGGTACTCATCGCTTCCTTAAGCTCACTTAATTAACTTTTCAAGATTAGGTTAGTGATATGCGAGGTACTGAGTAAAACCTCAATAGCAGCACAGCGTTCACCTACTGTATCAGGGATCAGGCGTTGGGAAATTACGGCACCTAAATTAGCCGATAAATCAATGAAAAGTTGCTTATGTTGAGATTGTGGGAACATGTCAATAATGTGCTCCATCGCATTATTGCCTCACTTGAGTTAATGGGTGTCTTGGTTTGAAAAAGACTATTACCGTAATCATGGTCTGTTAGTAAAGCTAGGCCAGCACTGACTGAAGCTGCTTTAGATTGCTGCTGTTGAACACTGACATCTTGAAGATCGGATTCGACTTCTAATCCAGCACCAAAGTCATCAGCAACATCATCATCATTACCATCTTTTTCGAGTTTAATTTTTAAACGAACCTCATTAACCGAGTCTGTATTTCTTAAAGCCACGTCATAGCTAATTCTGCCGGCTTTATAAAGGTCAAATACCGCGTGGTCGAAGGTTTGCATACCCAGCTCACGTGATCGTGTCATGACTTCTCTAATACCCGAAACATCTCATTTAGAAATCAAGTCAGAAATAAGCAGGGTATTGATCAAAATTTCAATCGCGGCTACGTGACCACCATCCAATGTTTTGATCAAACGCTGGGAAATAATGGCACGTAAGTTAAGCGATAAATCCTGCATTAACTTGATTTGTTTATCAGTAGGGGAAAAATCAAGAATACGATCAATAGTCTGTGTATCCTCAGGTGAAAGTAGGTGTTGAGATAGTGGTGTCATGACACCTTTCATCATGATAGCAGGGGGAAAGCCACCAGTGATAAGGTAAGTCAGAACTATCTTGTTCTAACATCATGCTCAGCAGCTTCACTACCAAAGACATTGCTTCATTTCTTTCCACCTTATGGCCTCTAATACAGCGTTTGTTATAACTAGCTGAACAAACTTATTTAATAGATAGTAAATATGATGCCAGTAAACAACCGGTTTTTAAGTGAAGAAGTTCACACCTTCATAAGGCTATGACTAGGCTTCATATTAGTTCAGGGTAGAGAGTGAATGGTATGATAGCCTGCAAGAAATAAAGATATAATTGAGTGACATGAAATTACATCAGTATGCAGTGTTGATACTCTTAACACTGATGGCAAATACCGTCTCGGCAGAATCTGGTTCCAGCTGGGATTGGGATATGGACTGGGTATCTGGCACATTAGACAATGATTTGTTTTTAGGTAATGACAACGGCTATACCAACGGTGTGTTTTTCTCTGCCTACGATACAGGCTTAGCAGATGAGCAACCACAAGCAAGCCATTTCGTCTGGCCATTACTTTGGACATTACCTGATCAGCAATTTGATGCGGCGGTAAACGCTTATAGTGTTGGCCAAGTGATGATGACGCCAGATGATATCACCGTAAAAAAACCACCTGAATATCAATTACCTTATTCAGGCATGCTTTTTTTCAGCACAACCTATTTAGCGATTGATAAGCAAGTTGCCGATAAACTAAGTAGCACCTTGGGTATTGTTGGTCCTGCAGCTGGGGCAAAAGTCACCCAGAAAACTGTGCATAAATGGATTGGATCGGATGATCCGAAAGGCTGGGGCACACAATTAGAAAATGAACTGGTTTTCCAAATAAGCAGGGGCAGATTGTGGCGACATTGGGTGTCACATAACGAACATGCCGATATTCTACTAAGTAGTGAGGCAGGGATAGGTACGCTATCGAGTTATGCAGAGTCTAGTTTTGTCATACGTTATGGCCGTGGTTTAAGTCGTTCCTATGCCAGTGTTCTGTTAAATAACTCTAGAATCACAAACCCAGTCGCCATTGATAATGGCTGGTATTTATATGCGGGTATGACTGCGGGCTATACGTTTAACCAAATCTATACTGATGGTAATACCTTTCAGGATAGCCAATCGATTGACTATGGCCAAGAACGACTCGGCGTGACAGCAGGCTTAGCTTATTCCTGGGGCAAAATATCAATCACACTAGCCTTAAATGATGCCAATATTTTGGATACACGTTCGGAAGAAGAACTAGAAGATTTGACCCAATATGGATCATTATCTATTGCTTACAAATTGAAATAGGTTGAGCGACTGTTACGAAGGCTGAATATGGTACCGAGGGTCGGAATCGAACCGACACTTCCGAAGAAACCGGATTTTGAATCCGGCGCGTCTACCAGTTCCGCCACCCCGGCATATTCAGGCTGAGGATTATAGCGATTGAAAGTCTTTTAGGGAAGTCTTATTTTATGGAAAGCCTCACTTTTACTCACACCTAGCCCGAGTTGTAAGAATTGAAACGCTGTCAAAACAGTGAAAAAAGTAGTCAGTTTGTTATGATCATCGGATGAAACTAACAGATTTTAAATTTGATTGCCCTACTGAACTCATTGCCCAATTTCCAACCCCAGATAGAACAGCCAGTCGACTACTATCGCTAAATGGAGAAACTGGTGAATACTTAGATCAGAAATTCACTGATTTAATAAAGTTTTTAAGGCCAGGTGATCTATTGGTGTTCAACAATACGAAAGTCATTCCAGCCCGCTTACTAGGTCATAAAGACAGCGGTGGTAAGGTTGAAGTATTGGTCGAACGTATCTTGGATGAGCATCGTGTATTAGCGCATATTCGAAGCAGTAAATCACAGGGAAAAGGACGGCGGTTATTATTAGAAGGTAAACTCAATGTAGAGGTGTTAGGGCGACAAGGGGCCCTATTTGAGTTGTTTTTTCATCATGATGAATTGATAACGACACTACTAGAACAAGTAGGTCGTTTACCGTTACCACCCTATATAGATAGGGAAGTCGCTGAAAACGATGCAGAGCGTTACCAGACTGTTTATGCTGAGGAACTCGGGGCTGTTGCGGCTCCAACAGCTGGCCTTCATTTTGATCAAGCCATGCTCGATAAATTATCTGAATTAGGTTTAGAAACAGCACAGATTACATTGCACGTTGGTGCAGGTACTTTTCAGCCGGTTCGAGTAGATGATATACAAACCCATCAAATGCATTCAGAACGAATTGAAGTAACGGAACAGGTTTGCGAACAAGTTAAAAGAACCAAGGCCAGAGGAGGGCGAGTGATTGCTGTAGGAACAACCAGTGTAAGGGCATTAGAAAGCGCTTCACAGTCAGGTCAAATTGAAGCATTTAATGGTGAAACAGACATATTTATTTACCCAGGCTATGACTTTAAGCAGGTTGATGCGATGATAACCAACTTTCATTTATCAGAATCAACGCTATTAATGTTGGTATCTGCCTTTGCAGGTAGAGAAAATATATTGCAGGCTTATCGACATGCGGTAGAACGACAATACCGCTTTTTTAGCTATGGCGATGCGATGTTTATCACTCGGAAAACAGTATGAAGTCATTAGAGAATATCCGTTTTGTGCTGGTGGGTACGACCCACCCTGGCAACATTGGTGCAGCAGCACGTGCAATGAAGACGATGGGCTTAACCAAATTACATTTAGTTGAACCATTGCATTATCCTAACGCGGAAGCGACAGCACGTGCATCAGGGGCAGATGATGTTTTAGCAAGTGCTGTCGTTCATCAAGATTTAGTCTCTGCTATAACAGGTTGCCATCAAGTTTATGGTATGAGCGCACGCCTACGTCATCTACCCATTTCGGTTGTTGACCCAAGGCAAGCAGTTGCCCGAATTCAACAGCAAGCTGATGATTCTCAAGTCGCTATATTGTTCGGTAGAGAACATTCAGGCTTGTCCAATGAAGAGTTAGATAAGTGCCAACATTTGATTAATATTCCGGCAAACCCAGAGTATAGTTCTTTGAATTTAGCAGCAGCTGTGCAAGTTTTTGCTTATGAATTAAAAATGAGCTTTGCCCCAAGTATAGAAGTTGGGCGAGTGGGTGAAGAACGTGAAGCCATTAATGCCGAAGATTTGGAGCATCTTTACCAACATTTTGAACAGAGCTTAACGGAAATTGGTTTTCTAGACCCAGAAAACCCCAAAAACTTAATGCGTAGATTGAAACGATTATTTAATCGTGCAGATTTGGACAAAAATGAGTTGCAAATTTTACATGGTATTCTGCGATCAGCAGAAAATAACAAGGGAGAACAATCATGAGTGAGAACGTAAGTACATGGCAACATATCAAAGAAGATATTCGCTGCGTTTTTGATCGTGATCCTGCAGCTAGAACGACCATTGAAATTATAACGACTTATCCTGGTGTGCAAGCGATACAATGGCATCGTCTTAGTCATGCTTTATGGAAACGTAACCTAAAATGGCTCGCGAGAATATTGTCAACATTCAGTCGCTGGTTAACGGGAGTAGAAATTCATCCTGCTGCTAAAATCGGTCGGCGGTTCTTCATTGATCACGGTATGGGCGTTGTGATCGGTGAAACAGCAGAGATTGGTGATGATTGCACCTTATATCATGGCGTGACATTAGGTGGAACTTCATGGAAAGAAGGCAAACGCCACCCAACATTGGGCAATGATGTTGTCGTGGGGGCCGGGGCAAAAGTATTAGGACCTATCACTCTTGAAGATGGTGCTCGTGTCGGATCGAATGCTGTTGTGGTGAAAGATGTTCAGTCAGAGCAAACAGTAGTTGGTATCCCCGCTCGTGTCGTCAGAAAGCCTGAAACAGAAGACCAAAAACAAAAACAGAAATTGGCTGAATCGGTGGGATTCGATGCATACGGCACCTCGAATGAAACGCTCGATCCTGTGGCGACTGCGATTCATGGGTTGATTGAACATATTCATTTGACAGACAAGCGTGTTGATGAAATGTGTAAAACAATTCACCAGCTTGGAGGTGAAATCCCCAATGTTAAAATGCCCGATTTAGCTGACTGTGACTTGGCCGAAGAGGATGAAAAAGCACCATCAGCCTAAAAGTTGACTAAAATACTCGGACATGTAAAGATTTCGTCATATAATAAAAACAACAGGAATAATAGGAGGGATTGCTATGAGATTAACAACAAAAGGCCGTTACGCTGTCACAGCGATGTTAGATTTAAGTCTAAATTATGGTGTTCGTCCTATCACACTCGCCGACATTTCAGATCGACAGGGGATCTCTTTATCGTACCTCGAACAGCTATTTTCTAATTTACGCCGCCAAGGACTTGTCAGTAGTTCACGTGGGCCTGGTGGAGGCTATCGCCTAAGCCGTTCAGCAGATGAGGTGACAGTATTGGATATCATTTCTGCTGTTGATGAAAAGGTGGATACAACTCGTTGTGAAGGCAAAGGCAACTGTTCAAATGGGGAACAATGTCTGAGTCATGAAATCTGGCATAGCCTGAGTGAACAAATCAAAATGTACTTAGGTGGTATTACCCTAGGTCAGGTTGTAAAGGACCATCAAATGAATAATGGGACCAGTGATAAGGTCATCAAATTTGAGGCAACAGGATAAAAAGTGATTACCGTAACAGAATCAGCAGCGAACCGAATTAAAGACATGATCGCTAAGCGCGGGTCAGGTGTTGGATTACGCGTGGGCGTGACAGAAAGTGGCTGCTCAGGATACAAATATGCATTGGATTATGCTGAATCTGTCACTGATGATGATGTTGTAATTGAGCGTGACGATGCCAAAGTGGTTGTTGACCAAAAAAGCATGGACATTATTAATGACACGGAATTAGATTTTGTTAGAGATGGACTAAACCAAAGTTTTAAATTCAACAACCCCAACGCAGTATCTGAATGTGGTTGTGGTGAAAGTTTTAGCATTACAAAATAAAACCAAGTAAATTTCCCGATAATAACATCAACACTGCTATGATCTTGGTATGCAAGATTTAGATAACCTTACTTTTGATGCTAAACATATCTGGCACCCATACAGCAGTGCCAAACAACCTGGCCAAATTCATGAAGTCATCTCTGCCAAAGGGGTTTACTTAACCCTGAATGACGGTAGAAAAGTGATTGATGGTATGTCATCGTGGTGGTCTGCCATTCATGGTTATAATCACCCTGAGTTAAATCAAGCAGCCAAACAGCAAATCGATAATATGGCCCATGTCATGTTTGGAGGCTTAACGCATCCTCCTGCCATTGAACTTGCACGAAAATTAATCGATATTACGGCAGCACCATTGCAATATGTCTTCTTTGCTGATTCAGGCTCAGTGGCAGTTGAAGTCGCTATTAAAATGGCCATTCAATATTGGTTTTCTCAAGGTAAAACACAAAAACAAAAAATATTAACACTTCGAAATGGCTATCACGGAGATACCTTCGGCGCCATGTCAGTCAGTGACCCTGAAAATGGTATGCACAGTATGTTTGAGCAAGTATTAACCAAACAAGTCTTTGCTCCAGCACCTGCTTGCCAACGAGATGAAGACTGGCAAGAGAGTGATATCTCAGAATTTGAGGCCTTAATAGAAGCACAGCATGGAGAGTTGGCAGCGGTCATGCTAGAGCCATTAGTACAAGGTGCGGGTGGTATGCGAGTCTACTGCCCAGAATACCTACGCCAGGTCAGGAAGCTGTGTGATCAATATAACGTGCTATTAATACTAGATGAAATAGCAACTGCCTTTGGGAGAACAGGGACTTTATTTGCCTATGAACAAGCCGATATATGTCCAGATATTCTTTGCTTAGGCAAAGCGCTAACGGGGGGCTATTTGACCTTGGCAGCGACATTATGTACGAACAAAGTCGCTAAAGGGATCAGTGCAGATGACAATGGGGTTTTAATGCATGGCCCAACGTTTATGGCGAACCCTTTGGCTTGCAAGGTAGCATCCGCAAGTTTAGATGTATTACTAGCATCAGATTGGCAAAACCAAGTGAAGCAGATTGGGCAACAATTAGAGTCTGAATTAAGGGGTTACCAGTCGAATTCGCTAGTGAAAGAAGTCAGAGTGAAAGGGGCAATCGGTATTATTGAACTCCATGACATGATATGGGAGCAAATGGCATGGATGCCTAAATTTATTGTTGATCAAGGCGTGTGGATCAGGCCATTCAAGAACCTAATTTATACTATGCCGCCCTATATTATTCAGTCTGATGAATTAGGTCAGTTAACCTCAGCTATGGGCAAAATACTACTAGAATTAAAAAGTAGAAGTATTTAAATTGGAGCAGCTCATATATACAGGAGAAAGGGGAAGGATATGTCAAACGAAGGTTACCACGAGCCAGTTGACGAACTAAGCCATAAAACAAGGGATGTGCATCGTGCCATTACATCATTGATGGAAGAGCTAGAGGCCGTCGATTGGTATAACCAACGTGTCAATGCGTGTAAAGGTCCAGAGCTAAAAGCGATCCTGGAACTTAACCGTGATGAAGAAAAAGAACATGCAGCGATGGTACTAGAATGGATCCGCCGCCAAGATCAGACTATGGATAAAGAACTGAAAGATTACTTGTTCACGGATAAACCGTTAGCACTCGATTAAACTTAAAATGGCTGGCTTATGGTTATTTATATTAAGTAGCCATAAGCTGGCTATTGGTATTGAGTGAAATACCATTCAAAGGTTTCATCCTTCCGGGCATCATAAAGTGTCACTACCTCATAATTTTGCCCATCAAGACGAGTGACACTGTGCTTGATAAACTCTAAGCCATGAAACTCAATAAAAGCATCTCTTTCAGCGCGATTAATCACTTGAAATGCAGTTTCCAATGATTCGCCATTTCCAGTGAGCCAAACCGCCTCTAACAACTGATTCATCACTGACTCGTGATATTGGCTTTGAGCGGCATCATCCGACTCAAGCTGACATACCATCGCAGTGTAATGACCATTTAGACTAGCGTAATTCATGGCTAAAAGCTCATCAACAATATCGAGACAAGTCATCCAGTCGATAGCTTCTATCGCTTCGAAAGCACCATGAGTCAATGTTTCTTCAGCAATGGCATGTGATTGATTGCGTATCGTTAAAACTACAAACTGTCTTAGCTCTGTTATTTTCGTAAGAACTGGCCCAGTCTCAATATCATCAATTAAAGCTAGGTAACGAGCTGCATATTCATTTTGAGCCTGATCGCTTGGTATTTGAGTTTGTCGTACAGAAGTACAAGATGAAAGTAAACAAACCATAAAAGTAAAAAGAATAGATTTCATTGTTAGAAGCTTGTGTTGTAATAAATAATACCAAAGGCTTAAGAATTTATCCTTTTCGATATAAATTTGTCGTAAATTATATAGCTTCATAACTTAATTGGAATAAGTAATACGGACCCTAATGAAAAACATAAGAAAAACCTAGAAGGATTTCAGTTTGCAGGTTTTATCGCTACGATTGGAATATTATTATTAAGTATCGCACTAGAAGCAATTAATGTCTCAAAGGGTAATGCGTTAATACGTGTGCTTACTAATGAAACAACACCTAAAGCTACGTTGGTAATAGGCGCCGTCATAGTGTGGTGGAGTAAAAGGCGAACAGTGTCTTTGATTAAAGATAATGCGGAGATCCGAGCAGCAGACGGCTGAAAGCTTAGTAAGAAAAAGAACAACCTTATTTTCTTATAGTGGCCTTCTAGCCAATTCAACTAACGCCTGCCGAGCTTCCATTGTATCGCTAATGGGCGAATCAAACCGAATACGGTGTAATCGACTATTGACACGTAGATGAAATCCTTCACTATCAATTCCCACCAGCTTGGGTAAGTTTTCAGTATCGTAGGCGATATCAAATAAGTCACAATAATGGTTGATTGCATCTTGATGATCGTCATTCATATGATCAACCATGCCGGTTTCTTCTTCAAAATGGAACGGATTCGCTTTGAGAAAATCAGCTTTCTCAACCCAGTAAATTTCACCAAAACCACCGATATACCTCACACGGACACAATCGAGCGTGTAGAAATTGAAATCATGACTTTTATGAAAGCCGCGTGAGTTAGGGTAGAAGCGATAATATCGCTCAGCAACAACATCACTATCATTCAATACAGCATCGGCAAGATAAGTGGTGCGCCCAGATGCTTGGCTATCATCAGTGAACGGATCATAGCTAATCAGAGACACTTTGTTATCTGCTTTGATATTACACGTATGTTGCGCAATGGTGCTGATCAGAATGATGGGACGACCATCGCCATCAAGACAAAAAGGCGTAATCGAACCAAAGGGATAGCCAGACATATCAATGGATAGGGTACTCAATACACCATTACATTGGCTTTGTAATAAGGCTCTAGCTTGTTGTGCAGCCTGGTCTGTTTTGCTCATATATGTCTCGAGAGTGGGTATTTAAGAAAGATTGATTTTGATGACTTTCATTATCTCAAAATTCATCCCGGCAATGTTTTCAGTGTCGGGGTAATAAATCATATCAACACGTGCACCTTTTAAAGATTTATAGGTCTTTAGACGCTTGTACTTAAAAGGCACATCATGGCCTTCCACTAAAACAGTGTTAAAAATCCATTCGCCTTTTTGTCGTTGCACATGCGAGGTGATCTTTTGCATGGTGGAATGAATCAAATTGTCATTCTCAGCCAGAAATTTTTTGATACTTTTCATCTGTTAGAGTGCGATCTGATAACGTTTATGCAAAATACCCACACGTTTGACATACACTTCAGTTTCTTTATAAGGTGGTACACCATTATATTTTTTAACGACACCCGGCCCAGCATCATAAACAGCAGTCGCTAGTTGAATATTACCATTGAAACGTTTTAATAATTGAGCAAGAGACTTTGTGCCGCCTGAAATATTTTGACTGGGGTTAGAGGCATCTTCCACACCCAACTCTTTGGCTGTTGCTGGCATCAGTTGCATCAAGCCTTTTACACCTTTATGGGATAAAGCATCAGCATTAAAAGCATACTCAGCATGCATTAAGGTACGAGTTAAAGCAGGTTCAACACGATGTTTTTTAGCTGCTTGATCAACAGCATCGGAATAAGAAGTGAGATTGAGCCGAACACGATACCATTTGAATTTAGAGTCTGGGTTACAGGCATAGCAACCGTATTTTAGAACTTCAAATTCAGTGATGTTTTGTGGCTTTTTATTGGTAAATACCACGAGATCATCAGACTCAGAATATTTATAGATAATCGTTGTTTTAACCGGTTTTTTCTTTTTTAATGGGGAGACATTACTAAATTCGACCGAACCATCTTCTGACTTTATGCGTTCAATACCATTCTCTGCTAAACATAGGTTGGGTAAGAGAAATAGAATCAGGATAAAATGCAACATATTGAGATTTAAGATAGCCTAGTAAAACTGGCCAGCACTACCTATAACAGTCACGATCAAGCCCAGTAGCAGGTTAATTGAAATCAGTAATCGAATCTGGTTAAGTGCTTTTGCACCTGTTTCCCAATCTTGGCTTTCTACAGCACGACCCAATTTTTTATGGGGTGCAAAAAACACATGCAAAAACATTAGCATCATAATAATGCCTAGCAACAACATTATATGAACATGAGGGCCAACTTCACCCATGCCGCCATACTGCTTAATAAGCCAGAATCCAGAGGCTAACAAAGTGATAACACTGACCCATACCCAAGGGAAGAAGCGTCTAAAGGTTTGGGACCATAGAGGTAACCGGAGTGAAGGCTCCAGAAAACTCGCGGCAGGCCGTAAAGCCATATAGGCGAAGAACATACCGCCAACCCAAATAACAGCAGCTAATAAATGTAATGTGATGGCAAGCATGGAGACTCCTGATTAAACAATAATTATTTTTTTTGAATGCTGATGTCAGCAATGTTCTGGCGCCATTCTTTTGGCCCAGATTCGTGGACAGATTCACCGAGACTATCAACAGCGACAGTCACAGACATATTTTCGACATAAAACTCTCTAATTGATTCCATTCCTAATTCTTCGAAGGCAACCACTCGAGAAGATTTAATCGCTTTTGAAACTAAATAGGCTGAACCACCAACTGCGATTAAGTAAACCGAACGGTGTTGCTTGATTAATGCCACGGTATCGGGTCCGCGTTCTGCCTTACCAATCATGCCTAATAAACCAGCTTTATCTAACATCATTTCAGTGAATTTATCCATGCGAGTAGCCGTCGTTGGGCCGGCAGGTCCAACGACTTCATCGCGAACGGGATCAACAGGACCAACGTAGTAGATAAAGCGGCCTTTAAAGTCTAACCCTTTGGGAAGAGGCTGGTTTTCTGCAAATAAATCAGCGAGTTTTTTATGAGCAGCATCACGACCAGTTAGAATGTGACCCGTTAATAAAAGGGTGTCACCGGGTTGCCATGTTTCTATCTCAGCTTGTGTAATGGCATCTAGATCAATATGGCGGGTATTTTTCGATACTTCACGCGTGATTTCAGGCCAATCATCTGAGGCAGGTAGGGTAAATTGAGCAGGCCCGTTGCCATCTAGAATAAAATGAGTATGTCTGGTCGCAGCACAACTAGGAATAATCGCAACAGGCAATGAGGCAGCGTGGGTAGGGTAGTCATTGACTTTGACGTCCAAAACAGTGGTCAAACCACCTAAGCCTTGGGCCCCTATACCAAGCGCATTAATTTTTTCATATAACTCGACGCGCAGTTTTTCAGCTGCGGTTTTTGGCCTGCGTTCAATCAAAGCTTGAATATCAATTGATTCCATAATTGAAGACTTGGCCAACAGCATGGCTTTTTCAGCTGTACCTCCAATACCAATACCAATCATACCGGGAGGACACCAACCGGCGCCCATTGTGGGGATAGTATCTAAGACCCAATCAACCAAATTATCGCTAGGGTTAAGTGTGGTAAATTTTGCTTTGTTCTCTGAGCCACCGCCTTTAGCAGCGATATGAACTTCAACGGTGTCACCTGGCACTAATTCAGTATGAATAACGGCTGGTGTGTTGTCGCCAGTGTTCTTACGTGCACCGATAGGATCATCAACAATAGAGGAGCGAAGCACATTATCAGGATGTGTGTAGGCTCGCCGTACACCTTCGTTGATCATATCGTCAAGGCTAAGTTCGCTATCCCACTGTGCTGACATACCGACTTTAACAAAGACAGTAACGATACCAGTATCTTGGCAAATAGGTCGTTGGTCTTGCGCACAAAGCCGCGAGTTGATCAGAATTTGAGCGATAGCATCCTTAGCAGGAGGTGATTGCTCTTTATCATAGGCTGCTGACATAGCCTGAATAAAATCTTTCGGATGATAGCAGGCAATAAATTGCAAAGCATCAGCTATGCTATCGATAAGATCTTGCTGCTTAATAATAGCCATATTGCTTAGCTGACCATCAGTTGCTGAAGTTCTACCAGGACATCATCAATGGCAAACTTTGTTGAATGACCATCAGCGCGACGTTTATATTCAACGTTGCCTTCATCAAGCCCGCGTTCACCTAAAATGAGGCGGTGTGGAATACCAATCAAATCCATATCTGCAAAGGCAACACCAGGTCTTTGACCACGATCGTCAAGTAAGATATCAAAACCTGCATTGACTAAAGTTTGGTACATCGCCTCAGCCGCTTCGCGTAAACGAGCAGATTTATGTGCATTGATAGGCACTAAGACAACTTGGAACGGGGCAAGCGCAAGCGGCCAAATAATACCGCGGTCATCATGATTTTGTTCAATTGCAGCAGCAACAACACGAGACACACCGATACCATAACAACCCATAGTTAGAATCTGTGACTTACCAGATTCAGCTAATACATTGGCATTGAGCTTTTCACTATAGTTATCACCGAGTTGGAAGATATGGCCGACTTCAATACCACGGACGATATTTAACACGCCTTTGCCATCTGGGCTGGCATCACCGGCAACAACATTACGCAAGTCTGCAGTTTCTGGTTCGGGTAAATCACGGCTCCAGTTAACGCCAGACAAATGTTGTTCATTTTGATTGGCACCACAAACAAAGTCAGCGATGTGGGCTGCGGCACGATCAACAATAACAGGAATCGTTAAACCGACAGGACCGATAGAACCAATATTTGCACCACAAGCTTCTGTAACTTGTTCCGGTGTCGCGAAAGTAAGGGGTGTCGCAATAAGCGGGTGCTTTTCAGCTTTAATATCATTTAGTTCGTGATTGCCACGGAGCACTAGTGCAACGACACTGCCTTCTTCGTTGCCTTTGACTAATAGCGTTTTTACGCATTGTTGCGGTGTGACTTTCATAAAGTCACACACTTGTTCAATTGTGTGTTGTTTTGGTGTATCAACGATTGTCATAACTCGAGTAGGAGCTGGGCGGTCACCTGCGGGGGCAACGGCTTCAGCAAGCTCAACATTAGAGGCATACTGGCTCTGATTGCTAAACGCAATGGCATCTTCACCCGAACTGGCTAGCACATGGAATTCATGAGATGCATCACCACCAATACTACCGGTATCAGCTTGAACAGGTCTAAAATCCAAACCCATGCGCTCAAAAATACGAGAATAGGCAGCGAACATATCGTCATAAGTTTGTTGTAAAGAGTCTGTGTCGAGATGGAAAGAATAGGCATCTTTCATCAAAAACTCTCTGGCCCTCATTAAACCGAAACGAGGACGAATTTCATCACGGAATTTCGTTTGAATTTGGTAGAAAGTAATCGGTAATTGTTTATAACTACGAATTTCTTGCCGAACTAAATCAGTAATTACTTCTTCATGAGTGGGGCCATAGCAAAACTCACGGTCATGGCGATCAGTGATGCGTAACAATTCCGGACCATATTTTTCCCAGCGCTGACTTTCTTGCCATAACTCAGAAGGCTGTATAGAGGGCATTAACAGTTCTTGTGCTCCTGCGTTAGCCATTTCTTCGCGAACAATAGCCTCTGCTTTACGTAATACTTTTAGACCCATGGGTAACCATGTATATAAACCTGAAGCTAAACGGCGAATTAAACCAGCACGAAGCATCAACTGATGACTAATGATTTCAGCATCAGCTGGCGTTTCTTTTTGAGTGGCGACGAAGACTTGAGAACTACGCATATCCGGGATGTTATCCTATAACGGTTAAATGAATGAGAAAAAGGGTTAAAGTCGTAAAACATTAGAAAGTTTGATGATTCCAGCCCCAATTCTGGCGCTCAGAATCAGTCATGCTGACATATATGCGCTCACCAGGAATGGATAAACGTTCCGAAATAAACTGACATAAGGCATCCGAAAAAGCAGAGCGCTCTGCTGGTAATCCCAGCGCACGGTAATCCAAAAAGGCTAGCGGAGCTGTACTGCCGCCCATCATCATATTTGGGTTATGGGCCGCGCTGACCATGACATAAGTTTCTTGTTTACCGGTAGCTTCGCTCACAGTTCGACTGGCAGCTGCTAGTAAAGCAGATTCGTCTTCAATCGTTTTGTTTGTCACAATATTTAAATAGGGCATGTCTATTCTCCTTAATCGCAGTACTTTTGAACATCTTGTTTAAGTTGTTTAATTCTATTTTGCCGATCCACTTCGTTAATTTGGTCTTATTCGCCATTGGCTTTTTTTAGCTTGGCTATTGGGGTTATCAAGATATTTCTGAAGATTATTTGTAGCAAAGTCGCAATTTCTGGTTTTGGCTTGTTCGCGTTCCGACTCTTTCTGCTTGGAAATTACAGCCTCTTCTTTTTCTTTTTGATTAGTAGTTTGCTGCTCGATTAGTTTGTCGACGGCTTCTTGTGATTGTTCAGGAGTGACTTTGGGTCCTGTTACAATTTTGATAATATCCACTTCTCGATCAAGGGGGGCCCGTTGTGAAAAATTTACTTGCCCATCATCATCGATCCATTTGTATGCAACTGTAGCCTGTGCAGTTGCTTGAAATGATAAAATTATAACGATAGAACAGCAGTACTTTAAATAATGTGTAAACATTAACCAGCCTCCCCATCAAAAAATCTAATTTTACGTCAAACTAGCGGAACATAACATGTCTGAGTTGCCAAAACGCTTCGAAAAACATATAGAAGTTATGAAGGAGTGTGGCTTTGCAGTAGATATATTGTCCGCAGAGACAGGATTATCTAAGCAGTTGACTAAGCAATTAATGCAAAAGGGCGCGGTTTGGCAAACACAAGGTAAAAAAACGCAGCGTTTGAGACGCACAAAAAAAATAGTAAAAACAAATACCACATTGCATCTTTACTATGATGAATTGGTTTTAGAGCGCAAACCTCCTGAACCGACGTTAATTAGCGATGAACATCGATATAGTGTCTGGCATAAGCCTTATGGTTTGTTATCACAAGGTTCAAAATGGGGTGACCATTGCACGATTACACGTTGGGCTGAGCAACATTTGTTGCCTCAGAGAAGCAGTTTTATTGTCCATCGCTTAGATAGAGCGGCAAATGGGTTAATCATTGTTGCTCATGAGAAAAAAGCAGCAGCAGCTTTATCAGCATTATTTCAGCAACGCGATATTGATAAACGTTATCAAATCTGGGTACATGGCAAATTCGAGGCCCCAGCGACGAAGAGTGCACCTTTTACTATTGAACAAGAAATAGAAGGCCGGCATGCAAAAAGTCATTTTATTTTCTTACAATATGATGCAGAGAAGGACCGTTCTCAACTTGAGGTCAGAATAGAAACAGGACGAAAGCACCAAATTAGAATACATAGTGCTTCAATGGGTTTTCCCGTCGTGGGGGATCGCTTATATGGCCATATAGGTGTGACGGGAAATTTACAGTTAATGGCCTATTATTTAGCGTTTAAATGTCCATGGACGCAGCAAAATAAAGTATTCAATTTAAAAAGTACAAAGATTGAAAAAAATAGTTAAAAGTGTAATTTAGCTTATATGAAAAGCAGTAAGAAGGAATAGCCATGACTGATTTCACACAAAAGAAGATTCGATCGGATGTCGAGTGGCTCGCTGCAGGTAACAGGGAACGTCGTTCGCATGAAAGGTGCGATGGCTATGATAGACGTGAAATGATCAGCTTCGTTCTAGAATAAGGCGATCGAGGTGGTCATCAAGTTCGTCGTAATAATGCCAACGCATGGCAGAATGATCGCGTCTTTTATGTTAAAACAACGATTAAATTCTGATAAAGGGTAGTGCTGCAACAGGCGTGTTCTCATGTAGATAATATACGAGGCAGATAATAAGCCTGACTGATTCCACGGGCAGCTAAAAATATTAGTAACGCAATCCATAAACCGTCATTTCCGTAGGGCTGTAGAATAAACCAAGCAGGCAAGTAACACACAAAAGCAGAAAGAAGCATTGTATTACGCATTTCTACGCTTCGCATGGCACCGATAAAAAGGCCGTCAAACAAATAACTCCAGACGCCGATAAGTGGTGCTATCACTAACCATATTAAATAGTCTTCTGCACTATGAATCACCTCAGGTATGGTTGTTAAAAGTTGAATAATATTTGAGCCAAATAGGCTATAGGTAAAGCTAAATAAAAGGGCAATCGCCACGGACCAAATAGCGGCATAGTGAAATCCTTTTTTTAATAAGGCTTGGTTTCCAGCACCAATAGCTTTACCAGTAATGGCCTCAGTTGCATTAGCGAAGCCATCTAAGAAAAAAGCCATAAAAGTAATAAAGTGTAATAACACTGCATTGGCCGCCAGTGTCACATCACCCTGCTTAGCCCCTTGTGCAGTGAAAAATGCAAAACAAAAGATGAGGCATAGGGTGCGAATGAAAATATTGCCATGCAGGTTGAGTAGGGTCCTCCATTTAAACGGGCTGTCAAAAGTGATTTTGTTAATTAGTGTAAAGCCACGACGCTTTATTAGGAAATAGGCAAGCGCAAGACCGAGGTACTCAGCAATAACTGAAGCAATGGCAACGCCTTCAACAGCGAGATTGAAAATAGTTACAAATAATAAGTCTAAAACGATATTACTGATATTGACGACCAAAATTAACCACAATGCAGCACGAGTGTCACTATGACCGATAAGCCAGCCTAAAATAACGTAGGTAGCCAGAATAGCGGGTGAGCTCCATATTCGAATAGTAAAATACTGTTGTCCTAATGTTGCAACGCCTTCACTACTTTCAATAACAGAAAAAGCAAGGTGCGAGAGTGGTACTTGGCAGAGGACTAGTACTACCGATATGACTAATGATAGTTTAAGTGTTTTTCGTAAAATAAACTGTGTTTCTAAACTGTTCCTCTCAGCGCGGCCAACAGCCTGTGCTGTTAACCCTGTCGTAGCCATTCTGAGAAAACCAAACCCCCAAAACAAAAAACTAAAAATCAGTGTACCAATCGCGATAGCGCCAACATAAGCTGGACTATCTAAGTGGCCAACAACGGCGGTATCAACCATCCCCAAAATAGGAATAGAGATATTGGCCAAAATCATGGGGCCTGCCAGTTGCCAAATTTTTCGGTGCGTAATACTGGAAGCGTCAGTGAGAGAATAAGACATTTAAAAATATAAAGCCACGTGCAAGCACGTGGCTTTAGCTTAAGTAAAAGAAAAATTAAACAAGTAGAGGAGCAATAACAAGGCTCACAATAGCCATTACATTAATCAAAATATTCATTGAAGGGCCTGATGTATCTTTCAAAGGGTCACCAACAGTATCACCAACAACAACTGCTGTGTGAACATCAGAACCTTTACCCCCTAAATTACCTTTTTCGACATGCTTTTTGGCATTGTCCCAAGCGCCACCGGCATTAGCCATCATCAAGGCCATCATTACACCGGTGATTAATGCACCACCTAACATGCCGCCTAATGCTTCGGGACCGATGCCAAAGCCGACAATGACAGGGGCCAGGATAGCTAACGCACCAGGCAAGACCATTTTATCTAAGGCTGCTTTTGTTGCGATATCCACACAGCGGGCTGTGTCGGGTTGTGCTGTGCCTTCTAATAGGCCAGGAATATCACGGAATTGGCGGCGTATTTCATGGATCATATCGAAGGCAGCATCACCAACAGCAGTCATCGTTAGAGCACTAACTAAGAATGGAAAAATACCACCTAAAAACATCCCAACTAACACAACAGGATTGTTAAGGAGTAATTGGAATTCACTGTCGCCAAGACTAATCGTCTCAATATAAGCACTGATTAATGCCAATGCAGCAAGGGCAGCAGCACCAATTGCAAAGCCTTTACCTATAGCAGCTGTTGTGTTACCTAACTCATCAAGGGAGTCAGTGATTTCACGTGTTTGTTCTTCCATTTCAGCCATTTCAGCAATACCACCTGCATTATCTGCCACGGGGCCATAGGCATCAATTGCCATGGTAATACCAACGGTAGCTAACATACCAACAGCAGCAATACCCACACCATATAACCCAGCATAATGACTAGAAACAAAGATGATGGTAGCAATGGTGAGAACAGGAATAGCAACCGATTGCATCCCCAGCGCAAGGCCACTAATCATAACCGTAGCAGGACCAGTCTCACCGTCTTTAGCGAGTTTTCTAACCGGTGGCCCACCTGTATAATATTCAGTCACTAAACCAATAATGATTCCACCTACAGCGCCAGATAAGACGGCCATCCAAAGGTTGAATGTGCCACCCATTGAGAAGATCAGAATTAAAGCCACAACAACAAAAATAGCAGAAGAGCCCATGGTCCCAATTCTTAAAGCGACTTCAGGGCTTTTGTCTGCAAAATGTTTAACAGCATAGATACCTGCGATAGAACACAGTAAACCGATAGAGGCTAGGGCAAGTGGCATAAACATGAGCGTTTGCTGGTTATCAGCCAGTTGATGGATAGCGGCTAAACTCATGGTGGATGCAATAGCGAGACTGGCAATCATTGAGCCACAATAAGATTCAAAAATATCAGAACCCATACCTGCAACGTCACCGACATTATCACCAACGTTATCAGCAATAACGCCAGGGTTACGAGGATCATCTTCAGGAATGCCTGCCTCAACTTTACCTACTAAATCTGCACCAACATCGGCACTTTTAGTGAAAATACCGCCACCCACACGTGAGAATAATGCAACAGAAGAAGCACCCATACCAAACCCATGGATGACATGCGCAGTATGCGGGTCAGAACCAAAAATTAAATATAAGATGCCTAAGCCAAGAAGCCCCATTGAAGCGACGGTCAATCCCATAATGGAACCACCGAAGAAAGCAACAGTTAATGCCTCTGAAGCGCCCTTATCTTGGGCAGCTGTAGCGGTACGAACGTTAGCCTGCGTCGCGGCGTACATCCCGATGTAACCAGCTGCACCTGAACATAAAGCACCAAGGAGAAATGCGAAGGCTGTTGTTCCGCCTAAATCACTCATCCAGATGGCTAACAGTACGATAGTGGAAAAAATAGCTAATCGCGTGTATTCAGCCTTCATGAAAACCATAGCACCGAGGTGTATTTGGTCCCCTATTTCAATCACTTTACCTGACCCTGCTGGTGCACTTTTAACCATGCCATAAACCAAATAAGCACAGTAAAGACCAATGACACCGAACAAAGCCGGCACGAAACTCAACACTGACATAAGCAGAACCCCATCTATAAAATTAGTAAATAGTGATATGAATAAACACGAACCCAATAATCAATTAATAAAGATAACGCTTCTTATACCTTGGATTGTATCAGCCTGTAAAGTTGTAAACAGCAAACTCATGAATCTGCTAGATTAGTGGGTCGTGATTGGATGGGTAAGTTTCGCCTTAATAGGCATATCCGTGGGCATCAGTACTGGCTTATCAAGGCTAGGTCGGGGCTTAGTTAGCGTGCCTGCTTTATCATATATTCTAAACTTTTATGGTATGCCAGAAACACATTTAATACATATCGCCGTTAGCACATCTTTGATGGCAATCATCGTGACTTCCTTTTCATCATTACTCGCACATCATCGCGGGGAAAATGTGGATTGACAACTGATGAAAAGGCTTTTTATAGGCCTAATAGTGGGTGGCTTTCTTGGCGCATATTTCGCGACCTTAATGTGCAGTCAATTGTTACAACGCTTTTTTGCTGTTTATGCTTTCTTGATGTCCATTAGGTTGTGGGTCTCAATACCTGTTTTAGAGATATCAACGCGCTTGTTAAAGCAGCCTTGTTTAGTTGTCTCTAGTGCTAGCTTTTGTGGTGTTTCCGCTTTGGCCGTGACGGGAGGAGGTACCATGGTTGTCCCGTATTTATTTTTGGCCGGACAAAAGATACAAACAGCCATAGGTACATCAGCCGCTTGCGCATTTTCAATCGCGGTTTCTGGGGTATTGGGTTTCATTGCTACGGGGCAACAACATCAAATAGCAGGAGAATGGCGAATAGGCTTCATTTATTGGCTAGCATTTTTAGGCTTGATTAGTATCAGTATGATATCTGCACCATTAGCAGTAAAATGGTCAAGAAATTATCCGCTGGTTTCATCAGAACGCTTGTTCTCGTTAGTATCGATGGCGGTATCGATATCATTGTTTTTGGTTAGGAGTGTGTGAATGAATAAATGGGTTTGTATGGTATGTGGCTTTATCTACGATGAAGAAAAAGGCCTACCTGAAGAGGGTATTACGCCAGGTACACGTTGGGACGATATACCTGATGACTGGCACTGCCCAGAATGTTCTGTCGGAAAAGAAGATTTTGAAATGGTGGTTTTAGAATAAGATGAAATGTGTATCTGAGTTTAATCAAGCATTAAATTCTTATATAATTATTTGATTTTATTCTTTGCTTATTTGGAGCACCATTTTATGAATCTTGACCGAGTTGGTTCAGGGAAAAATTTACCTGATGACATTAACGTAATTATTGAAATTCCATCCCATTCCGATCCGGTTAAATATGAAGTTGATAAAGAAACAGGCGCATTATTTGTTGATCGTTTCATGAATACGGCCATGTTTTACCCATGCAACTATGGCTATGTGCCCCATACCTTATCTGATGATGGCGATCCAGTAGATGTTTTAGTTATGAGCCCATACGCACTTATCAGTGGCTCAGTTGTACAATGTAGGCCAGTGGGTATGCTTAAAATGACAGATGAGTCTGGTGAAGATGCAAAGGTTATTGCAGTACCACACGATAAGTTGTACGACGATGTTAAAAACATCGAAGACGTATCACCCCGTTTATTAGATCAATTAGCGCACTTTTTTGAGCACTATAAAGATCTAGAAAAAGAAAAATGGGTCAAAATTGAAGGTTGGGTTGGACTTGAAGAAGCAAAAGCAGAAATTATGGAAAGCGTGAAACGCTTTAACGAGGCACCAGTTAAACCACAATTCTAACTTTATCATGCGTTTAGATACATTTATCGGCGGGCTGATATCTCATTAGACTCGCCGAGATTGTTTTTAGAGAAGGAAAATAATGACCAAACTCGTATTACAAGGCAATGCATTAACAAAAGATATTGCTTCAGATATCGCAGAAAAAGTAGCAGGCAGTCTTGACTATAAGCCCGACTTTTCAACAATTACAGTCACGCAACGGCTAGGACAGGAACAATTGAAAGCCCTTCGAGAAGACTATGCTTTTGATATTAATGAAATACCTGAAGAGTTTGATCCCAGTGAAGCCTCGCTATTGGTAATGGATATGGATTCAACGCTCATCAGTATTGAATGTGTTGATGAGATCGCATATTTTATTAATGCCAAACCACAAGTGTCTGCCATTACAGAAGCTGCAATGCGAGGTGAGATTGATTTTGAAACATCACTCCGGCAGCGCGTTGCCTTATTAAAAGGATTGGACTTTTCGGTATTAGAACAAGTGTTTGAACAACGTCTGAGTTTAAACTCAGGGGCGAAAACAATGCTTGAGGGCCTAAAACAGAAGGGCATCAAAACGGCACTAGTATCGGGTGGTTTCACCTTTTTTACGGAACGATTACAGCAACAATTAGGTCTAGATTATACCTTGGCAAATATGCTCGCTTCACAGGATGGCAAATTAACGGGCGAAGTTGAAGGAGAAATCTGTGGTGCACAAGCCAAAGCAGATTTTCTATTGCAGCAATGCCAACAACTGGGTATTTCACCATCACAGACTGTTGCGATGGGAGACGGAGCAAATGATCTGGTCATGATGAAAGAGGCTGGGCTTAGTATTGCTTATCATGCGAAGCCAGCTGTACAGGCACAGGCTATGACCCAGTTAAACCATTGTGGTTTAGAAGGCGTATTGGGACTATTGCAGTAAGGTTTTAACTAGCATAAGCTTGAAATTGGTATGGAGATCCCCACTTATGCGAACGAGGATCAGATTTTTTAATAAAAGAGGTAGTACGATGGATGTGATGGACCGGATTAAGCAGGCGATTGAGTCTAATAACGTTATTTTGTTTATGAAGGGAACACCAGATTTTCCACAATGTGGATTCTCTAGTCGTTCTTCAGCAGCATTAACAGAATGTGGCCAAGAATTTGCTTATATCAACGTGCTGGCAGAACCAGAAGTACGGGAAAACTTACATCGCTTTGCTGACTGGCCAACGTTCCCACAATTGTATATTGGTGGTGAGTTAGTGGGCGGTTGTGACATCGTAATGGAGCTATACGAATCAGGCGAATTAAAAACAATGGTTGAACAAGCAGGCAAATAATCGAAATGAGTGAAGAATACGATCATGATTGGCAAGGGGAGAGCGGTCTAACCGTTTCACCCGTTAAGCCGGACTTAAAACAACCTCCAAAATATCGGGTGTTGATGTTAAATGACGACTATACCCCAATGGATTTTGTGATCGAAATATTGGAAGGTTTATTCAGCATGGAGCGTGAGAACGCGACACGTACGATGATGCAAGTCCATACCGAAGGTTATGCACAATGCGGTATGTACACGTTTGAAATTGCAGAAGCAAAAGTAGAACAGGCGAATAGTTATGCGCAACAGCATGGTCATCCCTTGCAATGTACGATGGAAGAAGAATAAATCACTGGGTGAACAAGAGGTCACATAATGCTAAGTAAAGAGCTAGAACAAACATTAAGCCAAGCATTTAGTCATGCACGTAAATCAGCACATGAGTTTTTGACTGTCGAACATTTACTTCTAGCACTATTAGAAAATGGCCAAGCGCTCGCAGTCCTAAAAGTATGTGATGTCAACATCACAACATTGAGACAAGAACTGTCAGATTTCTTAGCTGACAATTTACCCACCTTATCAGAAGAAGCAGAACGTGAAACGCAGCCGACACTGGCATTTCAGCGTGTACTTCAGCGTGCAGTTATGCATGTGCAATCGTCAGGCGGAACCGAAGTGACCGGAGCTAACGTTTTGGTTTCTGTTTTTTCAGAACAACGATCACAAGCGGTTTATTTTTTACAGAAACAAGATGTCATGCGGCTGGATGTGGTCAATGCCATTAGTCAAGGGGCGGAAAATGATCTGCTTGAATTACAATCAGAGGAAAGTGAAGAAGCGATAAGCCAAGAGTCAAGCGAGCAAGATAGCAAAAACCCACTCGCAATGTATGCATCAAACTTAAATACCTTGGCATTAGCCGGTAAAGTTGATCCCTTGATTGGGCGAGAACATGAGATAGAACGAACGCTACAAATTTTATGCCGTCGTCGCAAAAATAACCCCTTATTTGTAGGTGAAGCGGGTGTTGGTAAAACAGCATTGGCAGAAGGTTTAGCCAAACGTGTTGTCGAAGGGCAAGTTCCAGAGGTACTTGAAAATTCGGTGATTTATTCCCTCGATATGGGAGCGTTAGTCGCAGGTACAAAATACCGTGGTGATTTTGAAAAGCGTTTAAAAGCATTATTGAAAGAAATAAAAAAGCAGCCTGATGCGATTTTATTTATTGATGAAATTCATACATTAATTGGCGCTGGTTCTGCTGGTAATTCTGCTATGGACGCTGCCAACCTATTGAAACCGTTACTGGCATCAGGTGAGCTTAAATGTATGGGTTCAACAACCTATCAAGAATACCGTGGTATTTTTGAGCATGACCATGCCTTAACGCGTCGTTTCCAGAAAATAGATGTGCCAGAACCATCAGTTGAAGAAACCAAGCAAATTCTGAAAGGCTTGAAATCAGGTCTAGAAGAACATCATGATGTACGCTACACAACTGCGGCTATCGAACAAGCAGCAGAACTATCTGATCGCCACATAAACGATCGTTATTTACCCGATAAAGCCATAGATGTATTAGATGAAGTAGGTGCTGCACAACGAATTTTACCTAAATCTAAGCGCAAGAAAAAAATCGGTGTCAGTGATGTGCAAAGTATTGTTGCTAAGATTGCTAGAATTCCAGCGAAGACAGTCAATAACACAGATAAAGACAATCTCAAGAACCTTGAGAAAAACCTCGAGCATGTCATTTTCGGTCAAGGGGAAGCGATTTCAGCCTTATCTTCTGCTATTAAAATGGCCAGATCAGGTTTAGGTCACCCAGAACGCCCAACAGGGGCTTTTCTATTCACAGGGCCTACAGGTGTCGGTAAAACCGAAGTTACACGACAATTGGCTCATAATTTAGGTGTCGAACTAATTCGTTTTGATATGTCTGAATATATGGAAAGCCATACTGTTTCTCGACTTATTGGTGCGCCACCAGGCTATGTTGGTTACGATCAAGGTGGGCTACTAACAGAAGCCATTAATAAACAGCCACACGCAGTACTACTACTGGATGAAATCGAGAAAGCTCATCCAGATGTGTTCAATTTGTTACTACAAGTGATGGACCATGGCACACTGACGGATAACAATGGTCGTAAAGCTGATTTCCGTCATGTGGTCTTAGTCATGACCAGTAATGCGGGCGCACACGAAATGGGTCGTTCGTCGATGGGCTTTACCCAACAAGATCATCAAGCTGATGGAATGGAAGTGATTAAACGTGCCTTTACACCTGAGTTCCGTAATCGCTTAGATGGCATCATCCAATTTAAATCGTTGGCGAAAGACGCTATTTTACGTGTTGCAGATAAAGCAGTTCTAGAGCTTGAAATGTTATTACAAGACAAACAGGTCACATTAGAAATTGAAAATGATGCTCGAGAATGGCTGGCTGATAATGGCTACGATATGAGTATGGGCGCAAGACCAATGGCGAGATTAGTACAGGAAAAAATTAAGCGGCCACTTGCTGATGAGTTACTATTTGGTCGTTTGAACAAAGGCGGTCATGTCCGTGTTGTCCTGAACGAAGGAGAGCTCGAGCTCGAGTTTGAAAACGAAATCGAATCAGTCTAAAAAGGAAGTCTTGTTTTTAGACTGATAGTAGCCACTATCGCCGATTGTTACCAAAAAAATATCAAGATAAAAAGCTTGACAAATCGATAGTTATTCACGCGTACTATGCGTAGTGTCATAAAACTATCACAAAGTAACGCTAAGCTGTTGATTAATAAAATACTGTTTGTAAACCATTGATTTTATTGATATTAAAATCATTGGTTAAAAAGTAACCAATTTAAGCTGATCGCTTATGTATGAATACTTTAAGGAACACCGAAAGACTTAATCACAGAGTTATCCACAGAAATTGTGAGTAACTTTATAGTTTTATGAGAAAGTTCCCTAAGGCTAGAAAAAATTAAAGCTCAATGCCTTTTTGAGCTTGGATACCAGCCCTAAAAGCATGCTTAACGTCTTCGATACGACTCACAGTATCACCAGCTTCAATAATGGCATCTGGTGCACCCCGGCCAGTAATGATCACATGCTGCATGGCGGGGCGTTGAGCAATATCATTTAATATACTGTCTGTCTCTAAATAACCCATTTTGAGTACAATATTAAGTTCATCGAGTAAAACCATATCAATAGAAGGGTCCTGTAAGAGTTTTTGGCAAACGGACCAACCGGCTTTAGCCGAAGCGATATCTTGCTCTAAATTTTGCGTGTCCCAAGTAAAGCCGTCGCCCATAATATGGTAATCGACCTCATCAGGAAACCGTCTAAAAAAGGCTTCTTCACCGGTGCTAAAAGCACCTTTGATAAATTGGATAATACCGACTTTCATATTATGGCCCAGTGCTCGCGCAACCATGCCAAAGCCAGAAGAACTTTTCCCCTTACCATTACCAGTAATAACAAGTAAGAGTCCTTTATCTTTGTTAGCTTTTTGAACCTGTTTATCTACAACGTCTTTTTGACGCTGCATTCTCTTTTTGTGACGTTCAGGTCTATTGTTGACCATAGTATTATCCATTAGAAAAGAAAGGTTATTAAAGAATGGACACCTTCTGCTCCAGAAAGTGTCCATTTGGCTGATAATTAAATCTGTGAAGAGAGAGTTTACATGTGTGGCCGGTAATGTAATGACATCAAGAAGTTAGCGCCGTCGGTATTGTAACCAGAGACTTCTTCATATTCTTGGTTGAAGAGGTTTGCTATTTTTAATTGTAAGTGTAAGTTTCTAATAACCTTATAATTTCCGACTAAATCTACAGTTGTATAGGGCGCTAATCGTCGACTATTCGCTGAGTCATCGAACCGTCGGCCGACAGTATAAATTTTAGTAGCAAGAGAATAACAGCCAAATGACTTATAGCCATTTAACGTAAAGGAGTGTTCAGCACGTCTGGCTAAAACATTGCCTTCATTAGTAACTGATGAGCGGTTTTCTGGTTCAGCAAGTGTTAGTTGACTATCAAACTCGATACCAACTATTTGTTTTTGAGCTGTAAACTCAGCGCCTCTGATACGTGCTTTCGAAATATTTTGTGGGATAAAAAAGCTATCAAGAGAGATAAAATCATTAATGTGAGTTTGGTAGATGGCTAAAGACCAATTGGTATTAAAGTGTGACCCGGATAACCCAATCTCGTAACTTTTAGATTCTTCTGGCTCTAAATTTGGGTTAGCACCAAATGGTGAATATAAGTCAACAAAAGAGGGTGCAGTGTAGGCCGTACCATAAGAAACGTATGCTCTTAGAGCATTTGAAACTTGATGGCCAAAGGCAACATTACCAGTTGTATGATGCCCAAATTGGTCATTATCATCAACACGTAGTGCTATACGGTAATCACTATTGCCAAATTGGCCTACTAATTGGCTAAAATAGGCCCTGTTATTAGATTCGTCTTCATTAAAATCATTCGTCGTATCAATTTTGTCATTTTCAAAATCAAAACCAAGACTCAACAAGGTGCCAGCATCAAGTTTAAAATCATTTTGTAAGCTAAAGTAGTTTTTTTCGTTATCAGTAAAGTTAACGTCAACACCATCTTTATTATTTTCAGACTCTACTTTCCCTTGGCTAAGTGAACTAGTGATAGACCAACTAGGAGTAATTTCGCTATCCAAACGCATGCCGAGAGTATGTTGCAAAAAATCAGTCTGATTACCTACAAAAATCGAACCATCAAATTCAGTTTCACCTTCGCTGTATAGATTAAAAATCTCAATATTGGTCCGTTCGGTAAATTGATGGCCAATATGTACTGATAGGTTCCGGTTTTGGTATGCATCATTATCAGGTTCATTGGTAAAGCAGCCAATAAAAAACCTGCCACTCCGGCCATCACAGCTGTTAAAGCCATCACTTTCTTTATAGCCTGCACCTACATTAAACCAAGTATTGTTGTTACCACCTGAAATTGAGAAATTGGCGAGTTTAGTGCTGTGCGTGCCATAGCCAATAGAAAGGTGAGGGGTTAATGAATTGCTTTTAGCTTGTTTTGTGAAAATTTGAATAGTACCCCCAATTGATTCTGATCCATAAAGGCTAGATTGTGGACCACGTAAGAGTTCAATCCTTTCAATATGCTCTAGTGGAATATGTTCAAGCTGAGGAGCTCCAAACTCACTTGTAGCGAGTTTAATGCCATTGAGTAAGATTTGAGTATGATTAGAATCAGTGCCACGAATAAAAAGGGAGGTTAATTTTCCAGTACCTCCTGTATTAGCTATATCCACCCCAGGTAATGACGATATAGCTTCTGTAAGCGTTTGATAGTTGAAACGTTCAATATCTCGTCGAGTAACGACTGAAACAGATGACAGTAAGCGAGCAGCAGGAATATCTGTCCTATGAGCTGAGACAATCATTGTGTCGAGTTGAGTTTCGTTAGCGGAAACTGGCGTCGACATAAGTATGGGTAGTAGTGATAAAGCAATAAAGCGGGATGACATAGTGTTGAGCCCCTAGTTTTGACTTGTTATTTGTAACAAGTAATTTCAATTAACCAAGACACAGCACAAGGAAGGCACCAGATATACTGATTCCTATTACCCAGAGTTCGCCCGCCGCGAATTGGTCGCATTCACACCAGGCCGGTCTCCGGACTTATGAGGATCAAAACAATTGGCCTTCCCATGTTAAAACACAGTGGCGAAATCAGTTGCTTCACTCAATTACCGTTGCGGGGGCAGTATTGGATTTTTTACACCAACTTCCCGATTATCCATCTATTCATTGCTGAACAGAGGCACCTAATGTGCGAGGAAGAGTAGTGTTTAAAAAAAATATTGTCAATATCTATCCTCTAGGATGAGTTGATAAAATAGCAAAATGATGCAGCCATTGATAACCCAGGCACAAGCTTGAAATAGGAAAGAAAAGAATTTAAGGTACAAAACATGCTTAAGTCATTATTAACATGATAGATTCGACTCCGAACTCGAAGTAGATGATACCCAAAGTATGGAAGACCCATCTATAACAAAATCACTAACGGGGTTGTCAGTAAGGAGTGGGAGAATACGATACCGGGATATTTGTGGTGAGACGGATTTCGAATTTGAGACTGAGCTGGAGAGGAGGCTAAAGAAGAGCTGAGAGTAGATGCCGAGCTCGCACCTGGTTGAAGTTCAGACAGAACTAAAAGAAGATCCAGAAACCGGTGAAGAGCCTGAGGTTGAAGAAGATCCAGAAATTGCGGCAGAACCTGAAGTTGATGAAAGTGCTACAGCTATAGACGAACAAGTTATAGAGTCTGAAGTAAGGAAAGAAGAACAAACGGACGTAGCTGAATCTTTACCTTCGAAAGCTGAGGCGGCAGATTTTGATTTTCTAGCGTTCAATCAAGGCCCTTTGCCTGATGAAGATACTTTAGATGAATTATTAATGAATGTCTGGCAAAGTGAAGTCGAAACGAAAGATCCACCCAAAAATAAATAGCAGTGTATTGGACATAAAATCAATTTAACGTGATTCACTCTTGCTAGCATATAATAAACGCCTTAGTTCTTGACCCAGAGCAAAACACAGCAAAAGGAAGTGAGCATGACCGAAAAGGTTTATGAAGTTGCGGTTAATGGTGGTGGTGTCTGCGGAACGGCTTTACTGTATATGCTGGCCGAATATACGGATATTGACGATATTATTCTGATAGAATAAAACGATGCTTTAGCAAAAGTTAACTCTAATGGCCGTAATAATAGCCAAACATTGCATTGTGGGGATATCGAGACAAACTGTGGCTTAGAAAAGGCAACTAAAGTTAAAAATGCCGCCGTTATGGTGGTGAATTACACAGAAGCATTAGATACGCGTGAGCATGTAATCTATAAATTCCAAAAAATGGTCATAGGTGTAGGCCAAAAAGAATGCGATCAGTTAAGAGAACGGCTTAACAACTTTAAAACAGTTTTCACCAGTCTACAATTATTAGAAAAAGAACAAGTTTCTGAGATTGAACCGAATGTCGTGCTTATCAATGGAGAAATACGCCCAGAACCATGTATCGCACTGGCTGTGTTAGATGAATATAGTGCGGTCGACTTTAATCGATTAGCAGAATTTTTTGCTCAACAAGCACAAACAGTCGACGATAAAAATATACAGATACAATTAGGCAGCCACGTCGACAAGATCGAAGAAAGAGATGGCGTATTTTCTATAGAAACAGCGCAAGGCGCAATTAAAGCCAAAGCTGCAGTTAGCCAGTGAGTAACATACATTAACTGAAATGAAATCATCACCTTATATCACGGTTGAAGGCATGGTACGGCTTAATGAAGAACTAGAAGAACGTTGGCAGCGTCGACGTGATGTTGTAAAGGCACTATCGGCCGCGGCAGCAGAAGGCGATCGTTCAGAGAATGCAGAATATATTTACCGTAAGAAAGAACTGAAAGGAATAGATCGCCGCATTCGTTACTTACAAAAAAGAATGCCAGATCTTCGTGTAGTGTCCGACAAACCGGATGTTCAAGAAGTTATTTTTTTCGCTGCGCGGGTCACATTAGAAACTGAAGCGGGCGATGAAGTTGAATATCGTATAGTTGGTCCAGATGAAATTGACCATGAAAAGGGCAACATCAGCCTAGACTCACCACTTGCCCAAGCCTTGTTAAAAAAGCAGGTTGACGATGAGGTGACGATTCATATACAACAAGGCCGTAAAACCTACGCTATTCTTGCGGTTCACTATTAGAATTGGCCGAAAGACTTAAAATTTTCCACTGTCAATGGCAATATAAATCAAGCTATCAGGTCCTTCAATCACATTACGAATACGCTCTTCTCATACGCTTAATAATCGGGTTTCATCAATAATGTTTGATGTATTTGTAGGTGTGACTTTGTTTAAATGTCGTAAATTTAAGGCGCCAGAAAAAAGTTGTCCTTTCCATACAGGAAAATCATCCCTTTTATATCGCATCAAGCTACTAGGTGCTATAGAAGGTGTATAGACTTTAAGCGGTTGCTCAATGCCTGTTTTATGCGTGCCTTAACCCACAGCAAAAGGACTGGCATATTCCTTGTAGTAGGATATGGTGGGCCAGCTATAATTTTTGCCTTTCTTAACGAGGTTAATTTCATCGCCGCCGCGAGGTCCAGCTCATTTGACCAAAGTACGTTTGTCTCCAAATAGAAAAACAGGCCTCAGGAACTACACGACAACATAGAACAACCGGCACGTTCCCGCGCCCAATCTGGTCGTTTAACTGCATACTGGGCTTTATCGGGTTGCTCATCATAAGGATACCTAAAGACTTCGAGTAATTCATTTACCAGACTAAAATCACCTTGCTCAGCTTTGTCCGTTGCTATTTGAGCGAGATAATTTCTAAAGACATATTTTGGGTTGACTTTATTCATTGCAACTTTTCTTTCTATATCGTAAGTGCCATCTTGACGAATACGTTGTTGGTATTGCCTTAGCCATTGGCAAATGGCTGCTTTGTTATCTAGCGTCAATTGGTCCTCGACATAATAGGCATCAGAAATAGCGGAAAGCAGTTGTTCATCTGTCTGATATTGTGTTTCAGTACTTAAGTCTGCAAGTCCACGATAAAATAAGGTCATATCTGTCTCAACCAACTGCAAAACTTTATGTAGTTCGCTGACGAGATTGGCATCATCAACTTGGTAAGCTTTTAACCCTAACTTAGCTGCCCGCATAGCCTCAAGTTGTGATGCATATTCATGTGCATAGTCATTAATTGATTGTCCTAATGATTCAGCATCTTCAATTAATGGGTAAATGGCATTGGCTAATTGAACTAAATTCCATTGGGCAATTTGGGCTTGCTGGCCATAACGATATCGACGGTTAGTCGCATCGGTCGTATTAGGTGTCCAGTTTGGGTCATAATTATCAAGCCAGCCATAGGGACCATAATCGATTGTCAAACCTAAAACAGACATATTATCGGTATTCATCACACCGTGAACAAATCCGACGCGCATCCAATGAACAATCATTTCAACTGTGCGTTGGCATACTTCATCAAACCATTGTAAATAAATGTCACGGCTGGGTTTACCAAGATGGGAAAAATCTGTTTCGATAGTGTAGTCGACGAGTTTTTTCAAGGTCTCTGTATCATCTTGAGCAGCAAAAATTTCATAACTGCCAAATCGTAGAAAGGAAGGAGAAACACGACAAACAATTGCCCCTGGTTCAGGTTTAGGGTTTCCGTCATAAAACATATCGCGAACAACCTCTTCACCAGTTGTAACCAGACTCAAAGCGCGGGTTGTGGGCACACCAAGGTGGTACATCGCCTCGCTACAGATAAATTCGCGAACTGATGAGCGTAAGACAGCCAAGCCATCGGCAGTACGGGAGTAGGGTGTTGCGCCTGCACCTTTGAGTTGCAAAATATGGTGTTCACCAGCGCTATTAGTAACCTCACCTAAATTAATAGCACGGCCGTCGCCTAATTGTCCTGCCCAATGACCGAACTGATGGCCGCCATAACACTGTGCATATGGTGTCATATCATTAAGCAATTGATTACCTGCAAAGATTTGCGTAAACAAGTCTGATTGACAATCAGAAGCTGAAAGTTCTAACTGTTCAGCTAACTCTTTCGAATAAGCAATAAGTTGAGGCGAACTTACAGGGGTAGGGTTAACATAAGAGAAACAAGCAGAAGCGACCTGACGACGATGATTATCTTTTATTGGATCAGCAGGTAATTGCTTCACAAAGCGTGGGTCGAAACGTAGTTTAGAGAACGTAAACTCAGGATTGTTTTCCAAAATGGTCTCATTATTGATTAAACTCAGGATGACTATTAGAACAAAGAAACACAAGAAAAAATAGGGGAGATAAGGGTGTTAATTGGTTACCTAAAGAAATTAAAAACCATGAATACCGTGTGGATATGACACCAGCCGGTGTACAAGAACTAGTTCAGCAAGGCCATGAAGTGCTTATCGAACATCTTGCAGGGAATGTAATGGGTTTAAACGATGAACTATACGAACAAGCTGGCGTAACCGTCATTAATTCTGCTAAATCAATACATGACAGGGCAGAACTGATTGTTAAAGTGAAAGAGCCTCAGCCACAAGAAAGACGATGGCTGAGACCCGGGCAAATTTTATTTACCTATCTTCATTTAGCAGCTGATAAGCAGCAAACACAAGACTTGCTGGATTCAGGTGATACTTGCATAGCTTATGAAACGGTCACTAATAAACGAGGTGGTTTGCCTTTACTAGCACCGATGAGTGAAATAGCAGGGAAATTATCTATCCAAATGGACTGTCGTGTATTAAAAAATAGCGATGCGATCAAGCCTCTATGCTGATACAGAAATTAATAATAGGCTCGGAGTAGAAAAATTTGTTTCTTGGGCTAAAAATTATGTAAGTAAAAGTGCGGAACTGAAAGTGTATGGAGACTTAATCTCAGCGTCAGTCTATCTAAATCCTGAGGGGTAGAGGCTGCGATATAACTAGGGTAGCTTTAACCATGTACGCACATAACAAACCACTGCAAGATATGGGAGATGAGAACTGTCGTAAATAGAATGCTTATTTAACTTTCATCCCAGCTTGAGCACCCTGATCTAGGTTCAAAATAAACAGATCTTTACCTCCTGGGCCTGCAGCTAACACCATACCTTGAGATAAACCAAAACGCATCTTGCGTGGTGCTAAATTTGCGACCATCACCGTTTGTTTTCCGATAAGGTCTTTCGGTGAATAGGCAGACTTTATCCCAGCAAATACCTGACGTTGTTCCAAGCCCATATCTAAGGTTAACCTTAGTAATTTATCAGCTCCTTCAACATGTTCCGCGTTGATAATTTTCGCAACACGCAAATCGATCTTGGCAAACTCATCATAACTAATTTCATCAGCGATAGCTGGAATAACGGTATTTTCGGGCGTGGCTGCTTTTAACGGTTTAACCCCGACTAAATTTTCTTTCGAATCATTTTGAATAGCTTCAATTTTATCAGTTTCAATACGTGTCATCAGCGGTTTAAACTTATTGATTTTATGACCAAGTAAAGGAGTCGAAACAGCTGACCAAGTGAGCGCATCAATATTCAAAAAGGCTTCAGCCTGTTCTGCCGTTTGAGGCAATACTGGCTTTAAGCAAACAATCAGTACACGAAATAGGTTAATCCCGACTGTGCAAATATCATGGACGGCTTGGTCTTGACCTTCTTCCTTAGCCAAAGCCCATGGTTTTTTATCATCAATATACTGATTGGCTTTATCAGCTAATGCCATAATCTCACGCATGGCACGACCAAAGTCTCGGTTTTCCATCATTGTTGCGATTGCATCAGTTTCATTGACAAAACTATCAAATAAAGCGGGCTCAGATAAGCTGCTTGATAATTTGCCATTAAATTGTTTTTTGATAAAGCCTGCACAGCGACTGGCAATATTAACCACTTTACCGATTAAGTCAGAATTGATACGACTTTGGAAGTCTTCTAAGTTAAGGTCAATATCTTCAATACCTGGACCCAATTTGGCGGCAAAATAGTAGCGTAAATATTCTGGGTTTAAATGATCAAGGTAGGTACGTGCTTTGATAAAAGTACCACGCGATTTGGACATTTTTTTGCCATCAACAGTTAAGAAACCATGCGCAAAAATGTGATTAGGTAGGCGGAAACCAGCACCTTGCAACATGGCCGGCCAGAATAGGGCATGGAAGTAGATAATATCTTTACCGATAAAATGAACCATCTCAATATTACTATCGGCTTTCAGATATTCATCGAAGTCGAGGTTGGTACGGTCACAGTAATTTTTAAAACTGGCTAAATAGCCAATGGGTGCATCCAACCAGACATAGAAAAACTTATCGGGTGCATCTGGAATTTCAAAGCCAAAATAAGGGGCATCACGAGAAATATCCCAATCACGTAATCCACCTTCAAACCATTCCTTGAGTTTTTGAGCAACTTCAGTTTGTATATGGTCACCTTCACGAAACCACGTTTTAAGTTGTTCTTCAAAATGCCCTAATTTAAAAAAATAATGTTCAGATTCTTTGGTAATGGGCGTCGCACCAGAAATGGCTGAAATGGGGTTAATCAAATCGGTAGGATCATACGTTGCACCACAAGCCTCACAGTTATCACCATATTGGTCAATAGCACCACATTTAGGACATTCACCTTTAATAAAACGGTCGGGTAGAAACAGCTCTTTTTCCGGATCATAGGCCTGTTCAATCGTTCTCGTTTCGATATGACCTGCATCACGGTTAGCGAGATAAATTTGATTGGCTAAGGCTTGATTTTCATCACTATGGGTGCTGTGAAAATTATCAAAGCCGATCGAAAATTCTGCAAAGTCAGCTTGATGTTCTTTTTGAACGTCCGCGATCAATTGTTCTGGTGTAATACCTTGATTTTGTGCCCGTAACATGATCGGTGTGCCATGCGCATCATCAGCACAAACATAGTGACATTCGTGACCGCGCATTTTTTGGAATCTTACCCAGATATCAGTTTGAATATACTCCACCATATGCCCTAAATGAATGGAACCATTGGCATAAGGGAGAGCACTTGTAACCAGAATTTTTCTTTGCATGAGTCGACCAAGAAGTGGGTAATAAAACCCGATAAAGATAACAGAAAGTCTTAGATGACACCATTGAGTTGGCAAACAATTACCCTAGGTTTGCAATATGAAACACTTTGAATTAGATTAATTACGAGGCCCACATTTGGAGCCATAATATTTTCAGCATGTCTATCAAAGGGAAAAGATGGAACTGACACTAAATGACATTCATCGTGATGCCATAGAATCAGCTCTAGCCAAAGCACGGCAATACCGTTCTTTATTAGAACCTGAAATTGCTGAGAGTATTTGCCTTGATATCCTTAAAGTTGATGACAATAATCAACAAGCTCTTATTATTTATATTTTGGCGTTAACAGATCAGTTACATCAGACTGAGAAACAATCCCAGATTAAACAAATACAAAAAACAATTCTACGTTTAGAAAGTGAGTATGAACGTCATTACTACACCGGCATCATGAATGAACGCCGTGCACGTTTTTTAATCAGTCAACCGATGTCACATAGCTTTGCCTATGACTATTTTATCGAAGCCATAGAAGCCTATCGCCAAGCAGAACCCATCAGTCCAGAACAGAACGATGATGCTATTTTGCGACAAAATAGCTGTACCAGAACGATTGAAAAAGAAAAACTTCAGCCTAGACAAGACAGTGAAGATATTCTTGTCGACATGGAAAGTTGAAATATGCGCGTTATGCAACTACAGAAACGCTTGATGGCTGTAGCTGGTATAGTGATATTCGTTTACCTCATCGGTCACATGCTATCAAATTTAACCTTCTTTTCAGAAGAATTATTTAATCGCTTTTATGACTGGTACAACGGTGGCGTTGTCAGGTGGTTGGTATTACTTATCATTATTATCGTGCTCGCAATACATGTCAGAACCGGACTCAAAATTCGTGATATCAACGCGAAAGCAAGAACAGTAGATTATTTCTGGCAAGACGGCTTTAAAATTCCAGCAAAGCTCGTCACATTCAGTGTTTTATTCTTATTAGCATTCATTATTATTCATATTGTCCAAACTTTATTGTTTGCTACGGTAGATCCTTATAGAGAAACAGTAACACTTTTTCAGTCCTTCTGGATGTTAGGGTTTTACATGGCAGGCTTGTTTGTATTAACGATGCATTTGCAGCACTCCCTGGCAAATGTACTCCAAACATTGGGTAAAACATCTTTTACCTGTCAATACTTGGCGTGGGCGGTGACACTGTCTATTACGTGTGGCTTGGCTATTGTGCCGCTATATATTTACTTTGGGTTGTCATGACTGATTACGTAATGGAAAGCCAAACCCCGAAAGGAAACATTGAAAATAGGTGGACTCAGCATAAATTTAATCTCAAAATCGTCAGCCCAGCGAACAGGAAAAAATATACCGTTATTATTGTTGGCACTGGTTTGGCTGGTGCATCAGCAGCGGCTTCTTTAGGAGAAATGGGTTACAACGTTAAAACATTTTGTTTTCAAGATAGCCCAAGACGTGCGCATAGTATTGCTGCACAGGGCGGTATTAATGGCGCGAAAAATTATCAAAATGATGGTGATAGCGTTTGGCGCTTATTTTATGACACTATCAAAGGTGGAGACTTTAGGGCGCGCGAGTCCAATGTTTTCCGTTTGGCTGAACTCAGTAATAACATCATCGATCAAGCTGTGGCACAAGGGGTACCTTTCGCACGTGAATACAGTGGTTACTTGGCGAACCGTTCTTTTGGTGGCGCTCAAGTGTCGCGCACCTTCTACGCACGTGGGCAGACAGGGCAACAATTATTACTCGGTGCCTATCAAGCGATGAGTAAAGAAATCGATGCAGGGTCAGTGACACACCGCTCACGCTGTGAGATGCAAGATGTGATCATGATTGAAGGTAAAGCTAAAGGAATTGTGACACGCGATCTTGTGACAGGTGAACTTGAAAGCCATATGGCTGATTGTGTTGTCCTGTGTACAGGAGGCTATGGCAATGTCTTTTACTTATCAACGAATGCTAAAGGCTGCAATGCTTCTGCAGCATGGCGAGCACACAAAAAAGGGGCTTTATTTGCCAACCCAAGTTTTACGCAAATACACCCAACCTGTGTTCCGCAACATGGCACATTACAGTCTAAGTTGACTTTGATGAGTGAGTCTCTACGTAATGATGGGCGAGTTTGGGCACCCAAAAATGCTATGGACTGTGATAAAAGGCCGGAAGATATTGCTGAACAAGATCGCGATTATTTCTTAGAAAGAATGTATCCCGCTTTTGGCAATTTAGTCCCAAGAGATATCGCATCACGTGCTGTGAAATTAATTTGCGATGAAGGCCGAGGCGCAGGTCATGAAATAGAAGGAAAGAAGCTCGGTGTATACCTCGATTTTGCTAAGGCTATTTCCGAACAGGGCGAAGATGCCATTCAAGAAAAGTATGGCAATTTGTTTGAGATGTATCAGCAAATTACTAACGAAGACCCGAATCAAACGCCGATGCGAATTTATCCCGCGGTACATTACACCATGGGTGGCTTGTGGGTGGATTACAATCTGATGACATCAACGGATGGTTTATTTGCAGCGGGAGAAGCCAATTTCTCTGATCATGGTGCGAACCGATTAGGTGCAAGCGCTTTGATGCAAGGACTAGCGGATGGCTATTTTGTATTGCCGGCCACGATATCTAATTATCTAGCCCAACAAAAGCCGCTCGACTTGAGTAAAAAATATCCTGAAGCAGCTGAAACAATTGCCGTCAGTCAAGCCAGAATAGATCAATTACTCAATGCACCTGACCCTCAGAAGACACCTGACGAGTTCCACCGCCAATTGGGCAATATCATGTGGGATGCTTGTGGCATGGTCCGTGAGAAAGGCCAATTAGAGTCAGCGATTACTGAAATAAAGGCATTGCGTGAACAGTTCTGGCAGCAGGTCAAAGTGACCGGTGATGATAAAGACTTAAATCAAACGCTTGAACGCGCTGGTCGTATCGCTGACTTTATGGAGCTAGCAGAATTGATGTGTATTGATGCACTCACACGAGAAGAGTCATGTGGTTGCCATGCCAGATCTGAACACATTAGCGAAGATGGTGAAGCACAACGACACGATGAAGATTTCTCACATGTTTCAGCTTGGCAATATAGCGGACATATCAGTATGCCAGTGCTGTATAAGGAAGAGCTTAACTTCGAATTTGTCAGACCCAACACAAGAAATTACCGATGATTTTCACTTTACATATCTGGCGACAAAAAAATGCGATAGCGCAAGGCTATTTTGAGCAATATCAAATGGATGTCAGCGAAACCACTTCGTTCTTAGAAATGATGGATGGCTTAAATGAGCAACTCATCAGTAAGGGTCATGATGCCATTGCCTTTGATTTCGATTGTCGTGAAGGAATATGTGGCACTTGTAGTTTAGTCATTAATGGTGCACCCCATGGTAAACAGACCGCAACAACGACCTGCCAAGTGTATATGCGTGACTATGCTGATGAACCCGAACTATGGATAGAGCCTTGGCGTGCAACCGCATTTCCAGTGATTAAAGATTTAATTGTTGATCGCTTGGCATTCGATAAAATCATCAACTCAGGCGGTTATATTGCGACGCGAACAGGTTCGGCTTGTGAAGCCAATACGATTGCGATACCAAAAGAAACGGCTGATGATGCATTTGATTCTGCCACCTGTATTGGCTGTGGTGCATGTGTTGCTGTCTGCCCTAATGCGTCAGCGACTTTGTTTGTTGCTGCAAAAGTCAGCCATTTATCAAGCCTGCCACAAGGTGAGGTTGATTCTCAGAGAGCCAAAAAAATGTTAACCGAAATGGAAGAACAAGGTTTCGGAACATGTAGTAATTATCGCGAATGTGAAAGCGCATGCCCTAAAGAAATCAGTGTGTCGACGATTACACAAATGAACAAATTATTGTATGAAAACAAGTAGCTACCTATCCCCTAAAGCAAAGCGCGTTCATCAATAAGAACTATGGATGAAGTTAGAGGCAAGTCAGGTTAGAATAGCCTAGTTTAAAATAACTAGCTTAGCCATGTTCGGAGTGATGAATGTTAAACCATGACCAAATCAAACAATTGATTAATGCTTATGAAGACCCATTCAGTGGGATTAATCTAGGCGATAGTCATACTAAAATTACAGCTCAATCTGAAGGGTCGTCACTGAACGTCAGCGTGACATTAGGTTACCCAGCGAAAGGCCATCAAGCACAAATGGTATCTGACCTCACCAAGCTATTGCAGGAAAAGGCAAATGCTGATTCAGTGGCGGTAACAGTAGACTGGCGAGTGATTAAGCATAAAGTACAACAAGGCTTAAAAGGTTTAACCGGCGTTAAAAATATTATTGCTGTGGCGTCCGGAAAAGGAGGAGTAGGTAAATCCACCACATCAGTCAACTTAGCTTTAGCGTTAGCGGCCGAAGGTGCGAACATCGGGATTCTAGATGCCGATATATATGGTCCAAGTCAGCCGAGGATGTTAGGGAAAAGCCAAAAACCTGAGTCAGAAGATGGCAAAAGTATTAAACCGGTTGAAAGCTATGGCCTACAAAGTATGTCGATCGGTTATTTAATTGATGAAGAAGAGCCCATGGTATGGCGTGGCCCGATGGTGACACAGGCTTTACAACAATTATTGAATGATACCAAGTGGGATAACTTAGATTACTTGGTGATTGATTTACCACCTGGCACGGGTGATATCCAACTGACTTTATCGCAAAATGTGCCGGTCAGTGGTGCCGTGATTGTCACAACTCCACAAGATATTTCCTTACTAGATGCACGGAAAGGGCTGAAAATGTTTGAGAAGGTCAATGTGCCAGTGATGGGTATTATCGAAAATATGAGTACACATATTTGTAGTCAATGTGGTCATGAAGAACATATTTTTGGTCAAGGTGGTGGCCAAACAATGGCAGAACAATACGATGTTGATTTGCTCAGTTCTTTGCCGCTAGATATACGCATTCGTGAAAATGCCGATAATGGAGAGCCGACGGTGGCTATTGATCCTGAGGGTGATATTGCAAAAGCATATCGTTTGATAGCGACCAGAGTGGCAGCAAGATTGGCAATGCAAGGCAAAGATTATGCATCTGCATTTCCTAATGTCGTTGTGCAAAACGATTAGACTAAAGCTAGTATAGTCAGTTGTGTTAGACATTATTAAATAGTTAAATTAACCGAAGAAAGTGATGATGAAATGAGTATCAAATCTGATAAATGGATCCGCCGCATGGCCGAGCAACACGATATGATTTCGCCCTTTGAATCAGGGCAAAGGCGTGAAAGTGAAAATGGCCGGATGATTTCCTATGGCACGTCAAGCTACGGCTATGATGTAAGGTGCTCAAACGAATTCAAAATATTCACTAATATCAATTCTGCTATTGTTGACCCAAAAAAATTCGATGAAAACAGTTTTGTGGATGTGAATTCAGATGTGTGTATTATTCCGCCGAACTCTTTTGCCTTGGCAAGAACAGTCGAACACTTCAAAATTCCACGCAATGTCTTAACGATCTGTTTAGGGAAATCAACCTATGCGCGGTGCGGTATCATCGTAAATGTCACACCATTAGAACCTGAATGGGAAGGACATGTGACCCTAGAATTTTCAAATACCACACCATTACCAGCCAAAATTTATGCGAATGAAGGCGTTGCTCAAATGCTGTTTTTCGAGTCAGATGAAGTGTGTGAAACATCATATGCTGACCGAAGTGGTAAATATCAAGGTCAACAAGGTGTGACACTACCCAAGTCCTAATGAAGATGGCATACAAACTCATACTCATTCTTTTTATTTCAACGTTATTGTCAGCGTGCTCTTCAGAGCGTCAGGCAGATAAAGAATGGCCGCACAGTGAGTTAAGCAGCTATGCAGCAGCATTTTCACCTAAAGATAAAGCTGTTTATGCAGAATCAGGTAACGGCATTGGTCAAAAATGGAAGCTCAAGAAGTAACACGCTATAAACTGGTTTTCTTTGTTCCTGAAAGTCATAAAGAAACAGTTAAATCAGCCTTATTTTCAAAAGGCGCTGGTCAATATCAAGGTTATGACAGCTGTGCGTGGGAAAGCTTGGGAAAAGGGCAATTTAGACCGCTTGAAGGAAGCGAGCCTTTTCAAGGACAAACAAACAAGATTGAAAAAGTTGATGAGTATAGAGTTGAAATGCTGTGTCTGCGTCAACATATTAAAACAATATTGCAGACTTTGATTGAGGTTCATCCATACGAAGTCCCTGCTTACGAAGTCTGGCCCGTGCAAAGCCTAGATGATTTTTAATTTTTACCGAGTGTTGCCATGCCTACCAATATCGCACCAATAGAAACTTTTTTAGTTGATTATCAAGTCCCTAACTACATGGTTGATCGTGTCTCACTCCATTTTAACTTAGACCGCTCTGATACTAAAGTACGAAGTGTGTTATCAATGAGACGGAATCCGGAAGGGCTCGGAGGAGACTGTATCTTAGATGGGGAGCAGATAACTTTAGTGTCTATCAAGCTCAATGGTAAGGCACTACAAGGTAATGAATATCAGCGTACAGATAAAAGTCTATTGATTTCAGCCGTGCCAGAACAATTTGATTTAGAAATAGAAACACTTATTCATCCTGATAAAAATACCGCCTTAGAAGGCCTATATCATTCAGGTGGTTTGTTTTGTACACAGTGTGAGGCTGAGGGCTTTAGACGGATTACCTATTACCCCGATCGTCCAGACGTGATGTCTGTTTTTACGGTATCAATTGCTGCGGATAGAGCTGAATGGCCGATCATGTTATCCAACGGTAATTTAGAAAAGCAGGGTCAATTCGAAGACGGTCGCCATTGGGTCCGCTGGCATGATCCACACCCCAAACCCGCTTATCTTTTTGCCCTAGTGGCAGGGGATTTACACCGTCAGAAAGACAGCTTTGTAACTAAATCAGGCCGTCAAGTGACATTAGAAATCTATGTTGATCCTGAAAATAGCCATAAATGTGATCACGCCATAATGTCACTTAAACAAGCGATGAAGTGGGATGAAGAGACTTACGGTCGCGAATATGATCTCGATGTGTTTATGATTGTCGCAGTCAATGATTTCAACATGGGCGCAATGGAAAATAAAGGGCTTAATATCTTTAATTCAGCATGTGTCTTAGCCAGTCCAGAAACGGCAACAGATCGTGATTATTACACGATCCAAAGTATCGTCGGTCATGAATACTTCCATAACTGGTCTGGAAACCGTGTGACGTGTCGAGATTGGTTCCAATTGAGTTTAAAGGAAGGGTTCACTGTACTACGTGATCAACAGTTTAGTGCTGACATGAACTCAGCTGCAGTACAAAGAATTGATGATGTGAACCAATTACGTACCATGCAGTTTGCTGAGGACGCTGGGCCAATGTCACACCCAGTAAGACCCGCTTCATTTATCGAGATCAGTAATTTTTATACTGTCACCATTTATGAGAAGGGCGCTGAGGTCGTAGGCATGATTAAAACGATTGTGGGTGAGCAGGGCTTTAGAAAGGGCACAGACCTATACTTCGACCGTCATGATGGGCAAGCGGTGACAACGGATGATTTTGTTAAAGCAATTGAAGATGCCAACGATATTGACCTAAGTCAGTTTAAACGTTGGTATTCACAAGCGGGTACACCTCAAATCACAGTTGGTACTGAATATGATGTCGTTCGTCTGCAATTAACTATTAGTATCAAACAACAATGCCCTGCGACAGCTGATCAGAAACAAAAGGTACCTTTCCATATCCCCGTTGCGATAGGCCTTCTCGATAAACAAGGTCAGGCGATGCCATTACAACAGTTAGGACAAACGCAAGCCAGCGAGCGTGATACACAAGTGTTATCAGTGACAGAAGCTGAGCAGCAGTTCACTTTTATTAATGTTACAACGGAACCCGTGTTGTCATTATTACGTGGATTTTCTGCCCCGGTCAAAATCAACCTGACTCGCTCTAATGCAGAGCTGGCATTTTTAATGGCGAATGACAAAGATAGTTTTAGCCGCTGGGATGCGGGCCAACAGTTATTAATCAATACGCTACTACAAATGAGTGAGTTGGCTAAACAAGGCCACGCTTTAACACTGCCTGTCGAATTAACAGAGCAATTTAATAAAGTGCTGGCCGATGCTGATAATGAACCTGCATTGGTTGCTAAGATGTTGTTATTACCTTCAGAGAATTACATGGCGGCACAACAAGCATCGGCAGATGTCGATGCCATTCATTCTGCGAGACAGTTTGTGAAGAAAGAGCTCGCTTTGAAACTTAAGCAACAGTTCTCCGCTTTATACTCAACATTGAACAGTGATGAAACATACATGTTTAATGCTGATGCCATGGCAAAACGGAGTTTGAAAAATATTTGTCTAGATTATCTTGTTATGACGGGTGATCCAATGCACACCCAGCGTTGCCTAAAACAAATGAAACAAGCTGACAACATGACAGATACCCTAGCTGGACTGAATTGTCTGGTTGAACAACCTGGGCCAGAAAGCGAACATGCATTACGGGCTTTTTATGAGCAATGGCAGCATGATAAACAAGTTGTTGATAAATGGTTGGCAGTTCAGGCCCAATCAAGCTTACCAAATACACTTATTAAAGTGAAAGGGCTGATGAAACATCCTGCCTTTAGCATCAAAAACCCTAATAATGTGCGATCACTAATTGGCCAGTTTTGTCGTAATAATCCGGTTAATTTCCATGCCATTGATGGCTCTGGTTATCAATTTTTAGCAGAGCAAATTTTAATATTAGATAAACTCAATCCACAGATAGCGGCAAGACAACTTGGTGCTTTTAATTCATGGAGACAGTACGATGCATATCGACAAGAACTGATGAAAAATGCATTAGACAGCATCGCACAGTCATCAGACTTATCAGCGGATGTTTATGAAATTGTGACTAAATACTTGGCGGCAGCATAATGTATCAGCTCCATGCTCATCTGGCTGCAGACACATTGGCGATAGGTCAATTTGAATTGTGTGACGTAAGATTGATGGATGATGCACGTTATCCGTGGGTTATTCTAGTGCCTAGAAAAGAAGGCCTTGTGGAAAGTTATCAATTACCTCAAGCTGATCAGCAGTTGTTGATGCATGAATCTGCTTTTGTGACAGAGCAATTAGCTCAACTGGTCGGGGCAGATAAAATGAACGTGGCGGTATTAGGCAATGTCGTGAGTCAATTACATATTCACCATATTGCGCGTTATAAAGCAGATGAGTGTTGGCCTGCACCGGTATGGGGAAAAGGCGATGTCGTTCACTACCAAGCAGCTGAAGCACAAGCTGTCGTCAAACAGCTAACACAGGCCTTTGCTGAGTTATTGAGAGATGGCATCTGAATTACGGTTTAGAATGGCCATCAGTGCATAAGAGGCGAGCTGCTATTATCGCGGTACAGCAAGGTTTGTTGTCGTTACGGCTGAAAATGGCCAAAAGCTGCAGTTTCCAGCGCAGTATATTCGACCATTCTTAAACCAGCCTGGCGTGAGGGGCTTATCTAGTATTCAATTTGATGATGACAATAAGTTTATCGCTCTAAAAAAATATCAGACTAATCACTTAGAATAGAGTGTTTTTCTAGGTGGTATCAGATCAGTAATATTCCCTCCCGCCATCTCAGCAGCAAAGCCCAAGGTCTCCAATAAAGTCTAATGAGGATGGATCGTCATCCCAATATCCTCAGCATCAGTGCCCATCTCCAGTGCCAATACTGTCTCAGCAATGAGTTCACCCGCATTAGGACCCACAATACCCGCACCAATAATACCGCCACCAATCACGAGTAGCTTTTTAGGAATGTCTTCTATGTCTAAGGCATCGGTTGAATCCATCATTCTTGGATCGTCATGCGGGAACACAGGAATTTTAGTGACCCGAGAGCCTGCTGCAACAATACAGT